>Ga0080064_1000274_pt1 | contig 147802 bp, 118 predicted proteins | sample Subgrocontami54m_FD_69260 | JGI IMG/M metagenome (GOLD analysis project Ga0080064, IMG submission 69260) | Subsurface groundwater microbial communities from S. Glens Falls, New York, USA - GMW46 contaminated, 5.4 m (SPADES assembly) (version 2) ...
CGCTCGCCGACCACCGACGTGCGCGAAGATCGTCGACGCCCTGTCGCAGCGTCGCTCTCACCGCGCTCCACGGCGGGATCACGGAGGCAGACGACTCCCGGCCGGGCGAGCCGGGCGACGCCGGTGTCGGCAACGTGACCGTCGTTGGATGGGCCGGCACGTCCGCCGAGACTGCCGGCGGGCTCAAGGCCTCGTCGAGTGCGCGGACCGCGTCGCTCACGCTCGCAAACCGATCTCCCGGGCGCTTCGCGAGCATCTTCGCGAGCACTTCGTCCACCGCGGCCGGGAGTTCGGGAACCGCCGCCAACGCGCTCGGAACCGGCTGCCCCATGTGCATGTGCAGCAGGTCGATGGGCTCCGGCGCATCGAACGGTGGACGTCCGACGAGCAATTCCCACGCGATCACGCCGAGCGCGTACTGATCCGCGCGCGCATCGACTCCCTGGCCGAGCGCCTGCTCGGGCGACATGTAGTGCGGCGTGCCGAACACCGTTCCCATCTGCGTGAGCGTGCCTCCGCGCGCCCCCGCAAGGTCGCCGGTCATTCGCGCAATGCCGAAGTCGATCACTTTCACAACGTCGCTTTCGCCCTCGCGCTCGCAGATGATGATGTTCTCGGGCTTGAGGTCTCGGTGCACGATCTCCATGCCGTGGGCGCGCGTGAGCGCGGCACCGATTTGTCGAAGTACGCCTGCCGCGCGGACTGGATCGAGTGGCGTCGCGTCGCGTAGCAGCGACCGCAACGGCACGCCGTCGACGAACTCCATGACGAGGAAGAAGCCTCCGTCCGCGGTTCGCCCATAGTCCGTCGCGGCGACGATGTTCGGGTGCTCCAGGTGCGCCGCGGCGACAGCCTCCCGCTCGAACCGAGCGACGATCTCTTTGTTCGCGGCGAGTTCCGTGTGAAGAAATTTCACCGCGACCCGCTTGTGCAGCGCCGCGTGTTCCGCGCGGTACACCGAGCCCATGCCGCCTTCGCCGATGAGTTCGACGATGCGATAGCGCCCGGCGACGAGCGTGCCGACGCGTGGATCCGCCGCGGCGGGCGCTTCCATCAGTCGTGGCCAACGACGAAGATTCGCTGCCCGCGACCGTGGCCACCGTGTCCACGGCCGAAACCGCGACCGAATCCGCGGCCGAATCCGTGACCGCGGTCCCAGTGCCCGCGGCCCCAGTGGCCGTGATCATCGTCGAAGTCGTGTCCGTGGTGTCGACCGCCAGGAACCACGACGACGCCGGGCATCCCGAACCCGACTTCGATCGACGGCGCAGGAACTTCCACTGCGACGACGGGATGCGGACGCTCGACCACCACGACGGGTGCGGACGGCTGCACGACCACCGCGGCCTGGGGCGGTTCGGCAACGACGACGCCCGGCGAGACTGCAACCACGGCCTGGGGCGACTCGACCACCGCAACCACGGCGGGCGTGGGTTCGCCGACAACGACGACGGGCGCATCGATGTGCAGCGCCGGAGCGCCGACGGCCGCGCGCACGGTCACGGCTGGCACGTACGACCCCGTCGCAACGCCGGCGGGACGGCCAACGTACGCATTGCGCTCAGGAGACCAACGCACCGGGACGGCGGTCGTCGAACCGTCCGGCGCGCGAAGGACGACCGCAACGTCTGCGCTCGCCAACGGCTCGGCGCGAGCATCGAGCACGTGCACCGTCAACTCGCCGTGGTTCCACTCGGACGCGACACGGAGCGCACCCGCGGTCGCCGGCGCAACGGGCAACGCCGCAGCGGTTGGCGCAGTCGCCGACGTGTGTGCCTGTGGCGCCTGCGACGACGGCCGGTTGCAGCCCGTCCACGCGATGCACGTCGCAGCGCACCAGAATACGGCGCGTGAGGTGGAGGGCGGTGGAAAGCTCATCGTTTGTCCTTCGATGGTGGTCGCGAACTGCGAAAAAAATCCCACCACTTTCGTACGGGCGTGTCCACCACGTTCCATGCCGCCATCGCAGCGGATACTTCATGAAATCGTTCGTCGGGCTTCTTGGCCATCATTCGCAGCACGACGTCCGAACGCCTATCGGACACATCGACGCCGACGTCCCGAAGCGCCGGCGGCGCTTTGTGAATCTGCATCTGGAGCATGTCGATCGGCGTCGGCGCGCTGAACGGTCGTTTGCCCGCGAGCATTTCGAACAACATGACTCCGAGCGCGTATTGATCCGCGCGCGCATCCGCGGGCTGTCCCATGCACTGTTCGGGCGCCATGTACTGCGGTGTGCCGAAGATCGCGCCCTTCTTCGTGAGCACGGAGTTGGGCCCGAACGCGCTGCTGACGATCCGTGCCATTCCGAAATCGAGCACCTTCGCGCGCACACCCCCGTCGTCGTCGAGCTGCACGACGATGTTTTCTGGCTTCAAATCCCGGTGGACCACGCCCATCGAGTGCGCACGCTCGAGCGCCGCACCGAGCTGCCGAAACAGCTCCGTTCCGAGCGCGAGTGGAAGCGCTCCACGCTCGACGAGAACCGAGCGCAGCGTCTGTCCGCGTGCGAGTTCCATCACCAGCAACAGGTCGCCCTCGGGCGCGCGGCCAAAGTTGAGGGCCTGCACGATGTTCTCGTGCGATAGCGCGAGCATCGTCTTGGCCTCGCGACCGAATCGCGCGAGCACCTCGGCGTCGGCTGCGAGTTCGGGCCTGAGAACCTTGACCGCGACGTCGCTTCGCAGCGTCTCGTCGTGCGCGCGATACACGGTGCCGATGCCGCCCTCGCCGAGCCGCGCGATGACGCGATATCGCCCCGAGAGCGTTCGCCCGACCACGGGATCCGTTGTGTCGCCTGTCGTCGCTGGGCCGTCGGTCACCCGCCCATGGGAAAGGGGCTAGGGCCTCGGTGTCAAGGTCGTCGCGTCCGTGGTTGTGCCGTCCGGCGGACGAACGGAAGCCACACGGGCCGCCGGGATCACCACCGTGAAGCACGCCCCGCCCGACGCTCGGTTGTGCACGTCGATCCGACCGCCGTGCGTTTGCGCGACGTTCGCACAGAACGCCAATCCAAGACCGAAGTGACCCCGCGAATCGGGCTCACTCGCGCCGTCGTCCGCTGCGTGAAATGGATCGAGCGCGCGGTGGAGCTTCGACCACTCGATCCCGGGGCCGTCGTCCGCAACGGCGACAATTACTTTTCCATCGCGCACGGCGGATCGAACCTCGATGCGCGATCCGACGGGTGCGTGTCGAATCGCGTTGTCCAGAAGGTTCTCGACGACCCGGCGAATGAGCCCCGAGTCCTCGCCGCACGGGCCGTCGCCCGCATCGTCGGTAACGATCACGACGTTCCGCGCAGCCGCCCGGCGCTTCATGGACCGCACGGCTTCGCTCACGAGAACTTCGAGCGACGATGTCCCGCGCGGCGGCGCCGCAGCCGTCCGTTGTTGCAGTTCGCCGAGGGCTTCGAGAAACAACGCCCCAATCCGCACGCTGCACGCGGAGACGTCGCCGAGGACCTCCGTGACCTCCGGATCGACGCCCGGACCCGAGAGCACGTCCGTGAGGTACTCCAGGTTGAACGACAGCGCTGCGAGCAGGTTTCGCGCGTCGTGCAGTGCAAACGCCGCAACGCTGGGGGGAGACCGCCCCGGGACGTCTCGGACGGCACTGTGACGCGGTGCGTCGTCCGTCGCCTGACCGTCGCCGACTCCGCGAACTGCAGCCAAAGGTCGAGTCATCGCGCCAACTCGTGGGTCGGCTGCGTTCGGGGGCGGCGCCTCACGGACGACACGAACGGTCGGTTCGGAGGAGACTTGAGGCCGCTAAAGGTTTTCGCGTCCGCACCGTTCATCGAGACGGAAGCGGGGCATGCATGACGGCAAGGCGGGTGCGCAACCGGATGATCGTCGTTGGAGACCGGGGGCGCGCGTCGTCCAGTGGCACGGGTGGCAGGGCAAGCGTGCGTGCGGCCGCGTTCGAACCACCCACCCGGATCATCGCCGACCGATACGAACTGATGGACGAGATCGGCGACGGCGGCATGGGTGTCGTGCACCGAGCGTTCGATCACGTGACGGAACTGCACGTCGCCGTGAAACTCGTCCACGCGCACCTGGCGCGAGACCCCGCCGTTCGGCTGCGGATGAAGCGTGAGGCCCGGTTGCACCGCAAGGTCAACCACCCGAACGTGGTCCACCTGTTCGATGCCGGCGAAACCGACGACGCCGGGATGTTCCTCGTCTTCGAGCTCCTTGCGGGACCGACACTCGCGGCCTGCCTCACACGCACGCGGCGCGTCCCCCAGTCGACGGTCGTCTCGGTCGGCGTGCAGTTGCTCCGAGGGCTCGAGGCGATCCACGCCACGGGGATCGTTCACCGCGACGTGAAGCCCGAAAACGTCATCGCGCTCGGCGCCGGAGATTCGATGGATGTCGCTGGCGTCGTGAAGCTTCTGGACTTCGGCATCGCTCGACCGATCGAGAGCACACGACAGCGCGACATCGCCGCGATCACGCAACTCGGAACCACGGTCGGTACCCCTGCGTACATGGCTCCCGAACAAGTGCTCGGGCTGCCGCGACAGGACGAACGCACCGACATCTACTCGGTCGGCGTCCTGCTCTACGAAATGCTCTCGCAGCACTTGCCGCACCCGACGGTTCGCAACGACGGCGGCTTTGGACATCTGTTCGAGCGCGCGGCCGTCCCGATTCGCCAGTACGCTCCCGACGTCGATCCGGGGCTCGCACGAATCATCCACACCGCGCTCGAGCGCATGCCCGAGTGTCGGTTCGAATCCGCGATGCAGTTTCGACAGCGCCTCGAGTCCTGGCGCGCGGGCGAACTCGCGGCACGCACGTCCCGCCCGTCCGGTCGCCCGACGTTCGACCCGGGGCGGACGACGGAGCGTGGGATGAAGTCGGTGCGCGCGCGGTCGTCCGTATGAGTCCGCGCAGCCTGGAACGGTGAAGCTCAGCCCTCTTCCGCGGACACCGGCGCGCCACGCTCGAGCACGAACTCCGTGTGCAACGCGCGTGTGAGCGCCTCGGCTTTCGCGCGCGGCACCAGCACCGACACCCGAAACGGCGTCGTCACGAACTTCTCCGGCTGCACACGCTCGCGGAACAAAACGTCCAGTGTGCGACGCATCACCCGCACGTCTCGCGTGATCCCGTCGCCGACGAGCGACACGCTGTCAAACGCGTCGTCTACGCGGATCGCGCCGCCGGTCGCGGTGTTCTCGAGCGCTTCACGACCGCGCGCCCAGTCGGGTACCCGCGCGAGCGGCACGAGGAACTGCACGCGCCCGCCGTCGGACTGCAGCTCTTTCATCGCGATTTCGTGAGCGTCGGCCGCCTCGACCAGCGCGGTGAGCGGCACGCCCTCGGTGCGCACCCACGCGAGCCCCCCCTCCCCCACGACGGCCCGAACGCCCGTGACCTCTCGAGGAACACCACGACGCACCGCCGTCTCGCGTCCCTCGCCGTGCGGATCCGTCGTACGACGCGCGAAGATCGCGATGCCGTGCCGTTTGGCGAACTCGACGGCCTCGGCGTTGAGCACTTTCGCGCCGTTTTCCGCCATTTCTTGCAACTCTTCGTATCCGAGCGCCGCAATGTGCTTCGCTTCGGGAACGACCCGCGGATCCGCGGAGTACACACCGTCGACATCGGAGTAGATCTCGCAACGCTCGGCACCGAGCGCCGCGGCGATCGCAACCGCAGTCGTGTCCGATCCTCCGCGACCGAGCGTCGTGATTTCCCGGCGGTAGCTCATGCCCTGATAGCCCGCGACGATCACCGTGCGACCGCGCTCGAGTTCGTCCTCGATTCGGTACGGACGGACTTCGATGATCCGCGCGTCGAAGTGCCGATCGTTCGTGAGAATTCCGCACTGCGATCCCGTGAACGAAATCGCGTCCGCACCGCGGGCATGCAGCGCGATCGCGAGCAGCGCCATCGTCGTGCGCTCGCCGACGGTCAGCAGCATGTCGAGCTCGCGTCGGGGGGGCGTTTCCGACACCTGCCGCGCGAGGGCGAGCAACTGATCCGTGGTCTTTCCCATCGCGCTGACCACCACGCAGACGGCGAATCCGTCGCGTTTCGCGGCGACGACCCGGTCGGCCACGCGCCCGATCTTCTCGAGATCCGCGACGGACGAGCCGCCGTACTTTTGTACGAGGATTCGCATGGATTCGTTGCCGGCGTGTGGCTTCTTGCGCGCGCGTGGGTGTGCCACGTCCTCGTGCCGGCGTAAACTACGCCCGTGGCGCTTCCGTCATTCGCGCTCGTGTTCGCGGCGCTCCTGCAGGGACTCGTTCCCATGCAGCTCGCAGACAGTCGCCCGGACGCTCCGGCCGCCACGAGCGGCAACGCGGCGCTTCGGGTCGTTCTGCAGTCACGGCTCGCGTGGCGCCACGCGTTCGTCGAGCACTCGGCCGACCGCGACGACCCCGCGCTGGTCGAACGCGGCAATCAACTGACACGAGACCTGTGGCCGCTGATGGCCAACGAACGCGACGACGTGCAGCGTGCCGCGCGACAGCTCCTTGGGGAGATCGCGGCCCCGGTCCTCGGGTCGCTGCTGCGTGCGCAGACGACGCTCGACGCCAACCTCGCGTCGGACTACTTGCGGCGGCGCGACGATCCCGATCTCACGTCGATTCTCCCGCGCGCTGCGACGCCGACGTCCGCGGGGACGCAAGTTCTCGGACCCGTGTTCACCGTGTGGCTCGACCTCGCGCGTGTTGGCCGCGCCGTTGCGGCGCCCGTCCTCGCCAACGTCATCGGGGTCGTCACGGACTACGACCGTGTCCGCGTGTGCGAGCAGGCGCTGGGTCTGCCACCGGGAGGGCGAGACTCGGTCGCGCAGGCGCTGGTGGACCGCACGATGCCGATCGAGCCGCCCGAGCACTACGACGTCGCGTGCACGATGCTCGCGGGACGAATCTCGACGGGCCGGCAGCGACTCTCGCACTGGCTCGACGTCGCGGCCTCGCCCGATCCGGCCGCGACGCAACGGAGCGTGCAGCCGTGGACGTACGCCGCGTTGCTGGCGCTCGCCGGTACAGAGCAGCAACGGGCTGTGGATCGCGCGGCGGACGTCGTGCTCGGAGGCCGCGCAACCCGCGTGATGTACCAATGGTCGGAGTTCTTCCAGCAACTCGATCGCGTCGCGGCCTTCGTCGATCTCGCGCACCCTGCTGCGAGAGTCCTGCTCGGTCGGATCGACGATGCGGCTGAGTCCGCAATGCACTTCGTGCGGCCGCATGTCGCTCGCTTCGTCGCGCGCGACGAGTCGTTCGTTCCATTTCTTCTCGACCGCTGGGATCGCGCCGGCAGCGACGGCATCGTCGTGGCGACGTCCGTGGCACTTCTGCAATCCGTCCGCGGGCCGATCGTCACGCGCGTGCGAACGCACTTCGACGCAATCGCGCGCGGGGCGTCCTCGGCGGCCGGCGATCTCGCTCGAAGCGCAGTGGCTCGAGCGCTCGCGCGCGATGCCGTCGACGCGATCGATGCCGTGGCCCGGTGCGCCGGGCGACGAGCGTGCCTCGAGGCGCTCGTTGCGCACGCGGACGACACCGCGGCGGCACGAGCCGTCGTCGCGCTCGGACCGGTTCGACTCGCGGCACTGCCGGTCGACGTTTCACACGCGCTCGTCCGGCGAATGCTCTTTCAGCCGACAACGACGCTCGCAGCGGCTGTGTTCTCGACGCTCGACACGTGCCCGCGCTCCCTGGTCGGTCTGCGGGAGTTCACGCAAGTGGGTGCGCTCGATGACTTCGCGCGACTGACGATCTCGCTCGCCGCACGGTTTCAGTACCGGTGCCTGGCCGTGCGATGAAACTCCCGGTCGGCGCGATGCTTTGTGCGCTTGGCTGCGCGTCGACGCCGCCGCCGAGCCGAGTCGTTGCGCCCGCTCTTCGGACGGCCGTGCGTCCGGCCGCTCCTGCGGGGTCGGTCCCGCGATTCTCGGCGGAATGGGTCGTCCTCGCGCCCCGGCAACTGCCTCTTCCGTTGACCTCCATCGCCGCGGTGTCCCGCGACCGCGTCGTGCTCGCGTCGGACAACGGGCTCTTCGCGTGGTCGGGGGACCGCGTCACGCCGCTGTGCACGCGCGAGACTGGCCGCGCGCTCACCGTCGCCGCCGACGGCGACCGATTCGTCGCCATCGCGACCCGTGATGGAGACGTCGGCACGATGGCGGGGGTCGTGTGGAGTGACAACGCCGGACAAACGTGTTCGAGCACGACGGTCGCTGGGCTCGCCCGCGAGAATCCCGCGACGCTTGCGATTCGGCTCGTCGGCGAGCACGTCGTCGTGTGGAGCGCGGCAGGCGTCGTGGCGCGGTCGGACGATGGAGGTGCGTCCTGGCGGACCCTTCCGTACCTTCCCTCGATCGTCACGGCCATTCCAACCGTCACCGGCGACACGCTCGCGTTCGCCCGCGTCGCAGCTCGCGGCGGCGGCGTCGCAGAACCCGGCGACGCGCGACGTTGGCTCTACGCGGCCCGTAGCGCCCGCGACGCGCCGTGGCGGCGGATCGAAGTCGGGCCGAGCCGCCGCGGGCCGATCGGAATGAGCGCGCGCGCGGACGGAGTGACCGCGGGCGTCGACGCCGTGGGAACGTTCGAGATCGACGCCGCGCAACACGTCGCCGCCGGGTCGGGACTCTCGCCTTTCTTGCGGCCGAGCGACACGCCTCATGAGTTCGTGCCTGCGGGTCCGAATCGCTTCGTCGGGATCACGGACATCGGAGTCGTCGAAGTCACGCCGACGGCAACACGTTCGGTCGCGCCGGTTCCGCGGGATCTCGAAGCCGACACGCAGCTCGACGCGATCGACGACGTGCTCTGGTTGGCGGACCGACGCGGACTTCGCCGCAGCGTGGGCGGAGAACCGTTCGTCGATGTGACGACGCGAACGCTGACGCACGGCGAGCCGCGCGTCATCGCCGCCCGGGGCGAATCTCTCGCGCTGATCTCTTCGGCACACTACGTCAGTGCCAGCTCCGACCGCGGCGAACACTGGCGCGAGGACGAACTGCGCGACCGAGCGGTTCGACGCGTTGCGGCGTTCGACTCGAGCGGCGCGCTGCTCGTGCTGGGCAACGGATCGCTGTCCATTCGGGACGCACACCGGACGATCTCGGTGGCGCTCCCGGCGCGCGCGGGAGCCAGCGTCGCGGACGCGCTTCGACGTCAGCCGGATGTGTTCACGGGGATTCACTTCAGCGACCGCCGATGGATCGTTCTCGATGGGCGTGCGATGACTTCCGACGACCAAGGTGCGCGGTGGCACGTGCGACTCGAACCGGCGAGCGATGCGCTCGGCGCAGGCCACATCGTAGCCGCGGTGTTTCACGGCGCCTCTGGGATCGTGCTCGATTCTCGCGACGCCCTGTGGCGCACCGACGACGGTGCGAGCACGTGGCGCATCTTCGCGCGAATGCACGACGTCGTGGACACGGATCGGCCGCGCGTGCGTGGCGAGGCTCGGCTCGCCTGGGATGGACGCGATCGGATCCTCGTCCTCCGCCGGCCGCAGTGGCTGGAAACGAACGACGGCGGGACCGTCTGGACGCCCCGGCCGGCGATCGCGCAGACCGCGGAGCTGTTCTTCCTACCCGATGGCAGACTCGCGGCCTGGACGGACAGCACCGAGCGTTGTCACCGGGACGCGCGCGGCCGAGTGCTCGAGGTCGAATCCACGGCGACACACCAGTTCGCACTCGCGAGAGATGCGTGCTCGCATCCGGCAGCGGCATGGACGACCGACGGCTTCACGCTCGTGATCGCCAATCAGGCAGCGAGCATCCGGTCGATCGACGTGCGCGGTCTGTAATTCCGCTCTCAAAAGCTTGCGGCGATGCTGACGCTCGCGCCGCCATCCAGCGACGGCACGGCGAACGCGGACACGTGTGGTGCCGGTGGACGTGCGGAATCCGCGCGTTCCCACTCCAGACGCGGCGACGCATACCGAATCAACGCCCAGCCGCCGATGAACATTGCAACGCCCGCGACACCGACCGACGAGCCGATGACCGCCGTCGGCACGTTCACGCGATGATCGAGTGCCACCGCACTCACGACGATCGCGCCGGGGCCGATTACCGAACTCGCAACGCCCACGACGAACATCACACCGCCCACGGCCGACCACGCGAGCGTGTGCGCACGCAGACGCAACGACAACTCTCCCTGCGCAGGTACCCGCACGTCGATCGCCCATGGATGCGCGCCGCCGACGTCGCCGATGAGCGAGTGAAGCCCCGGCGTGAGGTGCAGCGTGCACGGCGTGCGACAGAACGACGGCGCGCGCTCGTCCGTGAAGCGAGCATCGTTCGACGCGCGCCGAGGCGCACTCGACGCGAGTCCGATGGGAATCCCGTTCGACCGCGCGTGGGCGATGTGCACAGGCACCCGCCCCGGAGCGGCGTGCAGCACGTCGTCGGTCACGATTGCTTCGTCGTCGTTGTGCACCGCCGCGGGCAACGCCGGTTCGGGCGCGGGCGACGTCTGCGCGGTCACGATCGTGGGAACCAACACGAGTGCGGCGAAGACCAGCGCAGCTCTCACGTCCCGGTCCCGCCCTTGTCCGCCGGACCGCTCGGGTCGCTCGGCCAGGAGTCCCGCCGCGCACCCGCACTGCCACCAACCATTCGCCTGAGCCACGCGCCAAATCCGCGCGTGCCCTCGAGCGCCGTGCCCGCCTCGCGGAGCAGCGTCTCGACACCCTTCGAAAGCGTCGGAACGCGCAGTTCGCCCTCGTCGCTCACGCTGGACACGTTGAGCGATTCGGTGACGACGCCGGCGACGCCGGAGACGACCATCCGGACGCCGAGCATGCGTGCCGCGCTCGGGATCGCCCACAATTCCGACAGAACGGCCGCGGTCGGCGCAATCAGTCCCTCGATGTCCAGAAGCGCCGCCTTGGCGTCGCGTCGCAACATGAACGCCGACGCGCGATCCGAGAGCACACGCGCGCCGTCCGGATCGAGCGCACCCGCTGCGACGATCACGACGACCCGCGGCGCGACTTCGGCGATCGGCAGTGCGTTCGCGAGTCCCTTCTGCGCTTCCGTTCGCGCGCGATCCTCGCGTCCGCGCGCATAGCCCTCGACCATCAGTGCGTACACTTCGTCGGCGACCGAAGCGGTCCAACTCGCGTGGAACGACTCGCGCCATGCCGGCACCACGGCCGCCGCGACGCTCGCGGACCATCCCTGGTCTCCGAGCCGATACGCCAGAAGCCACGCGAACGAACGTGCCTCGCGCCACGCGTCGGACTCCGACGGTGCCGCATCGGCGAGCGCCACCCGCGTTCCCTCGACGAACGGGGCAATCTCCGCCATGAGCGTGTCGAGCTTGCGATTGGCGTCGACGAATGGTCGCAGGGAATGCTCGAGCTTCACCCGAAGCGCGTCCATCACGGCGCTGGTGTCACTGGCGGGACGATCGTCCACGGCACCTCCGAACCCCAGGGTTACAGCTGACCTGCGATCAGCACGAACTTGTTGTTGTCGTACTCGTCACTGACGTTGTGTGCGTTGCCGCCGGCCTGCCGAACCTGACCGATGATGCTGCTCGATCGCGAATGTTCGGTCACGATGAAGATCCGTTGGCCCTGGTGGCGGCGCATCCAGTCGGGCGTTCGTTCCTGACAGAGCGGCAGACCGCACTCGAGCATCGCAGCGTGGTTTCCGGTGTAGAAGTTCTCGCCCTTCCAATTCATCTGGTAGGCGGCAATCGGATCGGCCCAATACCGCGCGTCCTCGCCGAACCCGATTGCTTCGCGCGTGCCTCGCATCTGGTAATACCGCACGAAGAGATTGCGCTGCGACCAGTGGTTGGACAGGTCGATCATGTACTTGTCCAGGGCCCAGAATCCGAAGCACGCGGCGACGGCGAACATCATTCGTACGCCGTGGCGGCGCATGCGCTCGAGCGCGACCATCGCCGCTGCGAGAACTGCAACCACGCCGAAGCCCGTGAGGATCGCGTGATAGTCGTACGACCGCGTCGGGAACGGACGATCGTAGTTGTACGTGAACAAGTGCATGAATCGTTCGAAGCCCGCCGGACGTGACGTCCCGACGACGCCGATGTCCCGGCCCACGAGCCCGACGAGCACCGCCGCGCACAGACCCACCGCGCCGAGCGCGATGGCGCCGGTACGCGCGATCGAACTCGATCGCCGCGGCTCCACGAGCGCGTCGCTGACGCGGCGCTCGGCCTTGTTCGCGACCGACCACGCATAGCCGATCAGCGCGACGCCCACGATGCACAGCGCCACGCCGAGTGGCGTGCTCCCGGGAGGCAGTCGAAACGGAGCGACGCGCGCGACTTGTCCGTGCCACGCGCCGAAGAAGTTCGTGACGCCGAGGATCAACGTTCCGGTTCCCGCGACGAGCGTCGCCGTTGCGACGACCGTCTCCGAGGTTGCCGCGAGCCGTCGGTCCCCGAGGAGCCGATGCATCAGCAGACCGATGAGCAACGCGGTCCCGGGCACCATCGGAAAGATGTAGTGATGGAACTTGGTGACCATCAGGCTGAACAGCGTGAACGTGACCGCAACCCACAGGATCGCGACGCGAACGATGTCCTTCTGTTGCCGCGTGGCGTGCGGCGGCACGTAGAGTTTCCACCCGACGAGCGCGGCCGGCGCAAACCCGATCCACGGGAACATGCCGTAGCCGAGCTGCCAGATGAAGTATCGGAACGTCCCGGTGTCTCCGTGGACGCCAGCAAACGCGCGGTTGAGCAAATCGTGCACGACGAAGCGGTCGAAGAACTCGTTGCCGAGTCGACAGTAGATCCCGATGTACCAGGGCATTCCGCACAGAAAGAAAATCCCGATGCCTTGGAAGAACCGGAACTGCGTGAGCAGTCGCCATCGGTTCGTCGTGATCATGAACCCGAGCAGCACGATCTCGGGCACGCCGAGCCCCGCGGGGCCTTTGCCCATGAACGAGATCGCGCTGAACAGGTACATCACCCAGAAGAACACTGGCTGCGCGCGACGTTCCTTGCGGAACGACATGAGCAGCACGGTGGCGATGACCATCCAGATCAGTCCCTGGACGACGGACGGGAAGCCCGGGATCTGATTCCATCGGTCTTCCCACGCCGGCGAACCCGGCACGGTCGCAAGGCGATCGTTGAGCACACTGTTCGACGCGCTGCCCGACCAGTAGCGCTCGATGGGCAGTTGGATCGGCCCTACGCGCGAAGCGACTAGCACACTCTGACAGCTCGGATTCGAGCCCTCGGGGCAGATGAACCACACCGGCCGCGTGAGCAGGTAGATCACCTGCGGAAGTGCGACCATCACGATCGCACCCACACCAAGGTGCCAGAGGCTCACGCGAAACGTTCGACCGAAGATCGTGATCTTCTTTGGCGTCGCGAGCTTCTCGGGATCCGTCACGATCGCGAGCATCAGGAAGGACATCCCGATGACCAGCGGCGCGACGAACGGCATGTCCGTCATCGCCTGATGCGACAAGAAGAACCAGTGCGGCATCGTCGCGAGGACGAGCCCCGACAACAGCCCCGCGCGCGGCCCCCACGCCGTGCGGACGGCGCGGTAGATCGCGTAGACGGCACCGATCGCGAGGAAAATGATCGGGAGGCGAATGAACCACTCGTGCAGGCCCGGTCCCATGTCCCGCCAGAACGGCAGTCCGAACGCCGACCCGATGCCCATGCCGATCGCCGACATCCAGAAGATCAAGATGGGCTTGGACATGAACCAGCCCTCTTGTCCCCACCACAGCGTGATCCAGTCGTCGCGCGCGAGCACTTCGCGGGCGACTTCGCTGTAGTGCGTTTCCCAGGGATCCCAGAGCCCGTACGCGCCCGCGAGCGGCACGTAGAGCAACACGCAGAACCCAACCAGCCACGTGCCCTCGTGTTTGTACCAGGGCTTCGCCGCGACGTCCGCGGGCCGTCCGGTGACCTCGTCGCCGCGCAAGTCCATCGGGGAATCCCCGAGCAGTCCGAGAATTCCGATCGCGGCGAGGAACACGCACACGATGCCGATCAGCATTCCGCCCGGAACGTGCCCCGAGTGCCACAGCGATGCGTAGTGGGACAGTCGATGCGCGGGATCGTCGCCGCGGGGGTTCTGCACGTCGCCCCGATGGAGCATCACCCACGCGAGCACGCCGATCGGAAGGAATGTCAGCAACCAGTCGCGCAGCCGCGGTTTGGCGGGCTTGAACCGCGGCGCCGGCGGAAGCGGCGCGTCCGAATCGTCGGCGCTCGCCACGTCACCGGCCGCGCTCGCGGTGGAGTCCGGGACGATCGCCGATGCAGCGACGCCGGCCAGTTCTTCCCGCGGTTCGACTTTCTTGTCCCCGCTCGCGTTTTTGTCCCCACGGCTCTTGCGCCCCCGCTTGCGGCCCCGTTCGCGGCCGCGCCGCTCTTCGCGCGCGGCGGGCGTTTCCGCAGGATCTGCGGCCCTCGCTTCGTCGGCGGATTCCTCCGAGTCGCCAGCGTCTGGGGAGTCGTCGGCGTCGTCGTCGGGTTTGTCCCGGGACTCGGTCGCTCCGGGCGTCGCGGCCGATGCTTCGGGCTCGGGCGCGGGCTCGGGCGCGGGGGGAGAAACGGCGGGAACGGGCTTCTTGTCGGGCGATTCGTTGGTGTCGTCGGGCATTTGTCCAACCGTATGGCCACCCGTCACACGGATGGTCCCAAGGAACGGCGTCGCGTAGCACGGGACGGACCCGAGGTCACGCTCGACGAACGGTCAGCGAACGCCCGAGATGTTCACGCGGATGGCACTGAAGCTGAGCGCCATCGAGTACCCGTCGTCGAACGCAGGGTCCTGAGGGCACATCGTGCCCGCGGGCAGCATCGTTCGTGCCGTGCCGTCGCGGCAGGTCGTGACGATGCGAGCGGCCGTGACGAGTTGGCCGATGCCATCACCCCCCAGGTCGATGTCCGGCTGCGTGGCGTTGACGAGAGGGATGATCAGCGAGCAGCCCGACACGAGGAGGTCCAGCAGCGATCCGCCGGCCACCATCGCGCACGATCCCGGCAAGCCGGCTGGCCATGCGATCCGATCGAGATCCCCGGCGCTCAGAACGCCGCAAATCCGCCCATTGGTGACGCTGTCGATTCGATTCATCGCGACGTCGCCGACGATCGTTCCCGTCATGCGCGCGCGCTGAAGCGTCAGGGACGTGGGCATGCCAGCGAGATTGATGCGCAGCGTGACCGTTCCCGGTCCCGCGGTCGACGCCGACGCCGTGATCATTCCCGGCGCGAGAACCGACGTCGGATTGAGCATCGCGTCGAGCTGCGCCATCGTGATCGTGAAGTTCTCACCGCGCAGGCCGGAAAACGGCGTCATCGCATCCACGCCCTGGAAGAACGCGATGCGGATCGCCGGGTCGTTGCGACCGAGCCGATCGTCCAGGTCCAGGAAGTGCGCAAGGATGATCGTCGTGCCCGCCGTCACACCCATCTGCAACTGAGGATTGAGCTGGCCCAATGCCGTGCCCGTCAGTGCGCGACCCAACGCGTTGTCAACCGTCCCATCGCCCGTGAGATCGCAGCCCTGGCCCGCGCCGAGCAGCGCGATGTTGTTCGCACGAACGGTTTGCTCGAGCCGACAGACGTTGCTGCAACCATCCCAGCGGGTCGTGTTGCTGTCGTCGCACTCTTCGGGGGCCTGGATGATTCCATCACCGCATCGTGCAACCGCTGCCATCGTGCAAGTCACCGGACTGCACCCTGCCGTCGGCGGCTCACACGTCTCGCCGCGACCGGCGTCGACGAACCCGTCCCCGCACGTCGATAAACGACACATCGCCGTGCGACAGATGTCACGCGTCGCCGGCATCATGTCCGCGTCGCAGACCGCTCCATCCGCCAACGCCGTCCCCGCCGCACAACGGTGGGTCGCCAACGTGCAGGTCTCCGTGCCGTTGCACGTGTTCGTGTCCGCGCATTGCGAATTCATGATGCACGTGAAGCGGCACGTCGTTTCGCAGCCGTCGCCGTTCACCATGTTGCCGTCGTCGCAGTCTTCGCCGGTGTCGACGACCATGTTTCCGCAGTTCGCCGTCGTGCACACGCCCATGCGGCACACGCGACCGGTCCCGCACGCCGTGCCATTCGCGAGCATCGTGCCCGCACGACACACGTGCGTCATCGTGTTGCAGGTTTCCGCGCCATTGCACGGCTCGGTGTCGGCACACATCGTGTCCATCGTGCACGTGAACCGGCACGAGTTTTCGCACCCGTCGCCGGCCGTCATGTTGCCGTCGTCACATTCTTCGGGCGCCGTCACGATCGTGTCGCCGCATCGAGATGCCACGCACATTCCGGCGCGGCAGATCGAGCCCATGCCGCACGCAGTGCCATCCATCGCGCTGGTCCCGGGGCCGCAGCGGTGCATCGTCGTGTTGCAAGTCTCCGTTCCGTTGCACACGTTCATGTCGCCGCATTGGCTGTCCATCGTGCACGAGTAGGTGCAATCGTTTTCGCATCCGTCGCCGTTCGTGCTGTTGCCGTCGTCGCAGATCTCCGTGCCTTCGCGCATGTTGTTTCCGCAAACCATCGACGGAGTTCCGTCGAGATCGGCGTCGGGCGGAGTGACCGTGTCACCGACGGTGTCCGTGGGCGTGGGCGTGTCCATGTCCCCCGTGTCCGTGGGCATCGGCGTGTCGACGCCACCGCCATCACCCATGGTGATGCCGTCCGACCGGGTGTCACCGGCAGGACCGTCACCGCGGGCATCTCCCGGATTGGCGTTCGACGCGCACGCGGACGCGAACGCGGCAATGAACAGAAGAACGGCCCAGGAACGGGTAGGTCGCAGCATAGAGCAAAGGGTACAACGGATCGCGGGGCGCGGGGAAGAGAGGGGGGCCTTTACCCCCCACTGCTGAATCGCAATCGGCGCACGAGCAGCGACGGCGCAACGAACGCACCCGCATTGCTCCACCACGTCGGAACCGCCGCGCGCGCCTCCGTCACTCCGTCGATTCGCGTGAACGCGTCGAGCACACTGTCCGTGAAGCGCATGTTCTTCACGCCACGCCCTAGTCTCCCGTTCTCGATGAGAAACGTCCCGTCGCGCGTGAGCCCGGTCATCACGGCACGACGCGGATCGAGGAATCCGTTCACGTAGTGAAAGCGTGTGATGTACAGCCCGCGTTCGATGCGCCCGACGAGATCGTCGATCGAGTCCGCGCCGCCGGCCATCGCGAGCGACTGCGCGACGGGCGCGTCGTCGAAGCCGTTCGGTGGCGCGGCATGACCCGTCGACTCGCTGCCCATCCGCGCGGCGTACAGCCGATCGAACACCGGCGCCCCCGCGATCCCACGATCCACGAGCACGACTCGCTTGCGCGCGGTGCCTTCGCGATCAAACGTCGGACCGAATCCCAGTTCGCCCGGATCGTTCGCGTCGTCGACGATCGTCACGCGCTCGCCCGTGATCCGCTCGCCGATCCGCCCCGCGAGCGGCGACGTTCCGTCCTGCACTTCCCGCGCGCCGAACGCGATGAAGCACAACCACTCCAACAGTTCCGTGACGGCCTGCGGCTCGAGTACGACGTCGTACTCACCGGCGGGCAGCGCGATGGCGTCTTTGCCGGCGATGCTCTTCTCGGCCGCGCGGCGCGCGCAGGTCGCCACGTCGATCTGGGACAGATCACGGTGCGTCGCCTGCGCGAAACCCGACACTCCCGATGAATCCAGCGCGAACATCTTGAACGTCGCGAACGTGAGATCGCTCGCCCGGACGAGTCCGCGGGTGTTCGCCACGGCCATCGCCGTCGTGCTCGTGTCGAGCAGGCCCGCCGCCGTGAGACCATTCGCGCGTGCAATGTCGAGCGCGGACGTCACGCGGTCCGTGCGCTCGTCGGCCGTCGCGCGTGCGGTCGAAGCGCTGAAGCGCGGCACGCTCGGCACGGCGGCTTTCGGCGCGGCATCGTCCGCTCCGGCCAACACCGGCCATCCCGGGACGACCGGTGATCGCTCGGCGTTCGCACGCGCGCGATGCAAAGCGCGGGTTACGCTTTCCACGCTCGAATCGCTGGTCGTGACACTCGCAATCCGTGCGCCGTCGGACGCCCGTGCGATCGCGCGGACCGTCACGGTCACGTCGGTCATCTGCCCGTGTTGGTTCAGCGTGTTCAGCGAAAACCGCGCGAGACCCCTCGCAACGCGCGACGCAAACGCGTCGGCCTCGGGTACGTCGGCCGCGGCGAGCGCGCGCTGCAACGTGTCCGCGAGCGCGTCCGCGTGCGGCTCAGCCATGGCCCACCTCGACGTTGCGAAAGCGCGCGGGCGCCGTGCCGTGTCCCACGGGCATCAGTTGCATCGGCTCGCCCTTGCCGCAGTTCAGAACGCCCCAGAGTTTCCAGTCCGCGGGTCCGCAGATCGCGTCGCATGCGCCCCAAAAATCCGGCGTGATGCCCGTGTACAGCGGATCGCGGAACATCCGCGTGCGCTTGCCGCCCTTGATCTCCCACGCCGCTTCGCACCCGAACTGGAAGTTCAACCGAAGGTCGTCGATCGACCAACTCTTGTTCGTCGAGATGAAGATCCCATCGTCGGTGTCGGCGATGAGTTCTTCCAGCGACGGGCCGCGCGGATCTGCCTCGAGATTCACGTTCACCATGCGAATCAACGGCATCCGACTGAATCCGTCCGCGCGCATCGTACCGGTGCTCGCGGTGCCCAGTCGCGCGGCCGTCTCACGCGAGGACAGGTAGCCGACGAACTGGCCCTCGCGCACGAGTGGATGGCGGCCGGCCGGCGTTCCTTCGTCGTCCCAGCCGAACGTTCCGAGACCGCCCACGTTGGTCGAATCGGCCGCGAGATTCACGATCGAGGAGCCGTAGCGAAAGCTGCCCAACATCGATGGCTGAAGAAACGATCCGCCCGCGAGCGAGATCTCCGTGCCGTACGCGCGGTCGAGTTCCGTCGGATGGCCGCACGATTCGTGCACCTGCAACGCGAGCTGCGAACTCTCGATGATCAGCGTTCGTCGGCCGGCCGGCATCGGCTCGGCACGCAACAGTTCCGAGACTTCCTCGGCGACGCGCTCGGCGTTGCCAATCCAGTCGATCCGCTCGATGCGCTCGTATCCCCCCTGCCCTGCCTCGCCATCTGCACGTGTCGGATGGCTTCGCTGTTGCACGGCGCCGTCGCCTCCGCGCGCGACGCAGTTCATTCCAGCGCCACCGAACGTGAACTTCTGTTCGACGTCCACGCCGTCACTCGTCACGAGAATCTTTCGAGCGCGGGTCCATCCCATGCGCGCCTCGGCCCGATGAATGGGCTTGCCGCGCGCACGAAGCGCTGCGGTCGCACGCGTGAGCAACTCGATCTTGGCGTCCAGTGGAACGGAGAACGGATCGCGCACGACGGACGTCGCGTATCGACCGCGCGCGGGCGCACCGACGGGCGCGAGTTTCACACGATCCCCGCCGGCCCGGGCACTCGAGCGCGCGATGTCTCGTGCGGTGTGTGCGGCGGCCACGACGTCGGAGACCCTCGTGCTCGGCGTCGCCGCGAAACCCCACTGGCCGTTCGAGATCACGCGGATTCCCACGCCCCGCGATTCCGAAGTCTCGACGTTTTCTAGTTCGTCGTCTCGTACACGGAGCCTCTCGGACTCGTCCTCGACGAAGCGGACTTCGGCGTATTCGACGTCACCGGCGCGGCGGAGGACATCGAGCGCTTCGAGGAGTGCATCGCGGTCGGACATCTGAGGAACTTCGCAGGGCGCCAAACCTATCACGAGCGCGGCTGTCGTTGAGACGCCGGTCGGAACGTGCGACGGTGGCGCTCGGAAGGGGCGCCAACGAATGACCTCGATTCGGATCGCGTGCATCGGGATCTTGCTGCTCGTGGGATGCGGACGTTCAAATTCGGGCCGCTCGAATGGATCTTCCGGACCCGGCACGCATTCGTCGCCGTCCGATGGCGCATCCGGCGGACCGGTCGTCCCGCGCGTTCTGCGCCGCGCGCAGTGTGGCGCTCTGCCCGCGGCGACGCTCTCGATGACCGCGCACGCCCGTGACCTTCGCCTAGCCTGGCGGCACTCGGGCTCAGCGTTCGAGGGCGCGGTGCCGATGGGCCTGGGAGGCTGGGTGTGCCTGGTGTCGTACGAAATCGTCGCGGGAGCCGAGCCCGCTGCAGACGGCGTCGGCGAGACGGGGATCGCAATGGCTCTACAGCCCGAGCGCAGGAGATTCGTCGAACGCACCGACGGCGGACACGACAACGGTGCATTTTCCCTCCACGTCGTGGACCCCGCGTGGGTCGCGACGCTGCGAGAGCATGCCGACCGCCTCATGACGCAAACCGGCGCGGCGCTTGCGCAGCACTGCGCGGAACTCGCGTCCCTTCGCCTTCCGGACGTCGCGGCCATCCGCCCGATCGTCGACGCGCGCGTCGAGAATTTTCTCGCGACGGGCAGTCTGGACCTTCCGGACGCTGGCGGATCGATCGGGCCTGGAGCACTCTTCGTTGCGACGATCGCCCGACGGTGCGGCTGGACCGACGGCGGTTGAGTCACGCGAGGATGGCGGAATTGGCAGACGCGCCGGACTTAGGATCCGGTGCCGTAAGGCGTGCGGGTTCAACTCCCGCTCCTCGCACCGCAAGTCGACAGTCGACAGTCGAGAGTTGAGAGTTCGGAGTTGAGAGCTGGGAGGCTCAGTTCTCTGCGGCGGCGTCGTCGCCGACACCCGAATCGAAGTCTCCGCGGCAATTGACGGGCCATGTTCCGAAACAGTGGACCAGCGCGGCCTGGCAGGTCATCCCAGCAACACCGAACCCGCCCCTGCCCGCGGCGAGACACGCGTTGAGCGTCCGCACTTCGACCGAACATCGAAACGCGACGCAGTCGGTGCCACCGGGGCATGCCACGCCGCTGTCTCCGATCGACGTACGTTCCGCGCAGTCGTCGAGCGCTCGCTGTTCGGTCGCGCAGCACACTGCGCGCGCAGCGGTGACGCAGTTCGCACATGCGCTCGCGGCGGCGTCCTCGCCCGCGTCGACGGGGCCGGCCGACAAGCACACGGACGGAACGGCCGGCGCTGGGCATCGGCACAGACAGTCATGGACCAAGTTGCCGCACACTCCCCCCGAGTCGGGGACGTCTGCCGGTTCACCGCCCGACGCTGCGTCCGAACAGCCCGCGTCTCCGCCGACAGAGGTACACGCCGCGCAGTGCGCGAACGCTGCGACGCACAGCGCCGCTAGGGCTGAACGTCCGCGCAGCAGCGGAAGCCCGTCGAGTAGTCGTGGTAGCTCGTGTCGTGGCCGCGCGTGACGTACGTGCACCCGTCGCCGTTCAAGCGGGTGTCCATGTAGTAGCCACCGCGGAACGTCCCGGTCGGGTCGTTGGTCCACTCGTGGAGATTGCCGACCATGTCGAACGCGCCATACCCGTTCGAACACTGGTCGAACGCGCCGGTGAGCGCGACGGTTCCCGGCAGCTGGTTGAGCTGCGGATCGTTCATGTGAATGCCGTCCCAGACGTACGTGTGCGGGAAGCCGTAGAGATGTACAACGGGGTGCCGACCGTGATTTTCGTTGCAGGCACCTCGAAGATGGCGGTTGCCGTACGGGTACACCGTCGTCTCGGGGCCGCGACACGCCCGAACCCACTCGTCGTTTCGGCACAGTCGTCGCCCCGCGGCGCGACACGCCCGCGCAGCCTGGGACGCACTGATGTATCCCTGCGGAACCGCACGTCCGCGCGACACAGCGCGAACTCGAACGCCGACCGGGCTATGGTAGGGCGACCAGGCGCGCTCGGTCCCGTCTTGGAGCATCTCGACGAGGGAGTCTTCGAAGCGGTCGACGCAGTACTCGCCGCGAATGTTCGCCATTCCCCGCGGGCAGCCGAGGGTCGCTGGCGCACGGCTGGGAAGGCCGATGAAGACGGCCAACACCGCGACAAATCCTATGAATCCTGAGATGGTACGGGTGCGCATCGGAAGACGACTGGGGTGCGGTACCAGACTCAGTGCGTCACGGGAACCCCAAATCGACCCGGGTGCGTATTTTTGTGCGCACCCCCCCCACACGGCGTCCAGCGTCGGCGATCGCCCAGCGAGTGGGTCACGCGCGGAGCACTCGCACGCGGCGCCCGGATTGACCAACCCGCATCGAGATCGGTATCCTCACCATGCGAGGCGTGCTTCGTCGTCGTCGACGCCTCCAAGGAGACAATTTCGTGAAAATCCGAGACTTGCTTGTTGCCGGCTCGCTTGTGGGCGTTGCCGCGGTGAGCGCTCGGACCGCTCACGCCCAGACGCAACCTTCGCTGGCCGACCGAGCCCGCGCACGCGAAGCATTCCAAGCGGGCGTCGCGGCCTACCGTACCGGTGACTACACGGCCGCCCTTGATTCCTTCCAGGCCGCGTACAACGCCGCGCCGCACCCGAGCGTGCGAATCAACATTGCCAACTGCTTCATGCAGCTGCACCGGCCCGTCGATGCGATGGCGATGTTCGAGATGTTCCTCGCGGAGTCGACGAGCATTCCGCTGGCGCAGCGGCGCGAGGTCGAGCGGCAGGTCGCGCAGCTTCGCACGCAGCTCGGCGAAGTTACCGTGTCCGTCGAACCGGCGGCGGCACTGAACCCCACGGCGACCATCGACGGTGCGGTGGTCTCGACGGTTCGCTCGGTGCGCGTCGGGGTCGGCCATCACACGCTCGAAGTGCGTGCGGACGGATTCGAACCGCACCGACGGGAAATCGACGTGACAGCGGGCGCGCCCGCGACGCTGCGCGTAAGTCTGCGCGCCCGGGCTGCGGGCGTGGCGACCAACGCGGTGGCGACGGTGGGCGCGGCAACAAATTCCACGAGCGCCGCGACGGCCAACACGACGCCCATTGCGAGCGGCGGCAGCGCGACGACGAGTACCGCGGCGGCCGAGCCGCACCCGCCGCCTGCCGCAGCGTCCGCCGTGGTGACGCCGCCTGCGACGTCGACCGCGCAACCGAGCGCGACCGGCGATGCGAGCGCACTGGCGACGGCGGCTCCGCACACGGGATCGGACACCGGCACCGCGCGCGGTTTGCCTCCCGCGTTGTTCATCGCTGCGGCGAGCTTCACCGGCGCCGCGGCAATCGCGTGGGGGATCTTCGGCGCCGTGACACTCGGAGCCAACGGCACGTTCGAAGACGCCGTGCGGCAGGGCCAGGCCGCGACCAATCCAGCCGATCGTGACTTTCAGGCGATGCGCGGCATGGATGCGTACAACACCGTGCACACGTTCCGGGTTCTTTCCGACATCTCGATGGGACTGACCATCGCCGGCGCCGTCACGAGCGTCGTGCTCGTGACTCAAACCAACTTTCGCCCGCGCGCGGCCGTGAGTGCTTCGGCACTCCCGGGCGGCGGAGCGCTGTCCGTCACAGGAAGGTTCTAACGATGCGCCAAATGCTTTCTTCTGCCGCCCGAACGATCGCCGTCGTTCTGGCCATGTCGGGCCTCGGCTGTTCCGTCTTGGTCAATCCCGATCTCAATCGTTTGCCGAGAGGCGACGCCGCCCGCGCCGACGGCTCTGCCGACGGAAACATGATGTCGGACACCGGTCCGACGGACGGACGCGTGGACGTCGTCATGCCGCCGACGGACACGCTGATCCCTCCCGACGCGCGCGACGTCGTCGTCACGCCAGACGTGCTGCGAATGTGCATGGGGAGCTGCGACGATGGGATTCCCTGCACGATCGATGGCTGCAACACGATGATCGGGATGTGCGAACACCGCGCGGACAATACCCGTTGCTCGGGGAATACCGTGTGCGACTTGCGAATGGGATGCATCACACGACCGTGCATGACGATGATGGATTGCGACGACGGCGACCGCTGCAACGGCACGGAGACATGCATGGGCGGGAGCTGTCGCGCAGGAACGCGGTTGGTGTGCGACGACGGGATGTTCTGCAACGGCGTGGAGACTTGCGTAGCCGCAACCGGCTGCCAGCCCGGGACGCCGCCGACGTGCGCCGACGGGACTCCGTGCACGACGGACCGCTGCGATCCGGCGGCCAACATCTGCCGAAACCTTCCCGTGGACGCCGACGGAGACATGGTGCCGGCCGCGATGGTCGGCGGCATTCGCTGCGCCGCGGGCACGGATTGCAACGACATGAACCCGATGATCCGGCCCGGCGCGACCGAGATCTGCAACATGATGGACGACAACTGCAACGGAATGACCGACGAAGGACTCGCGTGTGGCGCGCCGCCGAATGACCAATGCACGTCGGCGGCTGCGATCACGCTCACGACGTCGGGCGTCGCAGTCACCGTGACGGGGACGAACCGCGGAGCGACCAACAGTCTGAATTCCAGCTGCGGCCAGAGCGACGGGCCGGACGTCTGGTACGCGATCACGTACCCGGCAAACATGGATCTGACCGTGGAGACCACGACGGGCGGCGGCGGCATCGACCCCGTCCTCGTGTTCGCCGACGCGTGCGGCATGCCCACCGTGCCAGCGGCCTGCAACGACGACGCACGCAGCGGCAACCTCGACGCCCGGATGTGGTTCCGGCCGCCGGGACCGTCCGGAGTGCTGACCCGGACGATTCTTGTCGCCGTGGATTCGTATTCGAGCGGCAGCTCTGGACCGTTCACCCTCCGCGCCGTGGCGAACGCCCCTTCCTCCGCTGCGACGTGCGGCGCAGCGTTCGACGTTCACCCCGGCGGCACGGTCGTTGGCTACGCGGTGATGCGTCCGGGCATGCAGCAGGGCTCGTGCCTCATGCTCACACCCAACCCCGCCGAAGAGGTGTATTCGTACTCGGGCACCAACGGCAACGTCGACGTCAGCGCAGCGTCGCGCGCGTTCATACCGAACGTGTACGTCCGAAGCACGGACTGCAACTCTGGAGCCCAACTGCGATGCCAGAACGGGAATCCGGCGACGGCGAACTACACACACGCGACGGGGATGGCGCGTTCGTACATCTTCGTCGACAACATGCCGATGGTGACCATCGGCCCCGGTCGCTACACGCTGACGATTCGCTCGCCTTGACGCGCGGCGCCGCGGTCCGGCGCGAAACTCCTAGATCTCGAACTGGCCTGCCTCGAGAAGCTCCGTCACGCCGTGCAGGAAATTGTTTGCGGCGACACCGTCGACGATCCGGTGGTCGTACGAGAGGCACGCGAACATCACGGGATGGATCGCGATCGTGTCCGCACCGTCGATTTCGAGGACGACCGGACGCTTCACCAGTTCGCCGATGCGAAGAATCGCAACGTTCGGTTGCGAGATGATCGCAGCGCCGACGAAGTTGCCCTTGAGGCCGGGATTGGAAATCGAGAACGTCGCGCCGGACAGGTCGTCCGCGGTCAGCCGTCCATCGCGGGCCTTCTGTGCCGCCTCGTCGATCGCGCGCGCCATGCCGCGCACCGTGAGTTCGTCCGCGTCTCGAATGACGGGGACGACGAGACCGTCAGGCGTATCCACCGCGATGCCTAGATTCACGCGGCGCAGTTTCACATAGGCGTCGTCGAGCACCCGAGCGTTCAGGAGCGGATTCTCGCGCAAACCGCGAGCGGTCGCTGTCGCGATGAACGCGAGGTACGTCAGGTTGATCCCCTCGCCCTTCAAGCCCGCCTTTCGCGCCTCGCGAAGCCGCGCGGTCTTGTGCATGTCGATCTCGGCCATGGTCATCACGTGCGGAGCGACGTGCTTTGAATAGACCATGTGGTCGGCGATGATCCGTCGACGGCGGCTGAACGGAACGATCTCGTCGCCTGCCTGCTGCGTGTACGCGGGCACGCGGAACGCGCCGGGAACGGCGGCCGCGGTTGGCAGAGGAGACTTCGGTGACATGGCGGCAGGGGTCGACGTCCGCGACGCCGGTGCCGGCGACGACGGCGGCGGCGTACTCGATGCAGGCATCGAGCGCATGGCCGAATGTCCTGCCGCGCGCAGGACGTCCTGTTTGGTCACTCGACCGCCATCCCCAGAGCCGCTGAGCCGCGAGACATCGACGCCGTGCTCCCGCGCCGCTTTGCGAACGGCGGGAGACTGCCGAGTCGATCCTGTCTCCGCCGCGACTGCGGGGGTCGTGTTGGGCCCGGGCGAGTCCGTCAGGTCCGTTGGCTTGGGCGGGTTCGTCGCGCCCGCAGACGTGGCCACGTCCGTCGCGACCGTCGGCTCGAGTCGCGCAATCGGCGAATTCGTCGGCGCCGTCTGACCTTCGGCAACGAGGATATGGGTCACGATGCCAGACGTCGGCGAGGGCACTTCGGTGTCGGCCTTGTCGGTCGCCACCTCGACGATGGGTTGGTCCTTTCGAACGGCGTCGCCCTCGCGCACGAGCCACTTCGTGATCGTTCCTTCGACAACGCTCTCTCCGAGCTGGGGCATCACGACATCAACGGGCATGGGACTCGACCTCCGCCGAATCGGCTCGCGACGCAGGCGACGTTGCCGATGCTGGCGTCGTTGGCGTCGTTGTCGACGCCTGCAACGACGGCGAAGCTGCCGCCGGCGCATCGCTTTCGGGCTCGGGTTCCGCGGCGACGTGCTCGATCGGAAGGTTGGCCCTGACCGGGACGTGTTCGAATGCCATCAGCTCTGCGAAGCAGCTCGCGGTATTCCACCGCGAGCGTCGGAGCACGCTCAACACGACGTGGTCGCCGGTGACGGGCTCGGGAAGATCGATCACGCGCAAGCCGCGTGACGTGCCCGCGACCCGTGCGCGGAACGTGCGGCCGGTCGCCGCGACGCCGTGGCCGACCTGCACGCGTACGGTGACGACGCCAAGACCGTTGGGACCGACGTTGTCGGTCACGATGCCGATCGCGCGCACTGGACGCGCGGGCGGGTCCGACAGCATGTATTCGAAGCGCTGAGGCGCAGGAGCGTACGTGCAGTACCACCCGTCGGCCGACACCCGGCCGTCGTTCAGCGTCGACGTGGCGTCCGCCTCGCCGCCACGGGGTGCGCGAACGATGGAGACCGGGATCGCCTCGGGCAGTTCGATCGAGGGACGCGTCGACGCGCATCCAATCCCAAGTGTCACCCCAAGGACGCCAGCGACGGATACGTGTCGCGCAACTGCCTCGTGGATCCAATCGTTCATCGTTAGGCTCGCATCGTGCCTGAGCGCGTCACGGAGTCAACGTGCGCGCGGCGATCGGCGCAAACAATCCGTTGCGCCGCTCGATCGGCCGCCCCGCGAGCGAGTACTGCGTGTCGCCGCGCTCGATGCGGCGCTGGAGACGACGCAGGCCATCGTCGTCGAGCTTCACGCGGAATGCGGCGTCGGGGCTCGAGGGTTCGTCGCCGCGCGCAACGCGCTGAAGCGTTTCGACGTCGGTCGCGTGCCGGTACGTGAGCGTGCGCGGATACGAGTGCGCTGGCGTGTACGCCGTGAGAACGTCGAGCGGACCGAATCGAAGGTGCATCCCGAGTGCACGGCCCGTCCACTGTGCAGCACCGACGAGCGTGCGTGCGCGCAATACCCGGCAGCCGAGCGCCTTGGTGAACGTGCCGAGTCCCTGAACACCGATCTGTTCGCCCAGGGATCCGACGTTGTGCTCGAAGAACTCACCGGGGTGAACTGTCGGAATCGCGACGTGCAACGTGATCGGTACCCACACGCGGTCGCCCGGCCCGACGCCGAACGTCTCTCGCAGCTGCGCGGAGATGTTCGCGGGGCGCGTCGCGAGTCCGAAGAGCGCGCTCGGCCACTCGCAGCAGTCGTAGAACACCCACCGCGGCATCGCCATCGCCTGAGGGCCGAACGTCTGTGCATCGAGTTGCTCGATCCACGTCAGAAATCGCTCCGAAGCCAGGCGCGTCGGATCGATGCGCAGTGCGGCCGGAACGGCGACGCCGAGCGGCCGACAGTCCAGGTCGTCCCAATGCGAACGGGGTGCGACGATGTACGGCTGACAGATCTCCAGGGCGCGGCGGAACGGCTCCGCGAACGGGCGCTTGCTCATCGTGCGCGGACTCTACCCGATCTCCGGCAGGGCGGGACGCAACTCGTCGAGACGCAGCGCGGCCCGCGGGACGCACGCAAAGTCGAACCGCGACGGGAGCACCGATCCCGTCTGCCCAAGCGAGATCCAGAGGGCCTGCCGCAGTCGCGTTGCCGTCACGCCCGCGGCACGGAGCGCGCGAATTCCGGTGGCCCCGTGACGCTTCGCAAGGCGTGTTCCGTCGTCCGCGACGACGAGTGGCACGTGCGCATACTCGGGTACGGCGGCGCCGAGCGCGCGCAGCAATGCGATCTGTCGCGGTGTACTTCCAAGCAGATCGTCCGCGCGAACGACTTGCGTGACGCCCATCGCCGCGTCGTCGAGGACGACCGCAAGCTGGTAGGCGATGACGCCGTCGGAACGCGAGACGACGAAGTCTCCGGCATCCGTCCTCACGTTTTGTCCGAAACGGCCGTGCACCCCGTCGTCGAATTCAATCCGTTCATCGTGTGTACGAAACCGCCATGACACATGGCGCTTTCGTACTCGTGCGCGTTCGATCGTCTCGTCGACGTCGCCCTCGCGGCACGTCCCGGGATAGACGGTCTCCGCACCGTGCGGCGCCGCGGAGAGAGACTCGATTTCCTTGCGAGAGCAGTCGCACGGATAAATCCGCCGCTCGCGGCGCCAGCGGTCCAACACGTACGCGTACCCCGAGAGACGCTCGGACTGGCGGTACGGCGCCGAGGCACCCCCCACGTCCGGACCCTCGTCCCAGTCGATTCCCAGCCAACGCAAGTCGTCGAGAATCTCGGCCTCCGCGCCCGCGACGACGCGCGGACCATCGATGTCCTCGAGCCGCAGGATCAACCGCCCACCGTCTCGACGCGCCGCGGCCCACGCGGCGAGCGCGGTGCGAGCGCTGCCGAGGTGCAGCGATCCAGTGGGAGACGGCGCGAAGCGTCCAACGTGTGCCAGCGGGAGCAACCTCGCGCGAAGCGTATCGCATCCGATCGCGACAGCGGCTACGCTTCTGCCGTCGTGAGCGAAGCGACCCACGCCGATCCAGCCGACGGGAATTCGCGCGACATCGAGCGCATCGTCTCCGCGATCGGCGAGCGCGTCGTGCAGACGTTGGCCGACGGCGACACGCAAGCACCGCTGACGCTCGACGCCATCGGTGCGGCCGTGCGGGAAGCCATCGGGCCGCTCGCCGCGGCGCTCGTACGCGCCGAGCGACTGGCGTGGGCTGGGCGTCAGACGGCCACGGTGGTTCACGAGTTGCGCAATCCGTTGAGCGTGATCGAGACCAGCGCATTCATCGTGTCGGAAGCGGCGCGCGGTAACGAGCGACTGCTGCGGCACGCACAGCGGATCTCGGAGCAGGTGGCCCGCGCGAGCGCGCTGGTGGCGGATCTACTCGCGGGAGTTCGCGATGACGCTGCGGCCGCGGGGCCGGTCGATGTGGGTGCGGTCGTGCGACGAGCGGTCGCGACGGTTCCACGGCCGCCCGGCGTACAACTCGCGCTCGACGTTCCGAGCGCCCTCCCGCTCGCGCACGCCGAGTCGCGACGGTTGGGGCAGATCGTCGTCAATCTGCTTCAGAACGCGCTCGACGCGCTGGGCGGGACCGGACACATCACGGTCGAAGTCGTCGCGGCCGCCCAGCAGGTCATCGTGCGCGTTGCGGACAGCGGCCCGGGCATCGACCCGAGCGTGCTTGCGGGACTGTTCGACCCGCTCGTGACCGCGAAGAGCCGTGGCACGGGTCTCGGGCTCGCGTTCGCGCGGGACACCGTGCGCGCGTGGGGCGGCGATCTCGTCGCAGCGGGTGCAGAGCGTCGCGGAGCGCGATTCGAGGTTGGTTTGCAACTCGCGCCGCCGGGGAAGACGTGATCAGGCGTTCGATGCGCGCCCGCCACAGGCGTCGTTGTCGGCCATGGTGACGATTGTCTTCAACGCGCTGGTCGCCGCCATCGACCTGGCGGTTGTTTGGGGCGTTCGTGGGGCACCGACGTTGCGCGGCCTCCGTTGGCTCGTCGGGGGATTGATCGTGACGCTCGTTCTCGCCGCTCTGTTGGGCGAAGACCCGTTCGGGAGCGCGAGACTCGCCGCGTACGCAGTGTTCGTGCACGCTCCCGTGGTCCTGCTCACCGTCGCGCTCGCAACGCAATCGGCGGGGCTCGCGGTCCGTTCCGCGGCGTTCGTGTCGGCGCTGGCGCTCGCGGCAGTCGGCGTGGACGCATTCTTCGTCGAGCCGCGCGCGCTCGAGGTCACCCACATCCGACTGACACTCGCCCATGCGACGCGGCCAGTTCGGATCGTCCTCGTCGCCGATCTCCAGTTCGACGAATTCGGTGACTACGAGCGCGCCGTGCTGCGACGCACCGTCGACGCGCGACCCGACCTCGTCGTGTTCGCGGGCGATTACATCCAGACTCACGACGGCGCACGGCGGCGACGACTGCAGGCGGTGTTCCGCGCGTATCTGCGAGAGATACGATTTGCGCCGCGCATCGGGGCCGTTGCGGTGAGTGGCAACGTGGATCCGGAGGGCTGGCCCTCGATGTTCCGCGAGCTCCCGGTCGTCACACTGCCGGACGGCGGCGAGGTCACGTTCGGCGATGTCCACGTGACGGCGCTCTCGCTCCTCGGCTCGTTCGAACGCGACACTCGGATCGCGCCGCACGCGGGACTTCACGTCGTCGTGGGTCACGCGCCGGACTATGCGCTCGGAGACGTCGACGCCGACTTGTTGCTGGCGGGGCACACGCACGGGGGCCAAGTGCGACTGCCGTTCGTCGGTCCGCTGGTCACGTTGTCGCACGTCCCCGACGCGTGGGCGGCCGGGGCCACACGACTTGCACGCGGGCGGTGGCTGGTCGTGTCGCGCGGTGTCGGAATGGAGCGCGGATATGCGCCGCGGCTGCGATTCCTGTGTCGACCAGAACTCGTGGTCATCGATGTCGCGCCTCGGTGAGCTGACGCTGCGGGTGCAAACCGGTTTGCCAGGCCGCGCATCGGGCGCTGCGACCGCAATTCGTGTACGCTTTCCCCATGACATCCCCTGGCCCCATGTCGAGTCGACTTCGATTCGCGCAAACGCTCGCACTGATCTCCGCCGCCACCGGCGCGGCGTGTTCGGCGGCCGTCGGTTCCGACTCGGCGGTGCCACAAGATGGCGTTTCCGACACCGTGCTCGCGGATGTGACCGCAGACCAACCTCCCGCACCCGATGTCTCCGCGGTCGACGTCGTCGACGCCGGTGCCGGCTGTCCGGCGCAAGTGCCGATGACCGGCCAGGCGTGCTCGGGAATGCGTACGTGTGACTACACGGGCGGTCGCTGCGAGATCACGATGCCGCTGCTCTGCAATTGCGTGGCGGATCCAGGCGGAAACACGCGTTGGCAGTGCGGACCGAACTGCGCCATCGGGCCGCTGATGCCGCCCGAGTTCGCGGCGTAACCCGACGTTACCGAAGCACGAGATCGCGCTGCGCGTGCAACCCGCGTCCCGCGCGTTCCGGACGCAGCGCAAGCGACGGCACGAACCACGGATCGCCTGCGTTGTACGGATCGCCCGCGAAGTAGAGCTGGGTCGTGAGTTCACGACGCCCCGGCGCGTGCACTTTCACGTGAATGTGTGCGGGTCGGTAGCGGTCGCCGTTGAGGTACCGACCGGGAACGATCGTGTGGAGAACGTAGCGTCCATCATCGTTCGTGCGAAGCGTTCCGCGGAGCCGCGGGCCGCGGATGTCGTACTCACCCTGCGCGTCGGCCTGCCACACTTCCACGAGCGCATGCGCGATCGGAGCGCACCGCGCGGACATCACGCGTCCTTCGAGCGTCAGTTCCGTGCCGACGACGCCGGCGGTGACCAGATTGCTGCGGACCGGCGCACCCGGGAGGTAGTACGGACCCTCGATGTTCTCGTCGGTGGCGCGACACATCGCGCCGAGCGGGGCGATTTGTGCAAACGCAGGGCGCGCACATCCCGTGACGAGCGCGCCGACTCCGAGCAGTCCGGTGCGCAGGATGGCGCGGCGGTCGAGCGCGCGGTGGATGTCTGAGTCGCGGTCGAGGCGTTGGGGGTGGGTCATCGTTGGGCTCCGTTCACGACTCAAACGCCCGGGTCCGACGACCGGCGCACGAAAAGCGAAGAGCCACCCTGTCGCCGCTTCACTCATCCCGGATGATTCAACAGGGAGGCAGGGAGAGTGGAAGAATTTTGTTGTTCGGAGCGGAGGACATGGGATCTGCCGTTCTCCCTATGAATCTGCAGGGCTCAGTGCGGATCCCAGCTCTGGGCAGGCATGTAGGCGCCCGAACCGCTGGGAACGACACGGGGATTGGGCGACGCAGTCGTGGTGGGCAGTGGCAAGCGTGGCGGCGATGCAGCCGTGGTCGGTGGGGGCAGGCGCACGGGTGGCGGTGACGCCGCCGGAGTGTGCGGCGGCAAGCCCGTTGCCATGCGCGACGTCGGGAGCAACGGGGACGTCGGTGGGCGACGCGTTGCCGCGGGCCGGGCCACCCTTCGCGCTCGCGGCAGCGCGGCCGGCGCCCTCGGCGCAACGCTCGCCTGCACTCGAAGCGCACGCGCCTCCGCGACGATCTCTTCGACATCGTGCGACGCCGCCGCGAGCGGTTCCGCGAGAGTGATCGCTTCGTCGAGCACCCGCGCCGCTTCCTCCATTCGTCCGAGCGCGACGAGACTTCGACCCATGGACTTCAGCACGCGGGCGATGCGCTCGGGCTCTGGACTCGATGTGTGCCGCTCGAACTGCAGCGCCAACTCAAACCTTCGAAGCGCAGCGTCGTGCCGGCCCTGTGCCGCGTCGGCGACGCCGAGATTTTGTAGCAGCAGCCCGCGCTCGGGGTGGTCGAGTGGTCCCAGAACGCTCCACGCGGCCTCGAATTCCACACGCGCACGCTCGGGATCCCCGCGATCGAGCGCCAGCAAACCGAGACTGTTGTGCGTGAGTGCCGCGCTTGGCGACTGCTCACCGCCCGCGCGGATCTCGGACGCAAGCGCGCGCTCGTACGATTCACGCGCCTCGTCGAGGCGGCCGAGCCGACGCAACGCACCAGCGATGTTGTGATCGTGTCGCGCAAGATCCGGGTGTCGATCGCCAAGACGCGCCGCGTCGAGCGCGCGGGCGCGACGATGATCGGCAAGCGCGGCGTCGAAATGCCCTGCGGCGCGCTCGAGACTTCCGAGTGCGCTGAGCGTGCGCGCGAGGTCGGCAACCCCGTCGGCGCCAAGCGACTCGCGAAGTGCGCGGGCGGATTCCAACCTGCGCCGAGCGTCGTCGAGCCGTCCCAGGTTCGTCGCCGCCACGCCGAGTACGTGGTCGAGCGAGGCACGCAGATTCGGCGGAGATCCGAGCCTCTCGATCGCACCCGATGCGTGTTCTGCGAGCGGTGGTACGTCGCGCCATCGCCGCGCTTCACCATGCGCCGCGAGTAGCTCCAGCCACGCGAGCGCCGCGATGCGCTCGTCTCGCGCTGTCTCCGCGCGAACCACGGCGGTCCGCGCCTCGGCAATCGCGTCGTCCAGTCGCCCGCCGCGCCGAAGCACGCGTGCGTACAACAACCGCGCTTCGGCCGCGAGCGGCGCCCACCCCGCAGCGTCGGCATCGGCGGTGAGCGATCGCGCTGGTGCGAGCACCGCTTGCCACTCACCCGTTGCGAGTTGCGCGCCGAGCCGGACGAGCGTCCGTTCGAGGGTGTCGACGGTGCGCCGGCGCGGGCCGTTCCGTGGACGCGGCGTCGTTCGGTTCGCGGCCGACGCGTCCCGACAGAGCGCCGGCGACGCGAGGGACTCCACCGCGTCGGTTGCCGCGGCGACACCCGCTCGGTCGGTGTGTGCGAGCGCGTCGATCGTTGCGGACATTTCGTCGAGCCGTCGACCGAGGCACTCCATTCGTACGTCGTGTGTCGCGACGGATTCGGTATGCGCAACAAACGTAGCGCGGCATGCGTTGCGCTGCTCGCCGATCCAGCGGTTCGCGTACCGATCGAGCAGCAATCGCACGCGTCGCGCCGCGTCACCGCCATCGTCACCCGCAGCCGCGACGAACTGCCGATCCAGGACCGAAGCGCGCGCAGCGCCCCACCGCAATGCCATCGACGCGCCGCCGCTGTCGCACGGATTCTCGTGTCCACGACGCACGAAGACTGCCGTCACGCCGAGTCCGACAACGAGAACTGCACCGACGGCGCCAAGCGACAGCGCCCGCGACGGTCGCACCGCAGCGTCCATGGCGTCCTGCAACGCGCGCATCGACGGCCAACGTCGATTCGGATTCGCGTCGAGCCCGCGGCGCAGCGCGCGGACCAGCCCGCGCGGAATGCGGGCGTCCAGCGGTTCGCGAACGGCGCCGCTCGCAATTGCCGAGCGCAACACGGGGAGCGACGCGCGATCGAACGGCGCGTGGCCGCAAAGCGATTCGTAGAGCGCCACGCAGAAGGCAAACTGATCGGAGCGCGCGTCGGCGGCCGCACCGTCGAGCTGCTCGGGCGCCATATACGCTGGCGTACCGAGGAGCGCGCCCGTTCGCGTTCGGACGTGCGACGACGGATCGCTGTCGACCGGAACCTCCGACGCCGCAGCGCGTGGAATCGCGGCGAGACCGAAATCCGCCACGCGAACGCGACCGTCGTCACCGACCATCACGTTGTCGGGCTTGAAATCGCGATGAACGAGTCCCGCGTCATGCGCCGCGGCAAGGCCGTCCGCAGCCTGCCGGAAAACGTCCAGCGTCTCGCGCCACGACCGCGAGCGCGCCTCGCGCCAATCGCGCAATGTCGTCCCCGCGACGAACTCCATCGCGAGATACGTTTCGTCCGCGTGCTCGCCAACTTCGAAAATGGCCACGACGTTTGGGTCCGCGAGCTTCGCCATCGCCCGCGCCTCGCGCACCAGTCGGTCTCGCGCGCTCACGTCGAGCGCCACACTCGCGGAACCGAGCATCTTGATCGCAACGCGACGGTCGAGTCGTGGATCGTACGCCGCGTACACAACGCCCATCGCGCCGCGTCCGAGCGTCGCGAGAACCGTGAAACGGCCAACGGCGGTTCCGGACTCGAGCCCGCTCACAAGCGCCGCGCGGGGACCGCCAACGGTTGCAATTGCCTCGACGACCGCGCGGCAACGCGTACAGCGGTCGAGATGCGCGTCTACATCGTCGAGTCGGTTCGACGGCAGGCGCCCCAGAAGGAAGTCGGCGAGATCGTCGTCGCCGAGGTGCGTGTCCGAGAGTGGCTTCGCGGTCGGGATCATGATGGACCGGCTCGCGTCGGTTGGTGGCATGGTACCTTCCGCAGCGATGACCGGCACGCCGCGAGCGGATGCGTTCGTCGCTGCCCGAGGCCACGCGACCGACGTCGATCCCGTGACCCTCGAAGCGCGAATCGCCGCACTGAGCGCCCGCGCTGCAGCCATGGACGGCGCCGACGGCCTGGACGAAGTGCTCTTCGCCCGCGTCGCTGGCACCAGCGAGAATGCCGGCGCGGCGATCGCGGGCGCTTCACCCGTCGAACTCGGCGACGATTCCGTCGCGGAATTGGCGCTCGCGACGGGCGTTGCATCGCACAACGCCCGCGCGCTCGAGGCGTTCGAGGCGCGCTACGTTCGCCGAGTCGCTGTGATGCTCGCAAAAATGAAGCTCGACGACGCCGTCCTCGACGAAGTCCGGCAGCACGTCCGAACCACCCTGCTGATTGCGCCAACCGGTGAGCTTCCCAAACTCGCGCGCTACGCCGGTGCAGGTCGACTCGAAGGGCTCATTCGCGTCACCGCTACGCGGGCGGCCCTCGACCGCGTGCGGGCGGCGGCTGTCGAGATTCCCACCGAACGTGAATGGATCGACGTCGACGCGCTCTCGCGCGACCCCGCGCTTGCGGGGCTCGCCGAGCGTTTTCGCACACAATTCCGCGAGGCGTTCGCCCGGGCCGCGGACGCCCTCGAGCCGCGCGAGCGCAACATCCTCAAGTTGCACCTGCTCGGCGGCGTGACGCTCGATCGACTCGCAACCATGTACGGCGTCCACCGCGCAACCGTCGTTCGTTGGCTCGCCGATGCGCGCGCGAAGATGTTGCGCATGACGCGGAAGGAACTTCAATCCGATCTCGGCGTGCGACCCGACGAACTCGACAGCCTGATGCACCTGGTCGAAAGCCAGCTCGATGCCAGCGTCGAACGCCTGTTCCGCACACGAGACCCGTCGCCCGACGAACGCTAGCGCGCACGCCCGATCGTCCCTCACGCCGGCGCCCCCGCGCGCTGCACGGAGAGTCTCACGATGCGCCACGCGCCCTCACGCTCCATCACCGCGAGCACCTCGGTGCGCACGCCGCTGTCGTACGTCGCCCGCACGAGCACGGTGAATACTCCGTAGCCGAACGACACGCGCTGCAATTCGTACGCGCGCAAGGTGTCCGTGCGTGTGACCGCCGCCGACCATGCGATGAATGGAGTGCCCGTCGGCGAGCAGCAACCGCCCGGGTTCGTGTTGACGGCACCGTCCGCGCTCCAGACGGCGGCGAGCGCCGCGGGCGTGCGAGAGCGCAGCGCTTCGTAGTGCGCCCGCACCGCGGCGACGGCGAGGGTTCGAGGCGCCGACGCCACCCGGCCGCAAGCCACGGCCGGCCGGGGGGCCGCCGCGGCGGTCGAGCCGGCGAGGGCTAGGACGAACAGAAAACGATGTAGATTCATGGGGATGTCTCCGATCGACGGACGCGATGTGCGCCGGTCGCTTCACAAACGGGCGCGCGTGGCGACTGGCGCACGAAATCCGCACACGCCGCTGTCGCGGTCGTCCGATGGATGTCGCCGTCGTTCGCGGGATTTGAATTGGCGGCGCGATGCGCGGGTCTATCATCGCGACGTGACTCCGCCGCCCTGGATGCTCCGCGAGATCGAACGACGGGCGCGAAGCGTCCTGAGCCGCTTGCCCATCGGCGACGTCGATCTACACGAGCTTGCCTCGCTCGCGCTCGACCTCGTCACGAATCTCAAGTTCGAAGCACCGTACCGCGACGCTCCGACGCACGAGGCGCCAGACGCCGAGGACGAACTTACGGCCATGGCCACGCTCGAGCGCCAGCTGTCGGAGTGCCGCGCAGAACTGCTCTCGGTGCGGCGAGAGATACAGACGCTGCGCAAGGGCTGAGCTATCGTCCGGTCGAAAGGCAGACACCATGCCCAACGATCTCGCCCAGTCCATTCAAGAGTCGCTCGCGCCGGGACTGCTCATTGGAGCACTCGTTTACCTCGCATTTCGCCTTATTTTGCGGGGCTTTTACACCGTCGAGCAGAGTCAGCGTGCCGTGAAGACGTCGTTCGGCCGCGCGAAACGCATCGACAGCGTGACCACGCTCGACCTGCCCATCGCCGAAGCGCTCCGACCCGACGAACGCGAGCGCTATACGTACCCGCAGGTGGCGGTCATCCAGCCGGGCGGTCCGTACTTCAAGTGGCCGTGGGAACAGGTTCACAAGGTCAATATCGCGACGAACACAGCGAGCGTTGCGTGGGATCCCGACAACCCCGAATTGAACGAGGGCGGAACGCGGCTCGAGGCCGTGACCAAAGATCACTTGAACACGCGCGTGAGTGGCCAACTCCGATTCCGAATCTCGGAACAGAATCTGTACGCGTACATCTTCGGAGTCCGGTCGCCCATCTCGCACGTGATGGGCTATTTCGTCGCGGTCCTTCGCCAGCGAATTGCGGGCTTCGAGGCGCCAGCCGGGAAGGCAATCGAAGCCGGTGCGGTCCAGGGGGTGTCCATCAACGATCTTCGCAAGAACCTCCGCGATCTGAACGACCGCATGGAGCAAGACTGCGCGTCGAGCGCGGCGCGTTACGGCATCCAACTCGACGCGTGTCTCATCACACGGATCGACCCTCCGGACGAAATCGAGAGCGCGCTCGCTGCAATCAATACAGCGTACAATCATGTGTCCAGCGACGTGAGCCTCGCGCAGGCTTCCGCCGACCAGCGCATCGAGCTGAGCCGACGCGCGGTGGAGATCGAGACGCTGCGGGTGCAAGCCGAAGTCGAGCCGCTCCGCGCGCTCGCCGGGGAACTTGCGACCCTCGACTCCGGTGCGCCTGGTGTGCTCGACGCGTACGTGCGCAACACGAAGTTGTCCCTGGTCGGACGGGCCAATCGCGTGCTGATCGGCGGTGGCACATGATCACCGCCGCGGTCGCGTCCGCAACGTTCGTCGCGCTGCTCATCGCAGTGCCCCTGTTTCTGTGGCTCCTGCGGGTCGCCGGACTGTACGTCGTCGTTCAGGAACGGCGGTGCCACGTGTTCGTGTTGTTCGGCAAAGTGCTCGGCGTCATCGACGAGCCCGGGTTGCACTTTCTCCTGGGCAAGCTCGGCTCGCGTGCACTGCTCGTCCGGCTGTTCGGCCAGATGCACGTCCTCGACCTCGAACTTCACCAAGAGTACCTGCGCAGCCAGCCGGTCAATTCCGAGGAGGGCGCGCCGATGGGACTGGGCATCTGGTACGAGATGTTCCTCTCGGATCCCGTCGCATATCTCTTCAAGAACACAGACCCTCGCGGTTCGCTCCGCGCGAATGTCGGTTCGACCACGGTACGCGCACTGTCGAACATGAAGTTGACTGACATGCTCGAGACGCGCCACGCGATGAGCGGCCTGGTCCGGAGCGAGGTCTCCCCGAAAGCACACGAGTGGGGCTACAAACTCGGCAGTGTGTACATTCGCAAAGTGCACTTCCGCGACGCAGGGATGGTCGCGCAGATCGAGGCGAAGGTGACCAATCGCCTGCGGCAAGTGACAGGTGCCATCCGGCAGGACGGCGTCAATCAGGTCAGCATCATCACGGCGGGCGCCGAGAAACAGGCCGCGGTCGAGTTCGCGAAAGCGTCGACGTTGCGCCCGCAGATTCTCGGCACCGCGTTGCGCGAGATCATGGCAAAGCCGCATGTCGGAGAGGCGTTGTTCGCGATTCTCGAGACGCAGCGGATGCTGGAATCCAAGGCCGAGATCGTGCTCATTCCGCGCGGGGAGTCGACGCTGTCGGCACTGATCGCGGCGAGGAAGTAGAGGGTCGGTTCGGCTGCTCGGCGCGAGGCCTCGACGAGACCCAACGCGTGGTAGTCTGGCCCGATGACGCCGACAGTGGCGTTTCCGACGTGCCGGCCGACGCGACGCCCGACGGCGACTGACGCGCTGCAAGGTTACATCGTCTGATCGGGCGGCGTCGTCCGCGTGAGCCAATCGTACCGATACACGGTGACACAGTGTTCTATCCGCCCCGGCAGGTCATCGCTGCACTCGCGCGTGAACAACCGCAGCGCACCCCTTGCCCGCTCGCGAAACGCCACTTCGTCGGTGACGTAGACCTGCGACGGCACGCGGTTGGCACGTTCGAGCGACGCGTCGACTTCGCCCATCCACGTGAACGGAAACGCCGCCACGCCTACCAACTCTGCAAATCGCGCGTTGCGTCCGCCGAAGATCACGGCATCGCGAGGGTCGCCCGCGTTGCGTACGGCGTCGATCGCCCGTACCGCGGCGGGCGGGCGGGCGCGCTGCGCGCGAAGCAGCGGAATCGCCGGCCACGCCGCGAGGTACCCGCCGGCCACGAGCGCAATGGCGGCCCGCGATCGGCTCGCGCTCGCCAGGTGCTGAAGCCCGGCGGCGACCAGCAACGCGAGCCCGACCGCCGGCACGAGCGCGTGTCGCGGTGCGCCGACGCTCTGCGCGAGAAAAAGTGCGAGACCCGAACACACAATCGCAGCGACGATGAACCGGGTCGGCCGCTGGCCGAGACGCGCGGCACCCAACAGGGCCAGTCCTATCACACAGCACCCGCGAAGAACGCCGAGCAGCGACCCATCGATCCCGAGCCCGTGATACACCAAGAGGCGCACGAAGCTCGCGCCGCGCGACGGTCCGTCGTCGCTGATCAGCGTTCCGCCCCACGAACCGAAGTGGCCGACGACGTGCGTGTGGCCGAGTTGCCAGAAGCCGCGCCACCCGTGTCGCGCGATCGGCCACGCGAGCCAGCTCCCGGCGACCAGGCCACCGACGACCGTGGCGATGCCGGCGCTGCGAATTGCAATGCGTCGGTCGCGGGCGTCGACCGCGGTGCAGACAGCGAACGCGCAGCAAGCAAGCCAGACGGGCGAGACTTCGATGGCGATCCCGGGCCGGGCCGCGAGGGACAGGCCGAGACAAACCCCCGAAGCCCCCGTCGCGCGAAGCCCGCGCGTGGATCGCAACGCCAGCGCGGCGGCGCAGACGAACCACCCGAGGGCGAGCGTGTCGGCACCCACGCGTGTCGACGTGGCGACGAGCACGGGCAGCGCGAGCGCGGCGGCCGAGATCCACCACGCACGAACGCGTCCCGCGACGACAGCGCAAAGCCCCGCGACGACCAGCGTGCCGCCGAGGGCGGACACGAGCGCGCATGCGTGCGCAGGCGAGACGCCAATGGCCGCGACGGCCCGGGCGAGCACCACGTACAGCGGGTAGCCCGGAAAGTGTGGTCGGAAGCGCGAGAGGTCGTAGTCGTGCACTGCCAAGACGAACCCGACGCCGTCCCAGTCGTCGGGCCAGCGGCGCGAGAACCAACCAAAGACCGCGGCGGCCAGGCCCGAGACGACCCACGGGACGAGCGTGCCGCCCTTCACGCGGTCACCGCAGCACGAGCACCAGCTGGTCTGCCAGCGTTGCCGTGTTGAACACGTCGTCGATCTCGGGGACGCAGTCGTGGTCCCGATCCGACGTCGCCATCCCGCGCTCGACTCCGAGTTCGCCGGTCAGCGCCCGCTCGGCCAATTGCAGCCCACCGCGTGGGATCCCGCTCTCGACCCGAACGCACTCGTCGGGCCACTGAACGCGGCCATCGTTGTTCCGATCGTCCCAACCGTTGAGCACGAGCTTGTTCGTTCGCCCGAGCCGTTCGAGCACCAGGTCGCCAAAGGCCATGCCGCCGGGCCGCGCGCCGATCTGCGTGTACAACTCGCGCAGCGCGCCCTGGAGCCAGCCGAATGTTTCCGGCGTCCACACTCGCTCGTTCGGCAGCGCCGTGCGGTACGACCGCGCCGCCGCATCCCAAAACACCGAGTCCATGGACTCGAATACCGCCCGCGCTCGATCCCGGAACCGAGTCTCACCCGTGGCCAGGTATCCTTCGAGCAGCCCGCGGATCGCGGCCGCATGCGCTGCGAGGTCTCCGTCGGGCTCCAGCGCGCGACCCGCCGTGAGATCCCACGCGCCGGTGGCGTGACCGCTCGCGTTGGTGACGCGGTCGAACAAGTGCGACGCCTGCGCGCGGATCAGACGGTTCAACCGCTGCGCAATGGACTCACCGTCGGGAGGCGATCGCCACGACGTCGCGTCGAGCGATGTGCGCAGTACGAGGCTGTCGGGCGTGCCGTTGGAGTACAGGGTCAGTCGCGACGTGAGCGCCCGCCGTGCTGTGCGCAGCGCGATCAACGCCAGTGCCGTATCGCGCACCGACGCGCGCGGGCTGCGCTCGATCGTGCCCGAGCGAATGGACGCGTCGGCGACGAGCACGTCGCCCGTCGACCGGTGAATCCGGTCGATGGCCACGAGCGCGAACTTGATCATGCCCAGCCAGCGGTCGTGCTGCGTGGCATCGCCGTTGGGCAGGCCGTCGTCCTGCGGAAACGGACTGCCGTCGAACCATGCACGCGTGGTTTGCGTGCCGCCGACATCGGGGTTGTTCAAGTCCGTCAGCGCGTACAGCTGCGATGCGCCGCCCAGAAGCGCAAGCAGCCCCGCGAGCTGGCTGCCTCCTGCGGTCACACGGAAGCCCGTCGGTCGTGGAAACCGCGCGAGCGCGTCGGACTCCTCGGTCACGGCGATCTGCGTCGGGATCCAACGCAGCGACGACCCGTGGTCGTAGGACAACGCATCGGCCACCGTGGCGAAACCCCCGAGCGTCGACGCGTCGTCGGTGGTGAGCGACGAGAGCGTGTGCCAGAGCGCGTTGTCGAGCGAGTGGATCATGATGCCCGCTTGAAAGCCCTCGAGATCGACGGAGCCAAGCCACGTACCCGGCGCTCCAGCCGCGCCCGTGTCGTCCAGGCCGACGATGCGGTTGCCCTCGGACCCGACGAGCGCCTGGTCCGCCGAGGCAACGGACACGATGGCGTTGCCGTCCGTGTCGTGAAACAGCTGCAGGTAGTTGTTGATCCACAAGCCGAGCTTCCACGCCGTCATGCCCGTCGCCTCGGGCTCGATCACGCGATCAACGAGACCGATGCGGGCGACGATGTGCAACGAGCTGTAGCCACATTCGTAGTCGCCCACGGGAACGGCCATGCCCGCGCTGGCGCCGTACCCGCCGGACAGCGAGCAGCCGCGCGTTGCGTTGTTCGACGGCCGGATCGTCGGAACGAAACTTCGAAACGGATGCCACATCGGCCACAGCCCGCCGAAGCCGAGCGTGTTCAGCGGATTGGCGATCGGGTCGGGCGCCGGAACCGTCACGAAGCCCGTGGGCAGTGACATGCCCGCATCGCTCGGCAACGCGCGGACTCCGGCGTGGCTCGCGATGGCGAGCGATTGCACGATGTCACGCAGCAGATCGTGCGCCGCGGTGCCCGTCGCGCCCGCTGGGTTGAGCAACGGCCCGAATGCCAGCGACGTAGCCGGGCCCGACTCGAACGCCACGGTGTTCATGTGATACTTGGAATACTCGTACGACTCGACTGCAGCGCTGTAGCCCGCCGGATCGCGCATGGCCGTGGGCTGTCCCGGGGGTTGGTACAAGTCCGGCTCGAGCGCGTTGCGGTCGTAGCCGGCCAGGTCGCGTCCCATCGCCTCGGCCAGTGGCTCACCGGACTGTTGCATCTCGATGGAAGCGAACATGACGCTCGCCGTGCGAAATCGCGGCATCACGCCAGTGCCCACGTGGCGCGGCACGGGCGCTGCGTCCACGGCGTCCATCGTCGTGTCCACGGGCGCGTCGGCGGACACATCGCCCGGCGCGTCGATCGCGTGCACGTCCAACGCAGTCGCATCCGGCGGCGCCGACGTCGAGCACGCCGCGGTGACCGTCAGCACCACGAGCACACAGCGTCGCAACGTCGAGCGCTGGTTCACGGTGCTCAGTGTACCCTCAATCCGCGCGCAGACGCGGGTTCGACGAGCGCGCTCGGAAACTCTGTGCGCGAGGCCTCGAGCGGGCTGCGCGACGTCAGGGCACGCATTGTCCCGGGCTACCGTTCGGTGAAGGTCCGGAGGTGCGCCATCACGTCGGCGACCTGCTGCGGACCGAGCATCTCGCGCCACGCAGGCATCCAGCGCAGCCAGATCGCTTCCTGCTGTTCGGCGGGACGAGGGTGGCCGTTCTCGATCCGATGCGTGAATTCGTCGGCCTCCTCCACCGCGGCGGACAGGTATTCGGGCGGCTCGTTTGACGTTTGGTGAAAGTCGATCGATCGGCCGTCGAGGCCGTGACACGGCGCGCAGTTCCCGACGAAGAGCGCTCGTCCAGTCGAGGCACTGCCGCGCGACGGCACGTCACGGATGGAGCGCTTCAAGAACGCCGCAACGTCCGCGAGCTGCTGCTCGGGATCGAACGCGCGAGAAAGCACGCCCCGCAAATCGGGGCCGGATCCGTGCGCGTTCCACGCGAACCACGCGATCTGCGCTTCGCTGTGCCGCCGTGCGTACTGACGGAGCGGCTCGCCGTGACCGCCGATTCGCGCCTCACCGCGCCACCCGTGACACGTTCGACAACGCATGGCGGCCGGCAACCCGCCGGTACTCGACGTCGCATTGTAGTAGCGGTAGTCGTCGTAGATTCTCGCACCACGCAGAGGGTCCGTCGCCGCTCGGACCACGGGGCCACCGCCCACGATGATCGTCACCCGGGCGGCGCCTCCGGGCGCGACGTCCGCCGTCGACCGTCCGTCGTACTGCATCGTGTCGTGGCGCACGACGATTTCGTACCGACCCGGCGGAAGCCGACCCAGTGCGAATCCGCCGCGCCGGTCGCTGCGCAGGACGATCGCGAACGCCCCGCGGATGGCGACGTCGGCATCCGGGACGTCACCGCCCGCAGGGTCCCGCACCAAGCCCTCGATCGCGCCGGTCTCGCCGTCGAACTCCGGGACCCCGGTGATCGGCGTGGCCGCATCCGCGTTCGTGCGCGACGCGCCGCATCCCGCCAGGACGGTGCACATCAACAACGCAACGGCGCGCGGCATCGATCGCAATCGTACGCCGAACCCGGACCGCGAGAAACGATAGGGATTCCACGGACGCTCGCGGGGACGCTACGCTTGGCGCGTGAGGGCTCCCGGTGACACCCGATGTTCCGTGCGCAGCATCGCGTATTGCGCGCTACTGGTGTCGGCAGGGTGCACGAGGCCGGCCGACGGCGACGCGTCCGATGCTGCCACGGACTCGTGGGACAGCGCGGCCGACGATGCCGCACCGGACGATGCTTCACACGACTCGGCGGACGTCCGCTCGACCGCGCCGTACTGGGGCACACAACCGCCGCCGCACACGACGACGATCGCGCTGTCCCGTGACGCTCGGCGGGCGTACGTCGTTCAGCCCGACGGCGACGCGGTGTCTGTGATCGACGTGATGGAGCGGCGGCTGCTCGCCGAGATCCCGCTCGGGCCTCGGCCGACCGTGGACGTCCGCGGGAACTACCATCCCGCCGTCTCGCCGCGCGCACTCGCGCTGTCACGAACGCGAGCCACGATTTACGTCGCATGCGAGACCTCCGGCGAAGTTGTCGCGATCGACGAGACGTCGTTGCGCGTGCGGTCTCGCGTCGGCGTGTGCCCGCGCGCCGTGGGCGTGCTGTTGGGCCCGGACGAGTCGCGAGTGTACGTCGCATGCAACGCCGACCAACAGATCGCCGAGATCGACGCCGGGACACTCGCCATCATGGCGACGGTACCGGCGCCCGCTCCGCCGTGGTCGCTCGCGTGGCGACAACTCGCACGTGGCGTGCAACTCGTGGCAGGCGCGATCGTGAGCGACGCCGTCGGCGTGTTCGACGTCTCGCCGACGCTCCGACTCGCGGAGACATGGCAACTCGCGCCCATTGCGCCGGGTGCGCAACCGCAACTGGCCAACGGCGTCGGTCGCGCCGCGTATGACCTCGCGCAGGCACCCGGAGTCGATCGGCCGCTGTACGCCGCGTACCGACTCGTGGCCACGCAGACCGCGCAGCCCGTGCTCGATTTCGAGTCCACGGTCTTTCCCGCGGTCGGTGAACCGTTGCGCCCCGGCGGTGAGCCCACACGTCCCATGACGACGGACTCGCGCATCGCGGGCGTCGACGGAGAGTTTGGCGACGTCGTCAGCGGCCCGCGCGCCCTCGCCGTACTGCCGGGCGCAGGACGCTATGCGCTCCTGGTGGCCGAGAACAGCGAGGACCTGCTCGTCGTCGATCTGCGCGGGCGTGCGGAAGTCTCGCTGTTGCGGCCGCTTCCGGGAGACTGGCCGCAAGGCATCGCCGTCTCCGAGGACGGCATGCGCGGCGTCGTCGACCAGCGCGCGAGTGGGGACGTGGCCGTGCTCGACATCACGCACGACGCGATCGGCGTGCCGGCCGTTTCGGTCGCGGCCGTCGTGCCCGCTCGCACTCGCGATCCGATGCCCGACCAACTGCGGCTCGGACAGCGTGTGTTCCACAGCGCCAACAGCTCCGAATTCTCCACCACTACGAACTTCTGGTTCGCCTGCGCCACGTGCCATCCCGAGGGCGCGACGCTGGGCGCGACACTCCGCTTTTCACAGGGCCCGCGGGACATCCCGACGAACACCGGTGGGCTCGACGGCTTTCTGTTCCGCGCGGCCAATCGCAACAGCATCATGGACTACCGACGGACGGTGGAAGTCGAGCAAGGCGGCGACTGGCCCGACGCGGATTCCATTCGCACACCGCAGCTTCGCGCCGTGGAACAGTACGTACTCTTCGCGATCCCCGATCCGCCACGTCCGCGAACGGATCCTGCGAGAGTGGCGCGAGGTCGGGCAGTATTCGCGCGGAGCGACTCCGCATGCGCGACCTGCCATTCGGGCCCCTCGTACACCGACAGCGGCGCCGGGAATCCCGCGCTGGACTACGCTGGCGAAGTGCGACTGCACGACGTGGGCACGTGCGTGACGACGGGCTATGCCGACCGCGCGAGTCTCGACGTGTCGGGCCGACCGCGCGAGCCGTGCCGGTTCGACACACCGACGCTCCGCGCGATCTATGCCTCGCCACCGTACTTGCACGATGGCAGTGCGGCGACGCTGCGGGATGTCCTGACGACACGAAACCGCGCGCAGCGCCACGGGCGCACGGACACTCTCGATGCTGACGAGATCGACGCCCTCGTCGAGTTCCTGCGGTCACTCTGACCGGCTACCGCTCGAGCCGGATGGTGAGAATCACTTGACGAAAGGGTCCCGGAAAGATTCCGTCCGGCAGCCGCGACGCAATGTACCTCGCGTCGAATGCGTTTCGCACGTCGAGGGCGACGCCGAGTCCGGTGCCCCGATGACGGTAGCCGGCGCGCGCGCTCACGGTCGCGTAGCCGAACAGCAAACCGACGGTGCCGTCGGCGCTCTGCGCGACGGTGTTCGCGCGATCGGCGAAATGGTCGCTGACCGCGACAACAGAGGCCTGTGCTTGGAAACCCGCGGCGTGTTCGAGTCCGGCGACCGCCTCGAAGGTATGCGGCACTGCGTAGGGCACGAGGTTGCCGTTGGTTCGATCGCCGGGAATTCCCGGATCGTTGGATGTGAACCGGCCATCGATCAGCGCGTACCGAAGTCCGAGGTACGGATTGGTCGGCACACGCGCGAGACGCCCGAAATCGAACTGCGCGGAGGCCTCGAGGCCGAGGTACCGCGACGTGCCACCGTTGACGTACTCGCTACGCGGATTGCCGCCTGCGTACGTTCCCGGAATGATCTCGTTCTGGAAATCGAGCGCGAACGCGGTAGCCTCACCGCGAAACCAACCGCCCACGTCGAAGCGCGCACCGATCTCGTAGTTCACGCTCATCTCGGCTGCGAGCTGACGGTCGACGAGCTGGCCAACTGCCGGGCTACCACCGACCGCAACGGACACGCGCGGCGGCGCGTAGCCGCGATGGATGCCGCCAAACACCGTCGCGACCGGAGTGACGTAGCTGACGCTTACGCCCGGGATCACAGCGAACGCGGTGCCGCGGCCGCTCGAGTCCACGTCCACAGGCCGGCCCGTACTCGGCTCCTCGACCCGCCGGAATCGCCGTTCGTAGGCGTAGGTCTCCAACCGGGCGCCGCCGACGATGTGCAGTCGATCGAACAGGATCGCGCGCTCCTGCACGTAGCCCGCGAGCGCGAGTCCATCCCGCTGTTCTTCGGACATCAAGTCACCGGAGCGCGCGTTCTCGCCTCGACCGACCAACACCCGCAGGAGGCCGCGCTCGCCGAGCGCGCGTATGCCGACGTCGAGTTCGTTCCGCCACCACCGCGCGAAACGAAACGTGGCCTGCAGACGCGTTTCGGCGCCCGCGACCCAATACTGCCTCGCGTTGCTCCGCGCGCTGTCGAGCAGGTAGATCGCACCGCGCGGGATCGATTGGTCTCCGACGATGCGTGCGTAGAGATATCCAGGTGCCGGCTCACGCTCGTATTGTTGTCGATGCCAACTGCGGTCGGTCATGTATCCGTACACTTGCGAGCGAAGCCGAAAGTCCGGCGCGATGCGCCACTCGTGAATTACTGCAGCGGTGTACCGCCGCATCCGAAGCCAGTCGTGGGGCGCCGGATTCTGCGTCGGGTCGCGGGCGTACATCGAGCCGGTGAGCCCGAGATACGTCGACGCCGAGCCTTCGTCGTAAAAGCCGATTCGGGCGATCACTTGTGACGCGGGACCGAACCGCAAGATCGCTCTCGCGAACACGTCCGTGATCTCGAACGGCATCGAACGGAATCCGGCGCCCTCGCGTCGCAGCAGGCTCACGATAAACCCGGCGTTGCCGACGGTTCGACCATAGGTTGCATGAAGAGAGTATTGAAGCGGCAACCCACCGGAGACGACGACGGAACCGCTCTCGCGCAAAGGCGGCGCAGGCGTGACGAGATTGATCACCCCCCCGATCGTCTGCGGGCCGTACAGGATGCTTCCGCTGCCCCGGATGACCTCGATTCGCGCGACGCGCTGCACGGGCGGCACGTAGTAGGCGTCGGGCTCGCCGTAGGGGTTGAGCGCGATCGGGATGCCGTCTTCCAGCATCAGTACCCGCCGGCTGCGGGTGCCGTCGAGTCCGCGCAAGCTGACGTTCATGCGCAGGCCCTGACCCTCTTCATCGCGGACGAACACGCCGGGCACGCGTCGCATCGCTTCGCCGACGTTCAGCGGACCCGAGCGTCGCATGTCGCGCTCGGAAAGAACCGATGCGCTCCCCGGCACCCGCACGAGCGAGCGCAACGACGAGCCGATGACCATGACGCCGTCTTCGCGCGCGTCATCGCTTGGGCCGTCCGCGCGCGGGGTGTCCGCGCTGCGAACCGCTGCGCTCGCCACGATCGGCGTCGAGTGCTCCGGCACGTCGGCCGCAGCGTCCCGGTGGTTTGCGTCTGGACCCGCGACGAGGTCTGCACCGGCGTCCGCAGTCGGCAACGTAGGATCCAAGCTCCCGTCGGTGTCGACGAACGCGTCAGGGCTCACCGTCGAGTCGGGCACAGCGCCTGCATCTTGCGCGTGCGCGAGCGAGCTGGTTCCGATCGCCGAAGCGAGGAACACGAGGCAAGTACAGCGGAGTCGAAGCATCGTGCACACGCTAGTCACCGTCAGCGCCGTCGACGTCGGCTCCGTCGACGCCGGCTCCGTCGGAGGTCGACGAATCGTCCGGCGGCGCGTCACTGCCCGCGTCGCCGCCCCCGCCGTCGGTCACGGCGTCGACAGCAATTTCCCAGCCGTCGGTTCGGGTCGAGTCGGATTCATCCACCGCGACGTCTGTCGGTCCGTCGTGCAGGCCATCGGCCGTGCCGCGATCGACGGGAACCTGCGCATCGAGAAGGCGTCCGCGCGCGTCGAAGTCCTCGAACACGTCTGGACGCGGCGGGTCGTCACGGCGACACGACGGGAGAAAGGCAAGGGACAGCGCGACGACGCCGCGCGCAAGCGTCGGCCGCAGCGGGACCGTGATCGCGACACCCGGTCCGCGCATCAGCGCATCGCACCGACCGTGGCGACGGCACGCAGTCCGTCCAGCACATCGACGAGCGCGGCCGCGGCACCAGCGTGGTCGCCAGCCTGCGATTGTGCAGCCGCGGAAGCGATCCGGGCCCGAAGCGCCACGGGGTCACGACCCGCGAGCGTCAGAGGGTCAGCAAAGATCGCAAGCGTTGTGTCGAGGCGCGCACGAAGCACGGCCCGCGTCTCGTCGTCGATCGACGTCCCGGCGTACGCGCTCACCGGACCGCCAAGCGCGTCGACGTGCAACTGCGCCGCGTCGCGCACGACCGACAGGCGCGTAACGGCGCCCGGCATCGTGCCGCCGTTCCAGCGGGCGCGAGAACTCGTGACGGCGGTCGTTGCTGCCGAGCCATCGATGATCGGTAGCGTGACGCCCTCGAAGAACGTCCCGCCCTCCATCCGCGCGACGTCGGTGTTCGTCCCTGCCGCGGCAGTCTCGACGATGTTGCCGTACGCGACCGAGGCGAGAAAGAAGTACTTCGAGAGATACCATCGCGTTCGCTCTGCGATCTCGATCGCTGCGCCACGCGATTGCGCAGTGAGGGCGCCGCGTCCGTCGACCAGCAACGCGATGGTTCGGTCGGCGAGATTCTCGTTCGAGAGCGCGGAGGTGCCCGGTCCCCAGACGTTTGGAATCGATGTCGTCGAGCGGGAGCGGAACTTCGGCTCGAGACCCGTGAACCACACCGCGGCTCGATCCCAGTGCGACGCCGCGCTCGCCCAGTTGGCAGCGCGCACGTCGGCCGTGGCTTGCTGGATCTCATCGATCATCGCAAGGGCGAGCGTCACGAGCAGGCTCTTGTCCGTTGCCTCCTCGGCGACGGACGACACGAGCGCGTCCATGGTGGCGCGGCCGGCCGCGATCCCGTCGCGTAGCCGTCGCTCGAGTCCTGCAGCGCCAGCGGCCCCGTCGGCTCCGTTGAATCGCCGATCCATCCGCGTCAGCAACACGCCGACGTCGCTCGTCGGCTGCAGTCGGGCATCGATCGCGGGGAACGAGTGCATCTCCGCGAGCGCTCGCAACTCGCCGATCTCCCGGACGAGCGCCGTGGTGGACGCAACGTCCGATGTGACCGCGTAGCGGCCGAACAGCGTAGAGCCGCCGTCTGCACCGCCGTCGCCCTGCGGCGAACTCGGCCCGCACCCGATCAGGGCGAGGGATGCAGCGAGAGGAATAGCAAACACGCGGTTCGAGAACATCATGGGCCTCCTGGAATGTGGTCTGACGTTGGTAAGAATAGTGAGAGCCATTATCATAGTCAACAAACGAAATACAGCCCCCTCCGCTACGGCGCGAGGACGACCAAAACGTCAATCTGCGTGCGAGTCCTGCACCTCCTGCAGGCTCGGGTTGTTGTCCATCGTCAAGAGGGCGTCATGGTCGGGCGTGCTTCGATTCGCGAGTGCGCTGGCCGCCGCAATGCCCATCTCCATCGCAGTGTCCATGAAGACGTATCGGAACAGACCCTGCCGTCCGACCGACCAGACGTTTCCCGGCGCCCCGACGGCATCGAGCAGCCGCGCCCGCGCCGCTGCGTAGTCGAGCGAGTAGATCGGGTACGCGTCCTGTGCAGCGGCTGTGTAGCTCGCGAGAACGTGACCGGCGAGATCGATTCCAAGTCCCCGCAGCTCGCCCACACCGAACTCGACGAGGTTCGCGTCGGACATTTGCGCGATCCGATCTCCCGGAGAAAACGGAATCTCCAGCATGAGACTTCCGCATCCAGGCGGAGCCATCTCCGGACTGCGTCGTCGCGGCTCTTGGACTCGGGTCGTCGCAAGATCGCCGTCCGCGACGTACGCCCACGTCGCGCCCAACCAAGACTCTCCTCGCAGCGCAAGATTGACGAAACGCAGCCCGCGGTGTCGCAGCCGCGCCGAGGCGCTTGCAATTTCGGGTTCACCGGGAGCGAGGAACTGAACCAACGTCTGCAGCGCAATCGTCGAAATCACGGCCCGGCACGGGAGCGACAGCGGCATCCCGTCGGCGAGGGTCACGTCGACGCGCGTCACCCGGCCGCTCGGCGTGCGTTCACCGAAGCCGTGAACCGTGGCCCCCAGAAGCATCTTGGCGCCGTTGGCAGCGACGTGGGTGGCGATCTGGTCGAACAGCTGACCGATTCCGAGCCGCGGGTAGAGAAACATCCGCGAGTGCGTGCGCGGCGTCCGTGACGCCCGCCAACCGCGCCAGAGATCTGCGAGGTTGAGCGAACTGATCCGCTGCGAGGCCCAGTCGGCAGACAACTCCGTGTCTCGAACGCCCCAGAGTTTCTCGGTGTAGGGGCCGAAGAACGAATCGTAGAGCGTCTGGCCGAAACGCGCAGTCGTCCAGTCGCGAAACGACACATCGGGTCGCGTTCGCACAGCGCGACGGGTGCGCGCGACCGCCAAGTCGCGAAGTGCCCGAATGGACATCCCCGCGGGCAACTGCGTTGCGATATCCCACGCAGCCAAGGGATAGCGGAGCCGTCGATTGCGCCACAGAATTACGCTTTGCCTCTCGCGCTCGATCAAGTCGTCGCCCAGGAGCGTCCGCAATCGTCGAACAAGGCCGCTGCGGCGTTTGAGGATTCGATGGCCACCGAGATCGAAACGAAAGCCTCCGTGTTCCGCCGTGGCACACAAGCCGCCGACGGACCCATTGCGTTCGACGATCACGACCGGTACTCCGCGGTCGACCAGTTCCCACGCCGCCGCGAGGCCGGCTGGGCCCGCGCCGAGTACGACTACGGGCGCGTCGTCAGGCGACGATGACTCCAAATTCGGCGGCATCAATCTTGACTCTCAATCTCAGTATTGTATCCATACGCCATCCCCGCATCGGGACGCCATGACGAATTCGAACTCCGACGAACGTTCCGGGCGCCGACACGTCACTCGTTGGCTCCTTCTCGCGGCGTGCGGTTTCGCCGCGTGCGCCCCGGATCCTCGCGTGTGTGTGCCCGGCGACCAGGTCCACTGTCGATGTCCTGTGGACCAAACGTGGGGCTACCGCACGTGCAACTCGACGGGCACGGAATTCGGCGGTTGCGATTGCATCATTGGTCTGAGTCCGGAGCGGGATGCCAGCTACCAAGCATCGATGAGCGGCTCCGGAACCGGCACAATGCGCGACGCCGGTGGCGACTGACCGCGCGCGCGGGGCGCCGCTTCCCGGCGGCGTTGCAACGCTGCTGGCGGTCGCCGTGGCGGCAAGCCTCTCTCGGTTGCCGCTGCTGACATCCATCGAGCAGGATCTCGACGGTTCGCGGTTTGTTCGAGCGGTCATGCGGTTCGATCTCGCGTACGCGCATCCGCACGCGCCAGGCTACCCGGTGTACGTCGGACTCGCGCGCGCCATCGACAGTTTGTTCATGCACGCGCCGGCCCGCTCACTGTCCCTCGTCGGGGCGATGGCGTTCGGACTTCTCGCGGCAGTGACTTTCGCGATCGGCCGGCTCCTGGTCTCGCGTGCCGCCGCCATCGCCGCTACCGTCGTGCTGTTCGGAAGTACAACGGTCGTCGTCCACGCAACGCGGCCACTCTCGGACATGCTCGGTGCGGCGCTTGGGTGGTCCGTCGTCGCGTGCGGCATTGCAGCCCTGCTCGAGGTCGGTCGCGAGGGGCGGGCCGGCGCGCTCGGCGTGGTGCTGTTCGCGCTGTTGTGCGGTACGCGGGTGTCCAACGTTCCGCTGGCGCTGCCGGCGCTCATTGTGTGCGCGCGGGCGTGTCTGCGCGCTCGCGTCGCGGGCCGTGCCGCCGTACTCGGGCTCGTCGCGACGGCGGCGTGGCTGGTCCCTTTGCTGTGGGTCGCGCGTCCAAGCAACCTCTACGTGGCCTCGCTGGCGCAAGCTCGCGGGCACTTTCACGAACCGGGCATCACGTCGTTCGCATCGACGGGCGCGACCGGGCGAGCGAGCGCCGTGGCCACCGGACTCTGGACGCACGTCCTCGGAGGGTACGCGCCCGACCGCCCGCGCCCGCTCATCGTTTGGTCGACGGCCATCGTGGCGCTCGGGGTGTTCGGTCTCGTCGCGACGTGGCGGTCGACTTCGGCACAGCACGAGTCGACCGCGTCGCGACGGAATGCATGGGCTTGCCTTGCAGCGTGCGCCCTCGCGCAATTTGCATGGGTCGCGGTTGCGCAAAATGTCGTCTGGCAGCCACGACACTTGATGCCACTCGCGCCGGCGCTCGCGCTCGTTCCAGCGCTCGGCGTCTCGGCCATCGCCGCGGGGGCGGCCAGTGCGGGACGCGTGGCGCATCGAGTGGGCCTCTACGCGCTGCTCGCGCTCGCATCGATCGCGCTGGTTCCCGGAGTCCAGGATGCCCACCGACTCGCACGGTTGCAGGCGACCCTGCCGCCTCCGGCCGTTCGCATCGCCGACTACGTGCGAACGCGACTGCCAGCCGAGGGCACGGTCGTGCTGAGTTCGCAGCTCGCCGCGTGGATCCGATTTCGCGCGGCCGATCACCGAGTGTTCGCAGTGCGCGACGCCGCCGCAGCCCGCGAGATCGCGCGGCGCACGGGTCTGCGGATCTTCGTCACGAGCGAAACACCTGGAATTGTCGCGCTTCGGTCGGCGGTGCAAGAGCGCGCGCGGGTCGTGGCAGACCGATACGTCACGACGACCATGTACGATCTCGCGCTGCTCGAGATCATGACTCCATAGCCGTCGGCGTCCCGATGCGGTGTGCCCGAAGCCGCAAGACTCCGACGCGCTCGGGGACGCCGCGTGCGGCACCCGGCCACCGCACCGGCCGGGGCGAAGGCGTTTCTCTCGCGGCGGGCAACCGGGGACCGTGCCGCATCGCGGCGCAACCGCCGGGGAAGTTTCCAGTACAATGCGGCGGAGCATGGCGAGCGAGTCGAACGACGAAGCGGTGCTCGAGGAGCGAGGGAAACAGCTCGGCACGGCGCGCACCCTCGCGCTCTCGCCGGGCGCGACGATCACGCACCGCACGCTTGCGCAGAGCGAGGCGACCGCGATGACGCTGCACGCGTCGCTTCCGGCGGATCTACCGCGGCTCTCGATCGAAGCGCGTGGCGAGCCGCTCGGCCCCGCGCGAGTGGCACGAGCGGGCAGCCCCGATTACGCGATCGTCTCCACGCTCGGCGAGGGCGGCATGGGCCGCGTTCATCTCGCTCGGCAGCGCTCGCTCGACCGTGACGTCGCGCTCAAGACGCTCAAGCCCGGCGCGCCGCGCGATGTGGCCGCCGCGCTGTTCCGCGAAGCCCGGATCACAGGCTCGCTCGAACATCCGGGCGTGATTCCAGTTCATCTCCTGGGTCTGGACGACGACGGCCACCCAATGCTCGTGATGAAGCGGGTCGACGGAGTCGACCTCGGCACGTTGCTGCACGATCCGGCCCACGCGGCATGGCGCGCGCGCGGGCGCTCGGAGGACCGCCTCGTCGCGGGACTCGAGATTCTCGAGCAGGTGTGCCTCACGGTGGAGTTCGCGCACAGCCACGGGATTCTCCACCGCGACATCAAGCCCGAAAACGTAATGGTCGGATCGTTCGGCGAGGTCTACCTGCTCGACTGGGGCATCGCGAAACCGAAGGACGAGCCGCGGGCCGAGACGATCGTCGGCACGCCCGTCTACATGGCGCCGGAGATGGTGCGCGGTGGACCGGTCGACGAGCGCAGCGATGTGTACCTCCTCGGAGCGATGCTGCACGAACTGCTCACAGGCAATCCGCGACACGAAGGCACGACGGTGATGGACGTGCTCCGAAATGCACTCGCGTCGAGTCTCGTCGCGTACGGCGATGACGTGCCCCAGCCGCTCGCGGCGATCGCGAACCGCGCGACACACCGAGAGCCTGCCGAGCGGTACCCGACGGCGGGGGCGTTTCGCGACGCGCTCGCCGATTTCCTGAAGCGCCGTAGCGCCCGCGCGCTCGCCGACGCTGCGCTCGAACGCGTCGGGGCGCTGGAGCAGGCGCTTGCGAACGGCGGGACCCCGGCGGATCTCGCGGGGGCGTACCGGCTCGCCACCGAAGCGCGCTTCGGACTGGTGCAAAGCCTTCGCGAGCATTCCGACGACTCCGACGCGCGCGAGGCGATGCGGCGTTGCCTCGTCGCGTCGATCGAACTCGAGCTTCGGCAGGAGCACGCCGAATCCGCGGACGCGCTGCTGCACGAACTGATCGTGCCGGACCCCACGCTCCAAGCGCGGATCGCGGAGTTGCGCGCCCGCGCCGGGGCCCGTGCGAAAGAGCACGCGCGCCTCGAGAGGCTCGAGCGCGATCTCGACCCGCGTGCGGAGGGCCAACGACGGTTGGTACCGCTGCTCGCCGTGAGCGCGATCTCCGGGGCGCTCGGGCTGTACGTACTGTTGACCGGCGGCGGACACCCGCCGACTCCGCAGACCGCGCTGGCGATCGCGGTCGCCGCGCTGGTCGTGATCGTGACCGGTGTCATCGCGCTCCGGCGGCGACTACTCAGCAACGCGTTCAACCGCCGCGCGGCGGGGTTGCTCATTGTCGGCACTGGAGGTCTCGTGCTCAACCGGGTGATTGGTCTCGCGACCGGGACGGCGCCGACCATCACGCTTACGTTCGACCTCGGCGTGATGATCGTCGCATGCCTCGCAGGCGCTGTGACGCTGCACCCGCGGTTTGCGTGGAGCGTGGCGGTGCTCGGCCTTGGGCTCGTATCGGCGTGCGTATGGCCCGCACACATTGCGCCCGCCTTCATCGTGTCGACGATGGCGGCCGTCGTTGTCATTGCGTGGGTGTTGCCGCGCGAGCGCACCGGCTGAACGTCAGCGCAAGATCATCGAGTTGGTGACCTGAATCGGCCCGCTGCCCAGATAGAAGATCCCGGGAAATCCGGCGGTCTCGAAGGTACCCCGCGGATTGTTCATCAGCGTCGAGTCGCGGATCACGAGGTTGCCAGTCCGGTTGTTGCTCACGTAGAAGATCGCGCTGCCGCCCTCGTTGCATCGGTTGTCGTGAATGAACGAACCGCACACGGTCAGCGTGTACGTGTTGCCGTCGTTGTAGATCGCCCCGCCGTTGCCGCCCATGCCCGCACTGGCACCGCGACCCGTCGCGCTGTTGTCCGTGAACAAGCTGTTGATCACCGTGTACGACACTCCGATGCTGCTCAGCCCTCCACCGTTGGCGCCGCTGTTTCCGAGGCCCGACGCACCGCCAAACGTGCTGTGGACCACGTACACCGGCAGCGTGTTGTACTGACTGAGCACGCGCACGGCGCCGCCGCCAACGTCCGAGCCGCTCGGGTCGCACACGTTGTGAAAGAAGCGCGAGTTGATGATCTTGAATCGCCCGCCGCGCACGAAGATCGCGCCCCCACCGCCGCCGTCCATCGTCTCGCCGGTCGCGTTGCCGTCGATGAACGTCAGGTTCTGCACCGTGAGCCGGGGGTGGTCCTGGTTCTGACACATCGCGGTGGTCCACATCTGGGCGCGATCGCAGGTGTTCTGGTACAGGATCCGGTGACGGTTGCCGCCCGACAGCGTGACGCGTCCGCCGCCGTCGATGACGATCTCGGGTCCGGTGTTGTTCACGATCTTCGCTGTCTGCGTGAGCGTGATCGTGACCGGGCTCGGCCCGCAGTTGAACGTAATGACGCCGCCGCGAGCGACGGCCGCGACGAACGCATCGCTCGTGCAACTCGCGGGCGTCCCGGTGCCAACGACCGTTCGCGGCGTCGAAACGTTCATGACCGCGGCCTCCGCGGGCACCGCGCACATGCCCATGGGATTTCCGGCCGGCGGGCCGCGCGACGGGTCGGTGCCGCCGCTGTCGGTCACGGGACCGGTGTCGTCGGGGGCTCCTGTGTCGGACGCCGGTGCATCGACGGCCGGCGCCGTATCGGGTGGTGCGGCTTGCTCGGGGTCCGCGACGTCGCTCGCCGTGCTACCGTCGACACCGGCGTCCATGTTGGTCGAGTTGATTCGGCCACACGCCGAAACCGCGACGCAAGCGATCAGCAACGTGCGTGACATCGTCGGCATCACTCCACTCCGCGAACGAGCGTACGCGTCCGCGTGCGCAACTGGCAAGGCACCGTGACGCCACTCGAACACCGCACGCGCGCGGCGTCGCACCGACTGCTGGTCATCGACGACAACCGTGAGCTGGCCGACAACCTGATCGACATCTTCGGCAGCCGGGGGTTCTCCGTGCGAATTGCGCCGAGCGCACGCGAGGGCCTCGACGCCGCCCGCGCGGACGGCTTTGCGCTGGCATTCGTCGACGTGAAGCTTCCCGATTCGTCGGGGCTCGATTTGCTCCCTGCGCTGCGAGACGCGTGTCCCCTCGGCGAGGTGGTGCTCATGACGGGTCATGCGACGATCGACTCGGCGATCGCGGCCGTGCGGGGCGGCGCGTTTCACTACGTCATCAAGCCGTTCAAGGTGGACGATCTCATCGCAACGGCCGAGAGCGCCCTGCGCAACGCCGAGTTGCGGGTCGAACGAGAAGCCCTGCAGCGACGTGCCGCCGAGGCCGAAGCGCTCGCGCACATGGGAACGCTCGCGGCGGGGCTGGCGCACGAGATTCGCAACCCGCTCAACGCGGCGGGCCTGCAACTGCACCTGCTGGGCCGAAAGGTGGAGCGCCTCGCGGACGCTGACCGGACGGCGTTGCGCTCTCGCATCGACATCGTCGCAGCAGAATTGAAGCGCCTCGAACGACTGCTCACCGATTTCCTCGAATTGGCGCGGCCGAAGCCGATGGCCCGCGAACCGGTGGACCTGCGGGCGCTGCTGGACGACGTCGCGGCATTCCACGAGCCGACCGCCCAATCCCGCGGAATACGATTCGAGCGGAAGGTGTCGGACGTCGACGCGCTCGGCGATCGCGAACGTCTCAAACAGGTCTTCCACAACCTCGTGGTCAACGCGCTCGAAGCAAGTCACGCCGACGGAGCGGTCACAGTGAGTTGCGGAACGGATCCCGACGACCCGAGCTTCGTGTACGGCGCAGTGCGTGACGCGGGGCGTGGCATTCCGGGCGCTGCGCTCGCGCAGATCTTCGAGCCATTCTTCACGACGAAGGAAGCCGGCACAGGTTTGGGGCTGTCGATCGTCCGGCAGATCGCGGAACGACACGGCGGCAGCGTTCGGGTTTGGACGGAAGAGGGGCGCGGCACCGAAGTCACGGTTCGCATCCCGGCTCGCGGCGGCACGTGAAACGCGCCGGTCTCAGAACAAATCGGCGATCTTGCCCATGAACCCGTGACGACTGAAGAGCCCCTTGAGCACGGTCTTGAGCTGAGAATACTTCGACCGAGTGTACGGATACGTCCACGGTTCGCGGAATGGCAGCGACATCCGGTCGTAGTTGATGTGCCGCGCGTAGCACATGGCTCGAATCGAATCCTCGCCGTGCGTTCGACCCCAACCCGATTGCTTGATCCCTCCGAATGGCGTCTCCGGCGCGCCATAGTTGATCAACACATCGTTGACGACGATCGAACCCGCTTCGATCCGCTCGGCGACTTCGCAGCCGCGTTCACGATCGCCGGAGAACACGTACGCGTTGAGGCCCAGCTCCGAGTCGTTCGCGATGCGAATCGCCTCCTCCTCGTCGCGGACCTTCATGATCGGAACGACTGGCCCGAAGATCTCCTCGTTCATCACCGTCATGTCCAGCCGGCAGTTCGTCAGGACCGTGGGCTCGAAATACATCCCAGGTTCGGGTCCACGCCGTCCGCCGGTCGCCACGATGGCGCCCTTGGCCACGGCGTCCCGAATGTGGGCTTCCGCAATGTCGATCTGTTTCGGAAATATGATCGCCCCGACGTCGACTTCCTTCGTCGTGGGATCTCCCTGTCGCAGCTCCTTCGTGAGCTGCACCACGCGATCGACGAGGGCATCGTGGACACTCTCGTGGACCAGAACACGCTCAATGGAAATGCACACTTGACCGGAGTTCGCGAAACCGCCGTCGACGATCGAGTGTGCCGTGCGCTCGACGTCGGCGTCCTCGAGCACGATCGCCGGTGCTTTCCCGCCCAGCTCCAGCACGCACGGAATGAACACCTGCGCGCATTCCATGCCCACCCGCCGGCCGGTGTTCACGGCGCCTGTGAAGTGAATCTTCTGCACGCCCCCGCGCACGAGCGCTGCACCGGTCGCGCCGTCGCCCGTGACGACTTGCACGAGGTCGGGTGGCACGCCGGCCTCGTCGATCAGCCGCTTTGCCTCCAACATGATCAACGGCGTGACTTCGGACGGCTTCACGACGACGCCGTTGCCCGCGATGATGGCCTCGAGCACCGGGCTCATGGGCAGCACGAGTGGGAAGTTCCACGGTGAAATCACGCCGATGACGCCCATCGGAACGTGTTTGACGTAACTTCGCCGGTGCTTGAGCAGCTGGAGGTCGATCGTCTTGTTCGCGAGAAACTGCGGCGCATTGCGCGTGTAGTAGTGACACGCGTTCACGGTCGGCAGCACTTCGTGGGCGAGCGCTTCGTGGCGGGGTTTGCCGGCCTCGCGCACGAGCAGGTCGACGAGGGCGTCGCACTTCTCGACGAACAGATCGCCGACTTTCGCGACCCGACGGCAGCGCTCCTCGATCGGGAGCAACGCCCAGGCTTTCTGCGCAGTCCGAGCGCGGCGGATCGCGTCACGGACGTCCTGCTCGGTCATCACCGGGATTTCGCCGAGGACCTCGCCGTTCGCTGGCGAGCGAACGGTGATCGTTCGGGGCGCCGCAGCGCCCGTCGGCCGGGATTCCTTGCTGCTCTGGATCTGCACGTCGCTCATCGTCCAACCCCTCCCGCCGAATCTTTCGGGGGCCGCGACGATACCACGATCACGGTTGAGGGCCATCGGAGCGCCGCGTACGATCGCGTGCCGTGTCGACTCGATCCATCGCGTATTCGGTTTCCGTCGGATCTGCATCGCAGCACCTGCTGCACGTCACGCTGACTGTCCGCGGCGACCTTCCCGAACCGCTGAACCTAGAGATGCCGGTTTGGACGCCTGGCTCGTACCTGGTGCGCGAGTATTCACGTCACGTGCAGTCGCTCCGTGCGGAGTCCGCGACGGGGCCGGTGGGCGTTCGCAAGGTTTCGAAGAACCGATGGGCCATCGCGCATGGCGGCGCGGACCGGCTCACGATCGATTACGAAGTCTATGCGCACGACCTGACGGTGCGCACCAACCACGTGTCCGACAGCCACGCGTACTGGAACGGCGCCGCAACGTACGTGCGTCCCGTCGAAGCCGATGGATCCTGGGACCGCTTGCCGGTCGAAGTTCGCGTCGTGCGTCCCCATGCGCTGTGGAGCGTCGCGACGTCGCTCGAGCCCGTCGTTCCCGCACCGGACGGCGCGCCGTCCGATGTCTCGGTGTTCCGCGCGCGCGACTTCGACGATCTGGTCGATTGTCCCATCGACGTCGGCCGGCACGAGCGCCTCGAGTTCACGGTCCGCGACAAACCGCACGCGATCGTCCTGTGGGGCGCACGTGCTCGCTTCGACCGTGAGCGCCTGGTCCGCGACGTCCGGGCCATCGTAGAGGCCGAAGCCGAGTTTTTCGGCGGGCTCCCGTACGACCACTATCTGTTTCTCATGCACCTCGCCAAGGGTGGGCGCGGTGGGCTCGAGCACTGTACGTCGTGTTCGCTCCTCGTGTCGCCAGAGTCCATCGAGACGCCCGAGGGGTACGACGACGTGCTCTCGCTGTTCGCACACGAGTTCTTTCATCTCTGGCAGATCAAGCGCACCAAGCCCGAGGGACTCGTGCCGTTCGACTACGGCCGCGAGAACTACACGCGGATGCTGTGGCTGTTCGAAGGCGGAACGAGCTACTACGACTGGCTGCTGATTCGTCGCGCGGGTCTGGTCGATGCACGCAGTTATCTCAAGCATCTTGCGAGCGAAATCGCACGACTGGAGGAGACGCCGGGGCGTGAAGTGCAGAGCCTCGAGGACGCGAGCTTCGACGCGTGGATCAAGCTGTACCGGCCCGACGAGAATTCGTCGAACAGCACCGTGTCGTACTACCTGAAGGGCGAAGTCGTCTGCGCGCTGCTCGACTTGGAAATACGCGTCCGATCGAAGGGCGCGCGATCTCTCGACGATGTTCTGCGACACCTTTGGCGAGAGTACGGGAGCACGGGTCGCGGCGTTCCCGAGTCGTCGATCGAGGCCGTCATCGCCGCCGCGACGGACGTCGATGTAGCCGACCTCATCGACACGCTCGTGCGCTCGACGAGCGCCCTGCCCTACGACCGCGTGTTTGCCCACGCGGGGCTATCGATGCGGGCGCGGCCGGGCCGCGGGACGGCCCTGGGCGTGCGGCTGCGAAACGACAACGGACGCGTGATGATCGCGAGCGTGTTGCGCGGCAGCGCGGCCGAACGCGGAGGCTTGGCTGCCGGCGATGAGATCATCGCGGTCGACGGCCGACGCGTCGACGAGTCGTCGCTGCGCGAGCAACTCAAGCATCGCGAACCCGAGGAGAAGATCGATGTGATGTACTCCCGGCGCGACGAAATCGGTTCGACCACCCTCGCCCTCGCGGCGTCGCCTCCCGACGGGTACGAATTCACCGCGAACGTCGATGCCAGCGCCGCAGCCCGGTCGCTCGCGGGCGAGTGGCTCGGAACCGGCGCGGAAGCACTTTGGAGTGCCCGATGACACACAGTGGGTCGCGCGGAGCGAAGCTTCCGAGCGCATCGCGCACGACGATGACCCAGTTGATCTTCCCCGAGCACGCCAATGCGTTAGGCAAGGCGTTCGGAGGGCAGGTGATGGCGTGGGCGGACATGTGCGGGGGGATCTGTTCCATGCGTCACACGGGCGGACTGACCGTGACCGCGAGCGTGGACGAGCTTCACTTCGAGAACTCCATCGCGATCGGCGACGTCGCCGTGATCGAGGCCCAGGTCAATGCGACGTTCAGCCGCTCGATGGAGGTGGAAGTCTCGGTCGCTGGAGAGAATCCCCGCACGGGCGCGCGGTGGCAATGCGTGAGTTCACGCATGACGTTCGTTGCCATCGATGCCGACGGCAAGCCGTGCAGCGTCGCCCCGCTGCAGCTCGACAGCGACGACGATGCCGCACGTGCCGCGGCTGCGACACGGCGACGGGCGGAACGGTTGTCCCGGCGGCGAAGCGTCGCGGGGACATAGGCGCACAGCCCGATCCGCACGAAGTGCACGTCCCTGCGCACCATGTGCGTCCTGACGCGCGCACGGGCCAGAAAGATCCGCAGCGAGCGCACGAGAGCGCGTGGAACGAGTCTTGCTCGCAGCCCGCTCACGAGAGGCCGGCACGTGAACGCAATATCCAGCCCGCCGGCCCCCAGCCCATCGACGCCGCCGCGGCCGCTCCTGGTGTTGCTCGTCGACGACGAACCGTCGATGGTCATGGGACTTCGCTTGTTGTTGCAGCGTGACGGCTACCAGATTTGCACCGCGTCAAACGGGCGCGAGGCGTTGGCGATCGCCGAGGCGCGCCGGCCCGATGTAATCGTCTCCGACGTGAACATGCCCGAGATGGATGGCTGGACTCTCGTGCGAGAGATTCGCGCGCGCCCGCATATGGCGCTGACGCCCTTCATCTTCCTCACGAGCCGCGATGAGGCGTCCGACTGCGTGAAAGGCCTCGGCCTCGGCGCCGACGATTTCATCTCGAAAGTGCGCGCGGGCGACGAGATCTCCGCGCGCGTCGCCAATTGCCTTCGGCACCGAGAGCGTCTGCGGAACGTGTTCCGCATGAAGACTGCGCTGCCGACCCGCGACGCGGCCGCCATTCGCGGTGCCATCGAGCAGTTCGGGATCGCGACCCTGCTCTCGCTGTGCGCTGCCGAATCAAAGACCGGCGTGCTCGGCGTGCGACACGCGAACGACTTCGCGTCCATCCGGCTTCGGAGCGGCCGGGTCGTCGGCGCGCGGGTCGATGGCGTCGTGGGGTTGCGCGGCGACGATGCCATCGACGACATCATGTCGTGGACGGAGGGAAGCTTCGAGTTCGCCTCCCGCCCAGTCGTCGAGCCGGACGAAATGAACGCCGACGTCACGTTCGTTCTGATGGAAGCCGCACGACGCGCCGACGAAGCGCAGCTTCAACCGGCCTGAGCTGCCGAACGCTTCCGGACAAGACTCGGCGTCCGCGCGCTTACCCGATGGGTCGTTGACACGTGCGAATGAGCGTGTCGCACATCAGCATTCCCATGCCGCAACAGTCGGCGTCGCGGTCACAGCTCTCGCCCTCGCGTCGACAACTGGGCGGTGGCATGCATCGGAACATCCCGTCTGCGCCGCGCATGCAGGATCCCGAGCAGCAGTCCGTCGACGTTCGACACGTGTCGGTGGTTCGCCGGCACGCAGACGCCGCCCAGACCGCGTCGGCGTTTTGTTGCGCGACGTCCTGCCCGGGAAGCCAGTACGGCACGTGCGAAGGATCCGTGCGGCCGTCGAACGTCTGCGAGATCGCGCTCACCCACAGTTGCGGCCGGTGCGTGCCGCGCGTCCCCGCGAGTGCATTGCCGTAGAACCGGTCAGAATAGAAGACGATCCAGTACTGCCCACCCGATATGAACGGCGACAGATTCGGATAGTGCGCTCGCGGCGTCATCCCTTCGTCGGCGGCATTTCCGAGCCGCACCGGAGTTCCGCCCGCGACCGGCGGGATGATGTACATCGAGCCGAATGTTCGGCCGTCACCGGTCGTCGCGCGCGTGTTCGGCGTGTGCGCAAACACGAGGTAGCGCGAATCGGGTGTCCACGACGGAAAGCAATCGGCGTTTCCGCCCGCCGGATCCATCGTGGCGAGACTCGCGCCCCGGTGCAGAATCACGGGCGGTCCAAACGTGTCCAGCGCGGTGATCGGCAGCAACGTCAAGTCGCCACCGGTGAATGACGCGTTGGTCGTCCAGCCCGTGACATTCGAGATGATCGCGACCGCGCGATTGTCGGGCGACCAGTACGGATGTGCGACCCCAGCCATGGGCGGCCTCGAACCCCCGATGGTCACGGGCGCAAGATTGGAGTCCACGTACGTCAGCGTCGCGTCGCCCATTGTTCCAAGGATGCGGGTGTTGTCCGGCGACATCGTCGAGAAGTACCAACGGTACCCCGCACGAACGAGCACCGGGACCATGGCCCCGGTGGGGTCGACCATCGACAAGTCGAACACGTACGACAGATCGCCGTTGGCCAGCAGGTACCGGCCGTCGCGCGACAACTGATGACACGCGATGCACCCGCTGTACCGGTAGGTTGGAACCGATCCGGCCGTCCCGACGATACCCGCTGGGAACAGCCTCTGATTGCTAGTGGTTCCCGCTGGAATTCGGTGCAGCTGACCCTGAGCCATCGACCAGTAGTACACGATGCCCGAGACGCTCCCGGGAGCGAACTGCATCGAGATCGACGCGCCGGCAACGACGCGGCGCATCGCGACGTCGAGTCGGTCGATGGTGAGCGTCGCGGGTTGGCCCGGGTCCGTTTCGGCGATGCGCGGCCATACATCGTCGGGCAATTGACCGGAGAACGTGAAGCCCGCGCCCGTGTGCACGATGTACTGAGTCACCGTGATGTGTACTTTCTGGTAGCGGAGACGATAGACATCGCCCACGACGCCGCGCCCCCACTGCACGAGCGGCGGAGTGATGTTCTGCGGAAACATCACGCCATCGAGCGGATAGTCGATCTCCGCGCGCGCGGTCGCGTCCGTGACGGGCATGCCGAGTTCGACGAAGCGTCCTTCGGTCATCGCACCGAGTGGGTCCGCCATCGGCCCGATCCGTTGCGTCAACGTCACCGTGACCGTGGCGCTCGCCGATCCGCCACCGGAGGACGCCGTCCTGAACTGCACCTGCGCGACCCCGCCGCGAACAGCATTTGCGGTGAACAGTCCCGTGACGGGCTCGACATCGCCCACCGCGTTGTCCATGAGACTCCAACTGCCGTCGACTTGGGATTCGGTTCCGTCGGTGTACGTCGCGAGGGCACGAAGCGCCTGCATCGCGGGCGTGCCGACGTTCGTAGTCAGCGCGGCCATGGGCGGATCGATTCGAACGCTGACGATCGAACGCAACGCCGGGACATCCGCCCGAGGAAGAATGCCGTCGTCATTCGAGACCACGTCGATCCGGAGCACGTCGACACAGCGCGATCCGTCACCGCACCGCGTGGGGGAGTCCTCGCTGCACGCCGCGAGTAGCGCGCCGCACAGCGCGATCACCGTGCCCCATCGTGACGCCAGGACCTTCATCGCGTTCTCCTCGCTTCCGCCGGCCCAAGAAGTTCACGGCATGACACCACAACCGACGCGACTTGATCGTATCATGGGCCAAGGGTCCCCGTGGACTCCCGGGACCGCTTGATTCGATCCACTCTCCAGACGCCCCTCGCCCTCTCGCGACTCGCCGTGACATTCGTTGCGGCGCTCGTGAGCGCCTGCAGCGCGCCGGGTCCGATGTGCGCGTCGGGAGAGCGTTCGATCTGCCGGAGCACGACGGACTGCCGCTGCGGTGCCAGTTGTTCACGCAGCACGGACTGCACCGGTCGAAACATCTGCGCTCGATTTCAAAGCGATCCGTCGGGGCCGGGCGTGTGCGTCGACGCCGCGTGGCTGCTGGGCACCGAGCCACCGTGCCTTCCGCTGTGCTCGACGGGACAGACTTGCATCAACTGGGGCGACCGGCCGAACTCGTGCGCGAACTCGTGCAACACGGCCAGCGAGTGCCCCTCGGGCTGCTGCGTTCCGCTGCGGGACGGCGGCGGTGCGTGCGCGCCGGACGCCGACCTCTGTGGCCCGTGCAACCCCGCGTGCGCGACAAACCAGATCTGCGTTCAGTTCAACCGCGCGACGTGCACGGTGACGTGTCAGGCCGACGCCGATTGCCCGACCGGATGTTGCGTCCCGCTGCAGGGCGGCGGCGGGGCGTGCTCGCTCAACGGCGCGTTCTGCCCGACGATGCGCCCTCCGCCGTGCCGGACGCTCGAGACCTGCACGACGCTCATGTCGCAATTCTCACCCGCGTCTGCGGGCGCGTGCGGTGCGCACGGACGGTACGACGGGACGCTGCTCAACGGTTGCGGCGAGTCTGCGTACTGCAGAGCGTGCTGGTTTTCCCCGGTGACCAGCGCGTACACCGATTGCGTCGTGCTGGGCGAAGTCCCTGCAGGCGCCACCGTCGTCGTCGGTGAGCCGCGCTGCGCAGACGTGCCGCTGCGCGATCCCCCCGTGCGTGTTCGGTGCATCGACGCTGCGGGTTTCTTCGGCACGAACGACTGCCTCGGCTCGGCGCCGCTCTGAGCGCGAAGAACGCCCCTACGTGATCTTCAGAAGCTCTTTGACCTTCGCGATCACCTGCGGCGCCTGGATCGGCTTGGTGATGTACGCGTTCGCGCCAAGCTGAAGCGCACGCTGCCGGTCTTCTGCGCTGCCCTCGGTCGTGACGATCATGATCGGCGTGTCTTTGTGAACCTCGTCCGAACGGATCTTCTTGACCAGTTTCAATCCGTCGAGAACGGGCATGTTGATGTCCGTGATGATCAAGTCGAAGCGCGCGGTCGTGAGTTTCCGCAACGCGTCGACGCCGTCGTCGGCTTCGACGACTTTCAGGGTCTTGATGCGGGCCAGTGCGAACACCAGCAACTGCCGCATCATCGGCGAGTCCTCGACGACCAGGCACAACCGTTCGCTCATCCTCGGAACTTCCCTTGTGACGTGACGACCTGATTCATCGGTTCCCCTCGCGCGGCAGAAGCGCTTGGAATGGCGGGACATGCCCCGCAGCAGCCGCATAGAATTGCGCGCCCACGAGCGCACTCGCTCCCTGGGTCGCGAGCATTCGCAACATCTCGAAGTCCGCGTCCGCCAGTTCGGCCTTCTGCTCCAAGAGTGCGTAGATCGCGACGACGCCCACGCGCGAATCGCCGACGCGAAGCGGCACGAGCACCTGTGGCGTCGGCGGCGGACTGTCGTCGGTCACGCGCAGCACGTCATTGGTGAGAAACGCGGCGCCAACCAGTCCTTCGCCGATGGTCTCCGCACGCAGTTCGCCCGGCGCGATGCCTTCGCACGCGACGGGAATGAGCCGATCACCATCGACGAGGTACACGGCGTAGGACCCTGCACCGACGAATTGCAGGATCAACTGGCCAATGGTCTGGACGACCTCGCGCGGATCGAGCGTCGCGTGGAGCTGCGCATTGGCGACGTAGAGGCTGGCGAGATTCGACAGCTCCTGCTCGACGGCTGCGGCGCGGGCGACTTCGTGCTGGGCCTGCCGTTCGACCTCGGCGCTGCGCGACAGCAGACCGTTGCGCTCGCCCTCGAGCGCCTCGATCTTGATGATCAACTCGCGAATCGCATGGTCGCTCTTCAACTGCATGCGAAGCGAGACGTTCTCCGTCTCGAGCTCCTGGATGCGTTTGCGTACGCCGTCGATCTCGAGCACCAGCTCGGAAGCGATCTGTCGACCGTTCTCGAAATAGGTCTCGAGCAGCTTCTTGCGACGCGTGAGAAGGTCCTTCGGCTCGCTCGTGCGCGGCCGGTTGCTCGGAGGTTTCGCGCGTGCGCGTCGGTCCATGAATGCCTCGGGGCGGGACTCTATCACGTGTCGATTGGCGCTTGGATTCACAACATCACGAGCCGGGAGATCAGGCTGTGCAGGGGTGCGACGGTGTCCGCAAGCCCGGTTCGGCGCGCAGCCGCAGGCATTCCGTCGACGATCGCGCTCTCCTGGGCCTCGACCCAGACCTCGCCGCCCGCACGCTTCACGGCCGCGATCCCGATTGCGCCGTCGTCGCCCATGCCCGTGATGATCACGGCGGTGACACGCGCACCCACCGCGGCCGCTGCGGATCGAAAGAGCCGGTCGGCGCTCGGAACGTACTTGTCCGCCGCGTCCGGCGCGACGACGACCAGGCGCGGGATGCCCGTCGCGGGGTCGATCGAGACTTCCGTCGCGCGGCTTCCAGCGCAAATCCACACGGTTCCGGCCTCGACGAGCGAGCCGTCTTCGCCCTCCGTGACGGGAATCGCCGCGCGACGATTGAGACGCTCTGCAAACGTCCGGGTGAATCGCTCCGGCATGTGTTGGGCAATGATGAACGCGTTCTGCGTCGTGCCCTGCAGACGACCTACGAGGTCCATCACCGCCTGCGGTCCGCCGGTCGACGACGCAATCACGACCAGACGTCGCGGTTGGCGCTGCGGCGACATCGGTCGGGCGGGGCGAGCCACCGGTTGCAGCCCGGTGGTCGTGCGCAGACGCGATGGCGGTGGTTCGCTGGAGATCGCCGGCACGTCGGAACCGACAGTCGCTCCGGCGTTTGCCGCGGTGCCTGCGGCCGGTGCCGGTCGTGCGGATGGCCGCTTCACGGGGCGGAGCGAACGTACGACCTGCACTTTCGCAAGAAGCTCCTCGCGAAACGCGGCGACCTCGGACGGGCCTGGCGCTGGGCGCGCGACAAAGTCCAGCGCGCCGAGTTCGAGCGCCTTGAACACGTTTTCGCGCTGGGACTGGCTCGAAATGACGATCACGGGCATCGGGTCGCGCGCGTTCAAGATCCGCAAGAACGTGTAACCGTCCATCCGCGGCATCTCGAGATCGAGTGTGATCAAGTCCGGGTGCAGAATGCTGACCATGCGAAGGGCCTCTTCGCCGTTCGCGGCTTTCCCGACGATCTCGACGCCCTCGGCGCCGCGGAGCACGTCGGAGATCGTCTGGCGGTGCACGACCGAATCGTCGACGACCAACACGCGAAGAGCACCACTCATCGAACGATGCCCTCGTTTTCGGGCAGCCGATCGGGAGGCATCGACAGGCCGACGGAAGCCGACGCGCGCCGATAGACCAGGTCGCTGCTGAGAACGATCGGCTCGAACGCAGTCGTCGATCCAAGCAGCGATTCGGAGTGGCCCAACAGAAGGTACCCCGCGGGGGACAGCCGTCGGTAGAACTGATCGACGACGGTTCGCCGCGCGGATGGGTCGAGGTAGATCAGAACGTTCCGGCAAAAGATCACGTCGAGACGGCCGATCAGTGCGACGCGCGCCGCGTCGACGAGGTTCAACTGGCCGAAGTGACACAGCGCTCGGACGTCGGACGACACCGCCGAGCCTTCACCGTCGGGCACGAAGAACAAGCGTTTGTACCGGTCCGGACACGCGCGAAACGACATGGGACCGTAGACGCCGCGCCGCGCGTGCCCGATCACGCGCCGGGAAAGATCGCTCCCGAAGATGCGGACGTCCCAGCCCTGCGGGATGCCTGCTTCGAGCAGCAGCATGGCGAGGGTGTAGGGCTCTTCGCCCGTCGAGCATCCGGCACTCCACAACGCAAGGCGCTTGATCGACTGCCGCGCACGGTAGAGTTCCGGGAGAATCTCGTCGCGGAATGCGCGGAGCTGGTATTCCTCGCGGAAGAAATACGTTTCGTGCGTAGTGACCGCTTCGGCGGCGTCCTCGATCTCGGATGCGCCGCCGGGATCGAAACGCAGGTACCGGTAGTACGACCGGAAGTCCGGAACGCCGAGCGCGATGAGCCGTTCGCGCAGTCGACGCTCGCCGTGCGCACGCTGTTCATCGCCGAGCGCGACGCCGCAATACTTGAGGATCAGCTCACGAATGAGCCGAAATTCCTCCATCGCAAGGGTGGCATTGGCCGGGTTCATCCCGCCGCCTTGCCCTCCGTGCGCGCGAGCGCCGAATCGATGGCCTCGCGAACCATCTCGTCGCGTTCCCGCGCGCGGCGCTGTCGCATCGCGGCAGCGTGATCGGGCTTCGCCGTGTCGATCGAGCGAACGGCCTCCAGTCGAACCGCCCACGCGGGATGGTCCAGCATTCGCTGCGCGGCGTCGCTCGCCGCGGCGGGGTGCGCGGCGCGCAAACGCGCCAACGCGTCCGAGGCAACGTCCGGATCCGAGTGCGTGGTGAGTCCCGTCAAGTCGTCGACGGTCGCGTGCGCGCCGAGACCCTCGAGGACGGCGAGAACCACCGCCGGTTCAGGATCGTCCAGCGCCGGGAGCAACGCCGCGCGGATGTTGCCGCCGGCGCGGGACAACGCGCGGGCGGCGGCCTGACGCACACGCGGCTCGGAAGCGCGAAGGGACTGCTCCAACAGCTCGCGTCCCGCGCCACCGACGTTGAGCGATTCGGCCGCGGCGGCCTGAACCGTGGGATCTTCGTCCGCGAGACCGTATTCCAGCGCATCGCGCGCGCCGGGATGCTTGCAGTACGCCAACGCTCTCACGGCAAGCACCCGCAAATGCGGATCCGTAGACTTCATCGCCTCGAGGAGCGGATCGACGTCGATCGGGTGCCCGGCCGCCGCGACGGCCGCGGCGATGGTCAACGCGGCCGCGGACGCCGCCGGAACCGCGCGCGCAAGTCGCTCGGCGAGGGCGGGATGACGATCGATGAGTTTCCGCAGCGCGCCTGAGAATTCCGCGGGGTCGAGCGAGGGCGCGCCGTGCGTTTCGAGCCGTGTCACCAGGCGTTCGGCATCCTGCGTCGCACCGATGGTCGCGATGGCGTCCCATGCGGCGGGTTCGGCCTCCGACTTCGAAAGCGCATCCCACGCCACACCGACGACGGCCTCGCGCTCGGCTTCGCCCGCACGCTCGAGCGCCCAACGGAGCATCAGCGCCTTGGATTGCGACCCGAGTTGCGATGCCGACGCGAGCGCGAACGGCACCGCCGCACGGTCGAACTGACCGAGCGCTTCGTCCGCCGCAGCGCTCGTCTCGGGCCACTGACACGCCTGGAGCACTGGGACGATCCCGGCAGGTTCGGCGACGAGCCCTAGGCACTGAATCACCGCACGGTGCACTTCGGCGACGAGACCCCGTTGCGCGATCGACCGCAACGCGGCGGCGACTCCACCCGTGTGCTGGAGCGCAAATCGAACTTCGTCGGTTCGCCCGCGTCGTGCGGCGATCGAACACGCCACGGCCGCCTCGCCCACGAGGGTTCCCTGCCCCCCCGCCAACGCGTGAACGATTGCAGCGAGCGCCTCCGGCTCCGCGCACGCCGCAGCGGCACGAAGGGCTGCACGACGGCACATCGGGTCCGCGAGCAGCGGTTCGAGTTCGATCCACGCGAGCGCTTCGTCGCGCGTGCCGAAGGCCTGGATCGCGGCGAGACGCACGACGGGGTCCGCGTGTTCGAGCGCGTGCCGCAGCGCCTTGCTTGCCGCCGGACCGCGGATTCGCCCGAGCGTTTCGGCCGCGGCCGGCGGAATGTTGCCGTCCGTGTCGTCGAGCATGCGCGCGAGGACAGCGACGCACGCGTCGGTTCCCGTTTCCGAAAGCACCTCGATCAGAAAACGTCGCGCGGGACCCTGCGTTCGCTCCAGGCGGCGCAGCACGGAATCGGCCGCGTTGGTTCCGATCTGACGCAGCGCTTCGATCGCTGCGTTTCGTCTCGAGACATCTCCCATGACGACCGCGTCGAGCAACGGATCGAGCGCGGGACCCACGTCCCGAAGCCGCGCGAGGGCCAGTGCGACTTCGCGGCGCACGCGCCAGTCCGGATCGTCGAGCAACGCGTAGAGATCGCTGAGCACGCTCGACACCTCGGGGCCCGAAAGGGCGGCGACGCTGCGCCGGCGTTCTTCTGCTTCGGGATGCCGCAGGCCGTCGCGCATCAGCCGCCACCTTCGGGCGCGCCAGCGTCCGAACCCGACGCCAGCGCGGGCGGGTGGACGGGGCCAGGGTCGTCTTCGACCGCGCGCGCCAACACCCGCAAGTCGAGAACCAGCACGAGCTTGCCCTCGTGTGCAAACACGGCGCTGAAGCCGCCGGCGACGTCGCCGGGGCCGATCCGCGGGTTCGTTCGTTGGTTCTCTGGAACGACCGAGAACACTTCGGACACGTCGTCGACCGCGAGGCCAAACCAACGATCGTCGATCTCGACGACGATCCACTTTGACCGTCGACTTCCGAGCGGCGGGATGCCGAACCGGCGGCGCAAGTCAACGATCGGCACGACGCGTCCCCGATGATCCGCGACCCCGAGCACGATCGACGAAGCGTGGGGCACCGACACGAGGGCGATCGGCGAGAGGATCTCACGGACCGCAGGTACGTCGACGGCGTAGGTGCCTTCGCCCACGGTGAAGCCCACGAGGCTTCGCGCGGAGTCCGTTCGGGTTCGTGATCGCTGGGTTCGCATTTCGTTCGTGTCGACTCAGTTGTTCCGTTGCTTCGCCCGGACCCGTCACGCGGAGAGAAGCGCCGCGAGATCCAGGAGGGTCACGATCTCGTCGCTCGGCTCGGCCTCGCCGCGCGCAGCTTTCGATCGCGGCCGTCCGATTCCGGCGATGTGCGCGCCGTGCTCACCGCCCAGCACACTCGCCAGTTCGATCTCATCGGGCGCGAGGCGATACACCAGCGTCACTTCGTCGACGAGAAGACCCAACACTTCGTCTCCGCCGTCGACCAGAAGCACGCGCGTGCGAACCGTCGCCGGTGCCGCAGCGATTCGCAGCCGCCGGCGCACATCGAGCACGGTCGTCACCTGCCCGCGCACGGACACGATCCCGAGGACATCGGGCCGCGCGCGGGGCACGTCCGTCACGGGCGGGAGCTTGAGAATCTCGCGAACGAGCGCCAGCGGCAGCGCGAACAGCTCGTCGCCCGCACGGAAGCCGATGAATTCTTCGACGGTGTGCGAATCCCGCGGTCGGCGCAGTTCCGCGCGAGCGGCGGCTGCCGTCGCTGGCACCGCCGCAGGCAAGTACGTGTCACGCCGGGAAGCGTCCGCCACTGTGCGCCTCCGTCATTCGCCATTCACTTGCGCCCGCGAGAACTTCCTCCAAGATCGCGCCTGCATCGAGCACGAGACCGACGCGCTGGTCCCCGAGATCCGTCGCACCCGCGATTCCGCGCACGCCGGCGAGCGACGGCCCGAGGGCCTTGATGACGATGTCCTGCTGACCGAACAGCTCGTCGACGACGACCCCGATCCGCCGTCCACCGAGCGCCACGACGACGATGAAACTTCTCGCCGGCGCCGGCGCCGTCCGTGCGTGTTGGAAAAGCCGGTCCAGCCGGCAGAGCGTGAGCGTCGCGCCGCGGAGTGTCGTGACCTCGCGGCCCTCGATCGTACGGACACGCGTGGGATCCAACACGGTCGCTTCCGCCACGGACGCGAGCGGAATCGCGTACGAGCGACCCGCGACTCCCAGCAACAGCGCGCGCAAGATGGCCAGCGTGATCGGCAGCGTGAGCGTGAACTTCGTGCCGATTCCGAGATCCGACGTGACGTCGACGACGCCACCGAGACGCCCGATGTTGGTCTTCACGACGTCGAGTCCGACGCCACGACCAGACAAGTCCGTCACCATTTCCCGTGTCGAAAATCCCGGCAAGAAAATCAGGTTGGTCGCCTCGCGCCGACTGAGGTCCCGCGCTTCGTCCTCGCGAACGATTCCGCGGCGCACCGCCGCCGCGAGCACTTTTCCCTCGTCGATGCCGGCGCCATCGTCTTCGATTTCGATCACGACGTGGTTGCCGGCTTGGTACGCGTTGAGCGCGATGGTGCCCTCGCCCGGCTTGCCCGCCTTCGAGCGATCGGCCTGGGTCTCGATGCCGTGGTCGATCGAGTTCCGAACGATGTGCAGCAACGGATCCGACAACTCTTCGACGATGAGCTTGTCGACCTCGGTGTCCGCTCCCGTGATGACGAATCGGATGTCCTTGTTGTTCGCGCGGGAAATCTGCCGAACGGCGCGTGCGAGACGCTCGAACACTTGTCCGAGCGGCACCATGCGCACCTCGAGGATGCCCGATTGCATCTCCGACAGATTTCGCTCGAACGAACGATGGAGTCGGTGCAGCTCGGTCGACGTGTCTCGCATCGCGGGCATCTCGCGCACGCGCTCGGTCACACGCTGCAACGCGCTGCGCACGATGGCCAGTTCGCCAAGGACGTTCATCAAGTGGTCGAGGCGCCGGATGTCGACGCGAACGCTGTGGCTCGCGCGCCCCCCGATGCCGCGCGCGCCCGGGTCTGCTTCGACGGCAACCTCTGCGCGCGGCGCGACCGGCGTGTGGCGTCGCGGCACCTCTGGCACGGAAGCCCCGCGCTCGGGCACCGGGGCTGGATCCGACGGGTCCCGTGCCCGCGCCGAGGTCTCGGCTGGAATCGCAGGGGGTCCCGGGATCCGCGGATCGAGACCCTGGCCATCGGGCGTCGAAAGCGAGGGCGACCCGGCCGATGACGCGTGTGCGCCGTCGTCGGGAATTGCCGAGCGACGTTCGACGAGCTGCGCGGTCACACCGGGGATCTCGATCCGCGCACGAAGTTGTTCCAGCGGTGCGACCGACGCGTACAAGATGTCGAGTTCGAGCGAATCGTCGTCGGACGTCGAGCCGCTCGGAAGGTACGTGATGATCTCGCCCAGCGGCTTGGCCTTGGATTTCAGCTCGTCGAGGCCCTTGTCGATCGTAAGGAGCGGAAACTTGGCACGCAGCCGGTACAGGGGCGTGCCGATCTGAATGTTGTGCCGCAACCGGTGTTCCTCGTACTCGGTCAGGACGCTCACGAGGCCGGGATCGAGGTCGTAGTCACCGAGCGACGGTCCGGCTTCTGGCGCGCGGACTTCGGTGCCCTCCAGCTCCGCGACGAATTTCGCCAGTTCGGGATCGTCGTCGCGGCCGGTCGCGCGCGCAGCTGCAAGCAATCGACCGACCAACTCGACCGCACGAAAGAGACGATCGAGCACCTGCGCGGTCAGCGGAATCTTTCCCAAGCGCAGTTCGTCGAGCTTGGTTTCGAACGTATGCGTCAGTGCGGACATGCGCTCCATGCCGAACAGTCCCGACAAGCCCTTCAGCGTATGAACGCCGCGGAACAGGTCGTTGAGCGCCTCGGGATCCTCCGCACCGCGGCGGATGGCTTCGTCGAGGAACAACAGATCGCGGGCCAGAAGATCCACGATCTCCTGCGCTTCGACGAAAAACTCCTCGCGTGGATCCTTGCTCGAGGCCACGGATCACACTCCCTGGCCGGCGAGCAGTGGCCCCACAACCTCCAAGAGTTCCTCGGGGCGGAACGGCTTGGTGAGATACGCGTTGGCACCGAGCTTCAGGGCGCGCTCTCGATCGGTTTCGCGACCTTCGGTCGTGATGATGACGATCGGGGTCGTCTTGTGTTGCGCACGCCGCATCATCGAGATCAACTCGAGACCCGACAGATCGGGCATGTTGATGTCTGTGATCACGAGATTGTACGGGCCGCGCGGGAGCATGCGCAGCGCCTCCAGGCCCGACGATGCCTCGACCACCTCGCGCGAACCCGTCGACTCCAGCGCCGCGCGCACGTACGCGCGCATTGCGGCAGAGTCCTCGACGATGAGAATTCGCTCCACGGTTTCGCGAGAGAGTATACGTGAACTCCGACCGCGCGTCGGAAGTTCGTGAGCGGTCCACGGCTGGAGCGTTCGACGCAGGGCGCGTCGTGAAGCGAGGACGCTACCGCGCCAATTCGTCGCGACGCGCGTGGGGACTGTCGGGCGCGCAGTCCGGGCAGCTGCAGATTCGGCGGAGGTACGCGTACGTGTAGATCCCCGTCGAGTGACCGTCCGCCCAGGTCAGTCCGAGGCCGTAGTTGCCGACTTCTTCGATCCCCTCCAACACCGCGTTGCCGCCTGGCACGAAGCGGATCGTTCCCGAATGGCCCTGGCATCCGGCGCAGGGACAGTATCCGCGGAGCAGCTCGTTCGTGTACCGACTGCGATGCCCGTCGGCCCAGTCGATCTCGAACACGTCGGTTCCGCGGGGCGCGCGGACTGCCGTCGGGGTCGTGGCGTTCATGCGGGCGGGTCCGGGCGGGCGTCGGGCAACCGACCCTCGGCGAGTAGGTATACCTCGCTCGACTCCCGGCGCGACGCTTCAGGTTTCAAAATGCGGACGGAACCGAAGTGACGACGCATCGCCGCGCGCAGCTCTTCGAACCCGTCACCGTGAAACGCTTTGACCAGCAGCGAGCCCGCAGGAACGAGAAGAACGGCCGCGATCTCGACCGCGCGCGAAGCGAGTTCGAACGAATTCGCGAGGTCCGTGTCGCGGATGCCGGTCGCCTTCGGTGCCATGTCCGACAGGACGAGATCAAACCGCCGGCCTGGCAACAGCGACCGCGCGTCGCCTGCGAACACATCGAGCAGCACGAACTCGACGTTGGCCGCCACGCCGATGTCCGCACGAAGCGGCACTCGATCGAGCGCCACGACGCGGCCCTTCGCCCCGATGCGCTGCGAGACGAATTGCGTCCACGAACCGGGCGCCGCGCCCAGATCCAGCACGGTCATCCCGGCGCGAAATAGCTTCGCGCGGCGGTCGATCTCCTCGAGCTTGTAAACCGACCGCGCCGCGTACCCTTCGGCCTTGGCCTTCTTCGTGTAGCGGTCCGCGGGTCGGTGGTACGTCATGCTTCACGCACGCGACGAGCGGCCAAGACGCGCCGCTATGCGTGGCGTCCGCGCTTGACGGCGCCGCGAACGACGACCGTGTGATTTCGCGCGCCGGGAACGCCGCCCTCGATCAGCACAAGGTTTTGATCGGCGACGATCTTGGCGACCTTCAGATTGAGGATCGTCTTGCGGAAATTGCCGTCTTGCCCCGGCATCTTCTTGCCCGGCATCGTGCGGCCTGGCGTCATGTTCGTTCCGATCGATCCGCCGTGACGCGTGTACTCATGCGTTCCGTGCGTCGTGACGAACCCCGCGAAATTGTGCCGCCGAACGACGCCGGAGAACCCGCGCCCGCGCGACAAGCCCACGACGTCGACGAACTGCCCCTCTTTGAAGACGTCCGCCGCCGTGATCGTCTGGCCGACTTCGAACTTCGCCACTTCTTCGGCGGACAGTCGCAACTCACGCAGGTGCGCGGGGAGCATCTTCACTTCGCGGTCCTTGTATTTCACGGTCTTCGTTTCGACGCCGTTCTTCGCGAAATACCCGCGCATCGGCTTGTCGACGACCTTCTCGCGACGCTCGCCAAACGACAACTGCAGTGCACTGTAGCCATCGCGCTCCAGCGTGCGCTTGCGAACGACGATGCAAGGGCCGGCCTCGATGACCGTCACACGCATGACGGTACCGTCGTCCTTGAAGATCTGTGTGCAGCCAAGCTTCTTGCCGACGATGCCGGGATTGGTATTCATGACGCTCTTTGCGGTGTCTCGGGAAACGGGCCGCGGACTCTACCGGGGAATCGAAATCCGTCAAGTCGGATCGATTGCGTCGTTGCGGCGCGCACTTGGTATCGGATACCGTGCCGCGCATCGTCGTCTGCGCTGGAGGCGCATCGAATGTCGCGAGTGGCAACGCATCTTCCAGTCGTCGGGTTTGGCTCCACGCTGAGAGAAGATCGCTGGTGGGTCGGCCCCGTGACCACCGTCGCGGTCATCCTGACCTTCATCGCCTACGCGACGTTTCGGGTGTTCGAAAACAAGTACTTCCGCGCGGGTCCGTACCTCTCGCCCTTCTTCTCGCCGTACCTCGAGACCCACGGATTGCCATTCGTCACGCCCGCGATGCTGATTCTGCCGGCGCCTCTCAGCTTTCGGTTCACCTGCTACTACTACCGAAAGGCGTATTACCGATCGTTCGCGATGAGCCCCCCGGCCTGCGCAGTCGGTGGCATCCGACAGGGCAAGTACAACGGTGAGCGCAAGCTCCTGCTCATTCAGAACCTCCACCGTTACGCCCTCTACCTCGCGATTCTCGTCCTCGTGTTTCTCTGGCACGACGTCTGGGAGAGCGTCTGGTTTCCTGCCGCGGCGGGTGGAACCCGTTTTGGTGTCGGCGGCGGCACCATCGTGCTCTTCGTGAACACGGCGTTGCTCACCGTCTTCACGTTTTCGTGCCATGCGTTCCGACATCTCGTCGGCGGCGGGCTCAACAGCTTCGCCAACGCGCCGCTCGGCGCGCTTCGGCATCTCGTGTGGCGCGGCGTCACCAAGCTCAACGCGTCCCACATGGCGTGGGCGTGGATCAGTTTGTTCGGAGTGGGATTGAGCGATTTCTACATTCGCATGGTCGCGGCCGGTGCATTCCATGACCCGAGGCTCTTCTGATGTCCGAAGCGAAGTATGAAGTTCACGATCACGACGTCATCGTCATCGGCGCGGGGGGTGCCGGGCTGCGCGCGGCGATCGAAGCGTCGAGCGAGGGTGTGTCCGTCGGGCTGATCTGCAAGTCGCTGCTCGGCAAGGCCCACACCGTGATGGCCGAGGGCGGCGTCGCGGCGGCTATGGGCAACGTCGAGCCCAAAGACAACTGGAAGGTTCACTTCCGCGACACGATGAAGGGCGGCCGCTACCTCAACCAGTGGCGCATGGCGCAACTGCACGCACAACAGGCGCCCGACCGCGTCTTGGAACTCGAGCGATGGGGCGCGCTGTTCGATCGCACGCCGGACGGCAAGATCCTCCAGCGCAATTTCGGCGGGCACAAGTACCCGCGGTTGGCGCATGTCGGCGATCGCACAGGTCTCGAAATGATTCGCACGCTGCAACAGCAGGGCGTGCACATGGGCATCGACGTGTACATGGAGTGCACGATCACGCGCCTGATCGGCGACGGCGACACTGTCCAGGGCGCGTTCGGCTACTGGCGCGAGACCGGGAAATTCGTCCTCTTCAAGGCCAAGGCCGTGGTGGTCGCAACCGGCGGCATCGGTCGGATCTTCGAGATCCATTCGAACTCGTGGGAGTGCACCGGCGACGGGCAAGCACTCGCCTACCTCGCCGGCGCCGAGCTGATGGACATGGAGTTCATGCAGTTCCACCCGACGGGAATGGTCTGGCCGCCGTCCGTGCGCGGTACGTTGATCACCGAGGGTGTTCGTGGCGAGGGCGGAACGCTTCGCAACAAGGACCGCAAGCGGTTCATGTTCAACTACATCCCGCCGCTGTACGAAAAGGAAACCGCGACGACCGAGGAAGAGGCCGATCGCTGGGTCTTGAACGCCGACCGCACCGCGCGTCGCACGCCCGACCTGCTTCCGCGCGATGTCGTCGCGCGAGCAATTCACGCCGAGGTCAAGGCGAACCGCGGCAGCCCGCACGGCGGCGTGTTCCTCGACATTTTCTCGCGGCGCTCGGCGGCGGACATCAAGCGCAAGCTGCCGGCGATGTATCACCAGTTCAAAGAACTGGGCGACGTCGACATCACGGCCGAGCCGATGGAAGTCGGTCCGACCGCGCACTACACGATGGGCGGCATTCGCGTCGATGCGGACACGCAGGAATCGCGGGTGAAAGGTTTGTTCGCAGCCGGCGAGTGCTCCGCCGGCATGCACGGCGCCAACCGACTGGGCGGCAATTCGCTTTCGGACCTGCTCGTGTTCGGCCGACTCGCGGGCCTGCACGCTGCAAACTTCGCGAAGGCCAACGCCGCGAAGGAGCCCGATCCCGCGGTGATCGAGGATGCGCAGCGCGAAGCCCTCGCGCCGTTCGATCGGACGGAGGGACCCAATCCGTTCGCCGTGCACGACCAGCTCAAGGCGGGGATGCAGAAGTACGTCGGGATCATTCGTGTCGAAGAGGATTTGCAACGCGGCATCGATGCGATTGCCGAGGTCAAGAAGGTCGCGGCCGGGATGAAGATCGACGGCGGCCGGAAGTACAACACCGGCTGGCATCAAGCGATCGATGTGCGGAACATGCTCGTCGTTGCCGAAGCCATGGCCCGGGCGGCGCTGATGCGAAAGGAGAGCCGAGGCGCGCACGCACGCGACGACCATCCGGAAATGGACAAGGAACACTGGGCCAGGGTGAACATCGTCGAGCGGCGCCGCGGCGACGAGATGGAGGTCGCCGAGGTTGCATTGGCGGACGTGCCCGAAGAGATCAAGGCGATCCTCGCCGAAGAGTGAGCGATGGTGTTTCGCGACCGGGGGGAAGTTCGAAACGTGCGTAAGGAGAGCCGCGGATGGCGAATCGAGTCACGCTGAGTATCTACCGGGGAGACAAGTCGGGCGGCGAATTCAAGTCGTACGAAGTCGAGACCTATCCCGGGATGGTTGTGCTCGATGCCGTTCACGACGTGCAGGCGAAGCAAGCGAACGACCTCGCCGTGCGATGGAACTGCAAGGCCGGTCGATGCGGGTCATGCAGTGCCGAGATCAACGGCAAACCGAGCCTGATGTGCATGACGCGCGTGAGCAAGTTCGCGGACGCCTCGACGATCGCGGTCGCGCCGATGCGCGCGTTTCCGCTGATCAAGGACCTCGTCACGGACGTTTCGTGGAACTTCGAGCAGGCCAAGAAGATCCCCGCGATCAAGCTGCCGAAACCGGGCGAGGACGGGATGCACCGGATGCAGCAGATCGACATCGATCGGCCGCAGGAATTCCGAAAGTGCATCGAGTGCTTTCTCTGCCAGAACGTCTGTCACGTGATTCGCGACCACGACAAGAAGGACAGCTTCGTCGGCCCGCGTTTCTGGGTGCGAAACGCCGAACTCGAGATGCACCCGCTCGACACGATCGACCGTCGCGGACTGATGAAAGACGAGTTCGGGCTCGGGTACTGCAACATCACCAAGTGCTGCACGGAAGTCTGCCCGGAGCACATTCACATCACGGACAACGCGATCATTCCGTTGAAGGAGCGGGTCGCCGACGACGCGTACGACCCGGTGCGTTGGCTGATGCGGAAGATCACCGGTTCGCGCAAGACTCGCGAGCCGCCACCGAAGCGGGGCTAAGCGTCGCGGCGTAGCGGAACCGCTGCCGTCATCCAGAATGCGGGGAGTGCCATGGACCTGAAACTTCGAACGTTGCCAGCTGCAAGCATCGACGCCGCGCTTTCGCTCGCGAAACACTACCGCGACCTCAATCAGGCCGACGAAGCGGAGAGCATCTGTCGCGACATACTGGCCGTGTCGCCTACGCAACCGGAGGCGCTTCGGCTGCTGGGTCTCGCCCTCACCGACCAGTTTCCGGATGCGTGGGACGCTCGGATGGACGAGGCCCTTGCCAGCTTCGCCCGACTCGAAAGCGACTACGACCGCACGTACTACACGGGCATCGCGTGGGAGCGCTGCGGCAAGGCCCAGCTGGCGCACAAGCAGTCGCGTAACGCACTGCACTCCCTAGAACACGCGCTCAACTACTTCGATGACGCCTGCGACATCGCCCGGGCCGACGCCCCCGAGGCCATCCTTCGTTGGAATCGCTGTGTCCGCCTCCTGACTACACACCCCGACATCTTGAAAGCGCGCGCGACCGATCCTGCCCACGCGGGGCACTTCGGGGATTGAGTCCGCGTGGGGGAGCGGACTACGACGCGAGTTGCGGCCGGGTGCCGTTCCGTAGGCCATCGACGCGCACTGTGTTACGCTCACTCCGATTTTCGGATGGAAACGGCGGCGCGCTCGCGCGCTTTCTTTGGAGGTTCTTGATGCGCTTCGAACTGCGGTTGGCGATTGCACTTTCCCTCGCGGCCGCGATCGGTTGCGGCCAGAGCACGGCGCCGCGTGACAACGGTATTCCCGTCGACGCGCCGGCGGGTCAGGACGCGTCGACTGACGACCAGACGGTCTTCGACGGTCCCATCGGTCAGGACCTCACGTTCCCTGCGGACATCGTCCCGGGCGACGACGTACCTCCGGCCGATGATGTCCCCCTACCCCCCGACGACGTGATCATGCCCACCGACGGCGGCTGCCCGCCGGCCTACATCGTGTGCAGCGGTGCGTGCATCAATCCGTCGACCGATGTTCGCAACTGCGGCGCGTGCGGTACAGCCTGCACGGCCATGCAGACATGTACGAGCGGATCGTGCGCTGCGCTCATGTGCATGGCGCCGAACACGGCGTGTGCGGGCAGTTGCGTGAATCTGCAAACCGACAATGCCAACTGCGGCCGATGCGGGCGCGCGTGCCCGACGGGCTCCACTTGCACGGCCGGCAACTGCGCGTGCAGCGGAGCCCTGGTCGCCTGCGCGACGACCTGCGCCAATCTCGCGACCGACGCGATGAATTGCGGCGCGTGCGGACGCTCCTGCGCGGGCGGGACGTGTGCGATGGGCACGTGTGCCTGTGGCGCAGGCGCGGTGATGTGCACGGGAGGCGGCTGCGCCGTGGTTGCGACCGACGTCAACAACTGCGGTCGGTGTGGCAATCGTTGCCCGACAGGTGCCGTGTGCACGTCGGGCGTTTGCGGCTGTCCAACGGGATCAATGAATTGCGGTGGAACGTGCGTGAATACGACCACGGACGTCGCAAACTGCGGCCGCTGCGGCATGCGGTGTTCGGGTACGGGGTCTCGCTGCGTGGCGAGCATGTGCACCTGCCCCGCGCCGTCCATGACCTGCACGAGCATGTTCGGCGGCACGACATGCGCCGACCTCCAGACCGACCCGGCAAACTGTGGGCGTTGCGGCACGCGTTGCGCGAGTGGACAGAGTTGCGTGGCCGGCGTGTGTGCGTGCGCGGCCGGGACGACGATGTGCATGTTCGGCGGGTTCAGCTACTGCGCCAATCTGCAGACGGACAATCGCAATTGTGGACGGTGCGGAATGTCATGTGGATTCACGCAACGCTGCACGATGGGCGTCTGCGGATAAGCGAACGCCACGGAGCGACCGAATCCATCCATCGGTGTCGCCGGCGCGAAGCTGCACAGTTCGCGCCACGCTCGCGCTGCAGCACGGGAATCGGCACGCGCCCGGTCGGCGCACACGTCGAGAGTCGCGCCGGACAAGTGCAGCGCTTGGGAGTATCACTGTCTTCAATCATGCGGCTTCCCGAACACTCGATTCGCTCCGTCCATCGCGCGGCGCCGTGCGTGTTGCTGTTGTGCGGCCTGCTTTGCGCCTGCTCCGATGCCGTCGAGCCACTCGCTGACACGCGCGGCGCTGGCGACGCCGTCGACGTGGCGATGTTGGACAACCCGCCGACCCTCGACGTCATCACGGACGCTGTGCCGCCCTGCCCCACCGGCCAGGCGCGCTGCGGCTCGACGTGCCTGCCCGTCGGGACAGACCCGATGAACTGCGGCACGTGCGGGACGGTGTGTCCGGGCGGACCGAATTCGACCCCTGGTTGTGTCGGCGGTGTGTGCGGCCTGACGTGCGCGATGGGATTTGGCGATTGCGATGGCATGGTGGCGAACGGCTGCGAGACGGACACACGGGTCGACGCGCGCAATTGCGGGCGTTGTCGGAACTCGTGTTCACCCCAGCCCAACGGCTCGCCGACGTGCGCGATGGGAACGTGCGGCCTCGCGTGCGTGGAGGGATTGGGAGACTGCGACGGCATCGCACTGAACGGATGTGAGACCGTGTTGCCGTCGAGCGCGATGCACTGCGGGCGCTGCGGAAACGCCTGCGCCGCCGGGTCGCTTTGCACGAACGGCGCGTGCGCGATGGTCTCGACATCGTGTCTGGCACTCCACACCGCCGTCCCCTCACTGCCGAGTGGCGCGTACATGATGGACCTCGATGGCCCCGCGGGCGCTCCGCCCTTCAACGTGTATTGCGACATGACGACCGGCGGCGGCGGTTGGACGTTGATCGCGGCGTCGGCGGGCGGCGTCAACATGCCGCGGTTCGCCACGCCGGCGTCGACCCCGTGTGCGACGGCTGCGCCCACGGCGCCGTGCTTCATCGGGGCTGCGAACCTCGCGGCGCTGACATTCACGGATTTCGCGTGGTCCACGGATCCCGGCGCCGTGAACACGCGCGGGCCGATCGACCGCATGCTTGCGGGTGCTCCCGCCGTCAACGCGATCTGCGTGAACGCCACGGAGTACTATCGATTCAACCAGGACGACGGCGCGCAGGGCATGGGATGGACCGGCTGCGTGCCGACGGAATACTATCTCAATCGCGCATTCTGTGAGAGCTCGCTGCGAAATGTGTGGAATCTGCTCACCTGCGACACGCTCGCGATCGCGCCGGGAACACGCAGCAGCCCCGACTACAACTGTTCACCGTTCGGCCGCACGAACCCGTTCGGCCCGGCGGATCTCTGCATGGAGTTCATGAACATGCGTCATTGGAGACGGTAGGCGAGCACCGGCGAACGATCCGATGTTGTTGGCACCCGATCTCGAAACGCGAATGGAGAGGAACTGACGATGCATCGCTTCGCAAGAATGTCAGGGCCGTTGCTTTGCATCGTGGCATTCGGTTCGCTCTTGGCCGCGTGCAGCGAGCCGACGAGCGGATGTCCCACGGGAGTTCGCTGCAGCGATGGCGCGCCGGCCGACAACGCAACCGGCGAGACGGGCTCGGATTCGGGCGCGACGGATGCGGCACAGGACGTTGCGCCCGACGAGGGGATCGACGCGACGCTGGATGTGATCAATCCAGGAATGCTGGAAGTCGTAAGCATCGTGATCGACCCGGAGAGTCCCGGGTTCGTCTCGCTCAACGGCGCGCGAGAGACGCAGTCCTTCCGTGTCTTGGGCGTGCGCCGCGATGGTCAGCGGGTTCCGCTGCCGGGGGGCACGTGGTCCCTGGAGCACAGTCGAATGGGCGACATCGCGAACGACGGAACGTTCACGTCGAATGGCGTCGCGGGGGGGCGCGTGGCGGTTCGCGTCGAGACCGTCCTGCCCAACACGATGACCGCACAGGCGATGACGACCCTCACGGTACGCATCGAGCGTTCCGTTGCCGTCGGTGGCAGACCGGAGTCCGCTGCCGCGAACTTCACGATGCCGGCCGTGACCGATCCGGCACGCGCACCCGTCGTTCGTTATCCACTCGACCAGACCGTGATGCCCAACAACGTCGCCCCGCCCGACGTTCAGTGGGATCCCAACGGCGCGATGGACGATTGGTTTCGCATTCGCATCCTCAAACCAAACGCGCTGGTGACTGGCTACGTTCGCCACACGGGAATGGGCTTTCTGCACGACTGGCACGTTGACCCCGCGGTGTGGCGCGCGATCGCCGAGACGGATCTCGACGCGCCCGCGACGCTGCTCGTCGATCGCTGGGATCACACGTCGCGTCAGGTCGTGTCTCGATCGCCGGTGACCGTGAATCTCACGCGCGGCGGCATCTACGGTGCGGTGTACTACTGGGAGGTCGAGCAGGGGCGCATTCGCCGCATCTCTCCGGACACGGGCGCGAACGACGACATCATTCCGCACTCGGGTCGACGGTTCAGCTGCGGTTCGTTTCCGGTGGAGTGCATCGCGTGCCACACGGTGTCTCGCAACGGGCGCTGGCTCGCGGGCGGCATCGGCGACGCGGGCGGACAGGGTGCCGTGTACGACCTCACGCGGGACCTCACTGCGGATCCGGCGCCGAGCGTGTTTCCCGTCACGACGACGTCGGCTCGATGGATCTGGTCGACGTTCAATCCCAGCGCAACGCGGCTGCTCACGAACCTCGTGGACGGCAGTCTCGTGTTGATCGACCCACAGTTTGGCACCGTGATTCCGTCGACTGGCCTCCCACCGCACGCCGTTGCGCAGCCGGATTGGTCGCCCGACGGCGCGAGCGTCGCGTACGTCACGACGTCGGCGACGACGGGACAGAATTCGATCGACTTCACGCGAGGCGACCTGACGATCACCGCTGCGTCGGGCATGGACGACTTCGGGCCGGAGACTGTGTTGCACCGCGGCGCGGATCTTGTGAGTTCGCCCGAGGGCGGCAGCATCGACGCACATCCAACGTGGTCCCCCGACTCACGCTTCATCGCGTTTGGACACGGGACGAACGCGCGGTCCGCGTCCGCGACGACGGTCCATCCGTCCGCCCTGTATCTCGAACCACGCATGGGCGGAGTGCCCGTCCGATTGGACAACGCGAACGAAGGCCCGAGCGGGCGACAGTCGCATTGGCCGACGTTCTCGCCGTTCACGACACTCGCTGCGGACGGACGATCTTCGTACGTTTGGATCGCGTATCACTCGCAGCGTGTGTACGGAAACAACCTCGGTCGCACACCACCGCCACCGACTCCGTGCGTCGGCGCACAGGCACCGCGGCAACTGTGGGTGAGCGCGATCAATCTTGCGACGCCGGCCGGACGCGATCCATCGAGTGTTCCCTATTGGCTGCCGGGACAGAACGTGAGTGGCAACAACATGGCGGCATACTGGGCCGCGCAGCCGTGCCGCACGAATGGAACGGACTGTCGCACGAACGCGGACTGCTGCTCGGGGCGGTGCAACGCGATGGGCCGGTGCGAGCCGCCGCCCGTGTCCATGTGTCGACGACTCGGTGCAACCTGCGGGTCGAATGGCGACTGTTGCGCGGGACTGATGTGTGTTGGAAACGTGTGCGACTTCCCGCCGCCGGGGTGAGACGGGAGGCGGGGAATCGAGCCGTGGGAGCGGTGGCGTTGAGGTTGAGGTTGAGGTTCACGTCAAGGTCGATGTCATGGTCTATGTCAACGTTCTGCGAAGCGTCGACGTGGACGTCAAGACTGACGTTGAAACGCATCAGGCGACTCGAAGGTCCGGCGGTGGAAGCGGGCCGGGCACGACCGGCGCGGGCGGGAGCGTCTGGCACGTCCATCGTCCGCGTCCACGCGCCCCGCCGCACCCGCAGAAGTACCGATGCGCCGCGTCCGCGTACCCGCACGTCGACGTGTTGACCGATGCGTCGCAGCGGGAACCAGACGCGGGTCGTGGCTCGGGACACCGGGTGGCGGCATTCTGAGCGCCGACCGGAATCGCCGCCGTAGCGACGGCGAACGCGAGCGAGCGCGCGAACCGAACCGATCGTGTCACCATCGTCGAATACTACCACGCTGGCGCAGGACGCTTTTCGAAACCTTTAGCTTCGTTTAGGCGGCGCGGGGGCACGCTCCGGCCCGTCGGACGCCGGCGCGTGTGTTCGCGCGGCCTCCGCGGAGGTGCACCCCCGATGCTTTGCTTGCGCTCGACGAACCGACTGGCTTTCACCCTCGCACGCGTGCTCACGCTTGCCACGATCGGCGCAGCGTGCGGCGCGCCGATGGTCATTGTACCGGAGGATCACGCGAGTCCCGCAGACGCCGCCGTCGACCGCGCGACGCCGCTGCCCGACGTCGTCGACGTCGTCACGCCCCCCACCGACGTGCCCGCAACCGCGCAAGTCGAGGCGATCGAGATCGAGCCCGCGGATTCCGTGATTCCCACACAGCTCGGCGCCACGACCGAACAGATGTTCCGCGCCGTCGGTCGCCGCACCGATGGCACGCACACCGGGCCACTGCCCGCGAGCTGGTCGATCAACGTTCCGGAAGTGGGCACGATCGATGCGCCGACGGGACGATTCACGACGAGTGGCAACGCCGGCGGCGAACTGCGCGTGACGGCCGTTGCGGGAGTCGACGGACGCGAATTGCGCGCGGAGACGAGACTGCGCGTGCAGATGGAAGCCACGCGCTTTGCGACCGGCACGGCGTCGAGTGTTGCGATGCTGTTCGGAGCCGCGGGCACGGTGAGTCCCACGTCGAGTCCGGTGATCGCGTATCCGCTCGACGGCGCCGTGATGCCGCAGAACCTCTTCCCGGCGGACATTCAGTGGGAGAACGGCGTCGCCGGCGACGTATTCCGCGTGCGTCTGCGCAAGTCGAACCTCGACGTGAGTTGGTACGGCACGCACTCGGGTACTGCGTTCCACAATGACTACGTCGTCGATCGCGACCTCTGGCGGCTGCTCGCACAGACCGACACGAACGAACTGATCGAGATCACCGTCGACCGCTGGATCCAAGCGTCGGGCACCGTCGTCCGCAGCAACCCGGTGCACATGCGGTTCGCGCGCGCGACGCTGGCGGGCAGCATCTACTACCACGAGATTCGCTCGGGCTCGGAAGCCGTATTCATGCGCATCAACGACGGTACGTACGTCCGCGAAGAGCCCATCGCCGCCGCACGCGGTCGGTGCATGGGCTGCCACGACGTCTCGCACGACGGGCGCTACCTCGCAGTCGACGGTGGTCCCGGGAGCACCAACGTGGGTCTCGTGTTCGACCTGACGGCAGCGGGCGCGCTCGCGTTCCCCGAAGCCGGAGCGCCGCAGTTGCAGTTCTCGTCGGTCAGCCCGCGCAACAACCGGGTGATCGCGGATCGACCGAGTGGCGCGAACGTCGGTGGTCGCTTGTTCACGTACGACGTGGCCACCGGTCGTGAGGTCGCGCCGACGTCGGGAACACTTCCCTCGACGAACGCCGCGCACCCCGCGTGGTCGCCCGATGGCAACAGCATTGCGTACGTCTCGGGCGTGACGGCGAGCGCCGACAGCTTTGCGCAGCTGCTCGCGGGCGACATCTCCATCTTGCCAGTCACCGGCAGCGACACGTTCGGGACGACGCGTTTGCTCCATCGCGGCGCGGATCTCGCGTCGTCGCCCGAGGGCGGTGTCGTCGACGCGCACCCGTCGTGGTCACCCGACAACCACTGGGTCGCCTTCTCGCACGGACATCAGGCAAGCAACATGGACGGCATGGGGCTCTACGTGGTGGAGGCGGCCGGCGGCACGCCGATGCGCCTCAACAACGCGCTGCGCGGCGCGACGCCCGAGAACGGATCGTTCGCGCGGTTCGCGCCGTTCGTCACGCCCGGCTACCTCTGGCTCGCGTTCGTGTCGCGACGTCCGTACGGCAATCGCGCGGTGGGCAACGTCGACCGACGTCTCGGCTCGACGCGCACACTGCAAATGTGGGTGACGGCCATCCGCACGGGAATCGACGCAACGGCCGACCCGAGCACTCCGCCGTTTTGGGTGCCAGGGCAGAGCGTGGCGACCAGCAACGTGACGCCCGAGTGGGCGCCGCGCGCGTGTCGGCGGGACACGGAAGTCTGCTCGGTCGACTCGGAGTGCTGCGGCGGACGTTGCGTGTCGGGCCGCTGCGTCCCGCCGCCGATGGACCGGTGCCGTGCGGAGGGTGAACTCTGCGGCGGCGCGGGATGCTGCGCGGGCCTCGAGTGTGCCGGCAACGCGTGTCTTCGACCGCCGGGGTGAGGGATCGACGCGGCAAGCCATCGGCGCAAGACTAGCGTGGACCCCGACGCGCGACCGCGCGGCTCGCACTGTGGCGCGCGCGATGCGACGCCCGCGCAGTTTTCAGCAGGAACCACACCGCCCGAGGACACCTGCGCCACCACACGTTTGCGGTGCTGAACAGCTGCCACACGTGAGCACCCCGCCGCAGCCGTTCGGCCACTGGCCACACGCATACCCGAGCGCCGCACAACTCGACGGAACGCACCCAGGGGTTCCGCAGCGTCCCGCAACGCCACCGCCGCCGCAGGTCTGCGGCGCCGAGCACGCGCCGCAATCGAGCGTGCGCCCACAACCGCTCGGCCACGAGCCGCACGACATCCCGAGCATCGCGCACGACGCGTCGACGCACGAGCCCACGGCGCATCGGCTCGGCGTACCCGCGCCGCCGCAAATCGTCGGCGAGATACAGCTGCCGCAATTCGTCGTCAGACCTCCGCAGCCATCGCTGACCGGCCCGCACGTGCCAGATGGGTAGTCGGCGCATGTACGCCTCGTGCAACCCGTCGGCAGCGCCCCGCATCGACTCGGTGTGCTGCCGCCGCAGACCTGGGGGGCCACGCAGGACCCGCAATCGGGCGTGACGCCCCCGCATCCGTCGCTGGCGGGTCCGCACGTCCCGGGAAAATCCGCGCAGGTTCGTCGCAGACACGGAGTGCAGACAGCATCGGCCGGCGGCGTATCGAGCGCTGGCCCGTCGCCGACGATCACGTCGCCCGCTTCGGCGGGAACATCGCGAGGGAGGTCGCTCGGCGTGTCCAGTAGTGTCTCGGCCGACACGTCCAGTGCGTCGAGCCCAGCCTCCGCAGCCGAATCCATGGCGACGTCGATCACGGCATCGAGTGCCCCAACATCCACCCCAACCTCCATCGCGGCATCACGGGTTGTCGGCTCGCCTGAAAGAACGTCACCCAGCACCACCGCGCCGTCACTCGCGTCGCCACCATCCTGCACGATCGCCGGACCGCATCCGAGCGCGAGGGTGCCGAGCAGAAACCACAGAAGCGCCGACGGATTCAGGACGAGGCGACTCATCGCAGCAGCGTATTGCCGGTTCCGCGCGTGTGCAATCGATTCCGGGCGCGTGGACGTCGGACCGGTGGATCGCCGGAGATCACGTCGTGTCCGCGAACATTTGGGCTACACTTCGAAGCGTCGCTCCCGACAACGCCCATGCCCAGCTCCTCGCCGCGCGCGCGACTCGCTTCGCTCCTGGCCGTGACAATCGCGCTGTCGTCGGTCGCCTGCGTCGATCGCACGTTTGTTCCGTCCGACGTGCCGCGCACGGACTCGGTCGTGCTCACCGACACTGTGTTCCGCGATACTCCACGAACGGACTCCGGTTTCTTCGACAGCGGCTTCCGACCCGACGCCGCGCGCGACGTTCCGAGTGTCGACACGCCGACGGTAGATCGGCCGGCGCCGATCGACTCGCCCGACGCGCGCGCACTCGACGTGCTCGATGCCGCGGACACCGTCGATGACCTCGTTGCACCTCCCGACGTCGTTGCGCGTCCCGACGTTGTCGCGCCCGATGTCGTGGCGCCCGATGTCGTGGCGCCCGACACGGGCCCCATCGGTGGCCCGTGCACGTGGTGCACGTTTGGCACGTGCGCGTCGATGTTCTCCGACTATTCGTGCCTACTGAACTGCCTGATCGATGGGCACCTCGACTGTCGGTACACCGAAGGCAGCGCGATGCCGTGCACGTGCGTCGACTGACGCCGAACCGCGGTACACTCCCGCACATGGTTCACTCGCGCATCGCATCGGCACTGATCTCGCTCGCATGCTTCGCCGGTCCACTCGTGCCGGCGTGCGCTCCCGCGCAATCCGTGGGCGACGCAGACGCGTCCGACGCTGCCGCCGACGCTTCGACCGACGACATCGCGACCGACACGACGACGTGCACTCCCGGGTGGATCGAACCGTTTCAGCCGTCGCCGCGAGCCCGGTTTCCCGCGGGTTTTCTGTGGGGATCGGCCACGGCGCCGTACCAAATCGAAGGTGGCTTGGGTGGCACGGATTGGGCCGAGTGGGAGCGGCGCGGTCGCGTTGTGCGAGGCGAGCGCGCGGATGATGGCCCGCGGAGCTTTCAGTTCGTCGACGACGACGTGCGGATTCTTCGCGAGAGCGAGCAGAACGCGTATCGCGTCGGTGTCGAGTGGGCGCGCGTGTTTCCGACGCGCGCCGCGTGGGATCGCTGTCGCAACGCGCCGGTCGCGACGCGCGCGAGCGAGTGCACCGCGGCCGCGAGCGTCGAGGGCCTCGCGTACTACCATCGAGTGCTCTCGCTTCTCCGCGCGGCCAACATCACCGCGATGGTGACGTTGCAGCACTTCTCCCTGCCGGCGTACATCGACGATCTCTCGCAGGACTGGCACACGCAGGCCTGGATGCGCCCGACCATCGTGCAGGATCTCGCGATCTGGGCCGAGTTCGCCGCGCGGGAGTTCGGCGGCGACGTCGATTGGTGGATCACGCTCAACGAGCCGTTCATCGTGATGCCTGCGGGGTATCTCTACGGTGTTCACCCACCGGGCCGAACGGCGGAGTTCAGTTCGCTCGCGGCGCTCGGTCTGACCATGATCCGCGCGCACGTTGCAATGTTCGACGCGATTCACGCCAACGACACGACCGTCGCCGTGACCTCGGGGCCGTTGATGCCTGCGCGCGCCGCGAACGTCTCCATCGCCCACCACGTCCGAGCGTTTTTTCCGCACAATTGCGTGAGCCGCGCCGATCGTGCGTCGGCCGATCGACTCGAGGGGTTGCTCAATCGGTTGTTCTTCGACGCAATCGTCCGAGGCAACGTCGATCTGGATCTCAGTGGGACGATCGAAGCCGGCGAGCCGATGAACGACCCGGCGTATCGAGGCCGCGCGGACTATCTCGGCGTGAACTACTACTCGCTCACCGACGTGCAATCGAACAACGCGATTCCCGTGCTGCGCGGAATTCCGCTGCCCGATTCACTCGATCGGGGGTTGCCGAAGACCGATTTCGGCTGGGACATCTACCCGCGCGGATTCGTGCAGGTCCTGAATTGGGCGGGAACGTACGGACTGCCCGTGGTGGTCACGGAAAACGGCCTCGCCGACGCAGCGGGTGTGAATCGTCCGCGGTTCATCGCCGAACACCTCGCCGCGGTGGCGGTCGCGATTCAAGCCGGCGTCCGTGTGCTCGGGTACTTCCATTGGTCGCTGCTCGACAACTTCGAGTGGGCGGCCGGGTACTGCCCTCGATTCGGTCTGTACCGCACGGACTACACCAGCCCGATGCGAACGCGAACGGCGGGACCGGGTGTGGACGTCTACCGATCGATCATCCGCGCAGGCGAAGTGACCGACGCCCTGCTGCAGGCGCAACCGATGTACCGAACGCCCGCGACGTTCTGCGCGAGCGCTCCGAGCATCCTGGGCGACGCCGGGATGTGACACACGCTCGGGGCACGGGCACGCGTGGAACGGTGCGCTTTACCCTCGCATGGCGTACACAAGGTGACCGTGCATTCCGCTCACTCGGAGACGCCGAAGTGACCACCGACATCGACGATGGCGTCGGTGGCGAGACCGAATCGCTCGACCCGCCCATCGGCATTCCTCGAGCACCCGAGTTGGCGTGGGTCGTCGAGCGACTGCGCGCGCGGGCGGAGGTGCTCGATCGCGAGTTCGACGCGATGCTCCCCGCGTGGGCGCGTGCACTGTCGTCGCAGCACTGGACGCCGGTGTCGATTGCGCGCCGCGCGGCAGACATGCTCAAGGCCGTGGGTGGCGATCGCGTCCTCGACGTCGGCGCGGGCGTCGGCAAGTTCTGTCTCGTCGCGGCGCTTTCGGGAGAGGGCACATTCGTCGGCGTCGAACAGCGGCCGCATCTGGTCGCGATCGCGCGCGCGATCGCGCGGCAGTACGGCATTCGCGGCGCACAGTTCATCCAGGCCGACCTCGCGGACGTCGACTGGCGGGGGTACGACGCGTTCTATTTCTACAACCCGTTCGGCGAAAACTACTTCGGCCCGCAGGAGTGGATCGACGGCACCGTGGTGCACTCGCTGGCGCGCTACGAGCGCGACAAGGCCGTCGTGTTGCACCGACTCGCGGCGGCGAAGGTCGGTGCGCGCATCGTCACGTTTCACGGCTTCGGCGACGACCCGCCGGAAGGCTACGAACGAACCGCGCACGAAGAAGCCGGATCGGATGCGCTCGAGTTGTGGGTGAAGACGACGTGAGCGACGACGAGTCGCCGTCCGGTGTGAGCACGTTGTCGTTCCGCGCCGCTGTTGCCGCCGAAACGCGCGCTCTCGAAGCACTGCAACTGCGCCCATCGCTCGTGTGGGAAGAGTACCGGGCGCAGCTTCTCGCTCATCCGGACGCCATCGAAGTGCCGTCGACGACGTACGTGCCGGCCGTGCTCGCGTGGCGGTCGCGGGCGGGACGATCGTCGGGTTTTCGCTCGTGCTGCCGACGGCCGACGACGCGTCGGAACTCGAGGGACTCGTCGTCGAGCCGGAGCGAATGCGTGGCGGCGTCGGTCGAGGGCTCCTCGCGGATGCCGCGGACGTGGTGCGGGCACGCGGCGCACGGCGGATGGAAGTGACGGCCAATCCGCGGGCGCCCGGGTTCTATGAAGCGATCGGGTTCGTCGAAGTACGTACGACGATGACGCGATTCGGGCCTCGGATTCGAATGCACTGGATCTTGTGACATGCCGCGCGTCGCGACTCCGTTGCGCGCCGTGCGTGTCTCGACAATGCTCCCTCACCGAGGACCCGTCCAATGCCGGACGTCGAGTACATTTCCGCAGGATTCTATTTCACGGCACCGATTCCGCGTCCGGACTGGGCGCATGGGAGCCGTGCGTTGCTGCCCGATCGCATCGTGACGCTCTCGCCGTGCCTGGCGACGATCGTCCCGACCCACTGGCCCTCTCCTGCGATCCCGCCGGTGCCACTTGATCTCGATGCGCTCGCTCGCATGGGCATCGACTCGGAACGCGCGAAGGAGATCGAAGTTTTGGTGTCGAGCGAGTGTGCAGCCGACGCAACACGATGGCCCTGGCGGCTACCGACGCTCGCGGCCGCACGCGCATTCGGGTCACGATTCGTTCCTCGGGACGGCGATTCGATCCTGGTCGGTGTGGAACTGCCGGCCGACTGCATGGATGCGTTCTTCGAGGGCAGCCGAGAAGCGCGCACGGTGTCCGAGCGAAGCAAGGTCCTCGCCGAGCGCCGAAGCGTGGAGGACAGCGGCGAGCTGCTTGGCTACGAAGTCCTTGGCGATGGTCTGTACGCGCATCATTCGATCATCTGTACTGGTGGCGAAGTCGATCTGGCGCGCGATCTTGGCATCGTCGCGAATAACTATGGGCTGCTCGCGACCCTCGCCGAAGCTCGGCGCGCCTCGGATTGGGCATCGGTCGATGATCACGCGAAGCCGTTCGACTATTTCCCGTGGCGGATGACGCGCCACACGTGGTGAATCATCGTTCAGCGCATCTGAACGGGGCCGCGAGCGGCGCGAATTCTCCGTACGGTCACGACAATCCACGCGATCATCGCACCGACGACGACCGCGCTCGCGATCCACGATCCCGCCCACCCGAGAATCTCCGCGAGACTGCGGATGCCCTTCGCGACGAACTCCGTCCGCACGGAGGTGTACCGCTCGTGGTCGGCGATCCCGTCCTCGATCTGCGCTGCGTCGTAGATCAAGAACGCAGAGAACCCCATCGCGGCGATCGTGAGGCACACGGGTGCGACGAGCTGCCGAGTTTCATGGTCGTTCATGAAAGGTTCGCTTCCACTCCCGGCCCGAGGAGTATCGCGTCGCGTGTCCCACGGCCACTACTCCCAACACGAAGGCCGGCGTCGAACCCCTCGGCTCGACCCGGCCCACGTGTTGCCGAGATCGGCAACCCCGACGTATGCCCGAGACGCTACGGCGTCGCGGCGTTCCACGTGCCCGCGAGGCCGCCGACCGCATCGGTGCAATTCTGCGCCGCGCGCGCGGCCGTCACGTGCCCCGGCCCGGTGCGATAGAATCGAACGCGATCGTTTTCGGACGTCATGCACGTGCCGAGCAGGTTCGCCGTCGCGCACGCCCCCGGCGCAAACACGCCGCTGCTGTTCCCGCAGCCTTCGCGAAGCATTTGCTCAATGCCCTCGAGCGGCGCGCGACTGTCGAAGCTCGCTTGCGTGTATTCCGTGCACTGCGACGAACCCGCGCGGTTGCAGTTGAACCGAGCGGGGCTGTCGGCCCCCGCCACGGGAGCGGGTGCACCCGGGAGCGCGGGCAGCGCGGCGGCTGCCACCGGATCTGCAGACGGCATCGCGGGCACGGCCGGCATCGTCGGCGCTGCGGCGGGTGCAGGAGCCGCGGTCCCAGGAATGGGAGAAGTCGCGGGCGCTGCGGCGGCGGAGCCGGGCACTGGGTCACTTCGGTGACACGCCGAAACGGATCCAGTGACGAGAAAGCCTGCGAGTGTGAACACGGTGAGCGAGCGAATGATGGCGTGCATGAGAACCTCCAAGAGCCGTTGCATGGCGCGACGAGCGCCGGCGGCGACGGCGCCAATTCACCAACCGTGCCACGCGCTTGCCCCGCGAAATTGCGTGCGCGTCCGTCGGTGTCTCGTGTCACTTGCGCGAAGTCCGCACAATCGACACGGATCGACGCGCGAAGATCGCACTTCGCGTCGGCCGCGCTGGCGCGGGTGCTCCGGCTCGTTCATTCTCTGCGCGCCGCAATGTTCCCCGTGCCGCTCAAGACGACTCCCACGACATCGCGCGCTTCACGCTGGCTCTCGAGTGCGTCGGCGGTCGCGCTCGCGTTGGGCTGCGTCGCGGCGGCGTGTACACGACGCCCCGTCGCGAGTCAGTGCACGTACACGAGCGAATGCGCCGACGGACTCACGTGCGTGGCGTCGGCGTGCCGTGCGCCGTGTCTCGGCGATCGGGACTGCCCCTCGGGATTTCGCTGCGCGCGGACGGCCGAGGACGCGCCCGGGCGAACCGCGTGCCTGCCACCCGACATTCCCGCGCAGTGTGCGTTCAACACCGATTGTCCGCTGCCCGCGTTCTGTGCGCGCGACCACGTGTGCCGAGTTCAGTGTCGATCGGCCGCCGACTGCCCACGCGCGTCGCAGTCGATGGAGTGCCGGTTGCCCGAAGGCGTCTGCGAAACGGCCGTCACCGTCGGCGAAGTCCCGCCGCCGGACGGGTCCGTTCAAGACGCGTCCGCGGACGCACCGGCCGACACGGCCGAGGGCGGGTCCGGCGCGTGTGATCCGGGAAACGTGATCGATTTGTCCGGCATCGGTTCGTCGGTGGATGGGTGGATCCATGCCAGCGCAAGCAGTTCGACCGCCGCGAGGTTGTCCGTCATCCAACATCCTGCCGAGTGCATCTCGTTGACGCTCACCGGCGTCTATCAGGTCGCGTTTACGTTGAGGCCTCCGACGGAGTCATTCGTCGCCGCATCGTTGGTCAACGCCGGGACGCCGACGAACTACGATTCGTTGTTGATGTTCACGGGCGGCTGCGCCCCCGGCGCACGGGTTCTGGCGTGTGATGACGACGTTGGCGTCGCGGACTTTCGACCGGAACTGCTGCTCGGTCCACTCGTGCCAGCTGGCGGTACGGCGACCATCATGGTGTCGTCGTTTGATCCACTTCCCGCGGCCAAGACCAATCGTTCGAATTTCGAAATTCGCGTGCGGACGCTACGACCGGTGGCGACAGGGGACGCGTGCGACGCGACGGGAGCCACGTCACGTTGCCGAACGGGAGCGTGTGCCCCGGTTGCGCCGTCAGGAACACGGTGCACAGTGTCGATGCCGGAAGTGGAGCCCAACGATTCTCGGGACACCGCGCCGTTGATTTCGGGGCGGCAGTTCAGCATCGAAGCGGGCTCGATGGGGACGGACGTCGACTGCTTCGGCGTTCGCGCAGCGGCGGGCGACTCTCTCGTTGCCTACACGCACGACGGCAATGGAGCGTGCCCCACCGACCGGCGAGGACCGGCGAACACGTTGATCACGGTCGTCGACTCGGTGCTGACCGTGGTCGCCCAGAACGACGACGCGATCGGTCACGGGAGGTGTTCTCGGATCGACGGCCCCACACTCGGTACGGGCTTCGTGCTCCCGGCCGCGGGTGACTATCGCGTTTGTGTCTCCTCCGGCGGCGGCGCCAACATCGAACGGTACGTGCTTTCGGTGCTGCTGCTGCCGTGACGACGTCACCGCACGCCGGTGCCGCGTTGCGCGCGATGCGTCACCGCTCGCGCTGCACTTCGCTCGGCGCGACGCGCACGCGTGCGACACTGTCGTTCATCATCCCGCGCTGCTCGAAGTGCAGCTCCATTTCCGCGCGCGCCATGTCCTCGGGAATCTCGAATCCCGCAACACTCGGGTGCGGAACGTGCGGCTGAAACGACGCCGCGATCATTTCTTCGGGATGCCCGCTGCCGAGCGCGATGGCGTTTTGCACCCGCGTCGCCATTCGGTGCTCCGTGCCGCGCGCGTCCCGCAGGCGCACGTTGTCCGTTAGACCCATCGCCACCGAATTGCCGTCGTTGGTTTCGTCGAATTCGACAAACACGAACGTCGATCCGCGCGCCGCCACTTCGTTCTCGCTCCCGCGGTGGAACTCGCGCGAAACGCGGACGCGCGTGACGCGGTACGTGAACCCTCCGAGCGACCATCGCTGACCGATCGTGTGAACGCCGCTGCCGGCGGGCACAGCGACACCCGACGTCGCACCGGCGTCGGCGGCCGGCATTGTCGCAGCGGCTGGATACGACGGCGGCGGCGGCGACACAGGAGGCGGCGCAGTGGCTGCGACCGCGCTCGCCGATGGAAACAGTGGGCCTGTGGCCTCCCTCGGCGCTGCACGCACCGAACCCAGCGTGTTCGACGTGACGCCGCGCTCTTCGAACACGACGTCGACCGTCGGCGCAATTGCGTCGCGAGCGACTTCGAACGCCAACACCGTCGGGTGCGGAATGCCGGGTCGAAGCTCGGTGAGAATCAGATCGAACCCCGGGTCGCTCAAGGCCAGTACGGGCGCCGCACGTGGCGACGGCTGCAGCGTGCGCCCCCGCGCGTCGTGCAATCGAACGAGTCCTGCAAGGCCAGTGTATGGGGAAGCACCGCGATTGGTCTCGACGAAGCGCACGACGATGAACACCGATCCCGCCGCCGCGCGCGCGGGCTCTGCACCGATACTGCCGCGCAACTCGTCACGCGCTTCCACGGAATCCACGCGGTACTCGAACGCGCCGAGCCGCCAGTTCTCGCCCACCGCATGCACGTTGGAACCCGGCAGTGTTCCCGCCGGGGAAGCGGCCCGAGTGGTCACAGTGTCACCAACGTTCGAGCGAACGATTCGCGCGGTGGTGTAGATCCCCGCGGCACTCAGCACGGCGACGCCCGCGACGAGTGCGATCGTACGCCGCCGACGCCCACTCGCGCCGGGAGCGTTGGTCGCGATTGGCGGGCTCGAGCGCAACGTCGGTTGAAACGCGCCGGCCATCGGCGTCTCGGTTCCGGGGCGCGCGGCTGCGATTGCCCCAGGCGTCGGAGCGAGCGCACCGGGGGGCAACGCCTGCGGTGTGCCGGTACGGGTCGGCGTGAAACTCGGTGGCAACAGAGAGACCGGCTTCGGGCGCTCACCGGAGGGCGTGGCGCCGGCGAGCACAGACGACAACGCTTCGAACGCTCCGCGCGCGCTGGAAAACCGCAGCGCGGGATCACGATCGACGCACTGCGCGAACCAGCCGTCGAACTCGGGCGGGACTCGCCCGGCGACGCCGATTTGCGCGGCGCGCACCGAAGCGACCTCGATGGGCTCGAACAACTTCTCGGCGACCAGTGCCTCGAACGCAAACGACGCGGCATGCGCCGAGCGCCAATACGCGCGTCCCGTCAGCATCCAGAACGCGAGCAGTCCGAGCGCCCAGACGTCCGTAGCCGGACCGACCGGCGACAACTTGATCTGCTCGGGCGCCATCCACAGGGGCGAACCGACGACGTGCATCGTGCTCGATCGCTGCGTGGACATGTCTGCCACGGGCAGCGGCGATTGCGAAACGTCCTCCAGCACTTTCGCGATGCCGAAATCCAGGAGCTTCACGGTGAACGGAACATCGGCGCGTCGCGCGCGCGCGACGAACACGTTCTCGGGCTTCAGATCCCGATGCACGACGCCTGCGTCATGCGCGGCGGCGAGCGCGTGACACAACTGCCGACAGATCTCGAGCACATCGGGAGGATCCAGCGCACCACGACGCGCGATCAATGACGCCAGATCGAGCCCGTCGAGCAACTCCATCGCGATCCATGGCAGGCCCGTGGAAACGTCGATTCCCGCCGCGATCGCTTCGACGACGTGATCGCTCTCGATGGTGCTCCCGACGGTCGCCTCGCGCACGAATCGATCGACGTTCGCGCGATCCGCGGCGATCTGGACCCGCAGCACCTTCAACGCGCGCTGCTTGCGTGTGCTGAGCTGCTCGACGACGTAGACCGCCCCGAACCCGCCCTCCGCGAGGTGTCGCACCACGCGGTAGTCCTGCGCGATGAGGGTTCCGGGCTCCAGTCGGTCGGCGGACGACATCGCTCGATCTCAGGGTTTCTTGCGGGGGCGCGGCAGGCCGTAGGCCTCGATGCGCGCAATGAGGGTACGTCGCGGCATGCCGAGAACTTCCGCGGCGCGCGTCTGATTTCCGTCGCTCGCTTCGAGAGCGTCCAGGATGCGCTGCCGCTCGATCGAATCGAGCTCGGACTTCAACCCCGCCCCCGCCCGTCCGGCAACCGCGGCCGGCGTCGGAGCCGAAAACGCTTCGCTCGCGGGCGGAGCGCTCGACACGATGGCGCTCTGCGGGCCCGAGACCCTCGGCGGCGGCGCAGACGTCGTCGGCGTGGTCACCGCGAGATGCTCCGGCAGCAACTCGGCTCCGGTGCACAAGAGCACGGCGAGCTCGATCGCGTTGCGCAGCTCGCGGATGTTTCCCGGCCACGCGTGCGCTTCCAACCGAGCGATGAACCCCGCGGAAAGCGTCGGCGGGTCGGCTCGGTTCAACTGCCGGGCGGCGCGGACGGCAAACGCGCGGGCGAGCGGTGCGATTTCGGCGCGGCGCTCGCGCAGCGGCGGAATCGTGAGGGCAACGCCGTTCAGTCGGAAATACAGGTCACGACGAAACGTTCCGCGGTCGACGTCGGCCGCGAGATCTCGATTGGTCGCGGCGACGAAACGCACGTCGATCGCGTGCGACTTCAGCGCGCCGACGCGAGTCACCTGACGATCCTCGAGAACGCGCAACAACTTCGCTTGGAGCGCCGAGGGCATCTCGCCCGCCTCGTCGAGAAATACCGTTCCGGCGTCGGCCGATTCCAGCAGCCCGGCCTTGCTCGACGTCGCACCCGTGAACGCACCGCGCTCGTGACCGAACAACTCACTTTCCAGCAGTTGCTCACTGAGCGCGGCGCAATTCAGCCGGAGGAATGGACCGGCCGCGCGCGACGACTTGCGGTGCAGCGTCTCGGCAAGGATCTCCTTGCCCACGCCGGTTTCCCCGAGCAACAGCACGTTGATCGGCGATCCGGCGACCCGTTCGAGCAGCGCGTGGAGCGCACGCATGGACTCGTCGTGCACCACCACGCCCGCGTGTTCTTCGATCGGCGCAGGACGAACGAGCACCATGGTCGATCCGATGTTGATCGGCTCGCCCACGGCGACCGGCACGCGTACGCCGGGCCGCGCGGCCGCGCTGAAAATGGCCGTCGTGCTCGGACCTGCGGCCGCCTCGCGCACCCGCGTTCCGTTCGCACTGCCGAGATCCTCGATCGCGAGCGTATCGCCGAGATGGAGCGTCGCGTGCCGTCGCGAGACCGAAGCGTCGAGAATCGGGATCTCGCAGGTCTCCAGTCGACCGAACGTGACCGACCCGCGGGAGGGCAGTGCATGCACCGTCACATTGCCTCCCGCATAGACGACGGCTTGAAGGTTCTCCGCTCGGGCGCTCACGGCGGCGGATGATAGCACCGCGCTTTCGTGCAGGGTCCGCACAACCCCGGAGGATGTCTCGTGCGAAGTCCGCACAACGGCCGTTCCCGCGGGTCGCCCCGAGCGCGATTTCCCGAGGACTTCCGTCGAACCGTTGCGGCGCCGAGCACCGGCCAACGCTGGCCCGCGCCCTGCAACGAGCCCGCATGCGCGGCGGGAGCCCCGCACGACGGCACGAGCGGATTCGGGCCGCGCGAATTGCATACAGGAGCAACGATCATGCGAATTGCATCAACGATTCTCGGAATTCTCGGTGGACTCGTGGCCGCGGCGCTCGGTGCCAAGTGGTGGTTCGATGCGCACGCGTTGCGCGCGCTGATCGACTTCGCCCGCGCGTCCGGGATGAACACGAGCGAGATCGATCGACTGCTGATGGCGAGCTACCTGCTGATGGGAGCGTTCGTCGTGAGCATCGTCGGCGCGGTGTTGACGGCGCGCGGCAAGGGCAAGATCGGTGGCAGCGCCATGCTCGCGGCGGCGGTTGCGCCGATGTTCCTCGTCCCGATGTCCGCCGTGTTCACGTCGGTGCTCGCGCTCGCGGGAGTCCTCGGGTTGTTCTCCAAGCCCAAGCAGATCGCGCAATCGCAGAACGCGCCCATGTACGCTGCAGCGGCGTGATCGGTCAGTTCGTCCGCCGCACGACGCAGCCATTGGCGGCGGAGAACACGAGACGCGATCGTAGCGCCAACTCGACATAGAAGCGCGGCGCGTCCTGGCGGCCCACCACCGGAACGTGCCGCGCGCGTCCACACTCGATCGCAACGTCGAAGCCTCGTCGAATGACCAGACCCGGGTCGAGATTCGCAACGCGTTCGACCCACTCGCCCTTGATGACACGCGGTCGAAAGCCCGGGTACACGCGCTCGAGCGCGACACGCAGCCGGGCCTGCAGCGCACCGCCCGCGTCCCCGAACGCCACCTGAAGAACGGGAACGGCGTCACTCTCGACCCACACCCGCGTCCCCGGACGAACCCACAGTGACAGGGCCGCGAGCAAACGCGCGCGCTCACGCCAGTTGCCCGTGTGCGACCTCGCCTCGCGCGCGACCGCGGATGCCCGGTGCGATGACTCGAATGCGGCAACGGAGGCGGCGACGGCCAGCACTGCCCCGAGCACCGCTCGGATGCGGGGGGGCCGGATCGACCGAACCGCGCTCTCGATCCCGGCGACACTGGCGACGCACAACGCGGGGAGCGCGGGAACGACGTACCTGGCGAAACGCGTGGCCGAGAGCGACATCGCCGCGACGTAGAGCACGCCGAACCCTGCGACGACGCGGGGCGCCGACGGTCCGCGGATCACCGCGAGCGCAAGTCCCGCGCAGAGAATCGTGACGAAGAGCCGCCCCTGTTGCGACAGCTGCGCGAGGTAGAACGTCGGTGTTGTCGCCTCCGTCTGCGGGTGCGCGCGGATGCCCATCGACGCTTGGAGAGCGACATGCCGGACGAACGCCACCGGATGAACGAGCACGTGTGGGTTCGTCGCCAGGAACACGACGACGATCGCGAGACCCAGCCACGCGACGAAGTGCGCGGGCCGCGGCGGCGAGTCGCGTCCGCGCGACAGCGCCCACATCAGCGGCACAACCGTGAGCGCGCCGGGCCAGTTGGCGGCGATCGCGAGACCGACCGCCCCGCCCGTGACGACGTGTTGGCCGGCGCCGCAGCGATCGCGAAGGCGCACGATGGACGCGAGTGCGAGCGTGACGGTGAACGCGCCGAGCGTGTCGACCCGTGCGCGCATCGACGCCTCGACCCACATCGGGAGCACCGCGACGATTCCCGCCGCGAGAATGCCCGTCCGCACGCCAGACACCGACCGACCGAGCCAATACGTCGCCGCGACGCCGAGTCCGCCGAAGAGCGCGGACACGCATTGCAGCACGCGGATGAATCCGCCTTCGTCCAGCACGAACGCGGACAGCAAGTCCGTCGCGTCTCGGTACACGCCCGCGACCCGAGCGTTGGCGAGCAGGGCACCGTACGTCGCCGCGCCGGCATCGTAATAGAGCGCGGGGTGCATGAAATTCCCAGGATTTCCACGCTCGAACAGTACTTGCAGCGATCGCCATACACTGAACCACTCGTCGCCTCCGCCCTCGATCGGTTCGGTGCCCCGAAGGACCAACAGCCGCGCGACGCACGCGCCGACGGTCAGGACGAGGCACGCGAGCGCACCTGCGGCGTCCGCCGGCCCGAGTTGCAGGCGTGAAATGCGAAAACGCGCGTGCATCGTGGCGGCGAAGTCTACCGTCGACAGTCGAGAGTTGAGAGTTGAGAGTTGAGAGTTCGGAGGGGGGAGTTGGCGCGCGGGACCGTTGACCGGAACGCGCCGATCCCGCAGGCTGCGCCGCGATGTTTCCAGGGACCCATTGGCGTGGCAGGGCGAGCTGGGTCGCGGCCGTTGCGTGTGCTTGGGCCTCGTTGGCGTTTTTGGCAGCGGGGTGTCGTACGCGCGCGACTGCCGGCGCGCAGTGCACGTTCAATGGCGACTGCACGGAGTCGCTCGTGTGCGCGGCGCGACGGTGTCGCGTTGCGTGTCAGAGCGATCGGGACTGCACGCCGAACGGAATGTGCGTCGCCGGTGGTTCAGCGGGCACCCGCGTGTGCCTGCAAGCGAGCGACCCACGGCCGTGCAGCTACCACAGTGATTGCGAACGCGTAGCGCCCGCCGGTTCGCTCGCGTGCGCGACGGACGGCCTGTGCCGCCCAGCGTGCCGCGCCGACTACGATTGCCAGATCTTTGACCCCCGCGCGACGTGCGACCTGGCCGGCGCGTGCTTGTGGTCGTCGTCCGACGGCGGGATGGACGCCGGCGCCGACGCCGTCGCGGACGTCTCCGGCGACGTGCCGCCGGGAGTCACCCCAACGCCGCTGCGGCCGCCGCCAAACGTGAGTGCGACGTCTCGTACTGTGCGGTTTCGCGTCGCTCACGGCGCCGACACCGACGCCACTCGGATCGAATTCTGTCGCGATCGCGCCTGCGCCCGACCGATGGGCACCCCGATCGACGTGCCGGCCGCGATGTCGTTTGTCGACTCGCCCATGACGCCGACCGGGACGATCTTCTGGCGGGTCGTGGGCCTCCGCGCCACGGTGGTCGTGACGACTCCGTCCGCGCCGCGAATGCTCACGGTGCCGAGTCTCACGCGCGCGGTGTCGAGCACGAGCGGACTGCGCGTGGACACGAACGGCGACGGCCAATCGGATCTGCTCGCGGGCGCACCGCGCACGAACTCTCTCGTCGGGCGGCTGTACGAGTTTCGCACTTCGACCGGCGGCATGTCGGGTTGGTCGACGCGCAGTCTCGAGGGGCCCGCGGGCGCGCAGAGCTTCGGCGGCATCGTCGCACCGGCCGGCGATGTCAATGGGGACGGCTACGGCGACGTCATCGTCAGCGCGCCCGACACCGACCGAAGCAACCCCCTCGTCTTCGTATTGCTCGGAAGCGCAACCGGCCTGGATCTCGCACGACCGATCAGCGTGACGCGAACATCGACAGGATCGCCGACCTCCTTCGGATTCTCCGTTGGCGCCGGCGACTTCAACGGCGACGGTCTGTCGGATCTGATCGTGGGGGACAACGACGCACAATCGCGAGACGGCGAAGTCGCGGTGTACCTCGGCACGCCCACGGGTGTCGCAGCGCCGCCGCCGCAACGGCTGACGGGGCCCGCAGGCATGGGCTTGGAATTTGGAATCACGGTCGCCGGTGTCGGCGATGTCGACGCCGACGGATTCGATGACGCGCTCGTCGCGTCACCGGGGCCGATGGGCGGTTCCGCAGCCGTGCAGCTCTATCACGGCAGTTCGTCGGCATCGCCCCTCGTGGCGCTCATGCTGTTTCGTCCGTCGACGAGCGGCACGCTTCGTCCGACGCTCGCGGGACTCGGCGACGTGAACGGCGACGGGTATCCCGACATGGCGATCGGCTCCGGCGGCGCGGCGAGCATGTACGGCGAGGTCGCGGTCTTTCTTGGCGGCGGGTCCATCAGTCCGCGGCAAGTCGCCACGCTCCACGATCCGGACACGATGGCGCTGGCTGCGTTCGGGGCGGTCATCGTTGGTCTGGGCGACGTCGACGGCGACGGCTTCAACGACTTCGCCGTCGGGGGCAACCACCCGTCGGTTCCGCAGGCCGTGCACGTGTACCTCGGCGGGCGGACGATCCTGATGACCCCTGCACAGACGATCGTCGAGCCCAGTGGGCCGGGAACGGAGTTCGGGATTGCGATGAGCGGCGGCGTCGATTTTGACGGCGACGGCGTCAACGATCTGCTGGTCGGCGCACCCGCGGGCGCGGCCGGCGTCGGGATCGTGCACGTGTTCCGACGACTGCCAATGCCCATGCTCTTCGAGCCGACGCCCTCGGCCGGGTTCAGCGTGATGATGGACGACCGCGGATTCGGTGGCTCGGTCGGTGCGCTCGGTCAGGGCGGTTGAGCAACGGCCGCGCGTCGTCCGGTGGGAACATCAACAGGAGGGAGAACCACTCACATGACTCGACCCATACTCAACATCGCGGATCTCGAGTTCCGGAACTTCGGCAACGGCGGACGCTTCGACGCGCGACTCGGCGCAATCGGCGGCAAGCTGGGCGCACAGAAGCTCGGCTACAACATCACTGCGCTCGCGCCGGGCAAATGCGCGTTTCCGTTTCACAGTCATCGTGTGAACGAGGAGATGTTCTTCGTGCTCGAGGGCACCGGCGAACTGCGCGTCGGCGACGCGCGGCATCCGATTCGGGCGGGCGACGTCATCGCGTGCCCGCCGGGCGGTCCCGAAACCGCGCACCAGATCTCCAACAACGGCTCGGCGGAGCTGAAATACCTCGCCGTGAGCACGAAGTTTTCCCCGGAGATCGCGGAGTACCCCGACTCGCGCAAGTTCGGCGTGTTGGCAGAGTTTGGCCCGAGCGCCGACGGCAAGCCGCAGGGCTTCCGCTTTCTCGGTCGCACGGACGCGAGCTTGGACTACTGGGACGGCGAGTAGCTCACACGTAGACGACGCCGTCGCGGCCGTCGACGCTCGGCGAAGGCAGGCTAACCCGCGCGCCATCCCACACGATGACGCGCTCGAGCTTCCCCACGCCATCGACGCGCGCACCGGCACCGACGATCGTGTACGGGCCGACCTCCACGCCGCGTGCCATCTCGGCGCTCGCGCTCACGAGCTTCAGGTCCACGGGCTTCTCGGTTCCGGGAAACTCGATCGTCCCGTCGAGCAGACCGAAATTCACGTCGAGATAGCTCACGATCGTGCCGACGTCGTGCCACAGCCCGCGATCGACGAATCCGGCGACGGTGTCACCGCGCGCGAGCAACCGGCGCAACGTGTGACGGACGATGCATCCGTTCTCGGGAAGATCGGGCGCGATCGCCGGATCGATCACGTAGATTCCCGTGAACATGCAGCGCTCGGAGTCCAGGGGCGGCGCGGGGCCCTCCTCGAACACGCGGACGACCCGAGCGTCGGCATCGACGTCGACCACGCCGACACCGGCATGACCGGGATGCGCCCGGAGAATCATCGTCATCTTCGCACTCGTCGCGCCATGGAGCATGAGTGCCCCGGCGAGGTCTGGCGCCGCGAGGACGTCGCCGTTGAACACGATGAACGGGTCACGCCCGAGTCGCGGAAGCGCGTTGCGAATGCCGCCGCCTGTCCCGAGCAGCGTTGGCTCGTGGATGACGTCGAACGCCATGCCCGCGCCTTGCGCCCACGGCGCGAGCCCCGGCGCGATCTGTTCGGCGAGGTGGTGCGTGTTGGCAACGACGGACTGCACACCGACGATCGCGAGGCGTTCGAGCGCAAAACTCGCGAGAGGTCGGCCGAGCACCGGCACGAGCGGCTTGGGGCGACGATCGGTCAGCGGGCGGAGGCGAGTGCCCAGGCCCGCGCACAACAGCATGGCGTGCATCGAGAGATCCGCGCACTCCGGCGCTTGCCGGCGGCGCCACGGGATGATAGCCGAACCGCATGCGAATCGCAGTGGTTGGAACGGGATACGTCGGGCTGGTCGCGGGCGCGGGCTTCGCGGAGTTTGGCAATCGCGTCGCGTGCATCGACACGGACCAGAAAAAGATCGAGCGGCTCAAGAACGGCGAGATCCCGATCTACGAACCGGGACTCGAGGACCTGGTCAAGCGCAACGCGAAGGAAGACCGGCTCTGGTTCACGACGAGCCTTCCCGAGGGAGTGAAAGACGCCGAGGTCGTCTTGATCGCCGTGGGAACGCCGCAGGGCGAAGACGGCAGCGCGGACATGAAATACGTCATGGGCGTGGCGGACGAGTTGGCGCGCTCGCTCGATCACGAAGCAGTCGTCGTGCTCAAGAGCACGGTGCCGGTCGGGACGAACGACCGCGTACAGGCGCTGCTCGACCAGAAGGGCCGCGTACGCGCGAGGGTCGTGAACAACCCCGAGTTCCTGAAGGAAGGCGACGCCGTGCACGATTTCCTCCGCCCGGACCGGGTGGTCGTCGGTGCACGCGACGACGTCGGCCGTGCCGTGATGCAGCGGTTGTACGCGCCGCTGCAGATGACCAACGACCGGCTGATGTTCATGTCACCGCGTTCGGCGGAGATGACCAAATACGTCGCCAACGCGATGCTTGCGACACGGATTTCGTTCATGAACGAGATTGCGCGCTTGTGCGAAGCCACGGGCGCAGACGTGAACGCCGTCCGTCGCGGTGCGGGAAGCGACAGCCGCATCGGGCCGAAGTTTCTGTTTCCCGGGCCGGGCTACGGCGGTTCGTGCTTCCCGAAAGACGTTTCGGCGCTGATTCATCTGGGCCGCGAACACGACGTGAAGCTCGAGGTCGTGTCGGCCGTCGCCGAAGTGAACGTGAAGCAAAAAGAAGTGTTGTTCCAAAAGGTCGCGCGCCAGCTCGGCACACTGAAAGACACCCGGGTGGCGGTGTGGGGGCTGGCGTTCAAGCCAAAGACCGACGACGTTCGCGAGGCCCCCGCGCTCGTGCTGATCGAGATGTTGCTCGCCGCGGGAGCCGAGGTTCGCGCGCACGATCCCGAGGCCCGCGCGCAGGCGCGCATCGGACTCGGCGCGAAAGCCGACAAAGTGATCTTCGTCGACCATCCGTACGACGCGACGGTGGGTGCCGACGCGCTGGTCCTCGTCACCGAGTGGCAAGAGTATCGGTCGCCGGACTTCGAACGATTGAAGGCCCAGATGCGACGGCACGTGATCGTGGATGGACGGAATGTCTGGCAGGCTCTCGCGCCGCAGCGACTCGGGTTCAAGTACGAGGGAATTGGCATCCACGTCGAGTCGGCTTGAGATTCGGGATGAATCACGACGGCTCGCGGGTTGAGCCGTGTGATCGAGTGCGTGCTACGATGCGCTCCATCAGCGCAGGAGTGAGATCGCCATGGCCAGTCCATCCCTCGAAGCAAAGAAGTCCGAAGCACGGAAGAAAGGCGCGGTTGCTGCAGTCGCCACGGCAGCGTCGGTCGCGGTGTTGGTCGCCGGCGCACCGGTGGTCATTGGCGTTGCGGGGCTCGCGGGCAGCGCGGCGCTTGGCTACCGTTGGGTTCGCTTCCGGATCAAAGAGGGACTGCGGTTCTGACGGCGCAAAACACTCGGGCTTCAATCCCTTGACCCCCCTCGACGCGGCGTGTAACCGTCCGCGCCGTTCGAAGCCCTGACCGTGAGCAGCCCCGTGCACGAATCCGATCTTCCCCCGCGTCCGCGCCGGTCCGCGCGCATCGCAGCCGTGGGCACGGCCTTGCTACTCGCCGCGCTTGCGCCGCGGCTGTACGCGCAGTTGCGCGTCGGCGTCGTGGACTTGCAGCGTGCCCTCGTCGAGACCGACCAGGGACGTCGCGCGAAGAATCAACTTCGAACGCTGTTCCAGAAGCGGCAGGAAGACCTCGACGGTCGCCAGCAGGGTCTCAAGCGGATGCGCGACGAGATCGAAGGGCAGCGGAACTCGCTCGTCCGCGAGGCGTTGCAGCGGCGGATGGACGAATACCAGCGACGATTCGTCGAGCTGCAGCAGAACTACATGGAGTACCAGCAAGAACTCGCGCAACGCGAAGCCGAGCTGACCAAGTCCATCTTCGGGAATCTACAGGGCGTGATCCGCCAACTCGGTCAAGCCGAGAACATGACCGTGATTCTCGAGCAGAACGGCGTGGTCTGGAGTCCGCAGAACCTCGACCTCACCGAGCGCGTCGTGCAGATGTACAACGTTCAGTTCCCCAATCGCGAAGGCAGCGGAAGCACGCGCGGCGACGCAGGGACGGGCAGCGCGGCGACACCGGTGAGCACGCCCGCGCGGGACGGTGGCGCTCCGGTGCGCGCGTTGCCCAATCCGCATCCTCGAGGCGAAGGGGGCCCGCCGCCGTCCGGCGGTGGCGGCGGCGGTGGCCGAGGCGGCGGTGGCTCTGGTGGGAGTGGACTTCCCCCGCCGGGCATGTGAGCAACCGCGTCGGGATTCACTCCCCGGAGACGTAACGCTTCCACAGCGACTGATACGATTGCCAGCCGTCGGCGATCATCGCGCGTTCTGCGTCGTTGAGCGGCCGCACGGCCTTCGCGGGCGAGCCGCGACACAGATGCCCCGACGGCAATCGGGTTCGCGGCGTCACGAGCGACCCGGCGGCGAGCAACACGTCGTGCTCGATCACGGCGAGGTCGAGAACGATCGAGCCCATCCCGACGAGCACGCGGTCGTGAATCGTGCAGCCGTGCAAGATCACGTTGTGTCCGACCGTGACCTCGTCGCCGACGACGACGGTGGAAACGCTCGTCGTCGTATGGACCACCGAGTTGTCCTGCACGTTCGACCGAGCGCCGATGCGGATGGGCATGACATCGCCGCGGACGACCGTGCCGTACCAGATCGAGCTGTCGTCACCGATTTCGACGTCACCGATGATCGTCGCGTTGGGCGCGACCCACGCGCGCGGGTGCAACCGCGGGCGGTGTCCCTCGAACGGAACGATCAACGCCACGTCACGCCTCCACCCGGCCGCGCCTTCGCGTGGCGAAGCCGTAGTAGACTCCCACGACGATCGTGGCTCCGAGCGCGTCGGCCACCATGTCCAGCAGCTCGAACGCACGTCCTGGGACCGTGCGCTGATGGAACTCGTCGATCACGCCGAAGGTGCTCGTGAACAGCCACGCGAACAGCGCGTGTGCTCGGGGGCCCCAGCGGGACATCGAGGTGTGCGAGACGGCCAGCGCCAGCACCGCAAGCCCGCCGAATGCCAACGTATGGACGACCTTGTCGACGAGATGGACGTCCGGCATTCGCACGGGGATGTGCGACATCGAGCTGAGCGCCGTGAGCAAACCGCAGTAGCCGACGAACAACGTCCACGCGAACACGTTGCGCATCATGCCGAGACGACCGGAAGTGCGACTCGACGGACGGTCGCCGCCGCACGCGATGCGCTGGTCGCGATCCGGTCGAGCGTTTCGATCCGGCCTTCGAGCGAATGTCGATGCGCTCGGATGACCTCGACGCAGGCAAGCGATCCCGGGGCGGCGCCCGCGACCGGTTCCATGTGAACGATCTCGTTTCGGTCCGTGCGGCCCACGAGCTGCGTGCGTCCGGCGCGGCTCGGACCTTCGATCAGAACGTCCTGCCGCGTGCCCACGAGCGCACCCAGATGAGCCCGGGTCTGCGACTCGGACACTTCGAACAGTTCGAGCAAACGAGTCTGCTTCTCGGGCTCCGGGACGTCGTCGTCCAGCTTGAGCGCGGGCGTCTGCGGACGTCGCGAGAACTTGAACGCGAATAGCGCCGAAAAGTCCATCTCGCGAACGAGGGAGAGCGTCGCATCGAAGTCCTCGCGCGTCTCGCCTGGGAAGCCGACGATGATGTCCGTGGTGAGCGTCATTGCCGTGCGCGCCGATTTCAACGACTGAGCACGTGCAACGTATTCCGCGCGCGAGTACCGCCGGATCATCCGTCGCAACATGCGATCACTGCCGGACTGCACGGGTAGGTGCACGTGGCGCGCGAGCACGTCGAGCGTGCGGTGCGTCTCGACGAGCGCGGGGGTCACATGTCGTGGGTGTGGACTCGTGTATCGCAAGCGGCGCAGGGCGGGAACTCCTGCGGCGATCCGTTCGAGCAGCGCGGGAAACTGCGAATCGTCGGGGTGGGAGTCGTCCGGCCACGCAACCGTCGGATCCCGGTAACTGTTCACGGTCTGTCCCAACAACACGATTTCGCGCGCGCCTGCGTCGACGAGCGCGCGACACTCGGCCACGATCTCGTCGGCCGCGCGGTACCGCTCCGAACCGCGGGTGTACGGCACGATGCAGAACGAGCAGCGTTCGTTGCAGCCCTTCATCGTCGTGACGTACGCGCTCGCACCGACGCGTCCGGGCTCGGCCGTGCTCGAGAGAAACCGGGGAGCGTCGAGGTCGAAGACGGTCCGTACGACCGGCGGTGCGCCCGCGTCGAGTTCGCGAAGAATCCCCGGCAACTCACCGAGATTGTCCGGGCCGACGACGGCGTCGACGTACGGCATGTCCCGCAGGAGTTGCTCGCCTTCCTGTTGCGCAACGCAGCCGGCGAGAACTAGCAGTCCTGTCCGCCGCTTGAGCCGGCCCGCTTCGCTGCGCAGCTTTTGCTCGGCCTTGTCCCGCACGGAGCACGTGTTGATCACGACGACGTCCGCAGTGTCGGGTGTGTCGACCATCGCGTATCCAGCGGCACGGAGGATGTCTTCCATCCGTTGCGAATCGTGCACGTTCATCTGGCAGCCGAACGTCACGATCGCCGCGCGCGGCGCACTTTCGGTGGAGTTGGACATCGCAGGACCTACGGGCGTGCGGGCTCCGCGAGCAAGCGCTGGACGAGGGTATCGAGCGCGTGCAGTTCGCCCGAGTCCACGCCCACACTGATGCGTCGCACAGTCCCCGCGCGATCGAGCACCACCATCGTGGGGATCGACGTGACGCCGTACCGCGCCTGCGCACTTGGATCGGTCGCAAGCGTGTACCCGATCTGCATCGCCGTGCCGACCGTGCGGGCGACGGCCGGCGGTTCGTTCGAGACTCCCAGCACGGTCAGCCCTTGCGCCGCGAAGCGCTGATGCAATCGATTGAGCGCCGGCATCACCATGCGGCACGGACCGCACCAGCTGGCCCAGAAATCCAACACCACGACCCGACCTCGAAGCTGTGTGAGATCCCCCGGTCCGTTGCCCATCACAACTTGCGCGTTGAGTGCGGGCGGCGGCGCGCCGACCGCCATTCCCGTGCGCCCGAGCGTTGCCTGCAACGTGATGCGCTGCGTGCCGCGCAACACGATCAGCGGATAGACCGTTCCCCCACCCGCTGCGCGGACGGAGAGCGTGAACATCTGCACGGAGCCGGGCTCACCGCCTCGGGCCTGAACGATCACGTCGCCGTTTTGCAACCCAGCGCTCGCCGCGGGCGAACCGGGAGTCACTTCGGCGACACGAAGACCGACGGGCGCCGGCTCCAACCGCACGCCAAGAAAACCCTCCGATCGGGCGGGCGCGTCCGACGATCCGTGGTCCGCGTGTGCAGGCACCGGTGCGATCAGCGCGAGCAGCGCGAGCCACGCGATCGACGCGAAACCCTGGGATCGAAGGCGGTGCACGCGCATCCCGGGTACCTTAGCACTGCCGACGGCGGTCGGCGCAACCGCGGCGCGTGCTACCGTCGGGTGGTGCGGCGATCGGGGTTTCGAGCGTGGTTCGTGGTGTTGACCGCTGCGACGGTACTCCCGGGCGCGGACTGGCCTGGGCGCGGGCGACAATGGCGCGAAGAGATCGCGCACGCTGCACCCGCCCGTCGGATCGAGTTGCTCTCGATGATCGCCGCGACACCGGGCGCGGAAAACGAGCGGGAGATCGTTCGCGCGCTCGCGGATCCCGCGATCGGCGTGCGGCTCGCGGCGGCGGAACTCGCGGGGCGGCACAGGATTGCCGGCGCTGCAGACGCCCTCATCGGCTGGCTCTCCGAGCCACAGGCCAACGTTCGTGAGGCCGCAGCACGGGCACTGAGCGCTGTCGGAGACTCGCGCGCGCTGCCCGCGCTGATCCGACTGCTCGGCGACGCGGAAGTTGGCGTGCGTCGACAGGCCATCGCTGCGCTTGCAGCGATCGGGGGAACGGACGCGACCGTGCCGCTGCTCGACCGGCTTGCCGATCCGGAAGGCTCCATTCGGGTCGCGACGGCACAAACGCTCGGTGCGCTCGCCGATTCGCGAGCGGTGCTGTCGTTGCTCGGGACCCTCCAAGACGCACTTCCGGACGTGCGCGAAGCTTCGGCGACAGCGCTCGGCCACCTCGGTGACGTGCGGGCGGTACGCGGGCTGACGACGCTGATGCGCGACGGACCGATCGAAGTTCGCACGGCCGCGATTCGCGCCGTCGGCAACCTTCGCGCGAGCGACGCGTTGCTGGGGCTCGCGCAACTGACCGAGCGCGACGAGCGCGGAAGCGATCCGCTGACTCGTGCGCACATCGCACGTGCTGCCGTGGAAGCCATCGGGCAAATCGGCGGACCTCGTGCCCGCGACCTGCTGGTTCAGCTGTTCCGCCGCTCGTCCGCGGACCCTGAGCTCTCGCTCGCGGCGACCGCCGCGCTTCGGCGCATCGGGGTCTCGGCACGCGATGCGATCCCTGCCCTCGTCGTCGAACCCGTCCCCGCCGGGATCGTCACGTCGCTCGTCGATCTCCTTGGCGATCTCGGCGCCGACGCCGGCACCGACGCGTTGCTGACCTTCGCGCGCAACCCCGACTACGCGGCATCGACGGAAGCGATTCTCCGCGCCCTCGGACGGACCGGCACACCTCGCGCGCTGCACGCGCTGCTCGCGGCGCTCGAACCCGAGTCTTCCGCTCGGCCAACGACCGTCCCTGGGAGCGTCGAAGCGCCGGCGCGAGTCCGCGTTCGCCGGCGGGGCGCGGTCACCGGTCTGCGCGCGTGGCTCGAGCGGAATGGAACACTGGATCCGGAGGCCCTCGACCCGCTCGTGGCAGCACTCGCTTCGCCGCCGACGGAGAGCGCGTCGGGCGGCGCGCGAGATCTCACGCCGGATCTCGTTCGCTTCATCGGTGCGACGACCAATCCACGCGCGAACCGCGTGCTTACGCCGCTGCTTGCGTCCACGCGCGCGGATGTCCGCGCCGCCGCGGCCTACGCAATGGCGCACACCGGAGTTGCGGGTGCGGAGTCTGCGCTCGCCGCACGCCTCGCCGATCGCGACGATGCCGTGCGACTTGCCGCGAGCGACGCGCTCGGGCGCCACGGCGACGGAGTCGCACTCGCCGCGATCCGAGCGGTGTGGGCGGGTGCACAGCCGATCGATCGAACGCTCGCAGCGCGGGCCATGGCACGCATCGCCAGCCGATCGCCGACCCTTCGCGTCGCGGATCTCATCGCGGCAGAAGTTCGCGCGTCGGCGCCGGCGCTCGCGGCCGGCTACCTCGATGCGCTCGCGTGGAGCGCCGCCGCAGGCGAGCCGGCGGCACTCGCAACGATCGCGTCGGCCACCCAGCGCCCGGGGCTCGAGGTCACTGCGGTTCAGGCGCTCGGCAATTCGCTGCGCGGGACGGCGTCCGCGACCCGAGACTCGATTCGTGCGCGACTGCAGGGCCTCGCGCGCTCGGACATCGACGCCGTGCGGGCAACCGCAGTCTGGATGCTGTCGCGTGCGGGTGGCGATCCACAACCGACTCTGACGGCTGCGTTGCGCGACCCGGCGTCCGAAGTCGTGACGAACGCCGCCGGTGGACTCGCTCGGCTCTACAGCGCGGGAACGCCGCCGACCGACGGCGCGATTCGAGCACTGTGCGACATTGCGTTCGCGCGGCGGCAGCCGTTCGTTCGAGCGAACGCATTGCGCGCGGTGGCGCGCGCGCACCGAGCCTGTGACTCCGACGCCGTGCGTCGCGCACTGTTCGAAGCACGGTCCGAGACCGTGCGCGATGCCGCGGCGGAACTGCTGGCCGGAACGTTCGCGAGCGAAACGGACGCCGTTCGTTTGCGGCGCTCACGCGCGGCGCTCGAGCACTGCGCCGGCCTCGACGCGGACGCGGTCGTCGCGGAACACTGTCGTTCGCTCCTCGCGTCGACGAGCCCTGCTGCAACGAACCCGCAGCGCGACGCGCGCGGCATCGACCGGGATGCGCTCGACGCGTTCATCGTGCTCGAGGACGATCAACGAGTCGCTCGCGAGGCGCCGGTCGTGCTCGCATTCGCCGACGGCGTACTGGCCTGGCTGTTCACCGGACCCGACGGATGGGTTCACGAACGGCCCGCACCGGTTGGCAGCTATGGGGTGCTGGACCCGACGGGAGCGATGTTGGAACGCTGAGCGACTTCGGTCACATCAGTTCCAGGATCATCGCGGTGGTCAGCGCCGCAAACGTCGTGTAGCCGACGAACATATGAACGGTGCGCATTCCCATGCTGAAGTCGTCCATGGCCGACGGGCTGATGCCGATGACATCGGGCCGCGCGGCGAGAATCCCGAGGATCGGCATCAGGATCATCCCAGTCAAGTGAACCCAACGCACCGCCCGATGCAGACGCAAGATCGTCGCGCGTCGATCGTTGCCCTCCGACGCGCGCTCCGGATCGGGCATGCTCGCCGCGAGAATCGCCGTCGTCGTGTACAGCGCGGTGGTGATGAACGAGCTGAAGCCGTGCAACGGTGTCAGACCGCTGCAACCGAACTCGCCGAGAATGCCCATCCCGGTATCCGGCGAGGGCCGAGCGCATAGGCCCGCTCCGAATGCCGAACGCGCGTTGATGACACGCAATGTGCCAAGCGACAACGTGACGAGAAAACTCGCCCACGTTGCAATCCCAAGCGGACGATGCACGCGGGTGATGGCGGCACGATGGCGCAGAAGCTCGATGTCGGGCTCTTCTTCGGACGCCGGTTGCGCAGCGTCGGGCGTCGGCGCCGCGGCGGGCGTCTCGGGCGTCGTGGCGGGTGGCGCGTCGGGGGTCGTGCCTGTTGTCGCGGGCGCGCCCGTCGCGGGCGTTGGGTCTCCGGCGGCGGGTGTCGTGGCCGGGGGCGTCGTCGCGGGGGGCGTGGTGGCCGGAGCGGTCGCAGCTCCCGCGGGCGGAGTTGTCGCGGCTGCAGTCCCGGGCGGCGTTGGTGTCGTGGCTGCAGTCGTCGAAGACGTTGCCGTTGCGGTGCTCGTCGTCGGTCGCCGCCGTTGCGCGAGCCGCGCGTCGGCATCGGTCGAAACTGAGCCGCCATCGAGCCACGCGGACCGAAGCCGAAACGACGGCACCGGCAAACGGGCCTGGCGCGCCATCGACGCCCGCGCGGTTGCAGGCAGCGCCGCACCGGAGTGAACCGGCGAACGCACCGTTGCGGGACTGAGAGCAAACAAGCCGACGAGAGCGAGCGTCGAAAGCATGGATTCTCCTCGCGGTATGGATACAGGCCCGCGAGGAACTATGCCGATCAGACGGTCGTTCGATCAAGCGCGAACGCCCGGATCGAGCGAAAGCGCTAGAATTCTGCTGGATCGGTGTGCGTGCCAAACACGCTGCGCAGCACGTCGCACACTTCTTGCTCCGTGCAGTACGCCTTGGCGGCGTCGATGATCGGCGGACAGAGATTCTCGCTCCCGCGCGCAGCCACGCGAACGCGCTCGAGCGCTGCGGCGACTTTGGACGCATCGCGTTCGCGCTTCACCGCACGAAGGCGTTCGACCTGTTCGCGTTGGACGCTTTCGTCGATCTTCAACAGCGGAATGCGCGACGGCTCGTGTGTCACGAAGTCGTTCACGCCGACCATCACCTTTTCGTTCTTTTCGACCTGACGCTGAAATCGGTACGCAGACGCGGCGATCTCGCGCTGCGGGAACCCCTTCTCGACGGCCACTACCATGCCGCCCATCTCGTCGATGCGGCGAATGTAGTCGAGCGCCTCGGCCTCGAGCTTGTTCGTCAGCCATTCGACGAAGTAGCTACCGCCGAGCGGATCCGCGGATGACGGCGCGCCGGTCTCGTGCGCGATGATCTGCTGCGTGCGCAGTGCGATCGTGACCGCTTCCTCCGTGGGAAGCGCGTAGGTCTCGTCGAGCGAATTCGTGTGAAGCGACTGCGTTCCACCGAGCACGGCAGCCATCGCTTGGAGCGCAACGCGTGCGACGTTGTTGTACGGCTGCTGCGCCGTCAGCGACACGCCTGCGGTCTGCGCGTGCGTCTTGAGCTTCAGGCTCTCGGGCGCCGTCGCGCCGAAACGGTCGCGCATCGTGCGAGCCCAGATTCGGCGTGCGGCACGGAATTTCGCGATTTCCTCGAAAAAATCGACGTGAACGTCGAAAAAGAACGACAGCCGCGGCGCGAACGAATCCACGGGCAGACCGCGCTCGATGGCCGCTTGTGCATACGCAATTCCGTCCGCGAGCGTGAACGCCAGCTCCTGGCCGGCCGTCGCACCGGCCTCGCGAATGTGATAGCCGCTGATCGAAACCGGATGCCAGCGCGGGAGTTCCTTCGCCGCGAACTCGATCGTGTCCGTGACGATGCGCATCGCGGGGCGCGGGCCGACGACCCACGCGTGCTGGGCGATGAACTCCTTCAAGCAATCGTTCTGGATCGTGCCGCCAAGCTTGTTGCGCGGAACGCCGCGGGAGTCCGCGAGTGCCACGTAGAAGCACAGAAGCACGATCGCAGGACCGTTGATGGTCATGGACGTCGTGACCTGATCCAGCGGGATCTGATCGAAGAGGACCTCCATGTCGCGCAGCGTGTCCACGGCAACGCCGCACATGCCGACTTCACCGAGCGATCGCGGGGAGTCGCTGTCGTAGCCCATCAGGGTCGGGAAATCGAACGCGGTGGAAAGGCCGGTTTGCCCCTGTTGAAGCAGAAATCGGAAGCGTTCGTTGGTTTGCGCCGCAGAGCCGAAACCGGCGAACTGGCGCATCGTCCAGAGTCGCCCACGGTACATCGTCGGCTGGATCCCACGCGTGTACGGAAACTCACCCGGGAGCCCGAGGTCGCGAAGGTAATCGACGTTCACGTCGGCGGGCGTCACGACGTCGGGCACTTCGATGTCGGACAGCGTCGTGAAGCGCGGAAGACGCTCGGGCATTTTCGCGAGGGAACGCGCACGCGTCGTCGCCGACCAACGAACACGCGCCTCGCGAATGGCAGCGAGCGTCGAGTCGTCACCGGTGTGATCACCCTCCGCCCCCGCGTGGAGTTCGTCCCGCGCGGAACGGGAACGCTGAATCGCAGAGGGGTCGGTGGTCATCGGGATGGGGAGAAATCTGGCACGGGGAGAGGGACGGGGACAAGTGGACGGGGAATGGGAGGGGAAATGGGAATGGGACAGGGACCGGGAATGGGACAGGGACCGCGACCGGGACCGGGAATGGGACCGGGACCGGGACCGGGACCGGGACCGGGACCGGGACCGGGACCGGGACGGGGAATGGGATTGCGACCGGGACCGGGACCGGGACGGGGAATGGGATTGCGACCGGGACCGCGACCGGGAGGGGGAATGGGAGGGGGAATGAGACCGGGACGGGGAATGCGGGGCGCGGTTACTGGGAGAGGGTGTCGAGGAGACCGCGGACTTCGTGTTGGAGTTCCACTTCGGGGCGGCCGGCGAGGACGGCTTCGAGGTGACGGCGCGCACGCAGCTTGTCGCCCGCCTGCATGTGCGCGAGGCCGAGAAGAAAGTGCGCGTCCTGGTCGGCGGCGACGTCGGCGGAATCGCGCGCGAGGTCGAGTGGGGCGGACGGGACGGCGGCGATCTCGTGCGACGACGCATCGCGTGCCGCGCGCATTGCGAGCGCGCGCTCGCCCGCGCGAACGGCCTCGGCCGTTCGACCGAGCAGGCGCAACGCGTGGCCGAGTCCGACGAGCGCACCGAGGTACTGCGGCGCGTGTTCGAGTGCACGTTCGTATCCGGCGCGGGCGGCCTCGTGCTCGCCGCGTTCGAACTGCGCGTCCGCGAGAAAGCAGTGGGCATAGGGATTGCGCGGATCCCCGTCGATCACCGCCCGCAACTCACGCATCGCGCCGTCGACGTCGCCCTCACGCAGCAGTTCCGTGGCGTTCTCCACGGCGTCCCAGTGCGCATGGTCGTCCGCGTCGGCCTGTGATCCCTTGTGCGCGTCGTGCCGCACGTCCCCTCACTCCTAGAAGAAATTGCCGATCGTGAACTCGAACACGTTCGTCTCTTCGTACGGCAACGGCGCGAACGGGAAGCCCCACTCGAATCGCAGCAGGCCGAGGGGTGAAAACCACCGCAAGCCGACGCCCCAACTCGTTCGCAAGAGCAGCGGATTGAACGAGCACGGGTTGATCACGTCCGCCACCTGCACACGCCCCGACCCGTTGCACCATCGCGATTCGGTGTTCCACACGTTGCCGCCGTCCGTGAACACGACGCCGCGGATGCCGACCTGCGTGATGATCGGGAACTCGAACTCCAGGTTGTAATAGAATTGCAGGTTTCCGCCGATGTTCGCGCCCGTTCCGATCAGCGAACTGTTCGGGTCGAGTTGCGAATTGGTCACCAGGCGCGGGCCGATCGTTCGAAGACGGTACCCACGAACGTCGAGAATTCCGCCGAGGAAGAAGCGCTCGTAGAGCGGCACACCGTCGGGGCTACGTGAGGAGATCCAGCCGCCGGTCACGTTCGCCTTCAGCACCACGCCCGTCGTGATCGGGACGTAGAATCGGAAGAAGCCGCTCCAGCGTGTATAAATATTCTCGCTGCCCGTGACCGGATCGGCGATGTCGACGCCGAGGCGCGCGAAGATGCCCGACGTCGGGAACAGGCGGTTGTCGCGCGTGTCGACGGCGAGTGCCACGCCGAACGCGCTTGTCCAGCCGTTGCGGAATGCGTTGGAGATCGGCAGCTGACGGAACGCCGACTGGATCGTGTTCTGTCCGAAGATCGTGCCGAACGACGACGTGCTCGTTGTCACGTATTCGCCCGTGTACGTGAAGAACAGACGCAAATCGTTCGTGCCAATGAGCGGATAGCCGAGCGTCAGGCTGCCGCCAGTCGATCCGCGCGAGAAGTCGACGTAGGCGCGCACGGAATTGTAGACGTCCACGGCAAACGTCCAGTTGCTGTTGAGCAGGTACGGCTCGACGAATCGCAGCGCGAAGATCTGACGCAAGCCCGAGAGCTGCGCTTGAAACGTCAGCGACTGCCCTCGCCCGAACAAGTTCAACTGCTGGATCTGCGCGGTGGCGATGAAACTCTCGATGGAGCTGAATCCCGCGCCGACCTGAAACGTGCCCGTCGGTCGCTCGGCGACTTCGACGTTCACGACGATCCGGTCGGGGTGCCCTTCGACGGACTCCGTGGACATGTCGACCCGCTCGAAGAATCCGAGCGCCATCGCCCGCTGCCGCGATCGCTGATAGAGCGTCTCGCTGTAACGATCGCCTTCCATCAGCATCAGTTCGCGACGGATGACCCGGTCGGCGGTGCGGACGTTGCCGCGAATGACGATCCGATGGACCGTCGTGAGCGGCCCGCGGCGGATTCGAAGCCCGAGATCGACGACGTCGCGGTCACGGTGCGGCTGAATGTCCGGCGTCACTTCGACGGTCGCGTACCCGTGGTCGCGGTAGTAGGTCTGCGTCGCGAGGATGTCTCGACCGATGGTCGTCCGGGAAAACCAATCTCCCGGGTTGACGTGCAGCATGTCCCGGAGATGCCGCCGCCCGCCGTATGGCTCGATCTCGTGGTCGTCATCGTCAAGTTCGAACGCGCGCACGCGCCCGAGCCGGTAGCGACGCCCCTCACGGACGAAGATGGTGATGTCGAGAAACCGACGATCGGGCGACAGCGCCACGCGCGGATTCGTGATCTCGACGTTGAGATACCCGCGGTCGTAGTAGGCCGCGTGGAGCAGGTCGATGTCGTTGCGAAACGCTTCCTCGCGGTAGTTGCCCTGGCTGGTGAGAAACGACAGCAGGTTCGCGGTGCTCGTCGTCATCACGCCACGAAGCTCGTCGGTCGGAATGTTCGAATTGCCGACGAACTGGATCGACCGGACCTGCACCTGCGCGTTCTCACGCATGCGGAAGATCACGTCGACTTCGTTGCTGTCTTCGTCGCCCGCGCGCCGGACCGTTTCCGTGCGAATCTCCGCAAGAAAATAGCCCTTCTCCGAGTACAGGTCGCGGATGCGTTGCACCGCTCGGCGGATCGCGTTCTCGTTCAACACCGAGCCGTCGCGCAGCTCGATGCCCTCGCGGATTCGATCGTCTTCGAGGTTTTCGTTTCCCTGAAAACGAATCTCGTGAATGCTCGGCCGCTCGACGACGATGAACCGCACTTCGACTCCGCCCTGGCTCGGTTCCGCTGCGACCTGCACATCGCTGAAGAACCCAAGGTCCCAGATCGCCCGCGCGTCACGCGACAACGCCGATCGCACGTAGCACCCGCCCTCTCGGACGTTCACGGCCGACCGGATGTCTTCGGACGCCACGCGGCGCAGCCCGCGAAATCGCACGCCGATCACCCGCGGTCCCGAGCACGCTTCGTCGCCGCCGTCGCTCGCCGACGCCCGCGTTGTCCCGCCGTCCGAGGCCGCATCCGCGCTCGAACTCGCTGCATCCGTGCCACTCGTTGCGGCTTGCGTCGTCTCGTCGCCGGGGGGGGGCGGCGGGGGCGCAACGGCACTGCCGGCGTCCTGCGCCGAGGCGACGCGAACGACCGCCAGGACGGCAGAAAGCGCTGCAAGCGCGAGCGGAATTTGTCGACGGACGCGCATTCGGTTCGGGGGGCGCCGCGCTATACCGCGGTGTCCGGGGCCGTCGCAAGGCGATCCGCGGCCGCCGGCAGCGTGTCTGCGTGGCGTTCGTCCTCGACGATCACACCGTCGCGCATCTTCACGCGCCGCGGCACCCGCGCCGCGAGCGCCTCGTTGTGCGTGACGATCACCATGGTCGTTCCGTGCAACTCGTTCAGCTTGAAAAACAGCTCGTGCATCATGTGGCTATTCGTCGAGTCCAGATTTCCGGTGGGCTCGTCGGCCAGCAAGATCTTCGGCGTGAGCACGAGCGCACGCGCGAGCGCGACTCGCTGTTGCTCGCCGCCCGACATTTCGCTCGGCCGGTGCGTCGCGCGCGACTCGAGCCCGACTTGTTGCAACAAGCTCCGCGCGCGCTCCGCGAGTTCGGTGCGACGCATCGCGCCCTGGATGAGTCCGGGCATCATGACGTTTTCGATCGCGGTGAATTCCGGCAGCAAGTGGTGAAACTGGAACACGAAGCCGATCGTTTCGTTTCGCAGTGCCGCCACGCGCGCGTTCGACATGCGGGTCACGTCCGCACCGGCGATCAGGATTCGGCCCGCGCTCGGAACGTCCAGCGTGCCGATCAAGTGGAGCAAGGTGGACTTTCCCGCGCCGGACGGCCCGACGATGGACAACACTTCGCGCGGGTAGATTCGCAGCGAGACGCCCTTGAGCACTTCGAGCGGCTTGTCCTCGTGCAGGTAGACCTTGCGCACGCTTTCGACTTCAACAATCGGCGCGATGCCGCGCTCGAACGCGTCGAGCGAGTCGCGAACGCCCGACGCTACGGACACCGACGCGGCCACCGACGAGACGGCGGAATCCGGCGCCGGCGACTCGACGGGCTCGGGCGGGGACGAGGCAGGATCGGCGATCGGGTCGGTCATTTCGGCCGTCGGCGCGCGGTATGTAACACAGGCGGGATCACTGGCGCATTCCGTCGACCGGACGAAGTCGGGACGCGACCCAGGCCGGAATCAGCGTGGCAACGAGGCAAACGCCGACGCTCAACAGCATCACCATGACGTAGTCGGTGGCGGAGATGAACACGGGCAACCGCTCGATGTAATACACCTCAGGGTCGATCGGGATCCCGAGCCGCTGAATCAGCGAGCACACGAGGAACGCGCATCCGACGCCCAGCAAACTGCCGACACCCCCGATGATCATTCCGATCCAGACGAACACCCGAGCGATGAATGCGTCGCTCGCGCCCATGGCCTTGATCACGGCGATCTCGCGGCCCTTCTCCATCACGAAGAGCAGCAGCGTCGCGACGATCGCGAAACTCGCGACGAGAATCGCCACGCCGAGCAACACGAACATCATCAGTTTCTCGAGCTTCAGCGCGCGGAACAGATTGCGGTTGAGCTGCTGCCAGTCGCGGACGCGCAAGTGTTCCGATGCAACCAGCGGGCGAATCTCGTTGGCAATGCGGTCGGCGCGATCCACGTCGCCCACGCGGACCTCGATGCTGGAAATCTGATCGCGACGGTAGTTGAAAAAATCCTGCGCAACCGGGATCGTGAGATACGCGTATTTCGTGTCGTATTCGTACATGCCCGAATAGAAGATCCCCGCAACGCGGAACAAGCGGGTCTTCGGCAACGGTCCCGCCGGCGTGATCATTCCACCGAACGGCGACACGACGCGCACTTCGTCGCCGAGCTGCAGGTGCAAGTTGGTCGCGAGTTCGCGCCCGACGATGACCCCCGGGAGAATGTCCCCCGCGAGCGACGGCACGGGCGGCAGCAACAATTCGCGCCCGCCCGGCACCGACTCGCTCGTACTTCCGTCCGGCGCGGGAGTCCCTCCACGTTGCGGCGGCACGCGGCGAGCGGCCGGCCCTCCGCCGGACGAGTCGCTCGGCTCACGGGATGTTGGTCGGCACCGCTCGTTCACACCGAGCGTGAGCAGGCGCTCGGGGTGGATCAGGTACTGCATCCGACCGCAGATCAGCTCGCGACGAACGTTGGCAGCACTGCCACCGCCGTCGGGCTCGACGCCGCGAAGGATCACGCCAGACAGATTGGTCTGCGACGTGATCATCACTTCGCCCTGCACGAGCGGTGTGACCGACGTGACGCCCGGCACGCGACGGATGCGGTCGACGAGCGGTCGCCAGTTGGAGAACCCATCGCGCTCTCGATCGATCACGACGTGCGCGTTGTTCCCGAGAATCTTGCGCTTGAGGTCGTTGCCGAACCCTCCCATCACCGAAATCGTGAGGCACAACCCGAACGACGCGAGCCCGACGCCGAAGAACGCCAGAAACGAAATGACCGTGAGGAAGCCCGATTTTCGCGCGCGCAACTGACGCACGGCGAGCAGCAGGGGCGATGTCGAGCGCTCGAGCGCGTCGAACAAGTACGGCAGCCACACGACGGCCGCGACGAAGAACGCCTCGGCGAACTCACCGATCGCGCCGAGCTTGGTGAGCCCCGGATACGTCGGATTGACGTCGGGGTTCAGCCGGACCATCCGCGCCGCGAACATCACGAGCCCGACGCCCGCACCGACGAGGACGCCGACCCAGAGGATCCGGAGCGTGTCTCGCAGCCAGCGCGTGGCCTTGCGTGTCGCCAGCAGGACGACGAGCGTGAGGATCAGCACGCCGTCAGCCTGTTCGTCCGGTCGGCGTGTGCTCGGGACGGAGCAACGGAAACAAGATCACGTCGCGGATCGATTTCGCGCCCGTGAGCATCATCGTCGCGCGGTCCACGCCGAGACCGAAGCCCGCCGTCGGCGGCATGCCGTAGCTCAATGCGCGGATGTAGTCCTCGTCGTAGTCCATGGCTTCTTCGTCGCCGCGCGCACGGTTCTCGACCTGCGCGCGAAAACGGGCCGCTTGATCGTCCGGATCGTTGAGTTCACTAAATGCGTTACAGATTTCACGCCCTTCGACAAACAGCTCGAACCGGTCGGTCAAGGTCACGTCGATGTCGCCATATTGTTCGCGTTGCCGCGCCGCGTCCTTCCTTCGCGCGAGGGGCGAGACGTCGAACGGGTAGTCCGTAATGAACACCGGCACACTTCGCGAACCATCCGCGGTGCGATGGTCTTCCACGAGATGCGGCTCGGCGAACACTTCGTACAGCGCGAACAGCAACTCGCCGGGCGCTTCGCACTTGGCCACGTACGCGCGCCCCTCCTCGGCCATGGACGGTGCCACGCGGCGATCGCGGATGCCGTCGCGAAGTGCCGTCCACGGCGCGTTGGCACCCGCGGCGCCCCGGAGCAGACTCCATGCGTTCGCGACTTCCGGCGCGCGCTTCGCGACCGCGTCTCGCACGGCGTCGAGCATGCGAACTCGCTTCCACGGCCGCGCGAGACTGAACGTGCGGGCATCGGCAAACTTCGGGAAGCGGGCGAGGACGCGAGCGTCGACGTGCTCGATCAACTCCTCGGTCTCGTCCATCAGGACGTCGTAGGTCGCGTACGCCTGGTAGAACTCCAGCATCGTGAACTCGGGGTTGTGCCGGGTCGAGATGCCCTCGTTGCGGAAGTTCCGGCCGATCTCGTACACACGGTCGAACCCGCCCACGATCAACCGCTTCAAATACAGCTCCGGCGCGATGCGGAGGTACAGGTTCATGTCGAGCGTGTTGTGGTGCGTCGTGAAGGGCTTGGCCGTCGCGCCGCCACGCAGCGACTGAAGCATCGGCGTTTCGACTTCGAGAAACCCCCGCGCATCGAGCCATTCCCGCAGCGCCGCCACGACGATCGTGCGCGCGCGGAAGACGTCGCCGACCTCGTGCGGGTGCTCGATCAGGTCAACGTAGCGCTGCCGGTAGCGCAATTCGACATCGGAAACGCCATGAAACTTCGCGGGCGCGCGCAGGGCCTTGGTGAGCGGCCGCACGGTCTTCGCTTTGATCGAGAGCTGCCCGGTGCGGGTGCGCATGGGCGGACCCTCGACGAGCACGACGTCGCCGAGATCGACGAGATCGAGCACTTCCCACGCCGAGTCGCCAACCTCGGCCTTCGAGATGAACAACTGGATCTCGCCGGTTCCGTCGCGCAACTGGGCGAATCGCAACTTGCCTTGCGTACGACTCAGCATCACGCGGCCTGCGACGCGATACGTCGTCGTCGCGTGATCCTCCTCGAGCGTCGGTGCATCGTGCAATGCGTGCGTCGCGCCGATTTCCCCGAGGGGTGTGAGCGGGCCGGTGTCGTTCCCGTGGTGGAAGAAGCCGAACTTCGCCCATGATTCGCCCTTCGCGCGGCGGATCTCCTCGAGCGACGAAACGTCTTCCGGCGCAACGGGTGCACTGGGGGGCGGGTCCGCGGGCATGGCCCGACGGTGTTAGGCGGTTGTCGCGGGCTGGGCAAGGGCAAGCGGCGTCTGCGACGGGGCGAATTGGGCATCCAGCAGTGCGTCGGCGCAGGGACGGACGACCTCGTCGCGGGCCGTTTCGAGCACACGTTGGGCCTCGTGCGCATCGAGGCGCCCGAACGCGTGCCACGCGCGGGGGTCTACGTTCGTGGGCCCCGGCGTGTGGACAGAACGCGCGAGTGCTCGTGCGAACGCCTCGTCGGCCGCGACGCGAACAGGTGCCCCACCGACCCGCACGCCCCACGCAACGAATCTCCAGGCCAGTTCGGCATGTGCAGTTTCGTCGCTTGCAATCCGCTCGAGTGCCGCACGGGCGTGCGAATCCGTCGCCTCCTCGAGCTGTGCCCGCGCGAGCATCGCGGCGTAGGTCTCCCCGACGCAGCCCTCTTCAACGGCGCGGCCCACGGCGTCGGCGAGCGAAGTCGTCGCGCCCACGCCAATAAGGTTGATCGACCCCGGACCGTCGCGTCGGACGTCGAGCGCGGCAGCGAGCGAAAAACACAACCGCGCGTGTTCCACTTCGTCCGCCGCTGCGCGCTGCGCGTCGGCGAGCAACTCGGGCGGTGCGCCAAGCGCCAGGAGGTCCAATGTGAACCGCGCGAACGACGCAATCGACGCGTGCTCGAAGAACGCGTCCGTCCGCCACGCCGCCGCGAGTGCCGCGCGCGTCACGTCATCGAGCCGCGCCCCCACGACGCATTCCGCACCGCACCAGTCGCCGGATGCGACGCGTGTCGCGACGCGGGCGTGACCCTCGACCAGCAACGGACGACCGCAGCAGGCCTGTTCGCACCATAGATAGCAGCACTGCTCGCCCACGCGCGCCACCGCAACGGCCGGATTGCAGCAACCGCTCTGCACTCCGGACGGGGCGTAACACCCGTTCGGTTCGCGCGGCACGGTGATCGGACCGGCGTCCACGCCGCTGTCGCGCACGATGTCCCCGGGCGGGTTGCGAATGCGGTCCTCGACCTGCGCGATCGTCATGCACTCGCGCACGGGGCGAACGGTGCCGGTGCACGCCGCCGGGATCACGACGTCGGTCAATGGGGTCACCACGTCGGCAACCGTTACGGCGTCGGTCGCCGAGACCGCGTCCGTTCCCGGCGGGGTGTCCCGCAGGATGATGTCTGCGCCGCCGTCGCCGGACGGATTCACCGCCGCGGCACAACCGACCGCCGCGGGCGCAAGAACACCCGCACACTTCAACGCCGCCATCAGTCTTCGTCGCATTCGGGTCGCTGAACTCATCGGGGAAAACTCCTCGGACGCGAGACAGTTCGCGTCGCGCGCGGGATTGTCGCACGAGACGACGCACCGTGGTCCCGAGCCGGCCCGGAATCTGTTTCAATCGACGTACTTCGCGCACTTGTTCGCGAGCGCCTTCTCTTCGCTGGTCCGGGTTTTCTTGTCGAGGATCGCCGGGCGCATCGCGACGATTCGCGCCGCGACGGATTTCGCGACGGGCGGATGGGCACCCGCAACCGTGAGGTACAGCATCGCGCGCTGGCAGAACTCGGGCTCGGCGGCGCTCGCTCCGAGTCGCCGCGCGATCAGACTCTCGACGTCTTCGGGCGGCAGCGCGCCAAGAACACTCAACGCCGCCTTGCGGTCCGCGATCTCGGGCCGTCGTTCGATCATCGCGATCAGGGGTTCCAATGCGACGCCGCCGAGTTCGCGCATCGCGTCGGCGACGACGCCGGGCTGCCAGCCGTCGGCGTAGGCGGCCAACAATTCGTCGATTCCACGCGCGTCTCCGAGCAGCCCGAGCGCCTGTGCAGCGAGCTTCGCCCGTCCCCCGTCCGCATCGCGCTGACGAAGCATGCGCACGAGCGTCTCGACCAACTCGACATCGCCGATGCGCGCCAGGGACATCGCCGCGGCAGCCCGGACTTCAGCGCTGACATCCCCAGCGAAGCTCGCTCGCATGGCCGGAATGGCCTCGACGAATCCCTTCGACGCGAGCGTCACGAGACCGCGAATCCGGTCGTCCTTCACCGAAGCGTTCAGCGCGAGCGCCACGAGATCGGTCAGATCCTTGCGGGTGGCATCGGGTTCGATGGCGCCCGCCAGAACCGCGAGGGCGCGCCGCGCATGAGCCGCGACCGTCGGATCGTTCTCCGTACGTCGTGCCGTTAGGTCAAGCAGCGTACGCGCGCGCGCATTCGCGACCGCCGCACAGACTGCGATCGCCGTGAGCATCGCGACACGCGGCATGTTGCGTGCGAGTTTGGAGTCCACCAACCGCAGCGACGGCACGTTCGCCTCGAATCCGAGGACCAGGGCCGCCGTGGCCAACGCCGCGTCGGGCTCGCGCATCGCGGCACGGGCGACGTGCGGAATGGCGGATCCATTGGCCCACGTCGGATGAATCGACGTCACGACGACCTTCGGGTCGAGCGCGTCGAAGTGCCGCGCGATATGCACCGCAGCTTCGTAGCGACTGATCTTGCCGTCGCCCTGCAACAACGCGACTTCGCCGGGATCGAGGCTCCGTTCGGGTGCGCGCACGAACACGCTCTCGTAGGTCGGCACCGATTGCAGGCTGGCACGGTCGACGTGCGACGCGCCGGCAAGCCGCGCCAGCGCGATTCCGAGGACCTGATGCAGTTTGACGAAGTCGTCCAGTTTGTCCGCGGGGTCCGGCTTCGAAGCCGTCGCGGCGAGCAGGTCGCCCTGGCGCGCGAGTCCCAGGTCCTTGAGGCGACTCACGAGCGGCTCGGCGAAGCGGGCGTTCACCGCGGGCAGGCCGGTTGCGAGCGCCTGCGCCATCTCGTCACGCACTTCACCGAGCGCGATCGCTGCGCCGGACGCTCCGACACTCCGCGCGACGTCGACCCAGCGCGACGTCGGCGCCTTGACCGCGAGATCTGCATCCTTGCGGATCCTCTTTCCCGCGAGGACCGCCGTGGCATCGTGCGCACCGAGCGGGACGAGCACGAGCCTGTCACCCGTGCGAACGACGGCCGCGAGCGGGAACAACGTCGGCAGCGCGCCATCGAGCGCCACGTCGCCGAGAAGTGCCTGCAGTGACGCGCCGCGCACGGCGTGCCCGAGTGCGGCTTCCACGGCGTCGTCGTCTGGAAGAAATAGCGCCGCGCCGGACGGATCGATGACACGCAGTCGTGCGCCGTCGGCGAAGACGCTGTCGACGCGAATCGCGACCGGAAGGGCATCGGGTGCAAAGACGTCCTTGCGTCGCTCCTGGAGCGCCGAGATCGCCGCCGTGACGCTCGGCAGCGCGCGCTCCAGCAACGCCTGCAACGCGGTCTGCCCGAGTGGCTCGGTCGCGGTGACCTGGTCGATGTCCACCCGTCGCGGTGCGAACGTCGGATACAAGCTACCGGACGTACCGCGCAGGATCCGCCCGGCGTAGCTTTTCTTCGGTTCGCTGCGCTTCGCGAGAAATCCCGGGAGGATCTGCTTCTCCGAATAGTGCTCGGCGCCAGCGACGTCGATGAATCGGCTCTCGCGGATCACAAAGCCATCCGGCGTCGTGCGTGCGAGAAACGCGTACTCGACCAGGTCGAGCGCCGCGACCGGTTTGCGATCCTTCTTCGTCCAGGTCTTGCCGATCAACTCCTCGACGTATTGGTCCTGGAGCGGCTCGCCGGCGAGGTGCTTCTCGAGCTTTCGCACCGTGAGAAGCATGTCGGAGAGCAGCTCGGCATACTCGCCGGCCTCGAACGCTTCCGAGCGCGTCGCCGCCCGCGCGAGATGTCGCGACAGATCCAACGTCCGCGCCGACATGCGAATCAATCGCACCTCCCGCAGTGCCTCGCCGAGGGCGCGCACCTGCTCGACACGATCGGACGCCAGCGCTGCGACGCCGGACACCGCGAGTTCGCGAATCAGCGTCGCGGTCTGTTCGACGCCGCGTGCCATGAACGCCTTCGGATCGACTTTGCCCTTTTTGACGTCGGTGCGCCGGGTGTCGGAACCGCCCGACGGTGCCGGTGCGCTCGCCGCCTGGGCGAACGACTCGGGTGCCCTCGCCCATGCGACGAGCAGCGCGGCTGCGTGTTTGCAGAACGGGCGCGACCGCGCTGCCATGCATGAACAACGACCGCGCAGACCTTTGTCGTCGAAATGGATCTGCGTCTTGTACGGCGACGCGCCGGAGCCCGCCGCGTCCGCGAACAGCTTGTGCTCGAACCGGGACAGATGCGTGAGCCCACCCTCGTCGAACACGCGGCTGCCCTTTGCGAGTTCGCTCGGGTCCGAAACGATCTCCCGGAGTTCGGGCAGCGTCAGACTGCGCACCTCGGCCACGAGATCACCCCTTCCCCGTGCCGCCGTCCGTCACGAGTTGCGAGAAGTCCTGGTTCTTCATCACCCGCTCCATGATCGAGACGAGCAACCTCGGCGTGCAACCGAAACAATGAACTCCGATCTCCGTGAGGGCCTTCGCCAGTTCGTGATTGTACGACGGCCGGCCCTCGTCGCTCAGCTTGAGCAGCACCAGGCACTTCGCCTTGGACTCGGTGAGCCGTCGCATCCGGAGCTTGAGCTGTTCGGTGTCACCGCACGTGTCGAACAAGTCGGTGATCAACAGCAGAATCGTCTTCTCGGGCTGCTTGATGCAGTTCTCTTCGGCGTACGCCACGGCGCGGTTGAGATCTTCGGCGCCGCCGAGTTGCGCCGCGAACAGGACGTCGACCGGGTCGGCCAGCATCGGGGTCATGTCGACGATGTCGCGCTCGTTGAAGAACACGAGATGCGTCTTGAGCACATCGAGCGACGCGAAGATGGCGGCCATCACCGAGCTGTAGACTACGCTGACCGCCATCGATCCGGATTGATCGACGAGGATCACGACTTCCCACTCGTGACGCTTGCGCTGGTTGGCCCAGAAGTAGAAACGCTCGGGCAACAGCATCTTGCGGTCGCGGTCCCAGCCGCGGAGGTTCTTCTGGATCGTGCGCTTCCAATCGATGTTGCGAGCAATCTTGAGCGGACTGTCGGTATTGCGGCGCAGCGCACCGTAGATGGCAGAGCGCGTCGAGGTCTCGAGCTTCTTGCGCAGTTCTTCCACGACCTCGCGGACGATCTCGCGCGCGAGGTCCTTGGCTTCGTCGGGAACCAGACCGCGCGCGCTCAACAGCGTGCTGACCAGATCCACGTTCCTCTCGAGGAACGGCAGCGTCTCGGGCTCGAACAGCAGCTGGGTAAGGCCCTTCTTCTCGATCGCGTCCTTCTGCACGAGCGCGATAACGTCGTCGCGAAAGAAGCGCCGGACCTGTCCTAGCCACTTCGGCAGATAGGCCCGCGTCCCGCCGCGCCCGTACGAACTCCTCGAGCCGTAGACGAACGACAGCGCTTCGTCGAGGTCCGCGAGGCACTCGCCCTCCATGCCGACCCCTGCGGCGAAGCCGCTGAGCCCGCCGAGACGGAAGTCGGATGAGGTCGCTTCGGACTCGGGGCCGAGCGCGAGCCGCCAGCGGAGCAAGGCCTCGGCATCTTCGTTCGAGAGCGAGGTCGCTGCCACGGGCGCAGCCGGCGCCGACGCAGCAGGTGCTGGCTTCTTCGGTTTCATAGCAGATCGTCCAGGTCGTTCATCGCCTTCGCAATCTCGTCACTCATCGCGGCGAGCACCTCTTTGTCTTTCGCCGCGACGATCGCAGCCACTTCACCCGCGGCACCGGCGAGTTTTCGCAGTGCCACCAGGTTGTCCACGAGGTACCGCCGTTCGGTCGGCCCGAGCGGCGCGAACGCACGGCGCAGAACGGGGAGTGCGTCCTTGAACCGATCTCGGTCGATGCCTTGGAGGAACGCGTCGAGCGCCTGGACGATGGGCCGGCTCTTGACCAGCACCAGGGCGTTGACCTCGAGAAACCCCGCGAGAAAATTCGCTGCGGCCTCGGGTGCAAGCGCATCCGACAACCGCTGCGAGACCGCGAGCGAGATCTCCGCGTCGCTCACCTCCTGTGCCAAGTACAGCAGCCCGAAGGCGACACCCGAGCACGCGGGATTGACCGCGTAGTCGTGCCCCAACGCGCGCGCCGCGGCGAGCCACGCGCTCTTGTCGACGATGGGCTGACCCATTGCGATCTCGTGCAGAACGCGCAGCGCTTCCTTGGAGCCGGCGACGGACTCGTCGTTGCCCACACACGCCGACGACACGCGGAGCACAGCGCGCTCGAAGGTTCGCACACACAGCTGCGGGATCGCCGCGGCGCGCGCCCCAGCGGCGAGTTCTGGCGCGAGATCTAGGCCACCCGACGGCGGCTTCGGGCTCGCGGTGCGGCTGGTCCCGTACGCGACGAGTCCCGAGAGTGCACGACAAGCACGCGCGAGGGACGGAAGATCCGCATCGGATGCAGCGAGCCGATCGCACGTCGCGAGCGCAGTCGAGATGGTCTGCTGCACCGAGGCGACGACCGACTCGAGCAACACTTCGGCGGCGTCTGCAGCGCCGCGCGCGTCCGTGAGCCGGGCCGAGAGGATGCGCTGACAGACCTGCTCGAGTGTCTCGCCGAGGACGATCTTCTCGATCAACGCGATGTCGGTCGACGGGGTCCACTGCGCATGCCACGCCTCTCGAACGCGGGACAGCGCCGAGTACCCGCCGGCATCCTCTCGTGTGGCATCGGGGCGACGCATCGCCGCCGACTGGGTGCCGATGTACGCCGCGTACGGCACGTCGGCGATCCGCAGGCGATGGAGGAACACACTGGTCTCGACCTGCACCGCGTCACCCAGCTTCAGTACGAACTCTTCGGGCGAATCCGTGCGCGGCAGCGAACGTTGGTTCACCTCACGCCAGAACTCCTCTTGCAGCGAGTTCTTGCCGATCCGGCTTGCGACTTTGCCAACGTTGCGACCGATCACGCTCGGCCACAGGAACGAATCCACGTGCGTCGCCTCGCCACGGCACATCGTCGCGATCGTCGCCTCGCGTACTTCGTCGAGACCCGGCGCGCTCTTGCCGCGGATGTCTGCGAGCATCGCTGCGAGCCGATACGCCTCGATCGTGTCGGCGAGCGAAGCCATGAAACCGCGCAATCGCAAGTGGTCGCAGAAATCGATCAGCACCTCGAGCGCGGCGCGATGGAACGACAGCCCCGAGTCCCACGCGCGCTGATAGAACTGCGGCGCGCGATTGCCGGCGCCGTATCCGGTCTGTTCGGCCAGCCGCGGAAAACTATACGGGATCAGGGTCGTGGTCGATGCGACGCTCGGATCGAGCGCCGTCAGCAACGAAGCGTCGACGTCCGACACGGCGAGCGCGGCGGCATGCGCGGCACCGAGGACGCACACGATCCGATCGGGCGCGGATCCGGCCGCGATCGCCTGCTCGATGCGCTGCGCCATGTGGGCATCGCGGGCGCGGTGGAAGCGCACGTCCGCGCCCTCGTTGCGAATCAAATCGGCGTAGGCGACGAGCGCGGCGCGGAACGACGCTTCGTCGTAGTCCGGCGCTTCGAACGAGCACTCCCAGAACTCCTCGAACGAGCGGAACCCGCGTTCGCGCGCGATCTCGTCGCGCATCGAGCGTGGCGCGGGCTCATCGAGGTCGTCCGTCGCGGTGGGTTCGACGTCGAGTGTGTCTTCGCCGGCGGCGTCGCGGTGGTCGTGCTCGATCGCATGACGCGCCAGCGACTGGCCGGTGGAGATATCGCAGAACCGTACGGCGACCTGGTGTTCACGCGCCCAGCGCAGTGCAACGTACTCGGGCGAGTAGCTCGCGAACGGCCACAGACTCGAGCCCGGCGTTCCGTCGGTGCGATAGGCGAGAATCGCCACGGGCGGAACCGTCTCGGGATCGACGATCGCGGCGATCAACTCGTTGGCGTCCTCGGGACCCTCGACCAGCACGAGATCCGGGCGGACGCGATCGAGCATCGCGCGCAGAACGAAGCTCGTTCGCGGCGAATGATGGCGCACGGGAAACAAGTGCGCGCTTGCGTAGCTCACGATCGCAGCGCCGCCTTGGCAGCCCCGTACAGTTCCTTCCACGGCCCGCTGCGACCCTTGGCGACCGTTTCGCAATACTCGCGCACGATCTTCAGCTCGTCGTCGCCTTCCTTGGCCACCGCGCCGACGAGGGCGCGGGCGATCTCACCGGCAGTCACGGCTCCCGATCCGAAGCTCTGCGCGAGGATGCCGCTCTGAAACAGCACGCTGATCGCTTCGGCCGTCGACAACACCGCGTTCGGCGGCTTCACCTTGGTCTTGCCATCCTTCGTCACGCCCTGGCGAAGCTCCTGGAACACCGTGACGAGCATCCGCGCCAGTTCGGCCGGCGCCTGCAGACCCACTTGATAGTCGCTCCGCAGTTCCTGCTCGCGGCGCGTGACGATCCGGATCTCCTGTTCGAGATCGCTGACGACCGGGATCGTCACGAAGTTGAACCGCCGCTTCAGGGCCGCGCTCATCTCATTGACGCCACGGTCGCGCGTGTTGGCCGTCGCGATGATTGCGAAACCACGCCGCGCGCTGACCGCTTCGCCCAGCTCGGGAATCGCGATCTGCTTCTCGCTCAGGATCGAGATCAGAGCGTCCTGCACCTCCGCGCTCGTGCGGGTGATCTCTTCGAAGCGCGCGAGCTTGCCGGCCTGCATCGCGCGCAGGATCGGCGACGCCACCAGCGCCTTGTGCGATGGGCCCTCGGCGAGCAGCAGCGCGTAGTTCCAGCCGTATTTGATGTGCTCCTCGCTGGTGCCGGCCGTGCCCTGCACGATGAGCGCCGACGTGCCGCTGATCGCAGCCGACAGATGCTCGGACAACCAGCTCTTGGCCGTCCCGGGTTCCCCGGTGAGCATCAGTGCACGATCCGACGCGAGCGTGGCGATCGCGACCTGCACGATCGCTCGATCCCCGATGTACTTCGGCGTGATCGTGACGCCACCGACTGCCTTGTCGGCACCGAGCACGTAGGTCTCGACCGATCGCGGCGTCATCGACCATCCCGGCGGGCGCGCGCCGGTGTCGGCCGCAATCACTGCGGCGATCTCGGCGGCGTACTTCCGCTCGGCGGGAACGCGAATTTCTGCGTTTTCAGACATGGCTTGTCTTCCTCGCGGCGAGCGTGCCCGAGCGCCGTGTGCCGAGCAACCGCGGAGAGACCAAGGCTGGGCGCCATCAGCCACTCGCGATCGTCACACTGTACTGGGCCGCACTCAGCCGGCAGCCGCCCCCCCGGCCGCGAGCGGAGATTCGTGCACCGAAGTCGCCGTCGCCATAGAATCGCGCGATGCCGCCAGCGACGAAGAGCCCTGGAACTCGTCCGTCCTCGCCGCGCGGCGCCACGACCGCGAAACGAAAGTCGCGTCCCAGGTCAGGCCGCCAAGGGAACGGGCCCTGGAACTATCCCGCTGGGGAAGTCGCGCAATTCGACGCCAAGTCGCTGCCGGCGGTCGTCGCACGCCTACTTCGGCTGGCACATCCGACTCCAGGGTGCGTACACGAAGCGAAGGAGGGTCCGGACGGCGGCGTCGATATCGTTGTGAGCGACATGCCCGCCGAACACCGGTACGTCCCGCGCGGCACGAGCGTCTGGCACGTGTCGATGCGCCAGCTTGGGCCCGGGGGGAAGCTGAGCGCTTGGTTCAGAACGGAGTGCGCCAAACCCGACAACCGCAAGTACGAGCGCGAGGGTGCGACGCACGTCGCGGTGCTCACCCACGCGGGCAGCCGCCCACGCAGCCGCGAGGTCGCGTCTCGCAGGAAGAACTGGAAGCTGCTCGACGAGGGCGACGTGGCAGCGTGGCTGGACGAAAACCCGTTCGTTCAAGTCCCTGGCCGATCCTTTCAGCAGCTGTTCCGCGTGGAGCACGTGCAGAGGCTCGCGGACATCGTGACGCCGGACGAGTACGCGCATGACCCCACGCTCGATCAGATCATCGCGGATGTCCGCGCGTTCGTGGCGGGCGCGGAACGGGCGCTGCGCGTCGAGGGTCCAGCCGGCGTCGGGAAGACCAGGGCCGTGTACGAAGCCATCGCGGGCGACGACGTGCGAGCGAGCGGCGTAGGCTGGTGCGCGAATTCATCGCAGAGCAGCGCGAAGGAAGTCAGAGAGTTCCTGACGCGCGCTGCGGACAACAAGGGCCTCGTCGCAACGCTCGTACTCGACGAATGTCCCGCGAAAGATCACGACGAATGGGTTAACATCGCGGGCCTTTCGGACGGCCGCGTAAAGGTCATCACGATCGGACCGCCCGACACCGCCGTCCCGATCCTGCATGGCCGTGTCCTAGAACTTTCGGAACTCGGTGAAGCGGCCATCCGGCGCGTCCTCGAAACGTACGGACTCGACTCGGAACTGCACGCGAAGTTCGTCCGTCTCGCGAAAGGCTTCGTCAAGGCTGCAACGCTGCTCGGCGGGGCGTTTCGACGCGGTCCACGCGCCGGCAATCCACCTGTGACCGCGGACGCTGCAACTTGGTTCCGTGAGGCGCTCCGGCGCCTCTGCGCCCTGACCGAACCGGAGCAGAGAGTCGTCGAGTGCCTCGCGTTGTTCGCCGAGTTCCCGAGCCCCCATGAAGCGGACCACGGTGACCTCGACGGAGTGCTCGGTCTCTCGAAGGCAGAGCGCCGCGATCTCGTCCGCGTCTTCAGGAAACTCGAGAAGCACCACGCGAAGAAACGCGGCACCTTCGTCTACCTGACCCCTGACGTCATGGCCGAAGCACTGGCGTACGACGCCATCGAGCAGGAGGGCGATCCGTCGATCGTGGCGATCGTCCGCAGACTCTCGCACCGGTCCAAGGAGGCCATGCTCCGCCGCCTGATCCAGATGCGGGACACGCATGAGTATCGCCAGCGGGTCGAGGCGCTCATTCGAGCCATCCTGGCGTCGCTCGGCGGCGGACCGGGATCGACGACGGGCTCGGACTCTGTGCTGCTGAGTCTCCTGCCGCCCGACATGTACACCGATGCGCTCACCCACCTGGAACGGTTGGCGCGCGAGCAGAACACCAACTTGCTCGACCGCGAGATCGCGGCGCGCGCCACGCTGCTCGCGCGCATCGCACAGTCGTCCGAGCTGTTCGCGCGCGCTGCCGCGCTGCTGTCGGAGATCGGCGCCACGCCGGCCGGGCGCACGATCGTCGGGGCGCGGTGGCGCTCGCTGTTCGTGCTCGGGTTCGCACCGACCGCAGCTCGCAACGACGACCGCGTGTCGGCGCTGCGCGCCGCGTCGCTCTCTGCGAGCGCGGGCGTTCGACGACTCGCGCTGGATGGCGCGAGCGAGATGATCTCGCCGCGTTTCGCACATGCGGGCGAGCCACGACCCCCGAACCGCCCGGACGACGGCCGGGACGCCGCTACGCTCTGGCGCGCTGCGCTCGATATCCTGATCGCGCTCACAGACGACGCCGTCGCCGAGATCCGCGAGTCGGCCCGGGGCACGCTCCGGACGGACTTGCGAGACGTGTTGGCGCGGGCGCCGCGCGTGGCGCTCGAGGCGCTGCGTGCGGCAGACCCGTCGATGGGTGCCGGTCGGCAGTCGGTGTTGACGGCGGTATTGGAGGCGCTGGAGTACGATGCGCCTCGACTGCCGGTCGACGTCAGCGACTCGTTGCGGGCTATCGCGAAGACGCTCGAGGGCGAGTCGTTCCCGCTCCGGCTCCGACGCTGGGTCTCGACCGATCAGATCAGTGAGATGTTCGGAGACGGACGGGAGCGAGCGACCGAAGCACTGCGCGAACTCGCAGAGGAGGGCCTTCGGACGCCGAGTCCGATTCTCGACGAGATCGGATACTTGTGTTCGGGCGAGGCGCGACGCGGTTTCGATATCGGTTACGCGCTTGGCGATCTCGACGAGAGGTGGGAACTCCTCGCCCGACTCGAGCCGTTCGCTGGCCGAGCAGAGGGAGATCGTTTCATTGGCGGCTACCTAGTCGGACGCGCTGTTCGAGAACGCGGGCGCGTGGAGGACATCCTCGACGACTGGTTGCAGCGGGGATCAGCCTGGTCTCGTACGGCCGTTGCCGCGACGATCCTCGCGCACCACTCGCCGCGCGGCCTCGTGCGCCTTTTGCGCGCCGTGTCCGAGCATGGGCAAGCGCCCTACGCACTCCGCTGGCTCGAGACTTCCGGTTGGGGCGATGCGATCTCTAATTCGGAGACACGGGACGTGCTTCTGCTCCTGCTGCGAATCCACACGCGGGAATCAACGGCGGTTGCGCTGGGGCTCTTGCGTGGCTGGCGCTCTCGCCACGTGGCGGAGGTCTCGGCGCTCGACGACGTCGAAACTCAGCTCGTCGATGCGCTACCGCTCGTGCTCGCCTCACGCGGGATCGAGCCGTTGCAGGACTGGGAGCACGCAGCGCTGCGGGTCGCCCGGCGGGCGCCGAAGTCGACCGCACAACTCGTCGTCGAGGCGGTGACGTCGGTGCCGCTGCGGAGTTCCGACGCAGAGTTGGCGAGCGTCCTAGGCGCGTCGCTCGCCGCCGCGCCGCAGGAGGTGTGGCCGATCATTGGCGGCGCGATCATGCGATCGGCTGCGTTGCGAGAGACTGCACGCGATGTCCTCAGTTCGGTGCCAGTCGACGTCGTGACCAAGTGGTTGAAGTCAGCGGGGATCGAGGGGGCTCGGGCGCTGGCGTGGACCGTCCGGGTGACGCTGCCCGACCCCGGTCCCGTCGCGAGGCTCGTACTCGATCGGTACAGCACGGATCCCGAAGTTGCCCGTGCGCTGAACGCCGCACACCTGCGTGGAGCTTGGGTTGGGACGTTTCGCGAGTACGTCAGCGCGAAGGAACGCGCGACGAGCGAGTTCATCGGTGTTGCCGATGGCGCGGCCGCGTACTGGGCGCGGTCCCACCTCGAGTCGCTCGAACGCATGGAGCGGAACCGCGAGAACGACACGGCCTGAACTGGGGATGGCACGACCGGCGCGATCGAAGCCCGATGCGCGCGTGACGGCGTGCGCGGCCCCGCTACGCCGCCATCTCGATGAGCGCAGCCCGCACGACACGCGCGAGGCCGGCGTCGCTGCGTTCGAGCGCTCCGAAGTACGCGCGCACGGAGTGATCGATTCCCCTCCACCGTGCGAGTGCAAGCGTCTCGGCGTCGACGTCGCCATACGCGTGGAAGAACTCGCCGCGCGCGGACGCCGGAAACGTCTCGTACGCCGTTGCGAGATCCACGGCTCTTCCGTTCGCATGCAGGTCAACCCAGTCGATCACGCCGGTGAGTCGTCCCCTCTCGTCCGCGAGGATGTTGCCGGGATGCAGGTCCCCGTGCGCGACCACGCGCGGCGCACTCTCGCTCAGCGGCTGTGCAGCGCGAAGCCCGGACGCGAGGGACCGTGCGACATTCGGCGCGAGGACGCGCTGCGCTTCCATCGTCGCAAGTTGTTCCAACGTCGACGGCGTGCGTCCCGCGACGTCCAGGCGACCGATGCGGTCCCCATCGAGTGAGCGCGGACCGTCGGCGAGATCGACCGAATGCAACGCACGCACGAATGCACCGAGCGACCTCGCACGCTCGGGAAGCATCTCCACGGGTGCAGCGCAGTCTGCGAGCGTCTTGCCCGGAATCATCGGATGGTGGGCGAACGGAACCGCGAGCCCGGATTCCTCGACTTCCACGACGACGACGAGCGGAACGGCGAGTGGCAATCGACTCGCGAGCCACGGCAGCCACAGCATCTCGGCGTCGAGACTCCACCGCGCGAAGTCGTTGCGCGGAAACCGAACGACGGTCGTGTCGTTGGCGAGCCACACGTCGTGGTCCCAGCCGCGACCGAGCGGAACGAGTGACACCGGTGCGAGCCAGGGGCACGCGCGTTCGATGCGGGAGCGCGCGAGAGGCTCGGGCGTCACCGGGTCGTCGGCGCGGGGGAATCCGGGAACGAGCACGCGAGGAGCGTAGCGCGACGCGACGGCGCCGGCGCGTTCATCGACGGGCCCACGTGCGTGCGGCCGACATCGCCATGGCGCCCGTTCGGCCGTAGCATGGGTCACTTATGGAGGCACTTGATGCGTAGACTACTTTCAGTCGCAGCGGCGTTGCTGCTCTCGATCGGATGGCTTCGTGCGCGCACGGCCGAAGCCTGCGGTGCATGCTTCTCTCCGCCACCGTCGGCATCGATGATCGCGCAGATCGTCACCGGGCACCGGATGGTGATGTCGATCGACACCAACGAGTCCGTGTTGTGGGATCAGTTCCAGTACGCCGGCAACCCGCAGGAGTTCTCGTGGGTGCTTCCTGTGAGCGGGGACGTGCGTCTCGAAATCGCCAGCGACGCGTTTTTCGACCAGTTGGAGCGCGTGACGACGCCGACCGTCAGTTCGCCGACGGTGCGGTGGATCTGCCCGGGCGGCGGAGCGTCGGGCGGACCCGGGTGCAGCTGTGGCTTCGGCGGCAGCCCAACCTCACTCAATGACGCGGGCGGCGGCAATCCCGCCGACCAGCACGAGACCGTCACGATCGTGTCGCAACAAGTCGTCGGTCCGTACGCGAGTGTCGTTCTTCGGAGCACGGACGCCAACGCGCTGACGAACTGGCTGCGCGCGAATGGCTACTCGGTGCCGCTGGCCGCCGAACCGACGATCGCGTTCTACAACTCGCTCCACATGGACTTTCTCGCGCTTCGCCTTCGATCGGGGCAAGGGACGCAGGCGATGCAGCCGGTGCGCGTCCGCTTTCGCGGAATGCAAAGCGTGTTGCCCTTGCGAATGGTGGGAATCGGCGTGGGCGACTCGGTCGCCATCACGCTGTGGGTGTTCGCACGCGGGCGAACCGAACCGGCGAACTTCGCGAGCGTCGCGATCGACCCGCGGGACCTCGTGTGGGACTTCACCGCACGGCGCAGCAACTACAACGACGTGTTTGCGGTCACGCTTCGCGGCGCGGAAGGCGGTCGCGCGTGGATCACCGAGTACACCAACCCGTACCCGTTCGCGTACAGCGGTCGAATGCCGCCGATCGATGCTGGGATCGCGCCGGGCGACGGCGGCGTTCCGACCGCAGAACTCGATTGGGGGATCGCGACAGCCGGTTGGCAGCGCGACGTGTGGGTGACCCGCATTCGCACGAACCTCGACGCACGCTTTCTCGACGCCGACCTGCAACTTCGCGCTGCAACGAACTCCAGGCAGATCACGACCGCGTTGCGGCCGGGCCGGTGGCGCGGTCAGCCGCCGCAGGCGCTTTGCGCGGGCGGCTCGACGATCGTCGACGGTGTTCGCGTTGCGCAGTTGCCTCAGCGTCCGCGGCGACAGTCGCGTCCGATCGGACTCGCGTTCGGACTCGGCGTTCCGTTGCTGTTCAGCTACCGCGAATGGCGCCGCACGCGTCGGCGGGTGTGACGTACGGCGTCGCGCAGTCCGAACCCCGACGGTTCGGCGACTGGCCAGTCACCGCCCACGCCGTGCGTGGGGACACCGTGATGCGGTACGGGCGATCGCCGGACGCGGTTTGACACTCGCCATACAGCCATCATACTCATGCGCTACGTGTCGATCGACCGTCGAGACGCGATCCAGCCCGCGTTCGATGCGCTGCTCGGCGTGGTGGACGAAGTCTTCCCGGTGGAATCGAAGGACGTTCACCGCGCGAAGGATCTCGTGCAGGGACACAAGGGGCTCTCGGCCCGCGACGCGTTGCACGCAGCCGTGATGTACCGCCATGGCGTCGATCGAATCGTGACGTTCAACAAGGACTTTGACTCACTCCCCGGGATCCGTCGCGTTCGGGCGTAGGAAGCCAGCGGTCGGACGCCGCGCACGACGGATGACCGACGAGCAGCTCGCGATGCAGCGAGGCGTCGCGCCGCCGGCGACAACCGCTCCCGATTCGCCCGCGCCGGGGAACGCTCACACACGGACTGACGGCGTGCGTGGACGCCGGTTTGCGCTGGTTTCTCGCGCTGGAACTTGAAGCGCGTGCGTAGTCGAGCGCGCCGCCCCGCGGCCCGCCATCGTTTCCAAACGACGCTCAGTGCACCGGCACGCGTATCATGTCCGCCGCTCGCGTGCGCCCCGCCGTCTGCGACATCGCGCACCGATACTGGACCTGCGCTCTCGCGGAGCAGTCGCACACGGCATCGCCAGGACACATGCGGACGGCGAAGCACGCGCGTCCCAGCGCTCCCTGCTTCGCAGTCGTCGCGCCATTCGGACCCTCGTCGCCGCACCTGCCCAACCCGAAACCCGACGACGCCGCCGTCCGCGGTCCGTCCGACACCGTGACGGTCCAGACCTGATGCCAAGGACCCGGCTCGTACGGCACGAACAGGTACCAGCCAGCGGCTCCGAACGCCGCGATCAGCACGAGGGCCGCAACCGACGGCCCTAGTCCCATCTTCGACGCCATCCCGAAGCATAGCCCGGCGATGCAGACACCAACACTGTGTACGCAGATGCGCGTTGGCCGGCACACCGGCGTGGGCGCCGGGACCGACCCGGCCTCCGGCATCGAGATCATCCGCGCTACCTCGGGCGACGAATTGTCGACGTCTTCACGCTTTCCAGCATGAGATTGCGTTCCCTCGCCTCGCTGCTCACGGCCCACTCGATCAACGCGCGAGACAGTTCGATCGTGCACGCGCGCGCGTCCGCAGTCACCGCGCGGGCCGCGCGCTCGCGCTCCTACAACACCTTGTCGCTCGTCTCCGCCGCCTTCCGCTTGTTCATCGTGTGCAGCAAGTACGCCTCGATGAACCCGTCGATGTCCCCGTCGAGAACGTTTTGCGGATTGCTGCTCTCGTACTCGGTGCGCACGTCCTTCACGAGCTGGTACGGCGCGAGCACGTACGAACGAATCTGCGATCCAAACGCGATCTGCGACTTGCCCGATTCGTACTTCGCGTTGAACGCATCCTCGCGCATCTGCTTTTCGCGCTCGTACAGCTTCGCTTTCATCACCTTGAGCGCAATGCGCAAGTTCTCCTGCTGCGAGCGCTCGCTCTGGCACGCGACGATGATCCCGACTTTGTGAATCAGCCGCACGGCCGACTCCACTTTGTTGACGTGCTGACCGCCTTTGCCTCCGGAGCGAAACGTCTGCAGCTCGTAGTCGTCCTTCTTCAAGTCGATCTTGATCTCGTCGTCGATGTCCGGGGTCACCGATACGCTCGCGAACGCCGTGTGCCGCCGCGCATTGCCGTCGAACGGCGAGATTCGCACGAGGCGATGCACGCCCGTTTCGGGGCGAAGATACCCGTACGCATTGGGCCCCTGAACGAGCACCGACGAACTCTTGATGCCCGCTTCCTCGCCCCATTGCTGGTCGAGCATTTGGGTCTTGTAGCCCTTTCGCTCGCACCATCGCAGGTACATTCGCAGCAGCATTTCCGCCCAATCCTGCGCGTCGACGCCCCCCGCGCCGGCGTTGATCTCGAGGATCGCGTCGAGCTTGTCCTCGGGCTCGCGCAGCATCTGTTCGAGTTCGAGCTTTCGCACCCGCGCCTCGATCGTCGGCACGGTTTCCGCGACTTCCTTGCCGACCGCGTCGTCGTTCTCGCTCTCCGCGAGCGCGAGCAGTTCCGTCTGGTCCTTCACTTCGCGAACGAGCGCTTCGACGTTCTTCACAAGCGTCTCGATGTGCTGACGCTCGCGGAGGACTTTCTGTGCTTCGTCTGCCTGGTTCCAGAAACCTTCGACCAAGGTCTTCTGTTCGAGTTCTTCGATCCGAAACTTCAGTCTCGGAACGTCAAAGATGCCTCGCGAGATTGTCCGCCCGGCGGGCGAGATCCTCGAGTTGACCACGGGTTTCGAAGGACATGGCGACCCGCGGAACTAGCGCGACGCGTTCGAGCGGTCAAGATGCCGACGGCGTGGTCACGGTCAGAGCACCCCCGCGTTCCCACCACAGTGCGTCCGCAAGAATGCCATCGAGGTCGCGCGTGGGCGCCCATCCGAGCAGCGCTCGCGCCCGCTCGGAACTCGCGACGAGCACCGCCGCATCTCCCGAGCGTCGAGCTGCGACGGCGCACTCGCGTTGCGTGCTCGTCAACTCACCGACGCGGCGAACGAGTTCGCGCACGCTCGTGCCGACCCCCGATCCGAGGTTGATCACGCCACGAACGTTCGTGTCCCCGCCGAGCATCGCAGCAATCGCGCGCGCATGCGCCCACGCGAGATCGACCACGTGCACGTAGTCCCGCACGCACGTTCCGTCGGGCGTCGGGTAGTCCGTGCCGAAGATCGCAAACGGCGCGCGACCGAGCGCCCACTGCAACGCACGCGGGATCAAATGGGTCTCGGGCTCGTGCACTTCGCCGACGTTGGCCTCGCGATCCGCGCCGGCCGCGTTGAAGAACCGGAACGCAACCGTCCGCAGATCGCCGCGCGCATCCGCGTCGCGCACGATCTGTTCGCCCTCCCCCTTCGTGCGCGCGTACGGCGAATCCGGGGCCTCGGGATCGCCCTCACGCAGCGCGACGCCGTCGGTCCTTGGCGCGTAGATGGCGCACGTCGACGCATACGCCAATGCACGGACCCCCGCGGCCGTTGCCGACTCGACGACGGTGCGCGTTCCACGGACGTTCACGTCGGCATACGCGTCGGGCGCCTCGTACGAATGCGAAATGCTCGCGAGCGCGGCGAAGTGACACACGCCGACTGCGCGCGATTCACTCAGCGCTTTCTGCACGGCCGCGGCGTCTCGGACGTCCCCGTGAACCATGTCGAGCCCGCGGGCCGCCCACGCGTGTCCGTGCGAGAGATCGTCGAACACCGTCACGCGAGCGCCCGACCGCGCAAGCAAATGTGCCGCGGCGGAACCGACGTACCCCGCGCCGCCGGTTACCAGCACGGGCACGTCACGCAGTCGCGTTCGCACGTATTCGGGCCGCATCGGCGCGGGACCCTAGCGGGATCGCCGGCGCATCGCAATCGGTGCGATGGTGCCAGCGGCGCGTGTCCGAGTGTCGCTGCTACACTGTTCGCGTGTCCGACGATCGACCATTGCGCTTGATGATCTTCGACCGCACATGCACGGGTCCGGGCATTCGCTTGGGTCTGAGTGACGCTTGGCGCGTTGGCGGTTTGCTCTACGACGCGCTCGATCGAGTCGATGCGCGCTTCGGGGTTGCGAGCTGGACCGAGGCTCTCGATTGGCTGGCCAATGTCGAGCCGAGTCGACGCATCGGCGAGATCCAGTTCTGGGGACACGGGCTCTGGGGCCGGGGACTCGTGAGCCGTGAGTCTCTCGACATCGATGCATTCCGGCCGGGGAATCCGTACAACGCGAGGCTCGCGGCGGTGCGCAATCGGCTGGTGACAGGTGGCCGCGCGCTGTGGTGGTGGCGCACCTGTGAGACGCTCGGCACCGCGGTCGGTCACGAGTTTGCGCGTGCACAGACGCGGTTTCTCGACTGCCGCGTCGCCGGACACACGTACATCATCGGGTTCTGGCAGAGCGGACTGCATTGCCTCGCACCGGGTTTCGAGCCGAACTGGCCCGTCGACGAAGGGCGCGATCGAACAGCACCGTTCGGGCAGCCGCGTGCAATGCGGTCGACGGCGTCTGCACCCAATACGATCACATGCCTCCGCGGCTCTCTTCCGGACGGAGTCGACTCGTGACGCGGGAAGTCGACGCAAAGATTCGGGCGAATTCGAACATCCGCGTCGGCGGCCACATCGACAGGAGTCACCGGGATTGCGCTCGCCGTCGTCTCTGACCGCGCCTCCGACGCGCGAGCGCGAAGGTTGCGAGTCCTGCCACGACCGTCGCGCACGAATTCGCCGAGGCCGCGTCCCTCCGCCGGAGGTCGCGCTGCACACGACACGCACACGCTCCGGGCTGCGACCCGACGCCCGAGTCGGCTCCCCGCGCGTCTGCGGCGCGCACTCCATCGACGCCAGATTCGGTGGCCCCGACGTCGCCCGAGCCGGCCAAGTCCGCGACCGTGGCGTCCGCGGCGGCATCCTGCGGTGCGACATCGAGCCGCGCACCGTCGATCGCAGCATCGAGCGCGGCATCGCGTACGCCAGCGTCGCCCGCCGTCCCTGGTGTTACGACGATCGTCGCGTCCATCGGCATTCCGAACCACGCGACACCCTCGTGCACCATCCGCGCGACGAGATGCACCGGGCCCGTCGCCGCGGGCGCGGTCAAGCCCCACACGAAGTCGTAGTTGGCGCCGGGCGTCACGCTCGTGCCGGTGTTCACGAACACGCGGGCGTCCGTGAGACTCATCGCGTAGCCGCCCGATGGAAACGCCGTCCATGCGATCGAGTTCGCGCGTGCCGTCGTGGAACACCCGGGACCCGCGCCGAGTCGGTACCCCGTTCCCCACGACGCCGTCCCGGAGTTGCTCGCGCGCACGCGCACGGTCGCGGTGGAACCTGCGGCCATCGTCGCCGGGACGGACATCGCGCTCAGCACGGCGCGCAACGCCGGTCGATGGGCGTCGGCCTGGGCACGGAATCGGTCACGCGCAGGCCGCGCGTCGGAGTCGCGGAATCCCGTCTCGCGGTACAGCCCCCACTCGTCGGTGCCAGCGCCGAAGTCTTGGAACGTGAACCACATTGCCATGGCCACGCGCGGCTCCGTCGACAACACGTCGTAGGCCGCATCGAGTTCGCGTGCCTGATCCGCATCGCTCGCCGCGGTGTTTGCGGACTGCCATCCAAACTCGGAGATCCACAACTGCTTCGTCGTCGCCACGCCTTCGTACCGTGTAACGGCCGCCCAGATGCCATCGAGAAACGCGCGCAGTCGCGTTTGCGTCGCAGCGGTCGTCTCGACGCCGAAGTAGAAGTGATACCCGACGCCGTCGAGCGGATAGCTTCCCGTGGCCGCGCGGATCGCGTCCCAGCCCGCCGTCGCGATGCCTTGCCGGTAGGTCTCGGCCAAGTACGTCGCGCCGTCGTTCGACGCTCCGCCGGGCTGATCGAACGCAAACAGCGCCCCCGAAACGATGCGAACGTTCCAGCACGGATCGCCGCGGTGGGCCATGCGCACGTCGCGGTACACGCGCGCGAGCAGCCGCGCGAACGCCGGTTCGTCCAGCGCCGGGAAACTCGGGCGCACCCAGTTGTTCGGCTCGTTGAACGCTTCGTACGTCGTCACGCGGTCGCGAAAGTGGTCGACGATCTGCACGAACGCGGTGGCATACGCGTCGAGCCCCGCCGCGGTTCGCATGTCCTCCGCCGCGCGGTTGACCGCTTCCGCGTGGACCAGCACATACACTTCGACGCCAGCCGCAACGAACCGATTGACCAGCGCGTCGTACGTCCCGAGCAGCCCCAGCGCGAGCCGTCCGTGCGGTGTGGTGTCCGCAATGGAACTCCACACGTCCTGCCGAACGTTCACCCGCACACACTCGGGCCGCAGCGCGAGAACGGCGTCGACCGCAGCATCGTCGATGTTTCCCCCATACACGCTGGGCGCATTGACACACACCGCGGACGCACCCGCGGGACCGCTCCGCGCCAGGGCCGCCGCGACCACGACGATCGCAACAACCGCCGTCTTCACCCCGCGTTTCATTCGCCGATCACCCGCGCACCCTGATCCCGCCCCCCGCCCCCGTCAACGCCCGCTCCCCCCCCCCGGTCCCCCTCCCGGTCCCGGTCCCGGTCCCCTTCCCCTTCCCCCTCCCGGTCCCGGTCCCGGTCCCCTTCCCCCTCCCCCTCCCCCTCCCCCTCCCCCCCCCCCCCCCCCCCCCCCCCCCCCCCCCCCCCCCCCCTCCCCCCCCCCCTCCCCCCCCCCCCCCC
>Ga0080064_1000278_pt1 | contig 147524 bp, 121 predicted proteins | sample Subgrocontami54m_FD_69260 | JGI IMG/M metagenome (GOLD analysis project Ga0080064, IMG submission 69260) | Subsurface groundwater microbial communities from S. Glens Falls, New York, USA - GMW46 contaminated, 5.4 m (SPADES assembly) (version 2) ...
TAGACACTGAACGCACTGGCGCTGTAAACGTGCTCTGGGCCGAAGTGTCGCGCCATCATCGCGCGCAAATCCGCGTTGGTGATCTCGCCATCGAACGGTCCGAACCACCCGCTATTTCGTGCGTGCTCGATTTCAACTCGCCGCGACGCCGAGTCAGAAACAATCTCGTGTGAACGCGCGAGCGCATGCAGTTCGTCCACTTCTGTTTTCGATAGCAGGTACTCGCCGCGGGCGTGGTGCTCATTCCGCTCGTCCTGACGGATCACGGCGACCGCGAGTTCCGCGGCCGTTGATGCCTGCATCACATCGTGCGTGTCCACGTCGCCGCGAATCTGTCTGGTTTCAACTTTCGCCGGAGCAATCGCGCGGCTCAGTTCTTCCAAATAATAAGATGCGACTGTCTCGTTGCCGTCCGTCAGCGCCAGCGGCCTGCTCAAATAAAGTCGATCGGTCGCGCGACATGCGGCTTGATAGAAATAGTGTTCCTCTTTCAAAAGCGTGTCGGTCGAGATGTCTTCCAACACGACGCCATATTTCTTCAGACGCTCGCGCTCTTCATGCGGATAAAGCCAATCGCGCGAGGCTCGCAGCGGAAAGCCGCCTTCGACCATGCCGGCGATGAAGACCGCGCGAAATCGCAGCCCGCGCACGTCGGTCGCTTCCAGCACGCGCAAGCCATCACGATTCGCTGCGCCGACTGCCAGCACCTGCGAACGCAGACAGCGCTCGACTTCGTCAACGAAAGACGACAGGGTGATGCGTGTCAGAAGCCCGACCGTTAGGGAGGGCCCGGTAGCCCTTGCTGACGCGCGGGCTTCTGACACGGTCGCTCCTGCATATTTGAAACTGCGCATCGCGGCGGCGATGGCGCGGCGCACGCTTTCCAATCCGCGAACGTCGAGCGCGGCCCGCGGAATGTCGGGCGAGATCACATTACGACGAAAAGGTTTGCGAACCTGATTTGCGAAATCGAATCGATCGAGCAACGATGCAATCGCGACGCGCAGATCTGGGGCGTCGCCCTCTTCAGACAACGCGGCGATCGAACTCTGCAGATGTCGCAAAACGATCATTGTCCAGGCAATCGCCGCGGGATGGACCGGCACCGGCTTCTTGCGCCGCTCGATCACGGGAGCTTCATCGGGTGGCGGCTCTGCTTCGGTTGATGAATTATCTTCTACGGCGAGCAATTGTCGCGCGTCCTCGGGCGAAGGCAGCGATTCAAGCAAGCGCTGCGCGCGCTTCACCCAATCATCGACGCGCAATTCACTGCCGACGTAGGCGATCACGTTTTCGAGTTCGTCAGGAAGCCAGCGCCCAACGCCAACCCGCTCCCTGTTCCTGGCCGCTGCGGAACTCGCGTCAGAGGAGCCGTGTTTGAGTTCGCTCAGCAAGAGCGGCGCGTGTTCTTTGTCAAAAGTTTCCGCCAGCGAGTTCAGGTCTTCGTGCGAAACGCGAAAGTAATCGGTCTTGACGAGATGAGCGATGTCGCCGGCTTTGGGATTCCGAAAGTCTGCGCGCGTCGGCTCTTTGAGTAGAGCGAAGAGTTTTCCGCAGGCACGCACCGCGGGCACATGCGTGGCTTCGACGCGACGCTCGAGATTGCAGGGGATTGATTCGTCAGCGCAGACCCGCAGGATCGTGTCAGCGTAAGCCGAGCGCTCGCGCACGACCAAAGCGATGTCCGAGAGTTGATAGCCTTCGTTGAGCACGAGCGACTTGATTTCTTTGGCTATCGATCGAATCTCAGTTTCCCGATCGCCGCATTCGAGGAGTTTTATGTAGCGCAAGTTGTTAACTTGCGATTCTGATTCGACGGACTCACGCAAGTTGGCAACTTGCGCTACATTGAACAACCGTTCACGCAACGGCGCCAGATCGCCTTGCACCGTCACAGTCTCCTTGTCGATTTTGGTTTCGAATGCGGCGATCGACTCGAGGTGTTCGATCGTTGACTGAAACGGCTGGAAGATTTCCTGGTTACGCTCGTCGTGATTCAGATTGACGATGACATTCGGAACGACCGGAATCAGGTGGCGCAGTATCTCGCCCTGCACCGGGGTGAAGTCAAAAAAGCCATCCAGCACCAGGAGATCGACTTGCTCCAGCCAGGGCAGGGAAACAGCGCGACCCGCAACTTCGCCGCTCAGGACTTGGAGCGCGCGCAGTTGGTCCGCGTCTTCGTCAGTCAATCCGAAACGATCGAGGGCGTCGACGTACGTTGAATAGATGAGCGCGACCTCGCGGTCGAAATCGAGCTGAGTTTTCGGGTTTGGAAATTTGAAATTTGAAATTTGGATTCTGGACTCGACGTCGGAGGCGCGCTCATCCACGACCTTCTGAAATTCATCCGGTGTCTTGCCCGCTCTTTGCAGTTCACCAATTAGAGTAGCGATGGTGTTGACGCAGCCATCGCGATTGGCGAGTGGCTTGATCGCCTTTAGCTTTCCCGCCGCGCTGAGTTGTTTGATGATTTGCGATATTAGGCTGCGGCGCAACGGCAGCTCTTCGCGGTCGATGGCCACGCGCGGCGTGAGTGGTGCTTCGGTTGGTGTCAGAAGCCCGCGCGTTAGCAAGGGCTCCGTGGCGTGCGTGGCCCTCCCTGACGGTCGGGCTTCTGACACGATCGCGCCAGACAGAACACGCCTGACGAACCCGCGAAAAAGATAGACGGGAAACTCTCCCCACACGCCGCGCGCTTGTTTCCCATCAAGTAGCTTTTCAGTGACAAGGTCGAGTAGCGGATGCGAGGCCGCGATGTAGAGCAGTCGATCAGCCTGGCCCCTGGAAACAAACTCAGCGCATCGCGACAGCAAACGCTGGCGATTGTTTCCCAGCACCAGCCCTAACCAGATTTCTTTTGACAAGGTGATCTATCCGCAGATTGCGCAGATTACACAGACGAGTTCCCAATGCGCACCTAGAGTTCTTGCCAGTTTCCAAAGACTCAATTTCGGCTATGATCACTCAACGAGCCATCGAAGATGGCTACACTCTGTCGCCTGATAACGCAGGCTCGTTGGACTATCCTTGCCCAGTCGCACTCTTGGAACTCAGCAGTGGCAGGGAATCGTCCTCCGGTTGTTCGCCCACTAACTCCGGAAACAGTCCGCCTTCATCCAGACTCAACGCGCGCGCCGATTTGTCGATCGGTTCAAGCGTTTCTATATCCTCGCCGGCAATGGCGCCACGTTCTTTGAACTTTCGCGCCGTCACCAGCACGCGCGCTTCCAGTGAACCCACGCCTTTGTTGTATGACTCGAGCGCGCGATCCAAACTCTTGCCGATGTCGGCGAAATATTCCGTGAACTTGCGCAGGCGGTCGTATAAATCCTTGCCGAGCTTGCTGACTTCCTGAGCGTTCGCGGCCATCTGCTCCTGCCGCCAGCCGTACGAGACGGCCTTGAGCAAAGCAATCAGAGTCGTCGGTGTGGCGATAATCACGCCCTGATTGACGCCGTCTTCGATTAACTTCGGATCGTTCTCCAGCGCTGCGCTGTAGAAGTTCTCGCCCGGCAGAAACAGCAGCACAAATTCCGGCGTAGGCTGCACCGTCTCCCAATAGGATTTCTTGCTTAACTGGCCGATATGCGTGCGAACGATGCGCGCATGATCTTTCAGGCGCTCACGGCGCACTTCATCGTCCGTGGTTGTAATCGATTCGTAGAAAGCGTCGAAGGGGACCTTTGCATCGACCACGATCGTGCGGCCGCCGGGCAGACGTACGATCAGATCGGGACGGATGCGCCCATCTTCGCCGGCGACTGTTTCCTGCTCAGTGAAATCACAATACTGAAGCATGCCCGCGAGTTCCACTACGCGCCGCAACTGAATCTCTCCCCAGCGCCCGCGAATGTGTGGAGTTCGCAGAGCCTTGACGAGGTTTCCGGTTTCGGCCTGAAGTTGCGTCTGCGACGTCGCGAGCGCCTTCACTTGTTCACGCAACTCGGCGTAAGCGCCGGCGCGGGCCTTTTCCATCTCGCCGATCTTGCCGTCAACTTTCTGCAGCGATTCCTGCAGCGGCTTGACGAGTTGGTCGATTGCTTGCTGTCTTTGCTCAAGATCGCCTTTGGCGGTTTGCTGAAACTTCTGCAGCGTCGCATTGGCGAGTTCGAGAAAGGATTGGTTGTTGGCGTTGAGCGCTTTTTGTGAGAGTTCCGCGAACCGTCCGGACAATTCGTTCGCGGCCTGCTTGAATGACTCTTCACGCGCCTGTGCCGCGCGTCGCTCGGCGGCCAGCTCCGCGCTTACTTGCGCACTGTGATCGCGGGCGCGATCGTGATCGGCAACTGCGCCGTCGAAGTTCGCTTGAAGTTTCTGTAACTCATTCTCTTTGCCGGTGAGTCGCTCCTTAAGCGTTGCCAGTTCAGCCGCATTCGCAGCGCGGGCCTTCGTCCGCAACAAAAACCAACCGAGCAACGCACCGAGAGCGCCGCCCAGCAGGAACATTGCGAGCACGGCTAAGACCTGACCATTCATGAGTGAATAGAGTTTACCAGAGTCTGTTGCGAAGGTGAAACAGTGTCGCAGAGACGGAAATTGGTCGCTTTGTGTCCGACAAACTTTAGTTTGTCGCTTCAACTTGAGCAGAGCGTAAAAGCGTCGACAAACTGAAGTTTGTCGGACATTCGCTCATCGACCAAAACACGCGATCATGCGCTCGTAGACCTTTCGCGTGACGCGCACATCGTTCAGATTGTATTCGCGAATCTCGGCGAGCCGGCCGGCCTGATAGAGATCAAATACCTTGCTGCCTTCGACTTCCGAAGTCTTGCTCGATTCAAAGCCGAGAGCCCAGGCCACATCATCAAGCCCCACACGCTGCCTTCCGCCCAGCCACCAGCCGCGCATCGTGTCGAACACGCCGCGCACGTTGTATTCGCCCAGATTCACAAACGGCTTAGCGGCAATGTTATTCGCCAGACATCGCTGAAAGATGAACGGCAGATCGAAACCAATGATGTTGTGGCCGACAATCTCGTCGCACTCGGCATCGAAGTCCGACATCAATTGCAAAAAGTCACTTAGCGCTTGCGCTTCTGGCTGCTCGTTTCCTGCCTTATCAATTCCGAAGACATATTCACTCTGAGCTTGCGCCAGCCCTTCGATTTCAAATCCGGGAGTTGACCCCACATGCACGGCGATCGAAAGCACCCGTCCCGAAGTCGAGTTCAAAGAGCCGAGCTGATATACACGCTCTTCTTCAGCGGCGATGTCTTCCAGATAGCGCTGCTGTTGTTCCAGACGCATGTAACCGAGCCGCAAATCCTTCTCCAGCTTAGGTCCGACGCGATCGCGATAGCCCGGCAGCGCCAGCGTCTCAATGTCCAGAGTGAACGCGCGCGGCAGGACCGGTTCGGCGTTTTGATACTCGCGATACTGCTCGATGGTGATTGGTTTGTATTCAGTGACGACGAATTGAGTTTGATTTTGGAAGGTGTCCAGTTTGCCGGTGACGCCCCACAGTCCCGGCTTCAAGTCTTCGCGACCTTCGAGCACGTCGGCCCAGATCTTCAACGCGAGACTCCCAGTCGCGTTGCGCGCGCTGGCGTCGCGAAACGGCTTGCCCTGTTGCGTGCGGCGCTCGCGTACGGCGGTGATCGCGACCATGAGCCACACTTCTTCGGCGTGAGGGAGTTCGGGGATCGGAATGTTGCCTTTCATTGTTTGTGCGAAGCTGCGTTAGTTCACCAATTCAGTATCTAATTCGTCAAAGCCGGGCCGAATAAATTCCCGGGCGTCGGGAAATTCCACTTCCAGCAGCCAGCGCAACCGCTCGAGTTCCGCGAAGATCGGAGCGATCGAGTCGCTTTTCGCGGGCAGACACATTTCCATCGCGTGCCACGCGGCCGTTGATCGATCAATTGCAATCAGCGCGATTTTTGCGGAGCCATTGCCGTCGTCGCGCACGACGTCGCTGAACCCTTCGGGATCGTCATCGGCTTCGTCAACTGAGTCAGGGAATGGCTCATGGTCATCGATCGCTGCCAACAGCGGCGCCCGTGAGCGGCCCATCAGCGCCCGGATCACTTTGGCCGCGACAAAAAACTGATACCAGCGAATTACTTCAGCCGCCCCGACGACCCCGATGTCCGGGGCCCCGTTGGCATCGAGCAACATGTCGTTGTGCACATTCTGCACAGTAGCGAATTCTTCTTCGAACCATTCGTGAACGGTCATCGCGTATTGACGCGCCAAATCCGAAAGTTGATGTTCTTCTGCTTCTCGTTCCTCTTGCTCGTGTCCGGCGATGGCTGCTTGAGACTCAATCGACTCCAGATCGACTCCAGCCCCTTCGGCCCAGGCGGCAATCTTTTCGTGCGCTTCCTGAAAGATCGATTCCAGCTTGTGCCAAAATTTTGCGTTGTTGATGTCGTGGACTTCGGGATCGTTCAAATCCGGGTCAGCTGCCTCAGTGGAGTACACGCGACAGCGCGAAGTGAACGGACACTTTTCACACCAACGATCGCAATAGTTGTAGATGCCGGAAATGAAATCACGATCTTCCGTAAGTTCAAACGGCTCGTTGTTGCTCATCGTCAATCCTGCTTCTTAATCCGGACGCACATTGTAATGTATTATTGGCAACGTCACCATGATTAATCAGAGTTCATGCGAACAGCTTTCGCTCGCGCCCGCGCTCGAGCGTTTGCCCGGCCCGCAGGGCGAGCGTTTCGTGGCGCTGTTCGAGCACGGATCGCTAGTCGTTGAACTCTATGCGCCACGCGGCAACGATCCGCAGACGCCGCACTCGCGCGACGAAATCTACGTGGTCGCGCAGGGCCGCGGCGAGTTTGTTTGCGGCGAAGCGCGTCGGAACTTTGGGCCGAATGACGTTTTGTTTGTGGCCGCAAATGTCGAACATCGATTTGAAAACTTCAGCGATGACTTCGCGGTTTGGGTCTTTTTCTATGGGCCGGAAGGCGGCGAAGCGGATCACGGATAGCTATTTGGCGACGTCGGCTTCCCAAGAGGAACGCACGTCTTCGAATTCAGGCTTTTCTTTCAAGACTTCGCCTGTCGTGGTCATCCCGATTTTGTAAGTTACTTCGCCACGCGGAGTCTGGCGTTTCTCAAACTTGCGTTCCAGCTTGAGCCGATCCCATTCGCGCATGCGCACGCCGAACGTCGTGCTGTGGCGCAGGAGAAAATCCGCCAGCGCATTCCGATCATCAACCCGCGCCAGCGCTGAAAGACAAAAGCCGGTTCGCCCCTTCTTTCCGTTTACGGTCGTTGTCCAAACGTCGAGCGCGCCCTTTTGCAAAAGCATCTCGGCTAGCCACGCGACATGTTCGGCGGTGTCGTCATCGATGTTGCACGCGATTTCGATGACCGTGTCTGTGACGTAAGGCATTGGCTCAGCCGAGGTCGAGGCTTCCAGTAAGGTCACGCGAAAAACGTTGGGATAGGAATCCAGATCCATCGAACCGCCGCCCATGCCTTGTTTAAGGACGACGCCCGCGGGCATCTCGTTCACAAACTGCGGCGCCAGGGCTTTCAGAATCGCGATCCCGGTTGGCGTAGAGAGTTCGACGTCGGGACGCGTGATTTCATTCGGCGTTTGCGCGACGGGCATGCCGATCAGGAGCCGCGCGCTGGCAGGCGGCGGCACTGGGTGAGTTCCGTGTTGCATGCGCACGAGGCCGCGGCCGACTTTCACCGGGGTCGCGAGCACGCGCGCCGCGCCGGCCTTGTCAACGCAATAAGCCGCCATCACCACGTCGAGAATCGAATCAATAGTTCCGACTTCGTGAAACGCAACCTCTTCGATTGGCATTCCGTGCGCGGCCGATTCGGCTTCGGCAATGAGATGAAAGATATTCAAGGCCAAATCTTTCGTCTTCGGTCCGAGCCGGGAGCCTGCGATCAGACGCTTGATGTCAACATAGTGCGTGTGCCAATGCGTGTGGGCGTCTTTGCCCAGCAGGAGATTCGTGCTGTCGTCGTGATGATGATGAGAATGTTCGTGACTGTGTTCGTTAGTACGCTCGTGACTATGATCGTGACTGTGCTTGTGCTCATGCGAGTGGTCTTCGAACACTTGTTTCCAGGCTTCGTCTTTCCACTTCACCACGACGCGCGCAGCTTTCATGGTGGCTTTGATTGCGTGGCTCGCTTCAATTTCCACGCCTTCAAGGTTGAGCAAAGAAGGCAGCGCCTGGAGTTCTTCAATCGAAACCAGACCGGCGTCGACAAAGCTTGCCGCAAACATGTCGCCGGCGATGCCGGCCACGCTTTCCAGAAAGAGAATCTTACTCATCACGTTTTCTCAGAACTTGCCTGATGACCTGGCAGGCCGCGAAGCCCGCGGAAAAACCGTTGTCGATGTTGACGACGGCGACGCCGGGCGCGCACGAGTTGATCATCGCCAAGAGCGCGGCCACACCTCCGAAACTCGCGCCATAGCCAACGCTCGTCGGCACTGCGAATAGCGGCTTGCCGAATAACCCGCCGACGACGCTGGGCAGCGCGCCTTCCATTCCGGCGACGACGACCAGCGCGGATGCTCCCTGAATTTCATCAGTCTTGTTCAGCAACCGATGCAGGCCGGCGACGCCAACGTCGTAGAACTTTTCAAAGGCCGTGTTCATCGCCACGCAGACTTCGCAGGCTTCTTCCGCTACCGACAAGTCACCGGTACCGGCCGCGAGAACTGCGACATAAGGTTCGCCGCTCGAAGAGTTTTTTGCGGGAAGGGAATTCACGATAAAAGTACGCGCGGCATTGTTGGCGCGTCCCTGCGGGTAATGCTGCGTTAGCGCTCCGAGCTTTTCGTTTTCGAGCCGCGTGATCAAAACCGGCGAGCCCGAATGGGCCAGCCGTTCAGTGATCGAAAGAATCTGCTCGATCGTCTTGCCCTCGCCGTAAATCACTTCGCCGAGCCCGTGTCGAAGGGAGCGATGATGGTCAACGTCGGCAAACTCCAATTCGCTGCGACGAAACGGGCCGGCGCGCAAAGCGAGCGCGGCCTGCTCCGGCGTCATCGCACCGCTGTGAACGCGTTCTAGCACTTCAATCAACTCAGACTCCTGCATATTGCCTTACAAATTACCGCCGCCGGTTTGATAGCCGGCGAGATCGAGCGTTACCCAGCGAAACCCCAGGCCACGGCCAAGTTTCACAAGTTCGTCGCGCATTTCCGTCGCGCGTGAAATCTCGTCAGGCGCGACTTCCAGCCGCAGAAAACAGCTGTCGCCATTTTCATGCAGGCGCACGCGAAAAACTTTCAACCCACCGCGTCGCAAGAGAGTCTCGACTTCTTCTACGTCCCTCAACTTTTGCTGAGTGATTTGCACGCCCGTCATCAGACGCGAACTCAGACACGGACTTGCGGGTTTGTCCGCCAGGTTCAAATTGTTGGCACGCATCAACGCACGAATATCGTCTTTCGTCAGGTTCGCGTCGTTGAGCGGCGAAAGTACGTCGCTTTCCAGGGCGGCCTCGTGGCCCGGCCGGAAGTCGCCGCGGTCGGATGCGTTGTAGCCGTACGCGATCCACTTGTATCCGCGCTGTTGGCTCAGAGTCCCACTCAATCTAAACAACTCTGTCTTGCAATGAAAGCAGCGTCTGCTGTCGTTCTTAAGATATTCCGGATTTGAAAACTCCGCGCTCTGCTCGAAGACATGTTCGACGCCCAGAGTCTCGGCAAACGATCGCGCGTCTTCCTTTTCGACCTGCGCCAAACTCGCACTGACCGCGGTGATTGCCATTAAACGTCCCCCGAAACCTCTTCGGGTCTGTTCCGCCGCCCACAACAAAAACGAACTATCGACGCCGCCAGAAAAGGCTACGATCAAACCCTCGGCGAGTATTGGCCGCAAGAGGCCGGCGAGTTCGCAATACTTTTCCTGCGCTGTCATGGGAAACCCTCTGCACGAAGCGGAGCGTGCGATGTTAGCATTCGCTTTTCGCATCACCAAACCAGCAAAGAAATGCGCGCACTGGGGTTGTGTTGAGGAGCGAAAGAGGTAGAATTCGTTGTCAACTATGGTTTCAAGAACGCGCAAGACAAAACGGTCGCCGCATCGCTGTCATTGGGCGAAAACTGAATTGGCGATTGCATATCACGATCGCGAATGGGGCGTGCCGGCCCATGACGATCGCACGCTGTTCGAGTTTCTGATCCTCGAAGGTGCGCAGGCTGGCTTGAGTTGGGAGACCATTCTGCGCAAGCGCGACAATTATCGCGCTGCGTTCGATAACTTCGATTCGAAGAAGATCGCCAAGTACGATCAGCGAAAGGTTGCGAAGCTAATGGACAACGTCGGCATAATTCGCAATCGGCTGAAGATCAATTCAGCGATTCAGAACGCGCGGGCCTTTCTGAAAATCCAGACAGAGTTCGGCAGTTTTGGCGCTTATGTGTGGCGATTCGTCAGTGGGAAAACGATCAAGCGCAAACGCGGTGCGCCGCTGTCGGCGCACACGCCGCTGTCCGATGCGCTCAGCCGTGACCTTCTCAAACGTGGGTTCAGGTTCATCGGCTCAACGATCTGCTACTCGTTCATGCAGGCGGTCGGAATGGTGAATGATCACGAGACGAACTGTTTTCGTTACCACGAAGTATCCAAGAGAGCGGGGCGCTAGCCCGACAACGGGGTCCCCAGACGGGCAGCCCGGCTGGGGTGGTGGCGGTGAGGGAGGGCTCTCTTCAGGAACCCTTGCTTACGCGCGGGCTAATGCCCCGCAACTCGCATAGCCTATGCACTTGGTTGATGTCTCATGTCTGTTTTGTCGCATTGCCACTCGCGAGACAGCCGCGCGGCTGGTCTTCGAAGACGAGCGCTCACTCGCCTTTCTCGATCATCGGCCCGTTTTCCCCGGTCACTGTTTGCTGATTCCGAAACTCCATTGCGAAACTCTCGCCGATCTTCCCGCTGAATTGGTCGGGCCGTTTTTCAAGAACGCCCAATTACTTGCTCGCGCAGTCGAATCAGCGATGGAAGCTCACGGAACGTTTGTCGCAATGAACAATCGCGTCAGCCAGAGCGTGCCGCATCTGCACGTGCATGTCGTTCCGCGACGCCGAAAAGACGGGTTGAAAGGCTTCTTCTGGCCGCGTTATCCGTACCCTGCCGAGGCAGAGGCCGACGCGGTACAACTTGCAATTCGTCACGCGGTGGCAGCACTCGCCTGAAATCGCAAGCTGTTTTTCTTTTGTGTTCGCTTTCCGAAAGTTGCCGGAAACTTGCACTTTTTCCACCGCGAAAGCCAAATCAGTCTTTTTCTGAAAATAAAACACGCAGAAAATTGACCCAAGAAATTCTTTTCGATATAAGACTGAGCGTCACGAAGATCACGGTCTTCGAGACCGGCGAAGGGATCGGCGAACGGAGTGGTGACACTCTGGGAGAGAGCAGCGGCAGAGCGGTTTGCAGTTGTTATGACGCCCAGCGCTGAAGCCGAAAGGCTTGCCAGGAGGGACCGAAAGGTTTTTCTGAGCGCCTGGATAAAAACAGGTAGCACCCTTTGGGAAGGACCCGCTGAAGGGGAGCCATGTCGCTCGACGAAAGTTGAGCCTCGTTGCCGGGAACGTAACCGGCGGTGGAGGACAGCCACCAAAAAAACTACCTAGAGGCACCACAGTTCCGTAAGGAAATGTGAGATCAGTGGAAACAGATTTTGTGTTCCGCAAGGGATGCGAGATTAACTGAAACAGGTCGTGTGCCGACCGGGAAGCGTCGACCGCCGATGGCTTGTCGGGATATAAATTGGCGGCTCGTGTTTGGCCAAACCGAGCTGCCATCTTACAAACCACTTCGGTGGTTTATAAGATCAGAGATTGCGCTGCTTTCAGCTTCGGTTGAGGGCAGCGCGATTTCGCTTTTGGGGGACTCGGGAGCGCCGACATCCTTGTCGGCGGTGCGCACGCATCCTTGCGTGCGTTTTGTTTTCGCAAAGGCCGTCGCCAACTAGCTTTTCCATCCAGGCGCTGATAAAGTTTGAGCCCCTTAGACCGCGATCACCAATTCAATAACGGAGAAAATCCAATGAGCGACGCAGCAACTCAAACGCAAATGCAACACGCGCCCGGCAACTTTTGTTGGATCGAGTTGGCGACGACCGACGGCCCGGGCGCCAAGAAGTTTTATTCCGAGCTTTTCGGTTGGACCACGCACGACAGCCCCGTCGGTCCGGACATGGTCTACACCATGCTAAAGCTTGACGCAAAAGATGTCGGCGCCCTCTATCAAAAGGGCGAGATGATGAAGGATGTGCCGACGCATTGGGCGTCATACATCAGCGTCACAAGCGCCGACGAGATCGCCGCGAAAGCCAAATCGCTCGGCGGCACTGTCGTCAAGGAACCGTTTGATGTGATGGACGTAGGTCGCATGGCAGTGATTGTCGATCCGACCGGCGCCGCCTTCTGTATTTGGCAACCGAAGAAACATACCGGCGTTGGAGTTAAGGGCCAGCTCAATTCGCTTAGCTGGAATGAACTCCTGACCAACGATACCGCGAAGGCGAGTGACTTCTACACCAAGCTCTTTGGTTGGACAGCGAAGTCACACGGCGCGCCGATCGAATACACGGAATTCATGCTGGGCGAGACAACGTTTGCGGGGATGATGCAAATCGGCCCGCACATGGGACCCGTGCCTCCGCATTGGGGAATCTATTTCGCGGTTGACGATTGCGACGCGACCTTCAATAAGGCGACCTCGCTGGGCGCAAAGGCCTGCGTGCCGCCGATGGACATTGAGAACGTGGGCCGCTTTTCGACGATCATGGATCCGCAGGGCGCCGTGTTCTCGATCATCAAGCTGACCCCGCAGCATCACGAGAAGAAGTAGCAATTAGTCCGGGCAGCGGACGATCGAAAATAGCCCAGCGATTCATCGCTGGGTAAAACGCCCGTTAGTGGTTTCAAGTCCGCGAAGCGGACGGCAGAAATCTTGGACCGATGTCCAACGCGTCTGTCGCCCGTTTCACGGGCTTCGGTTTTATTGTCGTCGCCAACCCAGCACTAAGGTGCTGGGCTATTTTCAGGCCGTCCGCTGCGCGGACGCTTTGACCAATCCATTTACCTCACGTACAAATTACTAAATGAAGGCCCGCATCGTCTGGCTGATCCTCTGCTGTATATGGGGGTCGACCTGGCTGTTCATCAAGCTTGGTCTCGCCGATCTGCCTCCAATTACTTTTGCCGGCATTCGCTTCGTCATTGCGTTCCTGATCCTGGCTTCGCTCGTGTTGGCGCGGCGGGCGCGCTGGCCCCGCACCCGCGCCGAATGGACGTTGATCGCAGTTAGCGGCGCCCTGCAATTCGGTCTTAACTATGGCCTCGTCTTCTGGGGTGAACAGCATATTTCGTCGGGCCTGGCGGCCGTGCTGCAATCAACTTTCCCTGCTTTTGGTTTTGTCATCGCACACTTCTACTTGCCACACGAGCGCATCACCACGGCGAGAGTGTTTGGCGTCTTGCTGGGAGTCTTGGGTGTCGCGGTGATCTTTTCGGATCAGTTAAGCATCGCCGGAAAGTTGGCCTTTCTGGGCAGCATGGCGCTGGTCCTGAGTGCCTTCTTTGGTTCTTACAGTAATGTGTTGGTGAAAGCCTATGGCGGCAAGATCGATCCCCAGGTCCTGGCGGCCGGCCAGATGCTTTTTGGGTTTGTTCCGCTCCTGGCAATAGGAATTCCGTCTGAAGGGAATCCATTGCGCTTTCACTGGACCACGACGGCGGTCGTTTCGCTTTTGTACTTGGTCGTAGTCGGCTCCGTGATCTCGTTCACGTTGTATTATTGGCTGGTCCGCAATATGGACGTAACCCACACGATGCTGATCGCTTTGGTGACTCCGGTGGTCGCGGTGATACTGGGCATGATTGTGCTTCACGAAAAGCTCAACTGGCGTTTGTTCGCCGGCGGGGCCTGCATCATCGCTGGTCTGGGGTTGATCGTGTGGCGCAAACGACGCAAGGGTCCGGCAGCTAGCGACGAAGAACCCGAGCTGGTACCAAAACCCTGAGCAGTCGCTATAATCCATTCATGTCTATTGCCTCAATCAATCCCGCGACCGGCGAAACGATTCAGAGCTTCGAGGCCTTGAACGAATCGCAGCTCGAAGAAAAACTGCGGGGGGCTGCCGACACATTTCGGAATTATCGCCGTACGAGTTTCGCCGATCGGGCGCACATGATGACGCGCGCAGCGGAAATTCTCGAGCACGAGAAGCAGGAATTGGCCCGCGTGATGACTTTGGAAATGGGTAAGCCCATCAAGGCCGCAGTGTCTGAAGCAGAAAAGTGCGCTCTGGTTTGTCGCTACTACGCCGAGAACGCCGAGCGACATCTCGCCGATGAATTCATCGAGACCAACGCGGCGACAAGCTATGTTCGCTTTCAACCGCTCGGAGCTGTGCTAGCGGTGATGCCGTGGAATTTTCCTTTCTGGCAGGTTTTCCGCTTCGCCGCACCGGCGTTGATGTCGGGAAACGTCGGCTTGCTGAAGCATGCTTCAAACGTGCCGCAATGCGCACTGGCAATCGAGGACATCTTTCGCCGCGCTGGCTTTCCCGAAGGCGCATTTCAGACGCTGCTGATTGGATCGGAAATGGTTCAGCGCGTCATTGAAGATTCGCGCGTGGCTGCGGTTACCCTCACGGGCAGCGAACCAGCGGGTCGCAGTGTCGCCAGCATCGCCGGCAAGCAGATCAAGAAAACTGTGCTGGAGCTCGGCGGCAGCGATCCTTTCATCGTCATGCCGTCTGCTGATCTGGAAGCAGCCGTCACGACCGCGGTTAAGGCGCGCACAATCAACAACGGCCAGTCGTGCATTGCCGCCAAACGCTTCATCGTGCACACACAGATTTATGAAGAGTTCGAAAGGCGATTTGTCGAAGTCATGAACGCTTTGCGCGTGGGTGATCCGATGGATGAGTCGACGGACATTGGCCCGCTGGCGAGGGAACAGATCTTGAAGGACCTGGAAGAGCAGGTGCAGGTATCAGTCGCAGCCGGCGCCAAAATTCTCACCGGAGGTCAAAAGTTCAAGGCGGACGGTGCTTTGGCGAAGGGTAATTTCTACGAACCGACGGTGCTCGTAGACATCCCGCGCGACGCTCCGGCTTACGCGGATGAAATCTTTGGCCCCGTGGCTTCGCTGTTTCGCGTCAGCGGCATCGATGAAGCGATTGCGCTCGCCAACGTCACGCCGTTTGGGCTCGGCGCCGCTGCCTGGACGAATGACGATGTCGAACGCGATCGGTTTATTGATGAGCTTGAAGCCGGATGTGTCTTCATCAACGGTATGGTTGCCTCTGATCCGCGTCTGCCGTTCGGTGGCGTGAAGAATTCGGGCTACGGCCGCGAGTTGGGCGAGTTTGGGATTCGCGAGTTCGTGAATGTTAAGACAGTGTGGATCAAATAGCGGTGTTGAGAGTACCGACTTCAGTCGGGCTTTGTACTAGGGAAACGCCCAACTAAACTTGGTACTCTAAACACCGCTGACGCGAGTCGAAACTATTATCTAACCGCGCACCGTTTCCAATAATTCATCCGGCACCTTTTTCCGTTGCTGCTCGCTTTGCAACAGCGTTCGCTTCCGTTCCAACCCCCAGCGATAGCCACCCAGGCTTTTATCTCCGCGAATCACGCGATGGCAGGGAATGACCAGCGCTACATGATTGCCGGCGCAGGCGCTGGCGACCGCGCGCACGGCGTTGGGTTTGCCAATCGCCTTCGCGACCTCCTGATACGAGCGCGTTTCGCCGAGCGGGATTCGCCGCAGCTCTTCCCAGACTCGCCATTGAAAGGCAGTCGCTTGCAGGTCGAGCGGAAGATCGATGCGCGTGGTTTTGCCGGTGAGGAGTTCCAACACTTCGCTCAGCCACAGATTCAACGAGGGGCTAATCACCGTGTCCTTTGAATCGATCGATGCGTTCGGGTATTCCTCGAACAACGAGCGTACGAGGCCAGCGTCGGAGTCTCCGAGGGTGACCGAACAGATACCACGCTCAGTCGCGGCCACCAGCAGCCGTCCGAGTGAGCTGTTCGCAATCGTGTAAATGATGCGCATGCCGCGCCCGCCGCGGCCGTAAGTCGCCGGTGTCATCCCGAGTTGCGCAGATGATTTTTCATAGAGGCTGCGGCTGGAACCATAACCGGCGTCGTACATCGCGTCCGTAACCGAGGCGCCATCCTTCACTCGCGATTTGAATTGTTTCAGACGTCGGGATTCGGCGTATTGACGCGGCGTGATGCCCATCGCATCTTTGAACGTTCGTTGCAAATGATGCGCGCTGACTCCAGTTTCCGCGCTCAACGTTTTCAACGTCGCCGGTTCTTCGTCATGTTCGTCAATCGCGTGACAGATTTGGCGCACCAGTTCGACTTGCGGATCGTTTGCCCGAGCGCGACGCGGATGACACCGCCGGCAAGCACGGAATCCGGCCTGCTCGGCGGCTTCCGGAAGCTGAAAGAAACTCACCTGTTCACGTCGCGGCCGTCGCGCCGGGCAGGACGGGCGACAGTAGATGCCGGTCGAACGCACCGCGAAAACAAAACTGCCATCCCGCGAAGCGTCGCGCGCGAGCACTGCATTCCAAAGCTCGGGATTGTTCATTATTGCAGCCACGTTGGTTGATAACTGTAACATTTTCATTCTACCTCAACCTTCGCTTAGATTCTTTTGATGCCCGCCCGCTACCGCAGGCGGTTCTGACCTGTCTTGACGAGGGGATATTAGAGGCTAAGAGAGATCCAATCTATCCGATGTTTGCGGTCAAACTTGGGCTGGGTACGCACGCTTCCAGCGTGCTAGTCTACGCTCGGAGAGCGCTAGATGCGTGCGTACCCCAGTTATGAAAATCGCCCTTAGATTCGGAATCTCAGTAACGCTCATCATCGTAGGCTGGGTGGCGCTGAAGCACTTCGTGCTGCATCTGGAAGGTCCGAAAGCCCCGTTGGCTGATGTCGTGGTCTTCAATCTCGCGGCGATTGTTGGGCTAACGCTGGGAATCCGAGCAAAGCGAAAAACGAATGGCGGCTGGTTGTCGTTCCTCGAAGGTTGGAAGACCGGAATATCGATCGCCGTTACTTACGCGATCCTGACCAGCCTGTACTTTCTTTTTCTTCTGGCCGTGGTTGGACCGAAGCTAATGCAGCAGGAAGGTGAGACGAGTTATGTTAAAGCCTTCGTGGGAGCCTCGATTGGATTTGCAGTTTTCGGAACAGTTCTCTCAGCAATCATCGCGATGTTTCTGAAGCGAAAGCCCGGGATGAGTATCAACGAATGCTAAGCGCCTCGCTCACCAAACGTTCCTGCTCCTGCAAATGAATAGCGTAAGAACCGGTGGCCGGACTGGCTGAGGCAGCGCGACCGATATAACGCGGGCGCTGGCAACGCGGCAAGAGATTTTCCAGACGCGATTCCATGAACGTCCAGCCGCCCATGTTCTTTGGTTCTTCCTGACACCAGACGAGTTCCTTCGCGTTCGGATAACCGGCCATTGCTTCGGTCAAGGCTCTCAGTGGGAATGGATAGAATTGCTCGAGTCTAATAATCGCGACGCGATCATCAACGGAATCTGATGCACCCTCCCTCACGGTCGGGTTTCCGCCCCGAGCTGCGTTTAGATCGTAAAAGACTTTGCCGCTGCACAGCACGATCCGTTCGACTTGCTTCGGATCGTTCACTTCAGCATCGTTAATGATCGGCTGGAATCCGCCACTCGTAAGCTGATCCAGAGACGAAGCGGCGGCCGGCAGCCGCAGCAAGCTCTTCGGAGTCATCACGACCAGCGGGCGCTCGAAGCCGGGCCGCACCTGTCGCCGCAGCAAATGAAAGTACTGCGCCGGCGTGGATGGATAACACACCTGCAGATTATTCTCGGCACAGAGTTGCAAGAACCGCTCCAGCCGCGCGCTCGAATGTTCCGGGCCCTGGCCTTCGTATGCGTGCGGCAGCAGCAGCGTCAAACGCGAGGACTGCTTCCACTTGTCTTGGCTGGCGGCGATGTATTGATCGATGATCGATTGGGCGACGTTATTGAAATCGCCGAACTGCGCTTCCCACATCACCAGCGCGTCCTGCGCCACCACGGAATAACCGTATTCGAATCCGAGCACGCCGGCTTCGGAAAGCGAGCTGTCAAAAACTTCGAAGCGCCCATGCGGAGAGTCTTTCGAACGAAGTTCAGAGAGTGGTGACCAGGCTTTGCCCGTCTGGGTGTCGTAAAGAACAGCGTGGCGCTGACTGAAAGTGCCCCGACCCGAATCCTGTCCGCTCAGCCGGACGCGCGTGCCTTCGAGCGCCAGCGAGCCGAACGCCATCGCTTCCGCGAAAGCCCAATCAAGCGGTGCCGTGCCTTCGCCCATCTTAGCGCGGCGCGCGAGTTGGCCCACCATTTTCGGATTCAGATTAAAGCCGTCAGGCACAACGGCAATCTGTTTTGTGATTCCTTTGATAACCTCGGCGTCGATTCCGGTCTCGACTATGTCTGAGCCATCGAGTTCAGTAACCGCTGCGGGCGGCTCTTCCGAAGGCTTCGCATTCGCGGCGATTTCTTTCGCACGTGCCAGCGCGTCTTCATAACGACGAACGCGTTGCTCGATCAGTTCCTTTACTCCCGCTTCATCGATCGCGCCTTCGCGAACTAGTTGCTGTGCATACTTGGCGCGGACACCGGGATGCTCCTTCACTCTCTGGTACATCAGGGGTTGCGTGTAACTTGGCTCATCAGCTTCGTTGTGACCGAGTTTGCGAAAGCCGACCACGTCCAGCACGATGTCTTTCTTGTATGCTTGGCGATAATCAAGCGCGATGCGCAGTGCGCGATAGGCCGCCTCGGGGTCGTCGCCGTTGATGTGAAAGATCGGAAGCTGGGTCATGCGCGCGACGTCGGTTGAGTAGATCGACGAGCGCCCCGCCTCCGGCGAAGTAGTGAATCCAATTTGATTGTTGATGATGATGTGAATCGTGCCGCCGGTGCGATAGCCGCGGAGTTGCGCGAGTTGCAGCGTCTCCATCACGATGCCCTGGCCGGCGAACGCCGCATCGCCATGCAGCAGTACCGGGAGCGCGCGCCGCATCGCGTCTTCGCGTTTGAGATCAAACTGCTCGGCCATCAGCTCCTGGGTCCCTCGCGTCATGCCTTCAACCACCGGATCGACGGCTTCCAGGTGACTGGGATTGGGCGAAAGCGTGAGACGAACCGTCTTGCCGCTCGCCGTCTCGCGCTCCCCGTGCGCGCCCTGATGATATTTCACGTCACCTTCATCGGCGGGAAACTCCGGATGGACTGAACCTTCGAACGAAGTGAAGATGCGCTCGCAGAAATGCCCGATGACGTTTGCCAGCACGTTCAAGCGGCCGCGGTGCGCCATGCCCAGCGTGATGTCTTCGACGCCGAGATCGGCCGCCCGCTCGATGAGCTGATCAAGCAAAGGAATGATCGTTTCGCACCCTTCGATCGAGAAACGTTTTTGGCCGAGAAATTTTGTATTCAGAAAGCGTTCAAACTGTTCAGCGGAAATCAGCTTCCAGAGAATCTGTTTCTTAACTTCGACGGCGATTGGTTCGGGATGAACCAGCTCGCGCCGAATCTGCTCGCGCAACCAGAGTTTTTCCTCTTTGCTTTGGATGTGGCGATACTCGATGCCGACCTTGCCACAATACGCGCGTTGCAAAATGTCCAAAATCTCGCGCAGCGTCGCCGTCTCAGTTCCGCCCAGCCCGCCGGTGATGAACAATCGATCGAGATCCCAAATCGTGAGGTTGTAAGTTTCGATATCCAGCTCGGGATGATAGAGCAGCGGCATCGCCTGCAGCGGATCTATGTCAGCGATCAGGTGGCCACGCACACGATAGGCATTGATCAGTTCCATCACCCGCGCCTGGCGCATCGACTGCTCCTGCATCTGATCCGCGCCCGCGAACAAGGGGCTGCGATCAGTGTTCCAGCGCAGGGGCGGATGCGGAATGCCGAGGTCGGCGAAGATGTCGTCGTAAAAGCGATGCTTACCGATCAGGAGTTCATGCACGCGAGCGAGAAACGCTCCCGACTCCGCGCCCTGGATGATGCGATGATCGTACGTGCTGCTGATCGTAATTGCTTTGCTGATGCCAAGCTGCGACAGAACCGCGGGAATCATTGCCTGATATTCTGCGGGGTATTCAATCGCGCCGGTCGCGATGATGACCGACTGGCCCGCCATCAAACGCGGCGTCGACGCAACCGTGCCGATCGTGCCGGGATTAGTGAGCGAGATGGTCGTATCCTGGAAGTCGGCAATTTGCAGCTTGCCTTCGCGCGCGCGGGTGATTACGTCATCGTACGCCGCGAGAAAGTTCGAAAAGCTGAGTTGATTCGCGCCCTTGATATTCGGAACGAGCAGCGAGTGCGTGCCGTCTTTCTTTTCCAGATCAATCGCGACACCCAGGTTCACGGACTCACGCCTGAGTCGTGATGGCTGTTCATCGATTACCCCAAAGCCGTCGTTGAGCTGAGGAAATACAGCGAGCGCGCGCACGATCGCCCAGGCGATCAGGTGTGTGTAAGAAGCCTTGCGTCCGCCGTGGTCGCTTAGATGGCGATTGATGAGGCGGCGATTTTCATCGAGAAGTTTCACCGGAATGCGCCGCTGCGAAGTCGCGGTGGGCACCGCGAGGCTCGCTTCCATGTTCTCGACGATCTTGAGCGCGGCGCCGCGGATCGGGACTGCTTCTGTGCCAGGTCCCGGCCCGCCCGCTATCGCAGGCGGTTCTGACTTCCTGGCTTTGGGCGTTTTAGCCGCTGCGGCACTCGCGCCATCCCCGCGCGCCGCGGTCTTTGGAGTGACTGCGGTCGGTGCGCTTGAGGCCGCCACAGCGCCGTTTGCTCCAACCAATTCGTCAAAGTAGGAGCGCCACGACTCATCGACGAGTGACGGATCACTCTGCCAGCGGGCTAGCAAAGCTTCGACATAAGTCGCGTTCGCGCCAAAGTTTTCGGCGATAACTTCCGAGAGATCCGATTTTGTTTGCTGCCGAGCCAAGGTTGCGCGTGCTTTCCGTTTCGGGTGTTGTGGTTCGTTGAAACTAAGACTAGCACCTTCTGTTGGTGATTGCATCCGCATTGCTGGGAGCGCGGACGTCCCCGTCCGCCCTGCCGCAGCCAATTGAACTGCCGGTTGAAACCAAGCACGAGTAGGCTAACGCACGCAGGGGCGGACGGGGACGTCCGCGCTCCCAGCAATGAGAATTTGCTCGAAATAGCTGGCATCCAGTGATATTGTAGGCGGCCATTCGAGCCTGAGTTTTCAAAGGAAGCGAAGGACCCCGCATGAATGACGAAATTCCGGAAAGACGAGCTGGACTAAAGACCGCGTTGGTTTTCGCGATGTTGTTTGCCGTACTCGGGGCAGTCGTAGTTTTTGGTTATTACGCAACTTTCGCTCGGCCGGTCACGACAGTAATTCTGATTCGTCACGCTGAGAAGGTTATCGATCCAAACAATCCTGACGTTGATCTTAGTCCCGCCGGTCAGTCGCGGGCGCAGGAACTCGTGCGTATGTTTGGCGACGCGGGAATCAACGCGATTTACGCGACTCAGTACAAACGCACTCAGCAGACGGTGAAACCACTGGCCGGCAAGTTGGGGGTGCCGGTTAGCGTCAATGACTCAAAGAAGACGCCGGAACTGATCAAGCAACTTCTTTCAGATCATCGCGGTCAGACAATCCTGATCGCGGGCCACAATAACTCGGTGCCGGAAATAATCGCGGCGCTGGGTGGTCCGACTTATCCGACGATTCCCGAAAGTGAATACGACAATCTTTACGTCGTGACTGTCTACCGAACGGGCAAAGCGAAAGTAGTGAAGATGAAGTACGGCGCGCCGACGCAGTGAGCAGTAAGCAGTGAGCAGTAGGCAGTAAGCAGTGAGCAGTAGGCGGTGAGCAGTGGGCAGAGCGGGGCACTAGCCCGACCCGGGGTCCCCAGACGGGCAGCCCGGCTGGGGTGGGGGCAGTTAGGGAGGGCTCAGTTACAGAACCGCTCGCGGTAGCGAGCGGGTAAAATCCATTCATCGAGGATTCAATGAAGAAATCAAAACGCAAATCAATCAACCGTCGCACTTTCGTCAAACTTCTTCCCGCCGCCGGAGTGGCCGGGTTGACGGTGGCGAATCTGCCGTTGAAAGCGATCGCGCAAACTGCGACGCCAACTCCAGTGCCTTCGCCAAGACCGTCGCCGACGCCCGGACGCATCACCAAAGACATGATGCGCAATGCCGAAAAGCTGATCGGCATCGAGCTCAACGACAAGCAGGAAGAGATGGCGTTGGGTGGCGTCAATCGCGCCCTTGATAGTTACGAAGTGGTGCGCAAGATCGATGTGCCGCTCGATACTGAACCGGCGATTGTCTTTCATCCGGCGCTGCCGGGCTTTCACGTCAAGCGAGCTGGCGCAAAAACCAAATTCAAGTTTGGCAAGAACGCGCCCGCGCAGTTTAAGTCAGTCGACGATCTCGCCTTCGCCACCGTTCCGCAACTCGCTGAGCTAATCAGAACAAAGAAGGTTTCGTCAGTCGAACTAACGAAGATGTATCTCGGCCGATTGAAAAAGTATGGGCCGAAACTTCTCTGCGTGGTGACGCTCACCGAAGATCTGGCGATGAAGCAGGCGCAGGACGCCGACAACGATCTCAAGCGCGGCAAGTATCGCGGGCCGCTGCACGGCATTCCGTGGGGCGGGAAGGATTTGCTGGCCACTAAGGGAATCAAGACGACCTGGGGCGCCGAGCCTTATCGCGATCAGATGATCGATTACGATGCCACCGTCGTCGAGCGCTTGCGTGAAGCGGGCGCAGTCTTAGTCGCTAAACTGTCGATGGGCGCGCTGGCGCAGGGTCCGAAGTGGTTCGGTGGCGTGACGCGCAACCCCTGGGTGCCGGATGAAGATCGCACCGGCTCCAGCGGATCATCAGCCGGCCCAGCGTCGGCGACGTCGGCCGGTCTGGTGGGATTTTCCATTGGCACTGAAACCCTCGGCTCGATCGTTTCGCCGTCATCGACCTGCGGGGTGACCGGATTGCGACCGACGTATGGACGCGTCAGCCGCTATGGCGCGATGGGTTTGAGCTGGACGATGGACAAGATTGGTCCGATTTGTCGTGGTGTCGAAGACTGCGCCGCCGCGCTCGATGCGATCTACGGGCCGGACAATCGCGACATGACTGTCGGTGACGCACCATTCAATTGGTCGGCCGATGTGCCGCTGGATAAGTTTCGCGTCGGCTACTTGAAAGCTGAATTCGAAGCGACGCCTCCGCCGAACGCTAACGAGCAGCAGCGAAAGGGAATCGAAGATCGCAACGCGATGTACAAGCAAGCGCTTGCCGATTTGGAAAAGGCCGGCATGAAGATGACGCCAATCGAACTGCCAAAGTTTCCGACGCAGAACATTCGCTACATCCTGACCGCGGAAGCAGCGACAGCATTCGACGACATCACGCGCGACGGGCGAGTCAATCAACTCTCCGGACAAGATCAAGGCGACTGGCCCAACACGTTTCGCACTTCGCGCTTCATCCCCGCGGTTGAATATCTGCGAGCACAGCGCGCGCGCGTGCTGCTGATGCGTGAGATGGACAAGCTGATGTCGCAGTGGGACGTGTTTGTCTCACCCGCGCCGGGCAGCGCGAGTCTGATCATCACAAACCTGACCGGCCATCCGGCGGTCTGCGTTCCGTGCGGTTTCACCGGCACCCCGAGCCTGCCGCGCGCGATCATGTTTACGGGCGGACTCTATGACGAGGCCTCGCCGCTGCGCGTCGCGCTGGCGTTCGAGCAAGCGACGAAGTGGCACACGATGCATCCGAAAGTTGATTGGGCCTGAACAGGGGAGCAGCCCGAAGGGCTCGCAGATAGTAGCCGGTGGTCGAAGCGTTAGCGGAGACCACCGGAACACTTTCTCAATTTTTTCGCAGTGGATTGCGCATCGTCAGATTCAGCTCCACCGGCACGCAGCGTTTGAAGCTGAACAAACTCTTCTTGAATTTGCCGAACACGTACACGCGTCCGGTCACCGGCCAGGTTTGTTTCGACTCGCTCCATTCACCAATCGCTGCCAGCACCGCGCGCGGCAGATAGATGTAGAAGCTCAGCGGTTCGCGCAGAGTTGATGGCTTCTTATTAGGCAGGTCGAAACTGCGATGGTATTCGTCAATCTGGACTGAGGTGCCGTTGACAAACATGTCTTCGAACATGAGAAAGTCCACTCGGCCTCTCTGAGTGACTGGCGCTACGATGATCGGAACCTTGAAAGTAATTCCCAAAGGCGTGACGCGCGCGAGTTCCGGCTGGCCGAATTGGATCAGGGCGTCAACGTATGAGTCCGCAACTTCTTGTTCCCTGGTTTGGCCGTCGCTCGGGGAAGCGTTCTGTGTGTTTTGATTTGGGTCGGCTGGTTTGGTCTTCTTCGTCTCGGGTTTCTTGATTTCGATGGCCGTGCGCTCGATCTTGTAGCCGCGGATTTCTTTGGGATAGGAGCGGGTTTGAGAGAGAGCGGTTGTGGAGGCGAAAAGCAACGGCAGGCAAAGGAGATTCACGCCGGAGGCGTGAAAGAGAGTAGCCAGGGGTAAGCGCGTTAGCGCGCCACCCCTGGTAACGGGCCCAGATGAATGTTCGCACCCTGAAGGGGTGCGCAGAAATTGCACGTCGCCTTCCGAACTTTCGTGGCTGTTTCTTTGCGCCATTTCAAGTCGCATGGATTTCTTCATTAATCGATCCAGAGGACGGCGCGCTTTGTGCCCATCCCGGGCCAGTTTCTTTCACCCTTCGGGGTGACCAGCAGCCTCGATCAACTGCTCGACATCGAGCACCAGCGCCACGTTGCCATCCAACAACTCAGCCGCACCTGATACACCCGGCCAGCGTGCGGCGTGACACCCGAGACCGCGCACCAGGGTCTCTTGCTTTCCGGAAATCGAATCAACGATCAGCGCGAATCGATCAAGGCCGCGACTGCGCGCCGGACGATTGCTGTCAGTGTGCCAAACGATCAAGTATTTGCCTCGATCGCCGTCTTCGTCGCCGGCTTGCGACAGAAGTGCGCGCAGCGAAAGCACCGGCAATTCCGATCCATTCCAGGCAATGGTATTGGTGCTGCTGATCTTCGCCAGTTCCGGCGCCTCGATCGAACGATGCTCGGCAACTCGCGCCGACGGAATGCCACAAAACTGATCATCCGAACGGGCGATCAGACAATCAACCAGGGCCAGAGTAGCCGGCAAGATCATCACGAACGTCGTGCCGACTCCCGCCTCGGTAGCGACGCGCACTTCACCGCCGGCTTGCTCCATCGCGCGATCGACTACGTCGAGACCAATGCCGCGGCCCGACAATTCCGACACTTCCGGCGCAGTCGAAAAGCCAGGTCGAAAGATCAAACGCAGACACTCGTCCATCGTCAACGCCGCGGCGTTGCCGCCAATTCCATGTTCGCTGGCCGCGACGACGATGCGCTGCGAGTCGATGCCCCGCCCATCATCAGTAACCGTGATGTGGATGTGGCTTCCTTCATTGAACGCCGCCAGCGTTACTTTTCCATTTGCGTTCTTGCCAGCCGCCGTGCGTTCCTCCGGACTTTCAATGCCGTGACCGACTGCGTTGCGCACCAGATGAAGCAAAGGCTCGGCGATCGCGTCAGCGAGCGATTTGTCGATGCCAACGTCGCCGCCTTCAATCTCGAACTCAACTTGCTTACCCAACTGATGCGCGGCAATCCGTCCGGCGCGCGTCGCAGTTCGCTCGAAAAGTTCAGCGCACGGTACTAGTCGCAACTTGATCAGGCGTTCTTCGAGTTCGACAAACCTGCGACGCAGACGCGCTTCGGCGGCGTCCACGGCCGGCTTGTTTGTTGGGTCGCTGAGCAATTCGAACGCGTTGCTGGTTTCGCGAAACAGCTCGCTCGTTTCCGAAACCAGTTTGTTAAGTTCGGCCAACGGGACGCGTACGGAAACGCCTTCGTGGTCGACGGATTTCGGCGCCGGCAGCGGCCGAGTATCTGCGGAGGGTTTCTCGCCGGTCGCCGACTGTTCAATCGTCAGGTCGTCGAGTTCGATGCGACCCAGGGCCGAGGCTTGCCGCAAAATCTCCTTCGAGACGAGTTCAGCCGCGTAAAGAAGACGGAAGTTAATTTCCTCGGCGTTGGCCGGTACGCCCGGCACGGTGGCGATGATCTCACCGCTTTGGCCGAGCAGCCTGCTGAGGGCGCGGAACTGTTCATCAAAGCTGTCGAGGGCAAAGCCGGCGGAAACAATGAAAAGTTTTGCGCCTTCGCGGATTGCTTCGCGCGCGTGCTGGAGATCGTATTCACTCAAGGCGCGCGCAATCTCTGTCGGCAGGGCCGAACGCAAACCACTCGCGATGGTCCCTTGTTCCTTGCTTTGCGCCGCCAGCGCCCGAAGTCTTTCAACTACCGAATCACCCTTTTCATCGCTGTGCTCAGACGATCCGGCGTCCAACGCGCGGGCGATTGCGTCGCTTGCGTACTCGAATGCGTCCAGCACGTCATTGGTTATCTCGATGCGACCCAGCCGCACTCCGTCGAGCACGCCTTCGCATTCGTGCGCGATCCGGCCCACGCTTTGCAAGCCGAACGATCCGGCTGATCCTTTCAATGTGTGGATGTGCCGAAAGATTCGCGCGGCCAGCTCGCGCCGCCTGGGTCCGTGGAAATGCGCGGCGCGCAATTGCTCGAGGTCGCGATCAAGCCTTTCGACTATCTCGCGCGCATCGGCAATAAATTGGCCTTGGTCTTCGTCCATGTCCGGGGGTAGTTTAGCTCATATCTGTGGGTGGGAAGAATTAAGACTACTCAAATAATCTCTCAGGTGAGGAAGGGTGGCTTGCCCCCGCCGCCTTCCTATTTTGAAATCAGATTAATAAAGCAGCGGGGGCAAGCCACCCTTCCTCACCTGAGAGGTTGCTAAGCTTCATCTTTTTGATCGATCACTGTTTCGGGCGCAGGCGATTCCTTGTCCAGATCGCCCTTGATCGCGTCAAGAATTCCGTTGATGAACTGGGTGGCTTCGTAGGTTGAGAACCGGCGGGCGATTTCGAGCGCTTCGTTTATGGTGACGGTGCGGGGCGTGGCTTCGTGCAGGAATTCGTAAACGGCGAGGCGCAGCACGTTCCGATCGACCAGCGCCATCCGGGTAATGCGCCAGTGTTCAGCGCGTGAACGAATGCGCTCGTCAACTTCTGCCAGGTTCGCGAGCGTGCCCAGCGCCAGACGCGTGGAAAACTCACGGGCATCGGGCTCCATCTCGCCGTCCGCCAACTCAGACCAGAAGCCGCGCGCCAGTTCATCCCCGCGCGTTCCCGAAACGTCAGCCGCAAAGAGCATTTGCAAGGCGCATTCGCGCGCCCTACGTCGCGAACCCATAAAATCAGTGATGAGTGATGCGTGATGAGTGATGAGCGCATTCGCGCTTCACCATCATGAGTCCCAAGTGATGACGAAAATCTGTTGTTAACGCATCACTCATAACTCATGACTCATCACTTTACTAAAAGCTTTCCGATAAAGATTTACTACCTCAACCGCCGCGGTGGCCGCCTCGAATCCCTTGTTTTCCGATCTGCTCCCGCTGCGATCGTTAGCCTGATCCACATTCTCCGCCGTAATGATGCCAAACAGCAAAGGCACTCCCGTCTTCAGGCTCGCTTCGCCGATGCCACGGGCAACTTCGCTAGCGATGTATTCAAAGTGCGGCGTCTCTCCGCGGATGATCACGCCCAGACAAATCACAGCATCGAATTGTTTTGACTCGGCCGCCTTCAACGCGCACAACGGAATCTCAAACGAGCCGGGCACGCGAAAAATCTCGATTGCGTCATCATCGGCAGAAAGTTCAGCCAGCGCTGCGCGCGCGCCGTCAATCAGACGCGATACGAGCGAATCATTCCAGCGGCTGGCGACAATCGCAAAGCGAAAGCCTTTGGCGTTTGCCGTTTCCTGATTCGGATCTGGTTTTGATTTTTCTAATCGCAAGTTTTGAGTGTGGCAGTTAGCGAATTCAGTATAGTGATGGCCGCGCAAGTTGCCAACTTGCGCCGCGCTTTTCCCGGTAACGACGCGCCCGACGGTGTATGATATCTCCCGGTTTGACTTGAAACGATTGAAGAGGAGTGATTGCTGGTGAAAAACAAACGCACCGTGCTTGCGAATACCTGGAGCAGGCTAATGTTGGCGACGTTATTAGTTTCAGCTGTGCTGATTGTGGCGCCGCAGGAAGGTAACTCAGCCGCGATGATTCCGGCTCAGCCGCGCAAGGGCGTAGTCATATTTGCAGTTTCCGCTGAATCGGGTGAAGGCAGCATGGACGCGGTCGTGATTGTCGATGGCAAGCAACTACGCAAGCCCTACAGCGATGAACTGAAGGACAAGCGAGAGAGCTTCGCGAATGAGTATTTCGCTCCCGGCAAAGTCTATCGCCTGCTTTTCGGCGGCGGCGAAGCCGGCCACGTGACCGTGAAGAAGTGGAGCGAAGGCTGTAACAACATTCATGCGGAAGTAACTCCGGCGACCGACGCCCGTTTGGGCGGCAAGGTTATGGCGCTGGCCACCAACTCGGAAACGCTCGGTAAGCGTGGCTCCGCTCGGCGTCCGCCTACTGACAGCGAGCGCGCGGCGGTGATGACGTTGATGAAGAGCATCTATGCGCAACGCCGCACGCCGGCGAGTTTGCTTGCTTCGATCAAGGTCACCAATATCACCGCGACGGATCTAAATGGTGATGGAAAGTACGAAATGGTCGCGAGCTTCACGCTGGCTTCAAAGAACAAGTTCGAACGTGATCTATTTCTGATTGCTCATCAGCAGGGCGCCGCGATGCGCGCCGACTTTGTGAAGTTCCAGGCTTATCAACCTCCACCCGAAACTTTTCTTTCCAGCATCGACTTCATCGACCAGCTCGATCTTGATGGTGACGGGATAGGCGAAGTCTTTGCCACACAGGGCGGCTTTGACGGTTACGCGCTGCTGATTTTCAGGAGAGTCAACGGGCGCTGGCGACAGGTTTACGATCAGATCGGCGATGCCTGCTGACCCGACTGCTTAGGTTCGCGTCAGGTGGGCAATGGCGGCGTCACACTTCGCGAGCCCTTCATTTACAGCATCGAGCTTGGCGCTGTCTTCGCCGGCTAGTTTTCCGGCATCACGAAAACTTTGCAAGATCTCCCGACTCTTCTGAAACCACGAGCGCGCTTCGCGCCAGTTCGCCAAACGCTTCTGAGCGGATGTCCGTCCATCGGCAGCCAACGCAGCGTAGCCCTCCCCCAAGCCTTCGTAAGCGTCGGCCAACGTTCTCGTCTGAGCGCTCCGTACGGGTTCACGTTCGAGAATCGATAGGGCCTTACGATAGTTTTCCAATGCCGCATTAATCTCACGTTTAGCCAGCAAAACCTCCGCATATGTTACGTACGTCTCGCCAAGATTTCCTTGCGCCTGCAAAAAATCAGGGTTCCTGGCCAGGCCTTCGCTGAAGATTCTTATTGCTTCCCGGACGCTCGTAGCTGCTTCGTCGAGCCTTTTGATTCGAAGGTAGTTGTCGCTTAGATTGGTATAAGTAGCAGCAATATCAAAGTGCCCTTGCACATTGGCGGGGTCCGCTACGGCTACTTGTTTTTGCTGTTCAATGGCTTTCAAGTTGAACTCCGCCGCTTTCTCGTATTGTGTCAGCCGGGAATAGACGATGGCCAGTCTCGCGTAACCTAGCGCTAATAAGCGCACGGTCGGGGCACTGTTTTGGGCAAGTGAAGCTAACTCGGAAAAACCCTCGACTGCTTTCTCGTAATGCGGTAGCGCGTCCGCGTAATCCGTGACGCCCATAAAGGCATCGCCGACTTTTAGATTTGCGATGGCAACATTGCGGAGGCTGCTCTGATCCTTGACGTCAGTCGCTAGGACGGCTTCCGCATTGGCCAGGAGGCTGCTGGATGTTTCGAGCGCGCCTTTGGAATCGCCACTTTGCCTTTGCACAGTGCCGATGCCAATCAGCGCGAAACTGACGCCATTGGCATATTCTGTGTTTTTCGGGTCCGCCTGGGCCAGCTCCGAATAATTCGCTAAAGCCTTGCGATAATTCGCCAATGCCCCTTCGTTGTCGCCCTTAGCCCAGAGGATGCTCGCTACGTTGGTATAGCTGGTGCTCAGTCCCATTTTGATCTTGGCGTCGCCACGATTCGCCGCGTATAGCGCCTCCCGCATAGACAAAGCCTTGCGATAGCTGGCCAGCGCGCCGTCCTGGTTCCCTAAGTTTGCCCGGTAAGGATTACCCTGCACATCGCCAATCTTTTCATAGGCGGTGGCTAGCTCTCGCTGCAAGGCAGCGTCGCCGCCGCTTTCCGATGAAAGATTATCGAGGTACTCGATCGCATCTGCGATCATCTTCTGGCGAATGGGCGTCGAACCTGGCAGTCTTTCGACGCCATCGTGATACTCAAACAAGACTGAGTTGGCCAACTTGCGCACCTGATTGAAGCGACGCTCAGCTTTATCGCGTTCGCGCCGGGCTACGCGCGCTTGCCAGGTCGTAATCGCAGTTGCGCTCAGCAGGGTGATAACCACAATGGCCGCGGCCAGCACTCCAGTCCTGTTTCTCCGCACGAACTTTCCCGCTCGATAGCCAAAGGTGTCCGGGGTCGCGATCACCGGCAAGCCTTCAAGATGGCGGCGAATGTCTTCGGAGAATTCCTGCACAGATGCATAACGACGCTCCGGCTCTTTCCGCACGGCCTTGAGCACGATGTTATCCAGATCGCCTCGCAAGAATTTCGGATTTCGGACTTCGGATTTCGGGTTTGTCTTTTGTCCGTTGTCAGTGGACCGTCGGTTGTTGTCGTCCGTTCGTTTCCTGCCGTCTGCCGTCTGCCTACTGCCTACTGCGCTCGGCCTTTCCGGCTCTTCCCGCAAGATGACTTCTGCGACCTCGTCCGGTTGACGGCTCGGCAAACGAAAAGGATGACGTCCGCTCAAGAGTTCATAGAGGACAATGCCGAGACTGTAGACGTCGCTGCCGGTGGTGATGCTCAGGCCACGCAACTGTTCCGGGCTGGCATATTCCGGCGTCATCAAGCGGAACATGCTGGCGGTGGCTTCCGTCGTGTCGGTGTTCCAATCCGGACTCATCAGTTTCGCGATGCCGAAGTCCAACAGTTTTGGCACGCCGTCGGAGGTCACCAGGATGTTGCTGGGTTTGATGTCGCGGTGGACCACTAGATTCTGGTGCGCATACTGCAACGCGGCGCACACCTGACGAAACAGTTCCAACCGCGGAGTGATCACAAAACTCTGAGCGTCACAGTACTCGGTAATCGGCTGGCCTTCGATGTACTCCATTACGAAATAGGGAAGGCCATCCGCGGTCGAGCCGCCTTCGAGGAGACGGGCGATGTTTAGGTGTTCGAGGTTGGCGAGAATCTGGCGCTCCATCATGAAGCGGCGCAGGATCGCGTCGGTGTCCATGCCCCGATTCACGAGTTTGATGGCGACTTGTTTGCGATATTGATCGTCGGCGCGAATGGCTAGAAAGACGGTGCCCATGCCGCCGTGCCCGATTTCGCGAACGATCTCGTAGGGACCAATGCGCTGCCCGGCTCGATCTTCTGCGTCAGCGTTCCGGGCGTCCTCTGAAATGCCTCCAGTGCTGACCAACGCGGGAGAGATCAGGAAAGCCCCGGGCTCGTCATGCGAAGCCAGCAGCTTCTCGACCTGACTGCGTAACTCGTCGTTTCCTTCGCACGACTCTGTCAGAAACGCCACTCTTTCGGAGGGCTCTAACTCGAGGGCAGCGTGAAAGAGGACTTTCAGTTGTTGCCAGGTTTCAGCGTTCATTAGTCAAGATCAGCCGCGGGTACACGCAGATATGAAAAGGCGGACAATCAATAAGGTTTAAGATGGCGGACTTGTCCGCCAGACGGTTGGCACAAGTGCCAACTCTAAACACTATCCGAGTCAGCGTTTCTCCGCGTTCATCTGACGGTTGGCACAAGTGCCAACTCTAAACACTATCCGAGTCAGCGTTTCTCCGCGTTCATCTGCGGCCTGAAATTCTTGTCCAGCCCAAACAGGATCTGTCCCTCTACTAGCTAACGCGCAAACGGCGACACTAGTGGCGAATTAGGTTTGGACCCGGTCGCCGGAATCCTGCGCCGGCGCCTCATCACTCAGCGTTTGGCGCAGCCATGCCCGGGCCATGGCCCACTCGCGTTTGATCGTATCCGTCGAGAGACTCATCACTTCAGCGGTCTCTTCGATAGTCAGTCCACCAAAGAAGCGCAGCTCTACGATGCGGCCCTGCTGTGGATCAATCTCGGCCAGGGCGTCGAGCGCTTCGTCCAGGGGGAGCAGAGTGGGATCGGGTTCAAGCGAGATCTCAGCCGCCTCATCCAGCGGCAGGTTTTCCGCCGAGCCGCCCCGCTTCATAGCCTTATGACGACGCGCACTATCAACCAAAATCCGGCGCATCGCCTGCGCCGCGATCGCAAAAAAATGCGCGCGGTTCTGCCAGCGCGCGTCTCTCTGATCGATTAGCTTGAGGTAGGCTTCGTGGACCAGGGCAGTGGTCTGCAACGTATGGCCGGGGCGCTCGCGGTAGAGAAAGTTGTGCGCCAGGCGACGCAATTCGTCATAAATCAGAGGCACTAATTTCTCGAGCGCCTCGTGATTACCACTGCCCCAGTCCTGAAGCAAGCGAGTAACCTCGTCAGTAGAAGTCTCCATATTGCTGCCTGAAAACCATTCCAAGAGACGATTTGCCCCAATTCTTACACGCCTTGCGCGTAAATAGATAGGGGGAAGTTTCAAAACAGTCCGAGAGACTTTGGAGTGGCATAACCATGACCGTGTCTGCATCGACCTGGTCCAGCTCGATAAAGATGAGTGCAAACAATGAGGGTTGAATTGGAAGCCTGCGTAGTTCCTTGAACGCTCAGTGCTAATGGCGATGTCTGCGACCGGCACGCGCGGCCCAAACCTGAGGTAACCAATTATGACGATAAGAAACATGGCTCTATTCTTTGCTCTGATAGTTGCTCTCGGTAGCGCGTCAGTCGTCGCACAACGAACGAAAGCATCCACGCCGGCCGCCCGATCTCCTGAAGTTGTTCTTAGAGAGTTCTACAAGTGGTATATCTTTGCCACCAACCATCACAAAAAAACCACTAGTCCTTACGAGGGGGGAAGGGCAACTCTGAAGAAGTACGTTACGCTGAGGTTTATTCGGGCAATAGATCGAAACGAAAAACTGCCGGAGGATGCGGACGCTTTTGACGCGGATTATTTCCTCCTGGACCAGGACACTAGTGGTTATAAGGGGGAGAACATCTCCGTGTCGAAGGTTGCGGCCAAAGGCACAACCGCGACGGCTAATGTCAGTTTCTATCGCGGGGATGATCGAGGAGTGAAGGTTAGTCTCATGCAAGAAGCCGGCGTCTGGAAGATTGATAAAGTGAACGACAGAAGCGGCGCCGGCCTGGTGAAATAGGGCACGTCAGCCCCAGCGAACGAGGCTTACGCTGTTTGGATTTCACATCGACGCGCCATGACCAAGATCAGGATAGTGTCAGAAGCCCGACCGTTAGAGAGGGCATTGTTGTGAGAAGAGCCCTTCCTGACGGTCGGGCTTCTGACACTAGTAAAGGAGAGACATTCATGCGCAAATACGTCTTCGGCATCGCCCTACTATTGCTGGCTGGCGCCAGCGCACCGGCACAGGAGGGAAATAGCATTACCACCCGTTTCGGCGCGCTGACAATAAGTGACGCCGGCAAGCTTTTGTTCAAAGGGAATCCGTTCGACCCACCGTTCAAACCAGAAGACGGTTTGAGTCTGAGCGAGCCCTATCAGATCGGAGCCACTGATGTTGTGCTCGTCACTGAGGATGGTGGGAATGCCTGCCCGGCCCTCTATTACTTTGTTACCGTTAAAGAGTCGGGCGCCAAATTCACTCCCGCTTTTGGTACCTGCAGCGACGAGATCAAGATGAAGCGCACTCGCGACACCATCTCTCTTTCCATGCCAGGTTACCAGGGACCTTTTGAGTCCAAGAGAGCACAGGTGAAAGCCGCGCGGGAAAGGCATGTCTTCATCTATCGCGCCGGCGTGGTCACTGAGAATGGCAAGCCCGTTAAGTAGTAGGGTTGTCGTTTTGTCAATTGACTATCTGTAAAACCCTCTACCGTTCTTTCAATTCTCAACTCACCAAAAACTAGCGCACTTCAACACGAACAGGCGGTAGCAGCTTGTTCAAGGGCCGCACGGCTGCCATCCCAATCCTCAAGTAGGCCGTTAACCCCGTCGGTCGAAGTCTCCATATTTCCTCGTGAAACTCACTCTTTGACTCCGGCCTGCACCGATTCTTACACGCCTTGCGCGTAGACCGATAGAGGGAAGAATTCAAACGGTCCGAAGGACTATGGAGTGGCAAGACAATGAAAAACCTAGCGTTATTATTTTCGACAATCATCCCGGCCTCTGCCGGATCCGGTCTGCGTTTGTTTGTAACCCGCCGCGTACTGGGTAATCAAATCAATGAACGTCAAACCTCAAGGGTTCGATGGTTTTCGCGCGGTCAGTTCCTTTTGGTGTATTTGGCTTTGGCGCTGCCGGTGATGGCTGCTTTTTCGCAAAGGCAGAAAATTAGATGTCCCGATGTGCCGCGCGGCGTCGGCGCCCAATTCGGTAACGCGGTCGCGATGGACGGCAACACTATGGTTGTCGGGGCACGGTTTGACAGTACGACCGCCACCTCTGCGGGTTCGGCGTTTGTGTATGTGCTGAACGGAGGCGTTTGGACGCTACAGGCGCAATTGCTCGCCAACGATGGCGCGACTTTCGACAAGTTTGGTCAGTCCGTGGCGATTAGCGGAGACACGATTGTGGTCGGCGCATATCAAGACGACGCTCCTTTATCAAACGGTGGTTCCGCCTATGTCTTCGTCCGCAACGGCACGACCTGGACCCAGCAACAGAAATTAACGGCGAGCGACGGCACGGCTGATGACGAGTTCGGCAATGCCGTCGCCATCATCGGCGGCACCGTCATCGTCGGAGCGCATTTTGCCGACCTTCCAGGCAATTCTGCCGCTGGGTCGGCGTATGTCTATACGCGCAGCGGAACGTTCTGGACTCAAACCCAGAAACTCATTCCGACCGTTGGCAGTAACGGGTCTCCGATACTTGGAGATTCTTTTGGTGAATCGCTTGCTGTTAGTGGTACCAAGCTCGTCGTTGGTTCGGATCACGCTGACATACCGGAAACAGCCGCGGGTGCGGTTTATGTTTTCGCGGCGGTCGGCAGCGGGACGTATAGTCTGGAGCAAAAACTATTTATTGCAGACGGCACAAATGGCGATCTCTTTGGCTTCTCAGTCGCGATTGAAGGCAACACGCTGGTGGGCGGAGCGCGTGAGGACGCGGCTGCTTCAGGTGCGGCTTATGTTTTCGAATTCAACGGCGCCACTTGGACGCAGCAACAGAAACTTACTGCTTCGGACGGCGCGGCATCCGACCGCTTCGGGTGGTCGGTCGCCGTCAGCAATAATGTCGTCGCCGTCGGCGCACGCGAAGACGATACGGGCGTGGGACCGGACGCCGGTTCGGCCTATGTGTTCACGCGCAGCAGTACGACCTGGACGCAGCAGCAAAAACTTGCGCCTGGGGATCCTTTCAACGGCGACCGTTTCGGCTCAGGGGTCGCCTTGAGTCTTGGCCAATTGGTCGTGGGCGCAGCGGAGAAACCCTTAACCAATCCTGACGGTCAGGGCGCTGTATATGCTTTTGGCCCTCGACCAGTTTTTCCGGACTTCGACGGCGATAAAAAAGCCGATCTTTCCTTCTACGACGCCAGTTCGGGCAACTGGCAGTTTATGAAGAGTTCTGACAGCTCGGTAGTGACGATTCCATTCGGTACGCAAATCGATTTGATGGTGCCCGCCGATTTTGACGGCGACGGTAAGACTGACTCGGCCGTTTTCAGACCGAGCAGCGGCACGTGGTTTTGCTTGTCCAGTCTTTTCCCCAACACTTTCACCGCCCAGAGCTTCGGCCTTGCGGGAGACTTGCCAATGCCCGGCGATTTTGATGGCGACGGACGGGCAGACCTCTCGGTTTTTCGTCCTTCAACCGGAGCATGGCTAAGAATCAACAGTTCCAATAGCCAGCCTGTCACCGTAGTGCAGGGAGCAGCAGGAGATATTCCACTGATCGCAGACTTCGACGGCGACGGCAAATCCGATATCTCTTATTACCGTCCCTCAAACGGTAATTGGGGCATCCTTCGTAGTTCTGATAACTCTTTCTCCTCGACCCAGTTCGGCGCCTCAGGGGATAGTCCGGCTCCGGCCGACTATGACGGCGATGGGAAGACCGACTTGGCCGTTTTCAGACCGAGCAGCGGGACGTGGTTCGTCCTGAACAGTACGAATGGGTCGGTGTTAACCACGCCATTATTCGGGATACCCGGAGATAAACCCGTTCCGGCGGATTACGACGGCGACGGACTGGCGGATGTCGCGGTCTTTCGTCCGTCATCTGGGACGTGGTTTTTGCAGACATCACCACAAAGCTTCATGGCAATACCATTCGGAAATTCGAATTCTCAACCGGTGCCGCTGTTCTTTGTACGACAGGTGGTCACTGTCCAGTTCAGCGCCAGTAATTACACGGTGAGTGAGGGTTCACCACGCGTAGACATCGCCTTGACTCGCAGTGGCGACACGACCAGCAGCGCCAGCGTCAGCTTTGCCACGAACGATGGGGCCGGCTTGCAGAATTGCAACGTCACGAATGGCATCGCTTCGCCCCGCTGCGACTACACCAACACGCTGGGCACCATGACCTTTGCTGCGGGCGAAACTTCCAAGACTTTCTCGATCGCCATCGTCGACGACTCTTACGTCGAAGGCAACGAGAACTTCACCGTCAGTCTCAACACTCCAAGCGGCGCGACCCTCGGGGCGCAAGCGACGGCGACCGTTACCATCAACGATAACGACAGCAGCAACGGCACCAATCCGATCGACAGCACCAACTTCTTCGTGCGCCAGCAGTACATAGATTTTCTCGGCCGCGAACCTGACCCGCCGGGCCTTGCCGGCTGGACCAGCACCATCAACAACTGCGCGCCGGGCGACACCAACTGCGACCGCATACACGTGTCGCAACTATTCTTTCAATCGGCGGAGTTTCAGGATCGCGGTTATTTCGTCTACAGATTCTATCCTGTGGCGTTTGGCCGCAAGCCTGACTATGCGGAGTTCGTGGCGGACCTGGCGCGAGTGAGCGGCTTTCTGGACAACAATCAGTTGGAAGCAGCAAAGGTGCAGTTCATCGCGGACTTCATGGCGCGACCGGCGTTCGCCAGTGCATACAACGGGCTCACAAATCAGCAATACGTGGACGCGCTCTTGAATACCGCCGCCGTAACGCTGTCGAGCCGGCAAGCGATGATCGACGGCTTGAACAATTCGACGCTGACGCGCGCGCAGGTCTTGCGGCAAATTGTCGAGAGTTCGGCGGTGGCCACGAAGTACAACCATCAGGCTTACGCGGTAATGGAGTACTTCGGATATCTACGTCGACAGCCGGACGCCTTCTATCTGGACTGGATTGCAGTGCTGGACCAATCAAACGACCCGCGCGGGATGGTCACCGGCTTCGCGACGTCGGCTGAGTATCGGCAGCGGTTTGGACCGTGAGTGCGAGAAGCAGGGAGCAAAGGGCCAAGAGCGAGGGCAAAGAGCGAGGCCGTCAATTACCAATCGGCTTTGGCGATGTACTTCAGAACGTGCTTGACCGAGGTGTCGGAGTCAAAGACGACCTGCGCCAATTCTTACTCGCGTTGCGCGTATTTAGATAAGAGAAAGCCCACAGAAGGAGACGACATGTTCAATACTTACCACCTTATTGTCAGCAGTCTGTTTGTGATTTTTCTTTTCAGCGCGGCAATGGCCCAGGAAAATCGTGCGCGAATTGATGACCCGCGGGAACCCGTTCCCGTTGCGCCGCTGGTGACCGCGGCGGCTACGGCTGAACGAGTGCGATTTGTGAGCCCCGGCATAGTGGTCCAACTCAGGTTGGAGGTGTACAACGAAACGGGGCAGAAGATCTTCGACACCGAACTGCATGGTGGCAACGTGCTGGATTGGCACTTGCAGGACGGTGGGGGAGAGCGTCTCCCGTCGGGCTCGTATGCGTGCGTGCTGACAATTAAGAGTCTGTCAGGACGCTTGAGCCAGCGAGTCGGACTAGTGACGGTCGATGATAAGAAGGCGGCAGTCGAGGGCGCGGCCCAACTTTCCATAGCGCAACAGCAGACCATCGGCCCGCTGGAAGGTAATGTCGGATTTACTATTCCCCAACAGAGCGACGCAGAAGCCTTAACCGCCGTCACTCACGATGGCACTGAGGGCCAGTTGACGAGCACGAAGGGGGCGCTCACCTTCCGCACGGGCAATCTCTTTTCCGGCGAGGATGTCGAGCGCGTGCGGATCACGCCCGAAGGCAACGTCGGCATTGGCACTACCAAGCCGAAGACGAAGCTCGACGTTGCGGGAGTGATTCGCGCGCGCGAAGGCTTCATGTTCGCAGACGGGAGCACGCTGAAGCTTAATGAGAAGGGAGTGCTGACGCGCGCTAACCCCGATGGCGTTACCCCAAGCGTGGTCACCACTCAGAACAAGCTAGCTAAGTTTACCGACAATGCCGGCACCGTCGGCGATTCCGTCGTGACTGAGTCGGCCGGCAACATCGGCATCAACACGGCGACTCCAACCCAAGCCCTGGACGTTGCGAATGGGCGCATTGTGACCACTGGTAATCAGACGCTCACCAATGTTCTGGACTCTATAATTGAAGTCAAAACTACGGTCACCAACAACGCGGCTTTTGGTACCGGCTTCAAAGCCCGCAACTTCTTCAACGGTTCGGGGAACGGCCCCACAGGAATGGACATAGCCCCAACCTTCGCCCCCACCAACAGCATCGGGTTGGCTCGCGGTTTTGTATCCGCGGCTTTCTTTGCTCCGCCGACAGGCGTCACCATTTCCGAGGCCTGGGGAGGTGATGCCGTTACCATTTACAGTGACACTGGTGGCGCGGTTACCAACGGCAACGCCTTCGCCATTAACTCACCCTTTGCGTTTGGTGCCTTGAAGCCCACTAATCAGTATGGGCTGCATATCAATAATCAGGGACTAAGTGGCACCACCAACTCGTATGGATTGTTTGTAGATGCTCAGTCCGGGTCGCTTAACAACTACAGTGCGATTTTTGCCGGTGGCAACGTCGGCATCGGCACCGCCACGCCTGCGTACAAGTTACATTTGGTTGATCCGTCCAACTTGGGACTGCGAGTGCAAACCAACGCGCCCGGTGGGACCGTGGCCTCGTTCGGTGGTAATGGAGATTTCCAAATAGACGCGTCAGGTGTGGTGGGAGGCCGATTTGCAGTGAAAGAAGGGGGTAATGTTGGCGTCGGAACGGCAAGTCCGAGTGAGAAGTTGAGCGTCGCCGGTACCGTTCAAAGCACGTCAGGAGGCTTTAAGTTTCCTGATGGTAGCGTCCAGACCACGGCGGCGGCGAATACCACTTATACGATGTCAAGGAATCTCGATCTTGAAATTAACAACGCACTATCCGTAGTCCATTTGGATCTTCCCCCGGGCACGTACCTGCTAACGGCTACCGTCTGGTTTTATAATAAGGCAAATTTTTTCGGTCAAATCAACGACAGGACCTTTCAGTGCAGTTTTCAGGAGGTGCCGACAGCTCAGATATATCTGTCTTCTATGGCTGGCAATACCCATATGACAGCGACCTATCACTCAGTCCGGAATATCACGTCCGGTGGTGTAGACCTTGAATGCATATCACTAAGCAGTTTCCCACCTACCAACCTCTTTGCCGTTTACAGGCGCTTCACCGCCGTGAAGATCGGGGATAATGTCGTGGTGCAGTAGCGAGGTCATGAATAGAAATAGGTACCGACTGCAGCCACCCTGTACCTTTAACTGGATTCATATCCTGGTTCAGACTGACGATCCGCGCCACCTGGTCGCAGGATTTGTGAACTCGCTGGAATATCGAGGAGAGTTTGGACCGTGAGGAAGTGTCGGAATCACCACTCAGCCTTCGCAATATATTTCAAAACATGTTTGATGGAAGTGACGCCGTACGAACCGTCGGCTTTGCGTACGGGTATGTGACGATAGCGGCCCATCGACATCTTATTCAATGCCGTCGCTACGGAATCCGTCTCGCGTAACGTTTCCGGGTTCGGACTCATCAAGTCTTTGACGGCGGTAGTTCCCGCAACCGCCTCTTTCCCGGTCAACTTGTTGAGAAGATCTCGTTCAGTGAAGATGCCGACAAGCTTCTCGTCATCCATCACCAGCGCGCAACCAAGGCGCGCTTCTTTCATCTTCTTTATGACTTTGAGTGCCGATGTGTCGGGCGAGACGCTGAGGAATTCCTGCTCAAGCTGATTGAGATCGTCTGCCATCACGGAACGCGCCAGGCCTTCGCGACCGGCTTGAGGTGTGTCGAGGTTGAAGAGCGAAGTCATGCACTCTTCGCACCGGTCGGCGCCTTCGATGTTGTCATGTTGGCAGGAAGGACAAATCATAGAAGTTTCAGGTCTCAAGTTTCAGGTTTCAAGTTCGGGTTTCCAAGTCGCGCCCGTGCCTAACTTGAAACCTGAAACTTGAAACTCGAAACTTACTCCACCGTCCACATATCGCCGCTGTAAATCAGCTTCTCCAGAGTTCCGGGGCCGGATTTAGCGATCGCGGTTTGGATCTGATCGGCCATCATCTGGTCATAGCTGGGTCGCTCGACCGCCCGGAAGACGCCGACCGGCTGCGGAAAGTCCGGCTGCTCCATGCGTGCCAGCATGAACGCCACTGACGGATCCCGGAGACCAATGTCGTGGACCAGGAGGTCGGCTTCGGTTACGCCGTTCTCGCCGATCTCGACGACTTCCGGATGCGCGCCGTTCATCCGAATGCCTTGATTCCGATCCTTGCCGAAGATCATCGGCTTGCCGTGTTCGAGATAGAGGACCTTGTCCTGGCGCACACTGCGCTCGGCAAAATAGTCAAACGCATGGTCGTTAAAGATGTTGCAGTTCTGATAGACCTCGAGGAACGAAACGCCTTTGTGTCTGGCAGCGGCTTCGACCATCGTGCCCAAATGTTTGACGTCGATATCAATCGAGCGCGCCACGAATGTGGCCTCGCTGGCAATCGCCAGCGACAGCGGATTTACCGGATAGTCGATCACGCCCATCGGCGTCGACTTGGTGCGCTGGCCAAATACTGAGGTGGGACTGTATTGGCCTTTGGTCAATCCATAGATGCGGTTATTGAAAAGAATGTAATTGATGTCCAGGTTGCGTCGCAGCACGTGCATGAAATGATTGCCGCCGATCGAGAGCGCGTCACCGTCGCCGGTGATTACCCACACACTGAGTTCCGGATTCGCTGATTTGATTCCGGTTGCAATTGCCGGCGCGCGGCCGTGGATGCTGTGAAAACCGTACGTGTTCATGTAGTAAGGAAAGCGCGAAGAGCAGCCGATGCCGGAAACAAAAACCATCTTCTCTCGCGCGATGCCGAGTTCAGGCATTACCTTCTGCACGTTGTTTAAGATCGCGTAGTCGCCGCAGCCCGGACACCAGCGCACTTCCTGATTCGAAACAAAGTCCTTCTTCGTCAATTGTCCTGGCGGTGGCGCGGCGTGAAAGACTGACGCGCCGCCTTCGCTTTCAGCCGAGACGCTCGCGTCGACGTGCGCGTGGCTTCCGTTACCGCTTGAACCGTTACCTTGTGTGCTCATGATTGCTCCTCGATACTATTGTTCCGGCCGCGTCCGACGGCTGCGAATAACTCCAAATACTTTTCTCGAACATAGGGATTGAGCTTGTTTGCGAACTCGCCGTCAAGGCTTCTAATTTTGATCATTTCCTGTACATCAGCCAAGTCCTTCAGCCGGTCAGGAGCCGTCATGCCCGATGCGAGCTTCAATTCGATCAGTTTCTCAAGAGTTGCAAATCGAACCCCGTCGATTTCGACCGACGCTTCCAGTGGGTTTGGAAATCGGACGGGCTTTGGCTTGCCGTCACCCGGGTATTCGCCAGACGCGACTACGTCGATCCTGACGCCGTCTCTGGTTGATCGCAGTCTTTTCCTTGCGCCCGGAAAAGCCGGCGCGTATCCCAGTCCGATAAGCTGTTCGTGAAACTTGTTCAAGCCCTCGGCTGTTAACACCAAGTCTATGTCTTCAGTTAGGCGTGGATATCCGTGCGCCAACAATGCTACTGCGCCGATGACTGCATAGTCGATTTCATGCTCGTTCAGGTCTGCCGCGAGGTGCGCGAGGGCGCGGTTAAGACTTCCTTGTCCCATCAAGTACCCAAGCGCCTCCGCGTGCAATTCAACTACTGATCGCGAATCGGAAATCACAAATACTCCTCAACCTTCCGCACGATCTCTCGAATTTGGAACGGCCGGCCTTTCACCTTCGAGAAGGCGATCGCGTCAACCAAATACCGCGCGCGAATCATCGTGCACAGTTGGCCGAGGTTCATCTCGGGGATAATCACAGTTTCAAATCCCAAGAGGACTTCGCCGAGATTCTTTGGAAACGGATTTAAGTGACGCAGATGCGCCGATGAAACCGACTTGCCTTCGCCCTGCATCTTTTCCACTGCCGAAGTAATCGAGCCGTACGTCGATCCCCAACCAAGGACGAGCACCTTCCCCGTCTTTTCGCCAAAGACCTCGATTGGCGGAATATCGTTGACGGCCCGATCGACTTTCTCTTGTCGCAGCTTCACCATCAGATGATGATTCTCGGGATCGTAATTAACGTTGCCGGTGATGTGCTGCTTCTCTATGCCGCCGATGCGGTGTTCCAGACCCGGCGTACCGGGTAGCGCCCAGGGCCGCGCCAACGTCACTTCATCGCGTGCGTACGGCATGAAGTTGGTCGGGTCGGTTGTGAACTTGACCTCAATCTTCGGCAGCTTGTCGATCTCAGGCAGGCGCCAGGGCTCGGCGCCGTTGGCGAGATAGCCATCGGACAAATAAAAGACCGGCACCATGTACTTGAATGCCAGGCGCACGCTCTCGATTGCCATATCAAAGCAGTCAGCGGGTGTCGCCGGTGCGATCACGATCGCCGGACACTCGCCGTTGCGTCCCCACACGGCCTGAAACAGATCGGCCTGTTCAGTCTTAGTTGGTAATCCTGTTGATGGTCCGCCGCGTTGCACGTTGACGATAACAAGCGGCAATTCCGTCATCACCGCGAGGCCGATCGCTTCCTGCTTCAAAGCGACGCCCGGTCCAGATGTTCCCGTCAAGCCAATGTGTCCGGCAAAGCTGGCTCCGATGGCCGAACAAACTGCAGCGATCTCGTCTTCAGCCTGAAAGGTTTTCACGCCGTAATTTTTGTGGCGCGCGAGTTCGTGCAGGATGTCAGACGCCGGCGTGATTGGATACGACCCATAGAACAAAGGTCTTCCGGCCAGCTCGGCTGCCGCGACGAATCCGATCGCCGTCGCCTCGTTGCCGGTGATCTTACGATAGCGGCCTGGCGCAATGACGGCCTTCTTGACCCGGTAGTGCGTCGTGAATACTTCGGTAGTCTCGGCAAAGTTGTAACCGGTCTTCACGGCGACCTCGTTTGCCTTAGCCAGTTCCGGATTCTTTCCGAACTTCTCATTGATCCAATTCAACGTCGGATCGAGCGGGCGATCGTACAGCCAGTACAGCACACCGAGGGCAAAGAAATTCTTGCTGCGATCGATCTCTTTGCGCGAAAGCTGGACGTTGCCCTTAAGGGCGTTAAGGTTGAGTGTCGAGATCGGTAACTGGTGCACGCGATAGCCGGCGAGTGAACCATCTTCTAGCGGATTTGATTTGTAAGCCGCGTGCTCCAGATTGCTCTTTGTGAACTCGTCGCTGTTGATGATCAGGGTGCCGCCCTCTTCGAGATCGGGCAGGTTAACTTTCAACGCCGCCGGGTTCATAGCCACCAAAACGTTCGGCTGATCGCCGGGCGTGCGGATGTCGTGATTGGAAAAGTTCAACTGAAAACCGCTGACGCCGGGCAGGCTGCCCGCGGGCGCGCGAATCTCAGCCGGAAAGTCGGGCAACGTCGAGATATCGTTGCCCATAATTGCCGACGTGTTGGTGAACTGCGTGCCCGTCAACTGCATCCCGTCGCCGGAATCGCCGGCGAAGCGGATAGTAACGGTGTCGAGTTCCTCAAGATGTTTGTCGATGGTTTCGACCGGTGGTTCGATGACTGCGCTCATGTTTCTCCTGAATTGTGCGATCCGAGATTCTATCTCGGTTCTTCAATGAAAAATGAAAAATGGCAAATGACAAATGGAAAATGATCTCAAGCAGTTACCCCCCATCAACCGTGCCCGCCACCTGTGCCGGCAGCGGCGGCAGGTTCATCGTCTCTTTCGGATAGCACTCTGCCAGGTAAGTAATGATGTCGAAAACCGAAATCGAGCCTACCAGCTCGCCGTCTTTCACCAGCGGAATATTGCGAAAGCTTTTTTCATTCATCAGACGTACGGCCTCGCCAATCGTTGCCTCAGGCGAAAGCGTCTGCACATTTGGTTGCATCCACTTGCTAATTGGAGATTCCAGGTCAGCGTTCTCGCCGAGTACTTTTGTCAGCAGATCGCGCTCAGTAAAAATTCCGGCCACGCGACCGTCGTCAGAAACGATCACGCAACCTCCCTCATCGGCTTTCATTGCTTCGATGGCTTGCGCCAGTGGGGTGTGCGGCGAAACCGCAACGTAGTCGTCTGTCTGCAAGGCGCTCACGCGTTGGTCACGAGCATTTGGAAGTCGATCCATTATCGCGAGACTGCTTCCTGGTGCGGCATCTTCGGGTTGACGGTCGTACCTATTCTAGTTTTCCGTCAGGAGTGACTGCAAGCGCGCATTCTATCATATACGCGCAATCGTCAAGGAAGGTATCGCACTGGTCGTGATCCGGATCACAATCGTCATGGCCGGGCTAAAACTGGCGATAGAGCAGGTACAGTCCGCTCTTGCGAATGACCTGGCAATTGAAGCAAGTCTCTTCAGAACTGATCACTACCGTGCCGGCGGGGGCGCGGGTTCCTTCATCCAGATGAATAAAGTCCGCGCGGTTGCGACCTTCGATGGCCGCGTACCACAAACCGTCCATGTAAACCGGGCCATTGACTCCGTCGACCAGATAGATGGGCTTGTTCGGCTGCTTGAGCGCCTCGGCGTACACGATCTTGTAATCAACATCGAAATAGAAATCTCGCTTCGGCCCCTCGCGGCGAAAGACTTTCTGAAAGTAGACTGCCTGAAACACCACGGTGAGGAGCAAAACGGCCAGGATTGATCGCCGCGCGAATTGCGAGAGAGTCCGCGCCGCGTCGTGTTCCGTCTTGATTGCGATGAGTCGCTCCAGCAAGAACTCCAGCGCCGGAATCATCAGCACGAGCAGGAAAACCGGATAGGCAATCATCCGCAGCGAATGAAATTGATCGCCAGTGAGCGACCCGGGAATCACGGAAACCAACGCACCGTAGATAACAAATCGCCACCACGGCTCGCGCCAGTGCCGCACGATCACGACGATCAGTCCGATGATGACCAGAATGAAAGCTCCGATCAGAAAACTTCCCAGCGAACCCGTCACGTGATGACGTGGATTGCCGTCACCATCGATCAGCAGAGGAATCAGACTGAAGTCTTCCAGATATCGCCGGATGAACATGGGAATGATCTCGCGCCACGTCGATTCAGGCTTGACGTACGAGATCAGATAGAACCTTTGCGTCAACACGCCCGGATGACTGGCGTTGAATATGAATAGAGGGATGAGCGTGATCAGGTACGCGCCCCAAACTTTCATAACTCCCGTCAGGCGTTGCTGGTTAGTCGTGAAGAGAATCAAACCAAACGCCATCAAAGCACCCAAAAGGCGTCCGATCGAATAGGTGTAAGTCACCAGCGCCAGCGTCGCGGCGATGGCCATGACGTTCGGCCATCCCCATTTCTCTTTTCGCTGCGCGTAATGAACTGTTAGCAGGAACAACACCACGGCCATTGGATAGAAAAATGTTTCCAGCACCAGCCGGCTTACTTCGAACAACCACGGCGTCAGCAAGGCAATTGCCGCCACGATGATTCCGATTCGTTTTCTTCGGGAAATCTGCCTGGCCAGAAAACCGAGCAGCAGACACCCGGCAAAGACCCACGCCGCACTGAATACTCGCGCCGCCAGGATGCTGGGCTTGATAAAGAAAAAGAGAATCGAGAGCAGGTAAATCTGCGTCGGGTTTGCCCACTGCGTAAAGCCGCCGGTGTAGAACTGAAAGAACAGCGGCCAACGCTGAAACTCGCCGGCGCCCGTGTGCGCGATCAGGTAAGCGTTATAAGCGACGCCTGACTCGTCAACGTAAAACCCCGGCGGATTCTTCGATAGTCCATTCGTGTAAAGCAGAAAGAGCAGAGCTACTCCGATGAGGGCCAGTATCAAACGAGCGAGGGTGGTTCGCTTTACCATCCGGCGCTGAAATATATTTCACGTTTGAGTTTCAGTCAACAAAATGCCTTCTGACCTCTGATCTCTGACCTCTGTCTTCTTTGCCCTTTCCCCTTTGCCCTTAGCCCGCCTCTTGAGGCACTATTAGCCCACTTCTCAGCACGACCGTTTTGGAGCCGCCTTGAAACCCGAAGAACGCGCAAGGCAAAAGATAGATCAACTCCTTGAAGCCTCCGGCTGGATTGTGCAAAGCCGCGAGAACTTGAATCTCGGTTCGGGCCCTGGCATCGCGCTGCGTGAGCTCCCATCCCCCACTGGCCCGGCAGATTATTGGCTGTTTGTAAATCGTCAATTGGTTGGGGCGGTTGAGGCGAAGCCCGAAGGCTACACTCTGAGCAGCGTTGCCGACCAATCGAAAAGGTACATGCAGCATCCTCCCGTGGGTATTCCTTCGGCTTCAGGCCCACTCTCGTTTGGATATGAAAGTACCGGCGTCGAAACGTACTTTCGCAATGAAAACGATCCTGATGCCCGCTCCCGTCTCGTGTTTTCATTTCACCGGCCCGAGACTCTAGAAGCATGGAATAAGAAACCAAAGACGCTCCGCTCAAGTTTGAGGGAAATGCCTCCGCTAATAACAACTGGCCTGCGTGATTGTCAGACCGTTGCAATTAGAAATCTTGAAGAATCGTTTGCATTAGCGAAGCCACGCGCTTTGTTACAGATGGCCACCGGCAGCGGGAAAACATATACAGCGATTAGTGAAGCGTATAGGCTGCTCAAACATGCCGATGCTCGCCGCATTCTATTCCTCGTTGATCGACGGACACTCGGTAAGCAAGCGTTCCGTGAATTCACCCAGTACGTGACGCCAGACGATGGACGAAAGTTCACGGAAATTTACAATGTCCAGCACCTTACTTCGAATACGCTCGATCCCGTAAGCCAGGTTTGCATCACAACGATTCAGCGCCTGTATTCAATGCTAACTGGTCAACCGGAATTCGCCGAAGAAAACGAAGAACGGTCGCTTTATGCCGTGGCGCCCAAAGCTGAAAAGTCGCTAGATGTAACTTACTGTCCGGCGATTCCCATCGAAACGTTTGACTTCATCATTACCGACGAATGCCATCGATCGATCTACAACCTGTGGCGACAGGTGCTGGAATACTTCGACTCATTTCTTGTCGGCTTGACAGCCACTCCATCGAAGCAAACGTTCGGATTCTTCAAACAAAACCTCGTTACCGAATATCGCCATGAAGACGCTGTGGCTGATGGGGTCAACGTTCCTTATGAAGTCTATCGAATAAAGACGAGCATCAGCTCAAAAGGGGGCACCGTTGACGCGGGGTTCTTCGTCGACAGGCGCGACCGCGAAACACGGAAACGACGTTGGGAACGTCTTGATGAGGAAATGACCTACAGCGCCGATCAACTGGATCGCGACGTAGTGGCTGAGGATCAAATCAGATTGGTTATGCAAACGTTCAAAGACAAATTGTTCACCGAGTTGTTTCCTGGTCGAACGATCGTCCCGAAGACATTAGTATTCGCCAAGGATGACAGTCATGCGGAAGACATCGTGCACATTGTCCGAGAGGTGTTCGGCAAAGGTAATGAATTCTGCAAGAAGATCACCTATACGACAAAGAAGCCTGAGGATTTGATCTCCGCATTTCGCAATTCTTATGATCCCCGCATCGTTGTCAGTGTCGACATGATTTCCACCGGGACGGACATCCGCCCGCTGGAGTGCTTACTGTTTATGCGCGATGTGAAGTCGCGAGTTTACTTCGAGCAGATGAAAGGACGGGGCACTCGAACCATTGACGACACAGAATTGCAGGTCGTCACGGGTGATGCACGACACAAGACACAATTTATTATCGTAGACGCTGTCGGCGTCACTGAGAATGACAAGACCGATTCCCGACCATTGGAGCGGAAACGCAATGTGCCGCTGGAAAAACTTCTTGAGTCGGTCGCCCTCGGCATCCGAGACGAAGCGACGCTTTCATCTCTGGCCGCAAGACTGGCGCGGCTCGGCCGCGCTTTGACAGTTCCTCAACGTCGCGAGATTGAAACTGCGGCAACCGGCAAACCGCTTCACACACTTGTGCACGATCTCCTTCGTTCGATTGATCCGGATGCGCATGAGCAGCGAGCAAGGGAAGTATTCAAGACGGAGACACCTGCGCCCGAGCAAATCGATCTGGCCGCGAAAGAGTTGACGAACGAAGCTTGTGCTCCCTTCGATGATCCGAACTTGCGCAAGAAAATAGTTGAAGTAAAACGACAGAACGAACAGACGATCGATACAGTTAGCAAGGACAAACTGATCGATGCCGGTTTTGACGAACTATCAAAGGAACGCGCGCGCGCAACGGTCGAGACGTTTAAGAAATTCATCGAAGATAATCAAGACGAGTTGACTGCCTTGCAAATCATTTACAGTCAGCCGTACGGGAAGCGTCATCTGACCTACGATGCTATTGAGCAACTCGCCTCGGCGATTGAGCGCCCGCCCATCAACCTGGGATTAGAAAAAGTGTGGGACGCGTATGAACAATTAGAGAAATCGAAAGTCCGTCGCGCTGGACCGCAGAAGATACTGACGAACATCGTCTCGTTGCTGCGCTTTGCGCTCGGCGAAGCAGAAACATTAGAGCCCTGGTCCGATACGGTGGAAACGCGCTTTCACGAATGGCTTTTGCAGCAGAAGAAGGCGGGCAGAGAATTCGCGCCGGCGCAGATCGAGTGGCTCAATATGATCAAGGATCACATCGCCACGACCTTAACGATTGAGATGGAAGACTTCGAGCTTGCACCTTTTTTCGAGAAAGGTGGCGCGGCGAAGGTGTATCAAATCTTTGGACCCGACTTGAGTCAGATTCTCGATGAATTGAATGAGGCATTGGCGGCGTGATGCGTGTACAATAGCCGAGCGGGAACAATCGATAATGAGAGCTGAAGAGTTAATTGAATCGAACAATCACCCGGCTGCGGAGGATGAGCGCGCACAGGCTGAGAAACGCTGGCTGGCGAAGAATAGTGATAAATACGCAGGCCAATGGGTCGCGCTCGATGGGAGCCGTCTGCTGGCGCACGGTGATGACGCGCAGTCAGTCTATCGGACATCGCGGGCCACGCTGGCCGGCAGTGATCGCGTGCCGCTGGTAGTCCTGGTTGAAAGCGCGGACGCATTGCCATTCGGAGGCTGGTAAGGGCAGTGCCCCACACCCTCACATTCGATACCCTTCATATCTACGACGCTGGGGCAGACGGAATTTCGCTCGCCGTCGAATTGCAAAGCGGCACGGCGCGCGCTCGGGTGCTGGCCAAGCTCGACACCGGCGCAAGCTTCTGCATTTTCCAGCGTGAGCATGGCGAAGCCCTGGGACTCGACATTGAAAGCGGGACTCCGCAGCGCGTAGGCGCCGCCACCGGATCGTTCCTGACCTACGGCCACGAGATCACCCTCACTTCACTCGGCTTGAGCTTCACTGTCACGGTATATTTCGCCGCGCTCTATGGCTTCAGCCGCAACGTGCTGGGCCGTCGCGGTTGGCTCGATCGCACACAAGTCGGCATTGTCGATTACGAAGGAAAACTCTTCGTGAGCCGTTACGGTGCCGCGTGAAAAATCAGAGCAGGATAGAGGCGTTGTCGGCGTGATGGGTGAACCAACCAGCATCGCTCAACTTCCGACTGGGTGGACTTCAGCCACCATAGGCGAGTTGATCAGCCGTGATGGAATGTTCATTGATGGAGACTGGGTAGAAAGCAAAGACCAAGACCCGAACGGGGACGTAAGGCTGATTCAGCTTGCAGACGTTGGAGATGGCAAATATCGCAATCGCTCCGATCGATTTCTCACGAGCAAGAAGGCCATAGATCTCGGTTGTACTTTCCTCAAGCCCGGTGACGTTTTGATAGCGAGAATGCCTGACCCGCTTGGACGGGCCTGTATCTTTCCCGGTGACGCAAAACGATCTGTGACAGTCGTTGATGTTTGCATCGTTCGAGTGGGTTCGAATGGCATCAACAACAAATGGCTGATGAGTGCCCTCAATTCGATTAAGTTCAGAGCGGCGGTAGCATTTCTTCAAAGCGGTTCGACGCGCAAACGCATTTCAAGAGGCAACCTCGCAACTCTAAAACTTCCAGTTCCTCCCGTTTCAGAACAGGACCGCATCGTTGCCAAGATTGAAGAGCTCTTCACCAAGCTAGACGCGGGCGTTCAAGAGCTACGACATGCACAGACGCGGTTGAAGCGTTATCGGCAGGCGGTATTGAAAGCGGCAGCGACGGGCGAACTCACCAAAGAGTGGCGCGAAAGTACGACAAGCTGCCAGCTTGTCGAGTCGCAGCAACAGGCTGGCAGCCTGTCGTACATCGAACCTGCCGAGAAACTCCTGACGCACATCCTCAAAGAACGCCGCGAGAAATGGGAAGCCGATCAACTGAAGAAGATGAAAGCCTGTGGTCGCAACGCCGAGAAAGGTGATTCGAAGAAGGAGTATCAACAGCCTGTCGCGCCGGATACAAAAGATGTAAGTCTTATCCCCGAGGGCTGGGCCGTAGCAAGTCTCGATCAGCTAACAACTCGCATCACGAGCGGTTCAAGAGATTGGTCGCGTTATTACGGTAAAGGAAGCGGCACTTTTATCATGGCTCAGAACATTCGTATGGGTAATCTTGATCTAACCTACCGCCAGCCGGTGAACCCTCCTCTTGATAACCGTGATCGAGAAAGGAGCCAAGTAGAAAAAGGCGATCTGTTGGTTACTATCGTCGGAGCAAATACAGGCGATGTGTGTAGGGTACCCCGGCACCTTGCCGAGCACTACGTGTGTCAGAGCGTTGCCCTGATGAGGCCTGTCTTAGTTGAATCATCGTCGTTTGTTGAGGCCTATTTGGTTTCAGAAGAAAATGGTCAGCGCCAATTTCGCAGATACATTTATGGTGCCGGAAGACCTCATCTGAGCTTCGATCAACTTAGAACGACCGCAGTCTTATTTCCCCCTATCACCGAACAGCAGAGGATAACTTTGGAGCTTGACCGCGTCTTCTCCATCGCCGATACGATGGAGAAGAGCATCGCATCGAGCCTCAAGCAAGCCGAGCGCATGCGGCAGAGCGTTCTGAAACAAGCCTTCGACGGAAAGTTGATTCCCCAAGACCCAAACGATGAACCCGCGGAGCTATTGCTTGAGCGTATCAAGATCGAGCGCGCGAAACGCGAAGCCGGGAAAAGTGTAACAACGAGACGACGTACGACAAGCTGCTAGCTTGTCGCGCCCGAAAGGAAACGCAGCAGGCTGGCAGCCTGCTGTACTCCGGCGGTACTCCGATGAGCTATGATTACAAACAATTCTACCGTCGCAAGCTGCCGCACATTCATCCGCCCGGCGCAATATTGTTCGTAACTTTTCGTCTCGCTGGATCAGTTCCCAAAACTGTCCTGGAAGAGTGGAAGTCTGAAAGGCAATGGCTGGAACATGAGCTCAAAAGAGTTGCACTGGAAGCAAAGGAAACCAATACGATTGAAGCCCTCAATCACGAGGCACGTTTGATTGCTTTTCATCGCCACTGGTTTTTGAAGTTCGAGGAGATACTGCATCGGGCCGATCAGGGACCAACCTGGCTCAAAGAGGAAAGGATCGCAAAGTTAGTTGCGGATAGCATCAAATATCGCGATGGCAAAGTTTATCGCCTCGATGCGTATTGCATCATGTCGAACCATGTTCATGTCGTTATCAAACCTTTTCTGGATGAGAAAGACTTAAGCATGAAACTTGACACGGAAAGATTGAGTTACGAGAGCACTGAACCGCCGCTCGGAGTCATCATGCACTCGCTCAAGAGCTACACTGCCAACGAAGCTAATAAGATGCTAGAGCGAACCGGCGCGTTTTGGGAGACGGAAAGTTACGATCATGTGATCAGAGACGAAAAAGAATATCATCGGGTGATAGCCTACACTCTGAACAATCCCGTGAAGGCTGGACTGGTTAAGGACTGGCGAGAATGGCCATGGAGTTGGAAACGAGAGTACAACAAGCTGCCAGCTTGTTGAGAACATAAACAAACGCAGCAGGCTGGCAGCCTGCTGTACAACTAGAATGGCAAACGAATCCTCATCAATCGTCCAGCGCGTCTGGAACTACTGCAACGTTCTGCGCGACGATGGTATGAGCTATGGCGACTACGTCGAGCAGCTTACTTTCCTCTTGTTTCTGAAGATGGTCGAAGAAGGAACGCAATTACCACCGCCGCTAACCAAGCTCACCGACATTCCGGATACTCACGATTGGGCCGCGCTCCGCGAGCTTCGCGGAGATGCGCTCGAAGTTCAATATCGGCACACGCTCGAAAACCTGGCCAAAATGCCCGGAATGCTCGGTGTCATTTTCCGCAAAGCCCAGAATCGTGTGCAAGACCCCGCCAAACTCAACCGTCTGATCAGCATGATCGACGGTGAGACTTGGACCGGCCTTGACGTGGATGTGAAGGGCGATATCTACGAAGGCCTACTACAAAAGAACGCGGAAGACGTTAAGACTGGCGCCGGCCAGTACTTCACACCGCGACCGTTGATCAAAGCCATTGTCGACGTCATGCGCCCGAAGCCTGATCAGAGAATAGCCGATCCAGCTTGTGGCACTGGCGGTTTCTTGCTGGCCACGCACGATTACATTTCGAAGAACTACCGACTCTCTGGCAAGCAAAAGAAGTTCTTGAAAAACGAAGCACTGCGAGGCTGGGAGATAGTGGATGCAACCGCCCGCTTGTGCGTTATGAATCTCTACCTTCATGGTATAGGTGGCGAGCAAAGTCCAATAACAGTTAGTGACAGCCTGGCTTCACCGCCAAGCGAGCACTTCGATCAGGTGTTGACGAATCCGCCGTTCGGCAAGAAATCCAGCATCACGGTTATCAATGAAGAAGGTGAGGCAGCCAAGGAATCGCTTACATACGAGAGGACCGATTTCTTTGCTACTACCTCGAACAAGCAATTGAATTTCCTGCAACACATCTACACTCTCTTGAAGACCAATGGCACAGCCGCAGTAGTAGTTCCAGACAATGTTCTCTTTGAAGGCGGCGCCGGCGAAACAATCAGACGGCGAATTTTGAAACAATGCGATGTTCACACGCTCTTGCGCCTGCCGACTGGAATCTTCTACGCGCAGGGAGTCAAGGCCAATGTTCTTTTCTTCGACAAGAGGGTAGGCAGAGAACAGCCGTGGACGGATAAGCTCTGGATTTACGATCTACGAACAAACATCCACTTCACATTGAAAACGAATCCTTTGCGCTACGACGATCTCACTGACTTCGTTGCGTGCTTCAACGCCGACAATCGTCACGAGCGAAAAGAAACCGAGCGCTTCAAGGTGTTCACTTATGATGAGCTAATTCAGCGCGACAAAGTGAGCCTGGATATCTTCTGGTTAAAGGACGACAGCCTCGAAGATTCCGCCAACCTTCCCGCACCCGAAGTTCTCGCTCTAGAAATCTCCGAAAACCTCGAAGCCGCGCTTGAACAATTCAATAGCATCTACCAGTCCTTAAATCAAACCGAGTAAGTTTTCATTTTCATGACGCTCGTTCGACAAACCTCGCGCGCTGGCGGCATAATCCGTTCATGGCTCAATTGACCGAAAATGTTGTCCTTGATGCTCTGCGGCAGATCAAAGATCCTGATCTGCACAAAGACATCGTCACGCTTGGCTTTATCAAAGATTTGAAGATCGACGGCGGCGAGGTTTCGTTTCGCATCGTCCTCACGACGCCTGCGTGTCCCGTAAAGGCTGAGATGGAAAGCGCCGCGCATGAATATGTCAGCGCGATCCCCGGCGTCGAGTCCGTCAAGGTCACCATGGATGCTGAGGTGCCGAAGGGCCGTGGCATCGGTGACAAAGTGTCCGTGCCCGGCGTCAAAAACATCGTCGCGGTTTCGTCGGGCAAAGGCGGAGTCGGCAAATCAACGGTCGCCGTGAATCTCGCGGTCGCTCTGGCGCTCGATGGCGCGAAAGTCGGTTTGATGGACGCGGACGTTTACGGACCGAACGTGCCGATCATGCTCGGCGCCGGCCAGGCGCGTCCTGAAGTTGAAGGCAACAAACTTATCCCCGTCGAAGCGCATGGCGTGAAGCTGATTTCGATGGCCGTCCTGCAACCGGGCGACAAACCCCTGATCGTTCGGGGACCGATCCTGCACGGATTGGTGAAGCAGTTTCTTTCCGATGTGAAGTGGGGCGAACTTGATTACCTGATCGTGGACATGCCGCCCGGGACCGGCGATGTGCAACTTAGTCTCGCGCAGTTGGTGCCGGTGCAGGGCGCGGTGCTGGTGACGACGCCACAGGAAGTCGCGCTCATCGATGTGCGCCGCGCGCTGCGCATGTTCGAGACCGTCGCGGTGCCGGTGCTCGGCGTGATCGAAAACATGTCTTACTTCATTGCGCCTGACACAGGGAATCGCTATAACATTTTTGGTGAAGGCGGCGGCGAGAAGCTGGCTACGGAATACGGAGTACCGTTTCTTGGCTCGATTCCGATGGGGATTGAAGTGCGCGAAGGCGGAGACTGTGGCGTGCCCGTCGTTGTAGGTCACCCCGAATCGCCACAGGCCCAGGCCCTGCGCAAAGTGGCCGAAGAAGTGGCCCGTCAGGTCTCGATCGAGGCCATGAAACCAGAGCTTGCCGATTTGAAGAAATCTCAGTAAGATGACTTTGGATTTAGTCCGAAGGAAGCAATCAAAAAGAGGAGTTAAGATAAAAATGTCAGCAAACCCAGCAACTACCACGCCGACAGCATCGGCACCGCCCACGGCGCCGGCCATGACTTTGAACGTCACCGAACCAGCAGTGGTTGAGATTAAGAAGTTTATGACCAGCGAAGAAGGTCTGCCGGAAACTTCTGGCCTGCGCGTCCGCGTCGTGCCGGGCGGCTGCTCGGGATTTCAATACAGTTTGAATATCGAAGAAGAGTCGCGCCAGGGCGATTTCATTCTCGACGAGAAGGGCGTGCGCCTGTTCGTCGACATGTTCAGCGCACAGTATCTAAACGGTGTCCAAATCGATTACGTCACCAACGTGATGGGTTCTGGCTTCACATTCACGAACCCGAACTCAACGGGAAGCTGCGGCTGCGGCTCTTCGTTTACGGCGTAATGTCAGTACCGCCTGCGGTAGCGGGCGGGTAAAGATATCAGAAAGCAAAAAAAGGCTCGGCCTATTTCAGTTGGACTGAAGGCCGAGCCTGTTTTTTGTTTTCCGCGTGTCAGAAGCCCGCGCGTAAGCAAGGGCAACTTTCACTTTCACACTTCGTGGCTGCTCAAGTTGCCCTCCCTGACAGTCGGGCTTCTGACACGTCTACGCCGCCGCGCCGCGACGAAGCTTCTCGACGCGCTGAATGCCTGCGACAAACGCTTGCGCTCCGGCGGACTGAAACATCTCCATCGTCTCAACTTCATCATCAGTCACGGGAGTCAAAGCCAGGTCCGTGTATTCATGCCGGCGCGGATCCTTCTTGAGCTGGGCGTACATCCGATAGAGCCGCAGATACAGATGCGCCCACTTGACCTGCTTCCAAACCAATTCGGCCGCGGCCTTCGGATAAAAGATGAGCGGTGATTCGCGCGCCACGCTCGATCTGCGATCGCGGCGAAACTTCAGACGCAGAAACCCGCCTTCGAGCGGATGAATTCCTTCGATGCCGATACAGCCCTTGAACCAAACGATCAGGAACAGAGCTTTGCCGGGACTGACGCCGGTGGCCGTCGCCCGCTTGAGCACCGTCTCAATGTGTTCGTCCGTGTAGTAGAGTTCCCACGCTGATCGATAGACGCCCTCCCATTCCGCTTTCGACATGCGCGCATGCCCGACCACCGCGTGATTGAGGTCGTACTTGTTCACATCCGGGTCCATCCAGGTTCCGGCGTTGTGCAAATTCCGATGATCCTCCGAGCCGGGCAGCGGCGTGAGATAGAAAAACTCAAGCAGATCGACGGGCAGCTCTTTCTGTATCACCCGGATGTCGTGCAGGATCGATTCGGGCGTGTCGTTGGGAAACCCGAGGATGTAGCCACAATAAGTCAGGACCTTCGCCTGCTTCCAGGCCAAAAGCATCTTGCGATACTCAGTGATCTTGTTCTGCTGCTTCTTGGCTCCGAGCAGGCTTTCCGGGTTGATGTTCTCGAGTCCTATGAAGACGCGCTTGACGCCGGCGCGCGCGCATTTCTCGATAAAGTTCGTCACGCGGTGGCACAAGGTATCGACCTGGATGATGAAATTGAATTGCAAGCCTTCGCCTTCGCGAAGCTGAATCATCCGATCGAGAATTGCTTCCCAATTCTTGTTGCGGGCAAAGTTGTCGTCCGTGATAAAGAAACGATGGATGCCTTGCGCCAGGTTGGCGCGCACAATGCGCTCGCAATCGTCCGCTGAGCGGTAACGCGATTTCCGCCCCTGCACGTTGATAATCGTGCAGAACGAACATTGATATGGACAGCCGCGTCCGGCGTCCAGGCTGGTGTTCGCTCCGGCTGTCTTTAGGATTCGCTCCGAAGGCAGGAAGGGCATCGCTGCGCCTTCGAGGTTCGGCAAATCGTTCATGAAATTGTAGAGCGGTTTCAGTTGATTGTTCGCGGCGTCGCGCAGAACTTCGGCAAGACGGCCTTCGGCTTCGCCGGCAAAGAGCGACACGCCCATCTCTTCTGCGCGACGAACGTCGGGGTCGCGTTCAACGAGCATCGCGATCGTGCCTGAGACGTGAAAGCCACCGATCGCGACTGTGACGCCACGCTGGCGCAACGTTGCAGCGATGTCGAGCGCGCGCGGAAACTGATTCGACTGCACGCCGACCAGCATCACCATGCCGGCATCAGCGCCCTTCAACAGCGACGCAATCTTTGATGGGTGAATGCGGGTGTTGGTTTCGTCAAAGGCGTGAATATCGATTTCGACATCATCACCGAGCGCGTGTTGCTCAGCGCATTCGAGCGCGAGGCCGTAGAGAACCGCCAGAGAATTCGAGGGAATCGCAGAGCGCAGCCACTGAATCACATAGCCGTCGTCGTCATAGTGCGACGGCTTGATAAGTACCAGGCAGAAACGTTTCTTGTGAATCATTGTATTCGTGTCAGAAGCCCGCGCGTAAGCAAGGGCAACTCTCGGGTTGGTCGACGATCGAGGTCAAACGTGCTGATGAGTGCTCGCGGGTCTGGCCCTCCCTGACGGTCGGGCTTCTGACACTATCATTTGCGAACCAACTTCCATCCCGAAGGCAGGACGGCCGCGGCCAGCAGAACCTTGACGATGTCGCCGGGAACCAAATGCGTGACGGTTTGCCACAGCGTCAACATCGGCGGCGTGTGGTAGGCGAACGAGAACCAGGCCCAGCCGCAGAACAAGATGACGACTGAGCCAATCGCCATCGCCGCCGCCGCCGACAGGAAACGTCGATCCCAGCCGTGCTCGGCAAATGCGCCGGTGACGTAGGCAGCGGCGGGGAAGGAAACCAGATAGCCTCCGGTGGGGCCGATTAGATGCGCGAGTCCGAAGTGGCCGCCGGCGAAGAAGGGAAGTCCGATCGCTCCTTCGGCGAGATAGACGATGATCGCCAACGCTCCCAGGCGCGAGCCCAAGAGCGCTCCGGTAAGCAGCACTGCAAAAGTCTGACCGGTGATCGGAATCGGGCCGATCGGGATAACGACTTGTGCCGCTACGGCGTTGAGCAGGCTAAATCCGATCACCAAACCAACCTGCCGCACCACGTCGAGGGGCGCCAACGCCACGCCCAATAATGTTTCGCTTTTTGCGACTGAAGTATCAAACATTCTGATCTCCGACTTCTGGCTTCTGATCTCTGCCTTTAGGGCTGTACGCACAACACCGGACACGGCGCGTTTCTCAGGATGAACTCGGCCGTATCCGTGATGCCGGCCTTGCCACTTGAACACAGTGCGGTGGTGATGGCCACCAGATCCGCCTTGTGACGGCCCGCGTGTTCGACTACGGCTTCGCCCACACCACCATGCAAGCGCCGAATCTTGCCGAACGATTCCGATGCGCCGGCCTCAGCAAAAAATCTCTCCAGCGTAGCCTGGCCACCATCAGCCGGCTCTTCGTCGCCTTCATTAAATACGCACAGCGCCTCGAGTTTGGCTTTCGTTCTTTTAGCAATCGATGCGGCGAGCGGCAGAATCTGCTTCGAATTCTCAGCCAAATCGGTGGCATAGACAATCCGTTGAAAGCGGTCGATCGGGCGGGTAGTGCGGCGCGGTCCGTGCAGCCGGGCGATGATCGTCGGAATCTTTGAGTCGCGCGCGACCTGCTCAGCCACACTGCGCCCCAGGAAAAATTGCCCAACATCCGAGCGTCCATGTGAAGCCATCACGATCAGATCGCAACCGCGCGCTTCCGCGTCGCGCATGATCACCTGCGCCGGATCGCTTTCGCCCTTTGGAATGATTGTTTGGACGACGCGGACCGATGACGCTCCCGTGGGCAGCCCCGGGAATTCGTATCGTGAAGTCTCGGTGATGTGTGGATCGCCGCCGTCTGAAATGTGGATCGAATGTACGGTCGCCTCGAACTGCGCGGCAATAGCCACCGCCAGCGGAAACGCGCTGTTGGCTACCGCCGAAAAGTCCGTTGGAAACAGTATTGATCGAATCATACGAGTAAGCAGTAAGCAGCGAGCAGTTAACCACTCAGATCCAAAACCTCGCTCACTGCTTACGCACGACCGTTCTCTCGGGAATCTTACTTAAGTAATGCCGCGCGGTCTAGTTTTCTCCGCCAATCCGCATCTTGTGGAATGACCGCCAGACAAAGTACATCGACACGAGAAAGAAAGCGCCGGCCAGGATGTGACTAGCCAGCGGCCCATTTTTGCCGAGTTGGCCGGTTTCGCTACCGACGCTGACGGCGAGTTCAACGGCTAGCAGACCGAACAACGTCGTGAACTTGATCACCGGATTCATCGCCACCGACGAAGTGTCTTTGAAGGGATCGCCGACGGTGTCGCCGATTACGACCGCATCGTGCAGCGGAGTGCCTTTCTGCTTCATCTCGACTTCGACAACCTTCTTGGCGTTGTCCCACGCGCCTCCGGCGTTGGCCATGAAAATCGCCTGATACAAACCGAAGATCGCGATCGAGATCAGATAGCCGATGAAGAAGAACGGTTCGACAAAGGCGAATGCCAGCGTCGCGAAAAAGACGCCGAGGAAGATATTGAACATTCCTCTCTGCGCGTACTTCGTGCAGATTTCCACGACCTTCTTGCTGTCCTCTACCGAAGCCTTTTCGACGCCTTCGAGTTTGATGTTCGCTTTGATGAATTCAACCGCGCGATAAGCGCCGGTGGTGACTGCCTGGGTTGACGCGCCAGTGAACCAGTAAATGATTGCGCCGCCGGTAATCAAACCGAGAACGAACGGCGCATGCAATAACGAGAGGCTCTCGGTGTTCTTGGTTAGGCCTTCGGTTAACGTCATGATGATCGAAAAGATCATCGTCGTCGCTCCGACCACCGCCGTGCCGATCAAGACCGGTTTCGCGGTCGCTTTGAACGTATTGCCCGCGCCGTCGTTTTCTTCCAATAAGTGTTTGGCGCGCGCGAAGTTCACGGTCATGTTGTGTTTGTTCTTAAGCTCTTCTTCGATGCTCGGCTGTTGTTCGATCAGCGAAAGTTCGTAAACCGATTGCGCGTTGTCAGTGACCGGGCCATAAGAATCGACGGCAATCGTCACCGGGCCCATGCCTAAGAAACCAAACGCCACCAGGCCGAAGCCGAAGACGGGCGCGATATGCATGACCCCGGAAGAGACCATCAACGCGTCCAATCCCATTGTGCTGAAAAGGAAGGCGATGCCCATCAGGCCGACGATGCTGATGCCCAACGAGTAAGCCGAGAAGTTACCGGCGACAAAACCCGACAAAATGCCGAGCGATGCGCCGCCTTCCTCAGCGGACTTTACGACTTCCTTGACGTGTAGCGAGTTGGTGGAGGTGAAGACCTTGACCAGCTCGGGAATCACCGCGCCCGCCAAAGTGCCGCATGAAATGATCGTCGCCAGTTTCCACCACTGAGTCGAGTCATATCCCAACACCGGAATAATCAAATAGGAGACGACATAAGTAGCCGCGATGGAAACGATCGAGGTGAGCCACACCAGCGAGGTCAGCGGGGCTTCAAAGTCCATGTCGTCTTTGTTCGCAAAGCGGGCTTTGGCGATTGCGCCATTCACGAAATACGAAACGGCGCTGGAGACCAGCATCATGATGCGCATCACGAACAGCCACACCAGCAACTGAACCTGAACCTTTGGGTTCGGGACGGCCAGCAGAATAAAAGTAATCAGAGCGACGCCGGTGACGCCATAGGTTTCAAAGCCATCGGCGCTGGGCCCGACTGAGTCGCCGGCATTGTCGCCGGTGCAATCGGCGATTACGCCCGGATTGCGCGCGTCGTCTTCTTTGATCTTGAAGACGATCTTCATCAAGTCGGCGCCGATGTCGGCAATCTTGGTGAAGATGCCGCCCGCGATTCTCAGCGCGGCCGCCCCCAGCGACTCGCCGATCGCGAAGCCGATAAAGCACGGTCCGGCATACTCGCCGGGAACGAATAGCAGGATGACCAGCATGATCAGCAACTCAACGCTGATCAAAAGCATGCCGATGCTCATACCGGCTTTCAACGGGATCGCGGAAATCGGAAAGGGCTTGCCTTCGAGACTGGCGAACGCGGTCCGTGAATTCGCAAACGTGTTGACGCGAATGCCGAACCACGCCACGCCGTAACTGCCGGCGATGCCGACCAGACTGAACAAAAGTATCATCGGCAGCGTAACCGCAACCGAGTGTCCCGGCACTGGCCGCAGAACACCGAAGTACGCCACCACGATCACCGCGATGAAAACCCAGAGGATCATTATGAACTTGCCCTGAGTGATCAGGTAGGTCTTGCAAGTTTCATAAATCAGCTCTGAGATTTCGCGCATCGCGCGATGCACGGGCAGATTCTTTAACTGGATGTAGATCACCAGCCCGAACATCAAGCCAAAGAAACAGAACAGCAAGCCGACCAGCAACAGCCGATGCCCATCGATGCCTATAAACGTTACCGACGACAAGTCAGGCAACTTTAGTCCGGCCTCGCCCCCTTCGCGGGGCGAAGCGAAAATGGCCGGCGCGCCCAGCGCACAGCTCGTGATGACGAATAAGAGAGTTAACAGGCGGCGACTCATCGCCGTGGCAAAATTCGACGTTAAATTCACTAGTAAGAGAATCCTTTCAGTTTCGTTGATGCGATTAGCGAGATTAAAGCCTTGCTGAAAAGCCGAGTATTATTGCCGATTTGTGAGGGCACTGTCCAACTCCCAGGTAGCTCTTCAGTAGAAACATTGAGTCCTTACGCACCGTATTCCATAACGGTCCGGGTCTGGTGCGCGAGATCTTCGCTTAGGGCTTCACAGAGAGGAAAATCACATGAGCAAGAGAAAAACCTGTTATCTGGTTAAGCTGGCCGCAGTTATGTTCGTCACGCTTTGCACAACTCAATTCGCTGTCGGGCAAAACAGCAGACAACCAGACGATAAGGAAACTCTTCAGCAGCTATTGACTGAGGTGCGCATCTTGCGCCAGGCAATGCAGATCCTTCAACGAATGAGCCTGGATACCTATCAGACTCAGGTGATGGTCGACCGGATACGCGCTAATCGAGAGGACGTTCGTCGTCTGACCGCTTCGCTTAGCGAAACGCGCGACCTGATTACCAAGAATCAAGCAGCGATTCCTGAGGGCGCGGATGAACAGAAACTGCTGGAGGGCCAGATTCAGTTGGAGATTGATCCAAACAAGCGCGCCCAGTTGGAGTTCGAACTAAAGCGTTCCAAGAAAGGGGTTGAGCTTTACAAGTCGCAAATCGATGCGCTGAAAGAGCGCGAGCAGGAATTGTCGACGGAGTTGCGCGCCGAACGGAGCAAGCTGGATGAGCTGGAGAGCCGTTTGGATTTGCTGGAGCGGGCCATCGAGAACGACCGGCAGAAACTTGAAACCGACAAACCAGCGCCCGAAAAAAAGCCTTAGCGCCTTGGGGCATGGGATTCAGATTTCGACTGCAATCGCGTCGGTTCCGAGTTGGGTTCCTCTGCGACCACCAATCCATCTTCGGATCGAGTCGATCAAAACAATCACTGCCGCCGTCATAATCAGCGCCGTCAGAGAAGTGTTGATATAGCCCTGCGTTGCGGACGCGGGATTCTGCGCCTGTGGCCAGAAGATGTCGCGAATCGATTCATAGCCGGCGACCAGCGTCGTGGTCGACACGAAAGAGAGCGGAACAATCGTTACCCAACTGTAGCGCGCCTTGCCCATGTTGATGATGACCGTGGTCGCGACGCACAGCGCAACCGATGCGAGCAGTTGATTCGCGATGCCGAACATTGGCCAGATCGTCGAGATCGACCCACTCCAGATAAATGCCGTCCAGGCAGCGACAATCACCGCGCTCGTAAGAATAGATCCGGGCAACCAATTCGGTTGTTCGAGCTTTCGATAGAATCGCCCACCGAATTCACCCAGCAAAAATCGAGCGACACGTGTCCCTGTATCGATTGTCGTGAGGATGAAGAGCGCTTCGAACATGATCGCGAAGTGATACCAATACTTCATCAAGCCGCGCAACCCAGGAATGCCATCAAAGATTTTCGCGATGCCGAGGGCCAAGGTCACTGCTCCGCCCGTGCGGCCACGCAGATTCTTTTCACCCGATTCCTGCTGCAGGTGATCGATTTCCTGTGGCTTTAGATTGAAGCCTGGCGCCGAGTGCTCATCAACCATGCGTACGTACTTGGCTTTTTGCGCGTCGGTCGTTTGCTGGGTATTGATCGCAAAATAGTCTCCCGGGAAAAGCGATGTCGCGGCGATCAGAGCGACGACGCCCACCACGCCTTCCATCAACATGCCGCCGTAGCCGATCATCCGCGCATCGGTTTCTTTCTTGATCATCTTTGGCGTGGTGCCGGATGAAATCAGCGAATGGAATCCGCTGATGGCGCCGCACGCGATGGTGATGAAGACGAACGGATAAACCTTGCCGGGAATGACCGGGCCGCCGCCGCTGATGAAGGGCGTGAACGCCGGCATCTGCAAATTCGGATGCACGAGCATGACGCCGATGATCAGAAACGCAACCGTGCCGATTTTGAGATATGACGAAAGGTAATCGCGCGGACACAACAAGAGCCACACCGGCAAGACTGATGCGATGAAACCATACCCAGCCATCAGCAGCGTGATCTTGTGCGGCGACATGGTGAACGTCGCGGCCCAGGATGAATCCGCAATCTTGCCGCCCAGATAAACCGCGAACAGCAATCCGACGACGCCAATAACGCTCGCTTCCACAATTTTTCCCTTGCGAAAGCGATACATGTAGAGTCCCATGAACAGCGCGAGCGGGATCGTGAAGCCGACGGTGAAAGTTCCCCAGGGCGATTCAGCTAACGCATTCACCACGACAAGCCCCAGTCCGGCCAGCGCAATCACCACGATGAACAAAATCGCGATCCCTGCTACGACGCCTGACAGCGGACTGATTTCAGTCCGGGCAATCTCAGCCAGCGATTTCCCTTTGCGTCTGATGCTGGCGACGAGAATCATGAAGTCGTGCACCGCGCCGCCCAAACAGACGCCAATCACCAGCCACAGAAGTCCCGGCAAGAAACCAAACTGCGCCGCCAGTACCGGCCCAATCAACGGCCCCGCGCCGGAAATCGCCGCGAAGTGATGTCCGAACAGAACGTACTTGTTAGTTGGATAGTAGTTGTGGCCGTCGTACATCGTTTGCGACGGCATCGGACGCGAATCATCCAGCGCCAGCACCTTCGCGGCGATGAATGCAGAGTAGTAGCGATACGAGATCGCGAGAATGCACAGCGCGCCAACGATGATTGGTAGAGCGTTCATCTCTTTTGGTTCTGCGGCCCAATCATAACTGCGGTTTCAAGTTTTGCGAAGCGAAAGTTCAGAGTTCAACCTTTAGGTTGCGGTCGCGAGGCGCAAGCTGAAGCTTGAACTCTAAACCGTCGTTGACATGCGATTGTCTCGTAGCATAGAGTTGCGGGCGCTTTACGACTCAACCGGAGATTACCCCGCGATTAGACCTGTCAGGTTTTTCGGTCCGCCCGAACCTGCGTTACTCCGTCGGGGTTCAATTTCCAATTCACAAATAGTTTGGGAGGATCGATGAAAAGAATTCTACTATCTCTGACCGCTCTGGCATTGCTTACGAGCGGCTGCGGGCAGAAACCTGCCGCCAACACTGCCACTCCATCACCCAAGAGTTCGCCGGCTGGTTCGCCGAATGCCAATAGGACGACGAAGAAGCTTCCTGAGAACAAGGCCAATCCAGTTCCTGCGGATTGGATCACCATGTCCGACGACGTCAAGGGCTATGAGTTCCAGGTTCCGAAGGGAACGACGCACTCAACGGACACGACTAGCGGCGTCGATGTTTACACCGCCAGCGTTCCCGCTCCTTACGACATAGCCATTCTGGTTTTTGCTTTCAAGGACAAGACGCTAACGAAAGACGATCTGATGAAACGCGTCGAGGCTGCACTCACGGCCATGGGCGAGAAGGACATCAAAATTGGCGCACCGACCGAGCTTAGCCCCGACTATAGCGTGGCGACGATCTCTTCCGTCGATAAGGATGGAAAGACCACGAAGGGCAAAGTTCTGGTGGCAACCGATATCACCGACAATTACATCATGATGGTGGGAACAGACGAGTCCAAGTACGGCGCCAACGAAAAGACGATCGATGAGATCTGGGGTAGCTTTGGCATGTACAGCGGCGGCTACAGCGGCAACAGCTAAGCCGATCGCTTGTTTATCGAGACGTAATCTAGGGGGCTACGGCTGGGATCGTAGCCTCTTTTTTCTAATCGTGTCGTGAGCCCGCATGGTTGAGGAAGGATGGAAATGAGAACTATTAAATTGAGCATTATCATGACAGCATTGCTCCTGAGCGCGAGCCAATCTGTTGCCGTCAAGGCGCAGTCCGCGCCAATAAAGCGAATTGGGCCGGATACGCTCGTTGCGGATCTCTACCGGCAACACAACCACAAGCACAGCCCATTCTTTCAAACTCGCAGCCGGGCGCTGCTCTACAAGTATTTCGAGAAGGGGATCGCGGACTTGATCTGGAAAGACGCGGTGCACTCGAAGGGCGAGGTCGGGGCCATTGATGGCGACCCGTTGTTTGATGCGCAGGATATGGAAATCAAGAAGTTCGCGATCAAGAAACCACGGTATGAAGAGGGCCGGGCGCTGGTTGACGTCACGTTCGAAAATTTCGGCAAGCCGCAGACGATCATGTTCATCGTCGTCAAGGGTCGGGCGGGCTGGAGAATCCGCGACATCGTTTACAGCGAGGGCAGAACGCTGGGGAGCGAATTGAAAGAGACGCGCTAGGAGTCTTGGCGGGATAGCCCATCTTTCAGATCGGCGTGCAGCAAACGATGAAATAAATGCTCGCCGACCTCGCGACGCACTGACAGACGGCCGGCAATGTATGCCCGCGACTGCAAACCTCGCTGCACTGATTCGCAAATGTCCAAGTCTTCCTGCTGAATGCGCTCGCCGACATCGATACTGGCGCGATTCCGTTCGTTCGCCGCTTCGGAAACATCCGCAAAATAGAAATCGAAAATAACTTCCGTGCGATCGATGGCGAGCGGCCGCACCAGGTTTGTGTCCATCACCCCTTCGTAGCAATTGATCATAAAGTTGGGATAGAGCCAGTAATATAGTGCCCGCTGACCGGTCCGGGCGGCGCTAACCTGATCGTCTTCGGTCCCAGTGACCATCGGACTCGATTGCAAGCAAAAGCGCTCACCGTTTTCGATGGTGTAGTTCGTGTAATCGAGCACGCTGTCGAGACCTTTGTGCAGGTGCGGCACGTGATAGCCGCCGTCGAGATAGTTGTCGATGAAGACTTTCCAGTTGCAGTTGAGCGTGTAGCGACGGCGTTCCGTCCAATGAAGATTCGCTAGTGTCAGGCCGCGAAATCGATTAATCAGATCGTTGCCGAGAAAGTCTTCGATCCGATCGCTGGCTTCGTTTAGATGGCGGACTTGTCCGTCTACTCTCGCAAACACCCATTTCTCCCAGACCCCAATCTCAATCGGCGCCAATCCGTTCTTCGCGCGTTCGAAGTTGCAGACGCCGCCGAAATCCGGCGTGCCTTTCAGTTCGCCTTCCAACGAATAAGTCCAACCGTGATAGGGACAGCGCATCTGGTTCGCGTGCCCTGCGGGTTCAGTCATCACCGCCGCGGCGTGATGACGGCATACATTGAAGAATCCGCGCACGACATTGTCACTACCGCGCACAATCACGATCGGCTCGCCGGCAATTTCCGTTGTGACGAAATCTCCCGCTTCTTTGAGTTGATCGACGCGCGCAGCGAATTGCCACGAACGACTGAAGGCCGTTTCCTTCTCAAGTTCGAAAACGCGTTCGTCCGTGTACCAGGAGGCAGGAATCGTCGAGGCTTCGGCGAGCGGAGCGTCGGGATTGTAAGCGTCGATGATCTGGGTGCGCACGCCTCCGGCGTGCAACCTGTTCGCAAACTCGTCACCTTGTTTCATAGCGAAGCGGCACGCCGGAGGCGTGCGTACCCAGATCAGACGGGCGTCGCTGTCTTCTGTTTCGGACTGTAGAACGGCGTCTTCGCTACCCTGGCCGGAACGCGATGTCTGATAGCCTCGACAGTGATCTCGATTTCGATCTGCGTGCCTGGCTTTGCATAGTCGCCCGTAACCGTCGCGAGGCCGATCATCTTTTTCAAAACCGGCGACCAGGTCGTTGAAGTGGCCTTGCCAATCTGGTTGCCGTTTTTGAAAACAGGAACGGCGACTCGCGAAGCGATCGGAGAGACCGCCGGCGGCAATCCAACCGCTTCGTAAAGCTTTTCAACTTCGGTCCAGTCGGTCTCGAGTCCCACGATCTGCTTTGCGTGGCCACGCTTCTTTTCTTCAATCAGTGCTTGTTGCCCCACGAAACGATTCTTGTCCAGGTGTACCAGACGATCCATACCCATCTCGAACGGCGAATACTTCTGTTCCTCGACCAGTGCTTTCTTGCTGCTGTTGAAATCGACGTCGATTAGGAGCAGGCCGGCCTCGATGCGCGCGACGTCGAGCGCCAGCATTCCCGAGGGGGTTATGTCGAACGCGCGTCCGCCTTCGATCAAGGCATCCCACACATTCAACGCTCGATCGGCATCAACCCAGATTTCATAACCGAGATCGCCGGTGTATCCCGTGCGGGAAATTTCAACTGGCACGCCGGCAATCTTGCCCGTCGTCACGCGAAAGTATTTCAGGTTAGCAATGTCGCCATCTTCGGTTACTGATTTCAGCAGCCGCGCGGAGGTTGGCCCCTGCAGCGCCAGCGCGCCCACGCTTTCCGAGATGTCTTCGATTTGCACCTCGAGCCCGACCGCGTTTTGGGTGAACCAGCGCAGGCTGGGGTCGGCCGCCGTCCAGCGATAAATGTTTTCTTCGAGTCGCGAAACCGTGCCGTCGTCGATCACTTTGCCATGCTCGTCGCACCACGGCGTGTAGATCACCTGGCCAACGGAAACTTTGCGCACGTCGCGCGTGATCACGCGATCCACCAGGCGGGTCGCATCTTTGCCCGTGAGTCGATACTTGAACAGCGGCGAGATATCAATCAGCGCAGCCGCATTGCGGATGGCGTTGTACTCGTGTTCGTGATGCGCCTCGTACGCACTGACCGTGTAGTAGCCGGACCACTCGCGATAGTTCAAGCTTTCGCACAGCCGAAACGTCCGTTCATGAAATGGAGTTCCTATGGGCATTATTGTTTTAGTCAGAACCGCCTGCGTTAGCGGGCGGTTGATCTCGGTCAAGTAACTTCGGCGATAATCACGTTCCACCACCCGCTACCGCAGGTGGCTCTGACAAGCGCGCGTTGTCAGAGCGAGCGATTATAAGTATGCTCTACAGTACCGAGCAAGAACAATTGGGTTACTTTGCGGGCACCACAAAGGAAGAGAAGAATTATGAGGAAACTAGTCAGACGTTCGCTGTCCATATCTATTGGGTTGTTCGTCCTTCTTTCTGTCGCGGGAAACGCTTTTGCACAGGCAAGCCGTGACCGCAACATAAAGAAAACGCGTGAGGCGGCTGAACAATCATCCAAAGCGGCGCGCGTGTTCGATCAAATCATGGGTACGCGCGACCAATCGATCCCGCGCGATCTGCTCGACCGCGCAGAGGCGGTAGCGGTTTTCCCGAGCGTGTTCAAGGCGGGACTCATTGTTGGTGGCCGCGGCGGCCGGGGAGTAATCAGCCGGCGCGTGGTGGGCGGTTGGAGCGCGCCAGCGTTCTTCAATCTCGGCGGCGGCAGCGTCGGTTTACAGATTGGCGCGTCCTCGACGGATTACATTCTACTTTTCATGAACGATAATGCGGTTGAGAGTTTGCTCGGCGACAAGTTTGAAATCGGCGGCGAAGGCAGCGCGGCGGCAGGGCCCGTGGGAAGATCCGCGAGCGCTTCTACTGACGTGAGGTTGAATGCGCAAATTCTTTCTTATTCGCGCAGCAAAGGCCTGTTCGCCGGCCTGGAATTGAAGGGCGTCGTGATCAAGCCCGATAAGGAAGACAACCTGCTCGTTTACGGCATGACCGCCCGCGACATCCTGACCGGAGCGAATAAGATCTCGATGACCGCGATGCCCGAAGGCGTGCGCATTTTTCCGCAGACGCTGGCGCGGTATTCGAGACGAAAATAATGTTAGGAGTCTCTCTGATCGGGGGCGTCCGGCTCTACTACGACTCGCTTAGAATCAGCGGGAGACAATGATCCCAGGTGAGCACGACTTGATTTATCGTTGCGAAAGATGCGACCGAGAGACGGCGCACGTCGTTGAGACTATTGGAGCGGATAATCAGGCGCACCATACTTGTTGGGGTTGCGTAGAGCGAGACGAGAAGCGCAACAACCTCAAGCCCGGTTGGCGACGAGCACATCGTACGCGGCGCTATGAGTTGGTTGGCCCGCCCGCTACCGCAGGCGGTTCTGACTAATGTCCTGGGTTTGTTCCCATTCGCGCCCATCGCGCGCGAGGAGTTCGTCAGCTTCGTCAGGCCCCCACGATCCAGCTTTGTAGTTAGGAAATGCGCGTGGCGGTTGCGAGGACCAAGCTTCCTGGATCGGCGTGACCACGCTCCAGCCGGCTTCGACTTGATCGGCGCGCTGAAACAGAGTCGCATCGCCCACCATGCAATCGTGCAGCAGGCGCTCATAACCGGTGCTGGGCGTGTCGCCAAAATAATCCTGATAATCAAAGTTCATGTCCACCGCGCCGATGCCGAGCGTCGGCCCTGGCACTTTTGCGCCGAAACGCAGAGAGATTCCTTCGTCGGGTTGGATGTGCAGCACGAGCCTGTTAGTCGTGAGCCGTTCGACCGGCGTATCGCGAAACAGCACGAACGGAGCACTCTTGAACTGAATGGCGATCTCAGTATCACGCGCGGCGAGACGTTTGCCGGTGCGGAGATAGAAAGGCACGCCGGCCCAACGCCAGTTGTCGATCAAGAGCTTCAGCGCGACGAACGTCTCAGTGGTTGAATCCGGCGCGACGTTTGGTTCGGTGCGATAAGCGGGAACCTGCGCTCCGTCAGTCTCGCCCGAATCGTACTGACCACGCACTGTCCGACTCGCTGCTTCGTCCGGCGATGGATGTTGGATCGCATGCAGAATCTTCGTCTGCTCGTCGCGCACGGCGTCAGCGTCAAACGAAATCGGCGGCTCCATCGCGGTCAGCGTTACCAGTTGCAGCAAGTGATTGGGCACCATGTCGCGCAGGGCGCCGGCTGCTTCATAGTAGCCACCGCGTCGTTCGACGCCGACTTTCTCGGCCGCGGTGATTTGCACGCTGTCGATGTAGCGCCGATTCCACAACGGCTCGAAGATGCCGTTACTGAAACGAAAGACCATGATGTTTTGCACTGTCTCTTTGCCGAGGTAGTGATCGATGCGGTAAATCTGGTCTTCGTGCAAGACTTCCTTAATCTCAGCATTGAGCTTTCTCGCTGAATCAAGATCGCGACCAAAAGGTTTTTCAATGATCACGCGCCGCCAGCGACCGTCTTCTTCGTCAGTCAGATGTGCCACGCCGAGTTGTTTGACGATGGGCGCAAAATAATCCGGCGCCGTCGCCAAATAGAAAAAGTAATTGCCGTGTCCGTTGCGTTCCTGGTCAATCTTTTCGAGCAGCGCCTTCAGTTCAGCAAAAGTCTGTTTGTCGTCGAAATCGCCGGACAGGTAGTACAAACGATCTTCCAGCCACTTCCAGGTCTCGGCCTCAACAGTTTCGGTGGCGAACTCAGGCATTTCGTCGCTTAGGCGTTGGCGGAACTCCTCCGACTGCATCTCAGCGCGGGCCACGCCGATGATAGAGAAGTTGTCGGAAAGGAGATTGCTGCTTTTGAGGTTGTAGAGCGCGGGAACCAGCTTGCGCTTAGTCAGATCGCCCGCCGCGCCGAAGATAACCATTATGCAGGGTGGGCTTGTGTGCATGGCAGTCACGACGATGGGATCATTTTCCATTTATCATTTGATATTGACCATCAGTGTCGGAAGCCCGCGCGTCAGCAAGGGCCCCGTTCTCAATCAAGCCCTCCCTGACGGTCGGGCTTCTGACACGGCGAATGACAAATGAAAAATGATCATTTCTTCGGTTCGACGTGCCCACCAAACTTCTTGCGCATCGCCGACAGAATCTTTTCGGCGAACGTGTGCTCCTGTCGGGAGCGAAATCGCGCGTATAGCGCGGCGGTAAGAACATCCGCCGGCACAGCTTCTTCAATCGCTGCCTGGATGGTCCAGCGACCTTCGCCGGAATCCTGAACGAAGCCGGAGTAACCCGACAACTCAGGATCTTCGACCAAAGCCATCGCCGTCAAATCGAGCAGCCATGAAGAGACGACGCTGCCGCGCCGCCAGACTTCGGCGATATCCGCGACGTTCAGATCGTAGCGATGTTCCGCGGGCAAATCTTTCGAGTTCGCATGGTGAAAAATGTCGAAGCCTTCGGCATAAGCCTGCATCAAGCCGTACTCGATCCCGTTGTGAACCATTTTTACGAAATGTCCCGCGCCCGATGGTCCGCAGTGAATGTAACCCTCTTCGGCAGTGCCGCTTGATTCTTCGCGGCCCGGCGTGCGGGTTATCTCGCCGCGACCCGGCGCCAGCGTCTCGAAAATCGGATCGAGATGGCGCACGGTTTCTGCGGGGCCACCGATCATCATGCAATAGCCGCGTTCGAGTCCCCACACGCCGCCGCTCGTGCCCACATCGACATAGTTGATATTTGTTTCCCGCAACGCCAGCGCGCGCCGCGCGTCGTCTTTAAAGTAAGAGTTACCGCCGTCAATGATGATGTCTCCGGCTTCCATCTTCGCTGCCAGATCGTTCACGGTCTTCTCAGTCGCGGCGCCGGCGGGCACCATGATCCAAACTGCGCGCGGCTTATTCAGCTGACGGATGAAATCATCGAGCGAAGACGATCCAGTTGCGCCTTCCGAAACCATCTGCTTCACATTGTCGGCGCTGAGATCGAAAACGACACATTCATGTCCGCCGCGCATCAAGCGCCGCACCATGTTCGCACCCATTCGGCCCAGACCAATCATTCCCAGTTGCATAGTCGATTTCTCCACGATCTCTCTGTGCAACTCTGTGGACCTCCGTGCCTCTGTGGTGAATGATCTTAGAAAGGCTTCACCACAGAGGCACAGAGGCCGCACAGAGAACCACAGAGAAGAACTTTAACCCAGCGCGGCCTTTATCACGGCCTCCAATTTGGCTAGTCCTCCCGAAACATCCGCGGTCAGATGCACGCGCAACGCACGCCGCCCGCGCTCGGCTAACACTTCGAAATCACCGCGCGCCTGCGCGGCTTTCACAATTCCGAAAGTGTACGTTTGAGCCGGAACCGGCAAATCGATCGCATCATCGCAAGTGATTTGCAGGAACACTCCCGAGTCCGGACCGCCTTTGTAAGCCTGCCCGGTCGAATGCAGAAAGCGCGGGCCAAACCCGAGACAAGTCGCGACCCGCTTCCGATCGCGCACCGCGTGACGCGCGAATTGCAGCGCCGCTTCGTTTGCGGCATTCATTTCAAGGTAAGCCAGCAGCGCAAAGTAATCGCCAGGTTTCAAACGGTCGAGATGCGTTTTCAGGTATCCGGTCAGCGAACGATCCGCAACAGCTTCGTTGAGAGCCTTCGCATTTCTCTCGTCGGCGAATAGTTTGATGCCGTCAGCTTCAAAGAACGGAGTTTCAGCCGGCAGTGAACCCATCTTCTCGTATTCATCAGTCAACTTTCGGGTCGCGACTTTGCTCGCTTCGACATCGGGTTGATTGAAAGGGTTGATGCCGATGATCGATCCGGCAACGGCGGTCGCAATCTCCCAGCGAAAGAATTCCTGACCGAGATTGTAAATGTCTGTGACGGAAATCCGCACGACTGGTTGACCAGCAGCTTCGAGCGCCGCGATCGAAGTGTCAAGTGCAGAGTCCGAATCGCCGGCCAACCGCAGATAGACGAACACGCGATCGTCGCCGTACGTCTCCGACGATGAAAGCGTCTCACGATCGACAGGAATCAAGCCTTTGCCGTTCTTGCCGGTTGATTCGGCGATCAATTGCTCCAGCCACGCGCCCAGATCGTGGATGCCCGCCGAAGCGATGATGGTTACTTTGTCGCGGCCGTTATTGTGCGCCGCGCCGAGAATCGCGCCGAGCATGACGCCCGGATTGTTGCGCGCCGGCACCTCCGGTCCGCAAGCTCTGACCATCTCGCCGGTTCGATCAAGGAACTTCGGAACGTCAACTCCCATCGCCGCGGCCGGCGCGAGTCCGAAATCAGAAAGCGCTGAGTAGCGACCGCCGATGCTGGGGCTCCCCAGAAAAATCTTTCGAAACTGATCGCTCTCCGCTGCTTGTCGCAACTTCGAGCCGGGATCGGTGATCGCGACAAAGCGTTCGCCGGCGTTCTCTCCTACGGTTTGCCGAACGCGTTCGAAGAAGTATTGCTTGAAGATGTTTGGCTCGAGCGTGGTGCCCGACTTGCTCGACACAAAGAAAAGCGTGTTGGCCAGGTCGATCTTACTTTCGATGGACTTGATTTGAGCCGGATCGGTTGAGTCGAGCACGTGCAGTTCAGGAAACCCTTCGATCTTACCGAAGGTCTTGCGAAACACTTCCGGACAGAGACTCGATCCACCCATTCCCAGCAGCAGTGCATGCGAGAATCCCGAGGCTTGAACTTCTTCGGCGAACTTAGTAAAGCGGGCGGCCGTTTTCTCTTGCTCGCTGACAATGCCCAGCCAGCCAAGCCACTTGTCTTCATCTCCGCCAGTCCACACCGACGCGTCGCGCGCCCACAGCCTTTTGACTTTGTCGCTGGTGGTCCATTCTTCGAGAGTCGCGCTCGCGGCCGCTTCCAACTCGCGTGGCAATTCAAAGCGTTGTGAATTGATTCCGGCAGCCATAACCCGAAAACGCGCTTCACTGAGACGCGGATGCCGAAGCGCCAGTCACCAGACTCTTGAGGCTTTCTGTGTAAGGGGAACGAGCGACTCCACGGTCAGTGATAATCGCGGCGATCAATTCATTCGGAGTGACGTCGAACGCAAAGTTGTGCACGCCCACACCGTCGGGCGTCAGTTGATGATCTCTGATGTGCGTCACTTCCCTGGCGTCGCGCTGCTCGATTGGAATGCCTTCACCGGTCGCCGTCGAAAGATCCACGGTCGAGATCGGCGCGGCGACATAGAAAGGAATGTTGTGCTGTTTGGCGAGCACCGCGACCATGTACGTTCCGATCTTGTTGGCGGCGTCGCCGTTCGCGGCGATGCGATCCGCGCCGACTACGACGCAATCGACTTTGCCCTGCTTCATGACGTGGCCGGCCATGTTGTCGGTGATCACGGTGACCGGGATGTTGTCTTTGGCCAGCTCCCAGGCGGTTAGGCGCGCGCCTTGCAGGAACGGTCGCGTCTCGTCGGCAATCACGGCGACGCGTTTGCCGGCATCGATCGCGCCCCGAATTACTCCGAGCGCCGTGCCGTAATCTCCGGCCGTGGCCAAAGCGCCCGCATTGCAGTGCGTCAGCACGGTCGCGCCGTCGGCGATCAACTCGCCGCCAAATTTTCCGAGTGCGCGATTCGACGCGATGTCTTCGTTGTAGATCGCCAACGCCTCGCTGACCAGCCGGTTCTTGATCTCTTCAGCGTCATGGGTTTCGGCTTTGGCTTTGGCGAGCGCCGTGCGCATTCGCTCGACCGCCCAAAACAAATTCACCGCGGTCGGACGGGTCGCCTCCATGACTTTGCACATGAAGCGGAAGTCGTATTCCAGATCCGCGACCGACGTGCCGACTGATTGATTTGCGCCCAGCGCCAACCCCATCGCGGCCGAGATCCCGATCGCCGGCGCGCCGCGCACGACCATCTTCTTAATCGCGTCGGCGACTTCTTCGTACGAACGAAGCATCAGGTATTTTTCTTCGGTGGGCAAAAGGCGCTGGTCGAGCATAGAGACGCCTTCTTTGGTCCATTCGACGGTTTTGATCATCGGGCCCCGAAATCTAACGTGGTTTGAAGTGCAGCGCGAATCTTACTTGACCGGGTGGCTGATGGCAACGCGATGCCAGGCAACGTTAGCTCGCGCTCGCAGTCGTGGTTGAATCGGCGTTCATCTGGGTCGCGATCTCGCGTATCTGGCCGGCATGCCGGGCCTCGTGACTGCCTTCGAACAGCGCCCACTGATAGAGATCGATCGGGCCAAGCACCGGGTGCGGCTGCTTGATTTCGCCCAGGGCCAGACCATCACCGGCGAGCAGCGCATCGCGCAGAGTTTTCCGCGAACGCTCGAGCGCGGCCCATGCCGACTCGGCATCCACATCTCCCGGCGGGCGAAATTCCTCCGGCGCATCTCTCCGTTTGCTACGATCGGCGATTGCTTGAACCATAAGATTGTTCACCACCGGCGATGTCTCGGTTTCGGGCCCCGTCTCGGCGGCGCGGGCATCGGCAATCCACTTGGTCATGGCCATGCCGATTTTATTCTCTACGCTGGCGAGGTGTTGCAGCACCTGCGCGACTGACCAGCGATCAGCGGCCGGCGGTTGGTTGCGTAACGGGGCAGGAACAAGTTCGACCGCGGCGCGCAGTGCGGTTCGTTCAGTATCGAGATAACTAAGCACTTCTTCTATTCGAGGATGCATCTTTTCGGTTCTCCTTTGCCTGTTTGAGTACCATTACCGAAACTCTCAGGTCAAATCCGGCACAAGTGACGGATGATTGAGCAGTCAGTACCGGGAGCGGTAGCGACCGGGTTATCGTCTGCCAAACCCGAGCGTGTGGGATTGAGACCCGGTCGCTACTGCTCCCGGTACTGACCTCATCGCTCAACATTTTGACTTCGAAGGTCGCGCGTGGTAACTTGCGCTTCGACTCGAAGGAACCGCAACGTTCCAAAGTTCTTTCAAATGCGTTTGGGTGTCCCGCATCAAAGCGGGAAGAATAGGGAAGCGGGTGAGAATCCCGCACGGTCGCGCCACTGTGAAGAGCGTCGCTTGATTACCAAGCGATGATCAAAGTCAGGAGACCTGCCCGAACGCTGTTGCAGCTATTGAACGCCCGCGAAAAGGTGTTCAGGCCGCAGTGGAATTTTTTCCTTCCGGAAAAGGTCCCGTCGCCCAGCCTGTCGCCGATCGCGTGGCAGAAGAGGTGACGGGATTTTGTATTTTCAGATTCATAGCAAGCGCGATCGCTTGTTCGGCGTCAGTAGTCCGCGAAGCGGACGGACGAAAATAGCCCAGCGATTTATCGCTGGGTACGAGCGGTTGATAAGAAGGCCAGTCCGCGAAGCGGACGATAGACCTCTTGCGCTCCGGCCCACACCTGGGGACTTTCTGCCGCCCGTTTCACGGGCTCGAAATCAAATATCTCTCGCAAGTCCCAGCACTCAAAGTGCTGGGCTATTCTCGGTCGTCCGTTCCGCGGACTTTGGCGTCAGGAAATTGGTGCTAATGATTTCTGTTTCGTTTGCGCTGACTCTGGCAACGTCGTGCGCGAATCGACCCATCAATAGCCCGACTTCCCAGACAACGCGCGAAGTCACCGACGAAGCCGGCCGCCGCATGCGTCTGCCGGTGAAGATCGACCGCATCGTTTCGCTTGCGCCGAATCTAACCGAGATCGTTTATGCCGTCGGCGCCGGCGATCGTCTGGTGGGCGACACGGAGTATTGCGATTACCCGGCCGAAGCAAAGAACGTCGCCAGGATTGGTGACACGATGCACCCGAGCGTCGAGCGGATCATTGCTCTGAAGCCCCAGATCGTCCTCGTCTCGACCGCATCGCAACTCGAAGCCTTTACCAAACAACTTGACCAGCAGCAGATCGCGGTCTATGTCACTAACCCGCGGGGCCTCGACGAAGTGTTTCGATCCATCTCAACCCTTGGCGACTTGTTCGGCACGAAAGAGCAGGCGGAAAAACTGGTTGCCGATCTGCGCCGGCGCTCGGATGCGGTGACGGCAGCAGTGAGCGCGACGAAACCCATTGCCGTTTTCTACCAGGTTTCCGACCAGCCGCTTTACACCATCGGGCGTGAATCTTATCTGACAGATTTGGTGCGGCGCGCGGGCGGCATCTCGGTGACTGCTGATGTCGCGACCGGGTTTCCACGATTCAGCGACGAAGCGGCGCTAGCCGCGCGACCCGAAGCGATCATTCTGCCGACCGGAGGAGCGATGGGCACGGCCAATTCCACTGTAGCAACTCCGCTCAAGAATTCCCCGGCAGTCCTGAATGGCCGAGTCTACAAAATCAACGAAGATCATCTGCAACGGCCTGGCCCGCGTTTGGTTGATGGATTGGAAGAGATGGCGCGCACGCTACATCCAGAGGCTTTCAAATGAGACGTTCACCGCAAAGAGCGCAAAGTCGAAGACGCAAAGAGCCGCAAAGAAGAAGGAGTGCCTTTGCGACCTTTGCGAGAACCTTTGCGTCCTTTGCGTTAGAACGACTGTCAATCTGCTCTCAAGCTTGAATAGATGAGTTACGCACGACCAACTGTTGAAAGAGGACGAGCGACGCTTCGGCGCACCGCCTTGGTTTGCGGTGTACTTCTGCTCTTACTGTCGGTCGTGCTGATTGTTGCTTCCGTCATCGGAAGTCAACGTTTGCCTCTCGCGGCATCGCTGTGCGCGCTGACTGGCAAATCGAATTGCGGATTGTCTTCAGAGCAGCAGGCGATTCTCTTCGACATTCGCTTGCCGCGCATTCTGTTGGCGGGCGCGGTCGGCATGTGTCTGGCGGCGGCGGGTGCGGGCTATCAAGCGCTCCTGCGCAACCCGCTCGCTGAGCCTTACCTGCTCGGCGTGTCGAACGGCGCGGCGGTGGGGACGATGACCGCGCTGGTCTTCTTTGGTGCGCACGAATGGAGCCGGCCGGTGATGGCATTTGCCGGCGCGCTGGCGGCGACTCTTGTCGTTTACCGGCTGGCGCGCGGACGAGCGGGGGCGACGCCTGAACGTTTGATTCTGGCCGGCGTGATCGTCACGACATTTCTTTCGTCGGCGATTGTTTTCATCACGACGTTGATGGACGCGACGCGGATTCGGTCGTTCACGTTTTGGTTGCTGGGTGATCTTTCGGGTACGACGACGAGCTTGCTGACGGTGGCGCTGGTCGCGGCCGCAATTGGCGTGATTATTCTGGCGCTGAATGCGCGTTCGCTGAACCTAATGATGCTGGGCGAGCGGGACGCTTTCGATCTCGGCGTGGAAGTCAGCCGCGTGCGAGTCACCGTGTTCGTGGCTGCGAGTTTGCTGGTGGGTGCGTCGGTCGCGTCGAGCGGATCGGTGGGATACGTCGGACTCGTCGTGCCGCATCTGGTGCGTCTGAGCTTCGGCAGCGATAACCGTCTCGTGATCATTGCGTCGGCCCTGGCTGGTGCGGCGTTTGTGATCGTGGCCGACACGATTGCGCGCTCGATCATCGCGCCGCGCGAACTGCCGGTCGGCGCGATCACCGCGCTCATCGGCGCGCCGTTGTTCATTTATTTGCTGAGACGAGGTTGAGAGTCCGACAAACTTCAGTTTGTCGTTCCGGACTCGGCAGGCGCAACTCGGATTGGAATCGCGTAAGCGACAAACTGAAGTTTGTCGGACACACAATGCTCGAAGCGAAAAACATCACCGTGAACTACGGCCCGCGGGCAGCGGTGGCGGGTGTCAGCCTGGCGCCAAGACCCGGCGAGGTGATCGCCATCATCGGTCCGAACGGAGCAGGGAAGTCAACGTTTCTCCGGGCGCTGAATGGCGCACTGCCCGTTTCGCATGGCGAGGTCCTGCTGGATGGAAATCCGTTGAGTTCATTCGCACGGCGGGCCATCGCGCGTCGAATCGCAGTCGTGGCGCAAGAATCGGATCTGCGCTTTCCAGTGACCGTCATGGAATTCGTTCTTGGCGGCCGGCACGCGTGGACAACCACGTGGGGTTGGGAGACGGAACGCGACGTCGAGGTCGCGCGAGCAGTGTTGCGCGAAACTGAACTTGAAGATTTCGCCGCGCGATTCATGAACGAATTGTCCGGCGGTGAGCGACAGCGTGCGGTGCTGGCACGCGCGTTGGCGACGGAAGCAAGCGTCTTTCTGCTCGACGAGCCGACGGCGAATCTAGATCTGGCTCATCAAGCGACGATGCTGCGCCTGGTACGCGCGCGTTGCGACGACGGGTCGGTAGCGGCGGTGGTGGTGACTCACGACGTGAACCTGGCGGCAGAGTTCGCCGATCGCGTGCTGCTAATGAAAAAAGGTCGCGCGATCGCCTCTGGCCCGCCCAGCGAGGTATTGACACCGGAGCTGCTGCGCAAAGTTTTCGATTTGGAAGTTCTGGTGGACGCGCATCCGATTTCGGGCGCGCCGAGAATTACACCGGTACATGAAAGACCGTGATGAAAGATGAGGGATGAAGGATGAAGAGAACTCTATTACTAGCAACCGTGATCTTGATGATCTCGACTTCGGCTCTTGCGCAAAACATGGCGTCAGTTCGTGGCCGCATTGCTGACGAGCGCGGCGCCGGGGTCGCCGGGGCGGAAGTGTGGTTGCGTTCCCGCGCGGGAGCGCATCTGCTCCTGGTTACCGACAACAACGGCGATTATTCATTCAAGTATGTCGTGCCGGGTGATTATGTGATGGAAGTGAAAGCGAAGGGCTTTGCCACCTTCACTTCAAAAGAGCTGAGGTTAGTGCGCGGACAGTCAATCAGCAACGACGTTCACCTCTCAGTCCAGGCCGTCAGCGAAAGCGTCGTCGTCACGGCGACGGGCACGGCGCAGCGCGCTGATGAAACGTCGAAAGCCGTCAGCCTTCTGGACAGTCAGTCAATCGAAGCAAGACGCGAACTGACGCTGACTGAAAGCCTGCGCGGCACACCGGGATTGCGCGTGCAGCAACAGGGATCGCCGGGCGCTTTGACCACGCTGCGCTTGCGCGGCCAACGAAACTTTGACACGGCGATCTTGCTTGACGGTTTGCGCGTGCGCGATTCGTCGGACATCAATGGCTCGGCGGTGTCGTTCATCACTGATTTGTTGCCGGCGGATCTGGATCGCGTGGAAGTTCTGCGCGGCTCGGGCTCTTCGATTTACGGGACCAACGCGATCGGCGGCGTGATCAATCTGGTGCCGGAAACCGGAGCCGGCCAGCCGCATTTCGAATTCGGCTTTGACGGCGGCAGCCTCTCTCTGTTTCGCGAGCGAATTAAGGGCGCCGGCGGAATCGGTAAACGCGCCGGCTTCAGTTTTGGCTTGACCCGCATCGACGTGCGGCGCGGCGTCGATGGAAACGATGAGTACGGAAACACCGTCGCCGCCGGGCGCTGGCAATTCAATGTCCGGCCCTCGATAACGATCAGCGCTAATTTCTACGGCACGATCTCGAACGCGCGTCTGAACGACAGTCCGTTTGCGCTGCCGGCGGCATTCACCGGGGGAACTTATCGGCTCGCGGTTGACGGGAGCACATTTCACGCGGACCTCAACAACCCTGACGAGGGCCGGCGCACGCGCGTGCTGGTTGGTTCGGTCAGACTCACGCAACAGGTTAATGACAAACTCTCTTACTCGGTTGCTTATCAGCACGTCGGCGCGCGGCGTCGCAACTACAACGGTCCGCGGTTCGATCCGAAGTTCGCGGCATTTTATCCGTTCGGAGATTTCGAGTTTGTGAGCGTCAACAACGGCGCGACGGATACCCTGGACGGGCGCGCAAACCTGCGGCTGGGCCGGCACAATCTGGTGACGGCGGGTTTTGAATACGAACACGAATCGATCTTCCAATCTTCGATTCCGTCCTTCAGCTCAGTCAACAACACGACTGACCGGCAAAGAACCGTCGCCGTGTTCGGCCAGGATCAAATCTTTCTGCTCGATGATCGCTTGCAGATTTCACTGGGTGCGCGCGGGCAGTTCTTCAGCGTCAGCGCCGCTGATCGGCCCGGTTTTCTGGGCGCGATTACGCCCGAGCGATCTCTGACTGGTGATGGCTCGATCGCCTACTTCATTCGTTCGTCGAACACAAAACTCCGCGCGCACGTCGGCAACGGCTTTCGCGCTCCTTCGCTGTTTGAAAGATTTGGACAGGGAACGTTTACGCGGCTGGGCTTGACGCGGTTTGGTGATCCGACGCTGCGCGCCGAACAGTCGATCAGCGTTGACGCCGGTTTCGATCAGCGGGTGGCGCGCGACCGCGCGCGTTTTGGCGCGACGTATTTCTATACGCGTCTGCAGCGGGTGATTGCGTTCCAGGGTTTCGCCGTTGACCCGCTCGGATTGGGAAGGTTCAGCGGTTACGTTAATCAACCTGGCGGCATGTCGCGCGGCGTCGAAAGCTATGTCGAGGCCGCGCCCTGGCGTGGTGGCGAATGGCGCGCGTCTTACACTTACACGAACAGCGATCGTTTTGTGCCGGCGCGTGGTCTTCAGCCCGAGTACGTAATTCCGAAACATCTTTTCGGAATGACTTTGAATCAGCGGTATCGATCGTTTGCGCTTAGCTTCGATCTAAATCGTACCGGCGCTTACCTTGCGCCGGTCTTTGAAAATGACTTTCCGTTCCGCACGGCGGAGCTGACCTTCCCGGGCTACACCAAAGCGGATTTGTTCGGAAGCTACGAACGTGCGCTGTCCGAGCGGGTCGTGATTACGTTCTTTGGCGGCGCGGAGAACCTTTTCGCGGCGAAGTATTTCGAAAACGGTTTTCGCGCGCCCGGAATTACCGGCCGCGGTGGGATCAATTTGCGGTTCAAGTGACAGTGTCAGAAGCCCGCGCGTAAGCAAGGGCGACGGGGGCCCTCCCTCACGGTCGGGCTTCTGACACGATCTCTACTCGCTTCTGCTCAAGGCTCCACCGGCGAGGAACCCAACGCCCACTATGATGTGGATGATGTGATCCATCTTGCCGAGCATCAACAAGGTGCCGAGATGGAACTCGTGCCCAGCGCCGGTGCCCAGGAACCAACCGCACAGGCCCAGCGCCAGATAGACCAGACCGAACAGAAAGCAGAATCCGCGCGCGCCACCGTCCGATCCGGCAAAACCAAAATACAAAGCCACCAGTCCGGACACGATGTGGACCGCGTTATGTACCGCGTAGGTCGGACCAACGTGGGCCCCGAGCGAGTCGAGCAGATGAGTGAACCCGAGGACTCCTACCAGCAGCAAGATCAAACCCAGAAGTTTACAAACAGTCTTGGCCATGACTTTTTCTTTCGCGTATGAACGGTCAATGCTTCATGCGGACATGTGCAACTAGATAGAGTTGCGCTGCCGCCGTCGACTTGCGAGGGTAGTCCTTGAAACGGCGCGGATTGTATATCAGCCGCCGCCCCGGGCGTCAAAGTATTTTGCGCCGGGCCGACTTACCGCCGGATTGAGCCGTGTTTTCCTGGGGTGTATACTGCGAACATCCTCAGACAATGACTGTAGTAGAGTGAGGGCTGGCCATGCTAAGAAAATCATCGCCTATGAGTGCGGGTTCGGTTTGGCGTGCGTTTGCCGGATTTGCCGCGTCATTGATCTTGCTTCTGGCGTTGTCGGCAGTAGCAAGCGCCTACACGATCGTTTTGCGCGATGGGCGGCGAATCGAAATCGCGTCAGAGTTCGCTCTGACAAAATCGACCCTCACTTACGAAATCGCCCCCGGCGTTAACCGCACGGTTCAACTGATCCTAGTCGACGTAGCCGCGACTGAACGCGCCAATAACGAGTCGCCCGGCAATTTCGCGAAACACGGCGAACAAAAACTGACGACAATAGCGCCGCCGGTACCGTTTCGCGCGCAGCGGACGCTCACGAATCGCGACCTTGAGTCTTTTCAGCAGAGACGCATCGAAAGCGAACGAAGCTACGAGCAGCGACGGATCGAGTTGGGCCTGCCTTCAATTGAGGAATCACGACGGCGACAAACACAGGAAGAAGCGGAGACCCGCGACTTGTTGCACGAGAAGTCTCTCGCACAGACCCGCGAAGAATCTGTCTGGCGCGAGCGGGCTAATGCTTTGCGCGGCGAAATCAGCGCCGTTGACGCCCAGATTAACTATTTGCGCGCGCGCCTCAGCGAGTTTGGTCAGTTTCCGCTGGCTACCCACAGTCTGGTTACGAGTGTTCTTCCTTTCGCGCCACTAAGTAACACGTCAGCCGTCGTTCCTCGGGTGTCAAACCCGGGAACGTTCGTCGCGCCGCGGACTGGCGCGATGCCTATGGGGCGCGGGCAGGTGTTGATTGGTCCGGCTCCGCCACCATTTCGCGGCCCGCGACTGCTCCGCCCGATTCGCGGCTTCGGTTATTCAACTGGGTCGGCGGTCGGTTTCGCTCCCGTGATTGGGCCCTTCGATTATGTGGAAAACTCTTACCAGCGGGCGAATCTCAGCGACCGGCTCGACACGCTGCTCGTGACCCGCGCCGGTTTGTCCGCGCGCTGGCGCGAGTTCGAAGACGAAGCGCGCGACGCGAGAGTGCCGCAGGTTTGGCTTGAGCCGTAAGACAGTTTCAAGTTTCAGGTTTCAAGTCTCAAGTTTGGCATCGAGCTCGCGATCTCTTTCCCGATCGCGATTTCGACCAGGCAACAGCTGTAACTTGAAACTTGAAACCTGAAACTTGAAACGATGAACGCTTGGGAAACCATCATCGGCCTTGAGATCCACGCGCAACTGAACACGGCGTCGAAAATCTTCTGCGGCTGTTCGACGCATTTTGGCGACGCGCCCAACTCGAACACGTGCCCCGTGTGTCTGGGCTTGCCGGGGGCGCTGCCGGTGCTGAACTGGCGCGCGGTCGAACTCGGCGCGCGCGCGGCGCTGGCGCTGGGACTGCACATCAACAAGCGCTCGATCTTCTCGCGCAAGAATTATTTTTATCCTGACTTGCCGAAAGGCTATCAAATCTCGCAATACGACCAGCCGTTTTCGGCCAACGGCACGCTTGAGATCATGACCGCCGAACGCGATGACGCCGGGCACGCGCACGACTGGCGGCCGATGACCGTGCAGATCACGCGCCTGCATTTGGAAGAAGACGCCGGCAAGAATGTTCACGAAGGCTTGCCGGATGTCGATCGTTTTTCTTACATCGATCTGAATCGCTCAGGCACGCCTTTGGCGGAAATTGTCACTGAGCCCGACTTCCGTTCTTCCTGGGAAGCTTATGACTACGTCAATCACGTGCGCCGCGCGTTGCAATGGGTCGGCGCCTCCGAAGCGGACATGGAAAAAGGGAATCTGCGCTGCGAAGCGAACGTGTCTGTGCGCCGCAAAGGCGATCAGAAGTTTGGCACCAAGGTCGAGCTGAAGAATCTGAACTCGGTTCGTTTTATGCAGCGCGCCATTGAATTTGAAGTCGAGCGTCACATCCGGATTTTGGAATCCGGCGGCCAACTGGTTCAGGAAACTTTGCTTTGGGATGAGAAGCTGTCTGAAGCGCGCCCGATGCGTTCGAAGGAAGAAGCACACGACTATCGATATTTTCCCGAGCCGGACTTGCCGCCGCTGGTGGTGACGAGCGAATTCATAACCGAAGTGAAGGCGTCGATGCCGGAGTTGCCGGGCCCGCGCGCCAGGCGATTCAGCGAACAATACGGACTGTCATTCTCTGACGCTTCGCAACTGACGGCTGAGCGTTCGCTGGCCGACTATTTCGAGAGCGCGGTCGCAGCCAGCGGCGGCAACGCGCGCTCGACGGCGAACTGGATTCGCTCTGAGTTGTTGCGTGAATTAGAAAACGCCGGCATTACTGCCGCGCAGTCTCCTGTGCCGGCGGCGGAACTCGGCGCGCTGGTGCGCCTGATTGACGAAGACAAGATCAGCGGCAAGCAAGGCAAGGACGTGCTGGTTGAGATGTTCGCGACCGGAAAATCGGCGGCTGCGATTATCGAAGCGCGCGGCCTGGTGCAAGTCAGCGACACCGTTGAAATTGATCGGGTCATCGACGAAGTGATCGCCGCGAGCCCAAATCAACTCGAACAATATCGTTCAGGCAAGGAAGCGCTGTTTGGGTTCTTTGTCGGTCAGGTCATGAAGGCTTCGAAGGGAAAAGCAAATCCAAAGGTTGTAAACGAGCGGCTGCGCGAGAAGCTAAAACCGTAGTCGTTTAGACGGCGCACTTGTGCGCCATACTCACGCGCCGGACAAGTCCGGCGTCTAAACGATCATTGATTTATTCATGAATCTCAAAAACAAAACCGCAATCGTCGCCGGCGGCAGCGCTCGCACTGTGCCGAGTCAAGTGGAGATTCGGCCGCGTAAACCACCAAAGAGATGAGCATTATGAAGCTCCCTTTTTCGACAGCTCTGATTGTCTCTTTCCTTATCTGTCTAGTATTCGCCGCGACAGGCCTCGCCCAAACACCCTTCTCGAGCCAGACAAAGGAATTAACTGAGTCGCAAGAGTTGACCGCCAAAGTACTCACGCTCTACGGCGAGCGGAACTATGATGAGGCCTTGCCGTTGGCCAAGCGGGCCCTCGAACTACGCGAAGCCGCGCTCGGCCGCAGTCATGAGGAGCTCGTCCCGTTATTGCTAAATCTCGGCGAAGTGTATAAAGCCACACAGAAGGTAAGTGACGCTCATTCGTGTTTTGAACGCGCCTTGCAGATTAGTGAGAAATGGTTCGGCGCAGATGACGTGAGAGTTGCTGGAATTCTCGACCGGCTGGCGTACACAGCCTATGCCCAACGAGATGAAAGAAAGGCTGAGAGTCTCTTCGCGCGCTCCCTCGCGATTAGGGAAAAGGCTGCGGGCCGCCCCGAGAGTCCCGACGTTGCCAAAACGGCTTTTGCCCTCGGCGAACTCTATCGTTTTCGTCGCGATTACTCGAAAGCGGGGCCGTTCTATCAACGAGTGATCCGCATAAGAGAAAAGCTCGGGCAAAAGGAAGATCCGGAGTTGCTCAAGGCCTTGCAGGGTTATCTCATAGTTCTGTTTGGCCAGAACAAAACTGACGAAGCCGGGCAGGTGCAAAAGCGAATTGTCGAACTAGTCGGCGACAATGGACCGTTGCAGGGCGGCGTGCTGAACGGTAGGGCCATCTCTCTTGGTGTGCCCGCTTACCCGGCAGAGGCTCGCTCGGCCCATGCTTCCGGTCAGGTTCAGGTCCGGGTAACTATTGATGAAACCGGCAAAGTCATTGAGGCAAAAGCGGTCAACATTAGCGGCACGCACTGGGCTTTACTAACTGCGGCTGAGAATGCGGCGCGCAGGTCACGGTTCACACCGACTCTTATGTCCGGCATGCCGGTGAAAGTAAACGGCATCATCATCTATAACTTCGTTGCGCAATAAGATGCCGTCATGCGAGCCGTAGTCCAACGCGTCACGCGCGCATCAGTAACAGTCGATAACGAGATTGTCGGCGAGATCGGCAACGGTCTCGTCGCCCTGCTGGGCATCGCGCGCGATGATACGGAAAAGGATGCAACCTATCTGGTCGAGAAGATCGCCGCGCTGCGCATCTTTGATGACGGAGCCGGAGTGATGAATCGGTCGGTTAGGGATGTGGATGGCGCGCTACTGATCGTTTCGCAGTTCACACTGTACGGCGATGTGCGGCGCGGGCTGCGGCCTTCCTGGATTGATGCGGCCGCGCCGGAAATGGCCAAGCCGTTGTATGATTTCTTTGTCGAGCAAGCGCGAAAGGATATTGACCAAGTGGCAACCGGCAGCTTTCGTGCGATGATGCAGGTTGAACTGGTCAACGACGGGCCAGTAACAATTCTGATCGACAGCAGAAAGTTGTTTTGACTTTGGGTCTTTGCGCCTTGGCGTGAGATCGTTCACGCAAAGTCGCAAAGATACGCGAAGTAACAGAGGAGGATGGCTTGTGAAGGGATCAAGATTGGTGATTGCGCTGACGTTCTTCTTGCTTTCTTTCAGCGCTTGCAATGATACGAACTCAAACACCTCAACCAAGAACGCCAACGCCGGCGAGCCCAAGACTGGGAACGTCAAGACCGCCGTCCAGCCCCAACCCGACTCGCAAGTAGCCGTGATCGAAACGGCTGACTATGGCCGCATCGTGATCGAGCTGTATCCAAATATCGCGCCGCAGATGGTCGAGCGCTTCAAGAAACTCATTAGCGAAAAGTTTTACGACGGCACAGCGATTCATCGGGTGGACGTAAGTTTGGGAATTGTTCAGGGTGGCGATCCGAACACGAAGGGAAGTAACGCCGCCACCTATGGCATGGGGAATTCGCCTTATCCGAACGTGCCGGCGGAGTTCAGTGACATTCTTTACGAGCGCGGCACGGTTGGCGCTGCGCGAACTCAGGATGTAAACGGGGCGAACTGTCAGTGGTTCATCACGTTGAAGAAGCAACCGGCCTTCGACAAAAAATACACCGTGTTTGGCCGCGTGATCGACGGTATCAAGAATGCCGAGATGATTATGGGCGCGCCGACGGCGACAGGAACCCCGAGGCCGGCCGACAAGGTTGTGATTAAGAGCGTGACGCTGCAACCGCGGACGAGTTTTCCTGCACAATAGGTACAACTCACTTGGGAAACAGAATTGGCAGTGCCAGCTCCGCGGTGAACATGCAGCGCGCATTATGGCCGCACAGTGGGATGACGATCGCTTTGTGCTCGGCCTTGTACTTTGTATTGACATAGCTGACAAAGGTTTGGCCGCGCGCGAGACGCGTTGGGCCCTGGGCCATCGCCGGACACGATGAATCAAAGCCGCCGAGCGGCAAGATATCGAGTTCACCGAGCAGGTACGTCGTGGTACGCGACGCGAGTTGCTGCTTCAGTTGGTCGTCGTTAAGTTTCGCCGTGTAGCCGCTCCGACTCTTCAATCCGTAAGGCCAACTATCAAATGTCGTGCAGTTACGAGCGTCGCCAAAAGGACGCGTCTCATTGTTCGCGCCCGTCGGTCGTTCCGGATCCAGGTAAGCATAGCTCGACGGGTTTGCCACGACGTAAGTAATTGGAACGCCGAGCTTGTCGTGAACCTGGTTGGCCATCTCGTAGCGGGTGACGTACTGGCCGCCCGCCGAATGGCCAGAGACGACAATCGCTTTGAGGTTCGGGAAGACCTCTTTCCGCGCCAGCCGGCGCAGAATCTCGTCCATCAAATCATACGAAGTCAGATCCTTGTTGCTGGCTGAAATGCCGCCCGATCGCCAACTATCTCCGGAGCAACTCCAATTGATTTCATTCGGCGCGAGCGTATCGCGGCAACCGCTGCCGTTATTCGATGCAAAGCGCGGCGCGATCATGATCGTGTCGTCGAGCGCGCCGGCGAGGAAAGCCGCCGCCAGCCCGGTGCGAAAATAGTTATCGGCGTCGCGTCCCGCGCCATGCACCACGACGAGCGCCCGGGTGATCTTTTCGTCCTTCTTATCGACAGGATAGGTGCGGTAGATGAGTGCCTGGGCCTGACCGCCGAGCTTGATCCATTCCGTGCAGTCAGGGGTTGCTTTAGTGCACGGCTCTATGGCGTAAGCAGGAACGAATGTCGCAAAAAAGACGAGCAGAAGTAGGTGTGTGCGCCTCATGGCGCGTGAGGATAATGCAGTGTGCAATCGGAAGCAAGACGGGCGGCCTCCGCTCGACCAAATGGCCAAATGAAAAATGTCGAATGGAAAATGCAAAATGATTAGATTGTGTCGTTGCGCGTCTTGGATTGCTCTTCCAATTCGTATCGATCGCGATCGCGGCGCTGGATCTTTTCGAAATCCAATTCCTCGTTATCTTCAAAGTTGATGCCCATGGCGTGGGCATTCTCTTCTACCATTGATTGATCGGGTGTGGGACTGTCGCCCGCGAAGCTTTCGGAGCCGCTCTCGTTCACATCTTCCCAGGCCGCGTCGATGTCGCCGCCGGCGTCTTTTGGAGAGGCAGCGGTATTATTGTGCAGACGTTGGGCCAGTAAGTCCGGATCCTTTGGGGCGTGCGCGATCTCTTCCTCCATGAACTCTTCAATTTCCGGATCGGGCACGAACTCGGGGTTATTGCTCAGGTAATTGAATGATTCCGGCGTCTTCTTTGGCATGATGGTTTCCTTCTTTGTGAAACTCGAGTCCGAGCACTGCACCAGGCAGCGATCGCGATCGCTAACTATCGGAGGGACGTGCTGAACGGACTATAACAAATTGGACAGAACGCGGGCAACACGCAATCGGTGGACTCGCGCGCACTTTGGTTGCGACCGATGCGCTTGACGATTCCCGAGCGCGCTCCTAAACTTGAATTTGATCACTCAGGAACATAAACACTTATTGAGAAGCTCAGAGTTTCTCTTCGCCCGTTTGTGCGCCGGACCCGCGCGCTTCATGAACCATGTCACATAATCTCTTCAATTCGCTGCAATCGTTTACGCCGTCAAAAGGAAAGGCCGGGCAGTTTTATTCGCTGCCGCAACTGGAAAAAGAAGGCGTCGGCAAAGTATCGCGCCTGCCGGTCAGCATTCGCATCGTGCTTGAGTCCGTCCTGCGCAATTTCGACGGAACTAAGATCACAGAAGACGATGTCCGCAACGTCGCCAATTGGCAACCAAATTCAGAACGCACGGAAGAAGTTCCGTTCGTCGTCGCGCGCGTGCTGCTTCAGGATTTCACCGGCGTCCCGCTGCTGGTTGATTTGGCCGCGATGCGATCGGCAGTCGTGCGGCTGAACAAGAATCCCGGCGTGATCGAACCGCTTGTGCCCGTCGATCTCGTGATCGATCACTCAGTGCAGGTTGACTTCGCCAGTACCAGCGACGCCTTCCGCAAGAATATGGAGATGGAGTTTCGCCGCAACAACTCTCGTTATCAATTTCTGAAGTGGGGCATGCAGGCGTTCGACGGCTTTGGCGTGATCCCGCCCGGCATAGGTATCTGCCATCAGGTCAATCTTGAATTCCTGGGCAAGTGCGTTTGGGAAAAGAATGGGCTTTACTATCCCGACAGTTTGGTCGGCACCGATTCGCACACGACGATGATTAATGGACTGGGCATTGTCGGCTGGGGCGTCGGCGGTATCGAAGCCGAGGCAGCGATGCTGGGCCAGCCGGTTTACTTTCTGACACCCGACGTAGTGGGTGTGCACATGAAAGGCCGCTTGCGCGAAGGCGTGACCGCGACTGATCTGGTTCTGGCGGTGACTGAGATGTTGCGCAAAGCGAAAGTCGTCGGCAAGTTCGTAGAGTTCCATGGCGAAGGCGCGTCGTCTTTGTCGGTTACCGATCGCGCGACCATCGCGAATATGTCGCCTGAGTACGGCGCGACGATGGGTTACTTCCCGCCGGATGAAGAGACCTGTTCTTATTTGAAAGCGACGGGTCGCGACGAAGCGCACATCGACGCCGTGCGAAACTATTTCAAAGCGCAGGGGATGTTCGGAATTCCGCGTGGTGGCGAATGTGACTACAGCACAGTGCTTGAACTCGATCTGGACACGATCGTTCCCAGTGTCGCCGGGCCCAAGCGGCCGCAGGATCGCATCGCGTTGCCGGATCTGAGAGCCAGGTTTCTCGGTCTGCTTCAACAGGATGCGACGAGTGGCGGTTACGGGAAATCAGCCGGCGACATTGCCGAGCGCTTCACGACGACATTGGCAAAGACCGAAGGGAATGGCAACGCGCACGTCGATCTTGGTCACGGCGATGTCCTGATTGCGGCGATCACTTCGTGCACGAACACTTCGAATCCGAGCGTGATGCTGGCCGCAGGCCTGCTCGCGAAGAAAGCCGTCGAACGTGGATTGAAGGTGCGGCCCACGGTGAAGACTTCGCTCGCGCCCGGCTCGCGCGTAGTCACTGAATACCTGGAAAAGACGGGCTTGCAGCCTTATCTAAATCAACTGGGCTTTAATCTTGTCGGCTATGGATGCACGACCTGCATCGGCAATTCGGGCCCGCTCGATCCAAAGATTGAAGACGTTTTGAGCGAACATGATCTAATCGCCGCCAGCGTGCTTTCCGGCAATCGCAATTTCGAGGCGCGCGTGCATCAGAGCATCAAAGCGAATTTTCTGATGAGCCCACCGCTGGTCGTCGCATTCGCGCTGGCTGGCCGAGTGGATTGCGATCTATCTGCAGACCCGATCGGTCAGGACCGCGATGGAGTAGATGTTTTTCTCCGCGATATCTGGCCGACTATGGAAGAGGTGGCCGCGTTGATGCAGGCCGCGCTGGATCCGGAGACCTTCCGCAGGCTCTATGGAAATTTCGCGGAACAGAATCCGATGTGGAACGAGATTCCCACGAGCACGGGTCTGACTTATCAATGGGATCCGGAATCGACTTACATTCAGGAGCCGCCGTTCTTCGAAGGTTTTGGCGCGGAAGTGGGGAAGATGGAAGACCTTCGTGGCGCGCGGCCTCTGGCAATCTTTGGCGATTCAGTTACGACCGATCACATCAGTCCCGCCGGTGCGATCAAAGCCACTTCACCTGCCGGTGTCTATCTTCAGGAGGAGGGCGTGACGGCGGCGGACTTTAACAGCTACGGCTCGCGGCGAGGCAATCATCAGGTGATGATGCGCGGCACCTTCGCGAATGTGCGCATCAAGAATTTGATGGTGCCGGGGACGGAAGGTGGAGTTACCAATTACATATCGAACCCGCTGGCGGAACCGGAGAGAATGAGCATTTATGACGCGGCGATGAAGTATCAGAGCGCAGGCACGCCGCTCGTCGTGTTTGCCGGTCAGGAATATGGCACTGGTTCATCTCGTGATTGGGCCGCGAAGGGAACGCGTTTGTTAGGAGTGAAAGCAGTCGTGGCCCAAAGCTTCGAACGGATTCATCGCAGCAACCTCGTCGGCATGGGCGTCCTGCCATGTCAGTTCAAAGAGGGCACGAACGCCGCGTCGTTGAATCTCGACGGCACTGAGACGTTCGACATCACTGGGTTAGAAAATGCGGAAGTGCTACCGCGTCAGGATGTCACGCTCACGATTCATCGCGCCGATGGTTCGAGCGAAGAAGTTCCGGTCACCTTACGCATCGACACCCCGATCGAGATTGATTACTACCTGCACGGCGGCATTCTGCCTTATGTGTTGCGGCAGTTGTTGGCGGGAACGACGGGGTTTTGAGCAAACCTATTTATTCACGCATTCGATTTCCAAAATGAGAGCCATCGACCGACTCAATCTAATCGACAGAATCGGCCGTGAACTGCAGTCTCGGATGACATATACGGACATCAACGTATATCTCGCGGCGTTTGATGTTGACACAAAAAAGAAAACCACTTCCACAAATAGCAAATGGCTCTACGTAAAAGAATTACTTTCGGATGCTTCGGAGAGCACTCTTCTTGGAATCGCAGACGAACTTGGAATTGAACACAGCTTTCAGAGTTCTCGCGGAATTGAACTGCGCCAGAGTAAGTTTTGGCTTCCAGGATATTTTCGTTTGTTCATCAGTCACTTGTCCGCATTCAAGGTAAGGGCTGCCCAACTGCAGGCCGCCCTTCTTCGTTACGGAATAACAGCTTTCGTTGCACACAACGACATTGAGCCAACAAAGGAGTGGGAGGACGAGATTGAAAAAGCTCTCTTTTCGATGGAGGCGTTAGTTGCGATCCTGACACCTCGATTTCGGGAGAGCAATTGGACAGATCAAGAGACTGGCGTCGCGATTGGGCGCGACGTTTTGATCATCCCGATTATGAAGGGCATCGCCCCCTACGGCTTTATCGCAAAGTTTCAAGGCTTGCAGGGTGAGGGCAAAAGCGTAAACCAGGTCGCAGATGGTGTCTTCCAGATACTTGCTAACAATCCGAAGACGAAGCCGCGCCTCGCCGAGGCGCTAGTCGATCAAATCTTGTTAAGCGCTGATAGTTCTTCCGCACTCGAGAGACTGGGAGTCTTACGACGAATCGAAACTTTGCCTGAACAGTATCTGGAAAAACTTCGTGACGGCACTGTGAACAATGAACAGTTGCGAGCATCGCAGGCATTTGAGCTGGTGCTCGACGAAATCCTCAGTGAGAGAGGCTTGAGCACGCTTTCTGAGCAGCAAGCAGCGGGGGGCACAGAAGAGGACGAAGTTCCGTTTTGATTCGTCGCATCATCTCTCCAACGCCTTCCGATCCCACTTGGCCAGATTAGCGCCCGCCTCATAAGTACTCCCAAGAAAAATCCAGAGCGCCGTGTCGGTCGTCGATAACCAGTAGACGTTTTCATTGCGCATCGTTATGATTGCTGTCATGAAGCTGCGTCTAATCGTCGAAAAAGATCCCGAGACTGGCCGCTACTCTTCGGTCTTTCCTGAACTGCCGGGTTGCGCTTCAGCGGGCGACACCGAGGACGAAGCCATTGCCAACGCCAAAGAAGCGCTTGAGCTGTGGTTCGAGCCGACGGATATTCCCTTAGACGACTCAGCCAAGCTCGTCGAAGTGATGGTCTAATGGGCCAGCGCTTTCCCATTTGCAACGCGCACGATGTTATTCGTGTGTTACGGCGTAACGGCTTCGTGAAGGTAGGACAGAAGGGCAGTCATCAGAAATGGCGACATGCAGAAGGTCGCCAAGTGATTGTCGCAGACCACGGCAGCAAACCCATTCCTATCGGGACGCTGAAGAGCATCATTGAGGGTGCGAAACTGAGCGTCGACGAATTCCGCTGATGTCCCCTAGCGGTTACATTTCACGCCGTTGGCGTGAGGACAACACCCGGTCGCTACCGCTCCGGTACTGACTCCATGATCGTCTACCTCTCCAACGCCTTCCGATCCCATTTGGCGAGATTGGCTCCCGCTTCATAAGTGCTCTGTAGAAAATCCATCAGCGCACTCTCGGGTGAAGGGGATTGGCGCACGGCGTCGTACGGTAAAAAGAATTCTTTCATGTCCTGCGAGTAGAAAGCTACGGCGGGTGTGACTATTGCTTCGCCAAAACCTGCGGGCTCAGGAGCCGCGTAAGCATAGAACGCGGCCTGCACGCCGTTGCCTCCGGGCCAGAAGCCGTGGCTGATCACTTCGTGCGAGTAAGCTTCGACGGTGATTTTGTCGGCGCCTTCGCGGGGCGGCGCGACGCGGCCGGAAAAGCGCGTGACCGCATGATCGAAACTGCCCCACCAGAAATGCACCGGGCTGACCTTGCCAATGAAACGTGAACGAAACTGCTTGAACACTTCGTCAATGTTCACCAAAGCCCGCCAGTAGCGATTGACGTATTCGGCGTCGTAAGACTTGTGGGTCTGATCCTGATCGAAGCGAATTGGGTTCGGGATCTCAACCGGCATCGGCCAAATCTTTATGTCGATGCTGAGTTCATGAAGCGCAGCCATCGTTTCCCGATAGAAATCCGCGACTGACTGCGGGCGCAGCGCAAGAATCTTTGACGCGCCATCGCTGCATTCAATTCGCAGCTTGTGGTCGATGAAGTGGAATTCGATTTCGAAGATGCGGTCTTTGCAAGGCATGGGCGAAGTCGTCAGGCCGCGCGCCGAGACGTACAGCGTGACGTTCCACCAGTGGTTGATCAGAGGCGATTGCGTCAGGCGGATCTTGCCGACGATCTGTGTCCACATGTGCAGAGTCGCGAGTGGGTCTTGCCATTCTTCGAGCAAGAGGGAAGGCCAGGTGTTATCAGTCATGATTGCCAAACATACGCCGAAGGTGATGGGAAGGCCAAGGCAGCGTTCGGTGGATTGGAGTTGAGCTTTGCCACGTCGAATGCGCATGATTGGCGATTGAACTCGGCTCGCCGTATACTGCGCTGTGGCAGTAGGTTCGAGAGTTCCCGGAGATCAGCGATGTCGACGATAAGAGTTAGGTATGAAGATGGTGTCTTCCGGCCCTTGAAGCGGGTGAGATCGGTCAAAGACGGTGCGATCGGCGAGGTGCGACTTGAGGAAATACAGAAACCAGCGAAGAGAGTCTCGGTGCGCTCTTCGGAGTTCTTCGGATTATGGAAAAATCGCAAAGAGCTAGGAAACGGATTGTCGTACACGCGGAGACTCCGCACCAAGACGCGCTACTAAGATGGCGTTCCTCATAGACACCGATGTTCTGATTGATATCTCTCGAGGCAGTGGCGCTGCGGCCGATTTTGTTGATGACTTGAACGGTGACGTCTTCGTAGCTCGCATATCCGCGATGGAACTAATTATCGGCGCTCGTGACCGCCATGACCAGAACGTGATTGAACAGTTCATCTCACTCTTCCAGTTGATCGAGTTGTCTGGGGTGATCGGACAAGAAGCCTATGCCCAAGCGAAACGCTATTCAAAGTCTCACGGATTGACACTTGCCGACGCTCTCATCGCGGCGACCGCAACGACGAACGATCTCACCTTAGTAAGTAGAAACGAAAAACATTTTCGGCCAATCGAGGGATTGAAGTTCCTGCGGTCCGATTACTACGTCTGACGAATTAAAGTCAAACAAAGGAAACAAACATGTCAACACCACAACCAGCCCAAACCACGCCGCGTCGTTATCAACTTTTCATCGACGGTCAATTCGTCGATGCGGAATCAGGGAAGACTTTCAAGTCGCCAAACCCGGCAACGGGCGAGACCTTCGCCGAAGTCGCGGAAGCCGACAAGGCGGATGTCGATAAGGCCGTCGCTGCCGCGCGCAAAGCCTATGAAGGCAAATGGTCAAAGATGAGCGCGCGCGATCGCGGGCGGCTGCTTTACAAACTTTCGCAGTTGATTGAAGAGCACGCGGGCGAACTTGCCACGCTGGAAACGATGGACAATGGCAAGCCGATCAAGGAATCGACCTACATCGATCTGCCCGGCGTGGTTGAGAACTTTGAATACTTCGCCGGTTGGTCGACGAAGATCGAAGGCGAGACGATTCCCGTGCCGGGGCAGATGTTCAATTACACTTTGCGCGAGCCGGTCGGAGTCTGCGGGCAAATTATTCCGTGGAATTTTCCTCTGTTGATGGCCGCGTGGAAACTCGCGCCGGCACTGGCCGCGGGCAACACGGTCGTCTTGAAGCCTGCGGAGCAAACTCCGGTGACCGCGCTTGAACTTGCAAAGCTGATCGCTGAAGCCGGCTTTCCCGAAGGCGTCGTCAATGTCATTCCGGGTTATGGCGAGACGGCGGGCGCGGCGCTCGCTTCGCATCCGGGCATAGACAAGATTGCCTTTACCGGCTCAACTGAAATCGGAAAAGTGATCGCGAAGGCGGCGGCGGACAATCTGACAAAAGTTTCGCTCGAACTCGGCGGCAAGGCGCCGAATGTCATCTTCGCCGACGCTGATCTCGATCAAGCGGTGAACGGCGCGATGATGGGAATCTTTTTTAATCAGGGCCAGGTGTGTTGCGCCGGTTCGCGTCTGTTCGTCGAAGCGAAAGTGAAGGACGAATTTCTCGCGCGTTTCAAAGAGAAGGCGGACAAAATCAAGGTTGGCGATCCGATGGACAAAGCGACGCTGATGGGTCCGCAAGTTTCCATGGAACAGCTCAACAAGATCAAGAGTTACGTCGGGATCGCGCGGGAAGAAGGCGCGACTGTGTTTGCGGGCGGTCAGGCGCCTCAGCTCGAAGGCGCGTTTCAGAACGGCTATTTCTTTCAACCGACTATCTTCAGCGAAGTTCGGAACACGATGCGCGTCGCGCAGGAAGAAATCTTTGGCCCGGTTACGTCCGTGATCACCTTCGACAATGATGACGATCTGCTGCGCCAGGCAAACGACACGATGTACGGGTTGTCCGCAGGAATCTGGACGAGCAACATCACGCGCGCGCACCGCTTTGCCAAAGGAGTGAAGGCGGGCGTTGTCTGGATCAATACCTACAACATGTTCAATGCCGCCTCGCCCTTTGGCGGATACAAACAGTCGGGCTATGGCCGCGAGATGGGCAAGCACGCGCTGGAACTCTACACGCAGGTCAAGAGTGTCTGGGTCGATCTGTCAGGCAAGCCGATTGGGTGGTTTGGGAAGTGAGATTGTGTCAGAAGCCCGCGCGTAAGCAAGGGCTCGCTCTCGTGACTTGCCCTCCCTGACGGTCGGGCTTCTGACACATACACGCGCAAGATGCGCGCGAACCGCAGGCAAAGATGCCCGCGCTCCTAGCCGATCGCCCTTCTGAATTAGCCTAAGGATAGTCCGCGCGATAATGGTCTCGAAGCACGATCGCAAGGCCGCATTTCGATTCATCGTCTGTCTCGGATTCGTCAGTCTGTTTGCGGACATGACTTACGAAGGCGCGCACAGCGTCATCGGTCCGTTGCTGAAAGACCTCGGCGCGAGCGCGACGCAAGTCGGAATCATTGCGGGTCTGGGTGAAATGATCGCGGCGAGCCTGCGTTACTTTTCCGGAAAACTTGCCGACAAGACGCGCGCGTATTGGACGATCACGACGCTCGGATATTTTTTGAATCTCGTGGTTGTTCCAGGCTTGGCGTTTGCGGGGAACTGGCAAGCAGCCGCACTGCTGATCATCGCGGAACGCACCGGAAAGAGTTTGCGCGGGCCGGCGCGCGACGTTTTACTTTCGGAAGCCACGGAAGTTGTCGGCCATGGAAAGGGTTTTGGGCTGCACGCGGCGATGGATCAGACGGGCGCGGTTCTGGGCCCGATCGTGGTGGCCGTTTCAGTAGCGCGAACGCATCACTTTAGTTCCGCGTTCCTGTGGCTGGCAGTGCCGGCGGTCGGAGCATTCATCGCCCTGCTGTTTGCGCGTGCGGCTCGGCCAAACAAAGGCACGCCGCCTCCGCCTCCGAAGGAGAAGCAACTACCGCAAGTGTTTTGGATCTATGTGGTCGCGGCTGGATTACTCGCGCTCGGCTTTGTTGATTTCCCTTTGCTCGCTTATCACTTCCAGCAGGGTTCGTTGGTCAAGCCCGAAGTGATCCCGCTGCTTTACGCCGGAGCGATGGGCATGAATGGTTTGACTGCGCTGTTGTTCGGCCGGATGTTCGATCGGTTCGGAATTCAAATCATCGTGCTGGGAATTCTGGTTTCATTGCTGGCTTTGCCGTTTGGTTTTTTGGGTGGCGCGAGCGGCGTGTACATCAGCGTCGCCTGCTGGGCAACCGGCTTGGGCGCGCAGGATGCAACCTTGCGATCGGGGATCTCGCAAGTCGTCTCGATGAACAAACGCGGCAGCGCGTTCGGCGCGTTCAACGCGGTCTATGGCGTGCTGTGGTTTTTAGGAAGCGTGACGATGGGAGTGCTCTACGACTATTCACTCACGGCGTTGGTCGTATTCGGCATCGGAGCCCAACTGATCGCCGCGATCCTATTTGTCTCGCTGCGCCGCCCGCTGGCGAGCGTCGCGGTCAAGTCGCGTTAGAAGCGAAAGCGATAACGCGCGCTTACGCTTCGGCCCGGTCCTTCGATACCCCAGGCCAGTCCGCGGTAATTCTGATCGGTAATGTTTTCAAAGTCGATTCCGACATCGGACCTCTCGCCGACACGGAAACCGGCGCGCACGTTAATCAAGCCATAACCGGGAATGTGATTGAAGAGGGGCTGCGCCGCGGCGGTAGTGCTGCCGAGCACGCGCGTCTGCACTTGCGCGAGCGTCTCGCCGGTACGAATCAGGATGCCGCCGGCTGAGCCGCAGCCCGTCGCCCCCGGCGTGGTCAGGCCACGCACACACGCGCCTCGACGGAAAAAATTCTGAATCTGTCCGGTCGAACGTGTGGCGCCGGTGCGTCGATCTCCGATATCAAGTGAAGAGAGCCGGCCCTGCCGGTCGGCGAGCGTCGAATACGCTTCGATCCAGTAACGCTTGCCGGCCGGTTGGTAGCGCAATCGCAGGAAACCGGTGGGCGCAGGCGTGCCGCCTTCGATGTTCGGTGGCAGGCCAGTAGCTTTGTCTTCCTCGTGGATGTAAGTGAAGTTGCCGGCAAAGGTCCAATTGCGATGCAGCGGCACATCAAGCGTGTACTCGACTCCCCAGACCCGAGCGTCAGTAAAGTTGGTGCGAATCAAAACGGGTGCGCCGCCGGAAAGCGGGACCGTAACCCAGCCTCTTGGATCCTGAAAATTGATCTGCTGATCGCCCAGAAACCTACCGGCGGAACCGGCTGGAAGAATCAACGTTTGTTTGACGATCGCGCCGTTGATGTCCGTAAGGAACCAGGTAAAGTCAGTGTCAAAGCGTTTGTGACGAAAGCGAATTCCCGCGTCGAAGTTGTTACTGACCTCGGAACGTTGGCGCTGGAGCGCAATACCGGTGGTCACCGCATCAGTTCCGGCAGTGGTGCCGATGGTTCCGCCCAATGCTGAAGAGCTGTTGAAGTCGGCCTCGAAACCATCGCCCGTCAAACCGAGCGTGCCGAGATCGGTAATATTCGGCGCACGGAAACCGCGACTATAGTTGAACGCGATACTTACACGTTTTTCGGGAGTCACTACGAAACCGACCCGCCCAGAGAAATCATGAGCTTGCAAATTGTCGTCCGGCCAGAGCGGCTTGCCGCCAACCAGCGGGCTGTTCGCGGCGCGCGATTCGTAAGAAGCGCGATTGAATCGCAGCGCGCCACTCACGCGAAACTTGTTTGGAATTGCTTCGTAAATGTCCTGCACGTAGAAGCCATAGAGCAGGTAACGCGCGCCGTCGGGCACCCGAGGCCTTGAGAGCGTGCTGAGGCGAGTGACCGGGCTGAATACAAAGGCCGGCGCCGTCTCCTTCTCGTGATATAGATCCATTCCCAGCAGGACGGTATTGCGCCCCGCTCGTTTGTCGAGAAAACCATTAAGACCGCATACCCGAGTCCGTTCGTACTGGTGCGTAATATCTCCGGTCGGGTTTCCCTGGCCGCCCTGATTGACGCGCTCTTCGCGTTGCGCGTTGTACGAGAATGTCAGCGAACCATTGTCGAAGAATCCGACGCCCTGCTTCAGATATCGCCCATAGAAAAAGTCGTTCATCAAATTACGCAATTCGGCGATCAGATTTCCGTCGCCGCCCAGCGTCTGATCGTAACGTTTGCCGCCATCCTGCTGACCGCGCTGATAGTGAAGGATGAACTGCTGGCCTGATCCCGGCGCATAGCTCAAGTGTAAGAGTCCGCCATATTGCGTGAACGCAGTGTCGGTCAAACGATTGCCGAGAATGTTCGACGGCAGTCCAAGAAAACGCGTGATTGATGAATGCGGGTCGAGACCATGGCCGGGCCGCAGGTTATTAACGCGGTGGCCGGCTACGTTTGCCAGAATTCCAAAACGTCGCGTGCCGTAACTCAAGAGAGTGTTGCCGCCATACGAGAGATCGGCGCTCGTGAATGAAGTGTTTACCTCGCCATGAGTCTCAGGCTTAGCGTAACCAAACTGTGGAGTGCGCGAGATTAGTTGGATCGTTCCGCCGATTGAATCCGATCCGTATTGCGCGCCGTTCGGCCCGCGCAGAGCTTCAACCGCCTGCACGTTGCTGGGATCGGTCAAGTCCAGGAACGTGTTGATGCCGCCACGCATCGCCGAGGTCGTATAGCGCACTCCGTCAACGTACACCGCGACTTTGTTTCCGGTTAGTCCGCGCACGAAGATTCCCGCGATCGTGGGACTGGTCCGCTGTAGACTCAATCCCACTTCTTCGTCGGCGACCTGGGCCAACACTGCGGTCGTTCGTTGCTGAACTGCGCTTTCGGAAATAATGTTTATCGCCTGCGGGACGCGATCCTTGTCCTGAGCCTGGCCCGTCTCAGCGGTAACCGTAACCTGCGAGTTAATCGGCGCCACCTGGAGAACAATCTCGGCGCGCGTAGTTTTGTTACCGGCTACTTGAATAGGGACGCGCCGCGTATCGAATCCGCTTTGCGTGATTCTGATCTCATACGAGCCGGGCGGCACGTTCTCAAAATTGAAGTTTCCATTCCCGTCTGTCGTTGTGCTCTGCAGCAATGCCTGCTGCGCATAAACCAGCAGCACGTCGGCGCCGCTAACGTTAGCTCCCTGTGGATCCTTGACGGTCCCGTTGATTGATCCGCGCGTGGTTTGGGCAAGCACGGCAGACGACAGCATAGCGGATAGCGTCAACCCAGCGACGACGCGAACAATCGTTCTCAGACAAGTAATCTTCACCGCGAGATCCTCTCGACTTTGTAGCAGTAGATTATCGAAATCCAGAGAAGACAAACACTAACTACCCGAGGCTGCTACTACCAGCAGTCGTAATTTGCGCTGTCCGGTTAGCCTTAAGGAGAGCGGCCGGTTGAGTGGCTTGCTTGAGGTCAGCTCAAAAGTTTGACCGCTTGTTCCATGGCCGCGTGCAGTGACGCGAGTGCGTTTGAGTTAACGAGCACGATGGCAATCATGGCGGGCAAACCGACCCAAACAATTGTGGCCAGACGCGACGCCAAAACCGGGAATCTTGAGTTTCGATCTTCCGGGCGAGTCGTCGCGAGATTGATCAGTCGGCTGACGCGTGCCTGCACCCCGTCCGTCTCGTCTCCGAGCAGGAACGCGCCGACGGGCATGGTGGGCCGAGCGCCCGCAGGAATCATGCGCGCAATTCCAATCAGCGCCGATGCCAGATTCAGAGCCGCGTCCGCGTTCTGTTGAGCGGCATATTCATCTGCGGCGGACTCTGCGGTTTCAGCCCAGGCGCGATCCACTGACCGACCACAGGGAACAATCATCAGAGCGTCGCGGCAAGCTCGAATTAGCGAGCGCTTGAGGTTGTCGCGAGCGGCCAGATGTCCGCATTCGTGAGCGATGGCCGCTGTCAGTTCCTCTTCACTGAGTGTCTGCAGGACACTTTCCGCGATGAACATCCGCGGCCGGACTGTGCCCACGACGGCGATGATCGGAAACGAATGTGGAATCCGAAACGTGGGAACTTCGACGTCCGAGAGGTGAATCGGCGTTGCTGAGTCGAGCCATTTTCTTAACAAAGAGCGGGTCGCCAGCCATGAGCGCAAGCCGCGCAATAATGCGAGCGCGACGCCAATCGCAGAAAGGACCGCCAGCGCGCCAAGTTTCTTGCTGACGAATTCGTTTGTTGAGTAAGGCTCGTAAGCCAGGTAAGAAGGAATCAGAAACGCCGTGACGATAATCACAGCAACGACCGGCGGACCGACGCGCATCGCGAACAAAACTTCGGCGCGCGTGCGGGCGGTACAGCGCCGCATCGGCTTCTCGATCAAACGCCAAAGCGCGGCGGCTACTGATGACGCGCCGGCGTTGATGGTCAGCAGGGCTGCTAACACCAGACTGATTCCGAGCAACTCGTACATAGCGGCTCTAGCTCTTGCGCTTCAGCTCTCGTTTCTTTTCCTGGACCAAACGATCGAGCTCGTCGAGCAACTGCCGATCGTTTTCGCTCACCGTATCAACGATACAGGCCAGCACTGGTTCAATTCCTTCCGCGCCGCCGCCCAACAAGCCGTCGATGACGTCTTCCCGAATTCCGAGCTCGAATTCATCGCGCGAAACCGCGGGCGCATACAAAAAGGCGCGCCCATCTTTGCGACGATCAAGCAGCTTCTTTTTGTATAGCCGATCGAGGGTGGTCATCAGCGTCGTGTACGCGATCTGTTCTTCGAAAGCGAGATAGATGTCACGCACGCTGACTTCGCCGCGCCGCCAGGCTTGGTCGAGGACCTGCCGCTCGAGTTTACCGAGCGCGAGCGAAGCAACTTCGCTCGGCCGGCGAAATCCGCGTAAGAAGAATCGAGGAGCTTTCATGCGGAGAGCATTTTGCGGACTTTGGTGAGGGTATGTCAACCGTGAAGAATCAGGCCGCAAACCGATCACGAGCGATCGGGGCCACGCGTCCCGGCGCTCGGTCGGTATGCCGCGCGAATAGCCCGTGACGCCTTGATAATGGCCTCGACCTGCTCTATTCTCACTCAGGCTGAAAGGAGAAGGCAATGAAAGAGAGAAGTTCTAACTATCCAGGTATTGGGCTAGGTGCGGCGATTAACGGGGCACAGAAGATATGGAGCGAGGAGAAACGTTCGGCGTTCCCGGCCGCTGTGGCCGTAAGGCACTTGGGCTTCAATTCGGTCAACGGCACGTCGCGGGGACATCTAGCTGGATTGAAGCAATATGGTTTGATTAAGAAAGGGGAGGGCCAAAACTTTAGCCTTACGTCACTAGCTATCAAGATTCTGGCCCATCCTGAGGGCTCCCCTGAGCGACTTGCCGCGATCAGAGAAGCGGCTCTGTCGCCGAAACTATTCAAGGATCTTTATCAGAGTCATCGTGAAGCTTCTGACGCGACAGTTCGCGCGCACCTGATTACCAATCGCTCATTTGGAGACGATGGCGCGAAGAGGGCCATTAAATCTTTCAGGGAGACAATCAGGCTGGCGGGACTAGATAACGTGGATGGTGACGTGCTAGCCGATCCCGAAGACACTGTGTCCGAAGACACGGTCTCAACGGCCACTCCAAGTCTTCGCAGTCCTTCGAAGCACGAACTAGCGCGGGCGTTGGCGAGCAAGACTGCTGCGGATCTTGCGGCTCTTGGTGTTCCGGTTGCTGGCCAACAGCTTCGCTTTAGCATTTCGCGAGACTCGGAGGCCCAAGTTATTTTTACAGGTGCCGTCACACAAGAGGCGATCTCGAAGTTGACGGCGTTGCTTGAGCTACAGAAAGACACATTTCCAACAAAGGCAGAATTAGAAGAGCGCGAAGTCGAGGGCGAATGAATGAAATCCAAGACTTTCGACTACAGAAGAGTTCCTGATCACACGATACCGCGCAAGCGATGGATCAAGCGGCCGATGCTTCAGGTCACGCTCTTCAGTGAAACAAAACGCAAGGAACATATCTGCTTGGTGGATTCAGGCGCCGACGAATGTCTCTTTCACTCGTCAATCGGTAGAAATTTAGGAATCGATATCGAAAGCGGCAGGTACAAGAAGTTTGACGGAATCGCCGGCAGTCTTGAAGCGTACATGCACCCGATCGAGGTTCAGATTCAAGATTTCCCTGAGCGCGTAAAGATTGAGGTGGGCTTTACGGAATCAGAAGGCGTGGATGCGATCTTGGGGCAAGCAGGGTTTTTTGAAAGCTTCAAGATTTGTTTTGATCGTCGTCGCGGGAGAATTGAAATCGCCAGCAGTCCCGATTCTACGATGCGTTCGAAGGAATAAAGCCCCTATCGAAAGGTCGTACTTTCATCAAGACCGCATCCGGGAAACCCCGCTCTTCAGCATCGCGTGAGGCCTCGACCGCATCCTTGCCGCTGCCTACAACAGTCTCCGCCCCGTCCTTTTGAATGAAGGCGACCCACTCGTCTTCATGTTCTTCAAGCTGATTCAGGAACGCCAATTCGTTTTCGTCTATTGCTTCTTCAATCATGACAAGATCTAGTCTATCACGGTCATGCCGCAAGGCAATATCACTCAACAAACTCGACCTCAACCGCGTGCGGAATGATGCCGCGTTCGTGGCCTTCTTTGAGGAGACGGCGCACGGCTTCGCGGCCGCGTTCGCCGTAATCCAGCGTCAGGTCGTTCACCCACATAGCGACAAAGCGATCAGCGAGCGCCGGGTCCATGTCGCGCGCGAACTGCATCGCGTACTGCAAAGCGTCTTCGCGATTGTCGAGCGAATAGCGGATGCTTTCTCTTAACAGCTCCGATACTTCGTGAATCATTTCGGGGCCCAAGTCGCGCCGAATTGCGTTGCCGCCCATCGGCAAAGGCAAGCCACCCGTGTGTTCATGCCACCACTCGCCGAGGTCGAGCACTTTGTGCAAACCGTGGTTGTGATAGAAGAGCTGTCCTTCGTGAATCAGCAGGCCCGCGGCACAGCGGCCTCCCGAGACTGCTTCGATGATTTGATCGAACGGCACAACTTCGTACTTGAAGTCTGGATTGTAGAGGCGCAGCGTCAGAAACGCGCTGGTCAGCGTGCCCGGTATTGCGATCTTAGCCTTCGAAAGCTCTGCCGGATCCATTTCCTCATTTGCCACCACGACCGGCCCATAGTTGTCGCCAATCGAAGCGCCGTGCGGCAGCAAAGCATATTTGTCCGCGACGTAAGCGTAGGCATGAAAGCTGATCGCGGTGACATCGTACGTTCCTTTGCGGGCTGCTTCGTTCAGGGTCTGAATGTCCTGAAGCGTATGCTCGAATTCAATGTCGCCGGTCTCGATCTTGTTCGTTGCCAAAGCGTAGAACATGAACGCGTCGTCGGAGTCAGGCGAATGCGCGATACTTATTTGTTTGGCTTCAGTTTGGGTCATTTGGTAATGCTCTCAGTTTATGTCATCACGCAGAAACTGGTTCTCTAGTCAGTCGATTATAGATCGTGTCGCGCTCAACGGCTTCAAAGCCCGCGTCTTCGATCAATGCGACCAGTTCTGATTTGGTCATCTTCACTTCATTATTAGTTTCAATCGAGTAACTCTCGGTCAACTCGCCGCCTTCCGTGATCGTGCCGTCCACGTCGTTCGCGCCGAAATGCAGGGCGACTTGCGCGAGCCGTTTGCCGAGCATGACCCAGTAAGCTTTGATGTGCGCAAAGTTGTCCAGCATCAGACGCGACACGGCCATCGTTTTCAGCGAATCAACGCCCGACGGCCCCGGTAAATGCGCGAGCTGCGTGTCGGGTGGATAAAACGCGAGCGGAATAAAGCATTGAAAGCCGGCGGACTTGTCCTGTTGCTCTCGCAAGCGAATCATGTGATCGACGCGGTCTTCGAACGATTCGATGTGGCCGTAAAGCATCGTCGCGTTTGTTTTCAAACCCGCCGCATGAACTTTACCCGCGAGATCAAGCCAGCGCTGCGCATCGCACTTGTGCGCGCAAATCATCGAGCGCGTCGGTTCGCGAAAAATCTCGGCGCCGCCGCCCGGGCACGAATCCAGGCCCGCGTCGATCAACTGCTGAAGCATGTCTTCGTCCGCCATCTTGTAGAAATGCGCGAAGTGATCCAGCTCAACCATCGTGAACGCCTTCAGGTGAAGCTGGGGGTATTGCTTCTTCAAAGATGAAAGCAGATCGGTGAAGTAGCTGAACGGCAGTTTCGTGTTCAATCCGCCGGTAATATGCAGTTCAGTCGCGCCTTCGCTCACGGCCTGGCCGGCGATGCGCAGGGAATCGTCGATGTTATGCGTGTAGGCGTCGGGCTGGCGCGGGGTGCGGTAAAACCCGCAGAATTTGCAGTCAACGTAGCAAACATTTGTCGGATTGAAATGCCGATTGACGTTGAAGTAAGTTGTGCGGCCATGCTTCTGCCGGCGGACGGTGTCCGCGAGCTTGCCCAGCGCGTTCAGATCGTCAGTCGCGAAAAGCGCGACGCCGTCGTCAAATGAAAGTCGCTCGCTCGCTGCCAGCTTGGCGCTAATCTCGTTCAGTTTCGGATTGTGTGAAAAGCTCATACTCAGTTCGAATCTATTTGGGTTGAAAAAGCACCGCGCTGCCGAAGCTCAGAAACAGTATCAGGCTCACAAAAGCGTTAGTCGTAAAGAACGCAGCGTTTAGTTTGCTCAAGTCGTTTGCGCGCACCAGCGTGTGCTGGTAAACGAGCAAAGCGCCCGTAGCAATCACTCCGATGACAGCCAATGGTCCCAGGTTCGTCACAAAGTATAGCGCAACCAGCGTCGCGAATGCTCCCGTGTGCAAACTGCGCGAGATCCACAGCGCTCGCGCTATGCCAAAACGTGCCGGAATTGAATACAAGCCTTCGCGGCGATCGAATTCGTAATCCTGGCACGCGTAAAGCACATCAAATCCCGCCGTCCACAGCAGCACGACCAGCGAAAGTAGCAGCGGAGCCCAACTGTCGATCGTGCCGCGCACCGCGATCCACGCTCCGGTCGGCGCGATGGCCAGACACCAGCCGAGCACCATGTGCGAAAGCATAGTCCAGCGCTTGGTGTACGAGTAGAGCATGACGCTGGCCAGCGCGATCGGCGAAAGGATTAAGGTCAGGCGATTCAGCATTGCGGCCGCGAACACAAACAGAGCCGCGCCCACTATCGTGAATATCAAAACAAAAGGAACAGAGAGCTGTCCCGCGGGGATCGCGCGCATCTGCGTCCGCGGATTGCGCGCGTCAAAGTCTTTGTCGGCAACGCGATTGAAAGCCATCGCAGTACTGCGCGCTCCCACCATCGCCAGGGCGATCCACAGAATTTGCAACGCGCTCGGAATACCGCGCGCCGCCAGCACCGCTCCCAGCAGAGCGAACGGCAGCGCAAACAGCGTGTGCTCGATCTTGATCATCTCGAGCGTTGTGCGGATGTTGGTAATGATTCCTGCGGACATCTCGAGTAAAACGCGTAAGTGATATCAGCCTGCGTCGATAGTCCGATCTTACGTTTGCCAAACGGCAATCGCAAGCGGGTTCGGCGAAATATCAACAGAAACCGACTTAGCTGGGCGCAGGCGCGATGCTAGAATCGGATCGGACTTTCAAGCTGGTCGGAGAATTACTATCGCCCGCAGAGTGAAACAGCAACACCCAGCCTTAGCGACCGGGAAACGAGCCTTTCGCGGTAGCAAACTCACGTCGTTAGCCCGTTCGCTCTGGCAAGAGTGGCGCCGCCTCCAGTTGCCGACAGCAAACGCTCGTGTCGTAGTCGCTGTTTCGGGCGGCGCCGATTCGGTAGCCCTGTTGTTATCGCTCGATGAACTGATCAAATCGAAGAAGCTGAAAATCAAACTGTATGTCTCGCACCTGGATCACGCGCTGCGAAAAGATTCGCGGGCGGACGCGCGTTGGGTACGGGCTTTAGCGAAGCAGCTTGGCTTTGAGTGTCAGTCCCGGCGAGTTGACGTGAAAGCATTGGCTGCGCGCAGCGGCGAGAATCTGGAACAGGCCGCCCGGCGCGCGCGTTACAAATTTCTGGCAACAGTCGCGAAAGAAAGCCGAGCGGCGATCGTTCTAACGGCGCATACGATGGACGACCAGGCTGAGACGGTCCTCTTGAGTCTTTTGCGCGGTGCCGGGATGGACGGCCTCGGTGGAATGGAGACGAAGCGTTGGTTGCGTGAGGGAAGTGAAACAATTCTGGCGCGGCCGATGCTTCGCTGGGCTCGGCGCAGAGACACCGAAAGCTATTGCCGTTCGCGGGGCGTCGAGTTTCGCACCGACGAAATGAATGCCGACGAAAAGTTCGCGCGCGTGCGCGTGCGGCGTCAACTCTTGCCGCAGATGGAGAGCTTCAATCCAAAGATCGTGGAAGGGCTGGCGCGAACCGCGGAGTTACTGCGCGAAGACTCTGCGGCTCTGGATCAAGCCGCTGGTCGTTTGCTTGAACTGGCCACCGAAGACGGCGTGGGCTCGGCGCTGCGCATAGACTTGCTCGCGCTGGCGCAACCCGCGTTGCGGCGGCGCGCTCTGCGTCAATGGATCGAAAGGAGCCTGGGAGACTTGAAGCGGATCGAACGCGTCCACGTGCTGGCGGTTGAAAGTTTGCTCTTCGGCGAGCGCGGCGGACGCGTGATCGAGTTACCTGGCGGCCCCAGCGTGGTGCGCCGGAAGCAGTGTTTGCACTGGCGCGGACCGAAATCCTAGAACCCGATTAGAAGCGTATACGTAATATGTCCGCGGGCACCGTAACGAACAGGCAGGCGCATCTTAGGAACGCGTTGTTTGCTGCCAAAGATCGGATGCCGGGGACGCCAATCGATTTGAGAGTTTTTGAAGCGACAATCACGGCCGATTTGAGGTATGATCGGCCACGGAGGAAGTGAAGACATTGAGTTCTACGGCCAGACAAATCATTTTTTGGGCGCTAATCATTGCGGGAGCGCTCCTGATCTACAAGCTGGTTAATCCCGGCGGTAAGAACCAACAACCCCTCGATCTGGTTCAACTCGAAGACAAGATAAACAAGGGCGAGTTGAAAAGTTTGACGGTCAGGGCGTCTGAGACCATTGCGGTCGACCGAGTCAGCGGCGTCGAGTATCACGTCCAACTATCGAACGAACACACGAAGGCCGAAATTCTCAGCGAGGCGCGCGGCAGCGTCAACGGAAAGGCGCGGGTTGATAACGTTCAAGACGAGCCGAGTTCCAGTTATTGGCTGCCGGCGTTGTATTACCTCTTGCCGTTCGCGCTGCTCCTTGGTTTTTGGATCTTCATGCTGCGGCAGATGCAGTCGGGCGGTAACAAAGCGCTTTCGTTCGGCAAGTCGCGCGCGAAGCTTCTCAGCAATCAGCAGAAGCGCGTTACTTTCAAGGACGTCGCCGGCGTCGAAGAAGCCAAGGAAGAACTCCAGGAGATCATCGAATTCCTGAAAGAACCGCAGAAGTTTCAAAAGCTCGGTGGTCGCATTCCCAAAGGTGTTTTGATGATGGGCCCGCCGGGAACCGGCAAGACTTTGCTGGCGCGGGCGATTGCCGGCGAAGCAAACGTCCCTTTCTTTTCGATTTCAGGTTCGGATTTTGTCGAGATGTTTGTCGGCGTCGGCGCTTCTCGCGTCCGCGATCTGTTCGAGCAAGGAAAGAAGAACGCGCCCTGCATCATCTTCATCGATGAGATCGATGCCGTCGGACGTCATCGCGGCGCCGGCCTTGGCGGCGGACATGACGAGCGTGAACAGACACTGAATCAGTTGCTGGTTGAGATGGATGGATTCGAATCGAACGATGGCGTGATCCTTATCGCTTCGACGAATCGACCCGACGTCTTGGATCCGGCGCTGCTTCGACCCGGAAGATTTGATCGACGCGTCGTCGTCTCGCGTCCCGATGTGCGTGGCCGCGAAGGCATTCTGAAAGTTCACACGCGCAAGATTCCGTTGGGCGAAGACGTTGACATCTCAGTAATCGCGCGCGGCACTCCGGGATTCACCGGCGCCGATCTCGCGAATCTCGTCAACGAAGCTGCGCTCAACGCGGCCCGCTATAACAAAAAGGTTGTGGCGATGTACGACTTTGAGTTGGCCAAAGACAAAGTGCTGATGGGCGCCGAGCGCAAGAGCATGGTCATCTCGAACGAAGAGAAACGCGTCACGGCCTATCACGAAGCCGGTCACACGCTGGTCGGATTGAAAGTGCCGAACGCCGATCCGGTTCACAAGGTGACTATCATTCCGCGCGGCATGGCGCTCGGCGTGACGCAGCAACTGCCGGAAGGCGACCGCCACAACTATACGAAGGATTATCTGCTCGGTCAGATTTCGATATTGATGGGTGGGCGCATCGCCGAAGAAACGTTCCTCGGCGGCATTACCACGGGCGCATCGAACGACATTGAGAGGGCGACGGAACTGGCGCGGTCGATGGTTTGCGAGTACGGCATGTCAGAGCTGGGCCCGCTGACCTTTGGCAAGAAGGAAGAACAAATTTTTCTGGGCCGCGAGATCGCTCAGCACCGAGACTATTCGGAAGAGACTTCGATTCGCATCGATTCCGAAGTGCGCAAGATTGTCACCGAACAGTATGAGCGAGCGACGAAGATCATTCAGGAGAATCGCGATACGCTGGTGCGTCTGGCGGATGCTTTGCTCGAGCACGAATCACTCGACGGCGTGCAGATTCGTCGGATCGTGGCGGGTCTGTCAATCGACGATGCCGAGCCGCCATCATCGGTAAGCGCCGAAGAGAAACCGCAATTGCAGGAACCGGTCCAGCGACCGCTGAAGCCAATCCTGCCGCCGATTACAGGTGGCACTCCCGCGCCGGCGTAGGGTTTGAATGTCCGACAAGCTTTAGCTTGTCGCAAAGTTTTATCGACAAACTGAAGTTTGTCGGACAGTTGAAAGGCGAGGGTCAAACAACTCTCGCCTTTCTTTCTAAGTGCCGTTAGGCACGAAATATTTATAGAACCTGGCGCCCTTTAATGCTGATTCTCCGAGCGAGCGAAATGCTGCATTTCGCTCGGCTCGGAGGGAGAGTTAGCCGCAGGGTGAGGCTATAAATATTTCGCCGCTACGCGGCTGCAAGTCCTCGCAGACTTCCAGTCGACGTGTGAATCACTTCTTCTCGCCCAGCCGAATCACCACGCCCGTCGAGATTTGGTAGTTGCTCTGCCACGCGCCCCCAAAGCGCGTCGGCACGAAATCGAATTGAATTGACCGAATGGCGAAGCGATTATTCAGGTGCACGTCCACGCCGCCGCCAAAGGCTATCGCAAAGGCGTTGGCTGAGAAACTTGTGGTCGTTGTGCCGATGGTTGTTTTAGTCGAGTCGTGGACTCCGCCGAACAAAGGATGGACAAAGACTTTCACTTTGTCGTTTGGATAGAAGTTGAACTGCGGCCCGAGCCGTCTTTACTTTTTCCTTTTTCCTTTTTACCTTTTACCCCGTGGAAACCGCAGACGTCGTCATCATCGGCAGTGGCATCGTCGGATCGAGTGTCGCTTATCATCTCGCGCAAGCCGGCTGCACAAATGTGCTGGTGCTCGAGCGCGAGGCGCATCAGGGCAAAGGTTCGACCGGCAAGAGCATGGGCGGCGTGCGCGCGCAGTTCTCGACGCCGGTCAACATTCAGATGTCGCGTTACTCGATCGACTTCTTCTCGCGCTTCGATGACGTCGTCGGACACCCGGCAGACTATCGCGCGCATGGATACCTGTTCTGCGCAACAAACGAGAACCATCTCGCTTACTTGAAAGCGAATCGCGAACGACAGATCGCGTTGGGCGTCAACAACGTCGAATGGGTTTCGCCACAAGAGATTCAGGCAATCGTCCCGCAACTGCGAACGGACGACATTCTGGGCGGCACGTTCTGTCCGACTGACGGGTTTGTCGATCCGCACAGCGTGATGATGGGGTTTATGCTGAACGCGCGCGAGCGCGGCGCTCGTCTGTGGCTGGATACTCAGGTGACTGGAATTGAAGTTGAGCCTTCCCAATCGAATTCAAATCGTTTAGAGGCCGCACTTGTGCGGCCAGAGGCGGACGTCGGCACAAGTGCCGAATCTAAACAAGATTTAGGGAGTCGCCGCATTGCGGGCGTCCAAACCTCTCGCGGCTTCGTCTCAACCCGTGTCGTGGTGAATGCCGCCGGCGCCTGGGCCGCGCAAGTCGCAAAGATGGCCGGCGCTGACTTGCCGGTCGAGCCCTTGCGTCGCCAACTCGTGCCCACCGAGCCGTTCGATCAGTTGCCGAAACGCTTTCCGATGGTGATCGACATGTCCACCGGTTTTCATTTTCGCCGCGAAGGGAAGGGAATCCTTTTGGCGTGGAACGATCCGGCTGAGACGCCGGGCTTCAAGACGGAATTCGACACCACGTTCGTGGAGAAGATTCTGACGCGCGCAGCTTCACGCGTGCCGGTGCTGGCCGAAGCCGGAGTCAATCCGCGTCGCGCCTGGGCCGGCCTGTACGAGATGACTCCCGATCATCACGCCATCATCGGTCCGGCGCCAAACGTAGAGGGATTATTTTTCGTGAACGGCTTCAGTGGCCACGGTGTGATGCACTCGCCGGCTTCGGGAAAGATCGCAGCCGATCTAATTCTGCAAGGCCGCTCTGATTTGATAGATGCGTCGCAACTCAGCGTCGAGCGCTTTGCTCAAGGCAAGTTGTTGGAAGAGACCGCCGTTTTGTGACCTCGGCTAAGAATCCTTTGCCGTTGGATCAGCGTGACGCCTGACGTGATTGCCGGCCCCCCTGGCAAACGTCGCGAACTCAGCTTCAGACGCGGCGAGTGTTTCGATCACCGCATTGATGCGTTCTTCAACTTTATTGGGTTTGCCTTTACCCGGTGAAGTCGACTCGCTGACTGTCTTCACCATTTGGCTGCCTAGCGCGCGATAGCTTTCAAACTGCGGTTCGCTAAACCACTGATCGGCGATTGTCTCTTGCGGAAAGTCCGTGCTGGTCGCGTGATAGTTGAGCACGTCGCGCGGCTCGTCACCGATCAAAGAAGGTTTGAGATAGATGAGCACGCCGTCGTACTTTGCATCATCCGCGGCGGTGCTGCCGCCGGGTTTGTCCACGCATGAATATCGAATGACTCCAACCGCGCAGTAGTTGTTCGACGCGTCGGGATCTTTGCCAAACCGCATCTGGCCCATTTCGACGGGGACGCCAAAGTCCACGCGAATCTGTCTGATCGCCGTCGCCAGAGATTCGTAACCATACTTTGTGTCGGTGCTGCCATCGCCGACGACGATGAAACGACAGCGCCGCAGAATCATCTCGTACAAACCAAAGTTGTCGAAGTGCCCGCCATCGGAGAGATAGACGTAAGGACTCTTGTCGTTGGTCATACCCAGAGCTTCTTCCACGATCGGGCGAACGGACTCGATTGGGGAATCCAACTTATAAGTGTCGCCACCGTCGGGTCCGGGATTGCCGAGCCAAAAGCCGAGCCGCACATTGAAGAGCGTCATGATGATTCGCAGGATGGGCGAGGTCATCATGTAGCCCATGTTTGGGCTCGCTGCCGCGCCTGAGATCGCAACCGCGGTGGCCAGGGACATGCCTTTGTCGCCACCATACGCTTCGGATTTTCGATAGCCGAGCCAGTAGCTGCCGCAATGAAGCGGAGACATGGTGAAGGATTCAGCTTTCCGATCCTGCCACTCCAGTTTGTCGCCACCCACCAGATTCAACGTAACGTTGACGACATGAAACGGTCGGACCTGTTTCAAGTCAGACATTGGAACGTTGTCATCGCGATCGAAATCGGTGAACCAGCTCTTGGTCTTGTCTCGTTCCGTCTTGACCCGCGTCGCCCCCAGGTATGATCGCATCATGCGGTTGCGCCAATAGTAATGAAGCGAAAAGCGATTCGTGTTGATGCACCAACCCAGGGTCAGCGTCGCCAGTGCGAACGCGCCCGTCGCAAAAAATTCGAACCACCACGGTGATTTAGTAACGAACATCTGGTGGTCTGTGAAGTCCGCCGGCAGGTTGCTGGCATGTACGTGCGCTAGCTGCGCTGGAACCTGGAGACTGTGAGGCGATGCGAACCAACCGATAAACTGCCGCACCGACGTGAGAGTCTTAGCCAGACCGAGAAGAACCCAGTCGGTCGCCCACACGAGTACGATCGCGATGTACAGCGCGAAGATTGCCGCGGCGACACTGGTAACCAGGCTAAAGATTTTAGCCTTCGGGTTGGCGTCTTCCTCTTTACCGTTCCCTTTGGTCTTTGAACTAAAGCCGCCAAACAGCGAGATCACGCCGGAAACGATTCCAACGATGGACGTCACCTTAGCTTTGATCGAACCCAAATTGCTGCCGCGAACCAGGCCGCGCAGGTCGATGAGCAGCAGGGGACCAAACATCACGACTAGGCTAAACGTCCCGCAAACCATTACCGCGATTAGAAGCCACGCGCCACAGCGTGCCCACCATTCCTGATCCTCTGAGCCAGAGAAGCGGCTGCTAAATCCAGCCACGAACGTGCCGCCGATCATGAACATACACAACAAGAACGGCACCGACAGCGACACGTAGAGAAGATCGCTGTTGAGGGCTACAGTTCCAAACCGAACAACGTTTGAGAGGCGAACCAAAAGGCCCGGGGATAAATTGAGCAGCGCATACGTCAACACTCCCGTCACCGCCCCGCCCGCAGCCACGAGCAGCACCAGGCGAATCTTCTGGAGGGTTGGAGGTTTCGCTTTGAAGGTCACCGCCAACTGTGGCAGCGCGGGGATGATTGCTCCGGCAATGAAGAAGACATGCCAACTGGGCCGCTTGCCGTGAAAAACTGCGCTCAGGCTTGAGAGCCAGCCGCTTACAGGTTGGATGTCGTCGCGCACGAGTACCCAGTAGAGACTAAAGCACACGGCCATCAACACGAGCGGGGCCGCGCAAGTCCACAGGGTCACGCTCGTGCGCCAGTTCGCGTCGGCCACGCTGGGAAGATTCAATGCTATGCAGATAAGGCTGACCAGTCCGAACACCAAACCAAACATCCCCAGGATCAGAGGCCAATACGGACCGTGGCTCGGCGCCATCCTGACTGCGTAGTTGATAATGTTCGCCCAGAGTCGCGGCAGCATTAGGAAAGTCATGATCGCCGGCACAAACACGAGCCAGTTCAAGAAGAGATTTCGCAGGTAGACGGCGATCAGTGTCCATGTGTCTGGAGACAGCAAACCTTTCTTTGGCGTCAAGTAGTTTGCGTAAACACGGAGGTTGGAGAGTGGCTTTGGCTCAGGATCGAGTGGGTTCGTCGGAGGATCGGACAATGGGCCCACGACGTTTTTGACGTCTCCATCGGATCGGTGAATCCAGGCCGTCAGCCAGCTCCCGATAAAGCCACCGCCGGAAACGGTGGATAGGTAATCGAACTTTTCCAGCAACCCGCAACGCGCCAAACCCTGCAAGACTCCGAGGTTGAAAGTTGCGCTGCGTACACCGCCGCCGGAGAGACAAAGCGCAGAGCGCTGCTTACTCAGTTTGTGGATAGCCTGGTAAATGTCGGGAACGACCCGCTGGCTCGTTGCCAATCTGTCTGCCCAGGAGACGGCCCCCGAAAGTGCGCCCTGTACCGTCTCGTCGATCGGCTGAGCCTCAGTCGGAAGCTGCTTCACAAGTTCGGCGCTGAGGACCTCGGCCAGCGTGATTGAAAGATCGTTGGGTGGTGGAAGATTGGTTTGGGACATCGTTTTGATCCTGTCCCCGGCGCGTCAATTGAGTGCCGGACTTGAAGGTGACTGGTCAGTGTTCGGCTGGTTCTGGGAGAATGCGGCGATCGCAGGCTCTTAAGCGCCAGCCATCAGTCGTGCAAGGCGACAGATCAATATATCAATCCGATGCTTGCGTCAATGATTTGTCAACGTTTCGCGTGGCTCCGCTAGACAGTTTTCTGAGAGCGCAGTAATGTAGCACGGCGCAATTTCAACTCACTGGAGGAACTGATGAAGAGAATTTCATTGCCTTTGCTGGTGTCGATGCTCGTGTTGGCGCTGACGCCATCTCTTCGGGCCGCCGATGATGCCAAGGTGCAATCGTCGCTGATCGTTTCCACTGAGTGGGTTTCGAAACATCTCAAGGATGATTCGCTCGTGTTGCTGCAGGTCGGCGACAAAAAAGAATATGACGAGGCGCACATTCCCGGCGCGCAGTTCATTGCTCTCGCGGACATTTCGACTCCGCGCGGACAGGGTCTGGCGCTTGAGCTGCCCTCCGTCGATCAATTGAAAGCCGCGTTTGAAAAGCTGGGTGTCACGGGCAAATCTCGCGTCGTCGTTTATTTCGGCAAAGACTGGGTGACGCCGACGGCGCGCGTTTTCATGACGCTCGATTATCTGGGAATGGGAGATCGAACCTCAATCCTGGATGGCGGATTGCCGGCGTGGCGTGCAGAGGGACGACTGGTAACTGCTGAGGTGCGCGAACCAAAGCGCGGCAGTCTTACCCCACGACCGAATTCGCGGTTGGTTGTCGATGCGGCATGGGTCAACGCGAATCTGAATAAGTCCGGCGTGGCGATTGTCGACGCGCGGGCTTTGAAGTTTTACACTGGCGAGGAAGCCGGACAGATGCCACGCGCCGGTCACATTCCCAGCGCGAAGAGCATTCCGTTTTCGAGCGTGGTCGAAGATCAAACCAACAAGTTCAAGAGCGTCGAAGCGCTGCGCGGACTTTTCAACGCCGCCGGCGTGAAGCAACGCGACACCGTCGCGACTTATTGCCACATCGGGCAACAGGCGAGTTTGCTCTACTTCGTTGCACGCTATCTGGGTTACGAAGCGCATCTGTACGATGGCTCGTTTGAGGATTGGAGCCGCCGCCCGGAATTGTCCGTCGAGAAATCGGTAACGATAAACCCGAAACCATAGGAGAAAACCGAGAGAGTGATGGAACGTCGAACCACATCGTGGCACAGCCCAAACCTGAACATGGAAATGCCGCTGGTCGCTTATGGCCACGCGGGCCAGACGCTTTTGATGTTGCCAACGGCGGCAGCGGATTATCTCGAGTACGAAAGGTTCCATCTCGTCGACGCGATCAAGCCGCTCATCGAAGCGGGTCGCATCCGTGCCTACTCAATCAACAGCGTCAATCGGCACAGCCTGCTGAACGAGCAGATGCCGCCAAAGCTAAAGGCCGAGCTGCTGACGCGCTACGATCGTTACATCATCGAAGAAGTGTTGCCGTTGATTCGCAACGAAGCTGGAGAAGATGCGCGGCCGATAACTACGGGTGCGAGTCTCGGCGCGTTCCTCGCGGCGAATGAATACTTCAAGCATCCGGATCTTTTCCGCGGCGTGATTGCCTTAAGCGGCAGCTATGACATTCGCTCGTATCTTGATGGCTATTACGACGACAACGTCTTTTTCAATAATCCGGTCGATTATCTCTCTGGCCTGAACGACGATCACTTCCTGCCGGTCCTGCGCAAAGCCGACGCAATTTACATCATGTCGGGCCAGGGCTCTTACGAAGATCCAAAGCGCAGCCAGGAGCTCGCAGAGATTCTGGAGTCAAAAGGAATTCCGCACACTTTGGATTTGTGGGGCGCGGACGTGAATCACGACTGGCCGTGGTGGCGAAAGATGCTGCCGCACGTGTTGGGATTGATTGTTGGCCAGTAGTAGAAACTACTGCGCCTTCAGCCACTCTTCAAACGCCGACAGGATGTCGTACTGATCTTCCTTCGAAGTTCGAGCGAGAAACTCGGTCAGTACAGCCCCGGTAAGCAGGGGCAAAGACTCACTAACCTCTGACGGTTGATATTGTCCCTTGCGCAAGTGATGGATGGTCAGAACGTTTCCATCGTAGCGCCAGAACTCGGGAACGCCCAGCGCCGCATAAATTGGAAATTTGGAAATTGAGTCGTGGTGCAGATCGATCTCGACGACAACGTCCGGTGGCGGGTCGGTGTTGAAATCAATCTCATCCTTCGTCCCAACCAGGGGCGCATTCTGAACATAGAAGCAGGCGTCCGGTTCGATACCTTTTTGTTTCTGCCTCTTTCTCATGGTGGCGGAGCCGCAAAAAAGAACCTTTACCCGTAGAAAGCTGCTCAATCGATCGACCATGCGCTCGATCAGCGTGGAATACTTTTCGTGCCTTTGTGAGAGGGTCATGACTTGTAACGTTCCTTCGTCGTAACAAATCCGCAGACTGCTGGCTTCCCCTACCGCATCGAGCAGTTCTTCATAGTCATTCCAACTAATTCCATGCTGAACCAGTACGCTGTCAGCGGACATACGACCGATCATCTCGACTGTGGCTTCGGCTTGACTGATTATCTGAGCGCTCATGTACCTACCCTAACTCTTCAAAGAAGCGAACGACAAACAAAACGCGTTGGATTCTATCCCGGCGGGCCGTCGTTACCCTTCTTACCTTTCTTCTTTGCCGGATCGGCTTCGCGTGGTCGAGTCTGCGCGGGGGTCGCCACGGGCGTGGCGGGTTCGATCTTCTTAGGTTCCGGATTTACGCGTGGCTCGGGCGGAACATCCGTCCGCGGCGGGGGCAGCGTCGAGTCTTCCAGCCTTGGAGTCGTGATCGTGTTCGCACCCGTCGTCTTATCGGTGGACTCATCCTGTTCGTCGGCAGTCATCTGCGCGCGCTCAAGTTGAAGTTCGCGCTGACGCTGCTTGTACATCTCTTTCATGTCCTCGGGCATGGTCGGCGCCTTTGGAAAATCTTCCTTGGGTTTGTCCTTAAGATAATCCTTCATGAAGTCGAGGAATATCGGCAAGGCCCCACTCGAGCCGACCATGTCATTGCCGAGCGGTTTCTTTCTGCCGGGGAAACCCATCCAGGCGCCGGTTACATAGGTCGGTGTGTAACCAATGAACCAGACGTCGGTGTGGTCGTTAACGGTGCCGGTCTTGCCGGCCAGGGGCACGCCGAGCGCTTGCGCCCTGGTGGCAGTACCGCCCTGCACGACGCCGCGCATCATCGAAACCATCGTCAGCGCGACATACTCGCTGATAACTTTGTAAGTGGTCCGCTCCCACTCCTGCATCACTGCACCGTCGCGATCCAAAACCTTGCGAACCATGTGCGGCTCGACGCGGATGCCTTTGTTTGGGAAAGCGGAGTAAGCCGAGACCATTTGATCCAGCGGCACTTCCGTCGCGCCCAGTGCCGAAGAGAGATACGGCGCCATCGGCACTTTGACGCCAAAGCGCCGCACCATCTGCGATCCGGTTTGAATGCCGACGGTTTGCAGCAAGTGCACGGCCGGAATGTTCATTGAGTGCGCCAGCGCCGTCTTCAAAGGCATGTCGCCGCAACTGAGCGACCCGTCATAGTTGTGCGGTTGCCAACCGTTGATGTCGATCGCCGCGCCGCTGACGTTCGTGTCCGGTGTCATGCCCCATTCGATAGCCGCGGTGTAGACGAACGGCTTGAACGCCGAACCGGTTTGGCGATAAGCCTGGTACGCGTTGTTGAATTTGTTCGTCAGAAAATCGTACCCGCCAACCATCGTGACGATCTCGCCGGTGTGCGCGTTCAAGGTCATCATCGCGCCCTGGACGTTAGGAACCTGAGTTAACTCAACTTTGAGTCGTCGCGCTTTCTTATCGGATTCCTTAATCTCAAAGTAAGCTAGATAGCCCGGTTTGAATTCAGAGCGCGGCGCGCGTTTGCCCCAGCCCATGTCCGCCGATGTCACCGTCGCCGTGTAATTGCCAAAGCGCACCGTGGCTTCGTCGCGGGCGGAATCGACTTTCATCACCAGCCCCATCAAATAGCGACCGGGCGCGTATTCGTTGCGATACCAATCGGGGTATTTGTAGCTATTGAGTTCCTGCTGAGTCGGCACGCCACTGTTGGACGAAGTGGGAATTGCGTCGTACGAAGAACGCCAACTGGTGTGCGACTTGTCGTACCAACGCAAACCGGTCCGCACAGCTTCGTAAGCCTTCTTTTGCGCCGCGACGTTGATGGTTGAGTAAACTGCGAGGCCGGTTTGCGCGACGCGCGTCGTGTACTTTTCTTCCAAATCCCCGCGGATGTACTCGACTGGATAATCGAACTCAGGAGAGAGGGCCTGCGGCGGTTGGTAATAAGCGGTGTCGGCCAACACCATCGGTTTCGCTTTCGCCGCATCAACCTCGGACTGCGAAGCAAATCCGTTCTTGGCCATTAGTTCGAGCACGAGATCGCGTCGCTCTTTCGCGCGCACCGGATTAGCCGTGGGCGAGTACTCGCCCGGCGCCTTTGGCACGCCGGCCAAAAGCGCCGCTTCTTCCAGCGTCAGATCCTTCGCCTGCTTGCCGAAATAAGTCTCGGCGCCGGCTTCGATGCCATACGCGTTCGCGCCCAGAAAGATATGGTTCGCGTATAACTCCATGATCTGGTTCTTGGTGTAGTAGCGTTCGATTTGCAGCGCCAGTACCCACTCGTTCACCTTGCGCTTTAATGTTTGCTCGCGCGTGAGAAACAGGTTCTTGGCAAGCTGCTGCGTCAGGGTCGAGCCTCCTTCGACTCTCTCGCTGGTGAGATTCTTCCAGGTTGCGCCGAGGATCCGAATCGGGTCGATGCCCATGTGATCGTAAAAGCGCGTGTCTTCAACCGCGAGGATTGCGTTCTTCACGTTGGCCGGAATTTCTTCGTACTTCAGCGGGATGCGTTTCTCCAGCGCGAACTCGCCAATGACTGTCTTGCCATCGTCCGCGTAGACGCGGGTGACGACACTGGGCCGGTAGGTAGCGAGCGCTGCGACTTCACTGGCAGCTTGCGAATAATTGAGCTGATACGCGGCGATGATGCCGGTCAATCCGCCGGCGGCCAGCGCCAGCAGCAGCACCGCTGGAAACCAGAACCGGCGCAGAATGTGTTTGCGTTCGCCGGGCGGCGCGCTATAAATCGCCTGCGGCGTATATGATTTCAAACGCGAACCGGGATGTTTTGCTGACATAGTTCCACCTCTACGAACGAAACCTTGCCTCAAATACGCGGAATCGGGCAATGTGGATTCCCACAGTGACGCCTTTTTCTGCTGGTCTCGAGGTAAAAAGATTATAACTTAGCCGCTGAGATAGAGGCTAGACTCATCAAACTGCTGGTGGTGTCTTAGTCTGGGGGATTAGGTCAGTACCGGGAGCGGTAGCGCCCGGGTCTCAATGCACGGGACGGACGAGTTTGCCAGGTCAATAACCCGGTCGCTACCGCTCCCGGTACTGACTCCATGACGTAACTCGCAAACTAAGACACTCAGTCAATTGCTTATGATTGTTCATCTCATCGACGGCACGTACGAACTCTTTCGGCACTTCTACGGCATCCGCCGCTTCAAGAAAACCGATCCACCGTACGGTGCAGTTTCGGGCGTGCTCCATACGGTTGTGAAGATGATCGAAGATGGCGCGACGCACTTGGGAGTTGCCACCGATCACGTCATCGAATCGTTCCGCAACAATCTTTGGGAAGAGTACAAGACGGGTGAAGGAATTGAGCCGGTTCTGCGGGCGCAGTTCCATCCGCTCGAAGAAGCTTTGGCCGCGATGGGCGTGGCCGTGTGGCCAATGGTTGAGTATGAGGCCGACGACGCGCTCGCGTCGGCGGCGCACCTCGCGGCAAAGGACAAGCGCGTCGAGAAGGTTTGCATCTGGACGCCGGACAAAGACTTAGCGCAATGCGTCGTCGGCGATCGAGTCGTACAGATTGATCGGAGAAAAAATGAGATTCGCGATGCTGAAGCCATCCGGGCAAAGTTCGGGGTCGCGCCTGAGTTCATCGCGGACTATCTCGCGCTGGTCGGCGACGCCGCTGATGGTTTTCCGGGAATCGCGGGCTTAGGGGCAAAGACCGCCGCGAAACTCATAAACCAACACGGCCACATCGAAAAGTTTCCGGCTGAAATTCTCAAGCAGGAGAATCGTAAGCTCGCGCTGCTGTTCAAAGAACTCGCGACGCTGCGCATCGACGCGCCACTCTTCAAGAGCGTTGATGAGTTGCGCTGGCAAGGACCGACGCCGGCGTTTGCAGCGTTCTCGAAAAAGATTGGCGACACGCGGCTGGCAACGCGGGTGCGAAATCTGTCTGTTTGAGTCCGCGAAGCGGACGGGCGAAAAAGGAGACTCCCATGTCGCACTCTCACGTTGGCAACCTCATGCGAATCATCACGCTGAAGGCGTGAAATACAATAGCCAGGGGCAACGCCCCTGGGATCGGTAGAGAGAAAGATCGGAGCCCTGTAGGGGCGAAATAAATGTGATGGTTCATTTTCATTCCGCGTATTTGCAAAGCCCACGTCTTCGATGAAACGTCCGCTCCCGTACTGACCTCATTGCTCCGCAGGCTGAATCGTCTTGTTCGAGTTGTAAATTCTTTGTTAAGTCAGGAGGCTCGCTGAAGCGTTGGTGTATTATGTTCGGCCCGAGCTAGCTGGTACGACAAGTTGAAATGATCATCCAATCGAACATCGCCCAATCCTTCCAGTCGCCGTACGTGCGCGTGCTGCTCGGCGCGATCGCGATCACGCTCATCTACGTGCTGTGGCGAGAAGTGCGAAAGATCCCAGCGAAGCTCTTCACGCTAATGGCCACGGCGTTCGTGGACATGGTGGGCCTGCTGATGATCATTCCGCTGCTACCGTTTTATGTGAAGACGCTCGGCGGATCGGGATTTGACGTGCTGGGTCAGCATATTGGGATTGGACTCATCATTGGCTTTATTGTGGCCGCGTTCACGCTCGCTCAATTGCTGAGCGCGCCGATGTGGGGACGCTTTTCTGATCGAGTAGGCCGGCGGCCCACTCTGCTGATCGCGATCGGCGCCGCCGGGATAGCGTATCTCATCTTTGGCTTCGCACATTCGCTGCTCGTCCTGTTTCTCTCGCGCCTGGTGCAGGGAGCAGGCGGCGGTACCGTGGGCGTGATCCAGGCTTACGTAGCCGACTCGACCGATCCGAAAGATCGCGCGCGCGCACTCGGGTGGCTTTCAGCAACCACGAATCTCGGCGTCGCGCTGGGGCCGGTGCTCGGGTCGTTCGCGATCACTCTGGGCAAGCGTGACATCATTCCGGGTTCGCAAACGCTCCAGATGGGACACGCAGCCCCGGGAATCATGGCCGCAACGCTCTGTCTGCTCAACATGATCTTCGTCTGGCGCTATCTAAAAGAGTCGCGCGATTTCAGTGACGTACCGCAAGCCGGTGAAGTTCGGCGCAGCTCGTCGCAAGCGATCTGGCGAGTCATGTCGCACGCGCGCGAACCTTCATCGCGTCTGATCTGGATCTATGCAATCTCAATCGGCGCTTTTCAGGGAAGCTTTTCCGTGCTGGCACTTTTCCTGAACGCGCGCTTTCAAGTTACCGAGCAAACGATTGGATATTTCTTCATGTACGTCGGCGCGATCTCGGTGTTCGCGCGCGTGCTGCTGCTCGGACGCATGGTCGATTGGTTGGGCGAAGCGAATCTCTCGCGGCTCGGGCTCGTGCTGTTGGCGGCGGGTGTTATCGGGATGCCACTGTCGGGCAATCTCGGAATGCTCGCGCTCGCCGTGGCGTTGATTCCTCTGGGCACGGCGTTTACGTTTCCCTGCGTGACGGCGCTTTTGTCGCGCGTCATAAATCCCAACGAGCGCGGGCTCTACATGGGAATGCAGCAGACCTATGGCGGCGTCTCAAGGATCATCGCACCGCTCTTCTTCGGCTGGGCGTTCGATCACATGGGAGTGTCATCACCATACTTTTTCTCTTCGGCGTTCATCGTCGCGACGATCTTTCTCGGCTTCGGGTTGGATAAGTATGCAAGGCCGGAGCGTAAAGCCACGCCCGATGCGCCAACGAATCAGCGAGACGCGGGTTCCTCGCCGTCTAGCGAAGGGCTTTTGCCGCTTCCAGAATCTGTTCCGGCCGAGCCCGCACCAGGTAATTCTCAGTGAGGTTGACCCAGCGAACAGTGCCCGAGGAATCCAACAAGAACTCGGCCGGCCTCGCGATGTCCCGGCCATGCTCTCCGGCGCCGGCATGAACCAGGTCGTAGCGGCGAATGGTTTCGACTTTCGGATCAGAAAGAAATGTGAAAGTGTACCCGGCCTTCTGACAAAGTTCGCGCGATTCTTCCGGACTGTCCACGCTGATCGCTACCGGGCGAATTCCCGCCGCATTGAACTTATCCAGACTCTGCTGAATGCTCCGAAACTCGGAGTTGCAAAGAGGTCACCAGTAACCCCGGTAGAAAATCAACACCACGCCCTTTGGAGTCGCCCCGTTAATTGGCGTCGACAGTAACTCGGAAAGCGACATCACCTTGCTGTTCGTATCCGCGAGACTGAAGTCCGGCGCCTTCTGTCCAATCTGCGGAGCGCCGTGAGACGCGGGCAGCCGGCGCGCCGCGATGAATGCCCCGAAAATAAACAAGCTCAGAATCCCCACGCCGAGGATTGCGAGGAGGGAGCTAACGATCTTGGATATCCAGCCGCGGCCGGATGCAAAGGCGCGCCGAACTCCAACGAACAGCAGCACCATTGCAAATCCGAAGAGCAGTAGATTGACCCAGGGAAAATCACGGGTGACTGGCCACCAAACAAAAACGAGGGTGTAGCTAAATGCCGCCGCCAGCGTGAGCAGGAAGCCCGCCCAGATTTGCCAATTGAATTTTTGCAGCTTCATGAGCTACCTATTTACCACACGGAGAGCCGAGGTGCACGGCTTCGCTGACACATTGCCAGACCTGGCGGAATCCGCAACCTTGCCACAATTAGTTGAAAAGCTTCGCGCGCGTTTTCCTTGACTCTGTTCCGCAGAACCTCTATTTAATCTCAGCACTCTAACGGTCAGAATCGGAGGAAGCTTATGTCATCTCAACGTCTCTCAAGAAGAATCATCTTCGCAGCGCTACTTGCAATCGCCTTCTGCGCGTCAACCCCCGCTCAGGAGAAGCCTGCGCAAAATGATGTGATACAGAAACTCGCGGGCTTTGATGCGTTCATGGAAAAGACGCTCAAGGATTGGAACGCGCCGGGCATCGGCGTCGGGATCGTCGTGGGCGACAAGCTCGTGTTCGCGAAGGGTTACGGCTATCGGGATTACGAGAAGAAGCTCCCCGTGACGGCACAGACGATGTACACGATTGCTTCGAATACAAAGCTGTTCACGGCCGTGTCGGCGGGAATGCTGGTCGAAGAGGGAAAGCTCACGTGGGATCGACCAATCAAGGAATCAGTGCCGACGATCGAGTTCTACAACAGCAATTTGAACAACACGATCACTTTGCGCGACATGCTGTCGCATCGCACCGGCATCACGCGGCACGATTCAATCTGGTACAAATCGGATTACTCGACGAAAGAGTTGTTCGAGCGGCTGAAATATCTCGAGCCAAAAGAATCGCCGCGGCAAATCTTTCTCTACAACAACATGATGTATGCGGGCGCCGGCTATGCGATCGAGCTGCAATCGGGAAAGCCCTGGGCTCAGTTCGTGCGCGAGAGAATCCTGCAACCGCTCAACATGAATAGCACAGTCTTTACGATCGCGGACCTGTTGAAGCAGCCCGACGTCGGCGTACCGTTTACCGAGCGCCGCGATTCATTCGAGCTTTATAAAATTCCTTACTACGAAGATCAGCAAGGCGTGGCTCCGGCCGGCGCGATCATTTCCAACATTGAAGACATGTCACATTGGCTGATCGCTCTGATGAATAACGGTCAGTACAACGGCAAGCAAGTGCTGCCGCCGAAGGCTCTGCAAGCGACACTGGAACCAGCTATCGCTCTGCCGAATGCGGCGGGTCAGACGCGTGGTTGGTGGGAGGTTTTGAATCAGGCTTACGGCATGGGTCGCTGGACGGCGTCGTATCGCGGCCATCTGATCGCTTATCACGGAGGCGACCTGCCGGGCTTTCACTCGCAGATTTCATACATGCCGAACGAGCATATCGGCGTGATCGTGTTCGTGATCGGTAATCACATCGCGCCGCTGTACAACCCGATCAGCTACAACGTCTATGAGCGTCTGCTCGGGATGGATTTGACGCCGTGGACCGATCGGCTGCTCGACATTCGCCTGAAAGGAAAAAAGGCCAGTGCCGAAGCGAGATCCAAAGAAGGCTCTGGCCGCGTGCTGGAAACGAAACCGTCGCACGCGCTCGCCGAGTACGCGGGAGAGTACGAGCATCCCGCTTACGGTGTCTTGAAGATCGGCATGAAGGACAACTCACTTCAATTTGATTTTCATAAGATCGTCTTGCCTCTCGCGCATTTCCATTACGATCGCTTTGATACTCCGAACGATGAAGAAAATGGCAAATGGTCACTAAACTTCTCGACCAACCCGCAAGGCGATATCGATAGACTGACGATGTCGCTCGACGAAGGCGAAGTGACGTTTGTGCGCCCGCCGGCGAAGCTGGATGAAACGACGGGGCAACGTCTCGCGGGAGCCTACGAGACGCCGACAGGAGGAAAGTTTCAAGTCGTAATGCGCCCGGGCAGCGGATTGTTCATAGTGTCGCCGGGCGCGCCCGACCAAAGACTAATGCCATACAAGGGACTGAAGTTTCGCATTCCAGAGTTTGCTGATGTGCTGATCGAGTTCGTCGAAGAGAACGGCCAGATCACATCGATGAGACAGATCACGCCGGCGGGTGTGTTTGTGTCAAAGAAAAAATGAGTCCGCAGAGTCCGTCGCAACATTTGGAGTGCGGTGGCAAGCTTAGCGCGACACCGCTTTGTATTCTGGATTCGGCCTCACTCATGATCCAAAGCGCCGTCGCCGCTTCGCTCTGCCGGCGCACTCCAAAGGCGACCACAAGAGGTCAATAGCATGAAAGTCGAACGACTGACGCCGATACTCAACGTCTCGAACATCGTCGAGAGCTTTGTCTGGTTTGAAAAACTTGGCTGGCAGAAGGGTTGGGACTGGGGTGATCCACCGACTTTTGGCGGCGTGTGCAATGGAGAGGTCGAGATCTTTCTTTGCCAAAATGGTCAGGGATCGCGCGGCGGCCCGATGCCTCAATTCGTTGGCGACGACGAGACCGGCGGCGTCTGGATGAGCTGGTGGTTAGAGTCACCGGCCGCGGTTGATGCTGCGTACGAGCTTGCCAAGTCGCAGGGGATAACCGTGACGATGCCGCCGACGGATGAACCCTGGAACGTGCGCGAGTTCCATCTGCGTCATCCGGATGGGCACATGTTTCGCGTGAGCGCCGGGCTTGAGGAAGAATGAGCGAGGCGTAAGCCCGTGCGTTACAGAACCGGGAGCGGTAGCGACCGGGACAAAGCCCAACTTCTCGATGAGCCGTTTATGTTGATCGAGGTGACCGCGGAGTTGCGCCCTTTATCCCCTCGCTACCGCTCGCGGTTCTGTATCGATTCAGCCGTCCGCTTCACGGACTGCAAATTTATCTTCGACTGGTATTCTTGGAGTCAAAAAGTTTCATAGGCCGTATGATATGCTCTACGCCCTAGGAAATTGTAATGAGATATTGGTTACTTCGCCGTTCTCCACTCTACGGTGACATACACCCTAATTCCGCCAATACGCCGTGGGAGTACGACAAGGTTTTTGTTAACCCACGTCTAAAGCCTGGCGATATCGTTTACTTGATCGCCGCTTACAACGAACTATATGGTTGGGGACATGTAGAGAAGAAACAATCCTATCAGGATAGTGAACTCAATGGGCGGGCTTACAAGATTACGGTTACTCGGCCCGTTGTCCAAATCCTTACTTCCCGCGAGGAAGTGAAAAGCGTTCCGGAACTAGCACCGTTGTTTGAAACGAGCGTGAACGTTGTTGAGTTGAACGCGGGTCAGGTGAGCTTGCTCAACGGATTGTTAGAATCGAAGGGCGTGATAACGCCGCCAGATATGTTAGTTAACGAAGTCCCGAAACCAACGGCGACAAATCCAGATTTTCCGAGAGTCGAACTGTCTCCGGATGCGCGAATATGGCTTTGCGCCGTGTACGACCGATTGAAAGCAGGCAAAAAGGCTGACCCTCAGGAGATGGTCGTTGAATTGTGGCAACAGATACCGGACTTCAACTATCAGACAATCGACCGTCGGCTAATGCAATTCGGTGTGGAGCTTACGCTTCTTGGTATTTTTGCAAATCGATCCGACTACTGAATTGTTCGATGAAACTGATCAGGTAATCCGCTTCATAAAACTTAGGATTCAGAAAGAACCTAAGGTAGAGCGCGTGACTGCTGAAGAAGTGTCAGAAGCGCTCGAACTGCAAGAAGAGCGTGTGTCGTTGATTTTTAGCCTGATGAACCATCTTGGGCAGTTTTGGAACGGGGCAGCGGGAAGTGGAAACCTTCCGGGCTATACATCAATCACGATTAACCATGAATCCATAAAAAGGGAGTATTTGAAATATGAGCGGTTGGAGCCACTGCTTGAACGATTCTCCAAACTAGATCAACAGGACACCGCGACAACACCAGACGAACTTCTATTCGTTCACAATCTTCTTGATTGGAAGTTTAAGGAGCGTCTAGAGGACGCTCTAAATTCGATTGATAGATTACGGGCCGACGATGTGTTGACATATAACACCGATGACCTAGGAAACGTAGTAGAGCGCTTTGTGATTCCGGAGCTTATTGTTCGTACGGATACACCAACCCGCGATGAAAACATTCCAGAGCTTGAAGATCTGATTGTTGATAGAAAAACTGGCAAGACCGGCCATATCTTTTTGATTCCAATTGAGGGAGACTCGGAATGGCTTCAGGAAATAGAAATGCAAACGGTATTGGCCGACGGTTGCCCTCTTGGGTTTCTTGATAAGAAGCGAAATTGGATATACATCAAGCTTACGGTATCACTCGACGATCTGGAAGGGACACTGAAGCCAAAGCTGGACGAGCGCCTTGCGCTCGTAGGACAGTATGCTGCCTATGTCTCTAGACGGATAATTGAATTCAACAACGAGCTCGCCGTTAGGATGACGGAGGATTTGAATAGGAGGAAGAAAGCAATCCAGAAGGGGAGAATCGAAGCCGAGGCGACCGGGTTGCCTACAGCGTACAACCCAAAACATACTGAAACAGCTATTCAGATTGAAAAGTTACTCGAGAATCTAAACGTGCGATTCACAAGAGCGGATAGTCATCGAGATGAAAACCAGAGGATTACAAACGACATGTCGGACTTACATCAAGACGGGCTGACGATAGCGAAATACATGTACGACAATAAGTTCATCGGGAGTCGTAGCATAACCCTTGGGGAGTTGCGCGACAATACCAATCTCTCCGAAGAGGATTTCGGCACGGCCGACGAATACTTACTTGAGGCGGGAATCTATGAGGGTACGATGGGTGGGGATGCCGGACAGCGCTGGTTAACGCCAAGTGGAGCTAGTTTCGTTAGAACGCAGCTAGACCAACGTAACAAAGCTTTGGAAATTTCAGATCGACGTCGACAGGCATCGATAGATGTTTTTGTCAGCCATAGCAGCAAAGACGCCGCAATAGCTAAGGCGCTTGTCCTGCTGCTTAGAGCTGCCTTAAACATACCAGCTGATCGAATTAGGTGTACGAGCGTCGATGGCTATCGGCTACCGGTTGGCGCGTCAACAGATAATCAATTGCGAGTCGAATTAAGAGAGTCCAAAGTGTTTCTCGGCCTAATTACGAAAGCCAGTATTGAATCAACTTACGTCCTCTTTGAGTTAGGTGCTCGATGGGGCGCAGATCTGCAACTTGCACCGGTACTTGTTAGCTCTGCCGAGAGAGGACTTTTGCGGGGACCCCTGAGTGGTCTCAATGCTTTGGCGTGTGACTCGCGATCTCAAATTCTTCAACTTGTTGACGATGTTGCTTTGCACCTGGGCATTCAGGTAGCAAAGGCCGCATCTTACGAAGAACATGTCGAGGCAGTGTTGCTCTCTTGCGGTTCGCCGGAGGCATACCCGAATGTAAGCTCCTGTCAGGGTGAAATTGATTTCGAACGAATGGCGAAACATATAGTGAACTATTTTGCTGCTAAAGGCTTAAGGAAGCATGTTGGATTCGAGAGTCTCAGGAGATATGTGAATGACGATTATTCCGATCAGATACTTTTTGAAATGATCGATAAGTTTCCAGACCGCTTCAGACGCGTAACGCTCCGTGGGGGGGAAACCAGCTGTGGGTCTCGTGCGAACAGAGAGTCAAAGTTAAATTGTAGGGCCAACCTGACATCTCACGCCGCATCACCATAATCATCCCGCTCGCAAATAGGGGCGACGCTCAGATTGCGAATTTCGGAATACTAATTTGAAGAAGAACGCGAGAATGGCTAGGCCGCAAACTCTGCGACTACAAATGTGCGCCGGCCGTTTTTCAGACTCACGCGGCCATTCAATTCTTCGTTTGCCAAGGCTTCCACTTCTTTCGCAGTTTTTTCGTCGATGTAAGGTTCGCCGCAGTTCGCGCAAATTCGCGCGGGTATGTCCGTGACGAGCAACACCGCCTTGCCGCGTTCGATCGGGAGCACCGTTGTGCCGCGCGTCATCTTCCTGTTCTTACAAACCACGCATGTCATTTGCGTACTCCCTTCCGTTCTTTGAAGCCTGCTTTCCAAATCTTTCGATCTGGTTCATAGGCGGTGACTACTGTCGTCTCGTCAGAAACCGGATCATCCTCGGCCACAACATGAATCGGCCGCTTACCGATCCATCCTAACACGAGATAACGCGGAGGTTCGTCCGCCGTGTACCGCTCAATGATCTCGCCAGCCTCAAGTACATTGCGCACGTCATCCACGCCAATGCCGCGTTCGATCGTGCGCTTCAAAACATAGCGAGGAAAAATGAGCTTCATTGAGTCGGCGTACTGACTGGTTGCCGCCTGTTCGTAGAGAACCCAACCCGCGGTCAGCGATTATGTTCGAGCTTTGCTATAATACACCCGCTCGCAACTGGGGGCGACAGGCTTCGACAGGAGCCGTAACGTCCGTCGCGATGCATGCCGGGCCGTCTCTGTGGGGACCGTTATCAAAGCGCAGGGAAACACAATTGCCAACTCTAACGAGTTAGCTCTCGCTGCTTAATAACCAGTGAGCGTCTCGCCGCAAGTTGCTCATGCGCGCGGACCGAGATGTCACACAGATGAGCTGGCCTGCTGCTTCGGTCCGTGGCAGTGGGCAAGATTAAGCCGGACTAGTTCTTGCCGAGGTCTTGCTGCTTCACTTACTCGGCGCTGGGCGAAAATTGTTCCGGTCGAAAGGCCGAAACGAAAAGAGAAGCAGATAAGCATGTAGAGTCCTTCGGCGTTGGCTTTTGGATCCGGGTTCGATTCCCGGCGCCTCCACCAAAAACAGTAGGCAGTAAGCAGTGGGCAGTAAGCAGTATCCTCAAAAACTAAATCGCCATGCGAGTTTCTCTCACGCACCGATCCTTATTCCTGACAATCATCCTGCTAATCCCAACGAGCCTTGCCGCGCAAGTACAAGGCGATCCGCACGCGGCTGAGACGGTGAGAGGGAATGCTCTTATCAAAAGTGGCAACCAGAAGCTGCGCGATGGAGACACTGATGGAGCCATTGCCGATTTCAATCAGGTGATAGAGATTGACAAGATATTTCCTGAAAACGTGCAGTCAGCTTCTTACGTGAATCGCGGAAGGGCTTTCGAGAAAAAAGGCGACCTTGACGCTGCCCTTGAGGATCTCAATAAGGCAATCAAGCTTCAGTCGAACAATTTCGTTGCCTATCTCAATCGCGGCGGCCTTCATGAGAAGCGCAAGGAAATTAACGAGGCACTGGCGGACTACAGCAAGGCAATCAAGCTGAGCTCGAAGTTTCCTTTCCCTTATCGTGCGCGAGGTTTGATTCTACTCAAGCAAGCCAAGGACTCTGAGGCCGATGCTGACTTCGCGAAATACCTCGAACTGTTTCCTGACGGCAAAGAGTCGCTCGACAAGGAAATCCAGAAAATCAAAGACGAGCGAACGACGAAACCGTAGACAGACAGGCCGGCCACTCGCTTTTCTCGTTTCGATCTTGCTTTCTTCATCCTTCATCCCTCATCCTTCATCCTTGCGTTCGGACCTTCCCATCGGCATCTTCGACAGCGGCGTGGGTGGACTGACGGTTTATCGCGCGCTGCATGAACATCTGCCGAACGAACACTTCGTGTATCTCGGCGACACCGCGCGCGTCCCTTACGGAACGAAATCGCTGGCGACGGTTGAGCGATACGCGGTTGAGAACGCACAGTTCCTCGCGGCGCACGGCGTCAAGTTGCTCGTAGTCGCTTGCAACACGGCGTCGGCATTGGCGCTGCCGGCAGTCCGTAGAGCGCTGGATATCGATGTGGTTGGCGTGATTGGGCCGGGGGCGCGCGCCGCCGTTGCGGGCTCCAGGGGAAAGCGAATCGGTGTCATCGCCACCGAATCAACTGTGCAAAGCGGTGCCTACGCGCAAGCAATCGAGAAAGCCGACGCGAGCGCAACCGTGATCGAACGCGCTTGTCCGCTGTTCGTGCCGTTGGCGGAAGAGGGTTGGGCAAATGAAGAAGTTGCGGGCACCATCGCCGAAACGTATCTGAAAGAATTTCGCTCGAGCATCGACACGCTGGTCCTCGGCTGTACTCATTATCCGATCCTGAGAGATGTGATTCAGGAAGTTGTCGGCTCGGAAGTTGAGCTGGTCGATTCGGGCGAGGCTACGGCGCGCGAAGTGAAGTTGCTGCTGAAAGAGAAGGGTCTGGCTGGACCACCTGCGGTAACTGGTGCGCTCGAACGCCAACTGTGCGATGATTTGGATCACTTTTATGTGACCGACGCGGCGGAGCGGTTCGCGCGCGTCGCGGAAAGATTCCTGGGAAGCAAGCCTTCAAGGCTGGAGGCAGTTGAACTTTGGGGACACGATGAACTGAGAACGTCGTCCGCAGATTACGCAGATTACGCAGAAAAGTGAGCCACGAAAAGGCACAAAAGGCACGGGAAAGATATGAGGCGATCTCGTTACAAGGAAACTTTTGTGCTTCTTGGGCCTCTTTGTGGCTGCCTTTCTTAATCTGTGAAATCTGCGTAATCTGCGGATTCAAATCTTATGACTTTCACACGCACTGACAACCGGGCCCATGACGAGTTGCGCCCCGTCAAAATCACGCCGGGCTTTCTTGAGAATGCCGAAGGCTCGGCGCTGATCGAGATGGGCAACACGCGCGTGATCTGCGCCGCTTCCGTCGAAGACAAACTGCCGCCGCATCTGCGCGGCCAGCGCACGGAAGGCTGGGTCACGGCAGAGTACGGCATGCTGCCGCGTTCCACGCACACGCGTACGCACCGCGAAATTGGTCGTGGTGGGCCATCCGGTCGAACCCACGAAATCCAGAGATTGATCGGCCGTAGCCTGCGCGCCATTTCGAATCGCGGCGTGCTTGGCGATCGCACCATCACCCTGGACTGCGATGTCCTGCAAGCCGATGGGGGCACGCGCACGGCGGCAATCACCGGGGCGTATGTTGCTTTCGCGATTGCCTGCCGGCGTTTGTTGCAGGAGCGCAAGATTAGAAAGTCGCCAATCATCGCCGAAGTTGCCGCCATCAGCGTCGGGATTGTTGACGGAACGCCCCTGCTTGATCTGAAATATGACGAAGACTCGTGCGCCGAAGTGGACATGAACGTCGTTTGCACCGGCGATGGCCGCTTCATCGAAGTCCAGGGGACGGCCGAAGGACAGCCTTTCACGCGCGAACAAATGGACGAGCTGCTTGAGCTGGGAAGGAAGGGAATCGAGCAACTTGTGCGGGCGCAAAGACAAGCTATTGAGCAAGCCCGAGAGTAATACTCGGCGCGGTTCAGGGCGAAAGACAACAGCACGAAGACACCGGGCATCTGAGGAAATCAATGAAGCTTCAATTTACAAAAGGGAGATTAGCGGTGCGACCAACGGCGCTTTTTCTATCTACGATTCTGTTGATGGGTGCGCAGATCGCCGCCGGCGCGTCGGCACAGGAACACACTTACAGCGGCGCCAAGGTCGACTATGTGGTTTCTCTTCCGTCGTCGGTCTGGCGTCTGGTCGGCGAGCCCGACGAGATTCATCAGCATACGGAGTTCATCTATGGCGATCGCAACGACGGCTTTCTGCGAATTCGCAAAGAGACTTTGCCCGATGGCCTGGCGATCAGAGAGTTTGCGGTCCAGGATGTGGATCAGAAAGAGCGTTTTCTGCCGGGCTACATCGGCGCCGGAAAAGCAGAACCGTTCGCTGGTCGTTTGAATGGATTTATCGTCCCCTACGAATACACGCAGGCGGGCAAGCCCATGTCCGGACGCACCTATTATCTGCAAGCTGACAGTCACACTGTCTACGCGCTGCGCTTCACCGGCATGCGCGATAAGCTGGCGCGCATTCGCAATCAAACTGACTTGATCGCGCGCAGTTTTAAGTTGAAGTGAACTCGTACTTAGTTTTTTCAGCGTAACTTTTCCAACGTCTCCCGTAATACCTAACTAGATCTCCCCCGGATCGACTTGATCGTGGCATGCGCATCCTGCGCGGTTCACGGGCGGGACGCCTGTGTCACTTCAAGCAAGGCAAAGTTCTCCCCTCCGAAGTTAACGTCTGCCACAAAAACGAGGAGCAAGGCAATGAAGACATGCAACGAGTGCGGTGAGAACTTTGGGGACAAATATGCGTTTTGCCCGATTGACGGGATGCCGTTGCGAGAGGCGTTGGCCGCTCTGCCGCGCGAGTTCAATCTCACGTTGATTGCTGACGCGCGTCTGACAAAACGTCTGGCGCACGAAATTCAATTCGTCCTTGAACGAATAGAACAGGCTTGGCCGTCTTTCAAGAGCGATCCGCTCGGCTTTACCAAGAGGGAATTGCTCGAACTCGGAAGAGGAATCAAGCGGACACTCGCTCGTCCGCACTTGCTCTCGGGTGCGATGACCGCAGTGCTCTTGATGTGCTCAGTTGTCTTGATCGTGCTCGTTTTCGAAAGGCATCCGTCGAGGCCGAGCGTGAAGGCGCAAAGCGACGAACTGACACCACTGGCCATGATTGATCTTCAGAGCGTGCCCACGCCAACTTCCGATAAGGGCGTCGGCGCCGGCCAGAGAGGACGCGTCGGTTTTGACAGTGGCAAGGGTGAAGGCTTTCGTCCCGTGCCCGCGCGCGCTCAGGGTGGCGGCAGTGGCGGCACGCACAATCCGATCGCGCCTTCGCAGGGTCGTCCACCTCAACCGTCAGTAATCCCGGCGCCGATTTCGACCACCTACGCGCGACTTCCGCGGTCGCTACCGGACGGCGGGATCGATATCGATCCCGTGCTGTGGAAAGACTTGCGCTATCTGAACTATGGCGATCCGAGATCGAAATCAACGAGTCCTTCGAATGGTTCAGGCGAGGGCGGTGGTGTGGGCACGGGCAAGGGAATGGGCATAGGAGAAGGCGCAGACAACGGGTTTGGCCCTGGAAGAAAAGGCAACATCGGCGGCAACGACAACGGTCGTGGCTGTTGTGGCAACGGCGGATCGTCAGGCAACAATCCAAATCCCAACGATCCCGATCGCGTCTACAACTCGCCGGAGGTAACTCAGCGCGCGCGGGTGCTTTTCAAACCTGAACCGCAATACACGGAGGAAGCGCGAAGAGCAGATATCACTGGCACAGTGATCCTGCGCGTCGTATTCTCTCGCACAGGCGAGGTCACAAACATTCGCGCGATTAAGACCCTTCCGAATGGGTTGACTGAGAAAGCGATCGCCGCGGCGCGGCAGATTCGATTCGTGCCCGCGACGCGAAACGGCCAGCCCGTCTCGATGTACATGCAGTTGGAATACAACTTCAATCTGTATTGAGGTGATATGGAGTTTTTGCGGCTTTGCCGCGCCGCAGGAGTTCCCAATTGTCCTTGAGGCTGCGCCTCAAGAATTTGGAGGCGGAGCCTCCCAATAGAAAACTGGGCTGGTTGACGGTAAGCCGGAGGCTTACCGCACTGTGCTGCGCCAGAGCCGCGAGGAATTCCAGCGAAGGCAATTACTCGACAGCCATCGCAACGGAGCTTCGCCGCATCAATGCAGTTGACAACTGCAAGCTCGCTCTCTTTCCACGTTCTATCCCCAGAGCATACGGGAACAAGAGGCTGAGGTTGGGTCTCTAACCAGCGGAACAAAATAACTTCACGCGACGACCCAGACTGTGGCGTGCTCTCTCGAACTGTGTCGAAGGAGGAGACGATGCGTCGAAAATTCTTTCTCAAATCCCTTTCAGTCATTGCGGTTTCAGCCGTCGCGATCGTCGGCGTGGCATCGTTAAGAAGTTCAGGCGGAGTCACGTCGGCGCAAAACACGGCAACCCAGGGCTCGCTTCAGATCCTGGATCCAAGCGGGAAGCCAAAAGCTGTATGTCCGCTCAAACACACCGAGGCGAAAGCGGAGATCAGCGGATTTCTCGCGCGCGTGGTGGTCACGCAGGAGTTTGAAAATCCGTTTGATGAAAAGATCGAAGCGGTCTACACGTTTCCGCTGCCACAAAACGCCGCCGTCGATGACATGACCATGGTAGTCGGCGATCGCACCGTGCGGGGAAAGATCCTGCGACGCGAAGAGGCTGAGGCCGTCTATGAAGCCGCCAAAACCAACGGCCAGACGGCCAGCTTGCTAAATCAGGAGCGGCCAAACATCTTCACGCAATCGGTTGCCAACATTCTTCCGGGTGAACAAATCAAGATCACGGTCAGTTACGTCGAGACCTTGAAATACGAAGACGGTTCTTACGAGTTCGTTTTTCCGATGGTCGTTGGGCCACGTTACGTTCCCGGCGCGGCGACGGGCGCCCAGGTAAGTTCCAAAGGCAACGGCTTTGCGTCCAACACCGATCGTGTGCCCGATGCTTCACGCATCACGCCGCAACCCGTGCCGGAGGGCATGCGCGTCGGCCACGATATTTCTTTGAACGTTACTCTGGATGCGGGAGTCCCGATTGATGCGCTCAGTTCGAAGACGCACGAGGTTAATGTCGAGCGTCCGGACGACCATCGCGCGCGGGTCACGCTGAAAGACCAGGCCACCATTCCCAACAAGGATTTCATTCTTCGATACGAAGTCGCGGGCCGAAAGCTTGAGGATGCTTTGCTCACTCACTCCACCGACAAAGGTGGATTCTTCACCTTGATCCTGCAACCACCCCTGCGAGTCACCGCCGAAGACGTCACGCCAAAGGAACTGGTTTTCGTGCTGGACACTTCGGGGTCGATGTCCGGCTTTCCGATCGAGAAAGCTAAAGAAACGATGAAGCTCGCACTCGACAATCTTTATCCGCACGACACATTCAATCTGATTACGTTCGCCGGGGATGAGCACATTCTGTTTCCCGAGCCGGTGCCGGCGACTAAGGAAAACTTACAGAAGGCGCAGGCGTTTCTCGATACTCGTCAAGGCGGCGGTGGGACGGAGATGATGAAAGCGATCAAGGCTTCGATGGATCCGTCCGACGCGCAGGGACATGTGCGCATCGTCTGCTTCATGACCGATGGCTACGTCGGCAACGACATGGAAATCATCGGCGAAGTTCAGAAGCATCCGAACGCGCGCGTGTTTGCGTTCGGCATTGGCAGCAGCGTAAATCGCTTCCTGCTCGACGGCATGGCAAAGTACGGCCGCGGCGAAGTCGAATACGTTGCGCTCAACGATGACGGCTCAGCCGCCGCGCGGCGATTTTATGAACGCGTGCGCAATCCACTGCTGACTGACATCTCCGTCGATTGGAATGGATTGCCGGTGGCGGATGTCTATCCAAGACAAATTCCTGATCTGTTCGGCGCCAAGCCGGTGATTCTTACCGGCCGTTACACTGGCAATGGCAAGGGCGTGGTGCGCTTGAAAGGCAAAATGTCGGGCGTCGATTTCGTGCGCGAGATTCCGGTTGACTTCTCCAGTTCGCAATCGCAACACGACGTGCTGTCGACGCTTTGGGCGCGGACGCGCGTTGATGATTTGATGAGCCAGGACTTCAAAGGCGCGCAGCAGGGCGCGATGAAGGACGAGGTGAAGCAGGCTGTCATTCAACTCGGTCTCGATTATCGACTGATGACCCAGTTCACTTCGTTCGTCGCAGTCGAAGAAATGATCGTGACCGACGGCGGCCAGCCGCGCCGTATCGATGTGCCGGTGGAAGTGCCGGAGGGAGTGAATCGCGCGGGCGTGTTTGGTGGTGAAAACAGCGGGCTAATATCAACCCAACAAATCCAGAACCTCCCCTATGCTGGTCGCCAGGTGCTTCAACTGGCAAAGATGAGTCCGGGAACCACTGCTAACGTCGTCACGAGATCGGGCTCGAACGCGGCCAAAGCTAAAGCTCCACGCGCTGGCGGCGGAGCAGGAGCTGGCGGCACCGGAGCATCGGCGAGCACCGTAAACGGAGCGTCACCGCCCCCGAAACCGGCCAGCAACTTCATGGTGATTGATGGCGTAAGCGAGGGGGATGCCATGAGAACTCTCTCGCCGGAAGAACAGAAGCGTGCTCAGTTACAATCAAGGCTTCATCCAACCGTGCTGGCAGTCATCGATCGTTTGAAAGACAGCAAACTCGGGCCGGGTGTGAATGAAGCCAAGTTCATTCACAACGGCAAAGCTGAGATTCAAATCTGGTTGACCGAGAAATCAGCAGAGACTCTGGCAAAGTTGAAAGAACTCGGCTTTGAGATTGTGCTCGATCCGAAGACCGCGAAGATGGTTATCGGTCGGCTGCCGATTGAAAAGTTGGCAGCGCTGGCGGAACTGAAATCAGTTCGGTATGTTGCGCCGCAGATGGCGAGCAACTGAAAGCGAAGCGGGGGTAAACCGCCCTTCCTGACCTGCGAGATGATGGTAGTTGCGCTGCTTCTTTGAGCGTGACGTCTTTTCAACTACGCGGAAACGCGGTGGCGAGCCATCTCTCAGGTCAGGAAGGGAGGTTTACCCCCGCCCGCTTGATTTGTACAATGCTCCCCGATGAACCTGAAGCTGGCACGCGGTCTTTCAATTCGCAAATCACCAATCAACGGTAGAGGTTGTTTCGCGACGATTCGCTTTCGTCGTCGGCGCAAGATTGCCGAGTACACAGGCGAACGCATTCCCGATCTCGAAGCCCAACGCCGCGCGCATCGAGCCAAGCTGCGTATCTGCGACATCGATGGCCGCTGGAGTCTGGACGGCAGCCGCGGTGGTAACGGCACGCATTACATCAATCACTCATGTGAACCGAACGCCTACATGAAGACCGTCTACGGTCACATGTTGTTCTTTGCGTTGCGCGATATTCGGCCCGGCGAAGAGATCACGGTTGACTACGAAGAGACATTGCACCCGAATTCAAAGCGTTGTTATTGCGGTGCGCCGAGTTGTCGCGGGACGATCAATAGGGGCCAGAGTCAGTAGCGCAGGAGGCTAGGAATGAACGCAGTATTCAAAACCGCTCATCCGTATGCCGAAGACGAAATGAATCTTCCGGTCGCAAGCGTCGACGCCGCGATTCCTTTTTACGAAACAGTGATGGGATTTCGGGTGGTGTCGCGGAGTGATTCTCCGCATAAGTCCTCGGTCCTGGCCAGAGATGAGATTCAGATAGGCTTGGCCGAAAATGGCGGCGACCCGGAACAGGAAGGATGCTTCTTTGAAGTCGACAATGTCGAGGCCGCGTTCGCCGAACTAAAGTCGAATGGACTCGGGAAGGAAGAAGCAGATTTCAGGATTGATCAGCACGGTGACAAATCGTTCAAAGTGTTTTTCGTTGTCGCGCCGGATGGACTGTGTTATTGCGTTGGCGAACGGTTGGATTAAGGTAAATCGGTCATTTGGCGAACACCATACCCGGAGGATTTCATGAAGAAGTTACTTCTCGTTTTCGTCGCAGTGCTGGCGCTCGGCTGGCACGCTTCACCATGTGCGGCGGCGCAACGCCAGGAACTCCAACGCTGGGAGCGACAAGCCCGCAACGTCACCATCACCCGCGACAACTGGGGCATCGCGCACATTAGCGGCAAGACCGATGCGGATGCGGTGTTCGGCATGATCTACACGCAGGCCGAAGATGACTTTAATCGGGTCGAGACGAATTACCTTTACTCGCTGGGAAGGTTGGCAGAGGCCGAAGGCGACTCGGCGATTTGGCGCGATCTGCGCATGAAGATTTTCATTTCTCCAGAAGCGCTGAAGACGCAGTACGAGGGGAGCCCGGCGCGGTTGAAGGCTCTGATGAATGCGTGGGCCGATGGTCTGAACTTCTATCTTGCGAAACATCCCGAGGTGAAGCCCAGGGTCATCAAGCACTTCGAACCCTGGATGGCGCTGAGCTTCACAGAGGGCAGCATTGGCGGAGACATCGAGACGATCAATCTGAATCAGTTGCAGGCTTTTTATGGCGACAGTCCGGCCGCAGTTGCACGGAATGGTGAAAGCGAGTTGGACGTTGAGCCGAGTGGATCGAACGGAATCGCGATCTCGCCATCGAACACGGTCGGACGGCACGCGCTGTTGCTGATCAATCCGCACACGTCATTCTTCTTTAGATCAGAATTGCAGATGACGAGCGCCGAAGGATTGAATGCTTACGGCGCGGTGACCTGGGGACAGTTTTTTATCTATCAGGGATTCAACGAGCATTGTGGCTGGATGCACACCTCCAGCGCGGTTGATGCCATCGATGAGTATCTCGAAACCATCTCGAAGAAGGGTGATCAGTTTTATTACAAGTACGGCAATGAAGAGCGCCCGGTTGCCACGTCAGTTATCAAAGTGCCTTACAAGACGAACACTGGGATGGCGGAAAAGGCATTCAATGTCTATCGCACACAGCACGGCCCCGTCATCCGCTCTGATAATGGCAAATGGATAAGCATTCGTCTGATGCAGGAACCGGTAAAGGCTTTGACGCAATCTTATACACGCACCAAAGCGACGGACTACAAATCGTTCAAGCAAATCATGGAGTTGCACACGGACTCTTCGAACAACACGATCTTCGCCGATGCCGACGGGAACATCGCGTATTTCCACGGCAACTTTATTCCGCGGCGCGATCCTAAGTTCGATTGGACCAAACCGGTGGACGGCAGCGATCCGGCGACGGACTGGCATGACCTGTTGTCTGTGGACGAGTCACCGCTCTTGCTGAACCCGGCCAGCGGCTGGCTTTACAACAGCAACAACTCGCCGTGGTCGGCCGCGGGTCCGAGCAGTCCCAAGCAATCGGATTATCCGAAGTACGTCGATAACGGAGTCGAGTCCGCGCGCGGACTCCATGCGATCAGAGTCTTGCAGAACAGTAAGGACTTTACAGTCGATTCGCTCATCTCTGCGGCGTACGACAGTTATCTGACTTGGTTTGAGAAACCGATCCCTGCGCTAATCAAAGCATGGAACCAAGCGCCTGCGAGCGATCCACTGAAGATCAATGTGTCCGATCAGATTGAGCTGCTTAGCGCGTGGAACCTGCGTTGGTCGGCGAATTCTGTTCCGACGTCGCTCGCGGTTTTCTGGGCCGAGGATATGCAGCGCACGGTGGGTGGTGATGCGAGACGCGCCGGAATGTCCGTCCAGGATTACATCAGCAGCAAAGCGACGCCGGGCCAAATGCTCAGATCACTGGTCGCGGCATCCGACAAACTCACGGCCGACTTCGGAACGTGGAAGACACCCTGGGGTGATATCAATCGCTTCCAGCGTCTCAATGACGACATCGTGCATCCGTTCACTGACGCGGGACCAAGCATTCCCGTAGGCTTCACCTCTGCGGTGTGGGGCTCGCTCGCCTCGTTCGGCGCGCGCCCATACAAAGGGTCAAAGAAGATTTACGGCACCAGCGGGAACAGCTTTGTCGCCGTCGTCGAGTTCGGCAAGACTGTGCGGGCCAGAGCCGTGACCGCCGGCGGAGAAAGCGGCGATCCAAAGTCTCCGCACTTCAACGACCAGGCGAAGCGTTACAGCACTGGTGATCTGCGCGAAGTGTACTTCTATCGTGCGCAACTGAAGGGTCACACCGAGCGGGAATACCATCCGGGAAATTGAAGCCTCATCGATGCCCAACGGTTCCCAATGCGGGTGAATCTACATGAAGCATTCTCCATACGCAGAGGAAGCGACGAACACGATCTATAACCTTCTGTTCTGCGACAATCTCTCACTATACCGTGCCAAGTTCGCGGGCGAGCCCGAAGGTCCGTGGAAGGTGCTGTTCGCGACGCCCCCAAACACTGATGCCTTACGAGCGCTGGCGACATCGCCGTCTGAAGAAAGTCGGGTGCGCATCCTGGCGTTCAACGCTCTCGACGACCTGGCAGGCGCAATTCATCCAAAAGAACTGCTCGGTGTAGTTATTGAGGTAGGGTTAGACGAAGGCCTCGACACCCTGGCGGTCTACAGCGATTTGAGCGCCAGATACATCAATCAATCCGAAGCGATGGTCATTTGGGAAACGACCGAGCCGGCGGTGGATGAGAAGATCAGAAACCTGCTGGCTGCTTCAGAGAAAGTTGTAGAGAAGATCGGCCGTTGGGATCAAGCCAGGTTGCCGTCTCCCGCCGAAGGCCTTATGCGCATGACATTCCTCGTAAGTGACGGACTCTATTTCGGACAGGGACCGATGGAAGCTCTCCGGAAAGATCAGTTGGCCGCACCCGTCATCTCAGCCGCTACCGAACTCCTGCTTGAATTAACGAATCGCGCAACGACGCAGTGAAGCGCCGCTCCATGCTGGGCGGAGAAAAGGCAAAATAATAACTGCCTTCATCTGCAAGGGCTAACAGTTGGCTCGTTCTCCAAAGCAGGAGGCCAACGTATGAAAATCCGACTGTTCCTTTTGACGCTTGCCATTTTGTGTGTAGTCCCGGCGGCGCAGGCTCAAACCAAGGCGCACATCGCCAATCCCGCGATCGACATGGAAGGCTATCTCCGAGTTTCGACGGAAGCCGCGAAGCATCGGGAAGCGCGGCGCCTGTCTGAAGATGACTTTATCCGTATGAGCCGCGAGCCGGGGACAGTCATCCTGGACGCGCGGAGCAAGCAGAGATTTGATGAGCTACATCTTCGCGGGGCGATCAATTTGAGTTTTTCCGACATCGCGGTTGAGAGTCTCAAGCAAACCTTCCCTGATAAGAATGCCCGCATTCTGATTTACTGCAACAACAACTTTCAGGGGGAAGAAAAGGCGTTTCCGACCAAGATGCCGACCGCTTCGCTCAACCTGTCTACGTACATCGCGCTTTACACTTACGGTTACATGAACGTCTATGAACTGGGGCCACTCATCGACGTGAAGGCTACCAAGCTGGAATTGGTGTCTTCGCTGTCGGAAGCCCGACCGTGAGGGGGGCCTGTTGCCCTTGCTGACGCGCGGGCTTCTGACACTGATCCCAAAAGATTCAAGCTCAGCCAATTTTGCGTTAGACTCTGCCCGCGTACGTCTCAAGACGCTGCCCGCTATCCGCGATGCCATCGAGCACCCTGGCCGACATAGCTTGGCTACCCGCTTGAAAATGACGGTAGCATGGAGCAACATACGGCGTGATTGATTTTGAGATCGTTGGCGAGATCAGCGATATTGAAACCATCGCCGCCGGGCCAGGCGTTCGTGACGGTGCTCGGCTGCGAAAACGGTACGGCAAAGCCCGATGGCGCAAGTTGAAAGGAATTGCCAACGTTCGCCTCGTTAGTGGCAGAATACGTCTCGCCGAAATTCATTGGTACGAAGCGCACGGCATCGGTAAGCGAGAGTTCAAAATCAAGCTGCCGTTTTTGGATTAGTGAACAGCAACATGGAAAACCAAGCCATTCATTTTGCAGTCTGTCTCGATAACACTGACTATCCGGCTTCGCTCGAAGTCGGGAAATTATATCGCGTCATTCCTGATGACGAAGCGACAGCCGAAGGCTACCTGCGCGTTGTCGACGAAAGCGGTGAGGACTATGCTTTCCTCGCAAACCGCTTCCATCCCGTGCCGTTGCCACCGGCCGTCGAACAGGCGTTGTTGGCGGCGTCAGCTTTGTAAGTCACCGCCAACCTCAGCTCGCGACAGCGGGCGACAGCATATTGCTAATGCCGAGATGCAAATCAAGGTTGCGGCAGTGTGTCGCGATCGCGGGTTCGAGCCCCCGGTAACCTGCACGCCAGAGGAACTGTTAGGAGAATAGATCATGTGGGTAGATGAGATAGTTGAGGAAACGCGGAAAGCTCGGGCGGAATATGCAGCCGAGTTCGAGTATGACATCGCCGCCATCGTCGCGGATGTCAAAGAGAAAGAGAAGCACAGCGAACTGACTGTAGTATCTCGTCCTCCCAAGCCAGTTGCGCTGCCCTTGGCGAAGGCTTCCTAAGTCGCTATCCCAGGGCGTCGGCGATTGGAGACGCTACGATCCCAACGAGCAACGAAGGCGGCCTGTCTCTCTTGGCGATAGACCGTATGATCGCCGGCGCGATCCGAGGAGTGAAGGCTCACGAGAGTTAGGCGGTAGGGGGTTAGTTCAAGACGTGGCACCATGACGCGTTACAAGCTGAATCCCAGCCCGCGGGAGCAGGTTCGACGCATAATCGGCGCGGAAGTTCTCGTGGATATTAGTAGGCGAACAATTAATTCCAGCGTTACACGCTCAGAAAGGACAATATATAGCTGTTCCCGACTATCAAGGCGTCATGTTGCCATTGCTTGAGTTCGCTGCCGAACGAAAGGCAGAGATTTCGACCGACGAAGCTGTTGAGGCCCTTGCAGCCCGGCTCAACCTTACCGATGACGATCTCAAGCAGATGCTTCCGAGCGGTGTTCAGCGCACTTTTGTAGACCGAGTCGGATGGTCCGCGACCTACATGAAGAAGGCGGGACTGCTAGAGTCTACCCGCCGAGGCTACTATCGAATAACTTCACGCGGGTATGACCTTCTCAAAACCAAGCCAACGACAGTCAACGTAAAACTGCTCAAGCAGTACCCTGAATTCCTTGAGTTCCAACAGCTCAAGGGAACCCGGAGCGGCGAGAAGAGGGACACGTCAGGCGAATCTCCCGATCCGGGAATTGCCACACCGTCCGAAGCACTTGAGAATGCCTATGAGAATCTCCGAGATGAGCTCATTGATGAACTGCTCTCCCGGCTCAAGCAGTCGACTCCTTCATTCTTCGAACGGATCGTTGTCGATCTGCTGGTAAGAATGGGCTATGGCGGCTCACGCGCCGACGCGGGGAAGGCAATTGGTAAGAGTGGCGATGGCGGCATAGACGGAATAATCAAAGAAGACAAGCTTGGCCTTGATGTTGTCTATATTCAGGCGAAGCGCTGGGACAATAATCCCGTTGGCAGGCCCGATGTCATGCAGTTCGCTGGAGCACTTCAGGCGCAAAAGGCAACCAAGGGCATTTTCATTACTACTTCGAGATTCACTCAAGATGCTCGTAACTACGTTACTCAAATTGGAAGCAAGGTTGTCTTGATTGACGGCGAGCAGCTATCGCATTTGATGATCGACCATGATGTCGGCGTATCGACAATATCGCTGTATCCAGTTAAAAAGATTGAGACGGATTATTTTGATGAAGGCATCTAACAAAGCACTTCATAAACGGCAGGTCTTGGCCGCATGAGATTCACAACACACAAGGTAGTAATCGCTCTTCTACTGGCGGTGCCCGTAACTGCCGCGTCGCTTTCGGGGCTGACGCCCCAACGAATCGGCACGCCTCCAGCCCCAACGGTTCCAACCCACGCCGACATTCTCCGCGGCGAGTACGGCCGTTATCGCGCCAACAACGATCTGCTCTCTTACCACCTCGACATCCTCGTCGATCCCGACAAGAAATTTGTTAGCGGCAAGAACACGATACGTTTCAAGATGCTGAAGGATGACACGCGGATTCAGCTCGATCTCTATGACAATCTGCAGGTCGACAAGATAGTCCAACTGTTTGAGGGCGTTGGCAGCAAAAGGCAAATCTCGGCACGCCTGTCTATACCGCTCAAGTACGAGCGCGACTCAGGTGCCGTCTTCATCGACTTTCCTGAAACGTTGAAAGCCGGCCGCGTCTACGCGATCGATTTCTACTATTCCGGCACGCCGCAAACGATCGGCCGATTCGGCGGCTTCACTTTCGGCAAAGACCCGGCCGGCCGTTCGTGGACTTTCACCGCGTGCGAGGGTGAAGGCGCCAGCATCTGGTGGCCGAACAAAGATCAGTGGCGCGACGAAGTCGAGTCGATGCAAATCAGCATCGCAATACCCAACGGACTCACCGATGTGTCGAACGGAAAATTCATGGGCCAGACTGACCTCGGCGACGGCTACACGCGTTGGGATTGGCTGGTGCAATACCCGATCAACAACTATGACGTCTCAGTCAACATCGGCAAGTACGAGCATTGGTCAGATCGGCTTGGCGATCTCGCGCTCGACTTCTATGCGCTGCCCGAAGATCTAGACAAAGCGAAAAAGCAGTTTGCGCAAGCGAAGGGAATGCTCGAAGCGTACCAACATTATTTTGGGGAGTATCCATTCAAGAAGGACGGCTATAAGTTGATCGAAGCGCCTTACTCAGGAATGGAGCATCAGTCCGCGGTTACCTACGGAAATCATTTCGCGAATGGCTATCTGGAACGCGACTGGACCGGGGTCGGCATTTCGACCAGGTTCGATTTCATCATCATCCACGAAAGCGGGCACGAATGGTTCGGCAACAGTGTCAGCGCGGCCGACCGCTCCGACATGTGGATTCACGAAGGTTGGACCACATATCTCGAATGCCTCTACGTCGAATACATGTATGGGAAGGACGACGGCCTGAAGTATACGAACGCGTACAAATCGAAAGTCCGTAACCAACAGCCGATCATTTCGCAGCGAGGCATCAACGCCACGCCGCCACAGGACATGTACTTCAAAGGCGCGCTCTTCATCAACACTTTGCGCAGCATTGTCGATGATGACAAGAAATGGTGGAGCCTGCTGCACGACTTCTATCAACACTTCAAGTATCAGAACATCATGACTGAGGACATCGTGGCGTATTTCAATCGGAAGACCGGAAAAAACCTGACCCCGATCTTCGACCAGTACCTGCACCACACGGCGATCCCCAGGCTGGAGCTTAAGTTCGACGATGCAGCCGGATCGGTATCTTATCGATGGAAAGTTGATGAGCCGGCGTTCGCCATGCCCGTGCGCGTCGGGGCGAAAAACCAATGGCAGACCATCAAGCCGACAACGGCATGGCAGACGATGAAGACGTCACTTAAGAAGGACGACTTCGCGGTGGCGACGGATCTTTATTTTGTTGATGTTAGTAAGTCGTGAAGTAGCATAGACTTCAGTCTGTGAATTCTGTGGCGGAGGGACACAGGCTGGAAGTCTTTGGCTGTGAATAGCGGGCGGAGGAACACAAACTAAAGTTTATGCTACTACAATCTCGGCAGCGCAAAACTGAACTTCGATCCGTGTCCCACTTCTGACTCGACTGCGACTGAGCCGCCGTGTTGCTCGACAACTTCTTTCACGAAAGCTAGACCGAGACCGGTGGACTCTTCGTCTTTTTCCTGTCCGTCGCGGGCTACGCGGTAAAACTTTTCCCAAATGCGATCGATCGATTCTGCCGGCACGCCATAGCCGCGGTCTTCCACCGTCACGCGCACGGCGTCAGCTTCCAGCGCGGCTGAGACGGTCACGGCAGTTCGTTCCGGGCTGTACTTGATGGCGTTGTCAACCAGCCGGGAAAGCACTTGGGTAATCAAACTCTTGTCCCCGG
>Ga0080064_1000279_pt1 | contig 147392 bp, 148 predicted proteins | sample Subgrocontami54m_FD_69260 | JGI IMG/M metagenome (GOLD analysis project Ga0080064, IMG submission 69260) | Subsurface groundwater microbial communities from S. Glens Falls, New York, USA - GMW46 contaminated, 5.4 m (SPADES assembly) (version 2) ...
CCTGGAGCCCCCCGTCCGACAGGCCCCCCCCCCCCCCCGCCCCGGGAAAGGTGCTGCCGTCCTTGCGCAGCAGGCGCCATTCGGAAGTCACCACCGCGCCGCCGGCGAGCCGGTCTATCACCGCGGGGATGCGCACTATTTCCTCGGGCACGACGATGTCGGCGATGCAGCGCGTCAGGATCTCATCGCGGCTGTAGCCCAGCATGCGTGCGCCGGATTCGTTGGCATCGAGGAAGCGCCCTTTGCCGTCGGCCACGAAGATGCCGTCGGGGGCCTGTTCCACCAGCAGGCGGTAGCGTGCTTCGCTTTCCTGCAGGGCCTGCAGCGTTTCGCTCGATCCGGACGCTGCGCGCACCGTCGCGTCGCCGGCACGCGCCCGGGCCAGCGCCAGCCGGCGGCGCACTTCCATGTTCTCGAAGGCGAGCGCCACTGCATCGGCGAGGATCTGCTGCACGCGCAGGACGTCCTCGTCGGCGCCGTTGAGCCGCGCCCAGTAGCAGCCGATGGCGCCCATGGGTTCGCCGCGCCGGATGGGCGCCATGCTCAGGCTGCGCACGAAGGTGGGCCGGTAGGCTTCGTGGGGGATGCGCGGATCGGCGTAGATGTCACCGATGACCACGGCTTCGTCGCGCAGCATCACCCAACCGGAAATGCAGCTCGTCAACGGGAAGCGGTGGCCCTTCCACAGCGGACCGATGGCGTCCTCGTCGGCATAGCGGCACTGGTCGCCTTCGCGCAGTACCAGCGTTGCGCCGTCCGCGCCGGTCAGCGCCCGCGCCGCGGCGCGCGCAATGCGCATCAGTTCGGGAAGATCGCCCGCCTGCGCCATCTCCAGCACGGCCCGCGCCAGCCCCAGGTCCCGCTCCCGGCCCCAGGCCGTGTCGACGCTCTCCACGGCGGCTCAGTGCAGATTCATGCGCTCCAGCGCCATCACAAGGTCGCCGGCATGGTCCTCAAGCTTGCGGCGGGCGCTGCGGGCACCGTTGCGCAGCACCTCGAAAGCCGCCGCTTCGTCAAGGCGATGACGCTCCATGAGGATGCCGATGGCGACATTGGTACGACGGCCGCCGGCCAGCGTCCGCTCGAAGTGGGACTGCTCCTCCAGCAACGCGGCAAGGTCGCGTGCGCGAGCTCGCGCAGTCTCGATGGCGGGAATGAGCTGGGGCATGTCCACCGGTTTTAGCACGTATCCCAGGCCACCCCCGGTCACCGCCTGTTGCACCAGCTCGCGTTCTCCGTACGCAGACAGAAACATCGCTGGAATGGCGTGTTCGGCGCGCAGCCGCTGTGCCGTCTCGATGCCGGACAGCCCCGCCATGCGGATATCCAGCACCGCCAGGTCGAAACGCAGCGAGGCCGCGAGCTCCAGCGCCGCCTCACCGGAGTCCGCCGTTTCGGCGTCGTAACCCGCATCGCGCAGGTTCCTCGCGAGCGTGGCGAGGACGAGGCGGTCGTCATCGACCAGGAGGAGACGTATGCCGGACATGATGCACCCCGTTTTCCGTTGGAACACCGGTTTTTGGGGCGGAAGGGTAGCACCCGCGGCGGACAGGTACTACTTGGTGGAGGCAGGGAGTTCACCAGCGTGTCAGGAACGCCTTGCGGGCAAGAGCAGGCAGCGGCGCAGTTCGAGCACCTGCTGAAGAATCCGCGGTCTTCCGAATCGGTGCGAATCTAGCCCAGGATCACACGCACCGCGTGCGTTTGGGCATCATCCCGCAGCGGTATCCGCGTCGGGCCCTCCGGCAGCATCTTGCCGTCCAGTTCGGCATGGACGACGCCACGACTGACGCCGCGGGGGTTTTCGACCGCGATCTCGTAGCGCGCAGAGCGGTATCTGAAAACGATTTCGAAGCGCGGCCACGCCTTGGGAATGCAGGGCGCAAGGCTCAGCACAGCACCCTGCAGGCGAAAGCCGAGGATCGATTCGATCCCTGCGCGGTAGAGCCATGCGGCTGAACCCGTATACCAGGTCCATCCGCCGCGCCCGACGTGCGGCGCGACCGAATAGACGTCGGCGGCGACGACGTAGGGTTCGACCTTGTAGCGCTGCACGTCTGCCCGCGTGCCCGCGCGGTTGATCGGATTCAGTAGCGAGAACAGCTCGGCGGCCTGGTCGCCGTCGCCTAACGCCGCGAAGGCAATCACCGACCAGGCGGCGGCGTGGGTGTACTGGCCGCCATTCTCTCGGACGCCGGCCGGATAGCCCTTGATGTATCCGGGATCGAGATGCGTGTGGTCGAAGGGCGGCGCGAATAGCAGCGCCAGGCCTTCGTCGCCGAGCATGAGATGCTCCTGCACGGCGGCCATGGCGCGCTGGGCACGGGCGGGATCCGCCGCGCGCGAGATCACGCTCCAGGATTGTGCGATCGAATCGATCCGGCATTCCTGGTTGCCGCAGGAGCCGAGCGGCGTGCCGTCGTCGAAGTAGCCGCGCCGGTACCATTCGCCGTCCCAGCCGTCCCGTTCGAGCGCGGTCTGCAGCAACGCGCAGTGCGCAAGCCACCTCGCGGCGCGCGCCTCTTCGCCACGCGCTCGCGCGAGCGGCGCGAACGCCGCAAGCGTTGCATGCAGGAACCAGCCGAGCCAGACGCTTTCCCCTTTGCCCTTCTCGCCGACCCGATTCATGCCGTCGTTCCAATCGCCAGTGCCGATCAGCGGCAGACCGTGTGGACCTACGGCGAGACTTTGGTCGATTCCCCTCGCGCAGTGCTCGAAGAGGGAAGCGCTTTCCTCCGAGAGCATCGGCCGGAAGTAGGCGTCGTGCTCGCCGGCGCCGAGCGGCTGGCCTTCGAGGAACGGAACCGTTTCGTCCAGCACCGCCAGGTCTCCGCTGCTCTCGACATAATGCGCAGCGGCGTGGGCAAGCCACAGACGATCGTCCGAAATTCGCGTGCGTACACCATCGCCGGTCGGCGGCAGCCACCAATGCTGGACGTCGCCTTCGACGAACTGACGCCCCGAGGCGCGCAGGAGGTGCTCGCGCGTCATCTCCGGTCGCGAGAGGACGAGCGCCATGCCGTCCTGGAGTTGGTCGCGAAATCCGTAGGCGCCGCTTGCCTGGTAAAACGCCGATCGCGCCCAGACGCGGCAGACGAGCGTCTGGTAGAGCAGCCAGCGGTTCAGCATGAGGTCCATGGAGCGATCCGGCGTCTTCACCTCGACCGTGCCGAGCAGATCGTCCCAGTACGCCACGACCTCGCGCAGGACCCCAGCGAGATCGGCCGATCGGTATCGAGCGATCAGTGCCTGCGCGTCGGCCGCCGTCGCGGCTTCGCCGAGCAAGAAGACGATCTCCACCGATTCGCCCGGTTCCAACTCGAGCGTCGTCTGAAGCGCGCCGCAGGGATCGAGGCCGGCGCCGAGCCGCCGCGACAGCGGCGCGTCGCTGGCGAGCGCGGCGGGGTTATCGAGGGCGCCGTGACGCCCCAGAAACTCGCGCCGGTCGCCGGTCCAGGCGGTTTGCTTTCCGCCCAGATCGGCAAAGGCGACGCGCGGGCCGAACCGCGTGTTCCATGGATTGCGCGCGAACATGGCGCCCGTTTCCGGATCGATTTCGGTGACGACCGAGAGCGCGGACGCACCACGCGACGGACCGAGGACCCACTCGACATACGCCGTGACCGAAAGCCGGCGAACTGCCGTCGAAGTGTTCAGGACCGTCAGCCGGGAAAGCTTGATCGGATCCTCGAGTGGCACATACTGAAGGAGATCGAGCGCGATGCCGCGCGCGGTGTGTTCAAAACGGCTGTATCCCTGGCCGTGCCGGGCGACATAGGGCTCGGCAGGGTGGCGCATCGGCTGGGCGGTCGGGCCCCACAGCTCGCCGGAGTCCTCGTCGCGCACGTAGATGACCTCGCCGGGCCGGTCGGTCACCGGATCGTTCGACCAGGGCGTGAGCTGATTCTCGCGGCTGCTGAGCGACCAGGTGTAGCCGCTTCCCTCGACCGCGACCTGGAAACCGAATGAACGGTTCGCGATGACATTGATCCACGGAGCAGGCATCGACCGACCGGCTTCAAGAATCGTCACATACTCCCGTCCATCCGCTGCGAAGCCGCCGAGCCCGTTGAAGAATTCGAGGTTCGGCGGAACCGGAACCGATTGCAATGCCTCCGAGGGCGCCGCGCGATTTCGCGCCGGCACGGCGGCAGTTTCGATTTCCTGGAGATGGTTGATCTGTTCGGAGAGCGTTCCGCGACGACCCGCGAGCACTGCCCGCGCCATCGACAGCAGCAGTGCGCGTGTCTCGGCCGGAACGAGATCCGCGCGCAGCACGAACACCGAGCCGCGCGCGACGTCGGCCCCAATCTGCGGTCGCGACCGGCTTGCGCGGACCAGTCCCTCCAGGGCGGCCTGAAGATCCTGGATATACGAGGACCGCTGTTCGTTCAGGATGACCAGATCGACGGCGAGCTGTTTCATCCGCCAGTACTCGTGCGCGCAAAGCAACTGGCGGACGATGGTGATGTCCTCGAGGTCGTCGATCCGCACCAGAACGATGGGGATATCGCCGGAGATGCTCTGTGCCCACAGGGCCTGCGGCCCGCCGCCGCCGCGACGAATGACCTCTGCCGGAGGACGCAGCGACGCATCTGCGTACAGCACATGGCCCGCGAGGCGCTGAAACAGGCCCGCCTGCTCCGCGTCGACGCCGAGATGGCTCAGCTGGACTTGTGCCTGCGTCCACGCCAGCGTGGCAGCGCGCTCGAAAGCCGTCGCGTCGTGATGTTTGTCGACCAGATCCAGCACCTCGCCCCGGGTAGAGGCGGCTGCCGTCCAGAACGCGACGTGCGCCGTTCTGCCCGGCAGAACCCGGACGCGGCAACGCAGTGCGAACACGGCATCGAGGACCGTGCCGACGCTGCAGGAAAGGGGCCGGCCGTCGATCACGGCGATCGGCGCGCGAACTTCGCTGCCGCGTCCCAGAAATCGGGCGCGGTCGGTCTCGATCTCCAGCGCACCGACCAACTCGCCTTCGACGACGGCGTGATGCGCCACCCAGATTTCGGGCTCGCCAGGAGACCGACGCCGCCGAGTCGCCAGGATGGCGCCAACCTTGGGCAGATACTCGGTCTGCAGAAAGAGCTTGGAGAAGCTCGGGTGCGACGCGTCGGCGGCGGGCGGCGCCAGCATGAGTTCGGCGTACGAAGTGATCTCGATCTCCTGCGCCTGACTGCCCGCGTTCGCAACCGATACGCGTCGGACCTCGGCGTCGTCTTCGGGCGAGACCACCACGGCCAGGGTGGTCGTGATCATCCTGTCGCGACGAACAAACTGGGCACGGTCCTCGGTAAAGGTGACGTCGTAGCGATCCGGTTCGACGCCGCTCGGCTGGTACCCCGCGGACCACACCTCGCCGCTCTGCACGTTGCGAAGGTAAAGGTAAGTGCCCCAGTCGTCGCGCGTTGCGTCCTCGCGCCAGCGCGTGATTCCGATATCGCCCCAGCGGCTGTAACCCGAGGCCGCACCCGTCAACATGACCACATACCGGCCGTTCGAAAGCAGGTGCACCTGCGGCGCGGCGGAATGCGCCGAACGCAAACGCCGCACTCCCGGCACGTCCGCCTCGCGGATTGTCGCCGCCTGTGTGACTTCCTCCGCCCTGGGATAGGCGATCGCGACGTCGCGCGGCGTGCGCTCCTGCAGCAGAAGTTCCGTCGCCTGCACGCTGGGTTCGGCGTGAAAACGCGCCCGCATTCGACCATCCAGCAAGCCGTTGGCGATGGCGACCACCGTCATACCCTGATGGTGAGCCATGTAGGCGCGAACGATGGCAACCTCCTTTCCCTCGGGCAACCGCGCGCGCGTGTAATCCAGGGCTTCGTAGAATCCGTACCGGCCCAGCGCGCCGACCGCGTCGAGCCGGGCGAAGTTCTGCGCCGCGGCGCCCGGATCGACCATGGTTGCGAGCGCCGTTGCGTAAGGCGCGACGACGGCGTTCTCGCTGAGACCCCTTTTCAGACCCAGACCCGGAACGCCGAAGTTCGAATACTGGTAGGTGAACTCCAGATCCCGGACGTTGTAGGCGGATTCCGAAATTCCCCAGGGAACATCGAGGGCGGCGCCGTAGGCGATTTGCCGACGGACGACGAGACGGCTCGTCTGTTCAAGCAGGCTGCCGGCGGGCGCACGCATGACGAGAGACGGCATCAGATATTCGAACATCGATCCCGACCAGGAGATCAGCGCCGCGCCGTGTCCGACCGGAGTCACCGCACGCCCGAGGCGGAACCAGTGGCGCGAGGCCACGTCGCCCTTGGCGATCGCCACGAAGCTCGCGAGGCGGGCCTCCGAGGCGAGCAGGTCGTAGCAGCTCGAGTCGAGGTCGCCCTCCGCAACCCGGTAACCGATCGAGAGGAGTTTGCGATCCGGGTCGAGGAGAAAGCCGAACTCCATTGCGAGCGCCAACGATCGCGCCGTCGCCTCGAGCGTCGCGAGACGGCGATCCAGGGGGGGCGCGGATTCGGCCCTTTGAGCGAGGTCGCGGCAGTGGCTCGCGATCGACTGTTGAGTCGCCTCTGCCCAGAACAGCATTTCGGCGCCCGCCTCGTCGCCGCGTTCGTTGGCGAGCGTCCGCGAGATGTCGGCCATCGTCGCCGCGGGAGCCAGGAGCGCCTGCAATCTTTCGGCGCCATTCCCCGGCGGCATCGGGTCTGCGCGCAGCGCGCCGCTCAAGGCGTCGAGCGCGGCGTCGAGTTCGCTTCGGGGGATCGTCTGCGTTCGACGGTCATCCGGGAGCCTATCCAGGGCCTGTCGCGTGAGGCTCAGTCCATCGCCGATGCCTTCGATCAATTCGAGGGGCGCCGCCAGCGGCCGGTCGATCCACTCCCTGCAGGCGTTGGCAAGGGCGATCAGATGACCTGCCAGATTGCCGCTGTCCACCGAAGAAATGTAGCGTGGATCCAGCGGGCGAAGATCCCGCGTGTCGTACCAGTTGTAGAAATGCCCGCGGAATCGCTGCAGGAGGCCCATGGTCGCAATCGTCGCCTCCAGCCGCTCGACCGTTTCCGTCGTCCCAACCCATCCAAAATCGCGCGCACTGACGGCGGCAAGAAGATAAAGGCCGAGATTGGTAGGGGAGGTGCGGTGCGCGACAATCGCCTTGGGATCTTCCTGAAAATTGTCCGGCGGCAACATGTGGTCCGTTGGCGTCACGAAAGTTTCGAAAAACCTCCAGGTTCGACGCGCAACCAGCCGCAGCGCCTGGGCTTCCCCCGCCTCGACGGCAACGTGCCCCGCTACGAGCGGTGAAAGGCTGGTCCATCGCGCGATCGCGGGCGACGCGATCCAGGCGATCACGAACGGTACCGCGACCGGCCAAGCGTCGGTCCCGAACCACCAGACGATGATTGCAGCAACGATCCCGGTGGCGACACCGGCACTCATATGCCGGTAGAAACCGGCAAGGTCGAGCCGTGGCCCGACCGTTTGCTGAGCGGCCGTGACCCAGTCGAGCAGGTGCCGGTGGCTCACGAGCAGGCGAAACAGCGTTCTGCCGATCGCGTCCGCCATCAACCACGCCTGGTGCGCCATGAATACCAATAGCAGGACGGTCAGGGAAAGTGCGAGCCGGATATCGGTTGCGAGCGCCCGCAGGTGGCTGCGCGCCGTGATTCCGGCGCGTCGCGGCACGATCGCAGAGATTACGGGGAGCAACGTCGACAACCCGATGGTCGACACCACGAATCCGGTCCAAACGACTGCGGCCTGCAGGGGCAGCATCCATCCGGCGATCAAAGCGGCGACGCTTGCCGGCGCGGATAACGTACGCCGCAGATTGTCCAACATCTTCCAGCGTCCGATCGGCGGCAGCGCGCCCGCGCGATGTTGATCGCTTCCGCTCCGATCTCGGGCCGCGGCGTCGCCGCGACCGAGAATCCATGACAACAATTGCCAGTCGCCGCGCGCCCACCGGTGCTGGCGTGCAGCCGCCACGTCGTAGCGCGACGGAAACTCCTCCACCACCTCGATATCGGACGCGAGACCGGCGCGGGCGAAGGTGCCCTCGAACAGATCGTGACTGAGCAGCGTGCCGTCGGGGACGCGGCCATCGAGCGCCGCTTCGAAGGCGTCCACGTCGTATATGCCCTTGCCGGTGTAGGAGCCATCGCCGAACAGGTCCTGATAAACGTCTGAGACCGCGGCGGCGTAAGGATCGATGCCGCTCATGCTGGAGAAGATGCGCTGGAACAGCGATCCCTCGCGGCCGATCGGCAGCGATGGCGTGACGCGCGGCTGCAGCACGCCATAGCCTTCGACGATGCGCCGCAGGCTCGCATCGAACCGCGGATGATTCAGCGGATGCGCCATCTTGCCCACCAGCCGCCGGGCCGTTTCGCGCGGCATCCGGGTGTCGGCATCGAGCGTGATGACGTAACGGACGCCGGCGGGCGCGGCGGGCGGTGGCGCAAAGGGCGCAGCGCCGTTGCCAATGAAGGTCGTATCGGTCGCGCCGCGCAGCAGGCGATTCAGCTCATGAAGCTTGCCGCGTTTGCGTTCCCACCCGATCCAGGCGTTCTGTCCGCGATTCCAGACCCGCCGGCGGTGGAGCAGGTAAAAACGCTGTCCTCCGGGTGCAGGACCATGGCGTTGATTCAGGCGCTCGATGCCGGCGGCAGCCGCCTCGACGAGCGTGGCGTCCCCCTCGACGGTCTCGGTCGCGGCGTCGATCCAGTCAGAGACCAGTGCGAAGTGAAACTCGCCCTCCGGGCTGGCAAGGAAATGGATTTCAAGCTGTTCGATCTGAGCTTCGAGCGCAGCCTGCGTGGTAAGGAGAATCGGCACCGCCACGACGGTGCGCAGATGCGCAGGCACGCCGTCGCCCAGCTCCAGGCCCGGGAGAATCGACGCGCCAAATCCTTTCGTGATGCTGCGGTTGACGAGCGCCATCGCCGCATCGATTGACGGGATCAGCCCGAGCAGCGCAAGCAGACCGAGCCACCCGGCGCCGATGTGCACGCCGGCCAGCATGAACAGCGGCACGAAGAGAACCGCCGCCGCGACCAGGATGACGGCGCCGATATAGCCGCCGATACCGATCGCGGCGTTGAATCGACCCGGCAAGCTCGCGATGGAAGGACGAAATCCGATCGTCCGCTCGAACGCGCGACGACCGCCGGCAATCAGGTGATAGCCCGGGTCCCGCTCGCGACCGTCGCTGTCCCTGGTGGCCCGCAAAGCCGCATGCGCAATCGCGATTTCCGTCAGTTTCGAGCCGCGCGCGAGCGCCTCGATCGCGCTGCGATAGAGATTGCGCGTCGGGAAATCCATTTCCGCGAAGTCGCTGCCGGAGCGCAGTACATCGTCGACCAGACTGACGCTCTCGACGAGCTCCGGCCAGTCGACACCGGAAATCAGGCGCATGCTGGTGATGACGTTGCGAACCGTTACGTTCGTCGCGCCCTGCCTCTGGTGCTCGTCGCGCACGATCGAGTCGGCGGTCGTTCCCTGCGCAGCCAGCCGATCCTCGAGCCAGGTCAGTGCCGGCGTCACCCTCGGATCCTGGTCCCGAAGCCGTTGCACGAGCTGAACGGCAAAGGCCTCCGACAAGGGTGCTCGCTCGTAATCCTTCAGGATCCGGGCGACCGCGTCGGCCGGAAGCGCGTTCAAGCCGAGAAACCGGTCGGCGAGCGCGTCCGCCTCCTGACGCGCCGCGCGACTCGTGACGATGCGTCGTGCGCCACGGCGCAGATTTTCCACGAGCACGATCCGCAGCGTGATCGCGACGGCCCACAATTCCCCGATCGTCAGCGGCTGGACGCTCTGGTACGCGCGCATGAAGCGACGCAGCATCTCCGGGTCGAAGCGACTGTCGGTATGCGCGACAAAGGCCCACGCCACGCCGAATACCCGCGGATAACCGGCGAACGGCCCCTCTGCAAGCTTCGGCAGCTGACGGTAGTAGCCGGGCGGCAGATCGTCATGGATGTCGCGGATCTGCTCTTCGACCAGATGGTAATTGTCGAGCAGCCACTCGGCGGCCGGCGTAATGGCGCGGCTGTCGCCGACCGCTTTTGCGATAGCGCGATAGGCTTCAAGCAGGACCGATGCGTTGTTCCTCAGCCGTGCGACGAGCGATCGCCCCGACCTCGGCCGCACGGTGATGCGCTGGGCCGATGCAAGGCTCTCCGCGTGCCGCTCGAGACGCTCGATGCTGAAGAGCTCCTCGCGGATGGTCTTTTCGCTATCCCATGGCGCGGTCTGCGGCGCGCGCCCGAAAGCGCGAAGAATCGCCGATTTCAAATGGCCCTTTCCGCCCCGCGCATGCGCGGGAAAAAGCGTTGGGTGGGATCGCCAGCGTCGATGCGAAGCGACGCTGCGCTAGGCGCAGGACGCCCGGATGCTATCGACGGCGTCTTCCATCGAGGTGTGAATCAATCAATGCGTCGGCAGCGCAAGCGACGCTCCGCCCCGGGATCCGCACACCCACGACCGTGCTCACCTGGGCGCCCTCCATCACCAGAAAGAGCTCATCGGCCAATAGCGCCGGCTCTCGAGCCCCCGTTCGTTTGCACAAATCGGCAAGGCGCGCGCGCAGCTTCATCATGTGCGCTTCGATCACGCGCCTGGCCGGGTGGTTCTTCTCGGTGATCTCCACCGCTGCATTGGTCATCGGGCAGCCCCGGGCGCCGGGATCGGACAGGTGCTTGGCCAGCAGAGCAAACGCCGACCGCAGCTGCTTGCGGGCCTCCCCGAGATGCTGCTGCGCCATCGAATCCCAGGTCTGCCAGAACTTCGCGTCGTGGTCACGCAGCCATTCGGCGACCAGCGCATCCTTCGAAGGAAAGCTCCGATAGAGACTCATCTTGGTGGTCTTGGCCTGCGTCGCAATCGCATCGATGCCGACCGCGCGAATTCCCCTGCGGTAGAACAGTTCGGAAGCCGTGTCGAAAATGCGCTTGCGGGCGGGCGGGCGCACCAAGGCGGGTTTCCTGGTCATCGGGGTGTTTCGATTGACATGGGAGTTACCGGTCTGTATCGTACCACGGCTGACAGTGAGTGACCGGTCAGTATCACATCAGGCGAACCCCGGAAAGCGGCGGGTTCCGTCGCCGCGCCAACGGCGCGGCCGAGCTCTGGACGCAACATGCCAGCCCTGTCAATGCGCGTGCTCTGCCCGTCGAGCCCGCAGGCGGCGGACGTTTCTTCCCGGCGGATGCGCCAGCAAGCGCTGTTGCAACCGTGCGAGTACCAAAATGGAGAAGTGAATGAGGCATTCGGGCATCAGGTTGAAGGAACGTCGGCTCGGGTCGATTCAGGGAACCGCTCGATCGCCATTGGCCGGACCATCGCTTGCGGCGCGTGCATCGAGAAAGGCAGCCCTGTCGTTCGCTGCCCTGCTCATGCTGGGCTGTTCGGTCAGCCAGCGGCCCGTCGAGTCGACAGCGCGTTTGCTCGGTACCCATTCCAAGGTTGGCAACGGGATGGTGTCCAGCTATTCCGAGGTTGGCAAAGACGGCACACCGAATGCAATCGGCATCGTTTTCCAGGCGCGCGCCCTGCAGGGGCTTCCGGCCGAGTATTCCGGCGGGCACGAGTGCTATGACCAAAGCAACGACGGGCAGCTTGACCTGGAGGGAGAGTGCTTCGCCACACACGAGTGGACCATTCCGCTGCCCGGTGACATCGCTCGGCGTTCCGACGTGCCATTCAAGTGGGTGGGTCTGAACTGGAACCCGCAGGGGCATACGCCTCGCGGGGTGTATGACCTGCCGCACTTCGACGTCCATTTCTACCTGGAACCGATCGAGAGGATCTTCAGCATCCAACCGGGGCCCTGCGGCCCGGAGTATGTGCGCTGCGACCAGTTCAAACTCGGGACCAATTCGCTGCCGTCCAATTACATGCACGCGGACTTCAAGAACGTGAATGCGGTGGTGCCCGCGATGGGCAATCATCTGGTCGACCAGACGGCCCCCGAATTCAGGGGAGACAGATTCACGCAAGCATGGATCTACGGCGTGTATGACGGTCGCGTCACGTTCTTCGAGCAGATGGTGACGCAAGCGTATTTGCTGAGCCGGCCCGCTGAATGCTTCCCGATCAAGTCGCCGCCCTCGGTGGGCGTCCGGGGCTTCTATCCCACCCGGTACTGCATCCGTTACCTGGCTCCGACCGACGAATACACCGTTTCCATGGAAAATTTCGTTCTACGCGACGCCGGCGCCCCCGCGACTCCGGTAGATGAGCTCCGGCGTACGGCGAAATAATGAGGCGCTGCCTCACCCTACTTGGACGCCGCGAGCATCCGCTCGACGTACCTCGCGATCAGGTCGATCTCGAGATTGACGCGCACGCCAGGCGCGAGCCGCCCGAGCGTGGTGACTTCGAGCGTGTGCGGAATCAGGTTGACCTCGAAGTCGTCGTCCGCGACGCGGTTCACGGTGAGCGAAACGCCGTCCACCGCGACCGATCCCTTGCGTGCGATGTAGCGCGCGAGCGCCTGCGGCGCGCGAACGCGCAGCAGGCGCGATTCTCCTGCCGCCTCGAACGCGATCACTTCCCCGACGCCATCGACGTGGCCGGTGACGAGGTGCCCGCCCAGCTTGTCGCCAAGGGCGAGGGACTTCTCCAGGTTGACCGCGCCCGCCCGGTCGAGGCCCACGGTGCAGTCGAGCGTCTCGCGCGACACGTCGAACGCCAGGCGTTTGCCGGCGTGCGCAACCACCGTGAGGCAGCAGCCCTGAACGCAGATCGAGTCGCCGATCGCGACCCCGGCGAGGTCGAGCATGCCCGTTTCGATGGTGAGCCGAACGCCCTGCTCGAGCGATGTGTGCGACTCGATGCGTCCGACCGCCTGTACGATTCCAGTGAACATCAGAGCCTCGCGATTAGTCTCAGGTCGTCGCCCACACGCTCTGCGCTGCGCAGGGAAAGCCGCGGGCGCGAATCGAGCGCTTCGAACGCCGGCAGATCGAACATGCCTTGCGCGCCGTCGCCCAGCAGGCTCGGATTGAGATAGACGAGGAGCTCGTCGACGCAACCCTCGCGCAGCAGCGAACCGTTGAGGCGGAACCCGGCCTCGACGTGCAGTTCGTTCACGCCGCGCTTCGCCAGATCTTCGAGCATCCGGGGCAGATCCACTTTGCCGCGATCGTTGGGCAGTGCGATCGCTTGCACCCCGGCGTGTTCGCGCGAAGCGCCCGCGGCGCAGTACAGGAGCGCATTTCCACCCTCGAGCACCCGCGCGCGCGGCGAGATCTCGAGGCGGCTGTCCACCACCACGCGCAGCGGCTGCCGGGAGGTCCGCACTTCGCGCACCGAAAGCTGCGGGTCGTCGGCCTTCACCGTGCCGATGCCCGTGAGAATCGCGCAGGCGCGCGCGCGCCAGCGGTGCCCATCGGCTCGCGCTTCGCTCCCCGTGATCCATTGGCTTCGGCCGTCGGCGAGCGCGGTGCGCCCGTCGAGCGTCGCGGCAATCTTCAGGCGCACCCACGGACGGTTGCGCGTGACGCGCGACACGAAACCGATATTGAGTTCGCGCGCCTCATCCGCCAGCAGGCCGTGCTCGACGACGACACCCGCCGCTTCGAGCGCCGCGCCGCCTCCCGCCGCCTCGCGGTTCGGGTCGAGCATCGCCGCGACGACGCGCTTCACGCCCGAGCGCGCGAGCGCCTCGGCGCAGGGCGGCGTCCTGCCATGGTGGTTGCACGGCTCGAGCGTCACGTACGCGGTGCCGCCGCGCGCTGCGTCACCTGCCGCAGCAAGCGCGTTCACTTCGGCGTGCGGCGCTCCCGCGCTCTCATGCCAGCCTTCGCCGACTACGGTTTCGCCCTGGGCAATGACACAGCCTACGCGGGGGTTGGGCGTCGCGGTCCACAGGCCGTTTTCGGCGAGCGCGAGCGCGCGCTGCATCATCGCGCGGTCCACGTCCGAAAACGAAATTGGGGTCAGAGTAAGGTCTCCCTGCGGAATTGGGGTCAGAGTAAATTCCCGCTGGGAAAGCTTACTCTGACCCCAACATCACTCAGGCGCGATTGGCGCCTCAATGGTCACGGAATTCGTACTCTGAACCCAGGTCCCGATCACCGGCGCCGCTTCTTGCCCTTGGCGACTTCCTGCAGGGCCTCGCGGAAATCCTCGGGAGTCTCGAAACTGCGATACACCGAGGCAAAACGGATGTAGGCAATCTTGTCCAGCCGCGCGAGTTCGCGCATCACGAGGTCCCCCACGCGGCTGGTGGGAATCTCGCGCTCACCGAGCGAACGCAGCTTTTCCTCGATGCGATCGACCGCAGCATCCACCGCTTCGGTCGCAACGGGCCGCTTGCGCAGCGCGAGCCGCATGCTCGAGACGAGTTTCTCGCGGTCGAAATCCGTCCGGCTGCCGTCCTTCTTTACCAGGCGCGGCATTTTCAGGTCGACGCGCTCGTAGGTCGTGAAACGCCGGTCGCACTTCACGCAGCGGCGCCGGCGACGGATGATGTTCGCCTCCGGGTTGGACCGCGTGTCGACCACCTGCGTGTCTTCCGATTGGCAGAAAGGACAGCGCATCGCGTGCTCAGGCGTATACCGGGAAGCGGGCGCAGAGCGCCGCGACTTCCTTCGTCACACGTTCGCGCACGCCGAGGTTTTCCGGCTGCTCGAGCACGTCGCAGATCAGGTGCGCAAGCTGCTCCGCCTCGGCAGGTCCGAAACCGCGCGTCGTCATCGCCGGCGAACCGATCCGGATTCCGGAGGTCACGGTGGGCTTCTGCGGATCGTTCGGAATCGAGTTCTTGTTCACCGTGATGCGTGCCGCACCGAGCGCATCCTCGGCCTGCTGGCCGGTGATGTTCTTGGCGCGCAGATCGACCAGCATCAGGTGGCATTCGGTCCGGCCCGAAACGATGCGCAGGCCGCGCTGCGTGAGCGTCTCTGCCATCACCTGCGCGTTTCGCAGCACGAGCGCCTGGTAGGCCCTGAATTCGGGACGCAAGGCTTCGCCGAGCGCGACCGCCTTCGCCGCGATGACGTGCATCAGCGGACCGCCCTGGATTCCAGGAAAGACGGCCGAGTTCAGTGCCCGCTCGTGCTCCGCGTTGGCGAGGATGAGCCCGCCCCGTGGGCCGCGCAACGTCTTGTGCGTGGTCGTCGTGACGACGTCCGCGATTCCGACCGGGGTCGGATAGATTCCCGCCACGACGAGTCCGGCGTAATGCGCGATGTCGGCCACCAGAACCGCATCGACGTCGTCGGCGATGCGCCGCAGCCGTTCCCAATCGATCTTCAGCGAATACGCGGACGCCCCTGCGATGACGACCCGCGGGTTGTGCTCGTGCGCGAGCTTTTCGGCCTCTGCGTAATCGAGCACTTCGTCCGCGTCCAGGCCGTAGGAGATCGCGCGATAGAGCTTGCCGCTCGAATTCACGGCGGCGCCATGCGTGAGATGGCCGCCATGCGCAAGCGACATGCCGAGTAACGTGTCCCCGGGCTTCAGAAACGCGAGATACGCGGCCTGGTTCGCCTGCGATCCCGAGTGCGGCTGCACGTTTGCGTACTCGGCGCCGAACAGCAGTTTCGCCCGCTCGATGGCGAGATGCTCGGCAACGTCGACGAAGCTGCACCCGCCGTAGTAGCGCTTTCCGGGGTAGCCCTCGGCGTACTTGTTGGTGAGTTGCGACCCCTGCGCGGCGAGCACCGCGGGGCTCGCGTAATTTTCCGAGGCGATCAGTTCGATGTGCTCCTCCTGGCGGCGTGTCTCGAGGTCGATCGCATTCCAGATTTCAGGGTCCGACTGCGCGAATGGGATGTCGGTGAACATGGGCGGCGGGAAAAGGTCGAATTTTATCAGCGCGCCGCTTCGCGCCGCGGGCTAAACCATGAGCGGCGGCAGCAAATCCGAGGGTTGATCGATGTCGCGGATCACGCCGGGGTCGCCGACCGGCACCTTGACGAGTTCCGATTCGTGAGCCTCGAGCAGCGCCCGCGCCCCCTGGTCTCCCTCGAGCGCCTCCAATTCGTCCCGGAACCGCGCGCTGATGCCGACCGGGTGTCCGCGCCGGGCGTGCCAATAGGGTGCCGCAAGCGCCGCAGAGCGCTCGAGCGCCTCGCGCACCGCGCCGATCGAGCTGGGCCGCACGAACGGCATGTCGGCGAGCGCGACCACGAAGGCATCGGCCGCTGCGGCGGCGTGGACCGCGCAGGCGAGACTCGCGCCCATCCCTTCGGCGGCGCGCGGGCAAATCACCACGCGAACCCCTTCGGCCGAAAGCAACCGGGCGAGGGCTTCGCTGTCCGGCCGAAGCGCGGCAATCACCTGCGGCAGCTCGGATTTCAGGTGACGCGCCGCCTGCACCGCGATCGGGACTCCATGCGGCAGGCGGTACAACAGCTTGTCCGAACCGAACCGCGAGGCCGACCCCGCGGCCAGGAGCAGGCCGACGATGTTCACCGCGCCGGGGGTGCGGCGGCGGAGACGCGCTCAGGCCTGCGGCGTCGCGGTTTCGCAAGCCGACGGGTCAAAGCGGCTCTTTTCCTTTGCGGCCCAGCTCGGATCGGTCACGCCATGGCGCACCGCGGTCATCTCCGCGAGGATCGCGACCGCGATTTCCGGCGGCGTCTTCGAGCCGATGTACAGGCCCACCGGGCCGCGAAGGCGCGCGATCTCCGCGTCCGAAAGGTCGAAATCGCGCAGCCGGTGCCGGCGCGCGTCGTTGTTCTTCTTCGAGCCGATCGCGCCGACATAGAACGCGGCCGACTTGAGCGCCTCGAGCAGCGCCATGTCGTCGAGTTTCGGGTCGTGGGTGAGCGCCACCACGGCGCTGTGGCCGTCGAGATTCATCCGCGCGATCACGTCGTCCGGCATGCCGCGATCGATCGCGACGCCCGGGAGATCCCAGCCGTCGGCGTATTCAGAGCGCGGATCGACCACAGTGACGTGGTAATCGAGCATCTTCGCCATCTCGGCGAGGTACCGCGTCAGCTGCCCGCCCCCGATCAGCAACAGCCGCCAGCGCGGGCCGTGGACCGTTGCAAGCACCTTGCCGTCGAAATCGAGAACGTCCTGCCAGCGTCCCGGCTCGAGCGTCGAGCGTCCGGTTTCCATGTCCATGCGCCGGCGCACCAGTTGCTGCTCGCCGATCGCGCCGAGCAGGGCCGCAACACCGGTATCCGCAGTCACCGGCTCGAGCACCACTTCAAGCGTGCCGCCGCAGGGAAGTCCCCAGCGCGTCGCATCCTCGTTGGAAATACCGTAGGTCACGAGCTGCGGGCGCTCTGCGGCCACCGCGTGCGCGCGCACCTTTTCGATCAGGTCGTCCTCGACACACCCCCCGGAGACCGACCCCGCCACCTGGCCATCGTCGCGGATCGCGACCATCGCCCCGACCGGACGCGGCGCCGAACCCCAGGTCTTCACGATCGTGCCGAGCGTGACGCGATGCCCTGCGCTGCGCCATGCCTCCGCGCTGCGGAGGACTTCGATGTCTACGCTGTCCATGGGCGGATGTTACGCCTGCGCGAGAGACTTGAGCAGGGGTGCAGCGTGATCAGGCGCCGGGCTTTTACGCAACCATCGGAATGGCTTTGAAATTCACCGGTCTCCGCTTTTCGGCATGAATCTCGCCGAAAAGCGGAGATCATGGAAAAACCAAACCCTTATCGCCGCCGATTCCCGCACGATGCGAGCGTCGAATCGAAATGGTTTTGAATTTCACCGGTCTCCGCTTTTCGGCATGAATCTCGCCGAAAAGCGGAGATCATGGGAAAAGCAAACCCGAGCCAACGCCGATTCCGCAAAGAGTTTCAGGCGTAGCAGCGCAGCCGGCGCGAGAACTCGGCCAGCGGAGCGACGCCGCTCGTTTCGGCGCGGTGACACCAGTCCTGCAGGTGATGGACCAGTTGCTCGGTGCTGGCGCTGGAGCGCTCCCAGAGCGCGATCAGTTCGTCGCGCATGGCGAGCGCCAGCGCGAGCGCCCTGGAATTCGCCACGGCTTCGCCAAGGCGCGCCCGTTCGGCTTCCGAGAGGCGCTGCAAGCGGGACAGGTAGGCCTTCATCGGCTTCAACGCTTCGGCCTGCGACGGCGACCAGCGATGCAAGCGCTCGAGTTCCTCCGAGTAGGTCCGCTTGAGCGATTTCGCGTAGCGCTGGAGAACGTCGTAGCGATTCGCGATGACGGCCTGCACCGTCTGCGCATCGCAGACCGGCTTGGGCGCCTCGAATCTCGGCGTCGGCGCAACCTTCTTCACCGTCGCAAGACCCAGCATTTCGAGCGTTCGGATGTAGAACCAGCCAAGGTCGAATTCGTACCACTTGGAGGAAAGTTTCGCCGACGCGGGAAAGGCGTGGTGGTTGTTGTGCAACTCTTCGCCGCCGACGACGATTCCCCACGGCACCATGTTTCGGCTGGCGTCGGGCGGCGGCGTGTCCCAGTTGCGATAACCCCAGAAATGGCCGATGCCGTTGATCACCCCGGCCGCCCAGAACGGGATCCACACGATCTGCGTGATGAAAATGAGCACGCCCGGCACCACGCCGAACAAGGCGATGTCGGCGAGTCCCATCAGCGTCAGTCCGACCACCGCGAGGCGCGAGTACACGTTTCGCTCCAGCCAGTCATCGGGCGTGCCATGGCCGTAGCGCTCGATGGTTTCGCGGTTGCAGGCCTCCTTGACATACAGGAAGACCCCCAGCCAGAGCACGCGGTTCAAGCCGTAGACCTGCGGGCTATGCGGATCGTCCGGGGTTTCGCACTTGGCGTGATGCTTGCGGTGAATCGCAGCCCACTCCCGGGTCACCATCCCCGTCGTCGCCCAGAGCCAGAACCGGAAGAAGTGCGACACCGCGGGATGCAGATCGAGCGCGCGATGCGCCTGGCACCGGTGCAGGAAGATCGTCACCGCCGCGATCGTGACGTGGGTCAGCCCGAGGGCGACCAGGACACCGCCCCACCACGGCAGGTCGAACACACCGGAAAACAGCATCAGGGATTCCCTCGCAATGCCGCTTTGGGCGGCACAAAGGTCGATTTTACGCGAACCCCGGCCGTTTCGCGAACCGCCGCAGGCATGACCATTTCCGCAGTGCGGGTTGCGCCGTGATCCATAATCGGCGCCTCATTTCGAGGATTCCCTCATGCTCGAGTTGCTCGCCGACCCCCAGGCCTGGATCGCCTTTTTCACGCTGACCGCGCTCGAACTGGTGCTCGGCATCGACAACGTGATCTTCATTTCGATCCTCGTGGACAAGCTCCCCGGCGCGCAGCGCGAACTGGCGCGACGCATCGGACTCGGGATGGCGATGTTCATGCGCATCGGCTTGCTGTTCCTGCTCGCCTGGATGGTCGGTCTGACCGCGGCGCTGTTCAGCGTGCTCGGGCACGAAATCTCCGGGCGCGACCTGATTCTCATCGGCGGCGGACTGTTCCTGTTGTGGAAGAGCGTGGGCGAGATCCACCAGCTGCTCGAAGGCCAGGAAGGCGGGCGCTCTTCGGCGATGAAAGCCGGGTTCGGCGCGATCGTGCTGCAGATCATGGTGATCGACCTGGTGTTTTCGCTCGACTCGATCATCACCGCCGTCGGCATGGTGCAGCAGATCGAGGTGATGGTCGCCGCGGTCGTCGCATCGGTCGCGCTGATGATGGCGTTCGCGAGCGCGATCGGGCGCTTCGTGTCCTCGCATCCGACGATCAAGATGCTCGCGCTTTCATTCCTCGTCGTCATCGGCGTGGTGCTGATCGCGGGCGGCTTCGACCACGAGGTTCCGAAGGGCTACATCTACTTCGCGATGGCCTTCGCGGTCGGCGTGGAAATGCTCAACGTCCGCCTGCGAAAGCGCGCCGCGGCCCCGGTGCGGCTGCACGAGCCTTACGTCGAGGACAATTCGAACCGCTAGCGTCCCGAGTCACGAGTTCGGGTACGGATATTCCCGCTTTTTTCCGATCTCGTGATTCCCCGCGCTTCTCGCCTTTGCGGGGAATCATGAGACACCGAAGCAGCCGCCGTCGGGCACGAACCTGGCCCTACGCGCAGCGCCGTCGTTGCAGCGTCTCGGGACTTCGGCAAAAACGGCCGAAGTCCCGAGATCGAAGAAAACCATCACGGATTTCGGACTCAGCACGCTAGCGTTTCGCGAACGCCGCCGCGAAAAATCCGTCCGTGCCGTGGCGATGCGGCCACAGCCGAAGTTCCCGGCCCGTGTCGAGCGCGATGCGCTGCTGCGCCAGGAGATCCGCGCACGACAGCGCTTCGAACTCCGGCGAGCGCTGGAGAAAGCGCCCAACCACAGCATCGTTTTCCTCGCTGAGGATCGAGCAGGTGGCGTACACCAGGCGCCCGCCGGGTTTCAGCAGGCGTGCCGCCGCGCGGAGGATGCTCAACTGCTGCTCGGCGAGCGCCGCGACGCGCTCGGGGCCGTAGCGCCACTTGAGGTCCGGGTTGCGGCGCAAAGTGCCGAAGCCGCTGCAGGGCGCATCGACCAGTACGCGGTCGAGTTTGCCCGCCAGGCGGCGGGCGCGAAGGTCGTTTTCGTCGGCCAGAACGAGCGGGTGAATGTTCGACACGCCGGCCCGCGCCGCGCGCGGCGCAAGCGCAGCCAGGCGTTTGGCCGAGACATCCATCGCGTACACGCGCCCGCTCCCGCGCATCAGCATCGAGATCGCGAGGGTTTTGCCTCCCGCCCCGGCGCAGAAATCCGCGACCATCTCGCCGCGCCTCGGCGCAAGCAGGTAGGCAAGCAGCTGGCTGCCCTCGTCCTGGACCTCGATCGAGCCGTCCAGAAAAAGCGGATTGCGGTTGATCGCCGGCTTGCCGGCAAGCCGGAGACCCGCGGGGGATAGCGGCGTGAGCGTCGCTTCCAGCTGCAGCGCCGTCTGCACTTCCTCGCGCGAGCGCTTCGCCAGATTGACGCGAAGATCGAGCGGCGCCGGCGCGAGCAATCCGCGCGCAATCGCCGCCGCCTCGCTCTCGCCCTGCTGCGCGACAAGGCGCTCCCAAAGCCAGTCCGGCAGTTCGGCCTGCGCGGCGGCAGATGGCTCCGCAGGCGAACGCAGCTTCGCTGAGAGATCGGGATCCAGTTCCAGTGCGCGACCGGAATGGCCGAAGACCCGGACCAGTGCGGCCGTGATCAGGTCCCGCGGCGCGGCGCTTCCGGCAGCCGCTTCCAGCGTGCGCTTTCGACGCAGGACCGCGTAAGCGGTTTCGGCGACGAATGCGCGATCGCGCTGCCCCATCGTCCGATGGGCATGGAAATACGCCGATAGCGTCTGATCTGCCGGTGCCGAAAATTCGAGCAGGCGCGCAAGCACCGCCTGCGTGTGTGCGAGCAGGCCGGAGCTCGGCCTCACGGCAGTGTGATTCGCGCGGCGACTTGGTCGATGCGCGTACCGTCGCGGTCAGTGACCTGCACGCGCACCGGAAGGAACTGGCGGTCTGCAGCGAGCCACAGCTCGACGGTCCGGGAATCGGGCTTGTCCTTGCGCCGCACCAGCTTCACGGCGTCGAATTCACCCGCCGCGGTGACGACGCGCTCGCGCCCCGCCACCTCGTAGATGTGGGTCGAGACGTCGTCGCCATCGGCGACCTGAACCGTGACCGGGGCGCGAGGCGGCGCGATCGCAAAGGTCCATGCGAGGCTCAGGCGATCCTGGTTCTTCAGCGTATCGCCGTCGGTGCCGAAACTCGCGCGCCTGGGATTGCGCCCGGTGCGAAGTTCTTCGAACTCGGTTGGCCGCAGTCCGTCGCGCGCCACGGTGCCGCGACTGTCGCGAGTTGCCTCGCCTCGCAGCGCGTAGACGCCCTTGCCCTTCCACGTCTGGTGCAGGCGATAGCGGCGCCCGTCGTGCTCCAGGCGCTCGACCACCTCGGCAATCGCCGTGCCGTTGCGCAGGACGTCGTACGCAATCTCGACGCGCTGCGGCAGCGCGGCCTGCGCGGCGGCGGCAGCGAGGCTAAGGAAGATCGGCAATAACCAGTTGCGCATCGTTACCCTTAACGCTTACGCGCCCCTTTTCGATGACGAGGCGATCTTCGAGAAACCAGTTCACCGCACGCGCGAACACGATGTGCTCCTGCGCGAGCACGCGCGCGGCGAGGCGATCGGGGTCGTCTCCCGGGAGGACTGGCACCACCGCCTGCACCACGATCGGCCCGTGATCGAGGTCCGCAGTCACGAAATGCACCGTGCAGCCGTGCACCTTCACGCCCGCAGCGAGCGCTCGCTCGTGCGTATCCAGTCCCGGAAATGCGGGCAGGAGCGAGGGATGGATGTTCATCATGCGTCCCGCGAATCGTGCGACGAATGCGGCGCCGAGAATGCGCATGAAGCCAGCGAGCACGACCAACCGCGGTTGGTAACGCTCCACCTCCGCAGCGAGCGCGGCGTCGAACGCCTCGCGCATGGGAAACGAACGATGCTCGACGACGGCCGTGGCGATGCCTCGCTTCGCCGCGATCTCCAGCGCGCGCGCGCCGGCGCGGTTGCTGATCACCGCCGACACCGGGATGCCCGCATCGAGCAGCGCCTGCATGTTGCTGCCGCGACCGGAGACGAGGACGACGACGGACATGGGATGACTTGCGTTAACGCTCGAGGTTCAGCCAGCGGTTGATTTCAATTGCCCGGCCCGGTCATCTTCTCCGGGCGCACCCAGTCATCGAACTGCTCGGCGCTCACTGCGCCGAGCGCGAGCGCCGCGGCGCGCAGCGTGAGGCCGCTTTGGTTCGCGTGCTTCGCAATCTCGGCGGCCCGATCGTAGCCGATGTGCGGCGCGAGCGCCGTCACCAGCATCAGCGAGCGCTCCACGAGCTCCCGCATGCGTTCCACGTTCGGTTCGATGCCGCGCGCGCAGTGCGAGTCGAACCCGCTCATCCCGCCGGCGAGCAGATCCGCACTGTGCAGGAAGTTCCGGACGAGGAGCGGCTTGAACACGTTGAGTTCGAACTGACCCGAAGCGCCGCCTACCGAGATCGCGACGTCGTTGCCGAAGACCTGGGCGCAGATCATGGTGAGCGCCTCGGCCTGCGTGGGATTGACCTTGCCCGGCATGATCGAGCTGCCGGGTTCGTTCTCCGGGATCGCGATCTCTCCCAGCCCCGCACGTGGACCTGAGGCGAGCCAGCGGACGTCGTTCGCGATCTTGAATAGCGCCGCCGCAAGTGTTTTCAAGGCGCCGTGCGCGAACACGAACGGTTCGTGTCCTGCCAGCGCGGCGAAACGGTTCGGCGCCACCGTGAGCGCAAGACCGCTCGCCTCGGCCAACAGCGCCGCGACGCGCGCGCCGAATTCCGGATGCGTATTGAGTCCCGTGCCGACCGCCGTGCCGCCGATGGCGAGTGCGTGCAACCCGGGGCGCGTCGCCTCGATCGCCTGCGCGGCGTGCTCGAGTTGCGCGACGTACCCCGAGAACTCCTGCCCCAGCGTGAGCGGGGTCGCGTCCTGCAGGTGCGTGCGGCCGATTTTGACGATCTGCGCGAACCGGTCGCGCTTCGCGGCGAGCGTCTGCGCCAGCGCGCGCAACGCGGGCAGCACGCCACGGTGCAAGGCCTGCGCCGCCGCGACGTGCATCGCGGTCGGGAACACGTCGTTCGAGGACTGCCCGAGATTGACCTCGTCGTTCGGATGCACCCGGCGTTGCGTTCCCCGTTCGCCGCCCAGCAGCTCGGAGGCGCGATTGGCGAGCACCTCGTTCAGATTCATGTTGCTCTGCGTGCCGGAACCGGTCTGCCAGACCGAAAGCGGGAACTCGCCGTCGTGGCGGCCCGCGAGCACCTCGTCGGCGGCCCGCACGATGGCATTCGCCTTGTTCAGCGCGAGCAGGCCGAGGTCCGCGTTTGCCCGGGCCGCGGCGCGCTTGACCATCGCAAGCGCGTGGATCACGGCCAACGGCATGCGCTCGTTTCCGGCGCTGAAGAATCGCCGGCTGCGCTCGGTCTGCGCGCCCCAGAGGGCCTCGTCCGGCACCTCGATCGGTCCGAACGAGTCGCGCTCGATGCGTGTGCCTGCCATGGTCGGGAGTCTAGCGCGCCGCGGCACGGCGCGCGGTCGCAGGGGCGATTTCAGGCGAGATCGAAGAGCAGCACTTCCGCGGCCTCGCCATGATCGATCGTCACCTCTGCCGCGTCGGTCTTGAGCGCGTCCCCGGCACGCAGCGATTCGCCGTTCACCGTGACCACGCCGCGCGCGACCTGCACGTAGGCGCGCCGCCCGGCGGCGAGCGCGTGCCGCACGCGTTCGGCGCCGTCGAGGAACGCCGCGTAGATCCTCGCATCCTGGTGGACTGTGACCGAGCCATGCGCGCCATCCGGCGATGCGACCAGGCGCAGCCGGCCGCGCTTTTCGGCGGCGGCGAAGTGCTTCTGCTCGTACGACGGATCGATCCCACGCACCGCCGGCTCGATCCAGATCTGCAGGAAATGCGTTTCACCCGCAGGCTCGTGGTTGTACTCGCTGTGCATCACGCCGCGTCCGGCGCTCATGCGTTGCACGTCACCCGGCACGATGGCCGAGCCATTGCCCATCGAGTCCTGGTGCGCGAGCGCGCCCTCGAGAACGTAACTGATGATCTCCATGTCGCGGTGACCGTGAGTCGGGAATCCCGTCCCGGGGGCGATCCGGTCCTCGTTGATCACGCGCAGCGCCCCGAAGCCCATGTGCGCCGGATCGTGGTAGTCGGCGAACGAAAAACTGTGAAACGATTTCAGCCAGCCGTGATCGGCGTAACCGCGCTCGTCGCCGCGGCGGATCGAGTTCACGACGCGGGCGGCGCCGATTCGGACTGCGCCGCGATCTCGGTGCGAACCTCGTCCATGTCGAGCGCCTTGGCGCGGGTCAGCAGCTGCTCGAGCGCCGCCGCGGGCAAAGCACCCGCCTGCTGGAACAGGATCACCTGCTCGCGGAACATCATCAGCGTCGGGATCGAACGGATCTGGAACGACCCGGCCAGCTCCTGCTCCTCGTCGGTATTCACTTTGGCGAACACGACGTCGGCGTGCGACTCGGAAGCCTGCTCGTAGATCGGCGCGAATCCGCGGCAAGGGCCGCACCACGGCGCCCAGAAATCCACGATCACGATCGGGTTTTGCGTGATCGTCTGTTCGAAATTCTCGCGCGTCAGGTTGACCGTCGCCATGGCTCGTCCGTCGAAGGAAAGTTGCGAGTGTATATTGGGACGAAAGACTCCGGATCAACCGCGCATGACCTATGTGGGGCGTTTCGCGCCCTCGCCCACCGGACCGCTGCACTTCGGATCGCTCGTCGCGGCGCTCGCGAGCTGGCTCGACGCGCGCGCAGCGGGCGGCCAATGGCTCGTGCGGATCGATGATCTCGACCGCCCGCGCGAAAAACAGGGCGCGGCGGATGCAATCCTGAAGTGGCTCGAGGCTGCGGGACTTCATTGGGATGGTGAGGTAATTCGCCAGACCGCACGCCTTGAGCGCTACCGCGAGGCGTTGGAGCGTCTCGAACGCGCCGGGCTCACTTACTGGTGCGGCTGCTCGCGGCGCGAAATCGCGGATTCCGCTCTTTCAATCGATGGCGCGCGCATCTACCCGGGCACCTGCCGCGAGGGTCTCGCACCGGGCCGCGCGCCGCGCGCGATGCGCCTTCGGACGGAATCCGAACCGATCGTACTCGCCGATCGCGTGCAGGGAGAGATTTCGCAGTCGGTCGCCGGCGAGGTTGGTGATTTCGTTCTTCGTCGGGCCGATGGCCTGTTCGCCTACCAGCTCGCGGTGGTGGTGGACGACGCCGATCATGGCGTGACGGATGTCGTGCGCGGAGCGGATCTGCTCGACTCGACCGCGCGGCAGATCCTCTTGCAGCGGCTCCTGGGGCTCCCGGAGCCGCGCTACCTCCACGTCCCGGTGGCGGTAACCGCCGCAGGCGAAAAGCTCTCCAAGCAGACCGGCGCCCGCGAAGCGCACATCGAAGATTTTCCGCGGGCGCTCGAATTCCTCGGGCAGGAACCGTTCAGCGATCTCGCGGCGGCGGTGCGGAACTGGGACCCGGCGCGGATCCCGCAGCTGCGCTCGAAGCGCGCGCCGCCGGCTGCACCATCACCGTAGCGAGCGAACCCAGCACCAGCACGAGCGCGCCGAACTCCGCAAATCCGGGGCGCTCGCCGAGAAACAGCATCCCGGAGAACACACCCACCACCGGGACCATCAGCATGCTGAGCGAGAAGGTTGTCACCGACACGGTGGTTGCGAGCTTGATCCAGGCCCAGTGCGCCCAGGCGAAGGCGAACACCACGTTGTACGTGACCGCGAGCGCGGGCCAGAACTCGACCCTGGCGAGCGCGCCGAAATCGTCGGAAAGAAGCGCACCCGCGTAGATCGGGATGCCGCCGATCAGCATGATCCACGCGGTGTACGCGGCGACCGGCGCGCGCACCGGGTATTTCTTCTGCAGCAGGGTGCCGATCGCCCAGGTCACCGCCGCGCCGAGGACGAGGAGCGATCCGAGCGGCGCGCCTTGAAGGCGTGCAACCTCGTCCCAGAGCAAAAGTGCGATTCCTCCCATGCCAAGGGCGAGGCCGAGGATCTTGCGGCCGTTCATGCGCTCACCGAGCAGCCACACCGAAAGCGGAATCGCCCACGCGGGCATGGTGTAGGCGAGGATCGCCGCGCGCCCCGACGGAATCAGGCGCACGCCGAATGCCACCAGCAGGTTCCACGCAGTGATGGTGAATAGCGCGATCAGCACGAGCTGCGGCCATTCGCTCCGCGGCACCGCGAGGGGTTGGCGCGAGAGGCGCAGGAACGAAAACAGCAGTCCCGAGCCCGCGGCAAGGCATATCGTCCTGAAGGTGAACGGCGCCACCTCGCTCAAGGCAACCTTCAACGCGGTCCAGTTGAATCCCCAGACGAACGTCAGTCCCGCGAGGATCCACCACAGGTGTCGCGGCAGGTGCTCCGGTTCGTCGCGGCTCACGTGGCGCCGAGTTGTTCCCGCAGCGCCGCGGCGTGCGCTTCCGGGTGGATCATGCCGAATTTTTCGCCCAGGAGAAGCTGCAGGTAGGCGACATCCGAGTTATGAAGCTGCGGGTTCAGGTAGAACCGCGGCAGCAGCCGTGCGGTGAGCCAGTGCCGGCCCGAGGATTCCTGTTCCGCGTCGGGCAGCAACGTCAGGTTGAAACTCCACATCCCGAGCCGCGCATACGCCGCGCAGATGCGCGCGAGGCTGCGCGCGAAGGCCTCGATTTCGCCGTCGCCGCAGGCACCGAGCGTCGCCCGACCGGCGAATCGCGCCTCCGCGTCGCCCAGCATACCGACCGGACAGAACGGCACGCTCCACGCGATGCCCTCCTCGCGCAGCACCCGTCGCCCCGATTCGCCGTCGCGTTCGCAGGCATCGAGCGCCTTTGCGTAGGCCAGGCCGTGCCGTGCGAGGAATCGGGTCTCGGCCGCGAGTTCCCGGCGCAGCGAATTTCCGGGGGCGTCGGTGACGATCACCTGCAGGTGCGGATGCACCTGCGAGGCGCCCGCCGGCGGCATGTAGTTCCAGGTCACGATGCCCCAGGTCTGCGGCCCGGCGAGCGTGGGCGCGGCCCGCGCGATGAAATCGCGCGCCAGCTTGAGCGCATCGGCGATCATCGGCGCGGGCAATGCGTCCATGGGCACGAAATGCGCGCTCGACATGACGATGATCGCCGACAGGTCGTCGTACGGAAACAGGTTCGGGAACAGCGTCGCCTCGCCGCGCTGCGCGCGTCCGCCGGACAACAGCGCATCGGGATAGCGCGGCGTCACCTGCGAGATCTTCCCCGGGCAGAACGGGCAGGCGGCGCGGGTCGCTTCGACCATGTCGCCCAAGTCCGGGAGTTTGCGCGGCGGGAACGAGAAGTGGCAGATGCGCGCAGTGTCGCCCGTGAGCGGGTCCTCGCGCACCTCGCTTTCGATCTCCGCGAGCGCGAAGTCCTTGCGCGGGTCGTGAATCCGCGCGAGCTTCTTCGTGACGCGAAATTCGATTCGCGCCGGCTCGTGGATCGCGGGGGATGAAGGCTGAAGCGATGCGGCGTGGCGTTCGATCGCATCGAGCACCGCAACGACGCCCTCGCCCGTGGTCGCTACGGTTCGCAGCACCGGTGGTTGCCATGCGTCTTCCGCGCCCCTTCGAGAACGCAGCGCGAGCATGTCGAGCAGCTCGCGTTCCGTACGCCCGGCTTCGGGCTTATCCGCCTTGTTGACGACGAAGAGGTCCGCGATCTCGAGCACCCCGGCCTTCATCGCCTGCACGTCGTCGCCCATGCCGGGTGGGCAGACGACGACCCGGGTGCGCGCGAGGCCCGAGATCTCGACTTCCGATTGCCCCGCGCCGACGGTTTCGACGATGACGGTGTCATACCCGGCGGCATCGAGCACGTCCACCACCTGACGGGTCGTGCGCGAAAGCCCGCCCAGGTGCCCCCGCGCCGCGAGCGAGCGGATGAATACGCGCTCGTGGGTCTGGTGCGCCGCCATGCGGATCCGATCGCCCAGCACGGCGCCGCCGCTGATCGGGCTCGAGGGATCGACCGCGACCACTGCGACGCTCTTCCCTCGCCCGAGCAGCTCGCCGATCAACGCGTTCACGAGCGTCGATTTCCCAGCGCCCGGCGGGCCGGTGACGCCGACGATCTGCGCGCGGCCGAGCCGCTCGGCGATTGCCGCGCGCACGAGCACCGCCTCCGCAGTCTGGTTCTCCACCGCCGAAATCGCTCGCGCGACCGCGCGGCGGTCCCGGGCGGCGATCCGTTCCGCCCAATGTTCTGCGAGATTCACGTCAGACCGCCGTGAGCGGCTGCCCGAAGCCGAGCTCGCGCCGCAGTCGCCCGCACACTTCGCCGTGCGTCGCGCCCACGCCGATCGCATCCACGACCCCGGCGTAGAGATTGCCACCCGAAGCGGCCGCGCGTCCGAGTTCGCCGAGCGCTTCGTCCACGATGGCCTTCCGGCGGCGTGATTTGAATTCGGCGAGCGTCGCCAGTTGCGCATCGATCCGGTTGCGATCCGGGTATTCGAGCGGGGCGGCGGTCACCTCCTCGTCTTCGAGCCGGTAGGCATTCACGCCGACGATCTGTTGGCGGCCGCTTTCGACCGCTTCCTGGAAGCGGCGCGCCGATTCTCCAATCCTGTGCTGCACGATGCCCTGCTCCACCGCCGCGTACATGCCGCCGGCGGCGTCCACCTCTGCAATCAGCGCGTCGATCCTTCTCTCCATCTCGTCGGTGAGTGACTCGACGTAGTACGAACCGCCGAGCGGGTCGATCACGTCGGTGAGCCGCGCTTCCTCACGCAGGATGTTCTGTGTTGCCACCGCGATGCGCGCGGCTTCCGCGGTCGGGGTGGAGAACACTTCGTCGTAGGCGTCGGTGTGCATCGACTGCAATCCGCCGAAGATTCCCGCGATCGCCTGTGCCGTGACCCGCGCGATGTTGTTGAGCGGCTGCTGGCGAGTGAGGTCGACGCCGGAAGTCTGCGCGTGGAACTTGAAGCGCCACGCGCGCGGGTCGCGCGCACCGAGTCGCTCGCGCGCAAGCCGCGCCCAGACACGGCGCCCCGCGCGGAACTTCGCCACCTCTTCGAAAAAGCTGATCGAGATGTCGAAAAAGAACGTGAACCGCGGCAGGAACTCGTCCGGGTCCATGCCGCGCGCGATGCAGTCTTCCGCATATTGCAGGGCAGAGGCGATCGTGTAGGCCATCGCCTCTGCGGGCGTGGCGCCCGCCTGCTGCATGTGTTGGCCGACCACCGAGAGCGGATTCCAGCGCGGCACCTCGCGGTTTGCGAACACGACGTGGTCCACCAGAATCCGTCTCGCTCCCTGCAGCGCGATGCGAAAGAACATGTGGTTCGCGACGTAGTGCGAGATGCAATCGCTCTGGTTCGAAGTCCCGGTGATGCGGCTCCAGTCGATGCCGCGGCGCTTCGCCACGGCCAGCAGCATCGCGTGCAGCGTAAACGGGGATGGATCGTTCAGCGCGCAGGAGATGCGTTCCAGCGGCACGCCGTCGAGCGCGCGTTCCATGTCCTCGACGGTGTTGACCACCGTGCCGCAGGTTCCAAGCAGCTCCGCGTCCACTTCATCCGCGTCGTAGCCGCGGAATACCGAGTTGCAAGGGATGAGCGAGATCGCGGTCGCACCGTGCGCGAGGATCTCCCGAAGCCGCGCGTTGTAATCCTCGGGCACCCCGAGCCCCACGAGCTGGCGCTGGGTCCAGGAACGCCCCCTGTGCATCGAGGCGTAGATGCCGCGCGTGTACGGAAACTCCCCTGGAAAGCCAAGCGCTTTCCCATAGCGCTCGCCGCTCCAGTCCGAGGGCGTATAGAGCGGCTTGATCTCGATCCCCGAGCGGTTCGTGACGCTGAGCCCGGGCACTGCCGCCGCGGCGTAGGCTTGCGTCCAGCGCGCTTCGCTGCGGGCGAGATCACCTTTTCGCGTTGTCGTGTCGTTCATGTTTTCAGCTCCTCGCGCGCCCGCGTGGCGAGCGTGCGCACGGCCTCGGCGATTTCCTCGAGCGTACTACCGGGATGAAACACCTGCGCCACCCCCGATTCGAGTAGCTTCGCTTCGTCTGCCGCGGGCACGATGCCGCCCACGACCACCTTGACGTCCGCCGCGCCTGCCTCGCGTAGCGCCCGCATGAGCTTGGGAACCAGCAGGTGGTCGGTGGCGAGCGACGAAATGCCGATCACGTCGGCATCTTCCTCGATCGCGAGTTTGACGACGCTGTCGATGCGTTGCCAGGGCGGCGTGTACACCACCTCCATCCCCGCGTCCCGCAGGTGCGCCGCTATGATCCGGCTGCCGCGATCGTGTCCGTCGAGACCGATCTTGGTGACGATGACCTTCGGTGGACGTTCACGCACGCTGCGCCTCCATCAGAAGTTGCACGTACTTCCTCGCCAGTGCCCGCGGCGTGTCGCGGCCGCCTTCGGCAAACCAGAACCGCGACCAGTTGAGCGCCCCGAGCAGCATCAGGCGCAGGACGCCTCGGTCGCAGTCCCGCGGCAGCGGCAGCGCATCCACCAGCTCGCGAAACTGGCGCTCGTAGTCGGCGCGCATCGCCTTCAGGTTCGCCGCCGCATTCGGCACGTCCGAAGGCAGCACGCGGACCAGCACCTGCGCGTAGTCGCTTCGCTCGAGGACGGTTTCAAGGTGCGCCGCGCATGCGGCCTCGAGTCGCCCCCAGGCCGAGGACTCCTTCGCGATCGCCTGCCGCACGGCTTCGAGCAGCTGCGCCACGCCGGCCTCGTAGACGGCGAGCAGCAGATCCTCCTTCGCCGCAAAGTGGTAGTAGAGCGACCCCGCCAGCATGTCGCAGCTCTCCGCGATGTCGCGCATCGAAGTCGCCGCATAGCCGCGCTCGGCGAACAGCTGCGCCGCCGCATCGAGGACGGCGGGAAGTCGATTGTCCGATCGCGCGGACTTGAGGGGCTTGGAGGGCAGAGGACGAACCAAACGATCGTTTTTTATATCACAGGGACCCCGCCCGCGCGCACGATTTTCTTTGTTGTTTCATACGCTTGTTGCCGGCGCCGCCGGAGTTGCCACCATGTTCCTGACGCGCGACAGCATTCAGAAATGGTGCAATGCACAAACCCCTTGACATTAAAGACTTAGCCCATATAATTGGAATTGCTGCGGCGCACCATGCGCCCACCAGGATTCGAATCGTTAACCGAAAAGGAGCACTTTATATGTACGTGACCCCGGAACAGTTTCAAGCCGCAAACAAGGCCAACATCGATGCAACGCTCACGCTCGCGGCGTCGCAGTTCGCCGCGTTCGAGAAATTCGCGAACCTGAACGCCACCGCGTTCAAGACCGCGTTCGAAGACGCGATGGCGAACGCACGCGCCCTCGCCGGCGCCAAGGACGTCCAGGAATTCGTCAGCCTGCAAAGCTCGTTCGCGCAACCTGCGATCGAAAAAGCGATTGCCTACTCGAAGAACGTGTACGAAGTCACCACGCAGACCAACGCGGAGGTGTCCAAACTCACCGAGAAGCGCGTTGCCGACTGGAACGACAACTTCGTGACCCTGCTCGACAAGGCGGCGAAGAACGCCCCGGCCGGCTCGGATGTCGCCGTCACCGCGATGAAGCAGATGATTGCCGCCGCCAACTCGGCGTACGACAACATGACCAAGGTCGCGAAACAGGCGACCGAGATTGCCGAGGCGAATGTGACCGCGGCGACCGAAACCGCAAAAAACTTCGCGAAGGTGAAGAAAGTCGCGTAACGGCAGCGGGACGCCGGCGCGGCGCAGGCCGCGCCGCCCCCGCGCCACGCCGGACGGCGGCCCGCAAGGCCCGCCTCCAGCGAGGCAAGGTCAAGCCGGCGATACTGCTTCGCCCGAAAGCGAAACGAAGGAAGTAGGCTAAGGCCCCGCGAGAGCGGGGCCTTCTTTTTTTCTCATGCCGTAATCACGGCCCGGGGCTCGGCGCCGGCCGGACCGGATTCGATCTCGCCGATTTCATGCACCGTTTCCCCCGACTCGCGCAACAGCACTGCCGCGCGCTCGACGTCCTCCGCAGCGAGTGCGAGGACCATCCCGATGCCGCAGTTGAACACGCGGTGCATCTCTTCAGGCGCGACCTGCCCCGCGCGCTGCAGCCAATCGAAGAGCGGCGGGCGCGGCCAGGCACGCTCATGAATCACCGCCCGCATACCCGCGGGAAGCATTCTGGGCACGTTGCCGGTGAGTCCGCCCCCGGTGATGTGGGCCAACCCCTTCACGCGCACCTCTGCCAGCAGACCGAGCACGCTCTTGACGTAGATCCGCGTCGGCTCGAGCAGTGCGGCCGCGAGCGACCGGCCGTCCAGTTCGCCCTGCAGGTCGGGGCGCTCGCGCTCGAGGATGCGGCGAATGAGCGAATAGCCGTTGGAATGCGCCCCGCTCGAGGCGAGGCCCAGCAACCGGTCGCCCGGCCGGATCAAGCGGCCATGGATAATGCTTTCGCGCTCGACTACGCCGACGCAGAACCCGGCAAGGTCGTATTCGCCTTCCGGATACATGCCGGGCATTTCCGCCGTTTCGCCGCCGATCAGCGCGCACCCCGCGAGTTCGCAGCCTCGCGCGATGCCGCCGATCACTTGCGTGGCGACGGCCCGGTCGAGCTTGCCGCAGGCGAAATAGTCGAGAAAGAAGAGCGGCTCGGCGCCCTGCACGAGCACGTCGTTGGCGCTCATCGCGACGAGATCGATGCCGACCGTGTCGTGGCGGTCGAGCGCAAAGGCGAGCTTCAGCTTGGTGCCGACGCCGTCGGTCCCGGAGACGAGCACGGGATGTCGGTACTTTTTCGGCAGCTCGCACAACGCGCCGAAACCGCCGATCCCGGCCAGAACCTCCGGACGAAAGGTGCGCCGCGCAAGCGGCTTGATGGCATCGACGAGCGCGTCACCGGCGTCGATGTCCACACCCGCTTCGCGATAGGACAGTTCCTTCTGCATGCTACATTCCGATGGTTCCCCGGATTCTAATCGACATGACGCGTTGGCCCCCCGAGAACGGTGCGCGGGCTCACTGCCGCGGACCCTGCGCTCCGCGGTCCGCTTCGACATGAAGCAGCTTGCGCTCGGCATCTCACCGCCGCCGGAACCGAGTTTCGAGAACTTCGTTCCCGGCGCCAATGCGGAACTGCTCGCTCGCCTGCGCGAGTTGGCCGAAGGACGCCTGGCGGAGAGCATCGTGTACCTCTGGGGAGAATCGGGATCCGGGCGCAGCCACCTGCTCTGCGCCGCAGCGCGCGCTTCGGCGCGAGCGCTCGTTCTCGCCGACGACGTCGAGACGCTCGACGAGACGCGGCAGGGGAAGCTCTTCACGCAGATCAACGAGGCGCGCGAATCGGGCGGTTCCGTGCTTGCTGCCGGCTCTTCGCCCCCGTCCCAACTGCCGCTTCGCGAGGACTTGCGCAGCCGGCTCGGCTGGGGACTCGTCTACCAGGTGAAACCGCTCACCGATGCCGAGCGCGCGGTGTACCTGCGCGCCGAGGCGGAACGTCGCGGCATGCACCTCGCCGACGAGGTCGTGTGGTATCTCCTCACGCACGTGCGGCGCGATCTTGCGTCGCTCGGTGCGATCCTCGACGAACTCGACCGCGTCTCGCTCGAGCAGCAGCGCGCCGTGACGCTGCCGCTCGTTCGTGAAGCGCTGAAAACCGGCACACAATGAATCTCGCGCTGTTCGATCTCGACAACACCCTGCTCGCCGGCGACAGCGACTACGAGTGGGGCCAGTTCCTCATCGATCGCGGCGTGCTCGATCGCGCCGAATACGAGGCACAGAACCAGGAGTACTACGAGCAGTACGCCGCCGGGACGCTCGACATCCATGAATTCCTCGGATTCGCCCTGCGTCCACTCGCCGAGCACGCGCCGCAGGATCTGGTGCGCTGGCACGCCGAATTCATGCGCGAGCGGATGCTGCCGATGATCGGCACTGGAGCACGCGAACTCGTGCGGCGGCACCTCGCGGAGGGCGACCTGTGCGCCGTGGTGACCGCTACCAACAGCTTCGTCACGGCCCCGATCGCGCGCGAATTCGGCATCGAGCACCTGATTGCCACCGAGCCCGAGTCGGTCGGGGGCCGGTTCACCGGGCGCGTTGCAGGCACGCCGTGTTTTCGCGAAGGCAAGGTGGTTCGCGTCGAGCAGTGGCTCGGGAACCTCGGCCTGCGCTGGGACGCCGTCGCCCGCAGCGCGTTCTACAGCGATTCGCACAATGACCTGCCGCTCCTGGATCGGGTGACCGATCCGGTGGCCGTCGACCCGGACGATACCCTCAAGACGGAGGCGCGACGGCGCGGCTGGCCGGTCATTTCCTTGCGCGCCGATCCGGGGTCAGAGTAAGTCGCAGCGGACCTCCAATCATGCGACCATCGGCGTGCGACTTGCTCTCACACAACTGACTCTGACCCCAAAGCCCGACGAGCCGCTTACTCTGACCCCATGATCAACTGACCCCATGATCAAGCGCTTCATCCGGCGGGTGTTGGGACTCGAAAAGAAGGGCCCCGTGCGCCTCGCCCGCGACCGCCACCACCTGTCGCGCGACCGGATCAGCCCGGGCGCGCGCAAAGTTTGCGAGGTGCTCGCGCAACATGGCTTCACCGCCTGCGTCGTCGGCGGCGCGGTGCGCGACCTGCTGCTGCAGATCCAGCCCAAGGACTTCGACATCGCCACCGATGCGCGGCCAGAGCAGATCAAGCCGCTGTTCCGGCGCGCGCTCATGATCGGGCGGCGATTTCGCATCGTGCACGTCATGCTCGGCGGCGAAACGGTCGAGGTGTCCACGTTTCGGGCCGCGCTGCTGCTGGCCGATGCCGACAGCGACCCGGCACGCGTGCAGGACGAACACGGGCGGGTGCTGCGCGACAACGTGTTCGGCACCCAGGAAGAGGACGCCCGCCGGCGCGACTTCACGGTCAACGCCCTGTTCTACGATCCCGTCACCGAGGAAATCATCGACTACCACGGCGGTCTCGAGGACCTGAAGCGCCATGCGCTGCGCATCATCGGCGACCCGGAAACGCGCTACCGCGAAGACCCGATCCGCATGCTGCGCGCGGTGCGCCTCGCGGCCAAGCTCGGACTTTCGATCGACTCCTCGACGCGCGCGCCGATCCGGCGCCTCGCTTCGCTGCTGGAAACCGTGCCGCCCGCGCGCCTGTTCGACGAGATGCTGAAGCTGCTGCTTTCCGGGCACGCGAGCGCCTGCCTGCGGCAGTTGCGCGAGGAAGGCTTGCAAAAGGGGCTGCTGCCGCTCCTCGACGTGATCCTCGATCAGCCGCTCGGCGAGCGGTTCGTGACGCTGGCGCTGGCGCAGACCGATGCGCGCGTCCTCGACGGCAAGCCCGTGTCGCCCGCGTTTCTGTTCGCGGCGCTCCTGTGGCACGAAGTGCTGCAGGCCTGGCGCACGCGCGAAAAGCACGGCGAGCGCAGCATCCCGGCGCTCGACGCGGCGATGGACGAAGTGCTCGACCGGCAGTGCGAGAAACTCGCGATCACGCGCAGGCTCACCGCGACGATGCGTGAGGTCTGGACGATGCAACCGCGGTTCGATCAGCGCTCCGGACAGCGCGCGCTGCGATTGCTCCAGACGCCGCGTTTCCGCATGGGATACGACTTTCTCGCGTTGCGCGCCGCGAGCGGCGAGGTACCCGCGGATCTCGAGGCCTGGTGGCGCGCGTTCCAGGTCGCCGATGCGGAGACGCAGCGCGCGATGCTCCTGCCCGACACCGGTCCGAAAAAACGGCGCCGTCGCAGGCGCAAGAAAACGCCGTCGGCGTCTCCGTCGGAAGCGGAATGACCATCGCGTTCGTGGGGATCGGCGCCAATCTGGCGTCGCCGCAGGCGCAGGTGCTCGCGGCGTTCGATGAACTGGCGTCGCTCCCTCGCACCCACCTGACCGGCCGCTCGAGCCTGTACCGCAGCGCACCGGTCGGTCACCTCGGACAACCCGATTTCGTCAACGCCGTGGCGCGCCTGGACACCGGCCTCGCGCCTCAGGCGCTGCTGCAAGCGCTGCAGGCCATCGAGAAGGCGCACGGACGGGTCCGAAGTTTCCGCGACGCACCGCGAACGCTCGATCTCGACTTCCTGCTTTACGGCGACGAACGAATCGCGGCGCCTGAGCTCACCGTGCCCCACCCTCGCATGCACGAGCGCGCCTTCGTCCTGATGCCGCTCCTCGAAATCGACCCCGCCGCGCACATTCCGGGCCGCGGCGCCGTGCAGGCGCTGCTCGCGGCCTGCGCCGCGCAATCGGTCGAGCGGCTCGCCGCCTGACGATGCCCGCCCTGCGTTACGTCGCGGTCGAAGGGCCGATCGGGGTCGGCAAGACGAGCCTTGCGCGGCGGCTGGCCGACCGGATCGGTGCAGACACGCTGCTCGAGCAGCCGGGCGAAAACCCGTTTCTTCCCCGCTTCTACCAGGACATGGCGCGCTACGCGCTGCCGACGCAGCTGTTCTTTCTGTTTCAGCGCGCTCGGCAGCTCGAGCCGCTGGCGCAGCCCGACATGTTCGGGAGCGCCATCGTCGCGGATTTCCTGTTCGACAAGGATCCGCTGTTCGCGCGCGCCACGCTCTCCGGCGACGAACTCGCCCTCTACCAGAGGATCTACGACACGGTTCGGCCGCAGGCGCCCGCGCCCGATCTGGTCGTCTACCTGCAGGCGCCGGCGCAGGTCCTCGCCGAGCGCGTGCGCCGGCGCGGCGCGCGCTTCGAGCGCGGCATCAGCGAGGAGTATCTGGCGGTGCTGGCTGAAAATTACGCGCGCTTTTTCTATCATTACGCTGCCGCGCCGGTGCTGATCGTGAATTCCGAGAATCTCAATTTCGTCGCGCGCGAATCGGATTTCGAGCTTCTGGTCGAGCGCATGCTCGGAATGAAGAGCCGGCGCGAGTTCTTCAACCTGGCGCCCTGAACTCTACCGGAGCCTCCGCATGGCACGACTGACGCTGCGCGACCTCGCCGCCCTGCACCAGGGGCAGAAGAAAATCACCATGCTCACCGCCTACGACGCGAGTTTCGCGCGCATGCTCGATGCCGCGGGCGTGGAGACACTGCTGATCGGCGACTCCCTCGGCATGGTAGTGCAGGGACGCGACTCGACGCTCGCGGTGACGCTCGAGGAGGTCGCATACCACACGCGGTGCGTGGCGCGCGGCGCGCAGCGCGCATTTCTCATCGGAGACCTGCCGTTCGGCACTTATCAGGGCGGGCCGCAGCAGGCCCTGGTCTCCTCGGCGCAGCTGATGGCCGCGGGCGCGCAGATGGTGAAACTGGAGGGCGGCGCCCTGATGGCCGAAACGGTGAACTTTCTCGCCGCCCGCGGAATCCCGGTGTGCGGCCACATCGGCCTCGTGCCGCAGTCGGTGCACGCGCTGGGCGGTTATCGCGTCCAGGGCAAGGACGAAGCCGGCGCGAAGCGTCTGCTCGCCGACGCGAAGGCGCTCGCAGACGCGGGCGCAAGCTTGATCGTGCTGGAGGCAATTCCTGCCGCGCTGGCCGGCGAAGTGACCGCTGCGATCGACACGCCCACCATCGGTATCGGGGCCGGGCCGCACTGCTCCGGGCAGGTGCTGGTGCTGCACGACATGCTGGGCGTTTCGGGATATGCGCCGCGTTTCGCGCGCAATTTCATGGCCGGGGCTTCCGGAATCGACGCCGCGATCCGGGCCTACGTCGCCGCAGTCAAGGATGGCTCGTTCCCGGGCCCTGAGCACTGCTACTGATGCACGTCGTGCGCACCATCGAAGAACTTCGCGCTGCGCGCGCGAAGATGCGCGAACCGGCCTTCGTGCCTACGATGGGCAATCTTCACGCCGGCCACCTCGCGCTGGTGCGCATCGCGCGCGAGCGCACATCGTCCGTCGCGGCGAGCATCTTCGTCAACCGCCTGCAGTTCGCGCCGCAAGAGGATTTCGAGCGCTATCCGCGCACCTTCGCGAACGACTGCGCGCTGCTCGAAGCCGAAGGCGTAGACGTCCTGTTCGCGCCCGACGAGCGCGTGCTCTATCCCGAGCCGCAGGCGTTCGTGGTCGATCCTTCGCCGCTCGCGAATCAGCTCGAGGGTCAGTTCCGGCCGCGTTTCTTTCACGGCGTCGCGACCGTGGTGCTCAAGCTGTTCAGTTGCGTGCAGCCCAGCATCGCGGTGTTCGGCAAGAAGGATTATCAGCAATTGCACATCGTCCGCGGCATGGCGCGGCAGTTCAATCTTCCGATCGAGATCATCGCCGCAGAAACGGTGCGCGAGGCCGACGGCCTGGCGATGAGTTCTCGCAACGCCTACCTTTCGCCGGACGAGCGCGCCGAAGCGCCGCGCCTGTATCGTCTGCTCGACGCGGTGCGCGCCGGCCGCGAAACAGCGGCCGGCGCCCGGAGCGCGCTCGATGCCGCGGGATGGAAAACGGATTACCTGGAACTACGCCGGCAATCGGACCTCGCGCCACCCCTGGACGGCGACCGGAACCTGGTGGCGCTCGCGGCCGCGCGGCTCGGCGCCACGCGACTGATCGACAACGTCGAACTTCAGCTCGGGTAGGGCTCGAAGGTAATCGCCTCGACCTGACAGCCCATCGCCTCCGCGATGCGATCCATCGCGTCGTCGGTCAGCGGCACGGCCTGAAATTCTTCGTCGGCACCCCTCGATGAAATGAACGCCTTGGCAGCGGTCTCGCTCATCCAGGTCACCACCGGATCCGGCTCCACCCCTGCCATCTGGCGGCAGACCGGAAAGCCATCGGACTTGTAAACGATCGCGTACATGCCTCTCCTCCGCAATCTCGTGGCCGAATCGAACGGTTGAAACTTTAGCCCAAGCGGTGGCGTCCGAACAACCATGCGCTGAGCGGTCGCGAGAACACGCCGTCAAAATTCGCAAATCCCAAGGCGTTTGAATTACTTAGCGGACCGTCGGTGGCCCGGCCGCGACCGTCGCGCGGATCGTGGAAACCGCTCGACACAAGCGACTAGTTTTTCGAATCCCTGCTATCGTCGTCCAGTGTGGCCGGCGACGGCCTTGGAGCACTGGGAACGTGAACGTCGTCGAAATAGCCGGTCCACGCGAAGTAGCCAAACAGGACCACCGCGACGACGATCACTCCAACCACAAATCGAACCACTTCGATCTCCCGTCCGAAGGGGCGCGAAACAGGATATTCCTAATTCGGCCCGGAATTCAAGGTTCGGCTAAGACTCGGCATCGCGAGCCGGCGAACGCGCGCACGGGCGCCATCTGGTGCCGGAAGAGAGACTCGAACTCTCATGACCTTGCGATCGGCGGATTTTGAGTCCGCTGCGTCTACCGATTCCGCCATTCCGGCTGCGGTGGAGCGAATTCTATAATGGCGGATGAAGACCTCGGACTTCGACTATGCGCTGCCCGAGGGACTGATCGCCCAGCATCCCGCGCCCGAGCGCTCGTCGAGCCGGCTGCTGCATCTGGACGGGGCAAGCGGTGCGCTCGAGGACCTGGCGTTCAGCGACTTTCCGAAATGCGTCCGCGCGGCAGACCTCATCGTGCTGAACGACACCCGCGTCATTCGTGCGCGGCTCTTCGGCCATAAAGCGACCGGCGGCAAGGCCGAGGTGTTCGTGGAACGCATCGTTTCCGAGCGCGAAGCGCTGGTGCTGATGCGCTCCGGCCATCGCACGCGCGCGGGGTCGAACCTTACCGTGGGCGACGGTGTCGAAGTCCAGGTGCTGGCGGTGGAGGACGACCGGTTCAGGGTGCGCTTTTCGGAACCGGTGATGAACCTGCTCGAGCGTTGCGGCAGCGTGCCGCTGCCGCCTTACATCCGCCATACGCCGGACGCATCCGATGCCGACCGGTACCAGACCGTTTTTGCCGAGAATCCCGGCGCGGTCGCCGCGCCTACCGCGGGTCTTCATTTCGACCGGGCCATGCTCGGCCGCGTTGCGGCCTCGGGCGCGAAACTGGCGCGCCTCACCCTGCACGTCGGCGCGGGCACCTTCCAGCCCGTGCGCACCGAGAACGTCGAGGACCACCGGATGCACGGCGAGCGCTACGAGATTCCGCAGGCGACGCTCGATGCGATCGGGTCGGCGCGCGCGGCCGGCGGGCGCGTGCTCGCGGTCGGCACGACCGTGCTGCGCGCGCTCGAAAGTTGGGCAACGAGCGGAGCGCCCCGCGGCGAAACCGGTCTGTTCGTCTACCCGGGATTCCGCTTTCGAGTAGTAGACCGCCTGCTGACCAATTTCCACCTGCCGAAATCCAGCCTGCTGATGCTCGTCTGCGCGTTCGGCGGCACGCATCATCTGCGACGAGCCTACGCGCACGCGATCGCCGCGCGGTATCGCTTTTTTTCCTACGGCGACGCGATGCTGATCGAAAGGGCCGAGTGAAGTTCACTCTCAGCCACCACGACGGCGCCGCGCGCCGCGGCCGGCTCGAGCTTGCGCACGGCAGCGTCGATACGCCCGCGTTCATGCCGGTGGGCACCTACGGCTCGGTCAAGGCGATGTCGCCCGAAGAGCTGCAGGCGATCGGCGCGCAGATCGTGCTCGGGAACACCTTCCACCTCTGGTTGCGCCCGGGCGTGGAGGTGATCGCTCGGCACGGGGGGCTGCACCGGTTCATGGGATGGAACCGGCCGCTGCTGACCGATTCCGGCGGATTCCAGGTGTTCAGCCTCGGTCGCCTGCGCAGGATTTCCGAAGAAGGCGTGCGCTTCGCCTCGCCTTTGAACGGCGATCGCATGATGCTTACGCCCGAGGAGTCGATGCGCATCCAGCGCGCGCTCGATTCCGACATCGCCATGATCTTCGACGAATGCCTCGAGTACCCGGCGAGCGAGAAAGCGACTGCCGTTTCGATGCAACGCTCGCTGCGCTGGGCCGAGCGGTCGCGGCGAGCCCATGACGGCAGCCGGAACGCGCTTTTCGGCATCGTGCAGGGCGGGATGCACGAGCCGCTGCGCGAGGAGTCGCTCGCGGGGCTCGTCGCGATCGGTTTCGACGGTTACGCCGTCGGCGGGCTGTCGGTCGGCGAGCCCAAGGACGCGCGAGAGCGAATCCTCGCGCATACCGTGCCGAAGCTGCCGGTTGGCAGGCCCCGCTACCTGATGGGCATGGGAACGCCGGAGGACCTCGTCGACGCAGTCGTGCGCGGTGTCGACCTTTTCGACTGCGTTCTCCCGACGCGCAACGCGAGAAACGGGTGGCTGTTCACGCGCTACGGCGACGTCAAGATCCGCAACGCCCGCTGGCGCGACGACGCGCGGCCGCTGGACGAGTCCTGCGGCTGCTACGCCTGCCGCAACTTCACGCGCGCCTACCTTCACCACCTGCAGAAGGCGAACGAGATCCTGGGTGCGCGACTCAACACCTTGCACAACCTGTTCTACTACCTGGAGCTGATGCGCGAACTGCGCGTGGCGATCGAGGCCGGGACGCTCGGGCAGACCGCGGCGTGCATCCTCGAAGGCCGACGGGCGGGCGCGGATCGTGGAGTCGACGGTCCCGCTTGAGGCTCTTGCATTGCCGTTGTTCCCGGTCTGCGCTTTTCGGCATGAATCTCGCCGAAAACCGCAGACCATCGAACGTCGAATTCATCCCGTCGCCCGCCCGGCGGCGAAGGTTGCAAAATTGACGCGCTCCTCCCCTGTCGCTTGACCGAGGTTCGTGCTTTGCGTTTTTTCCCGAATCTCCGCTTTTCGGCATGAACCTCGCCGAAAACCGCAGACCATGGAACGTCAAATTCGTCACCGCCGCCGTCCTGGCGCTCGCTTTCGAGAACCACGCACCCATAGCGTATAATTTCCCGGTTTTTCAGGCTCTTCGGGGACCCCTTCGTGTTCATTTCCTCCGCTTTCGCGCAAGCCCAGCCCGGCGCATCCGGCGACGCGGGACTGCTCGGTTTCCTGCCGATCATCCTGATGTTCGTGCTGCTTTACTTCCTGATGATCCGACCCCAGATGAAGCGCCAGAAGGAACAGAAGTCGATGATCGACGCGCTGCAGAAAGGCGACGAGGTGATCACCGCGGGCGGCGTCGCCGGCAAGATCACCAAACTCGGCGATACCTACCTCCGCGTCGAAATCGCGCCCGAGACCGAGATCAGCGTCCAGAAGGCCTCGGTGCAGACGCTGCTGCCCAAGGGCACGCTGAAGTCGATCCAGTAATTCCCCGAGCGCTCGGTGAACCGGTTTCCCACCTGGAAGTACGCGCTGATCGCGATCGCCGTTGCGATCGCGTTCCTGTACACGCTGCCCAACTTTTTCGGCGAATCTCCGGCGGTGCAGGTCTCGAGCGTCAAGGCGACGATCAAGGTGGACATGGCGCTGCTGCAGCGGATCGAGGAGGCGCTCAAGCGTGCGGAGATCCCGTATACCGGCGCCATTCTCGATGCCAACAGCGTCCGGGTGCGCTTCGCGGACGCCGACACGCAATTGAAGGCGCGCGACCGGGTGGAAAAGTCGATCAATCCGGACCCTTCCAACCCGACCTACGTGGTGGCGCTGAACCTGCTGACGTCCTCGCCCGGCTGGCTCACGGCCATCCACGCGTTGCCGATGTACCTCGGCCTCGACCTGCGCGGCGGCGTGCATTTCCTGCTCCAGGTCGACATGCAGGCGGCGACCACCAAGAAGCTGGAAAGCCTGGCTGGCGACATCCGCTCGACGCTTCGCGACAGGAATCTGCGCCATACCGGCATCCAGCGAGAAGGCCAGACGCTGCGAATCCGATTCCGCGAAACCGAGACGCGCGACAAGGGGCGTGAAGTGTTGGCGAGCCTCGGCGATCTCGCGTTCGTCGAGCGCGGTGAGGGCGAGGACCTGCTTCTTGTCGCCACGCTCAAGCCCGATGCGGTGAAGCGCACCCAGGACTATGCGCTGAAACAGAACATCACCACGCTTCACAACCGGATCAACGAACTGGGCGTCGCCGAGCCCGTGATCCAGCAGCAGGGCGCCGACCGCATCGTGGTGCAACTGCCGGGCGTGCAGGACACCGCGAAGGCGAAGGACATCCTCGGGCGCACTGCGAGCCTCGAGATCCGCATGGTCGACGAGGAAAAGATGACTCCCGCGGTTCTCGCCGCCGCTGCCGCGGGCGACGTGCCGTTCGGCACCGAGTACTACGTCGAGCGCAACGGCGCGCCCGTGCTGGTGAAAAAACAGGTGGTGCTCACCGGCGACCGGCTCACCGACGCGCAACCCGGCTTCGACTCGCAGACACAGGAACCCTCGGTCAACATGCGCCTCGACGGCCCGGGCGCCCGCATCTTCCAGGAGGTGACGCGCGAAAACGTCGGCAAGCGCATGGCGATCCTGCTGATCGAGAAAGGCAAGGGCGAGGTCATCACGGCGCCCGTGATCAAGACCGAAATCCCCGGTGGCCGCGTGCAGATCTCGGGCCGCATGAGCACCACCGAAGCGAACGACGTGGCGCTGCTGCTGCGCGCCGGGTCGCTCGCCGCGCCGATGGAAATCGTCGAGGAGCGCACCGTCGGCCCCAGTCTCGGGCGCGAGAACATCGAAAAAGGGTTCAACGCCACGAGGTGGGGATTCCTCGCGATCGTGGTGTTCATGTCCGCCTACTACGTGCTCTTCGGGATGTTCTCGTCGGTCGCGCTGGCGGTCAACCTCCTCTTTCTGGTCGCGATCCTGTCGCTCCTGCAGGCGACGCTGACGCTGCCCGGCATCGCCGCGATCGCGCTCACGCTCGGCATGGCGATCGACGCCAACGTCCTGATCAACGAACGCATCCGTGAGGAGATCCGGCACGGGCAGTCGCCGCAGGCGGCGATCGCGGAGGGCTACGAGCGCGCCTGGGGCACGATTCTCGATTCCAACATCACGACGCTGATCGCGGGGCTTGCGCTGCTCATCTTCGGCTCGGGTCCCGTGCGCGGCTTCGCGGTCGTGCACTGCCTGGGCATCCTGACCTCGATCGTGTCATCGGTGGTGGTATCGCGGGCGATCGTCAACCTGTATTACGGACACCGCCGCAAGGTCGCACGGCTGCAGATCGGCGACACGGCGTGGAAATGAGGCGATAGCGGACCATGGAATTCTTCAAGATCCGCCGCGTCATCCCGTTCATGCGGTATGCGCTCGTGTTCAACGTGATTTCGGCGGTCACGTTCCTCCTCGCGGTCGTGTTTCTCGCCACCAAGGGATTGAATTACTCGGTCGAGTTCACGGGCGGAACGCTGATCGAGGTGAGCTACAAGGACAGCGCCGACCCGCAGAACATCCGCGAGACGCTGGAGAAGGCCGGGTTCAAGGTCGAGGTGCAGAACTTCGGTTCCTCGCACGACGTGTTGATCCGCATGCCGCTCGCCAAGGACCAGTCATCCTCGGCCCTGTCGCAGAAGGTGCTCGGCCTGCTCAAGGGCCAGGATGCCTCGGCCGAGATCCGCCGGGTCGAATTCGTGGGCCCGCAGGTCGGGGAGGAGCTGGCGGAGAATGGTGCGCTGGCGCTGCTCGTCACGGCGGTGGGCATCGTGCTGTACCTCTGGATGCGCTTCGAATGGCGCTTCGGGCTTTCGGCGATCATCGCCAACCTGCACGACGTGATCATCATCCTCGGCTGTTTCGCCTTCTTTCAGTGGGAATTCTCGCTGCCGGTGCTCGCGGCGGTACTTGCCGTGCTCGGCTATTCGGTGAACGAGTCGGTGGTCGTGTTCGACCGGGTGCGCGAGAATTTCCGCAAGATGCGCAAGGCGACCACGCCCGAGGTGATCGATGCGTCGATCACGGGCGTGATTTCCAGAACCATCATCACGCACCTGTGCACGCAGATGATGGTGACGACGATGCTCGTCTTCGGCGGTCCGGCGCTGCACTACTTCGCGCTTGCGCTCACCATCGGGATCCTGTTCGGAATCTACTCGTCGGTGCTCGTCGCGAGTCCGCTGGTGATGTGGCTCGGGGTCGACCGCGCGCAATTCGTGAAACCGCTGAAACGCGATCGCCGAGACGAGCACCAGGGCGCCGTCGTCTAGAAATTAGAAATCCCGATTTCTATTTGAGGATCTGCACGAGGTTCGAGTAATCGTCGGTCCAGGCACGCCAGTCGTTGCGTGACTCGGGGACGGTGGCGCCCGCTTCGACGATCTCAGGCCGCTCGAACGCATTCGGGTCGCGCGACACCAGCACCCAGGTGCTCGTCGTCCGGTCTTCCGAAGATTCCTCGTCCACCAGCACCGCGTGCGCCTTCTGGTCCTCGGCAAGGCGCGCGACCACCGGCACGAGGTTGAGGAACCGGTTCGAGACATGGAACGCGACGATGCCGTCGGGTTTCATGTGCCGCAGGTAAACGGCGAGCGCTTCCCGCGTGATCAGGTGCACCGGGATCGAGTCGCTGGAGAAGGCGTCGACCGCCAGCACGTCGAAATTCTGCGGCGTCTCCCGCTCGAGCGACAGCCGCGCGTCGCCGAGCACGAGTTCGATGCTCGCGTCGCTGTCGACGAGGTAGGCGAATTCCCGCTGCGCCACCTCCAGAACCTCCGGATTGATGTCGTAGAAGCGATAGACGTCGCCCTTTCGCCCGTAGGCGGCGAGCGTCCCCGTGCCCAGGCCGATCACGCCCACCCGGATGGCCTTGCGTTCGCCGAGCGACCGGATCGCGGCACCCGCCCCGGAACTCGGCTGGTAGTAGGTCGTGGGACGTTGCCGGAACTCCGGGTGCAGGTACTGTTCACCGTGCATGATCACTCCGTGCAGAAGCCGCCTCAGATGGTTCTCCTCGCCCGGCGTGCCGAATTCCTTCACCCGCATCACGCCATAGAAATTCCGGGTCGAAAAACGCACGTCCTTCTGGTAGCGCAGGCCGTCGTAGATCGCACTGCCGGCGCTCGCCATCAACATCAGGAGGCTCGCGGCGCGCGCGAAATTGCTCAGCCCCGCGAATCGCACCGCGGCGAGGAACGCCAGGGCGACGAGCCCGAGCGGCAACTCGTAGTAGGCATTGAAAACGAGCGGCGCCACCACTGCCACGAGCAGCCCGCCGAGCGCGCCGCCCGCCGACACCGTGAGGTAGAACGCGGTCAGGTGTCGCGGCGCGGGGCGCGTCCGATAAAGTTCGCCGTGGCAGAACAGGCACGCGACGAAGAGCCCCGACAAGTACATCCCGAGCTGAAGCCAGAGGTCGAACTGATGATCCGGGTCGACGATCAGCCAGAGCATGCCGCCGATCCACACCAACACGAAACTCCAGGCGGTCTCGGGCCGGTACCAGCCGCGGCCCTCGAAAGCGATGATGAAGGTCAGCAGGTAAAGCGTGAGCGGCGCGAGCCACAGCAGCGGAATCGCCGCGACGTTCTGCGTGATGTGATTGGTCACCGCGAGCAACAACACCGAACCGGTGGCGGAAAACGCGAGCCAAAGAACGTAGTCGGCCTTCGCGGGCGGCGCGCCCTCGGGCTGTGCCGGTACTCCGATCACCGCGGCCGGCGCCGCGGTCGCAGCCTGCCACGAAAGCGCAGCGCACAGCAGCGCGAACACGGCGAACAATCCCGACCACAGCGATACCTGCTCCGCGTTGCCGAAGAACGGCTCCACCACCACCGGGTATCCGATCAGCGCGAGCAGCGACGCGAGGTTGGAAATCGCGAACAACCGGTAGGGATTCGCACCGGGCCGCAAGCGCGCAAACCAAGCCTGCAGCAGCGGGCTCGTCGCCGACAGCAGCAGGTACGGCAGAGCCACGGTGGCGGCGAGCAGGAGCAGGATGTGCACCGTCGGCGCCTCGCCGCCGAGCGGCTTCCAGCCCTCCGACGGCGCGATCGGCAGCGTGAGCAGCGCCGCCGCGAGCAGCACGGTGTGCAGCACCGCCTGCGCGCGCGGCGCGAGCCTCGCGTTGGTGGCGTGCGCATACGCGTAGCCCGCCAGCAGCATCGTCTGGAAGAACAACATGCAAGTCGTCCAGACCGCCGCGGTGCCGCCGAACCACGGCAGGATCAGCCGCGCGAGCAGCGGCTGAACGAGAAACAGCAGGAACGAAGAGAGAAAAATCGTCGCCGCATAGAACATCGCGGCGTCAGATTCGCTTGGCGAGGGTCGCAGCGAGGCCGGTGTAGGCGCCCGGCGCAAGCTGCAGCAGCCTCCTTTTCGCCGCCGCCGGGATCTTCAGCCCGCGGACGAACGCCGCAAGCTGCGCGCGGCCGAATCGCCGGCCACGGCTGAGCGTTTTCAATTTCTCGTACGCTTCGGGCACGCCGTAGCGGCGCATCACCTGCTGGACGGCCTCGGCGAGCACTTCCCAGTTGGCATCGAGGTCCGCGGCGAGCCGCGCCGGATCGACCTCGAGCTTCGCGAGCCCGCGCAGACAGGCGGTGTAGGCGAGCAGGGTGTGCCCAAGCGCAGCACCCGCGTTGCGCAACGCAGTCGAGTCGGAGAGATCGCGCTGCCAGCGCGACACCGGGAGCTTGTCCGCGAGATGCCGCAGCAAGGCATTCGCGACGCCGACGTTGCCCTCGGAGTTCTCGAAATCGATCGGATTGACCTTGTGCGGCATGGTCGAGGATCCGACCTCCCCCGCCCTGGCCTTCTGCCGGAAGTATCCCAGCGCGATGTAGCCCCACACGTCGCGGTCGAAATCGAGCAGCACCGTGTTGGCGCGCGCATACGCATCGAACAGTTCGGCGAACGCATCGTGCGGTTCGATCTGGATCGTGTAGGGATTGAATTCGAGTCCGAGGCGCTCGACGAACCGACGCGCGAATCGCGGCCAGTCGATTTCGGGATACGCGGCGAGGTGCGCGTTGTAGTTGCCCACCGCCCCGTTCAGCTTGCCGAGGATCGGCACTGCCGCAATGGCGCGGCGCGCGCGCCGCAGCCGGTGCACCACGTTGGCGATTTCCTTGCCGAGCGTCGTGGGCGACGCGGGCTGCCCGTGGGTGCGCGAGAGCATCGGCGATTCGGCGTGCCGGTGAGCGAGCCTGCGCAGCGCGGCGATCAGTTCGTCGAGCTTCGGCAGCATGACTCGCTCGCGCGCCTCCGAGAGCATCAGCGCCCAGGCGAGATTGTTGATGTCTTCCGAAGTGCAGGCGAAGTGGATGAATCCGAGCGAGCGCTCGATTTCGGCGTTCTGCGCGAGTTTCTCCCGCAACCAGTATTCGATCGCCTTGACATCGTGGTTGGTCCGGGACTCGATCGCCTTGATCCGTTCGGCGTCCTGAACGCTGAACCCGGCATCGAGCCGCTCGAGCGCGGCCAGCGCGGCGCGCGAGAACGGCTTCAGTTCGCCGATCGCGGGCGCTGCGGCGAGCGCCCGCAGCCATTGCAGCTCGATCCGCACCCGGTAGCGCACCAGCGCGTATTCGCTGAAGAAGGGGCGCAGCGGGTCGGCCGATTTGGCGTACCGCCCGTCCAGTGGAGACAGTGCGGTGAGCGGCGAGGCCATGGTTCTATTATAAGGGCCCATGTTGCAGCACATCATCGCGAGCGCGCTCGCCTGCCGGCTGTGCGAGGCGAATTTGCCGCACGGACCAAAGCCGACATTCGTGGCGGCCGAAGGTGCTCGCCTTTTGATCGTCGGCCAGGCACCGGGACGCCGGGTTCACGACACGGGAATCCCATGGAACGACCCTTCGGGCGACAAGCTGCGGGCCTGGCTCGAATTGGAGCGCGAGGCGTTTTACGACCGAAGGCGAATCGCGATCATTCCCGCAGGCCTGTGCTACCCCGGCACCGGTGAACGCGGCGATCTTCCGCCGCGGCCTGAATGCGCCCCGACCTGGCATCCGCGCTTTCGTGCCGCCCTGCCTCGTATCCGCCTGACGCTGCTCCTCGGCCAGTACGCGCAGGCCTACTACCTCGGCAGGCGGCGCAAAAAGTCGCTTGCGGAAACCGTCGGGGCCTGGCGCGACTACGCGCCCGAGTTCTTCCCGCTTCCGCATCCGAGCCCCCGCAATCGGCTGTGGCTGAAACGCAACCCCTGGTTCGAGCGCGATGCCCTCCCGGCGCTGCGGCAGCGCGTGGGAGCGGTCCTGGGATCAGAGTAACGCGGCGGGCACGCCGCGGTAAGATCCGGACCACATCGCGTTACTCCGACCCCAGGCTTCCGGATGAAATTGCTCGCCTCGCTCGCCAGTCCGTACACCCGCAAGGTGCGGATCGTCCTCGCGGAAAAGCACATCGACTGCGACATCGAGGTCGTAGACGTGGCGCCGCTCGACAATGCCGTGAACGAACACAATCCGCTCGGCAAGGTGCCGACGCTGGTGCTCGACGACGGAACCGCGCTCTACGATTCCCGGGTCATCGTGGAGTTTCTGGACAGCGCTTCACCGGCCTCGCGCCTGATTCCGGAGAGCAATCGCGAACGCCTCGCGGTACGGCGCTGGGAAGCGCTCGCGGACGGCGTCCTCGATGCAGGCTTGCTGGTGCGCTACGAATCGTTGCGCCCGCAACGGGAACAGGACTCGGCCTGGGTCGAGAAACAACTGGCGCGCATGAGCCGCGGGCTGGAACGCATGAACGCCGATCTCGGCGGCGAGGACTGGTGCCACGGCGACCGGTATTCACTCGCCGACATCGCTCTCGCCTGCTGCATCGGCTGGCTCGACTTCCGCAAACCCGGGGGTATCGATGGGCGCACCGGGTTTCCCAATCTCGCGCGTCACTACGATCGCCTCATGGAGCGCGCAGAGTTTTCCGACACCGCCCCCCGGACCTGATCGCACGCCGCTGCGGGGGGCGGGCTCAGCTGATCACTGCACCGCCGAGGCAGACCTCTCGGTCGTAGAGCACCACCGACTGTCCGGGGGTCGCCGCCCACTGGGGCTGCGCGAACTCGAGCGCGATCGATTCATCATCGGAGCGCGTCACCCGGCAGGGTGAATCGGCCTGCCGGTAGCGAGTCTTCGCCGCGTGGTCGGATCCCTCCCGCGGTGCCTCGCCGCCAACCCAGCTCGCGTCCTGCGCTTTCAGGGTTCGCGTCAGGAGCGCGGGATGGTCGTGTCCCTGCACGACCACGAGCGTGTTGGCGGGAAGATCCTTCGCCGCGACGTACCACGCCTCGCCGTCACCATTCCTGACCCCGCCGATACCGATCCCCTTGCGCTGTCCGATGGTGTAGAACGCGAGCCCGACGTGTTCGCCGACGCGGCGGCCCTCGGGGGTCATGATCGGACCGGGCTCGCGCGGCAGGTAGCGGTTGAGAAACTCCCGAAACGGCCGCTCGCCGATGAAGCAGATTCCGGTGGAATCCTTTTTCGCGTGGTTGGGCAGGCCGGCCTCCCGGGCGAGGCGGCGCACCTCCGGCTTGCGCAGGTGCCCGATCGGGAACCTGACCCGGGCGAGCTGCCCCTGCGTCAGCCGGTGCAGGAAATAGCTCTGGTCCTTGCCGGGGTCGGCGCCGCGCAGCAGCTCGACTGCGCCATCACGATCCCTCAGCTGCGCGTAATGCCCGGTCGCGATTCGCGATGCCCCGAGCGCCATGGCGTGGTCGAGGAACGCCTTGAACTTGATCTCGGCGTTGCAAAGCACGTCGGGGTTCGGCGTGCGCCCGGCGCGGTACTCGCGCAGGAATTCGGCGAATACGCGGTCCTTGTACTCGGCGGAGAAATTCACCGCTTCGAGCGGAACGCCGATGACGTCGGCCGCCGCCGCTGCATCGATCAGGTCCTGCCGCGTCGAGCAGTATTCGTCGTCGTCATCGTCTTCCCAGTTCTTCATGAACAGGCCGACGACGTCGCAGCCCTGCTGCTTCAGAAGCAGCGCGGCGACCGAGGAATCCACCCCTCCGGACATCCCGACCACGATGCGTTCCGCCACCACCCGGTCCTAGGAAAAATCCTTCGACAGGACGTCGAGCGGAAACTGCCTTCCGGCGATGAAGTCCTCGACGCAGCGCTGCACGAGCGGCGAGCGGTGCTCGGCCGAGCGCGCGGCCAGTTCCCCTTGCGTCAGCCAGTGCAGAGCGATGATTTCGCTGTCGAGCGCGCGGCCCTGCTCGATGCCCTCGATCCGTCCGCGAAACGCAAACCGCAGAAACGTGACGTCTTTCGCCGGGTAGCGCCAGCGGTACACCCCGACGAGCGCTTCCGGCGCGAAACGGTGCGCCGTTTCCTCCAGCGTCTCGCGGACGCAGGCCGCGACGAGCGATTCTCCGGGATCGAGATGCCCGGCCGGCTGGTTCAGCACGCGACGGCCGTCGGCCTCCTCCTCGACGAACAGAAACCGCCCGTCGCGCTCGATGATCGCGGCGACCGTGACGCTCGGCTTCCACGCGCTCATGCGCGCTGCGCGCCTTCGCGGATGAACTGCGCCATGCGCTCGACCCCGCCTTCGATCGCCTGCTTGGACGCCGCGTAGGAAAAGCGCACGTGCTGCCCCTCGCCCGGAACCCGGGCGCCGAAGTGGATGTCGGCGAGCACCGCCACCCCCGCCTCGTGGAGCAGGCGCTTTCGGAACTCCTCCGAATCCGCGGCACCGACCATGCGGCAGGCCTCGGTCACGTTCGGCCAGGCGTAGAAGGCGCCGCCCGGCAGCCGGCAGGTGACGCCGGGAACCTCGTTCAGCAGGCCCACGATGAGGTCCCGGCGCGACAGGAAACTCGCCCTCATCGCCTCGGCTGCGTCCTGCGGGCCATTGATCGCCTCCACCGCTGCCCACTGCGAAATCTGCGAGGCGCAGGAATCGGTGTTGGTGACCCAGCGGGTGAATACGGGCGCCAGCGCCGGGCTCGAGGCAAACCCGATGCGCCAGCCCGTCATCGCCCAGGTTTTCGAAGCGCCGTCCGAAAGGATCGTGCGCTCGTACATTCCCGGCAATTGCGCGATGGAAAAGAAATCGCCCGCGTAGCACAGCCGCGAATAGATCTCGTCGGCGTACACCCAGACCCGGGGATGGCGCCGCAGGATCGCCGCGATCGTCTCCAGATCCCTGCGTCCCAGCAAGCCGCCGGTCGGGTTATGCGGGTAGTTGAGAATGACGAGCCGCGTCTTCGGCGTCAGGAGCTTTTCCAGGTCCTTCGGATCGAAAGCGAAATCGCGCGCCTCGTGCAGGTGAATCGGCACCGGCACGGCGCCGCAGGCGACGATCTGCGACTGGTAGATCGGGAATCCCGGATTGGGATAGATCACCTCGTCGCCCGCGCCGTAGTCGGTCGTCGACAGGATGGCATACGCGATGAAGGGTTTCGCGCCCGCGCCGATCACCACGTCCTGCGGGCGGATCGGAAGCCCGCCGCGCATCGCGCCCATGTATTTCGCCGCTGCCTCGCGCAGCGGATCGATTCCCGCCGAGGGCGTGTAGCCGTGCTTGCCCTCGCGCACCGCGCGGATCGCCGCGTCCTGCACGTTCACGGGCGCGGGAAAGTCCGGCTGGCCGATGCAGAAGCTGACGATGTCGCGGCCCGCGCGCGCAAGCTCGTTCACCTCCGCGAGTACGACGAAGGCGTTTTCGGTGCCGAGGGAGGCGGCACGGCGGCTCAATTCCGGCATGGGAAACCCAGGATCAGGGAAAGATTGCGTGACGCGGAAAATCCATTCGTCGTAACATCGGCCCGCGCAATCTTACTCTGACCCCGGGTTCGGATGCTCATCAACTGCGTCGCGTACGAGGAAGGAAGAAAGCTCGCGGACGTCCAGCGCCCCGAGATCAAGAACTACCTCGCCCGCCCGGGCTGCTTCGTATGGATCGCGGTCGTCGATCCGAACGAGGAAGAACTCACCGAACTGCAGGACGAATTCGACCTGCACCCGCTTGCGGTCGAGGACGCGCGCCATGGCCATCAGCGCCCGAAGATCGAGGAATACGGCGACGAGCTGTTCATGGTGCTGCACATGGTCGAACCCGCCGGCGAAGAGCTGCGCGTGGGCGAAGTCTCGATCTTCATCGGGCGCAACTACGTGCTGTCGGTGCGCAGCCGTGCCGAGCGCGGCTTCCACGACGTGCGCATGCGCTGCGAGCGCGAGCCGGAGCTGCTGCGCCACGGCACGGGGTACGTGCTCTACGCGCTGATGGATGCGGTGGTCGACCGCTACATGCCGCTCATCGACAACCTGGAGACCGAACTCGAACAGATCGAGGAGCGCATCTTCTCGCCCAAGGCCTCCGCGCGCGCCAACATCGAGGCGCTGTACTGGGTGAAGCAGAAATTGATGACCCTGAAGCATGCGGCCAACCCGCTGCTGGAAGCGACCGGCAAGCTCTATGGTGGGCGCGTGCCGCAGCCCTGCGCCGGGCTGGGCGAGTACTTCCGCGACGTCTATGACCACCTGGTTCGCGCCAACCAGGCGATCGACAGCCTGCGCGACATGGTAACGACCGCGATCCAGGTGAGCCTGGCGACGATCACGATCGGCGAGAGCGAGGTCACCAAGCGGTTGGCCGCCTACGCCGCGCTGGTCGCGGTGCCGACGCTGATCGCGGGCGTCTACGGGATGAATTTCGCGCACATGCCGGAGCTGCAATGGGAGTTCGGTTACCCGTTCTCGATCTGGCTGATGGTGATCCTCGATGCGATCCTGTTCTGGCGGTTCCGGAGGGCCGGATGGCTCTGATCCGGGCGTTGTTCGCAGCACTCGCGCTGCTCGCGGGCGCGACGGCCGCGTTCGCGCAGCACGGGGCGCAGCCGATGCACCAGAGCTTCGGCGACGCCGAGCGCTGGTCCAAGGTGTTCGACGATCCCGCGCGCGATGCCTGGCAGAAACCCGACGAGGTGGTGCGGGCACTGGAACTCGCGCCCGATGCGGCAGTCGCCGACATTGGTTCGGGCACCGGCTACTTCGCGGTGCGCCTCGCGCGCGCCGCGCCGCGGGGCCAGGTCCTAGGCGCGGATATCGAGCCGGACATGGTGCGCTTTCTCAACGAGCGCGCGGCGCGCGAAAAGCTCGGCAACCTGAAGTCGATCCTCGCCCGCGCCGACGGACCGAACCTCCCGGCCCCGGTGGACCTCGTCCTGATCGTGGATACCTATCACCACCTCGCACAGCGCAGCCGGTACTTCGCCGATCTGAAGCGCTCGCTGAAGCCGGGCGGCCGCGTCGCGGTCATCGACTTCCGGCCGGATTCCCCGGTCGGACCGCCGCCGCACCACCGCATCGCCCATGAGCAGGTGACCAGGGAAATGGAGCGCGCCGGGTACCGGCTCGCGGCCGAACACGGCTTCCTGCCGAACCAGTACTTCCTCGTCTTCGCGCCGCGCTAGGGAAGTTCCGATTCGGAGCTTCTCTGGAGCCGCAGCTCCGCGCGGACGGCGTTCCAGCGCACCGCGACCTCGGAGCTGCCGCTGCGCTCGATGAGACCGAGCGCCGCCAGCTGCGCCACGTCGGTGTGCACGTTCTTGTAGTCGCGCCCGAGTTCCTTCGCGAGCGCATACACCGAAACCGGCCCGACCCGCTTCAGCCGTTCGAGCAGCGTCCAGCGCGCCGGCGTCAGCGTCTTCAGCAGCAGCGGCAGGTCGGCGAAGGACAGGATCGCGATCGGTGCCGGCGGCTTGCGGCCCGCCGCGAGATGCCACGCCGCCTCGAAGCGGTCGAGCGCATCGGGCAGCCCACTAATCCGCAGGTTGAGCGGCCGCGACATCGCGCTCGAAATCGTAACGCAACTGCTCGACCGACCGGAACTCGTACTCGGTCTCCCGGGCGCGCGCCCTGCGCCGATGGCCCTCGCCCTCGCAGGAGTACTGCACCAGGAGTTCACCGCGCGTGATGCAGGCCAGCCGGTAGCGGCCGCCGCGCTGCAGCCGAATTTCGATTCGCAGTCCGTCGGACAGCACCACGCACTCCTCCAGCATATGGCTTAGGATACCATAGGCGGGTTGGAGTAAACTCCTGCGCCATGGCCCGGGAAGCAGATTTCTTCAACCTCTACCGGCACGGCTTCGTGCGCGTCGCGCTCGCGACCCCGGTGGTGCGCGTCGGCGATCCGACCTTCAACCGGGAAGCGACGCTCGTGCTCATGCGCGAGGCGGCAAAGAGGAAGGCGCTGGTCGCGGTGTTCCCCGAACTGGGGCTTTCGGCCTATACCTGCGAGGACCTGTTTCACCAGCAGGCGCTGCTCCGTTCGGCCGAGGCAGCGCTGCGCTGGCTCCTGGCGCGCAGCCGGAACCTGCCGATCGCGGCATTCGTCGGGCTTCCCGTGGTCCTCGACGGCCTGCTTTACAACTGTGCTGCGCTCATCTGCGCAGGCCGACTGCTCGGTGTCGTGCCGAAGACCTACCTGCCGAATTACCGCGAGTTCTACGAGTTGCGCCAGTTCGCCCCGGCCGACGCGGCGGCGCGCGATGTCGTGACGCTCGCCGGGCAGACCGCGCCGTTCGGCAACAATCTTCTGTTCCGGCTTGCCGAACAGCCGAAGCTCGCGCTCGCCGCGGAACTCTGCGAGGACCTCTGGGTCCCGGTGCCGCCCTCCTCGCTCGCTGCGCTCGCGGGCGCGACGGTGATCGCCAATCTGTCGGCCTCCAACGTGGTGATCGGCAAGCACCAGTACCGCAGGGAACTCGCTTCGAACCAGTCGGCGCGCTGCATCGCCGCGTATCTGTACAGCGCGGCCGGCGTCGGCGAGTCGACCACCGATCTCGCCTGGGACGGCCATGCGATTGCCTACGAAAACGGCACGCTGCTCGCCGAATCGCGGCGTTTCGCGGACGCCTCCCAGCTCACGCTGGCGGACGTCGATCTCGAGCGCCTCGAAGCCGATCGCATGCGGCAGAACTCCTTCGGGGAATCGGTCCGTCAGCACCGCGCGGCGCTGGCGCGTTTCCGGACGATCGATTTTTCGCTGCCGCTGCCGGCCGGGCGCGTCCTGCTGGAACGCGCCATCCCGCGCTTTCCCTATGTCCCCTCGGACCCGGCGACGCGCGACGCGCGCTGCGAGGAGGTGTACCGCATCCAGGTGCAGGGGCTGGCGACGCGGATGCGCGCAGCGGACAAGCGAAAGCTCGTGATCGGCGTCTCGGGAGGCCTCGATTCGACCCAGGCGCTGCTGGTCTGCGCTCGGGTGATGGACGAACTGAAGCTGGAGCGCCGGAACATCCTCGCCTACACGATGCCGGGCTTCGCCACGACCACGCGCACGCGATCCACCGCCTGGCAGCTCATGCGCACGATCGGCGCCACGGCGGAGGAGATCGACATCCGACCGTCCTGCCTGCAAATGCTGAAGGACCTGCGCCATCCCTATGCCAGGGGTCGCAAGGTCTACGACATCACCTTCGAGAACGTTCAGGCCGGCGAACGCACCAGCCACCTGTTTCGGCTGGCCAATCACCACGACGCGCTCGTCGTGGGCACCGGCGACCTGTCCGAGCTGGCGCTGGGATGGTGCACCTACGGTGTCGGAGACCATATGTCGCATTACAACCTCAATTCGAGCGTTCCGAAAACGCTGATCCAGTACCTGATCCGCTGGGTCGCGGATTCGCGGCAGTTCAGCAACGAGGTCAACCGGGCGCTGGCGCGCGTGCTCGAGACCGAGATCAGCCCCGAGCTGGTGCCGGGACGGCAGAGCACCGAAAGCGTGATCGGCCCCTACGCCCTGCAGGACTTTCACCTCTACTTCACGCTGCGCTTCGGCTATGCGCCGGCGAAGGTCGCGTTCCTCGCCTGGAACGCCTGGCGAGAGGAGTATCCGCTCGCCGTGATTCGCAAGTGGCTGCGCGTCTTCCTCGAACGGTTCTTTGCGACCAGCCAGTTCAAGCGCAGCTCGCTGCCCAACGGCCCCAAGGTCGGTTCGGGCGGGTCGCTCTCGCCGCGCGGCGACTGGCGCGCACCCTCCGACGGCACCGCGGGCGCCTGGCTCGACGATCTCGCGCGAGTGCCGAAGCGCCTGGGGTCAGAGTAACCGCCTACGCGGAAACCCGGGGTCAGAGTAACGTGCGCCGCACGTTACTCTGACCCGAAGGATCACTGCGGCTTGATGCCCGCCGCTTTCAGGATGCGCTGCGTTTCCTCGATTTCCTTGCGCACGAACGCGGTGAAGTCGGGGATCGACAGATTGCCTGGCTCCGTGCCGAGTCTCGTGAGCCGCTCCTTCAGGTCGGGGCTCGACAGCGCGGCCAGCACATCCCTGTTGATCTTGCTGGCGAGGTCGGCCGGCAGGTTGGCGGGCCCCCAGAGACCGACCCAGAGCGTGTAATCGAATCCCGCGTAACCCTGCTCCGCCACCGTCGGCACGTTCGGCAGCAGCGCCGAACGCGTGGCCGATGACACTGCAAGGGCAACGGCTTTGCCGCCCGTGACGTGCGGCAGCGCGGCGTTCAGCGGAGCCCAGTAACAGCACACGCGGTTCGCGATCGTGTCCTGGATTGCCTCCGGCGTTCCCTTGTACGGGATGTGCACCACGTCGATCCCGGTAGCGATCTTCAGCTTCTCGAGATTGAAGTGCGTACCGCTGCCGATTCCGGCGGAGGAGAAATTGAGTTTGCCCGGCGCGGCTTTCGCTGCATCGACCAGGTCCTTGAGAATCTTCCAGCCCGCACCCGTGCCCACCATCAGCACGTTTGGACCGCCGCCGAGGAGCGCGAGGTTGGTGAAGTCCTTGAGCGTGTCGTAGGGCATGTTGGCGTAGATGCCCGGATTCGCGACGTGCGCGGAGGAATTCGCGAGCAGCGTGTAGCCGTCAGGCGCCGCGTCCGCGACCAGCTTCGAGCCGATCGTGCCGCCCGCGCCGACGCGGTTCTCGGCCACCACCGGATGGCCCCACATCTCCTGGAGCTTCGCGGCGACCGCGCGCCCGACGATGTCGGTCGAACTCCCCGGAGTGAAGGAAATGACCAGCCGTACCGGCTTGGTCGGGTAGTTTTGCGCCCCGGCGGCCAGCGAAAAAGCCGCGCACGCAAACGCAGCCGCCCATTTAAGAAAGCCCATCGCCTACCTCCACGTTTTCAGGTTTGAGATTCATTCCGGAAGCCTGCGCCTGCTGCAGGAGCAGCGCGGCGAAGTCCTGCTCGGTCCAGCCGCGGCCGATCATCTGCTGCACCAGGTCACGGGTCATCGACGCGAGCGGCATCGGCACCTCGAAGCGCCGCCCGGCATCGAGACCGAGATCGAGGTCCTTGCGCAGCAGCCGCGGCGTGAACGTGACCTTGAAGTCGAGATTGACGAACGCCGGGGTCTTGTAGCGCGTGAACGTCGAACCCATCACGCTCTGGTTCATGAATTCGAGAAACGCATGCCGCGGCACGCCCGCCTTCTCGGCAAGCACGGTGATTTCCGCGAGCGACTGCGACACCACGCCGAGGAACACGTTGTGGCAGATCTTCACGATCCGCGCGAGTTCACCTTCGCCGACCCAGCTTGCCGACGGTCCGATCATCTTCATGTAGGGCAGCGCAGCCTCGAACGCCGCCTTCGGCCCCGAACAGACGAAGGAAAGCCGGCCGGCCTTGATGACCTTGGCGTTGCCCGACACGGGCGCGGCCAGGTAATCGATGCCGCGGGCGCCCAGCAGGCGCCGCAGTTCCGCCGAGCCCTCGAGAGAAATCGACGAGCATTCGACGATCAGGCGCGGCGTCCTCCTCGCCCCGCGCAGCAGGTCGCCCACCACCTGCCTGACGTCGTCCCAAGTGGACACCATGCAGAACACGATGTCGCAGGCCGCGAGTTCCGGCAGGCGCGCGGCAACCCGGGCACCGTATTTCCTGAGCGGATCCGCTTTCGCGCGAGTGCGGTTCCACACCAGCACTTCGGCGCCGCCCTTGGCGAGCAGCGCCGCCATCTCGTAGCCCATGCGGCCGGTGCCGATCCAGCCGATCGAGGGAGAACGCTTCGCGCTTCCCCGTGGGCGGGCGGCGCGGCGGGTTTCAGTAACGGTTCGCAACGGGCAACTCCTTCGCGGGATACAGCGAGATGATTTTGGCGCCGTCCGGGGCGAGCACCACCATTTCCTCGATTCGCGCCGCCGACACGCCGTCGTTCGCAGGGCAAAACGTCTCCACGGCGAACACCATGCCCGCCTTCAGTTCGTAGGGCTCGATGAACGAGTTGAGCCTCGAAATGAGCGGCCGCTCGTGCAGGCCGAGGCCGAGGCCGTGGCAGAAATTCAGGCCGAAGGCCGCCATCTCGGTCTCGAAGCCGATCTCGGTGGATTTCGGGAACATCTTCGCCACCTTGTCCGTGGCGACGCCGGGCCGCAGCATTTCGATGGCGTCGTCCATCCATTGGCGCGCGCGCTTGTAGGCGTCGTTCTGCGCGGGCGTCGATTTGCCCACCGCGAAGGTGCGGTAGTAGCAGGTGCGATAGCCGATGAACGAATGGATGATGTCGAAATACGCCGGGTCGCCCGGACGGATCAGCCGGTCGGTGAAGTTGTGCGGGTGCGGGCTGCAGCGTTCGCCCGCGATCGCATTGATCGCCTCGACGCAGTCCGAGCCCATTTCGTAGAGGCGCCTGGTGGCGAGCGCGACGATCTGGCTTTCCCTGACCCCAGGCTTGAGATTCTCGGCGATGTCCTGGTATACGCCGTCCACCATGCTCGAGGCGATGTTGAGCAGCGTGATCTCGTCGTGGCTCTTCACTTCGCGCGCATAGAGCATCATCTGCTGGCCGTCACGCACGTCGATGCCCTGCTCCTGCAGCGCGAACAGCATCGGCGGCTCGCAGACATCCACGCCGAGCGGCATTCCCGCCACCCCCTCGCGCTGCAGGATGTCCTTGATCTCCTTCGCCGCGGCCTCGAACAATCCGACCTTGGGACCGATCGCGCCGCGCATTCCGGGGTTGCCCGCGCGGACCTGGTCCTCCTTCAGCCACGGGCAGTTCATCTTGTGGTGCCGCGCCGCGGAGCCGAAGTCCCAGACCCAGGGTTCGCCGGTTCCGGTGAGCAGGGTGTAGCGAATCAGCTTGTCGCGCGCCCACTCGCCGATCACGGTGCTCGAGATGTAGCGGATGTTGTGCTGATCGAAGCACAGCACCGCACCGAGTCCCGACTTGGCAAGGCTCTGGCGCGTGCGCGCGAGGCGGTATCGGTGCAGGCGCCGGAAATCGACGCGTTCCTCGAAGTCCACCTGCGTGATGCCGGGCGCCTGCAGCGGACGATGCCAGCGGTGCGCGGGCTTGAGATCGTCTTCGTCGACCGGGAAAAACCGGGGCTTGGAACTCTTCTTGGCCATGAAAACTCTCCGATTGCGCGGGGGCGCCGGTGCGGCACTTTCCCGGACCGCGATATTATGTCCCAGCCATGATCAGGTTCCGCGGCGCGTTGCTGGAGAAAAGCGGCTTGCCGCGGCCGTACGCACGATCGCGGCCGCTCGAAGTCGCCGAACTCGAACTGCCCGACCCGGCGGCCGGAGAAGTTCTGGTGAAGATCCGCGCCGCGAGCCTGTGCCGTTCGGATCTGTCCGTCGTCACCGGCGCGCGGCCCTGGCCGCTGCCGATGGTGATCGGACACGAAGCGGCGGGACGCGTCGAGCAGGTCGGTTCCGGCGTGGCAAACGTCTCACCGGGCGACGACGTGGTGCTGGTCTATCTCCCCCAGTGCGGTTCGTGCTCGCGCTGCCTCGGCGGACAACCGTGGCTCTGCGCGACCGGCGTCGCGGCGAACCGCAAGGGCGAACTCATTACCGGCGGCACGCGGCTTCGCCACGCTGGGGCGCCGGTGCATCATCACATGGGGCTGGCGGCGTTTGCCGAGTACGCGCTGGTGGCGCAGGAATCCGCGATCCGCGTTCCGCGCGGACTCCCGCCACGGGATTGCTGCGTCTTCGGATGCGCCGTGCTGTGCGGCGCCGGGACTGCGCTGAACACGGCCGCCGTGTCGCATGGCGAAAGCGCGGCGGTCATCGGACTCGGAGCGGTCGGGCTTTCGGCGATCCTCGGTGCCCGGGCCGCGGGTGCATCGCGAATCGCCGCGGTGGACGTGCTCGAATCGAAGTTCCCGCTGGCGCGCGAACTCGGTGCGACCGAAACGGCGTTGCCGGACGCGGCGCCGCGTGCGAGTTTCGATCACGCGATCGAGTGCTCGGGGACCCGCGAGGGATTCGACCTCGCGATGGCGCTCGCACGACGAGGGGGCCAGGTGACGACGCTGGGCCTGCCGGGCCCCGACGCCGCGCACTTGCTCAAGCTCGCGCCGCTCGTCGCCGATGGCCTTTCGGTGCAGGGCAGCTACCTTGGCTCGTGCATCACGCGCCGCGACGTGCCGCGGTTCGTCGATCTGTACCGTCAAGGCCGGTTGCCGGTCGCGCAGCTCGTGTCACACCGCATCCGGCTGGAGGACATCAACGAGGCGCTCGACCGGCTCGCGGATGGGCGGGCGCTGAGGCAGGTGATCGAATTCGCCGACTGAGGGCGCGAAACCGGCCCCCGGGTCTCCTGGGCGAAGTACCCGGTTTACTCTGACCCGGGTTTCCCGACCGCGCAGTCGATCGCGTCTTCGACGCGGTCGAGAAGCACGAAGTGCAGTTTCTCCTTCGCGGTCGCGGGGACGTCCTCGAGGTCCTTTTCGTTGCGCCGCGGCAGCATCACGGTGGTGATCCCGGCGCGCAGCGCCGCGAGCAGTTTTTCTTTCACGCCGCCGATCGGCAGCACCAGGCCGCGCAGCGAGATTTCGCCCGTCATCGCGACGTCAGGACGCACCGGTTTGCCGGTCAGCAGCGACACCAGCGCGAGGAACATCGCCACGCCTGCGCTCGGCCCGTCCTTGGGCGTTGCGCCCGCCGGCACGTGGACGTGGATATCGGTCTTTTCGAGCGCGTCCCCGATATGCGTCTTCGCCAGCGTGAGCGCCGCCTGCGCGGACTCTTTCATGACCTCGCCCAGTTGCCCCGTAAGTATCAGCCTGCCCGAGCCCGGCACCTTGCTCGCCTCGATGAACAGGATGTCCCCGCCCACGGGGGTCCACGCCAGACCGGTGGCCACGCCCGGCACCGCGGTGCGCAGCGCAACCTCGCTCTCGAACCTGCGGGCGCCGAGAATCGAGTGCAGGTCCGAAGCGTCGATCGCAACGCGTTCAGCCTTGCCTTCGGCGATTCGCATCGTCGCCGAGCGCAGCGCCGAGCCGATCTCGCGCTCGAGATTGCGCACCCCGGCCTCGCGCGTGTAGTCGGCGATCAGGGCGCGGATCGCGGCATCGCTCAGCGTCGCCTGCTCGGAGCTCAGGCCATTGGCCTCGAACTGCCGCTTCAGCAGATAGCGCTTGGCGATTTCGAGTTTTTCCTCCTCGGTATAGCCCGGCAGCTGGATGATCTCCATGCGGTCGCGCAACGGCCCGGGAATCGTGTCGAGCACGTTGGCGGTCAGGATGAACATGACGCGCGACAAATCGAAATCCACGCCCAGGTAGTTGTCGCGGAATTTCGAGTTCTGCTCGGGATCGAGCACTTCGAGCAGCGCGGAGGCCGGGTCGCCGTGGAATCCGCCCGCGCCGAGCTTGTCGATTTCGTCGAGCATCAGCAGGCCGGCGCGGCTGCCCGCGCGCTTCACCGCCTGGATGATGTTTCCGGGCAGCGCGCCGATGTAGGTCCGCCGGTGGCCCCGGATCTCGGCCTCGTCGTGGGTTCCCCCGAGCGCGACGCGCTGGAACTTGCGCCCCGTGGCGCGAGCGATCGACTGCCCGAGCGAGGTCTTGCCCACGCCCGGCGGGCCGACGAAACACAGGATCGGGCTCTTGCCCTCGGGGTTGAGCTTGCGCACCGCGAGATGCTCGAGGATGCGCCGCTTCACCTTGTCGAGGCCGTAGTGATCCTCGTCCAGCACGCGGCGCGCGACGGCGATGTCGATCGACTGGTCCGCGTCGGCCTTCCAGGGCAGCTCGGTCAGCCACTCGAGGTAGGTGCGCACCATCGATGCCTCGGCCGAGCTTTCGCCCATGCGCGCGAGGCGCTTGAACTCCTTCATCGCGTGCTTGTGCGTGTCCTCCGGCATTCCGGCGGTCGCGATCGCCTTCTTCAGTTCCTCGAGCTCGGTCGCCGTGTCTTCGGTGTCGCCCAGCTCCTTCTGGATCTGGCGCATCTGCTCGCGCAGCACGTGCTCGCGCTGGCGCTCGTCGAACTCCTTCTTCGTCTTGTCGCCGATCTCCTTGGAAAGCCGCAGCACTTCGACGCGTGCCCCGAGCAGCACGAGCACCTTGTCGAGCCGCCGCTGGAAGTCGAACGCTTCGAGCACTTCCTGCTTGTCTTCGTTCTTCACGTCGAGCAGGTTCGTCACCATGTCGCACAACTGCCCCGGTGACTCGATCGATTGCACCACGCCGGCCAGTTCGTCGGGCGCGTTCGGCAGCAGGTGCACCGCCTCGATCGCCTGGCTCTTGAGCTGCATGAATCGCGCTTCCAGTTCCGGACTGCGCCCGTCGGCCTCCAGCGCCTGCGGTTCGACCACGGCGATTCGCGCCACCAGGAACGGCCAGCCTTCGAGGAATTCGAGCACCCGGAAGCGCTCTTCGCCCTGCACCACGAGGTGGTGCACGCCTTCGCCCGCGGACATCAGGCGAACGATCTGTCCGGCGGTTCCGACCCAGTGCAGATCTTCGGGACCGACGTCGTTCTTCTGCGGGTCGCGCTGCAGCAGGAAACCGATCTTGCGGTTGTTGCGCGCGGCCTCGCGCGCCGCCGCCACGGACGTGTTGCGCCCGATCGTGACGGGTGAAATCACGTGGGGAAAGAGCACCGCGTTGCGCAAGGGAACCACGATCAGCGCATCCGCCGGCACCGGCCGCAGCGCCAATGCCCCGCCGCTTCGCGTGGACTCGCGCCCGATCTCGCGCGCAGCGCCTTCGTTCAAAGCTTCCATGTCATCCCCGGGATTCGCCATGGGTCGTAGATGGCGGCGACGGGCGCAAGAATCAAGGGGGGGGTTAACCCCTTGGTTTCACTGGCATCGTTCGACGCTGGCGGTCAGGACCACATCGCACGCAGGTTCGCGGCGACGTCGACGCGCGGCGCATCGCGCGCCTGGGACTGCGTACCGGGATCGCGCCGCGGCCACGTGACCTCATCCAGGCACGCGAGTACCGCGCGCGTGAGAAAGCGGCTGCGCGCGCCGTAGACGTGCACGTCGCCGCGTTTCGCCTGTTGCGTGACGTAGTACTTGAGCGGCGCCACGAGGTGCAGTTCGGTCTTCGCCCGCGTCATCGCGACATACAGCAATCGCCGCTCTTCCTCGATCAGCTCGGCGCGTCCGGTCGAGAACTCGGAAGGAAAGCTCCCGTCCGCCACGTTCAGCACGTACACCGACTCCCATTCCTGGCCCTTCGCCGAGTGCACCGTGGAAAGAACGAGGTAATCCTCGTCGAGGTGCGGGGCGCCCGCGAGATCGCCCGTCGCGGCCGGCGGGTCGAGCGCAAGTTCGGTGAGATACGCCTCGCGCGAAGCGAAACCCGCCGCGATGCGCTCGAGCTGATGGAGGTCTCCAGCCCTCGCCTGCGGCGAGCCGTAGAGCCGGTCGAGCTCGGGTTCCAGCCATTCGCGAACGCGCTGCACCTGGCCGGGCCAGGGCGTGCGCGGATCCCCGAGCCATGACATCAGTTCGTCGAAGGGCGCCGAATGCGAGCGCAACGACAGAAACGAATGCGCATGGGCCTCGAAGCGCGTGAACACGCGCGCCGCGGTCCCCGGCCCGACGCCCGGCTGAAGCTGTAGCGCGCGGAATGCAGCCACCCGGTTCTTCGGGTTGTCGGCCCAGCGCAGGATCGCAAGCAGGTCCTTGACGTGGCCCGCCTCGAGGAACTTGAGCCCGCCGTACTTGACGAACGGCAGGTTCCGGCGCGCCAGTTCCAGCTCGAGCGCATCCGAATGATGCGCATTGCGAAACAGCACCGCCTGCCGCCGCAGCAGCGTTCCGCCTTCGCGCGCCTCGAGCACGCGCGAGGCGACGTAATCCGCCTGCGCCAGCTCGTCTGCGACCGTGACCAGCTGCGGCCGCGCCCCCGCGCCGCGCGCCGCGCGCAGGTCCTTGCGGTACCGGCGCGCGCCCTCGCCGATCAGCGCGTTCGCGGCATCGAGCACGCACTGGGTCGAACGGTAGTTCTGCTCGAGCGTGACGACCTGCGCGGGCGGCGCGTACTGCGCCGGAAAGCCGAGGATATTCTCCACCGTGGCAGCGCGAAACGAGTAGATCGCCTGCGCGTCGTCCCCGACCACGGTGACGCCGGCGCCGTCGGGTCGCAACCGCCTCAGGATCCCGGCCTGGAGGCAGTTCGTGTCCTGGTATTCGTCGACGAGCACCTGGTCGAAAAGCGCGCCGATCGACTTCGCGAGCGCCTCGTCCTGCATCATCGCCTGCCAGTAAAGGAGCAGGTCGTCGTAATCGAGCACCTGCTGCGCGAGCTTGCGCTCGACGTACGCCCGGAAAAGCCGCGTCAGCTCGCCTTCCCACTCCGCGCACCAGGGAAATTCGGCTGCAAGCGTCACCTCGAGCGTGCCTTGCGTGTTCACGCGGTGCGAGTAGATCGCAAGACAGGTGTCCTTGCGGGGAAACCGCCGCGCGCGCTCATCCGGCTTCGCCAGTCCGAGTTCGTGGCGCAGTACGTCCATCAGGTCGGCGGCGTCGCCGCGGTCGAGCACCGAAAAAGAGGCTTCGAGTCCGACCTGCGCGGCGTGACGGCGGATGAGGCGGTTCGCGATCGAGTGGAAGGTTCCGGCCCAGGGAAGGCGCACCTCGCGCCGCACTTCGGCGACGATGCGGCGCGCCCGCCGGATCATTTCCTCGGCCGCGCGGCGCGTGAACGTCAGCAGCAGGATACGCTCCGGTGCGACGCCTTCGAGCACCAGGTGCGCCACGCGGTGCGCGAGCGTGTTGGTCTTGCCGGTGCCCGCACCCGCGACGATGAGCAGCGGCCCCGAGTGGAATGCGCCGCCGTCATCGCGCGCGCCAAAGCGCGCCGCCTCGCGCTGCCGGTCGTTCAGCCGGGCGAAAGCCTCGAGCGTCTGCATGCGGCCGGACTATAGGCGAGAACTGTATGGATATCCAGTCCCGGCCAGATCGCCCGGTGGTTGGGCGACGTCAGTGTCCCTCGGTCGCGATCGCGCCGAGCAACCGCGGCGTGCCCGTACCGTTCAACTGGAACACCGAGCCGCCACCGGAGGCCGTCCCGCCGCCGGTGAACTCGCCGATGGTGAACTGGTGCGTGACCAGCACGACCGGCGCGCCGTCGGCGGGAAGCGCGGCAAAGAACGCGCGCAGCGCAGCCACGTTTTCTTCTCTCGACTCGGGTCGGTTGTAGAGCGAGTTGAGCGCCGGCAGTTCCTCCACCGGGCCGAGCCCGAGCAGCCGCGCAGTCTCCAGGCAGCGGCACCACTGGCTCGAGTACACCCTGGCGCGCGTAACCCCGGCCTGCTTCATGCGCTTGCCGAGCGCGGCGGCTTGCGCACGCCCGACCGCATCGAGGTTGCGTTGCGTAGAGCAATCGCCGATGCGGAAATTCGGCGGATCTCCGGTTCCCGGGGCGAGCGCATGGCGAAGCATCAGCACGCGACCCGGCTTCGCCAGCGCTCCAGGCGCGAGCGGCTCCGCGGCAAGCGACACGCTTGGCGCATTCGCGAGCAGGGCTGCCGCAATCCACCAGAGGAAACGGGGCACGGCGGCTATTTTCGCGTTACTGCGGCATAGCGCGCCAGCGATCGTTCTCGCGCGACGTGTGGCGATCGTTCCTGCGAACGTCATTTGAGCCGGCGGGGCGCGAAATGCAACAATCGCTTCTCCATGACGCATCAGCAGGTCCTTTCCTTCCGCACCCGCGGCCGCGGCACGCTCGACATCGGCGCCGAGATCGCGCGCGCGGTCGCAGCGAGCGGAGTGCGCTCCGGTCTGTGCAACGTGTTCCTCCGGCACACGAGCGCCTCGCTCCTGCTGTGCGAGAACGCCGATCCAGCGGTGCGCCGCGACCTCGAGACGATCCTCGCGCGCCTTGCGCCCGACGGCGATCCCGCGTACCTGCACCATGCCGAGGGCCCCGACGACATGGCGGCGCACGCGCGTTCGATGCTCACTTCGAATTCCCTCGCCCTGCCGGTGGTCAAAGGCGCGCTCGCCCTCGGCACCTGGCAGGGCGTCTACCTCTGGGAGCACCGGACTTCGCCGCACGTTCGCGAGGTCGTCGTCACGGTCGTGGGAGAATAGAAGAAACGTCTTGCGCGGTTGCAGGACCAACCCGACGAAGCCATCGAGGAGCGAGTACATGTCCAAATCCACCACCGCAAGCGGTCTCGTCATCGAGGATCTTGCCGTAGGCGACGGCGCCGAAGCGACCGCCGGAAGCACGGTCAGCGTGCATTACACCGGCTGGCTGCTCACCGGCGGCCAGAAGGGCCGCAAGTTCGATTCGAGCAAGGACCGCGGCGATCCGTTCGAATTTCCGCTCGCCGGCGGCCACGTCATCAAGGGCTGGGACGAGGGCGTGCAGGGCATGAAAATCGGCGGGCGCCGCGAATTGACTGTCCCTCCGGATCTCGGCTACGGCGCGCGCGGCGCGGGTGGCGTCATCCCGCCGAACGCAACGCTCGTATTCGAAGTCGAACTGCTCGGCGTCGGCTGAACGCCGGTCCATGAGCGTCGCCGCCGATCCGCTGCGGTCGATCTCGAGCGCGCGCCTGCGGGGGATGCGCCGCGGCATCGAGAAGGAGTCGCTTCGCGTTCAGCCCGACGGCAAGCTCGCCGCCACGACGCACCCTTCCGCGCTCGGCGCCGCGCTCACCCACGCGCACATCACGACGGATTTCAGCGAGGCGCAGCTCGAGCTGATCACCGATCCGCATCCGAGCCCCGAGGACTGCCTCGAGGAACTGATCCAAATCCACCGGGTCGTCTACGAGGCCATCGGCGACGAACTGCTGTGGTGCGCGAGCATGCCCTGCGGGCTTCCCGCAGACGACCGCATTCCGCTCGGGCGCTACGGCAGCTCCAACATCGGGCGCGCCAAGACCGTGTACCGCAACGGCCTCGCCTACCGCTACGGCAGGCGCATGCAGCTGATCAGCGGCATCCACTACAACTGGTCGCTCCCGGGGCTGGGCGAGGACGATTACTTCGCGCTGATCCGCAACTTCCGCCGCCACGCCTGGTTCCTGTTCTACGTTTTCGGTGCCTCGCCCGCCGTGTGCACCTCGTTCGTCGAGTCCAGCGACCACCAGTTGCAGACCTTGAAGGACGGCACGCTGTATCTGCCCCACGCCACCACGCTGCGCATGGGGCGACTCGGCTACCAGAGTGCCGCGCAGGACTCGATCATCGCGAGTTGCAACAGCCTCGAGGCCTACGGCGCGGCGCTGGAAAGGGCGATGCTGCAGCCGTATCCGCCGTACGAGGATCTCGGCATCCAGGGCACCGAGGGCGACGGCAAGGGCTACCTCGTCGACGGTTACCGGCAACTCGCAAGCTCGCTGATCCAGATCGAAAACGAGTTCTACGGCAAGATCCGGCCCAAATGCCGCATCCACACGGGCGAGCGCCCGCTGCACGCGCTCAAGGAGCGCGGCGTCGAATACGTCGAGGTCCGGCTGATGGATCTCGATCCGTTCGAGCCGGCGGGCATCTGCGCCGGGACGATGCGCCTGCTCGACGTGTTCCTGCTGCATTGCCTGCTCAGCGCGAGCCCGCCCGATACGCCCGAGGAACTCATCACCATCGCGCGCAACCAGGAGCGTGTCGCTGCGCGCGGCCGTGAGCCCGGACTCGAACTGAAGCGCGGCGCGGAAAGCATTGCCCTCATCGACTGGGCGCATGAACTGGCTGCGCAATGCGCGCCGATCGCCGCCGCGCTCGATGGGGAGTTCGGAGGCTCCGCCTACCGCGACGCGCACGCCGCAGCCGCAGCGAGGGTCGCCGATCCGGCAAACACGCCCTCGGCGCGCGTCCTCGCCGCAATGGGCGCAGAGCATGGTCATTCCTACACCCGCTTCGCGCTCGCGCAATCGCACCGCCACGCCGCCGCGCTGCGCGCGACGCCGCTGCCCGATGCGGTCGCGAAAAAGTACGCCGCGCTCGCCGCCGAGTCGCACGCGAAGCAGCGCGCGATGGAGGCGGCCGATACGCTTTCGTTCGAGGAGTGGCGGCGGCGTTACCTCTCGCCGGAGATGCTGAAGGTCTAGTGTGCCGAGTCCGAACTCCGTGATGCTTTTCTCCGACCTCGGGACTCCGGCCGTTGTCGCCGAAGTCCCGGGACACGGCAACCACGGCGGTGCGCGGTGGGCCGTGTCCGTGCCCGGGGGCCGCTTCGGTGTCTCGTGATTCCCCGCAACGGCGAGCAGCGCGGGGAATCACGAGATCGGACGATATCGCGGACTATTCGTATGCGAACTCGTGACTCAGGACACTAGCGGGGCGCCCAGCGCAGCGGCGCCAGGTCGCCCCTGAGATACAGCGGGTGCGCGGGTTCCCCGGACGCGTTGACCCGCAGCGCGTACGGCGTCACCCGAGCGCGTCCGAGGAGCGCCGCGATTTCGGCCGATCGTCCGCGGTGCGCCGCGTGATTCCCCCACGCACAGACGACGAGCGCCGCCTCGCGCGCCGCTCGCTCGATGGCGATGTCGTTTCCCGGCCCGACCGGGTCGGCGGCTGCCTTCATCGCCCCGGGGTCGGTGGCGCGCCACGCGAAGACGTTCGTGACGACGAGGCCGCCGTAACCCCAGCGCTCGGCGTAGCCGCGCGCGCGGGCGCAGGTCGGATCGAGCTGCCGCTCGTCCGCGGTGCTCGGATTGAGCATGAGAAAATTGGCCACGGGGCGCGAGGCGTCCCAGCGGCGCCAAAGCGCATAGCGCCAGCGCTCGCAGCACGAGAACGTGGCGCCCGATGCGGCCGAGCCGCGGCGGATCGTGGTCATCCCCGCAAGGCGTATCGCATCGGCCGCGACTCGCTATATAGTCACGCCCGCGGGCCGCGAAACGGACCCGCGGATCTTCTTCGAGGAGAGGTCATGGAGCTCTGGCTTTTCGATTGCAACGCCCCTGAAGCCGACATCGAGGCCGGTTGCCGCGCCGCCGCCGCGCTCATCGAGAAGCGCGGATTCAGCATCGAGCAGGCCTACGGCGCCGTGATGAAACGCAGCAACCGCGAGCGCTTCGAGCGCCGCGCCGCGCAGGCCTGGGACAATGCCGAGGACGCGGCGCTGCGCGTCACCTACCACGGCGAGGAACCACCCGACGAACCGGTGCTCGGCCCGAAGGACCCGGATTAGCGGCGAGCGCCTCCGCCACGATTCAGTTCTTCTTGCCCTTCAGCGATTCGGCGTAAAGCGCCGGCGTCACGCGCCCGCGCGCCAGCACTTCGCGCACGTGCTTCACGTCCTGGCGGCCGAGCGTGCCGCTGCCGTGGTGCGGACGGTGCAGCGTGTCCTCGTAGCCATTGAGCTTGACGCGGACGCGAGCACCCGAAAGGTTTTCGACCGCGGCACCCAGGTGCACCAGCAGCGACTCGATCTCGCGCCAGTGGATGTTGTTGCTCGGCGGGTCGCGGAAGATGGTTTCCAGCAGGCGTTCGTGCTTGTGGCTCATGGTCGCGGCTCGTGCGGTGGTTTGGCGCCGCACATTATGCCCCGCGCCGCGGGCCGGCCGCTTCCCGCGATGCGCGTACAATGCGCGCCCTTCCTCCCGTGAAAGCCGCCGCCATGACGCCTTCCGATTTCATTCCCAGCGCGCCTGGTCTGACGATTCAGCCCGTACTCGCCTGCCGCGACCAGGGCTGCGGCGGCGGCATCCTGCCCGGGGCAACGCTGGTGTTCGAAATCGAGCTGCTCGAGGTTTCCTAGCACGGCATCACGCCAAGGGTTTTTGCGGCGAACTGCGCCCATGCCGCTCATCGCACTTGCCGAAGCGGAACTCGCCCACGGCGATCTGCCGCTCCTGGATCGCGCGTCGTTCGCGATGGAACCCGGCGAGCGCATCGGTCTGATCGGCCGCAACGGCACCGGCAAGTCGAATCTGCTCGGCGTCATCGCCGGCAGCGTGGCGCTCGATGCAGGCGAACTGAAGAAGCGCGATGGGCTCGCGATCGCATTCGTCCCGCAGGAACCGCAGCTCGCTCCCGCCGCCTCGGTGAAGGAAAGCCTGCTCGCGATTGCGCCTGAGCTTCCCGAGTACCGGCTCGAAGCCTCGCTCGATCGCTTCGGCCTCGCTCCGGGTCTCGATCCGGCCGCGGCGTCCGGCGGCGAACGCAAGCGCGCCGCGCTCGCGCTTGCCTTCGCGCAGGAGCCCGGGTTGCTGCTGCTGGATGAGCCGACCAACCATCTGGACGTCGACGGCATCGTAGCGCTCGAGAACCTGCTCCTCAGATCGGCTGCGGCCATCGTCGTCACCCACGACCGCGCGTTTCTCGACCGCGTGGCGACGCGCATCATCGAACTCGACCGCGGGATGCTGCGCTCCTACGCGGGCAACTTCACGCGCTACGAGACGCTCAAGGCGGGAGAACTCGCCGCCGAGGCGATCACGCGCCGCAAGTTCGACAGGTTCTGGTCGCAGGAGGAAGCCTGGATCCGCAAGGGCGTCGAGGCGCGCCGCACCCGCAACGAAGGGCGCGTGCGCCGGCTCCAACATCTGCGCGAGGAGCGCGCTGCGCGCCGCGATCGCCTCGGCCGCGTCAAACTCTCGCCTGGCGCGGGGCAGCGCTCGGGGAAACTCGTTGCCGAATTGCAGGGCGTGAGCCGGTCCTATGGCGGAACGCCGATTGTGAAGGATCTCGACCTCATCGTGTCCCGCGGCGACCGCCTCGGCCTCATCGGACCCAACGGCGCAGGGAAAACGACGCTGTTGAAGATCATTCTCGGTGCGCTCGCCCCGGATTCGGGCAGCGTGCGCCTGGGCGCGAACGTCCGCCCCGCGTACTTCGACCAGATGCGCGCCGCGCTCGACCCGGAGAAAACGGTCGCCGAGACCATCAGCCCCGGTTCGGATTTCGTCGAACTGGCAGGCGGCCGCAAGCACGTCATGAGCTACCTGGCCGACTTCCTCTTCCCGCCGCGCAGGGCGACTTCGCTCGTCCGGATGCTCTCGGGCGGCGAGAGGAACCGCCTGCTCCTGGCGCGGCTGTTCGCGCGTCCCGCGAACGTGCTGGTGCTCGACGAGCCGACCAACGACCTCGACATCGAATCGCTCGAATTGCTCGAGGCGGCGCTGCAGGACTACCAGGGCACGCTGCTGCTCGTCTCGCACGACCGCGCGTTCCTCGACAACGTCGTCACGCAGACGCTCGCCGCCGAGGGCGCGGGCGTGTGGAAGGAGTACGCGGGCGGGTATTCGGATTGGCTGCGGCAGCGTCCAGCGGATCGAGCCGCGGAACGGCCCGCGGAAAGATCATTCGTGGCCCTGCGTGACAGGCCGCGCGCCAAGCTCACGTACAAGGAGACGCGCGAACTGGAATCGTTGCCGCGCGAGATCGAAGCGCTCGAGGCCGAGCAGGCCTCGCTCGCCGCGAAACTGCACGATCCCCAATACTTTCGCCAGGCGGGCGAGGCGCTGCGGGCGGATCAGGATCGCAGCCGCGAACTCGAGGCGCTGCTGCTTGCGAAGCTCGAGCGCTGGGAGGCGCTCGAGGCGAAAGCGAAGGCGGCCGCGCCCTAGCGCGCGGCGCGCCCCACCGTCAGGCTTTTCCGACCTGAGTCAGGAAACGGTCGAGCTGGTCGGCGAAGCGTTTGCGGTCGGCCTGATCGAGCGGCGCCGTACCTTCGGTCTGCACGCCGGTCTCGCGGAGTTTGGCCAGCAAATCGCGCATGGCCAGGTGCTCGCGCACGTTTTCCGCCGTGTAACGCTCGCCGCGCGGATCGATCGCGTGGCCGCCGCGAGCCACGACTGCCGCCGCGAGCGGCACATCGGCGGTGATCACGAGGTCCCCGGGTGCGAGGCGCTGCGCGATCTCGTCGTCGGCGACGTCGAAACCGCGCTCGACCTGCAGCGCGCGGATGAACGGCGAGCGCGGCACGTTGAGCGGCTTGTTCGCGACCAGCGTGAGCGGAATCTGCGAGCGCACTGCGGCGCGATACAGGATTTCCTTGATCGCGACCGGGCAGGCGTCGGCGTCGACCCAGATGTGCACGGCGCGCCGCCTAGGGATTCAGCCGCCACAGCGCGGCGTTGAGCAGCGTGGCGAAGCCGACCCAGGCCGCGTAAGGCACAAGGAGCACCCCCGCGAGGCGATCGATGCGCCAGAAGCAGACGAGCGTCGCGAGGATCGCCGCGAGCAGCAGCACGATTTCGATGAGTGCGGCGCCGATCATGCGGGCGCCGAAGAAGAGAAACGACCAGCCGAGGTTGAGCGCGAGTTGCACGGCCCATGCGCCGAGCGCGGCCCGCGCGCCCGCGGGTCCCTGCGTGCGCCACACCCGCCACGCGGCCACCGCCATCATCAGGTAGAGCGCGGTCCACACCGGGCCGAAGATCCAGTCGGGCGGATTGAACGCGGGCTTCGCCAACCCCGCGTACCACGTGCCCACGCTCGATGCGGTCACGGCGCCGCCGATCGCGGCCACCGCGAGGCAGAGCGCGATGAAGCCGAACAGCGTGACGAAATCGCGCGCCTGCAGAGGACTGTGGGGGCTGTCCATGCAATCGATTGTAGTGCGCATGCCTCTGCTCACCGATGGACAACGATTGCGCCGCCGCGCCACAAAAAACGAGGCCGCCCGCAGGGGGAAGGGGAATGGGTAAACGGCTCAACAGCGCCCCCATTCTGCAATCCCGGCAATGCCCCGTCTGTAGACTGATCGCCTACAGGCGAAACGAGGCGGCAATCTGCCGGCCATGAGCGAACCATCCACGCCCTGCATCTTCTGCAATCCCGATCGCGAGATCCTCGCGGCCAACGCAGCTGCGATCGCCGTGTTCGACAGCTTTCCGGTCGCGCCGGGCCATGCGCTCGTGCTGCCGCGCCGGCACGCCGTGACCATCTGGGACCTCGAGGAAGCCGAGTACGAGCAGTGCTTTCGCCTCGTGCGCGAATTGAAGGTGTTGCTCGAAACGCGCTTCTCGCCGGACGGCTTCAACGTGGGGGTGAATTGCGGCGAAGCGGCGGGCCAGTCGGTCTGGCACGCCCACATTCACGTGATTCCCCGCTATGCGGGCGACACGCCGAACCCGCGCGGCGGCGTGCGCCACGTCATTCCGCTGAAGGGCAACTACTGAGCGGCGGCGGCAATCTCAGAGCGGAATCTTGGGTCCCGGCTCTCGCCCGGGTTTCTTCGTCTGCTTGATGCTGCCGCCCTCATCCTCCCACTCCTGCTCGGCCTCGGCCTGCACGGCTGGAGGAGTCGGATCCTGTGCGGGATCGGCCGCCGGCGCGCCGGCAAACATCGAGCGCCAGGCGCGCAGCCATTCGGCGTAGATCCCCGTAAACGGCGTGCGGGAAGGTTCCATGTTGCAATGGTGCGACCGCGCGCCGCACCCGTCTGTGCGGCAGCGCACGGGCGGGCTTCGGTATTCGAGCGGCGGGCGCGGCCTACCCCGCCGCTTCGACGATCCTGAAGTCGCGCTCCGCGGCGTCGCCGCCCAGCAGCGCGACGGCGGCCTGGTAGCCGGGGCTGTCGTGCGCCGCGATCGCCTTCTCCAGGCTGTCGAACTCGACCACCACCGTGCGCAGCAGCTGTCCCGCCTCGTAGGCCTTCGCCGCGTTGCCGCGCGCGACGAACCGGCCGCCCGCGGCGAGCACCGCCGGCGCCGCGACCTTCGCATAGGCGGCGAGCGCGTCAGAGTTCTTGATCGAGCGTTAGCTGACGACCCAGTATGCTTTTGCCATCTTCGACTCCTCTTCGTGGCTATGGAACCATGAGAATCTGCTTATAACCTGATCGATGCGGCACGGCCTGAGCCGCGAGAGCGTGCGTTGCCGGCTCTCCAGCATCAAAGCGGGGACCCGCGCGGCTTCAGGCCGCTTTCTTCACCACCAGCCGCACGTTCATACCCGCGTTGCTGGCGATGTTGACCAGGGCGTCGAGGCTGAACTGGTGAAGCTTGCCCTTGAGCAGTGCATTGAGGCGTGGTTGCGTCAGGCCGAGCGCCTTAGCCCCGGCCGCCTGCGTCATCCCGCTGTCGCGGAAATGACGGCTGATCCTGTACATCAGCTCCGACCGAAGCCGCAGGTTCTCCGCCTCGGGCTTGCTGAAACCCAGGTCGAGGAAAACGTTCCCGCTGCTGCGCACGAATTTCAGTTTTTCCTTCATCGTTCCCGCCTTGCCTGCACCAGGTACCTGAACCGCCGCCGTGCCACCTCAATGTCGGCACGCGGCGTCCGTTGCGACTTCTTCTGAAACGCGTGCAGCACGTACACCGCGTCGGAGAACTTCGCCGCATAGATCACGCGGAATGCGCCGCCGACGCGCACCCGGATCTCGTTCACCCCCCAGCCCGATCGACGGCATCGGCTTCCAATCGGCCGGCGCGTCGCCGCGCTGGACGTTGCAGTAGTTCCAGAGCTTCTGGACGAGGGTCGCGCTGTTCACGTTGTTCGAAGTTACCGGTCTTTGGTTCGGAGTTCCAGGCGGGCCTGCGAAGCCGCGACCGCCTCGCGCAGCTTGCGTTGCAGCACGTCCTTGGGCGGAAGCACGGTCAAGTACTCGGCCACGTGGATTCCGGTCCTGTCGAGCTCCAGCAGTTCGATGCGCCCACGGTCCTTGCCGGTGCACAGAATGATCCCGATCGGGGCCTCCTCTCCGGCCATGCGCTCGTGCTTGTCCAGCCAGCGCAGGTAAAGCTCCATCTGACCCTTATGCTCGGGGCGAAAGCGGTCGAGCTTGAGTTCCACCACCACCAGCCGTCGCAGCTCGCGCTGGTAGAAGAGAAGGTCGATGTAGAAGTCTTCGTCGTCGACCGTAATGCGCTTTTGCCGCGCCAGAAACGCGAAACCGCTGCCCAGTTCCAGGATGAAGCGCTCCATCTCGCGCAAGATGGCTGCTTCGAGGTCCCTTTCCTGATAGGTGTCCTTCAGGCCCAGGAAGTCGAGCAGGTAGGGGTCGCGCAGCACCAGGTCGGTGGACAGGCGGTCTTCGTCGCGCAGCTCCGCCAGTTCGCTCCGCGCCAGTTCGGCCGGCTTGCGCGACAGCGCCGTGCGCTCGTAGAGCATGCCGCCGATCTTTTCACGCAGTGTACGCACGCTCCAGCGCTGGGCGCGGCACATCTCGGCGTAGAACTCGCGCTGCAGCGGCTCCTTCAGCGGCAGCAAGGCGAGGAAGTGCGTCCAGCTCAATTCTCGTATCAGCGATACGACAATCTGCTCGTCCGGAAAAACCTCGGCAAACTGGATCATGCGGCGCAGGTTCTTCTCGCCAAAGCTCGCGCCGTAGTCGGCGCTCAATTGTCGCGACAGCGATACGACAATCTGCCCGCCGTAAGCGGCGCGCGCACCATAGAGCACATCGGCGCAGATACGCCGGCCGATGCGCCAGTACAGTAGCGTCAACGTCGCGTTGGTCGTGGTGGCCACGTGGGACCGCGCGTCAGCGACAAGGTGGCGAATGTCGTCGATCAGCACGTTCGCGGCCGCATCGGACCTGGCTTGCCTGTTTCTGGAAAGCGTCCGCGGCGCCATCGCTTCAGTCCTCAAGGGCGCAACGCACCGGCGCGCCGGGCATGCGCTCCCCGGGCCGGGGAGCGATGGCGGCCACGACCCCCTGGATCGGCGGGCGCGAGCGCTCGTCGACCATCTTGAGAAGCGGCAGATAGGCGAGCTGCTCGACGTAGTCGCCATAGCTCATGCCGTCGTCGCGCAGGACGCTGCAGCAGTTCCCGAGCTTCTGGACGAGTGTGGAGGTGTTCATATCCCGCTATGATTGCATCATGGTGAAGAAGTCGCTCATCGAGACGAACCCCTATCTCCGCGACCCGGTGCAGCGGCGCAAGGCGTTGCTCAGGAGCGTCGCCAGCTCGACAGCGATCGAGACCGGCGGCAAAGTGGAAACAGTCATGCGAATGTTGAGCAATGCGCGTAAGCGACGGCGCGCTAAGGCGCGGCGAGCCTAGAGGTTCACGCCTCGCGCCACGGACTTTGCGACATGAAGTCGCGCAGCTTGCCAAAGTGCTCAAACTTCAGGTCGAGGTAACGCGCCGCATCCACCGACGTGATCCGATTCGCATCGAGCGCCTCAAGCACGAGCTGCACGTAGGTTCGGCCGCTGCGATTGATCGCCTTTTCGGGCGGAGTCGCGAGCCGTGCGACGCGATACCGCCGGGCGAGACTGCGCATCTCGTCGAGGCTCCATTCGGCTTCGGCGCGCCGCCCGCTCAGCGCCTCTCTCAGCGCCTGCTCGCGGCCGAGGGCATTGCTCGCCGCGATTTCGGCAAACTGTTGATTTCCACGCAAATCTGACCCGGGGTTTTCATCGGAAACTGACCCGGTTTTTCGGTTCGCAGTATAGCTATGTGGATAGTTCTTCGGTGTCCTCCGGTTTCTGGGTTTGAGGTTTTCGGGTTCGAACAGCTCGGCCAGGCGCGAGCAGGCGGTCGATCTCTGTCCTGGCCTGCTGTTCCGGTGTACTCACCACGCTCCTTCGAGGTTCCGACGATACCGAGCCGAAGGTATCGCCGCAATCATCCATTGGTCTGCCGCCGTTGCTCACACAAGACTCTACGCATACACTATGCGCATCTTCCTGCACACGTAAATTCCATGCCCACCACCACCGCCCGCCGCCGCAGGAAAGCGACCAACCTAAGCGTCGACGAAGGCCTGCTCGTTCAGGCGCGCCGGCTCAAACTGAACCTGTCGCGGGTGTTCGAGACGGGGCTGGCCGAAGCGATCCGGCGCGAGGAACGCGCCGAATGGCTGAAGAAGAACCGCGCCGCGCTCCAGGCCTACAACGATCATGTGGAGAAGCACGGCGTGTTCAGCGAAGGCCTGCGCTCCTTCTGATGGCCCAGTTCGACGTCTACCGCAACGCCAATGCCGCGACGCGGGCGCGCATTCCGTACCTGCTCGACGTCCAGTCGGACCTGCTCGATACGCTCGCGACGCGCGTCGTGGTGCCGCTGTGCAAGCCGGACGTGCTCGCCGGCAAGCCCGCGGAGCGGCTCAGTCCCGAATTCGAGATCGAGGGGCGGGCAGTCCTGATGCTCACCCCCGAGCTCGCAGGCATTCCGCGCAAGGCGCTCGGCGAGCGGGTCGGGAACCTCGCGCGGGAGCGCACGGTAATCATCGGAGCGCTCGATCTCGTCTTCACCGGCATCTGAATCGGAGCGCGTCCGCTCCGACAGTCAGACAGGTGCGGTTGCTATAGTGGCCGCATTCCGAACCTGAGGAGATCGCCTTGAGCACTGTCCCCAACCACGCCCTGCGCACGCTGCGCGAGGGCAAGCTCGCCATCGGCCTGGGACTGCGGCAGGCGCGCACCGCGGACATCGCGCAGATCGCGAAGACCGCGGGCTTCGATTGGCTGTTCATCGACTGCGAGCACGGTGCGCTCGGCACCGACACCGCGGCGCAGATCGCCTCGGCGTCGCTCGCGGTGGGCGTGACGCCCATCGTGCGCGTTCCCGGCAAGGAGCACTGGCTCGCCTCGCGGATGCTCGACAACGGCGCTCAAGGGATCGTGGTGCCGCACGTGGACAGCGCGGAGGAAGCAAAGCACGTCGCGGACGCCTGCCGATTCCCGCCGCTCGGCCACCGCTCGATGGGCGGTGGGCTGCAGCAGACCGGCTTCGCGACGATGCCGGTGGGCGAGGCGGCGCGGATTGTGAACGGGGAGACACTCGTCGTGGTGATGATCGAATCGCCCCAAGGCGTGGAGAACTGCGATGCGATCGCGGCGGTGCCGGGCATCGACGCGCTTCTCATCGGCACCAACGACCTCTCGTTCGAACTCGGCATTCCGGGCGAGTTCGACGACCCGCGCATCGCGGACGCCTACGGCAAGGTCATCGCGTCGTGCCGCAAGCACGGCAAATTTGCCGGCATGGGCGGGATGTACACGCCGGAACTGCTGGCACGCCATATCGCGATGGGCGTGCAACTCGTACTCGCGGGCTCGGATTTTTCGCTCCTCATGCAGGCCGGCACCGCGCGCGCGAGCCTCGTACGCGGGTTCGAGAAGAAATCCTGAGCGGGATTCGAGAAAACGCTCGCTTTTAGGCCAGAACTTGCGTAGAGTGCGCCCCTCGCTGCATTGCAGCAACCGCCTGATTCACCGAATCAGCGCGGATTTTTGATCCGCCCGCCCTCTCGCAGTCCCGGTCGAAAGTTTTCTTTCGGTTTGGCCAAGCGGTTTTCAGGTTGGCGCTACCAGGGAAAACTCATGAGCTTTTCGACGCTCGGACTCGATTCGTCCTTACTCGCAACCCTCGCGACGCTTGGCTACGCCGAGCCCACCCCGGTGCAGCGCGACGCGATTCCCGCGGTGCTCGCGGGCGGCGACCTGCTCGTTTCCTCGCAGACCGGAAGCGGCAAGACCGCCGCGTTCCTGCTGCCCGCGCTCATGCGCCTGCTTGCGCCGGCCGCAACGCCGGGCATGGGGCCGCGCATCCTGGTGCTCGCGCCGACGCGCGAACTCGCGCTGCAGGTGCAGAAGGCCTCGCATTCCTACGGCGGCGGGCAGCGCCTTCGCACCGCGTGTGTCGTGGGCGGCATGCCCTATGGCCCGCAACTGAAGCAGCTTGGCAGGGCCGTCGATCTCATCGTCGCGACCCCCGGCCGCCTGAAGGACCACATGGACCGCGGCAGGGTCGATCTCGCGCGCGTCGAACTGCTGGTCCTGGATGAGGCCGACCGGATGCTCGACATGGGGTTCCAGGAGGCGATCGACGCCATCGTCGCGCGAATTCCGCCGCACCGGCAGACCCTGCTGTTCTCGGCAACGCTCGACGGCGTGGTGGGGCGACTCGCCGAGCGCGTGACGCGCAACGCCAAGCGCGTCGCGCTCGCCAACGCGGCGCAAAAGAAACTCGACATCACGCAGCACGCGCTTTTCGCCGACAACGAATTGCACAAGGGGCGGCTGCTCGACACGCTCCTGCGCGACACCGACATCGACCAGGCGCTCGTCTTCACCGGCACCAAGCGTGCCGCGGAGGCACTTTCGATTTCGCTCACCGGGCAGGGCTTCGTCGCGGGGGCATTGCACGGCGACATGCACCAGAGCGCCCGCTCGAGGACGCTGCAAAGGCTCCGCGAAGGCCGCATGCGGGTGCTGGTCGCGACCGATGTCGCCGCGCGCGGCATCGACGTGCCGGGAATCAACCTGGTCGTGAACTACGACGCGCCGCGCGGTGCCGAAGACTACGTTCACCGCATCGGCCGCACCGGCCGCGCGGGCCGCGCGGGCGTCGCGGTGACGTTCCTCAACCGCGGCGAGCGCCACCTGGTTCGCTCGATCGAGCGTTTTACCGGCAACGTGCTCCAGGTGATGGTGATTCCCGGGCTCGAGCCTGCCGAACGCTCGCGCCCCTCGGGCGAACGTCCGGGGGCGGGGAGGCCGCCGTCCTCCGGCAAGCGCCCCTGGAACCGCCCGACGGACCATTCGCGGCGTCCACAGCAGGCCTGATCGCGCGCGCTGCGGCTACGCCTGCCACACGCCGTAACCCTGCTCGCGGAGCGAAATCGCGAGATCGACTTCCATCTCCCGGGCGGCCTGGTAGGGCATCGGGTTGGCGTAGGCGTATAGCTCGGGAAGCAGGCGCAGCCCGTAGCGCTCTACGAACCGGTTCGACTTCACGCCCTGCTTGTGCTTCGCGAATCGTCTTTCCGGCGCGAGCCCGGTCATGCCGACGTACACGCAGGGCTTGGTCGGGTCCTGGTTCGGGTTGGCCCTGCGAAATCTCGCTTCGTACACCACCGCCTTGTCCAGCTCGACGACGTAGACGTTGTGGTGTGGCTTCCGCGGGTTCAAGCGAAAACGGGGTCTGACCCCCTTTTCAGAGCACCAGCGGCCGGTCGGGCAGTTCGTCGCGGTCGTCCTCGGGCGGCGGGGCAATGTACTTGTCCAGCAGCACCGTGACACCCGCGATTCCGGCGCGCGCACCGTCTTCGTAGCGGCCGGCGCGAAACTCTTCGACGATCTGCGCGCACACCGCGTCCCACTCGACCTGCTGCACCTTCGTGTTGATTCCGCGATCGGCGACGATCTCGATCTTGCGGTCGATGAACTGCACGTAGATCAGCACGCCGGTGTTTTGCTCGGTATCCCAGACGCGCAGCCGGGAAAAAAGTTCGATCGCGCGATCGCGCGAACTCTGCCCGCGAAGCAATGCATCGAGCGGCATTCCGCCTTCGACGACGACGCGCAGCTCGACGTCGTGCGCGCGCTCGAGGCTGCGCACGGCTGCGGTGACGAGGTCGCCGAGCCTCACCGGAAACGCGCGCCGCACGGCCCAATCCGGAACCGCTAGGTGCTTCAGGATTCGGACGAGGTTCGCCGCCATCTCACCAGCTCCCTGAGGCGCCGCCGCCGCTGAACCCGCCGCCCCCGCCGCTGAATCCGCCGCCGCCCCCGCCTCCGCCCGAGGACCAGCTGCCGCCGCCCGAGCCCCAACCGCCGACCGAGCGTCGCCCCCCGGTGGACGCGTTCGCAAAGAGCGAGACGACGAAGGCGATGATTCCACCCAGAAACGCCAGCACGAGCACGCTTGCCAGCAACCAGATGAGGACGCCCGCGGCGCCGCCGATGACCGCAGCAGCGCCGAAGCGCCCGAGAATCGCCCGCAACAAACCGTGCAGAACCGCCAGCGCAATGAGCGCGAAGACGAACAGGTCGAACCAGTCGCGCTCGCCGCTCCCGCCCTGCCAGGTTTCCGCCGGCGCGGGCAGCGGCTCGCCCTCTGCGAGCGCGAGAATGCGGTCGACGCCCGCGGCGATCCCCGCGTTGAAGTCGCCGTCGCGAAAGCGCGGCGCGATGTACTCGGCGACGATCCGCTTCGCGATCGCGTCCGGGATCACGCCCTCCAATCCGCGACCGACCTCGATTCGCATCTTGCGGTCGTTCTTTCCGACGAGCAGCAGCACGCCGTCGTCCACGCCTTTGCGTCCGAGCTTCCACTGATCGACCACGCGGATCGCGTACTGCTCGATCGTCTCGGGCTGCGTGCTCGGGACGATGAGCACCGCGACCTGGCTGCCCTTTTTGGCTTCGAACGCGGCGAGCTTCGTTTCGAGCTCGGCGCGCTGCGCGGGGTCGAGCGTCGCCGTCTGGTCGGTGACGCGCGCGGTGAGCGGCGGAACCGCGACCTCGCCCGCAGCGAGCGCGGGCAGCAGCGCCGCCGCCAGGGCAACCGCGAATCTACTTGCCGAAGTCAACCTTGGGCGGCTGCGAAATGGCTTTCTCGTTCTCGACCGTGAACTGCGGCTTGTCCTTGAAGCCGAACACCATCGCGGTGAGATTCGAGGGGAAGGAGCGGACGGTGACGTTGTACTCGCGCACCGCCTGGATGTAGCGGTTGCGCGCCACCGTGATTCGGTTCTCGGTGCCTTCGAGCTGCGCCTGCAGGTCGCGGAAGTTGGCATCCGATTTGAGATCCGGATATTTCTCGACCACCACCAGCAGCCTGGACAGCGCGCCAGACAGCTCGCCCTGCGCTGCAGCGAAGCGCTGGAACGCCTGCGGATCGTTGACCAGCTCCGGGCTCGCCTGGATCGAACCGACCTTGGCGCGTGCGTTGGTCACGCCGAGGAGCACCGCCTGCTCCTGAGCGGCGAAACCTTTGACGGTCGCGACCAGGTTCGGAATCAGGTCGCTGCGGCGCTGGTACTGGTTGAGCACCTCGGACCACGACGCCTTGATCTGCTCGTCGGTGGATTGCAGGGTGTTGTAGCCGCAGCCCGAAAGCGCGAGCGTCGCGGCGAGGGCAAGTACTGCGAGTAGGCGGTGAATCATCGATCCTCCGGTAGCTTCCCGCCAGATGGCGGCGGACGCTGCCAATTCAAGGGCCGCAGGGATCCGCAGTATGCCTCAAGGTCCCGGACGCAGGCGCGGATCCGGTCGCTTCTGATCAGGATCAATCGGCGCGACAATCGCGCGTCGGACAATCGGCATCGTCGACGCGGGGGGCAACTCATGAAGCAGGTCCAGGCGTTTTTCGGTCGGGCGGCGGGCCCGGGTTTCGCGGCGAGAATCGCGGCGTTCGCGCTTGCGGCGCTGCTCGCACCGGCGCTGGCGCTCGCGCAGGCGGGCGGCGCGGCGAAGGCCAATCCGCGCCTCGCCAGTCTCGGGATCGAACTCTGGCCCGAGTACGACCGCGCCGGAGCCACCCTCGTGATCCTGAAAGCGGAGATCGCGCAAGAGGTGAAACTGCCGGCGACCGTCTCGCTTCGCATCCCGGCGAGCGCCGGCGGTCCGAGCGCGGTCGCGTTCTCCAGGACTCCGAGCGGCGGGCTGATGAATCTGCAGTTCGAGCAGCAGCTGGCGGCGGACGCAATCACCCTGCGGTTCGAAATACCGGAGCGTTTCTTCCACATCGAGTTGTACCAGCCGTTTCCGACCGTGCTTCCGGCGCGCAGCTTTACCTACACCTGGCCGGGCGACCTCGCCGCGGATCGCGTCGTGCTCGTCGTCCAGGAGCCCGCCGCGTCCACCGGCCTCGAGGTGCAGCCGAAACTCGAGCGCAGCGCCACGGGCGAAGACGGCTTGCGCTACGTCTCGGCCGAACTCACTGCCCAGCCGGCGGGCAGGGCGCTGCCGATCACGGCCCGCTACACCAAGGCGGACCTGCGCACGTCCGTCGACATCATGAAGCCGAAATCGGCGGCAGGCGCGGCCGCCGCCGCACCGGCGCCGGGCGCGCCGGCGAGCGCCGGACTACCGTTCCCCGTATCGGTGATCGCGCTGCTCGTGGTCGCGTTGCTCGCGATCGGCGGGGCGCTCCTGTTTTTCGCGCTGAAGCGCCAACCGAAAGCGCCGACCGCACTGCCTCACGGCGCCTGCACGCGCTGCGGCGCACCGCGCCGCTCGGCCGACCGCTACTGCGGCAAGTGCGGCGCCAAGCTCGCCTGAGTTCCCGGCGGCGGGGTCAGGTCCGGCACTGACGCATCAAAGCACGCGGCCGAGCCAGTGCGCGATCGCCGCGATTTCCTCGGGGCACACGGCGTGCCCCATCGGATATTCGTGCCACTCGGGCGCATAGCCGAGCGCCTCGAGCCGCGCGCGCGACTGCTGCGCACGCGCGAGACCGATCATCTCGTCGTGCGTGCCGTGCGCGAAGAAGATCGGCACGTCGTGGTTCATGGCGTGGCGCTCGGCCTCGAGCGTTTCGGCGAGCGGCAGCCAGGTCGATAGCGCCATGACGCCGGCGAGCCGTTCGTGGTGACGCAGCCCCGTCTGGAGCGCGATTGCACCCCCTTGCGAGAATCCGGCGAGCACGATCCGGCGCGCCTCGATGCCGCGCGAACGTTCCCGTTCGATGAGCGCCTCAAGGAGCGATTGCGAATCGCGGATGCCAGCCTCGTCCTCCTGTCCGCCGCCGAGTGAGACGATGTCGTACCAGGCGCGCATGCGCATGCCCATGTTGATCGTCACCGGACGCAGCGGCGCGTGCGGGAATACGAAGCGCACCGCGAGCCGCGCGGGCAGTCCAAGCACCGGCACCAGCGGCTCGAAGTCGTGGCCATCCGCGCCCAGGCCATGCAGCCAGACCACCGCGGCGTCGGGCCGCGCGCCGGTTTCGCGTTCGATCGATTCCGGGAGCCGGGACATGGCGCATTGTAGAGCGCGCCGCGCAGCGTCCGTTCGCCGGGTAAGATGCGGCGCGCCCATGAACTCCGCCGCCACGCTCCTGCCTGCCGAATACCGCCGCGAGATTTCAAGCGCGGAGCTGATCGCGCTGCCGATCCGGCGGTACGAGGGCGAAGTGGCGCTCGTGTCGACACCGGCGGAACTCGAGCGCGCGCTCGCGGACATCGGCGCCGAACGCGTCGTCGGTTTCGACACCGAGACGCGGCCCTCGTTCAGGAAAGGCGAGAGTTATCCTCCGTGCCTCGCGCAGGTGGCCACGGCGCGCGCGGTGTACCTGTTCCAGCTGCTGCGCCAGGACTTCTCTCACGCCATCGCGCAGTTGCTCGGCGCGCGCGAGATCGTCAAGGTGGGCATTTCGGTCGCCGAAGATCTGCGCCAGCTCAGGCAGCTCTATCCGCTCGACGTCGCGTCGGTGATCGACGCGGGGGCCGTGGCAAGGCACCACGGATTGCGCCAGACCGGGTTGCGCAATCTCGCCGCGATCTTTCTGGGCATCCGCATCCCCAAGGGGACGCGCACCTCGAACTGGGCCGCGCCCCGACTCTCGGCCGCGCAGGTCGTCTATGCCGCCACCGACGCCTGGGCGTGCCGCGAACTGTACCTGTGCTACGAGCGAATCGGACTGGTGCGGGATCAGACACTCCTGCGGTAGTGCAGCGGGAACAGCCGCTCGACCACCGGACCGTTCGATGACCAGGCCTTGCAGCCGTCGATGAAATACGGTTTCTTCTTGTCGCTGTCGGGCGACGCCTCGGTCGCAACCTTGCCGGCCTTGGGCCAGCTGCCGATGGTCTGGAACGCGACCGTGGCCGCGGGCAGGAGAAGTTCCCTCAGGTGCGTGCAGCCTTTGGTGCCGCCGACCGCATCGTTCACCGCGCGCCGCCAGCCGCCGCCGATCTTCGCGCCGACCAGGCTCTTGTAGGCGTCCGCCACGGTGAAGCAGGGATCGTAGGGCGCCTCGTTCGTCGCCACCTCGATGCCGCGCACGACCATCTCGCGGTCTAGCGTGAGCCGCAATTGCATGTCATGCACGTGCTGGCCGGGTTTGCGCAGACCGCGGTACGGCTCGGTCACTTCATAGGTCTTGGTGTCGACGATTCGCGCCTCGATATCGAACAGGCCGTCGTCGCGCTCGAAGCCTTCGCAGGCGATGGTTCGGGTGTGCAGATGGCGGCGCGATGCCGGTGCAGACAGACTCATGGCGTTGCGTTTCCTTTCAGCCGGGTTTCCGGCAACCGGTTCACGTCTTGCCCTTGCGCTTCAGCAAATCCGCGAGCGCGGCGAGCGGCTTGTGCGTCGCGGGCGCGGCCTGCGCCTCCTCGCCGCCCCCGCCCGCCTTTGCGTCCTCGATTCGCGCATGCTCGTTCTCGTGGCAGTAGATGCACAGCAGCTCCCAGTTCGAGCCGTCGGGCGGGTTGTGGTGGTGATCGCCGTCCTTGTGGTGCACGGTCAGCTCGCGCAGCCGCGCGCCCGCAAACTCGCGAGCGCAGCGCGCGCACACCCATGGGAGGATCTTCAGCGCCTGCTCGCGGTACTCGGATTCCTTCATCGCCTCACTTGCGCGCGCCGAGCTCGCCGCGCTCGAGCAGGCGCTTCAGATCGTCGGCGCCGCCGATCAGCACGCCCTTCACGAACACCATCGGAAACGTCGGCCAGCCGGTCCACATCTTGAGCGCGTTGCGCCGCCGCCAGAGCGAAAGATAGTTCCCGTACTCGAGATACCTGAAGGCGAGCCCGGCGTCCTCGAGCAACCGGCGCGCTCGTTTCGGCGCCGGGTTCTGCGCCATGCCGACGACCACGATGTCGTTGGCCGCGATCGCGGCCTGCACTTCGCGCACGATGTCCGCGTGGTTCTCGGCGATCCGATCGCGGATCGCGGGGTGAAGATGCGCTTCGTCGAGAATGCGGCGTGGCATGATGTTCTCCGGTGTTGACCTCGATCATTGCCGATCGCGGCTCGGCCGGCAAGCGGCATGGCGCCGCCTGCTATCCTTCGTCGCAACGCCACGAGGATCGAGAGACCGCGAATGTCGCAATCGTTGCTGTTCACGCCGCTCGCCCTGCGCGGCCTCACGCTCAGAAACCGCATCGTCGTCGCGCCGATGCACCAGTACTCGGGCGTCGACGGCTTTGCCACCGATTGGCACGTGATGAACGCCGGCCGCTACGCGGCGGGCGGCGCCGCGCTCGTCATCCTGGAATCGACCAAGGTCGAGCGGCGCGGCTGCGGCACCGTCGGCGACCTCGGACTCTGGGACGACGAATTCGTGCCGCAACTCGCCCGCATCGCGAAACTGGTGCAGACCTGCGGCGCTGCCGCCGGGATCCAGCTCGGCCACTCCGGTCGCAAGTCGCGCATCCAGCGTCCCTGGGAGGGCGGAAAGCCGCTCGTGCGCAGCGCCGCGATCACCGACTGGGAGGCCTGGGAACTGGTGGCGCCGAGCTCGATTCCTGCAGACCCGGCGTCGCCGGTGCCGCGCGCGCTCGCGAGAAACGAGATTCGCGCCATCGCCGAGGCTTGGGGCAAGGCAGCGGCGCGCGCGCAGGTCGCGGGTTTCGATACGGTGGAGATTCACGGCGCGCACGGTTTTCTGATCCACGAGTTCCTCAATCCGTCGGCCAACCAGCGCAGCGACGAGTACGGCGGGAGCGATGCCAACCGCATGCGATTCGCGATCGAAGTCGCGGAATGCGTGCGTGCCGCATGGCCCGCGGAGAAACCGCTCTTCATGCGCTTGTCGATCGACGACGGCGCCGGCTGGGGTCCGGAGCAAAGCGTTGCACTCGCGAAAATCCTGAAGACGAAGGGTGTCGACGTAATCGATTGCTCCGGGGGCGGCATCCTTGCCGGCGCGGTGCCGGGCGCCCCGCCCGCCTACGGCTACCAGGTGCCGTACGCGGAAAAAATCCGGCGCGAGGCGGACATCATGAGCATGGCGGTGGGTCTGATCGTGCATCACGAACAGGCAGAAGCGGTTCTGCGTCACGGCCAGGCCGATCTCGTCGCGCTGGCGCGCGAGATGCTCTACAACCCGAGTTGGGCAATGGATGCGGCGCAGAAGATGGGCCTGGATCGCGATTTCCTGATCGTACCGCCGCCGTATCGCTACTGGCTTGCGCGACGTGCTGCGACCGTGCCGGAGGTCGTGCCCTCGACGCACGCGGTGCCTGCGCCGAAAACCGCGCGCGCCGCTTGAAGAATCGATGCACTTCGGAACAGGGGAACCCGGGTTTCCCTGTTGGCTCTTCCCGAGTTGGCTAGCGCCTGCGGAACTGCGGGCGGCGCCTTGGAGCCGCCATCGGCGACTCGTCCTTGTGGCGGAAGTTGATGCGCGCCTTGGTCAGGTCGTAGGGCGACATTTCCAGGGTCACGCGGTCTCCGGCCAGGATGCGGATGCGGTTCTGCCGGACCTTGCCGCCGGCATACGCGAGCACCGTCGCGCCGTTCGTGAGTTCGACGCGGAACTGCGTGTTCGGCAGCACTTCCTGAACGACGCCTTCGACTTCGAGCAGCTCTTCCTTGGCCACGGCAAATCCTTGGTTCGCAGGGGGCGCAGTATGACGCTTCGCAGCCGAAAAGAAAACCGGATTCTACCGCGGGCGGCCGCGGTACTCGCGGTCGAACGCGCGCTCGAGCCCCGGATGAGCCCCGCGCAGGCCGTCGACCACGCGCCTGGCCCAGTCGAAGTACTCGCGTTTGCGCTTTGCCGACCAGCCCACCGGCGGCGTGGCGCGCAGATCGCGCAGATTGCAGATCTTGTCCGCGAGCTTGACGAGCTTGGCGCGCCCCGAGAGCATCGGTGCACGTTCCACCTGCAGGCGTTTCCGGGTGCGCTTCCAGAGGCGCTTGTTGTCGGTCACTTCGAGCACCACGTCCGCGATCTCGCGGCCGAACGCGCGGCGCAACTCGGCGTAGCTGGTCTCGGTGTCTTCGATCGTGTCGTGCAGGATCGCCGCGCACAGCGTCACCGGATCGTCCACTGCGCCGTCGTTGTGCAGCACGCGCGCGAGCGCGATCGGATGGTTGATGTAGGCCGAGGACTGGCGGTCCTTGCGCCGCTGCGCGCGGTGCTTGTGCGCGGCGAAGGCGAGCACCTCCAGAAACAGCTCCCACGGGTCGCAGGCGCGACGCGGCATGGGCGCATTCTAGCCACGGCTCTAGAATCCCGCGCATGGTCGACAACCTGATTCGCGCCGCCGGCGCAGTGGTGTTCCGCCGCGGCGAAGGCGGCGTGCGACTGCTGGTGCTGCGGGCCTACGCGAACTGGGATTTCCCCAAAGGGTTGCGCGAAGCCGGCGAGGGCGACTTCGAGTGCGCGCAGCGCGAGGTGCGCGAAGAAACCGGCCTCGACGATCTGGACTACCCGTTTGGCGACGCGCACCACGAAACGCTGCCCTACGCCGGCAACAAGATCGCGCGCTATTACCTCGCCGAAACGGATACGGCCATCATCGTGCTGCCGCCCTCGCCCGAACTCGGCCGTCCGGAGCATGACGAATGGCGCTGGGCGTCCTTCGACGAGGCCGAGGACCTGTTGCCGCCGCGCCTTGCGCCCGTACTCGACTGGGCGCGGCGCACCATCACCGGAAACTGACCGAAGAAAAAATCAGGGACGGACCACGTTTTCCGGAAATCGCGGGGTAAGAGCGAGCAGACCCAGATCCGATTAATCGTGGTCTGTCCCCGTTTTTCCGTTTTTCAGCGGGCGACGCGGTTGCGCCCGCCTTGCTTGGCGCGGTAGAGCGCCTCGTCCGCTGCTTTCATCACCTCCGCCGGAGTGCGCGCGCGCCGGCCCGGGGCGGCGACGCCGATCGAGACCGTCACCGAGAGCACCTGATCGAGCGACCGGTCGTCGGGCTGTACCGCTCGCCGGCGACGGTCGTTATCGCGGATCACCAACGCGTGCTCCTCGATTGCGCCCCGCACCGCTTCCAGACGCGGCATGGTCGCGGCCGGCGGCGTGTCCTCGAAGAGCAGCGTGAACTCCTCGCCCCCGTAACGGAACGCGCGGCCACCGCCCTGCACCTCGGCCAGATGCGCCGCCACGAGCTTCAGCACCTGGTCACCGACATCGTGGCCGTGCGCGTCGTTGAACTGCTTGAAATGGTCCACGTCGACCATCGCGATCGTATACACCGGCCCGAGCGCCGCAAGCGCCTCCTGCAGCGCTCGCCGCCCCGGAAGGCTCGTCAGCTCGTCGCGGAACGCCATGCGATACGACTCCTGCAAGACCGCAACGATCAGGATCGCGCCCGCGGCGCCCGCGAAAACGCCGAAAACGCCCGGGCGCGACGCCCATTCGCAGGCGATGAAGAACGCCGCCAGCGCGGCGGCGACTCCGGTTTCGAGCGGCGCCGCGTAGCGTTCGTCGCGCGGCCAGGCGCGCCAGACCGCGGCGACGATCGCCGCGGCGAACAGCAGCCGCCCGATCCACGGCGTCGGCGGACTGCGCAGCGGCCAGTAATCGAGCACTGCGAACCAGGCGCTGCCTGCGAGCGCGCCCTGCCCCGCGCTCGCCAACCAGAACACGAGCAGTACTTCGCCGAGCGCCGCGAGCAGCCAGCGGTAATCGCGGTGATGGCGCACGCCGCGCTCCTGCAGCAATAGCGACGCCAGCGCGTTGGCCGGCACCAGCACCACGATCGCGGTGAACACGGCCCGCGCCGGGAAGCTGCCGGCGCCCGAGTCGAGCGCGAGCCGGTAGGCAAAGTAGGCCAGAAGCAGCGAGGCGGCGACGACGAACGCCCGGCCGCGGTTGAATCCGAAGGCGACGCCCGCCGCGGCGAGCAGCACCGCGTACGGCCCCAGTTCCTTCAGTCCGGAAAGCGATGGCGGAAGCGTCGGCCCGACCGCGAGCGCGAGCGTCGCGACGAGCAGGATCGCGGCCGGCGCGATGACGGGAACGAGCGCTTCGGGCAGCTTGAATGCCACGAACGCTCGCGCTTCAGGCGCCGATTCGGTCGGGCCGGAAGGCGATGTCGCAGAGTTTTCCGCGCTGCGCGCGCCGTCCCGCGTGCACCGCCAGTTGCTCTGCGCCGAGCGTCTCCACCGCGCGGTTCTTGCGCCGGATTCCCGATACCGTCAGGTTCCTGCCGTCGAACACCGTGACCGCTGCGAGCGACATCCCCTCGGGCAGCGCGATGAGTTGCACGCCTACGCCGCCGTTGGGACGCGCGGGCAGTTCGTCCAGATTGAACACCAGCAGCCGCGCATCCGAGGAAAGCGCCGCGACCCGCACGCCGCTGCCGAGCGCGACGGGCGGGAGTGCGCGCGCCCCTTCCGGCACCGCCATGAAGTCCTTGCCCTGGCGCGTCTTGGTGGCCAGGTCGCCGAACTGGCAGAGGAATCCGTATCCCGCGTCGTTCGCCAACAGCAGCTGCGTCTGCGCGCTGCCGACCGCGATCCAGACGATTTCGTCCGATCCGGAATTGACCAGCGTATTGACCGGCGCGCCGTCGCCGCGGCCCGAGGGCAGCGCGGCGGCATCGAGCGTGTAGCACTTGCCCGCGGCGGTGAACACGGTGATCGCGTCGGTGGTCTTGCATTCGAGTTCGATCGAACGCGCGTCCCCGTCCTTGAAGCCGACGGCTGCCATGTCGATGCCGTGGCCGCTTCTCGCGCGCACCCAGCCCTTCTTCGAAAGAATCACGGTCACCGGCTCCTCGACCACCGTGCGCTCGATCGCGGCGCGCTCTTCGCTCTTGACGAGGGTGCGCCGCGCATCGCCGTATTGCTTCGCGTCGGCTTCGAGTTCCCGGATGACGAGCTTGCGCAGCGCCTGGTCATCGCCGAGGATCGCCTTCAGGTCCTTGCGCTCGGCTTCGAGCTGCTTGCGTTCGTCGTTCAGCTTGACCCCGTCGAGCCGCGTCAGCTGTCCGAGGCGCAGATTGACGATGTCTTCGGCCTGGCGCTCGGTGAATTTGTACTTCTCCTGCAGCTTGCGCTTCGCCTCGCCCTGGTCATCGCAGGCGCGGATCAGCCGGATGATCTCGTCGATCTTGACGTAGGCCATCAGGCGGCCGAGCACGATGTGCAGGCGTTCCTCGCAGCGCTCCAGCCGGTGCTGCGTGCGCCGGCGCACCGTGTCTTGACGCCATTCGCCCCACTCGCGCAGGATGCCGACGAGGTCCTTCGTCTCGGGCAGCCCGTCGAGCCCGAGCCAGGTGAGGTTCACCGGAACGCGCGTTTCTAGACTCGTGTGCACGAGCAGCGCCTTCACCGTCTCCTCCGGGTTCTGGCGCGAGGAGCGCGGCTCGATCACCAGGCGCATGCGCGACTTGCGGTCGCTTTCGTCCCTCACCGTCTCGACCTGGTCGAGGATGAACTGGCGCAGGCGCTTCTGCTCCTGGGTCGTTTCCTTCTTTCCCGTCGCGGGCCTCGGATTCACCAGCGCTTCGATTTCCTCGAGCACCTGGCGGCACGACACGCCGTGCGGAAGTTCAGTCGCGACGATGCGCCACTGGCCGCGCGCGAGCGGCTCGACCATCCAGCGCGCACGCACCAGGAGCGATCCGCGGCCGGTTTCGTAGGCCTGCCGGATCTCCTCGGCCGGCGAAATGATCTGGCCGCCGCCCGGGAAATCGGGCCCCGGCAGGATCTCGAGGACCTCCTCGAGCCCGGTCCGCGGATGCCGGATCACGAGCGCCGCGGCTTCGGCGACTTCCTTCAGGTTGTGCGGCGGGATGCGTGTAGAGAACCCCACCGGAATGCCGAACGAGCCGTTCAGCAGACCGAATGGCAGGCGCGCCGGCAGCAGCACCGGCTCCTCGAACTTGCCGTCGTAATTCCTGGCGAAATCGACCGTGCCCTCGCCGATTTCGGCGAGCATCAGTTCCGCGTAGCGCGAAAGTTTCGCCTCGGTATAACGGTATGCCGCTGCTGCGTCGCCGTCGCGCGAGCCGAAATTGCCCTGCCCCTCGATCAGCGGATAGCGCATCGCGAAAGGCTGCGCCAGGTGCACCAGCGCCTCGTAGGTGGAGGAATCGCCGTGCGGGTGGTATTTGCCGAGCACCTCGCCGACGTAGCGCGCGCACTTGGCGAAGCCGGACGCGCCGGCGTCGCCCATCGCGTAGAGAATCCTGCGCTGCACCGGCTTCAGGCCGTCGGCGATCTCCGGCAACGCGCGCGCCTTGACCGTCGAGACTGCGTAGCTGAGGTAGGCCTGCGCCGCGTGCTTTTCGATCGGCGCCGCGTCGTCGCCGTTTTCCGGGGTGAACAGATCGAAGGTGCGGGTGTCGTCCATGTCAGCCTAATTCCCGCGTTTCCGCGGGATGAAGGGCGGTGGCTCCTCGAAGCGCGGCCGCGGCTCGGAGGCCGCGGTGACGCTGCATTCCTGCGTCGTCTTGTCGGGATAGGTCGCGCGAACGCTGCGGATGCTCCACACCGAGGACAGCTCGCCCGCGCGCACCGGCCGCATGAAATAGTCGAGCAGCACCGGCGGCCCGCGCAGCGTGCAGTCCAGCCGCAGCACGCAGACGCGATCGAGCTGGCGCGCCGGGTTGCGCCCGATGAATTCGAGCGTGTCGCCGCGAGCGCCTACGGCGAACGCGAGATCCGGGTCCTTGGGATCGCTCCGGCACTCCATCTGCGCTGCCGCGCCGCCCGAGGCGAGCAGCATCGCCAACACCACCGCGCGGTTCACGGGAACAGGTCGAGCTGCCGGTCGGTGATCGCCACCGCCGTCTCGACCGCCTGCTTGGCGCGGTGGAGTTCGTCCGCGGCGCCGCTGCGGCTGCCCGCCTCCCAGGCGTACTTGTGCGGCGCGTTGCCCGCGAGGTGCAAGGTGATCTTGCCGAGCTTCACCTTGCCCGCCCAGTAGACGTGCCCGTTGTAGCCGCGTTCCCAGAACGGCTTGCTCTTTTTTCTGGCAGCCATTGCGCCCTCCTAGACATCCGCCTCGACCGTTTTCCAGTGATCGCGCATCCAGTTGCGGCGGCCCTCGGCTTCGCCCGAATCCATGAGCAACTCGAACGCGGCGCGCACCTTCGCGAGCCGCGAGGGATCGAGCTGCATCCGCACCAGTCGCCGCGTGTCCGGGTTCATGGTGGTTTCCCAGAGCTGCTCGGGACTCATCTCGCCCAGGCCCTTGAAGCGCGAAATTTCCCAGCTTCCTTCCTTCACCTTTTCCTTGCGCAGCGCGCCGAGCGCTTCCTCGAGTTCGTCCTCGTCGAGGCAGTACAGGCGCCGCGACGGCCGGCTCTTGCCCTGCCCCGGAACTTCGACCTTGTAGAGCGGCGGCTGCGCAACGTAAAGACGCCCGAATTCGACCAGCCGCGGCGCGTGCATGAAGAAAAACGTCAGCAGCAGCGCCTGGATATGCCCGCCGTCGACATCCGCGTCGGTCATGACGACGACCTTGCCGTAGCGCAGCCCGGAGAGATCCGGCTGGTCCTCGGGCCCATGCGGATCGACGCCGATCGCGGTCGCGATCGCCTGCAGCTCCTTGTTCGCGAGCACGGTGCGTGCATCCTTCGACATCGTGTTGAGCACCTTGCCGCGCAGCGGAAGCACCGCCTGCGTCTCCTTGTTGCGCGCTTCCTTCGCGGAGCCGCCGGCGGAATCGCCCTCGACCAGGAACAGCTCGTTGCGCAAAGTGTCGTCGGAAGCGCAGTCGACCAGCTTGCCGGGCAACGTGGCGACGCCGGATCCTTTCTTGCGCTCGAACTTCTTGCCGCGCGCAAGCCGCGCCATCGCCTGCTCGATCGCGAGATCGACGATCCTGCGGCCCTCGTCGGGATGCTGGTTGAGCCACAGCTCGAAGGCGTCGTTGACGCACAGCTGCAGCAGTTTCGAGGCGTGGCGGGTGGTGAGCTTTTCCTTGGTCTGGCCGTGAAACTGGGTGCGCACGATGCGCGCCGATAGCGTGAAACACGCGCGCCCCCAGAGGTCGTCGGCGATCAGCTTGACGCCTTTGGGGGTCAGGCTGCGCGTTTCCATGAACTTGACGAGCGCATCGAACACGCCGTTGCGAAACCCCGCCTCGTGCGTGCCGCCCGAGCGCGTCGGAATCAGGTTGACGTGGCTGTCCGCGAATACTTCGCCGTCGGCGACCCAGCCGATCGCCCACGCCGCGCCCTCTCCGGCCTCGATGTCGGCGAGATCGGCCGCGCTCCTTTCGTCGAAGTACTTTTCCCCGGCGAACAGCGGCGCCACCAGTTCGCGCCCGGCGAGCATGAATTCGAAGTACTGCGCCATGCCGCGCTCGTATTTCCAGACGCGGTCCTCGCGCCCCTCCGCCCGGAGCACCGTCGCGAGGCCCGGAAGCAGATAGGCCTTGGAACGCACCAGGTGCTCGAGTTCGGCGGGCGGCACGTTCGGCGAATCGAAATACTTCGCGTCCGGCCAGAGCCGCACCACGGTGCCGGTGCGGCGCGAATCCTTCGACTTCTCGCTTTTCAGCTTCTGCTTCAGTTCGCCGTCGGCGAATGCGATGGTGTGCTTCCGGCCGTTGCGGTAGACCGTGACCTCGCAGCGCGTCGACAGCGCGTTCGACACCGCGACACCGACGCCGTGCAGCCCGCCCGACATCTGGTACACCGCGTCGCCCGACCTGGAAAATTTTCCGCCCGCGTGCAGCATCGTGAACGCGACTTCGACTGCGGGCTTCTTCTCGACCGGGTGCATGTCGACCGGTACGCCGCGGCCCTCGTCCTCGACCTGGTAGGAGCCGTCCTTGAACACGCTCACGGTGATGCGCTTGCCGAAACCGGCGAGCGCCTCGTCGACCGCGTTGTCGATCGCCTCCTGAACCACATGCAGCGGGTGGATGGTGTGGGTGTACATCCCCGGCATGCGGCGAACCGGCTCCAGTCCCTTCAGGGCCTGGATCGCTGAGGCGTCGTAGATCGGCTTGGCCATGAATCTAGTGTGCGTGCTTCATTGCTCTACTAGATATTGTAGCGCCGGGGCTTCTGCGCCACGCCTGAACGGCCGGGCGACTGCACTGCCATCCCCTCCGCAGCGCCGGCCTGTACGAGATCGCGGTCAAGCGTGGCAAGCGCGAATCCCTGCCGTTTCGCCAGTTCGAGATAGGCGGCGTCGTATGCACTCAGGCCATGGCGCTCCGCCAAGGCCCCGATCGCCATCACGTTCGGCAGCGTCGGGTCGATGCGCAGGTTCAAGCGCGCAATCTGGTCGACCGACTCGATGCGCCACGCCCTGTCGATGCGCTTGCGGCGCTCCGCCATCAACAAGCCGTTGAGCATCTCGAGTCGCCAAACCGATGGCGCCCAATACTCGGCCCGGTCTATGGCGCCCAGCAGCCGATCGGTGAATCTGCTGCGCTCGTCCTCGAGAAACCACGGCAGGGTCACCGAGCAGTCGACCACGAGCGACATCAGTACTTGCGCCCTGCCCGGACCAGTTCCCGGATCGTGGTGCCCGGACCGGCGCCCCGGTCCCGGCCCACGCGCGTCCGTTTGATTTCCTCGATGAGCTTACGCATCCGCTCCTGTTCATCCTGCGGTTTCACGATCACGAGCTGCGCCACGGCCCTGCCCCGGCGCGTAATCGTGACCGTTTCGCCGGCCTCGACCTTGTCGAGCAGTTCGGCCAGCTTGGTCTTGGCTTCAAAGGCGCCCACGGTGATGCCCATCCCCACCCCCAACTAGACAACCAGTTGGTATGCTAGCACGCGTACGCGCCGGCCCGCCAGCGTGCTGAGTCCGAAATCCGTGATGGTTTTCTTCGATCCCGGGACTTCGACCGTTGTTGCCGAAGTCCCGAGACACTGCAGCAACGGCGGTGCGCCGTGGGCCATGTTCGTGCCCGAGGGTCGCTTCGGTGTCTCATGATTCCCCGCAACGCCGAGAAGCGCGGGGAATCACGAGATCGGACAAGAAACGGGGAATATCCGTATGCGAACTTGTGACTCAGGACGCCAGATCCTCGAGCCAGCACGTGGGACCGCCGGAAAGTTCGGGTGCGGCCTATCCCAGCGTCGGCATGTGGAAGCCGGGCGCCGGGGTGTCCTGGTGCGGCCAGCGGGTCGTGACCACCTTGGTGCGGGTGTAGAACTTGACGCTCTCGACGCCGTGCACGTGCAGGTCGCCGAAGAGCGAATTCTTCCAGCCGCCGAACGAGTAGTACGCCACCGGCACGGGAATCGGGACGTTGACCCCGACCATGCCGACCTGGATCTCGTTCTCGAAGCGTCGCGCCGCGCCGCCCGACTCGGTGAAGATCGCCACCCCGTTCGCGTACGGATTGCGGTTCACCAGCGCGATCGCCTCCTCGAGCGTCGCCACGCGCAGCACGATGAGCACCGGCCCGAAGATTTCGTCGCGGTAGATCGTCATCTCCGGGCGCACCTCGTCGAACAGCGTCGTGCCGAGGAAAAATCCGTCCTCGTGCCCTTTCACCGAAAAGCCGCGGCCGTCGGCGACGAGCTTTGCACCCTCCTTCACCCCCTGGTCGACGTAGGAGGCGACCTTGTCGCGGTGCTGCGCGGTCACGAGCGGCCGCATCTCGATCCCGTCGCGGTCTCCGGGACCGATCCGGATCGCCTGCGCCTTTTTCGAGAGCAGTGCTACCAGCGGGTCGGCCGCCGCGCCCACGGCGACCACTGCCGAAATCGCCATGCAGCGCTCGCCGGCCGAGCCGTAGGCCGCGCCGATCAGCGCATCGGCGGTGAATTCGAGATCGGCGTCCGGAAGCACCACGGCGTGGTTCTTCGCGCCGCCGAGCGCCTGCACGCGCTTCCCGGCGCGCGCCGCCGTTTCGTAGATGTATTTCGCGATCGGCGTCGAGCCGACGAACGACACGGCGTGAATTCCGCCGTGGGCAAGGAGTGCATCGACGCACTCCTTGTCGCCGTGAACCACGTTGAACACGCCGTCGGGCAGCCCCGCCTGCTTGAACAACTCCGCCATGCGCACCGACGCCGAGGGCACTTTTTCAGAGGGCTTGAGGATGAACGCGTTGCCGCAGGCGATCGCCATCGGGAACATCCACATCGGCACCATCACGGGAAAGTTGAACGGCGTGATGCCCGCGCAGACCCCGACCGGCTGGCGCAGGCTGTGCGTGTCGACCTGAGTGCCGACGTTTTCCGAATGCTCGCCCTTCAGCAGTTGCGGAATGCCGCAGGCGAATTCAGCCACTTCCATTCCACGCTGGACCGAACCCATCGCATCGGCAATGGTCTTGCCGTGTTCCGAGGTCACGATCCGCGCGAGCGCGGGCTGGTTCTCCTCCATCAGGCGAAGGAAGCGCTGCATCACGCGGGCGCGGCGCAGCGGCGGCCATTGGCGCCAGTCGGCCAGCGCCGCAGTCGCGGCTTTCACCGCCTCGTCCACCACTGCCGCCGATGCGTACGGCACGCGCCGCGCCACCTGCCCCGTGGCGGGGTTGAACACCCCTCCCATGCGAACGCCGCCGGGATTGACCGCGCGGCCGTTGATCCACATCGGAACGGATTCGATTTTCGACTCTGCGGGCTGGTTCATGCGAGCTCCTGGCTGGCGCAAATTCTACGCTCGATATACTGCCGCGCATGGTCGAGCCCCTGCGCCCCGCGCGGCTTTCATTCGCCGCCGACGGCACGCCGTTTTCCGAGGCCTTCGGCGACGTCTATCACAGCGCCGAAGGCGGTCCCGGTCAGTCGCGCCACGTGTTTCTCGGCGGCAACGGGCTGCCTGCGCGCTGGCGCGGCAGGCCTTCATTCACCGTGCTCGAAACGGGATTCGGTCTCGGGCTGAATTTTCTCACCGCCTGGGACGCGTGGCGGAACGATGCGGCGCGCTGCGAGCGGCTGCACTTCGTGTCGGTCGAAAAACATCCGTTTTCCCGTCGCGACCTGGAAGCCGCGCATTCGCGTTATCCGGAACTCGCGCCACTCTCGGCTCGACTGCACGCGGCCTGGCCGATGCTCGTTCCGGGCGTGCACCGCCTGGAGTTCGAAGGCGGGCGCGTCGTGCTCACGCTCGCGCTGGCCGATGCGCTGCGCGCGTTGCGCGACCTGCGCCTGGCGGCCGACGCGGTTTTCCTGGACGGATTCGATCCGCGCAACAATCCGGAACTCTGGTCGCCAGAACTGCTGCGGCTCGTTGCGCGCGCCTGCGCGCCGGGCGCCACCGCGGCGACCTGGAGCGCGGCGGGTTCGGTCCGCGATGCGCTGGGCGAAGCGGGATACGAGGTCGAGAAGCAGCCGGGATTCGCGCGCAAGCGCGACATGCTGAGCGCGCGCCTGCGGCGCGTCTCGCGCGCCATCGAGCCGCCGGCGGCGCGGCGGCGGGCGCTCGTCATCGGTGCCGGCATCGCCGGAGCTTCGGTCTGCGAACGGCTGTGCGCCCGCGGTTGGGAGGTCGCGCTGATCGAACGCCGCCCGCGACCGGTCGCGGGCGATCCAGGGCGCCACGCCGGCGTGTTCCACCCCGTCGTCACGCCGGACGACAGCCTCTTCGCGCGGCTGACGCGCGCCGGATTCCTCGCCGTGCTGACGCGCCTGCGAAGGCTCGAGGAGGCCGCGCCCTCGCCCGTGTGGGATGCCAGCGGCGTGCTTCAGCTTGCGCGCGATTCGCGCGAAGAAGACGCCCAGCGCCGCGCGCTCGCCGTCCTCGCCCTGCCGCCCGAGTACGCGCAGTACGCGACGCGCGAGGAGGCGAGCTCGCACGCCGGCGTTCCGGTCGCCGCCGGCGGGTTGTGGTTTCCCACGAGCGGCTGGATCAAGCCTTTCTCGCTCGTCGCGGCTTTGCTCGCTGCCTCCGGAGCGCGCATGCAGCCAATTTTTGACCGGGAAGTTGCACGGCTCGCGCGCACTGACGACGGTTGGGTCGCGCTGGACCGCGATGGCAGCGCGATCGCGCAAGCACCGGTCTCCGTGCTCGCGAACGCAGCCGGCGCGGTGGAACTCGCCCCGGCGCGTGCGCTGCGCATCCGGCGCGTGCGCGGGCAGATCAGCTTTCTGCCGGGAGACCGCGTTGCGACGCCGCAAGTGGTGGTGCTGCGTGGCGGCTTCGTGCTGCCTGAAATTCACGGCGAGACGATTGCGGGCGCGACCTACGATTTCGAAGACGACGATCCGGCGGCGCGCGCCGACAGCCATGCCGGCAATCTCGAGCGGCTGGCGCGAATTCTTCCCGGCGCCGGGGCGGAACTCGACCCCGCGACGCTCGAAGGGCTGGTGGGATTTCGCGCGGTGGCGCCCGATCGCCTGCCGCTCATCGGGCCGCTTGCCGACGAGGACGCGGCGGCTCCGAAGAATCCGCGCCTTGCGACGCTGCCGCGCCTCGACGGACTGTACGGCTGCTTCGCCTTCGGCTCGCGCGGCCTGCTGTGGGCTGCGCTTGGTGCAGAGCTGCTAGCAAGCCAGCTCGGGGGCGAGCCGCTGCCGCTCGAAGCGCGGCTCGCCGACGCGCTCGACCCGGGTCGATTCCGCCTGCGGGAGCTGCGGCGCGCTACCAGCGCTCGAGCTTGATGTCGTCGTAGGACGAGGGGTGCGAAATCGGCTCGAGGTGGGTGAACGTAATCGCGTTCGGCACGAGCATGCGGATTCGCTCCTCGATCTCCTCGGAAAGCTGGTGCGCCTGCGCAACCGGCCACTGATCCGGCACCAGCAGGTGAAACGATATGAAGCGCCGCGCGCCCGCCTGGCGCGTGAGCACGGCGTGGATTTCGATCCCGTAGCGCCGCCGGTACTCTGCGAAAATTTTTTCCATTTCGGCGCGCTCTTCGGGCGCGATCGCGGCATCGAGCAGGCCGGAGAACGAACGGCGCATCAGTCCTACGCCCGTCCAGACGATGTGCACCGCCACCGCCAGCGCGATCAGCGGATCGAGAATCAGCCAGCCCGTGAACCAGACCAATGCAATGCCGATGACCACGCCGGCAGTCGTCCAGACGTCGGTCATCAGGTGCCGGCCGTCGGCTTCGAGTGCGATGCTGTGCTCGCGGCGACCCGCGCCGACCAGCGTGATCGACACCGCGAGGTTGATGATCGACGCGACGACCGAAAGCGCGATCCCGAACCCGGCCGCCTCAATGGGCTGCGGCGCAATCAGCCGTGGGACCGCCGCGAAGGCGATGGTGCCGGCCGCAAAGACGATCAGCGCGCCTTCGATGCCGCTGGCGAAATACTCCGCCTTGAAGCGCCCATACGGATGCGCGTCGTCCGGAGGCGCTGCCGCAAGCCGTAGCATGGAGAGCGCGAGTACCGCTGCTGCGAGATTGACCACCGATTCGAGCGCATCCGAGAGCAGCCCGACCGACCCGGTGACATACCAGGCCGCAGTCTTGATCCCGATGGTCGCGAACGCCGCCGCGATCGAGAGCCAGGCGTAGCGCTCAAGCTTTCCGTCGAACGCCGGCACGATACAGCTCGCGGAAGGTTCGGCCCTCGGGCGCGGGGAAATCGCGGCCCAGGGTCCAGCCGTGACCCGCGAGCGGCAGGCGGGCGATCCGACCCTTGCGTCCGCCCATCCCTTTCAGGACCCGCGCCGCGACCCGGGTCATCCAGGCGTACAGCCGCGGACGCGTTGCAGTGAACGCCCATGCCGCGAACGCAGCGCGCTCGCCCCAGGGCCGCAGCCGCCGCTCGAGCTGCATTTCGCGCAGCGTGCGCAGCAGTTCGGGCAGCGGAATCTTCACCGGGCAGGCCACGTGGCAGGCGCCGCACAGCGTTGCCGCCTGCGGCAGATCGAGCGCGTTCTCCAGTCCCTGGAACACCGGCGTCAGCACCGACCCCATCGGTCCCGGATACACCCAACCGTAACTGTGTCCGCCCACGGTCTGGTAGACGGGACAGTGGTTCATGCACGCGCCGCAGCGGATGCAGCGCAGCATCTCGCGCAGTTCGCCGCCGATGAAACGCGTGCGGCCGTTGTCGACGAGGATCACGTAGTTGTGCTCGGGGCCCTCGGTGTCGTCAGCGCGCTTCGGTCCCGTGAGGATGGAGAAGTAATTCGAGATCTCCTGCCCGGTCGCCGAGCGGGCGAGGATGCGGTTGAGCGTCGAGAGGTCTTCGAGCGTCGCGATCACCTTTTCGATGCCGGTGATCGCGACGTGCACCCGCGGCAGCGTGGTCACCATCCGGCCATTGCCTTCGTTGGTGACGATCGCGACCGAGCCGGTTTCCGCGACGAGAAAATTGCCCCCTGAAACCCCCAGGTCGGCCGACAGGAAATGCGTACGCAAGACGTCGCGCGCTTCGCGCGTCATGCGCGCGATGTCGTCGGTGGGCGCGCTGCCGTGATGCTTGGCGAAGAGTTCCGACACCTCGCCCAGGTCCTTGTGGATCGCCGGAGCGATGATGTGCGAGGGCGGCTCATCGGCGAGTTGCAATATGTACTCGCCGAGATCGGTCTCGATCGGCTGCACGCCGGCGGCCGCGAGCGCCGCGTTCAATGCGGCCTCCTCGGAAAGCATGGACTTCGACTTGATCGCCTTCTTCAGCCCGTGCCGCGCGCAGATCTCCAGCGCGCGGGCGCAGGCCTCGTCCGCGTCCTCGGCCCAGATCACGGTCGTGCCGCGGCGCGTCGCCTCGAGCTCGAATCGGAGCAGCCAGGCATCGAGATCGGAGAGCGCGCGGTCGCGGATCGCCGCGCTCGCCTCGCGCAGCTGCTCGAACGCATCGGCTCCATAGGCTTCGCGCGCCGCGGTACGCTTGTCGGCAAACCCGCTGCCGAAGCGCCGCAGATTGCCCTGCAGGCGCTCGTTGGCGAGCGCGCCAGCCGCACGCTGCTTGAAGTGGATCGACGCGAACTGCATCTACGTCCCCGCCGTCAGCACTTCGGCGACGTGCAGCACGCGGGTCGTCTCGTCGCCCGAGCGGCGCAGGCGTCCCTCGATGTTCAGCATGCAGCCCAGATCGCCGAGCACCACCGCCTGCGCGCCGCTTGCGCGGATGCGTTCGCACTTGGTCTGCGCCATCGCCGCCGAGATGTCGCCGAACTTGATGGAGAACGTGCCGCCGAACCCGCAGCAGGTCTCCGCGTCCTTCATTTCAATGAGATGGACCCCGGGCATTTTCGCGAGCAGCGCGCGCGGTTGCTCCCGGATTCCGAGCTCGCGCAGGCCCGCGCACGAGTCGTGGTAGGTGATGGAGCCCGAATAACGTCCCGGCACGCGCTCCAGGCCGATGACGCTGGCGAGAAAATCCGTCAGCTCGAAGGTCTTCGCCGCGAGCGCTTCGGCGCGCGCGAGCCACGCACCCTCGCCCGCGAACACCTTGAGGTAATGCCGTTTGATCATGCCGGTGCACGATCCCGAGGGCGCAACCACGTAGTCGAACCCCTCGAATTCCGCGATTACGCGCTCGGCGAGCGAGCGCGCCGACGCACGGTCGCCCGAATTCCAGCCCGGCTGCCCGCAGCAGGTCTGCGTCGGCGGAACCACGACTTCGCAGCCGGCGGCTTCGAGCAACTCGAGCGCGGCGAACCCGATCCGCGGCCGGATCAGGTCGACGAGGCAGGTGACGAACAGTCCGACGCGCAGGGCAGGCATGCAAGATCCCGGCTTCTATTGTGAATCATAGCGCGCATTTCACATCGCGAGATAGAATCTCATGCACCATGGCCGACAGGAGCGAACCCCGGAACCCGATCCAGGTGATCGAGCGGATGATGAAATTGCTCGACGTGCTCGCCGAGCACCCGGAACCGCTCGGGCTGAAGCAGGTCGCGCAGTACACGGGGCTGCATCCGTCCACCGCGCACCGCATCCTCGCCGCGATGGCGACCGACCGGCTGGTCGACCGGATCGAGCCCGGCAGCTACCGCCTCGGCATGCGCCTGCTCGAACTGGGAACGCTGGTGCGCTCGCGCATCAGCGTGCGCGAGCACGCGCTGCCGCTCATGCGCGAGCTGCATGCGCAGACCGGCGAGACGGTGAACCTCTCGGTTCGACAGGACGACGAAATCGTCTACGTCGAACGCACCTCGTCCGGCCGCTCGGCGATGCGCATCGTGCACATGATCGGCGCGCGTGCCCCGCTGCACGTCACCTCCTCCGGAAAGCTCTTCCTGCTCGAGGAAGGTTTTCCGAAGCTGCGCGACTACGCCAAGCGCACGGGCCTTTCGCCGCACACGCGCAATTCGCTCTCCAGCCTGCCGGTGCTCGAGCGCGACCTCGAGCGCACGCAGCGCCAGGGTTGGGCCACCGACAACGAGGAGGCCGAAATCGGCGTGCGCTGCGTCGCTGCCGCGGTGCGCGACGATTCGGGCCGACTGATCGCCGCGCTCTCGATCTCGACGCCCGCCGATCGCATGAAGCCGCAGTGGGGGGCACTGGTCAAGGAAGCCGCCGAGCGCATCTCGCGTGCCGTCGGCCACCGGCCGGCTGCACGCATCGGCGCGCACTGAGGCGAGCCGCTCTCGGCTACGCTGCGGTCAGTCCGAACAGGGCGAAATAGCGCCTCGGGTCCAGCCACACGCGCTCGGCGCGGAATCCAGCCCGCAGCGACAGCGCGCGGAATTCCTCCACCGAGTACTTGCAGGAATTCTCGGTGTGGATCGATTCGCCGACGTCGAAACCGAAGCGATGCCGGCCGATCGCCACCGTCTGCCTGGCAAGCGAGACCAGGTGCATTTCGATTCGCCCGCGCCTCAGGTTGTAGAACGCGTAGTGCGCGAAACGGCGCAGGTCGAAGTCCGCGCCCAACTCGCGGTTGATTCGCGCGAGAAGGTTTCGATTGAATGCCGCGGTCACCCCCTTCGCGTCGTTGTACGCGGCGTGCAGCACGTTGGCGTCCTTCTTCAGGTCCACGCCGACCAGCATCGCGCCGCGCGCCCCGACCTGCGCTCGCGTCATGCGAAGGAAGGCATGCGCCTCTTCCGGGGTCAGGTTGCCGATCGTGGAACCGGGAAAGTAGACGACGCGGCGGCGCGCGTTTCGCGCGCGGAACACCGGGAGTTCGAGCGGCTGCATGAAATCGCCCGCGACGCCGTGAACCGGCAGCCACGGAAACTCGCGCGCGAGTCGGCGCTGTGCACCCTCGAGCGCCGCCTCCGAGATGTCCACGGGTACGTAGGCCCGCGGCCGCAGGGCGCCGATCAGCAGCCGCGTCTTCGTGCTCGCGCCGCTGCCGTATTCGACCAGTTCGACCCCGCGGCCCGCGAACCGGGCGACGTCCTCCAGATGGCGGCGCGTAAGCGCGAGTTCGCAGCGCGTCGGATAGTACTCGGGTAAGCGGCAGATCGCCTCGAACAGCCGGCTGCCCTCGGCGTCGTAGAAGAATTTCGGGGACAGCGTCTTTTGCGGCTGCGACAGTCCCGCGATCACGTCGTCGCGAAAGCCCTCCGCCCGAACCGTGGCGGTGCGAGCGACTCGCTTCAGCCGGGGCGCGCGCCGGCGAGTTGGTTCTCGAGCCACTTCCGGATGCGGTTGGCGTCGCCGATCCGGGTGTACTTGCCCCAGGAATCCAGCAGCACCACCACGAGGTCCCGCTGTGCCATGCGCACCTGCATCACGAGGCAGCGTCCGGCTTCACTGATGAACCCCGTCTTGGACAACTCGATGTCCCAATGCGCGCTGCGCACCAAGCCGTTGGTGTTGCGGTAGGCGAGCGGCTTTCCGAGCGCCTGCACCGTCGCGTTCGAGCGCGTCGAATAGTCCCGGATGAGCGGATACTCGTGCGCCGCCGTGACCAGGCGCGCAAGGTCGCGCGCGCTGGAGACGTTCGCGGAATTCAGACCGGTGGGATCTCTGAACCGGGTGTCCTGCATCCCCAGCGCGCGCGCCTTTGCGTTCATCGCGGCGACGAAGGCGTCGGTCCCGCCGGGAAAGGTGCGCGCCAGCGCCGAAGCCGCGCGATTCTCGGAGGCCATCAGCGCGAGCAGCAGCAGTTCATCGCGCGTCAGCACGCTGCCCGGACGCAGGCGCGAGCGGGTACCCTTCAGGTAATCGAGGTCGTCGCCGCTGATCGCCACGCGCTGACCGAGGTCCAGCTTGCCGTCGAGCAGCACCATCGCGGTCATCAGCTTGGTGATCGAGGCGATCGGCATGACGGCTGCGGCGTTGCGCGCGATGAGGGTTTCGCCGTTGCCCACGTCCTGCACCAGCACCACGGAGGAGCGCAGCGCCGAGGGATTGGCCTGCGCGTCGGACGGATTCGCCTCCGCTTTTCGCGATTTCGGCCCGGCCTGCGCGAATCCGATGCTTAACGCGAGCACCGCGAGCAGTGCGAGCGTGGCAACGATGATTTCCAGGCGGTGCAGTTCGCGCGATGGGGCTTGCATGGCCTCGGCGGTTTCGAGTTTGTCCGAGTGTAAAACAGCAGTTTTGGAAAATGCAACCAAAATAAAGCCCTATCTCGTTATCCTAGAAATGTTCTCAAGAGACCGAAAACCCTCATGCAGCGGCGGCTTCGGCCTGCGCGGCGAGCGCCTGGGCCCGCTCCTGCTGCTGCTGCAAGGCCCACATGCGGGCGTACTCGCCGCCCGCCGCCAGCAGCTCGCGATGCGTTCCGCGCTCGACGATGCGCCCGGCCGACAGGACCAGCACCTCGTCGGCGTCCATGACCGTGGACAGGCGATGCGCGATCACGAGCGTCGTTCGCCCGACTGCGATGCGCTCCAGTTCCATCTGGATCGCTTGTTCGGACTTGGAGTCGAGCGCCGAGGTCGCTTCGTCGAAGATCAGGATGCGAGGGTTCTTGAGCAGCGCGCGGGCGATCGCGACACGCTGCTTCTCGCCTCCGGAAAGCTTGAGGCCACGCTCGCCGACCCGGGATTCGTACTTCGCCGGCAGCGACTCGATGAGATCGTGGATGTGCGCCGCGCGCGCGGCGGCGACCACTTCGGCATCGGTGGCCTCGGGCCGGCCGTAGTGGATGTTGTAGCGGACGGTGTCGTTGAACAGCACGGTGTCCTGCGGCACGATGCCGATAGCGCCGCGCAGCGACTGCTGCCGAAGATTCCGGACGTCGACCCCATCCACCACGATGGCGCCGCCCGAGACGTCGTAGAACCGGTACAGCAGGCGCGCAAGCGTCGACTTGCCCGAACCCGAGGGTCCGACCACCGCCACCCGCTTCCCCGCGGGAATCGTGAAGCTCACGCCGTGGAGGATCTGTCGCGCCGCCTCGTAATGGAAATCGACGCCGCGGAATTCCACCGTCGCGGAACCCTCGGGCAGCGGCTGCGCCTCCGGACCGTCCTGCACTTCCCGGTTCTCGGCGAGGAGCCGGAACATGCGGTCCATGTCGATCAGCGACTGCTTGATCTCGCGGTACACCATGCCGAGGAAGTTGAGCGGGATGTACAGCTGGATCAGCAGGCCGTTCACCAGCACGAGGTCGCCGAGCGTGAACGCCTGCGCCACCACACCCTCGGCGGCGAGAAACATGAGCGCAGTGAGCGCCGCGGCGATGATCAACGCCTGCCCGACGTTGAGCAGCCCGAGCGACGCCTCGGCCTTGACTGCCGCGCTTTCGTAGCGGCGCAGGTTGTCGTCGTAGCGCAGCGCCTCGAATTCCTCGTTGCCGAAATACTTGACCGTCTCGTAATTGAGCAGGCTGTCGATGGCGCGCGTGTTGGCAGTGGAGTCGAGCTCGTTGGCGCGGCGCCGGATCGCGGTGCGCCACTCGGTGATCAGCACCGTGAAGGTGATGTAGACGGCGACCGCGCCGAAGGTGATCGCGGCAAAGCGCCAGTCGAACTTCCCGATCAGAACCGCGGCGACGAGCGTGAACTCCAGGATCACCGGGATGATCGAAAAGATCATGTAATTCAGCAGTTGCGAGATGCCGCGGGTACCGCGCTCGATGTCGCGCGTCATGCCGCCGGTCTGCCGCTCCAGGTGAAACCGCAGCGACAGGCTGTGCAGGTGGCGGAAGACGCCCAGCGCGACGCGCCGGATCGCGCGCTGGATCACGCGAACGAAGAGGACATCGCGGAGCTCGGCGAACAGCGTCGTGGAAAACCGCAGCAGCCCGTAGATCGCCAGCAGCGCCGCCGGCACCGCGACCACCGCGATCTTCGGATCGAGGCCGTCGACGACTTCCTTCATCACCAGCGGCACGCCGACGTTGGCGAACTTGGCGGCGACCAGGAACGCGAGCGCCATCAGCACGCGCCAGCGGTACTCCTGCAAATAAGGCACGAGTAGGCCGACCACGCGCCACTCGTTGCCGCGAAGCCTGCGATCCGAATCCGGTTCCGGGGGAGGTCCCGAACGCCCGTGTGTTGCCATGAGAGGGCGCATTCTAACTGCCATGCCCGCGGCCATTCAGGCGTTCAAACCCCTTGACGCGAAAAGGCAAGCTGCGTACAATTCAAACGTTCGTTTTACTCGGTGGTAGATCGCCATGACACAGACTTTGCGAGCCCTGAAACCCCCGCACGAAACCCGGACCCGGATCCTCGATGCGTCCGAAGAACTGTTCATGCAGCACGGATTCGAGGGTGCCTCGATGCGGCTGCTCACCGCGAAAGCGGGAGTCAACCTCGCCGCGGTCAATTACCACTTCGGCTCCAAGGACGCGCTCATCGAAGCCGTGTTCAGGCGGCGCCTCGACCCGATGAACGCCGAGCGCATCGTCGCGCTCGATCGCCTGGAAAAGTCGGCGGGCGGCACGCCGCTCGCGCCGGCGGAAATCATCCGCGCCTTCCTGCGGACCTCGCTCGCGATGATCGAGGATTCCAGGTGCGGCGGGCGAAACTTCATCCGGCTGCTCGGCCGCGCCTACACCGAGCCGTCGAAACCGATCCGCGGGCTGATCGGACAACTCTACGCACCGGTGATGGAGCGCTACAAGGCGGCGTTCGCGCGCGCATTGCCGAATCTGCCGGGCGAGGAACTCGTCTGGCGCCTGCATTTCATGTTCGGCACGCTGTCGTACACGCTTGCGGCGACCGACACGGTGCAGCTGATCGCCGGCTGCAAGCCAGAGGATCGCTACGACGCGAAGCTGCTGGAAGAGCGCCTCACCGCGTTTCTCGAAGCCGGGTTGCTCGCTCCGCTCGGCGTTCAATCCACCGTCAGGAAGGCGGCCTGAGCGCCGTCCACGCAACGGGAGACCCCCATGTTCGGATACCTGCTCGTATTTCTGGCCGCGATCGCGGCATTCTTCGTGCTCGCGTACCTCCGGGCGCCGATCATCGCCTGGACCGTCGCCGGCGGCGCGCTTGCTGCCTACCTCGGCGCGGTCGCGGGTTTCGGCGCCACGACCAACACGGTGCTTGCGGTGCTGTTCGTCATCGTCGCGGCAGTGCTCAATGTCCCTGCGCTTCGGCGCCGCCTCATCAGCGATCCGATTCTCGCCATCTACCGGCGAATTCTCCCGGACATGTCGCAGACCGAAAAGGAGGCGATCGACGCCGGCACCGTTTGGTGGGACGCCGACCTGTTCTCGGGACGCCCCGACTGGGAAAAACTGCTCGCGATGCCGGAACCGAAACTGAACTCCGAGGAGCAGGCATTCGTCGATGGGCCGTGCGAGGAACTCTGCGGCATGGTGAACGACTGGGAGGTGACCCACGAACGCTTTGACCTTCCGCCCCGCGTCTGGCAATACCTGAAGGACAAGGGCTTCCTCGGCATGATCATCCCGAAACGCTACGGCGGCCTCGGCTTCTCGGCGCTCGCGCACTCCGCCGTAATCACCAAACTCTCCACGCGCTCGAACACGCTCGCCGTGTCGGCAATGGTGCCGAATTCCCTCGGGCCGGCCGAGCTGCTGCTGCACTACGGCACCGACGAGCAGAAGAACCACTATCTGCCGCGGCTGGCGCGCGGACAGGACGTGCCTTGCTTCGCGCTCACCAGCCCCGAAGCGGGCTCGGATGCGGCCTCGATCCCGGATTTCGGCATCGTGTGCAAGGGCCACTGGCAGGGCAAGGAAGTGCTCGGCATGCGCGTGACCTGGGACAAGCGCTACATCACGCTGGGCCCGGTGTCGACGCTGATCGGGCTTGCTTTCAGGCTCTATGACCCCGAGCACCTGCTCGGCGATCGCGAGGATCTCGGCATCACCTGCGCGCTCGTTCCGGCGCACACGCCGGGCGTCGAGATCGGACGCCGGCACCTGCCGCTCAACGCTGCGTTCCAGAACGGGCCGACCCGCGGCAAGGACGTCTTCATGCCGATCGAGTGGATCATCGGCGGCCGCGAATACGCGGGCAAGGGCTGGATGATGCTGATGAACTGCCTCGCCGCAGGCCGCTCGATCTCGCTGCCCGCCTCCTCGGTCGGCGGCGCCAAGGCGCTCGCGCGGTACACCGGCGCCTACGCCCGCGTGCGAAGCCAGTTCAGGACGCCGATCGGCAAGCTCGAAGGCGTCGAGGAATCGCTCGGCCGCATCGCCGCGAATACCTACATGATGGACGCCACTCGCGTCATGACCGCGGGTGCGCTGGACGCGGGCGAGAAACCTTCGGTGATCTCGGCGATCGTGAAGTACCACATGACCGAGCGCGCGCGCGAACTCATCAACCACTCGATGGACATCCACGGCGGCAAGGGAATCTGCCTCGGGCCGAGCAATTACATCGGCCGCGGCTACCAGGTGATGCCGGTCGGCATTACGGTCGAGGGCGCCAACATCCTGACGAGAAGCCTCATCATCTTCGGCCAGGGCGCGATCCGCTGCCACCCGTACGTGCTGCGCGAGATGCGCGCCGCGAAGGAGATGTCGGGCGGCGAGGCGTCACGCGAATTCGACGACGCGCTCACTTCTCACGTCGGGCACACGCTCGCGAACGCTGTGCGCGCCTTCGTTCACAGCCTCACGGGCTCGCGCCTCGCGCAGGTGCCGCAGGCGGCAGCCCCCGAGATGGCGCGCTACTACCAGCGCGTCGGACACCTGTCGGCGGCGTTCGCGTTCCTCGCCGACATGTCGATGGTCGCGATGGGCGGCGCACTCAAGCGCAAGGAGAAGACCTCCGCGCGCCTCGGCGACGTGCTTTCGATGATGTACCTGATCTCGGCCACGCTGAAGCGCTACGAGGACCAGGGCCGCCCGCGCGAGGACCTGCCGCTGATCCACTGGTCGGTGCGCGATGCGCTGTGGCAGGCGCAGCAGGCGATCGACGCCATTTATGCCAATTTCCCGGTCCCTGCGCTGCGCGGACTGCTGCGCTGGGTGGTGTTCCCGGTCGGCACGCCGTTCCGGCCCGCGAAGGACCGGCACAACCACCGCTCGGCGAAGATCGTGCTGGAGCCCGGGGCCGCGCGCGACCGGCTGACCGCGGGGATGTACGTCGGCAAGAACGAAGCCGACATCACGGGCGCGCTCGAAGCCGCGTTCCATGCCACGCTGGAATGCGAGCCGATCGAAAAGAAACTGCGCGAAGCAGTCAAAGGCGGCAAGCTCGTCACCCGGTCGGGCGTCGACACGGCCGCCACGGCACGCGCCCAAGGCGTGATCAGCGAAGCGGAACTCGCGCTCTGGCGGCGCAAGGAGACGCTACGCAAGCGGGTGATCCAGGTGGATGATTTCGAACCCGATTTCGGCCGCGCCGAGATCGTGCGGCGGCTGGCGCAGGACGAGGTAACCGCGAAGGCGGCGTGAAGGTTGGATGAGACCGTTCCATTGGAAACGATAACGCGGTTTTGACTCCATCGGTCTGCCGACTTCGAAGTTTCGCGCGCGCGAAACTTCGAAGTCGGCAGAGATCGGTAAACCCGCGATGCCGCGCCGCCCTTGGCGGAACGGCAGCAGGGACAAGAGGAGATGCAGCATGGCAGCCATGACAAGACCGGTGTACGTAGTCGACGGCGCGCGCACGCCGTTCATCAAAGCGAAGAACCGCCCGGGACCGTTTTCCGGGGGCGATCTCGCGACCCAGGCGGGGCGCGCGCTCCTGTTGCGGCAGAAATTCGCACCCACGGACTTCGACGAAGTGATTCTCGGCTGCGCCGCGCCTTCGGTCGACGAAGTCAACGTCGGCCGGGTGGTGGCGCTGCGCCTGGGATGCGGTCAGAAAGTTCCGGGCTGGACGGTGATGCGCAACTGCGCGAGCGGCATGCAGGCGCTCGACTCAGGCATCAACAACATCCTCGCCGGCCGCTCCCACCTGGTGCTCGCGGGCGGCGTCGACGCGCTTTCGCGCGCCCCCTTGCTGTATGCCGACGCGATGGTGCTGTGGTTCGCGAACATGATGCAGGCGCGAACCGCTGGACAGAAGGCGGCGCACTTCGCGAAGCTGCCGGTGAAGGCGCTGCTCGCGCCGGTGATCGCCATCATGAAGGGGCTCACCGACCCGATGGTCGGCCTGCTCATGGGGCAGACCGCGGAGAACCTCGCGCACCGTTTCGGCATCACGCGCGCGCAGATGGATGCCTTTTCGGTGCGCAGCCACCAGCGTGTGGTCGCTGCGCAGGATGGCGGCGCGCTCGCCTCGGGCGGCGGCGAAGTCGAGGCGGTGTATGACCGCGACGGCAATGCGTATGCGCTCGACGACGGCGTGCGCCGCGATTCCTCGGTCGAGAACCTCGCCAAGCTGAAGCCGTTCTTCGACCGCAAGTACGGCAACGTCACGCCGGGCAATTCATCTCAGATCACCGATGGCGCCGCCTGGCTCGTGCTCGCGTCCGACGAGGCGGTGAAACGCCATGGCCTCGAGCCGATCGGCCGCATCGTCGATTCCGAGTGGGCGGGCCTCGATCCTGCCCAGATGGGCCTTGGACCGGTGCACGCAGCGACGCCCATCCTGAAGCGCCATGGCCTCGCGCTGAACGATCCCGAGTACTGGGAGATCAACGAGGCCTTCGCCGCGCAGGTGCTCGGGTGCCTTGAGGCGTGGAAGGACGATACCTACTGCCGCGAGCAACTCGGCCTCGAAGCGGCGCTCGGTGAACTCGACCAATCCCGGCTCAACGTCGACGGCGGCGCGATAGCGCTCGGACATCCGGTGGGTGCTTCCGGAGCGCGCATCGTGCTCCACCTGCTGAAGACGCTGAAACGCAACAAGGCAAAGCGCGGCATGGCCGCGATCTGCATCGGCGGCGGGCTGGGCGGCGCGATGCTCGTAGAGGCGGTGTAGCGCGTGGGTTTACGACGGCGCGAATTTGACCTTCCCACAATCTGATGAACACCGAAACCGCTGCCGCGGCCGAAAATCTGCCTTTCCCCCGATCTGCCGACTTGGCGCGAGAATCACCGCGCCAAGTCGGCAGACCTGATGAACACCATCACCGACCCGACGCCCGAATCGAAGTGACGGGGCAATCACCAACCTCTGGAAAAACCAAAAATGAAACACTGGCGCTGGGAAAAGGATTCGCAGGGACTCGTCTGGCTGACGTTCGACAAGGCGGGTGAATCGACGAACACGTTTTCGCGCGATGCGATCGAAGAGCTGAGCGGAGCGCTCGATGCGATCGCCGCCGAGCACCCCAAGGGCCTCGTGATCCGCTCGGCGAAGGACAACTTCATCGCGGGTGCGGACGTCAACGAGTTCGTCAAGTTGAAAACCGCGGACGAGGCGTTCGAGTTCAACCGGAAAGGCTGGGACGCGACGCAGAAACTGCGCGACCTGCCCTTTCCGACCACCGCGATGGTGAACGGTTTCTGCATGGGTGGCGGGCTTGAGCTCGCGCTCGGCTGCCGCTACCGCGTCGCGCTCGACGATCCGAAGACGCGCTTTGCGTTCCCCGAAGTGATGCTCGGCATCTGGCCAAGCTGGCACGGTCTGATGTGGCTGCCGAAGCTGGTCGGCCCGGCGGCCGCGTTCGACATGCTGCTCACCGGAAAGAGCGTGGACGCGCGCAAGGCAAAGCGCATCGGCCTCGTGACGGAGGCGGTGCCGCTGCGGATCTTCGAGAACACCGTGCGCATGGTGACGCTCGCGGCACCTGCGCCGAGGCGACTGCCTTTGCTCCAGCGCCTGATGCTCGGGCCGCTGCGCGGGCTGGTCGTGTCGCAGGCGCGCAAGCAGGTTGCGAAACGCGCGCGACCGGAACACTACCCGGCGCCGTACGCGATCCTGCACGCCTGGCGGAAATACGACGGCGATCCCATCGCCTGCAAGGACGATCCGGCCTGTTCGCTCAAGGCGCTGTTCGAGCACCCGACCACGGCGAACCTGATCCGGCTGTTCTTTCTTCAGGACCGCCTGAAGTCGCTCGGCAAGGGCGCCGAATTCAATCCCGGGCACGTTCACGTGATCGGCGCCGGCGTGATGGGTGGCGACATCGCTGCGGTGTGCGCGATGCGCGGCATCAAGGTGACGCTGCAGGACACCTCGCCCGAGCGGCTCGCGCCCGCGGTGAAGCGAGCGGCGAAGCTCTTCGAGCGCAGGCTTCGGGATCGACGCCGCGTGCGCGACGCGCTCGACCGGCTGATTCCGGATGTCTCCGGCGCCGGCGTGGCGCATGCCGATCTCGTGATCGAGGCGATCTTCGAGAATCTCGCTGCGAAGCGCGAGTTGTTCGAGCGGGTGGAGGCGACCGCGCGGCCCGACGCCGTGCTCGCGACCAACACTTCCAGCCTCAAGCTCGCCGACATCGCCGCCGCGCTCAAGGATCCCGCGCGGCTCGTCGGCATCCACTTCTTCAATCCGGTGCCGCAGATGATGCTGGTCGAGATCATCTCGGGCGAGCGCACCGCGCCTGAACTCGCCGCAAAAGCCGCGGCTTTCGCGCGTCTCCTCGACAAGTTGCCGCTGCCGGTGAAGGATTCGCCCGGGTTCCTCGTCAATCGCGTTCTCGGGCCCTACCTCCAGAATGCCTTTCGAATGCTCGACGAAGGCATTCAGCCCGAAGCGATCGACGCGACGATGGAGGCGTTCGGGATGCCGATGGGACCGATGGAACTTGCGGACACGGTCGGTCTCGACATCTGCCTGGCCGCGGGAAAGGAACTCGCAAAGAAAGGCGCCTCGGGCGAACCCGACGCCCCGCGAGCGCTTCTCAACAAGGTCGCCCTCGGTCACCTCGGCCGCAAGAGCGGCCAGGGCATCTATCGCTGGGAGCGCGGTAAGCCGGTGAAGGCGGCGGCGGCACGCACGGACGGCAATCTGACCGAGGCCCTGATCGAGCCCTATCTCACGGAAGCGTCGGCGGTGCACGCCCAGGGCATCGTTGCGGACGCCGATCTGATCGACGCCGGCCTCGTGTTCGGCACCGGATTCGCGCCCTTCCGCGGCGGCCCGCTGCACTACCTCGCCTCGCGCAAGTAGGCATGGGCAGGGCCTCGCATCAACCGCCCGGACTCGCGCTGCCGGAAGACCGCCAGCCGGCGCTCCGGGTGCTGCCGATGCCGGCGGACGCGAACCAGAACGGCGACATCTTCGGCGGCTGGATCATGGCGCAGGTGGACATCGCGGGCGGCATCGTCGCGGGACGCCTCGCTCGCGGCCGCGTCGCCACGGTCGCCGTGAACGCCTTCGTCTTCAAGCAGCCGGTGCAGATCGGCGACCTGCTTTCGCTGTACGCCGACGTGGTTCGGACCGGACACACCTCGATCACGATCAACGTCGAGGTGTACGCCGAGCGCGGCCGCGAGGACACGCGGGTGGTGAAAGTCACCGAAGCAACGCTCACCTACGTCGCGATCGACGGCAAAGGCAAGCCGAGGCCCATCCGCGCCGCGTAAGCTGCGCCGGCGGCAAGGTTCCCGCAGGCGCCCGCTTCGCGTCCCGTCCGGTCAGCGCGCGAGAACCGGAAACAGGCCCTTCAGACCGTCGGCCATCGTCTGCACCGCCATGGCGGCGAGCAGCAGACCGAGGATTCGCGTCGCGACGTTGAGGCCGGTCGTGCCAAGGCGGCTCCCCACCTGGTGCGCGCGTAGCAGAATGACCCATGAGAGCAGGCACACCAGCCCGATGCAGGCGACGACCACCGTCTGGTGACCGATCCCGCCGTCACCCGCGGCGATGATCGAAGTGCTGATCGCGCCCGGCCCCGCGAGGAGCGGAATCGCGAGCGGCACGACCCCCGGCACTTCGCCCGCCTCGAGTTCGCGCGCCTCGGCCTTCGACTGGCGCACGCCGCCCGCCTGCGCGTTCAGCATCGCGAGCGCCATCAGCAGCAGCACCAGCCCGCCGCCGACGCGAAATGCAGGCAGGCTCGCACCAATGTAGTTGAGCAGCGCGTCGCCCAGGATCGCCGAAAGCGCCAGCACCGCGAATACCGTCAGCACCACGGTGCGAGCGAGCGCCGCGCGCTCGGCGGCGTCATACCGCGCAGTGAACGACAGGAAGAACGGAATCGCGAGAAACGGATCGACGACCGCAGTGAGCGTGACGATGAACCGCAGATACTCCGTCAGCGCGGCCACGCCGTCATTTCTTTGCGCGAGCCGCCATCTCCGCCTGCGCAGCCTTGCGGCCCTCATTGACCCGCGCGAACGCCGGGCGCTCGCCGAGCATCTTGAGGTACGGCTTCAGCTGCGGAATGTCCTCGAGCGCATCGCGCCCATAGGCCTGCCTGGTCGCCATCGAGACGATCGGCAGGTGAACGAACGCGGCGCAATCGGCGAGCGTCAGCGCCGGACCCGCGAGAAAGGGTTCGAACCGCGCAACGGCCTTGAAGGCGCGTACGCCCTTGGCGATGCCGCGTTCGACCTCAGATTTGGTTTCGTCGGTATACGGGCGGCCGAAGAACAGTCCGCCATAGAGACGCCGGACCACGAGTTCCAGGTGCAGCTCCATGAACGCGAGCAGCTCGCGCACCCGCGCGCGCTCGAGCGGATCCTTCGGCAGGAGCGGCCGCTCCGGATAAGCGTCCTCGAGATATTCGAGAATCACCCCGGACTCGCGGAGCAGCGTTCCGTCGACCGACAAATACGGCACCTTGCCCATCGGGCTTTTCGCGAGGTACTCGTCCTCCTGCGACGGAAAGCAGTTCGAATCCTCCTCGAACGCGACGCCCTTCTCGTAGAGCGCGATGAGCACCTTGTTGTGGTAGTTGCTGACGCGAAAACCGCACAACTTGAGCATGACGTCTCCGATCGCAGGGGGCGTGGCATTATAGTCGCCGCTTCACTGAGGGAGCCGCCATGAACGAATCCGGATACCACACCAACCTCGCACCCGAGACTTCCTACGGGGGCTACCTGCGGCTCGACCTGCTGCTCTCGGCGCAGCAGCCGCGCTCGAAGCACCATGACGAGATGCTGTTCATCATCCAGCATCAGACCGCGGAACTCTGGATGAAGCTCCTGGTGCACGAACTGGCCGCCGCGATCGCGCACGTGCAGGCCGACCAGCTTGCGCCGTGCTTCAAGATCCTCGCACGCGCCAAGCAGGTGCAGCGGCAGCTCTTCGAGCAATGGTCGGTGCTCGAGACGCTCACTCCGACGGAATACGTCCAGTTCCGTGACGTGCTCGGGCCGGCCTCCGGTCTGCAGTCGTTTCAGTTCCGCGCCATCGAATTCATGCTGGGCAACAAGGCGGCCGGGCTGCTCGAACTGCACCGCCACGACCCGCGCGCCCACGCGCGCCTGGTTGAATTGCTGCAGGCGCCCAGCCTGTACGACGAATTCCTGCGCCTGCTCGCGCGCCGCGGCCTGCCGGTGCCCCCGGAACGCATCGAGCGCGACTGGACTGCGCCCTACCAGCATCATTCCGCGGTCGTTGCGGTGTTCCGCACGATCTACGAGAGCCCGAACGAGCATTGGGACGCCTACGACATGTGCGAGAAGCTCGTCGACGTCGAAGAGAACTTCCAGCTCTGGCGTTTCCGCCACGTCAAGACGGTCGAGCGGGTGATCGGTTTCAAGCGCGGCACCGGAGGCACCGCGGGCGTGGCGTTTCTGCGAAAGACGCTCGAGCACGCCCTGTTTCCGGAGCTGATCGAAGTGCGTACCACGATCGAAAAGACGTGATCGATCTGGGCATCGGGCAACCCGCGATCGGATCCGGCAGGCCGACCGTCGAACGCCTCGCCGAGGTAAGATGGGTCATGGAGGCATCGGCATGAACCAGAGCAATACCGCGGTCGTCAAGCAGGACGGTGAATGGTGGATCGGCCGGATCGAAGAGGTTCCAGGCATCAACTGTCAGGAGCGCACGCGGGACGGATTGCTGGAATCCCTCCGCGTCACTCTGGGGGAAGCGCTGGAGATGAACCGGGCGGATGCCAAGCAGGCGGCTGGAAAAGGCTACGAAGAGCTCACGATTGCGGTATGAAGCGCCGCGATCTGCTGCGGCATCTCTCGTCTCACGGCTGTTTGCTCCTTCGGGAAGGTGGCAGGCATTCCTGGTGGCATAACCCGACGCAGAATCGAAGAAGCGCAGTTCCGCGTCACAGTGAGTTCAACGAGCACCTGGCGAGGAAGGTCTGCAGGGATCCCGGAGTACCGCAGCCGTGATGGGGCCTCTCGATGATGCGCTGATCGCGCAGCGCATCCGGCCTCTGTTCAGGCGTGCACTCGCCCCAGTCCGGCCGGTCTACCTCGCGAATCACTCGCTCGGCCGCCCACCTGACCGCATGGCCGACGATGTCGCGCGCGCACTCGAAGCCTGGTACCGCGACCAGGGCGAGGCCTGGAGCGACTGGCTTGCGGCGCGCGAAAAATTCCGCACCCTGACCGCGCAGCTCACCGGCTCGCCGACTGCGGATTCGATCGTGCCGAAGACGAGCGCGGCGCAGGGCCTACGCGCGGTGCTGAACGCGCACGACGATCCAATCCGCGTGGTCGCGACCGACGCCGAATTCGATTCGCTCGACTTCGTGCTGCGCGCCTACCGCGAGCGCGGGCGGATCGAACTCAGGCTCGTGCCGCCGCGCGCCGAGGCGATTCTCGGCGCGCTCGCGCAGCCCACGGACCTCGTGGTCTGTTCGACCGTGTTCTTTCGCAGCGGCGAGATCCTGCAGGGCGTCGACGAGATCATCGGGCGCGCGCACGCCGCCGGCGCCAAGGTGCTGCTCGATGTCTACCACCACGCCGGCGTGGTGCCGCTCGACCTCTCGGCACTCGACTCCGACTTCGCCGTCGGCGGCTCGTACAAGTACACGCGCGGCGGACCCGGCGCCTGCTGGCTTTACGTGCACCCGCGGCACCATGGACTTCGCACGCTCGACACCGGCTGGTTCGCGAAGGAGTCGCCGTTTTCCTACGAGCGCCCGGACCCGCCGCGCTTTGCGCCTGGCGGAGATGGTTGGCTCGAGTCCACGCCGCCGGTGCTCGCTTGCGTGCAGGCGCTCGCGGGGCTGGAGTTCACGCTCGAGGTCGGCGTCGAGCGGCTACGTGCGTATCACCTCGAGCAGAAAGCGCGTTTCGCCGCGATGCTTCGGGAGCGTGGACTCGCGGTGACGGGCGCCAGCCCGGATTACGGCGCCTTCCTCACTTTCGTTCACCCTCGCGCAGGCGACCTCGCGACGCAACTGAAGGCGCGCGGCGTGAAAACCGATGCGCGCGGTGAGTCCCTGCGGCTGTGCGCGGATTTGCTGAACACCGATGAGGAACTTGCCGCCGCCGCCGTCGCGCTCGCAGGTGTTGCGGGAGGCATTTGAGCGGCAGCTGCGGTTCGCCGTGCGGCGGTCGGTACTACCTCGGGAGATCTGCCGGCAGATCGCGCTATCTACCAATGTATCGTTGCACCCACCTGTAGATCGTTCTAGGATCGGCCGGGTACACGCTAATCATCAAGTTCGGCCCCATAGAAGCCTTGTCGGCTTGCCACTGCGTATTCACAGGAGGATGCACTTGTCAGAGTTGACCATCAATGGCGCTGTCTTGGAGAAGATTCGGAGGCTACCCATGCTCCGTGACGATGACGCCCCGCGGCCGGAATTCTTACTGTGGGAGAACCCGCGCACGCGTCTCTCCTGCTACTACGCGCCATTCGAGTATCTGAATACTCAGGCGAGGCTGATTCTCGTTGGGATTACACCCGGCGGAACCCAAATGAATCGCGCGCTGAATGCAGCCCGTGCTGCCTTGGCAGGGGGAACTCCGATCGAGACAGCCGTGCGGCGCGTAAAGCGCGAAGGAAGCTTCAGTGGATCAATGCGACCAAACATCGTGGCAACGCTTAACCGCCTTGCCTACAATCGTAGCCTTGACATTTCGTGTTCGAGCAGTTTATGGAGCACTCACGATCACCTTGTTCAGTTCTGCTCCCTTCTAAAATTTCCGGTTTTTGTGGATGGCAAAGACTACAACGGCAAGCCGGCGCCCACGAAGGATGACGACCTGAAGAGAATGCTGAACGAGCACTTCGTTAAAGACATGCAGGCGCTACCTCACAATGCGATGCTCGTTCCTCTCGGAGACACTGTGCTTGAAACGGTGCTCGCCCTCAAGAAGCAAGGCGGCATCCCGCAGGAGTTGATGACATTCGAAGGTAGGCCCGTCGCGCCTCCGCATCCGAGCGGCGCAAACGCCGAATCAATTGCCTTGCTGCTTGAAGAGCGCTACCCAACGCAAGCGGAGTACGCGGAGCGCATGTATCGCGAATACTTGATTCGCGCGCCGTGGAAGAAGAAAGCGAGCGGCAAGCCACAGCCTGAAGCGAAGTACAAGGCAGCCCGAGATTCAAGATGGCAGGCCATGCTGCATGTACGTCGTGCGTATGGCCTGCAATAGTCTACCTATGTGGCCGAACCAGGCGCTCAAGTGGGACGCGCCAACCGTCAGCGCTTTGTTTTGGCTTGGTCACGCGCGCCCCTTATCTTTATCGTTCGGCGGAAGTGATATGAAAGCGGGAATCAAGACGACTGCGCGATTACGATGCCTTCGTCCCGTTCTTAGAAAATGGATTGCGCTCAACCGTCAGCTCGGTGCGCGCTGGTCGAGCGGCGGAGATGTGGCGTGGTGGTACAACGAACGGGCGCTCATAAGCGTCTTCGCGGGAGCCGTGTGGCAAAGCGGAGGCTACGCGTTCGAGGAGTTTTCGGAAAGGAAAAGAGGCAAGAAGCGCCTCCTCTCGGGGCGCATAGATCTGGAATTCACCGCAGGACAACACGAGTTTCTGGCAGAAGTGAAACAATGCGAGCTAGCAGCCACCGCGCGCCGCGACCGAACCGATCACGTTCGTGGATTCATGGATAAGGCAAAGGCTGACGTGCGGCGCTGTCGACCAGATGGAAGAAGACGCATAGCCATTGTTTTCGGCGCGCCGTACGTGGCGAAGCATCGCAGGGCGGAAATGGATGACCGAATCGAGTGGCTGGTTGACCAAGCCGGGGAGATTCACGACAACATCGAAGCTGACGCAGTCGCGTGGACATTTCCATCACCTCGGCGTCTTCCGACGTATCAAGGTTGGGTTTGTCCAGGGATAATTGCTTGGATCAGGGAAGTGAGAAGATGACAGCCGAACCAACGGCTCCAAGCTACGCGGACAAGCCGCGCGCCTGAGCCGCGGCGTTCGACAGACTGAGAGGAGCGAGAGTGGCGGTTCCCGACTTCCAGTCCTTGATGCTCCCGTTGCTCCGGATTGCTGGCGACGGAAAAGAACACTCGCTTTCGGACGTTCGCGAACGCCTGGGAGCCGAGTTCAAGCTGACGCAGGCCGAGCGAGAGGAACTCTTGCCGAGCGGGCGGCAGTCCCGATTTGGAAACCGAGTCGCGTGGGCCAAGGTATACCTCGAACAGGGAGGACTGCTTTTGTCACCACGGCGTGGTCACCTCCTGATCTCGGACCGCGGTCGGGACGTGCTCAAGGCTCCTCTAGAACAAATCGACATCAAATTTCTTGGGCAATACCCGGAGTTCATCGAATTCCGCAGGTCCAAGCGCGAGGCCCAGGAGCTATACGCGCCGGCAGCCGAGGCCGCTGACGCCGAGACTCCCGAGGAGGCGCTTGAGGCGGCTCACGCTCGGATTGAGGCAAGCCTCGCCTCCGAGGTTCTCGCTCGAGTAAAGACCGGTTCGCCTGCTTTTTTCGAGGGTCTTGTTGTCGAGTTGCTGCTGAAGATGGGCTACGGCGGCTCACGCGCTGACGCCGGGCAGGCCATCGGCAAGGGCGGTGATGAGGGGATCGACGGGGTAATCAGCGAGGACCGGCTTGGTCTCGATATCGTCTATCTTCAAGCGAAGAGATGGGAGGGCTCCGTCGGCCGACCCGAGATTCAGAAATTCGTAGGTGCGCTCCACGGAAAGCGTGCGAAGAAGGGCGTCTTCATCACCACTGGTTCCTTCTCGTCCGATGCTACTGCGTATGTCGAACACATCGATCCCAAGGTCGTGCTGATCGATGGACGCCGGCTCGCAGAGCTCATGATCGACTTCGAGGTCGGAGTCACGACGGCCCGGACCTTCCATGTCAAGCGAGTGGACTCGGACTACTTCGAGGAAGGGTGAACTGTCGAATCGGGTCGGGGCAGGCGGAGGGGAGTACACCCAATGATGGAAAGCCAGTCGCCCAAATCCGCCGGTGTAGAAGTGCCGCAAACGTCGCGTTTTGTCGGCGGTCGCGTCGGCCCGCGGTACATCAGGACGCACAACGTCAAAACACGCCGTCGCGTAGAATCGCCCGATGCAGTTCGAGTGGGATCGTACGAAGGCACAACAGAACCTCGGGCGGCACCGTATTTCGTTCGACGAGGCTGTCACCGTCTTCTATGATCCGCTCGCCGCGACCTTTGATGATCCCGATCACTCTATTGGCGAACGCCGTCTCATTACCGTTGGGCACTCCGCGCGCGGGCGGCTGCTCGTTGTGGCCCATGCGGAGCGCGGGGATAGCGTCCGAATCATCAGTGCCAGATTAACTACCGCGCGCGAGCGCAAACGCCATGAAACCTAAGACATTGCCGCCGTCCGACGATATCCGTCCAGAGTACACGCTGGACTACTCAAAGGCCGTGCGAGGGAAGTATTACAAGCGCATTCTGAAGGACGGCGCAAACGTCGTTGTCCTTGAGCCGGACGTCGCAAAGGCCTTTCCGAATTCGGCCGCAGTCAATGACGCGCTTCGCGTGGTGCTGAGCGCCGGGCGGGCGGCGCGACGTTCGATTCCCCGCCCAACACGGACGCGCGCGAAGTCGGCACGCGCCGGGTAGCGGCGACGCGAAGCGCCTTACTCTGCCTGGTAGCGCAGATAGAGCTTCTGCATGCCGCCGAGCCAGCGGTCGTAGTTCGCGCCCTTCGCGCGCAGATACTCCAGCACCTGCGGGTGCGGCAGGATGAGGAATTTCTCCTCGGCCATGACCTTGACGATCTCATCGCACACCTGCTCCGCCGAGAGCACGCCGTCGACGCCGGCGGAACCGCCGTCGCCCTTGTACATGGCGGTGAGCACGGCCTGCGGGCACAGGCACGAAACGCGCAGTCCCCTTCGCCCGTAGGCGATCGCGAGCCACTCGGCGAACGCGACGGCGCCGTGCTTGGTCACGCCGTAGGTCGCCGACTCGACGATGTTGAGCAGCCCGGCCGCCGAAGCCGTGACGAGAAAGTAGCCGCCGCCGCGAGTCACCATTTTCTCGGCCACGGCGCGCGCCGCCCAGACGTGCGCCATGACGTGGATCCTCCAGTTCTTCTCCCACAGTTCGTCGGGTGACTCCAGCCCGCCGCGCACGACGATGCCGGCGTTGGAAAAGTAGACGTCGATCCGGCCGTAGCGTTCCTCCGCTGCGTGCACCAGCGCCTGGATGTCGTCCTCGCGGCCGACGTCGCAGCGCACCGCGAGGCCCTTGGTTTCCGCAGCAACCGCCTGCAGGCCTTCGGTGTTCAGGTCCGCGACGACGAGTCCCGCGGCCCCCTCGCTTGCGAACCTCAGCGCGGCGGCGCGGCCGATGCCGCTCGCCGCGCCGGTGATGACCGCGATCCTGCCTTTCAGTTCCACGCGCGTGCCGTCTTCAGCCGCGCTTCTTCGTCGCCAGCGACTCGGCGATCGAGGTCTGCTCGCCCAACTCCATTTTCGCGATGGAGTTGCGGTGCACTTCGTCCGGGCCGTCGGCAAAGCGCAGCGTCCTCGCGTGCGCGTAAGCGGCCGACAGGCCGAAGTCCTGGCAGACGCCGCCGCCGCCGTGCACCTGCATCGACCAGTCGATCACCTGGCAGGCCATGATCGGGGCGAGCACCTTGATCATGGCGATCTCCTTCTTCGCGATCTTGTTGCCGACCGTGTCCATTTTCCAGGCGGCGTTCAGCACCATGAAGCGGGCCGAATCGATCATGATGCGCGCTTCGGCGATGCGTTCGCGCGTGACGCCCTGATCCGCCACCGGGCGGCCGAATGCGACGCGCTGCGTCGCGCGGCGGCACATTTTCTCCAGCGCGACTTCCGCCTGGCCGATGAGCCGCATGCAGTGGTGGATGCGCCCCGGTCCGAGCCGTCCCTGCGCGATCTCGAAACCGCGGCCCTCGCCGAGCAGGATGCTGGAGGCCGGCACGCGCACATCCTTCAGCTCGATCTCCATGTGGCCGTGCGGCGCGTCGTCGAAGCCGAAGACCTGCAGCGCGCGCACGATGCGGATTCCCGGCAGCCCGGCGGGCACGAGGATCATCGACTGCTGCCGGTGGCGCGAGGAATTGTCCGGGTCGGTCTTGCCCATCAGGATGTAGAGCTGGCAACGCGAGTCTCCGGCGCCGCTCGACCACCACTTGCGGCCGTTGATCACGTACTCGTCGCCCTCGCGCTTGATGCGGCACTGGATATTGGTCGCGTCCGAAGACGCGACGTCGGGCTCGGTCATCAGGAACGCGGAGCGGATCTTTCCTTCGAGCAGCGGTTCGAGCCACCGCTTTTTCTGTTCCTCGGTGCCGTAGCGCTCGATCGTCTCCATGTTCCCGGTGTCCGGCGCCGAGCAGTTGAACACCTCCGGCGACCACTGGATGCGCCCCATGATCTCGCACAGCGGCGCGTACTCCAGGTTCGACAGTCCCTCGGGCGCGCGCTTCGAATGCGGCAGGAACAGGTTCCACAACCCGGCCTTGCGCGCCTTCGGCTTCAGCTCCTCGATGATCGGCACCGGCTCCCAGCGCCGCTCGCTCTTCGCGTGGGTGTGTTCCCACCATTTGTGGTCGTTGGGATAGACGTGCTCTTCCATGAAGGCGATGAGCCGCTTGCGCAGGTCCTGCACCTTGGGCGAGTACTCGAAATCCATGGTGATCTCCGGGTTGCCGTTGTCGTGTGAGCGTCGGTCGCGCGGCGGGCTATCCCGCACCCCGCGCCAGAATTTTCTCCGCCTGCTGCCAGCCGAGCGTTGCCATCATCGGCGCGCGGCTGCCGGCGTCGCGCGCGTGCACGCTGGCCGCGGTGCCGTCGACTACGCGCTTGGCGATCCCCTGGAGGATCGCGGCGATGCGAAACAGGTTGTATGCCATGTAGAACTCCCAGACGCCGCGCGCAACGCCGTCGCGGCCGGTGCGCCGGCAATACATCTCGACGTACTGCGCCTCGTCCGGAATTCCGAGCGCGGCGAAATCCAGCCCTGCGATGCCGCGGAACTGTCCTGGCGGAATGTGCCAGGCCATGCAGTGATACGCGAAATCCGCGAGCGGGTAGCCGAGCGTCGAAAGCTCCCAGTCGAGCACCGCGAGAATTTTCGGCTCGGTCGGATGGAAGACCGTGTTGTCGAGGCGGAAGTCGCCGTGCACCACCGTCGTTTCGTCACCCGGCGGAATGTTCTTCGGCAGCCAGGCGATCAGGTTGTCCATCGCCTCGATCTTCTGCGTTTCCGAGGCGAGGTACTGCTTGGTCCAGCGCCCGATCTGGCGCTCGAGATAGCTGCCCGGCTTGCCGAACCCCTCGAGCCCCACCGCGCGGTAATCGATCGAATGCAGCAGCGCGATCACGCGATTCATCTCGTCGTAGATCGCGAAACGCTCGGCCTTCTGCATCCCGGGGAGCGCCTGATCCCAGATGACGCGGCCCTCGACGCAGTCCATGACGTAAAACGCGGTGCCGATGACCGCATCGTCCTCGCACAGGCAATACGGTTTCGCCACCGGGAAACCAACCGCGTGCAACGCCTTGATGACCCGGTACTCGCGATCGACCGCGTGCGCCGAGGGCAGGAGCTTCCCCGGCGGCTTGCGACGCAGCGCGTAGGTCCTGCCGCCCGCTTCGAGCCGGTAGGTCGGATTCGACTGGCCGCCCTTGAACTGCTCGAGCGTGAGCGGACCGCGAAAGCCCTCGATCGAGGCATGGAGATACGCCTCCAGGCGCGCGACGTCGAAACGGTGGCGCTCCTCGACGGGTTTGGTGCCGACGAACTGATCGAACATTCGGATCGAACGGAAGGGGCAGCGAAAAGCTTACACCAGATCGAGCGCCCCGACGCCCCGCATTCCGGCTGCATTGCGAACCACACGACTTGCCGCTCGGCCTTCGGATAAGATGCACGTGTCGCCGCGCTGCCCGAAATCGAGGCGCCGCGCGCCGGCGACAACCCGAGGAGAACGCGTGATGACTGGCCCGTCCGATACGCTTTCCGAGCGCACCAAGGCGCTGTCACTCGCCGAGCAGAAGCTCGCCAGTCTGGTCGAGAACGGCATTCTCCTGTCGCAGGAGCGCGACCGCGACAAGCTGCTGCGGCACATCCTGTTCAGCGGCCGGGAACTGTGCAACTGCGACGCCGGCACCATGTACCTCAGGACCGACCACGGCACGCTGCGGTTCGCGCTGCGTACCAACGAGATCGGCCTGCCGCGGCTCGAAATTCCGATCTTCGATGCGCAAACCGGCGCACCGCACGAGAATTTCGCCTCGACCTACGTCGCCGTGCACGGCCAGACCGTGTTCATCGACGACGTCTACACCGAGACGCGGTTCGACATGAGCGGAACCAGGAAATTCGCGGAGGAATCCGGCTACCGCACCGTGTCGATGCTCACGGTGCCGATGTCCCCGCGCAAGGGCGAGGTGACCGGCGTGCTGCAGTTCGTGAACGCGCTCGACCCGGAGACCGGGAAGATCATCCCCTTTCCCAGGGAAATCGCGGGATTCGTCGAGGCGCTCGCCTCGCAGTCCGCGGTCGCGCTGGAAAATTTCAACCTGCTCGATGCGCAGAAAGCGCTCATGGACTCGATGATCCGGCTGATCGCCGGCGCAATCGACACCAAGAGTCCGTACACGGGCGGACATTGCGAGCGAGTTCCCGAACTGGCGATCATGCTCGCCGAGGAGGCCGAGAAGGTGCAGACCGGGCCGCTCGCCGGATTCAGCTTCAAGTCCGAGGAGGAATGGCGCGAATTCAGGATCGGCATCTGGCTGCACGATTGCGGCAAGGTGACGACGCCCGAGTACGTCGTCGACAAGGCGACCAAGCTCGAGACCATCTACAACCGCATCCACGAAGTGCGCACGCGATTCGAGGTGCTGCTGCGCGACGCCGAAATCGAACGACTGCAGGCGATCGCCGCAGGCACCGACGCCGCGGAGGCGGCCAGGCGATTCGATGCCCGCCGCGCGGAACTCAGGGAGGATTTCGCCTTCGTCGCCGAATGCAACATCGGCGGCGAATTCATGGCGCCCGAGCGCGTCGAGCGGGTGAAGAAGATCGCGCGCCAGGCGTGGATGCGCAATTTCGACGACCGTCTCGGGCTTTCGCACGAGGAATTGAGGCGCTACGACGGCGTTCCGGCGCCCGAGATGCCCGCGACCGAAACGCTACTCGCGGACAAGGCCTTCCACATCCTGCCGCGCGGCAACGACAAGGCGCTCGATCCCAAGTACGGCTTCAAGGTCAAGGTGCCGCAGCACCTGTACAACTTCGGCGAGATCTACAACCTGTCGATCGGCCGCGGCACGCTGACCGAGGAGGAGCGCTTCAAGATCAACGAGCACATCATCCAGACCATCGTCATGCTCGAGTCGATGCCCTTCCCGCGGGACCTGCGGCGCGTGCCCGAGTACGCCGGGACCCACCACGAGACCCTCGTGGGGACCGGCTATCCGCGCCGCCTGACCAAGGAAGGGCTGTCGATTCCCGCCCGGATCACCGCGATCGCCGACATTTTCGAGGCGCTGACCGCCTCCGACCGCCCGTACAAGAAGGCGAAGACGCTCTCGGAATCGGTGAAGATCCTGTCCTTCTTCAAGAAGGACAACCACATCGATCCGGACCTGTTCGATCTGTTCCTGAAGTCCGGGGTTTTCCTTCGCTACGCCGAGCGCTACCTCAAGCCCGAGCAGATCGACGAAGTCGATATCTCGAAGTACGTCTCCTGAGCCGGGCGGACTACTCCCAGACGACGGCCTGACCGCTCGCGTGCCAGCCGGCGGCGAGCGGCGCGTAGCGTTTCTCGATGTGCGTGCGGCGCATCTTCATGGTCGGCGTGAGCAGCTCGTTCTCGATCGACCAGGCGTCGCGGGCGATGGCAATGCACTTCAGTTGCTCGTGCGACTCGAGTTCCCGGTTGACCTCGGCGAGCAACGCGGCCAACCGCTGCGAAAGTTGGTCGCGCCGCTCGCGGCCGTCGTTGAGCAGCGCGCGATGGTGCTCGGCCAGCACCCCGATTGCATGCGGCTGCTCGAAGGTTTCGCCGGTGACGCAGCACTGCTCGAGCAGTCCCGCGCCCAGCAGCCGGTTTTCGATCGGGGCGGGGGCGACGTAGCGGCCCTTGCTGGTCTTGAACAGCTCCTTGGCGCGCCCGGTGATGCGCAGACGGCCCTGCTCATCCATCTCGCCGCGATCGCCGGTGCGAAGGAACCCGTCTGCGGTGATCACCTCGGCCGTCAGCTCGGGCGCCTTGAAGTAGCCCATCATCATCCCCGGGCTCCTGACCAGGATCTCGCCGTCCGCGCTGATCTTCGTCTCCACCCCGGGACGCGAGCGGCCGACGTAGCCCGCCCGCACGCCGTCGGGATCGGAAGCGTGCGAATACGAATGGTTCTCCGACATGCCGTAGCCCTCGAGCAGATTCAGTCCGAGCCGGCGATACCACTCGATCACTTCCGGGGAGAGCGGTGCCGCGCCCGAGGCCGCGTAGCGCGTCTGATCCAGCCCCAGGTTCTTGAGGATCCTGCGGCGTACCAGCGTACGCACGACCGGAATCGAAAGCAGGCGCTGCAGTTTCTCCGGCGCCACCTTGGCGTGCACGCCGGCCTGGAATTTCATCCACAGGCGCGGCACCGAGCAGAAAACGGTCGGCCGAGCGCGCTGCAGGTCTGCGACAAAGCTCTCCAGCGATTCGGCGAAGAAAACGTGGATCCCGTGGTACATGCAGAAACCCTCGCCGACGTAGCGCTCGTAGCTGTGCGCGAGCGGCAGGTACGACAGGTAGCGGTCCTGCGGTGTGACATGAATGGTTGCAGGGTCCGCCACCATGGCGGCGACCATGGCGCCGAAATTGAGCATCACGCCCTTGGGCGTGCCCGTCGTCCCCGAGGTGTAGATGATCGTCGAGAGTTCTTCCGGGTCGCGCTGCGGGATCTTCTCGAGCGGCGCCGATGCCGCCACGGCGGCCTGCCACTTCAACGCCCCGGTGTTTGGCGCGAGCGGCAGCTCGATCAGCGGCATCCCCTCCGGTATCCCGGCCCTGATCGTCGCCCAGTCATCGAGCTTGCCGACAAACGCGAGCTGCGACTCGCTGTGCTCGAGAATCGTTCGCGCCATCGCGGAGCCGAGCGTCGCATACAAAGGAACCGAGACATGCCCGGCCATCCAGATGGCGAGGTCGGCCATGATCCAGTGGGCGCTGTTCTTGCCGACGATGGCGATCTGGCTGCGCGGCGGCAGATTCAGGCCGCGGAGATGCATCGCCATTCGGCGCGCCTCGCCCATCGTCTGGCGCCAGGTGTAGTCGGTCGTCCTGCCCCCGCCGTGCGGCTGGGTGAGATAGACCTTGTCCGGTGTGCTCGCCTCCCAATGCGCGGCTCGCGCGAGCAACAGGTCGTCGCGGGTAATCGTGGTCACTGCGTTCCCCCCTCAGGATCGCGCGATCATACCCCGATGCGCGCCGGCGACACCTGCAGCCAGAATGTCACCGGGCCATCGTTCACGAGGCTCACCCGCATGTCGCCGCCGAAGAGCCCCGTCGCGACCGCGACGTTTCGCCCGCGCGCGAATTCGACGAAACGCCGAAACAGGCGCTCGCCCTCGGCCGGCGGCGCCGCCGACGAAAAGCTCGGGCGCGCGCCTTTGCCCGTGTCGGCCGCGAGCGTGAACTGCGGAACGGCGAGCAGCCCGCCGCCGGTGTCGGCGAGCGAGCGGTTCATTTTGTCCGCCGCATCGGAGAACACGCGGTAGCCGATTACGCGCTCCGCCAGGCGCGCGGCCTGCGCTTCCGCGTCGCCGCGTTCAACCCCGATGAGCGCGAGCAGGCCCGGTCCGATCTCGCCCACGACGGCGCCCGCCACTTCGACACGCGCTTGCGTGACGCGCTGGATGAGCGCGATCACGCGATGATGTCGGGAATCAGCCGGTCGCGCAGCCGCGCGATGGTGTCCTTGAGGTAGAGCTTGCGCTTTTTCAGGCGCCGCAGCTGCAACTGGTCCTGGATCGGGTCGCGCCCGACCCGCGCAATCACGTCGTCGAGATCGCGATGTTCCGTTTCCAGCACTGCGATCCGGTTCTCGATCTGGATTCGCTCTTCCTCGGTGAGCGGCAGATTGCTCAACGGCAGGTATCCGTCATCAGTACGTCGGCCTGCCGCGGAAATATTCGAGCCGGTCGATGGAGCGCACCGTGATCTCCTTCACCTGCATGCCCTGCAGGACCCGGAGCGGCACTTCGATGCCCGCGGCACCGCGCGCCCAGACCTTCGAATAGAAATCTCCCAGCGATGCCACGTCGTCGTCGCCTACGCCGACGACGATGTCGCCACCCTTCAGCCCCGCTCGATCCGCGGGACCCTCGGGCGAGACGCGCGTCACGAACAGGCGCCCGCGCATTTCCTCGGTGTTCAGGCCGAGCCAGGGACGCGCCGGTCCCGGGCCCCGCCCGTCGGCAATCAGGTGCTCGAGTATCGGCCGCAGCAAATTCACCGGCACGAACAGGTTGCCTGGCGTCGCCTCGCCGGTGCCCGAAGCATCGCCCACGATGAGCGATCCGATGCCGACGAGTTCGCCGCGAGCGTTGATGAGCGCAGCGCCCGACCAGTCCGGAACCGCGGGATAGGTGTAGATCGCCGAGTCGATGCGGTACTCCCAGCTTCCCGAAAACGGTCGCCGCGATGCCACGTAAACCAGGCTTACGCCGTCGCGCCCGCCATGGCGTGCAATCATCGCGGGTTCGCGCTCAACGAGCGCGTCCGCATCGCCGAGCGGCAGCGGCTTCCCGCCGACGGCGGTGAGCAGTTTCAGCAAACCGAAGCCGCTCGCGTGATCGTAGCCCGCGACCGTCGCCGGCGTCGCCCGGCCGTCGCTTGCAATGACCTCGACCGAATCCGCCTCGATCACGAGATAGCCGATCGTGACGACGTAGCCGTCACGCACCAGCACGCCGGAGCCCTCGCGCCGCAGGCCGAGCGTCTCTGCGCTGCGCGCGCCCTGCAGGGCGCGCGTCCTGACGCGCACGATCGCCGCCAGCGGATCGTCGCTCGCGCGCGCATCGGCGGCCTGCGCCGCCTCGGGAGCGCGGAGCTGCGCGTTCGCGGGCGCGACCAGCGCAGCCGAAGCGACGCAAAGCAGAATCAGGCAGGTCAGGCGTTGCATGGCACTCGCTCCGAGACCGGTCATTGTCCGCCTCGCCGCGCTTCAAATCCAGACCCCCGATCGCCTTTACCGCCCCCGCGCTTCGGACTAATCTCGCCACGATCCTCGGAAGGAGCATGACCATGAACGCTGCGGGCTCGCCCGCTCACGGCGGCGATCGCGTCGCCGCGATCCTGCAATCGCATCGCGTGCCGGTCGTGTTCACGCTCTGCGGAGGGCACATCTCGCCCATCCTGGTCGCGGCCAAGGCGCGCGGCATTCGCGTGATCGACTGCCGCGACGAAGCGACCGCGGTCTTCGCCGCCGACGCCGCAGCCAGGCTCTCGGGAATTCCGGGCGTCGCCGCGGTCACCGCCGGTCCGGGATTGACGAACACGATCACGGCCCTGCAGAACGCACAGCTCGCCCAATCGCCGCTGGTTCTGATCGGCGGCGCCGCGCCCACGGCGTTGCAGGGGCGCGGCGCGCTCCAGGACATCGTCCAGCGGCCGCTCGCCGCGCCCGTAGTCAAGCGTCTCTGGCAGGTGCGCCGGGTCGCCGACCTCGAATCGGCGCTCGTCGCGGCATTCGCCGCTGCGAGAGAGGGCGTGCCCGGGCCGGTCTTCGTCGAATGTCCGGTCGATCTGCTGTACGACGAGGCGAGCATCCGCCAGTGGTATTCGGAAGCCTCGGGCAGGGGCACCGCGGTGCAGGACCGGATCCTGCGCTGGTATCTCCAGCGTCACGCCAATCGGCTTTTCTCCGATCTCGAACCTAGCGAGACGCCCGCGCCGCGCGAAGTCCTGCCGCCGGCGCCGAGCGATGCTTCGATCGCGCGGGCCGGCGCCGCGCTTGCGAAGGCCGAGCGGCCGCTCGCGGTGATCGGCAGCCAGGCGCTGGCACGCGCTGGCGACGCGGCGCGGCTCGCCGAGGCCGTGGCGCGCCTCGGGATTCCGGTCTACCTCTCGGGCATGGCGCGCGGCCTTCTGGGGCGCAACCATCCGCTGCAGATGCGCCATGCGCGACGCGAGGCGCTGCGCGACGCGGACTGCGTGCTGCTCGCCGGTGTGCCCTGCGATTTTCGACTCGATTACGGCCGCCACATCCGCCGCGCGAGCACGCTGATCTCGGCGAATCGCAGTGCGCGCGAGGCGCGCCTGAATCGCCGGCCGACCGTAGCGATGATCGGGGATGCCGGAACGGCGATCGAAAGGCTCGCCGAACGTTCGGGTGCGCACCCGGTTCGCGCGGAGTGGATCGACACGCTCCGCGCCCGTGATCGCGAACGCGAGACCGACATCGATCGCCGCGCCGCTCAGCCCGGCGAGCACGTCAATCCGGTGGCGCTGTTTCGCGCGATCGATCGAATCGCCGGGGACAATGCGGTTTTCGTCGCCGACGGCGGCGATTTCGTCGCGACTGCCTCCTACATCCTGCGCCCGCGCGGCCCGCTCGGCTGGCTCGATCCGGGGGCCTTCGGCACGCTCGGAGTCGGCGCGGGTTTCGCTCTGGGCGTCAGCCAGGTGAGGCCCGCCGCGGAGTCCTGGCTCATCTGGGGCGATGGCGCGAGCGGTTACGGCCTGGCCGAGTTCGACACCTTCGTGCGGCACCGAATCCCGGTCATCGCGGTCGTCGGCAACGACGCCTCCTGGGCGCAGATCGCGCGCGAGCAGGTCAAGCTGCTCGGCGACGATGTCGGAACGGTGCTCGCGCGCACGGCCTACCACGAAGTCGCAAAGGGATTCGGCGCCGAGGGCATCGAGCTGAGGCAGACCGCGGACATCGAGCCCGCCCTCGCTCGCGCGCGCGAGCTTGCGGCCGCGGGACGTCCGGTCCTGGTCAACGCCTGGCTCGACAGGACCGATTTCCGCGACGGCTCGATTTCGATGTAGGCGCAGCACCGGTCGATGCGCCTGGTGCAGTGGAACATCCAGTGGTGTTGTGGCATGGACGGCGTGGTCGATCCGGCGCGCATCGCGCGCGTCGCGCGCGAGCTGTGCGATCCCGACGTCATCTGTCTACAGGAGGTCGCGGTGAACTTTCCGGCGCTCGCAGGCAGCGCTGGCGAGGACCAGGCGGCGTTGCTCGCCGCGGCGTTTCCCGGCTACGAAGCGCACTTCGCGTGGGGCGTGGATGTGCCGGACGGCCGCGGCGGCCGGCGGCGCTTCGGCAACCTGATCCTGTCGCGACTGCCGGTGCTGCAGGTGTTGCGCCATTCGCTGCCGTGGCCGGCGCACGAAGGCGTGCCGAGCATGCCGCGCGTTGCGCTCGAGGCGGTAATCGAGGCGCCGTGGGGGCCGCTGCGTATCACGACGACTCATCTGGAGTATTACTCGGACGTTCAGCGGGCCGCGCAGGCAGCGCGGCTCTGCGAAATTGACGCCGAGGCGCGCGCGCACGCTTCCGCAAGACCGTCAGGGCGCTACGACTCCGGGCCGTTCCAGCCGTTCACGCGCCCGGCGCCCTCGATCCTCACCGGCGATCTGAACATGCCTCCGGACGATGCCGCGATGGCGCGGCTGTTGCAGACCTGGCGCGACGCCTGGCGCGTGGCGCATCCGGATCGTCCGCAACCGCCTACATTCGGCGTTCACGACGCGCAATTCCCGACCGAGCCGTACTGCTGCGATTACGTGCTCGTGTCCGAGAAGCTCGCGCCGCGCGTCGCCGCGGTGCGCGTGGACTCAGACTGCACGGCCTCGGACCATCAGCCGGTGATCGCGGAGCTCAGGCCCTGAAGCGCCGATTTACCAGAGCACTGCCTGGCGCGATTCGTGAGTCCGTCACTCGATGACCTGGTCGGCGCGCAGCAGAACGGTTGGCGGGATTTTGATGCCCAGCAACCTGGCCGTCTTCAGATTCACGCCCAGCCAGTATTCCGTAGGCTGCATTACGGGCAGGTCGGCCGGCTTCGCGCCCCGGAGAATGCGATGGACATAGTCGGCGGCGTGACGGTAAGGGGCATCGCGTTCCGGACCGAACACGAGCAGCGCGCCGGCGGCAAGGACTTCCTTGTCGACAAATCCCACCGGCACCCCGTATCGCGTCGCGAGTTCGATGACTTGCCGGTGGTGCTGCAGCATCACCTGCGTGGCGAGCAGCGCATCCACCCGAACGAGGGCAAACCCCTCGAACGCGCGCTCAAGGGTCGGCGGATCGCTCGCCTCGACCAGCCGGACTTCGACGCCCAGCAGCCTGCCGGCTTCCTGCGCCTGTCTGAACGCCGCCCGAACGCCCGCGTTCGCGCCAGGACCCAACAGGCCGAAGCGACGCGCCTCCGGCCTGATTTCACGCATCAGCTCAAGGCGTTTGCGGACGACGCTTCCGAGGTCCAGCGAGATCCCCGTCACGTTTCCACCCGGCCGCGCAAGGGACGCAACAAGCCCCGTGGCGACCGGATCCGCCGAGCCCGTCATCACGATGGGAACCTTGTCGGTCAGGCGCATCAGCGACTGTATCGCCGGAGTGGTAATCGTCACGACGACCTCCGGGCTGCCCGCGAGAAGCTCCCGCGCCAGATGCGGCAGTCTTGCGTCCACGCCGTCGGCCCAGCGGCGCTCGATCGCGAGGTTCCGCCCCTCGACGAATCCGTGCTCGCGAAGTCGCGCCTCGAGGACGCGCCATTGTTCGGGTCGCAACGACTGGTCGCCCTGGTCCAGGATGGCGATCCTGCGTACCCGTTCACTGGGTTGGCCGAACGCCCGCGCCGATGCAAGAAGCGCCGCAGCTCCGAAGATGAACCCGCGCCGTTTCATCCGGTCGGCTCGCAACGTCGCGCCCGGCGGAACGTCCGGGGCCGCATCTAATTGCCCGCCCCTGCCCTGCTCGCCGCCGCGATCGCCGCGCGCAGCGCCTCCACCCGCTTGCGGTTGACGCCGAAATCGCGCCGCCCGAGGCGCGAGGCCGAGCGTACGTGGATCAGCCCCGCGCCTTCGTCGTGCAGGAATTCGACGTCGTCCACGAAGCCCATCAGCTTCGAGCGGAATTCGGCGTAGAGGTAATTGCTTTCACTGCGGACGATGCTCGCCCGCGGCATGCCTTCGACCGCCTTGCGCACCGCGCCGATCGCCTGCGACGAACGGCCGCTGAATGCGATCGGCAGGATGTGATGTTCTGCGTCGTCCGAATTCGTCTGGCTGCTGACGCAATTCGGCGTGCGCTTGCAGCGCGCCAGCCTGCCGTCCTTGACGCCGAGGTACTCGGGACGCGTTCCGGCAAACACGGTGTCACCCCCGTTCGAGGCGAATTGCAGCGCCAGCGCCACCGCCGCGCACGCGACGAGCAGCGCGATCGAGGCGAGGATGCGCTTCGCCATGGATTCGCAAATGTTACCATCGCGCGAAGGGGGATTCGCCCATGCTCAACATCTCTGCAGAGCAACTCGCCGAACTGCTGATCGGCATCGCGCGCGCGCAGGCCGCGGTCATTCACGGCGTGGACACTGCGATGGCGGGCATCAAGACGCAGAACATCGTGCCGGCGCTGCAAAACGCAGCCCATCTTCGCGACCATCCGGAACCGACGCTGACCGATCTTCCGGTCCGCATCCTGCTCACCTCTCAGGGACGCGTGCCGCCGGACCCCGCAACGGTCGCGCGTGAACTCGAACGTCTGTTGTCCGGCAAGGCGGCCGCCGCAGCCGATCCGGCTGCGGGCGCCGCCGGATCGACGACCATCGCCGGACCAAGCGGCGGCAGCGAACTCGACTTCACTACCCCCTGAACATCAGAAATCCGGTGGCGCCGGCGGAAACTTCGGCTGGCGCTTCTCGCGGTGCGAGGCGATCCCCTCGAGCACCTCCGGACCGGTGAACCCCATGAATTCCAGCGCGAGCGAAGCATCGAAGCTCGGTCCCGCCATGCGCAGCCAGTTATTGAGGCTCCATTTCGTCCAGCGCATCGCGGTCTGCGCGCCACCGGCGAGCTTGCGCGCCACCTCCAGCGCCTTCGCCTGTAGTTCGCTTTCCTCGCAAGTGAGCGACACCAGCCCGATGCGCTCGGCCTCCTCGCCGCTCACCTGCTCGCACAGCAACAGGTAGTACTTGGCTTTCGCCATGCCGCAAAGCAGCGGCCAGATGATCGCCGAATGGTCGCCAGCCGCGACCCCGAGCCGCGTGTGGCCGTCGATGATTCGCGCGTTCTTCGCCGCGATCGAGACGTCCGCCAGCAGACCCGCGACCAGCCCCGCGCCCACCGCGGGCCCGTGCATCGCGGACACGATCAGCTTGGAGCAGTTGATCACGTTGTAGACGAGATCCCGCGCCTCGCGCCAGACGCGCGCGCGCGCGGCGAAATCGCGAGTCACCTCTTCGACCATCGCCAGATCGCCACCGCCGGAAAATCCCTTTCCCGCGCCGCGCAGGATCGCAACGCGCACTTCCGGGTCGCGATCGATGTCGAGCCAGATGTCGGCGAGTTCCCGGTGCAGGCGCGCCGTGGCGGTGGACAGTTTCGCGCCCTCCTCGCCCATCACGAGTTCGAGAATTCCCGGCTCCAGGCGCCGGACCTTGAGGTCGGTGTATCGGGAGTAGTCCATGATTCCATTCTACAATTGCGCCATGAGCATCCTGCGCACGCCGGATGATCGATTTGCGGACCTTCCGGGCTTCGCGTGGACGCCGCGCTACCTCGATTGGCGCGGCCTGCGCATTCATTACGTCGACGAAGGGCCGCGCGATGCGCGCGTGCTGCTCGCGCTGCACGGCGAGCCGACCTGGAGCTACCTCTACCGCCGCATGATCCCGCCGTTCCTTGCCGCGGGCTGGCGCGTGGTCGCGCCCGATTTCGTCGGCTTCGGCCGCTCGGACAAACCCGACGAGGACGCCTTCTACACCTTCGAGATGCACCGCGCGTTCCTGCTCGATTTCGTCGCGCGGATGGACCTGCGGCGGATCGCGCTCGCGGTGCAGGACTGGGGCGGACTGCTCGGCCTGACGTTGCCGATGGAATCCCCCGAGCGTTACGACCGGCTGCTCGTCATGAACACTGCGCTCGGCACGGGGGACGTGAAACTGTCCGAGGGTTTCGTCGCGTGGCGTGAATACGTCGCGAAAACGCCGAGCCTCGACTGCGGCAAGCTCCTTGCGCGCGCCTGTCCGCATCTCACGCCCGGGGAAGCCGCGGCCTACGAGGCGCCGTTCCCGGATGCGCGCCACAAGGCCGGCGTGCGCCGCTTCCCGCAGCTCGTCCCCGACGCTCCGGACGCCCCGGGCGCCGCGATCTCGCGCCGCGCGCGCGACTGGTGGGAGAACGCATGGCGGGGCGAAGCGTTCATGGCGATCGGCGCTGCCGATCCCGTGCTCGGTCCGCCGGTGATGCACGCTCTGAGAAGACTCATTCGCGACTGCCCCGAGCCCTACGTTCACGCCCAGGGCGGCCACTTCCTGCAGGAGTGGGGCGAAGAGGTGGCCCGCGCCGCGCTCGCGCATTGGGGTGAGGCGTGAGCCCCGAAGGCGATTCGCCGCAGGTCAGCTTCGATGACGTCGCCGCTGCGCACGACCGGATCGCCGCGCACGCACGCCGTACTCCGGCACTCACCTCGGCGACGGTCGACGCGCTCACCGGGGCGCGGGTGTTCTTCAAGTGCGAGAACTTCCAGAGGATGGGCGCGTTCAAGTTTCGCGGCGCCTTCAATGCGCTCTCGCAGCTCGCACCCGAAGCGCGCACGCGAGGCGTGATCACTTTCTCATCGGGCAATCACGCGCAGGCGGTCGCCCTCGCCGGCCGCATGCTCGGCGTGCCCGCGACGATCGTCATGCCATCGGATGCGCCGCGAGTGAAACTCGACGCAACGCGCGGCTACGGCGCCGAAGTGATCGTGTACGACGCCGCCACCGGGTCGCGCGAGACGATTGCCAGGCGCCTCGCCGCGGAACGCGGCCTCGCCGTGATTCCGCCGTACGACCATCCGCACATCGTCGCCGGTCAGGGCACCGCCGTAAAGGAGCTGATCGAGGACGTGGGGCCGCTCGATCTGCTCCTCGTGCCCTGCGGCGGCGGCGGGTTGCTCTCGGGAAGCGCGGTCGCGGCGAAACATCTCGCGCCGCAGTGCCGCGTGATCGGCGTCGAGCCCGCGGCGGGCGACGACGCGAACCGCTCGTTCCGTTCGAAGACGCTGCAGAGCGTAGAAAATCCCAACACGATTGCCGACGGCGCGCGCACGCCGTCGCTTGGCCGCATCACGTTTCCGCTGGTGCTGCGCTACGTCGACGACATGACCACGGTGGAGGACCACGAGTTGCTGAAGAGCATGTTCTTCCTCTGGGAGCGAATGAAAGTCGTGGTCGAACCGACCGGCGCGCTCGGCGCCTGTGCCTTGCTGGAAAATCGCGTCGCGGCGAAGGGGCTTCGCGTTGGCGTGGTGCTCTCGGGCGGCAACGTCGATCTCGCCTGGGCAGCCGGAAAGATGCTCGGTCGCTGACGGCCACCCGTCCGGCGCATCTTCGCGCTGGCGTGGGCTATGATGACCGCCGGTTTTCTCGAGGAACAATCCATGTCACTGCCCCAACGCATGCGTGCCGTCGGAATCTCGAAACCCGGCGGCCCCGAAGTGCTCACACCCGTGGAGCGGCCGCTGCCGAAGCCGCGCGCGAACGAAATCCTGGTGAAAGTCGCCGCGGCCGGCGTCAACCGTCCCGACATCCTGCAACGCCAGGGCAACTACGCGCCGCCGCCGGATGCCTCCGACCTGCCGGGCCTCGAGATCGCGGGCGAAGTGGTCGCCTGCGGCGAGGCGGTCAAGATGTGGAAGGCGGGCGACGCCGTCTGTGCACTCACGCACGGTGGCGGGTATGCCGAATATTGCGTGACCCCCGAGGTGCAGGCGTTGCCGCAGCCGAAGGGGTTGACGCCGGTCGAGGCCGCGTCGCTGCCCGAAACGTTCTTCACGGTCTGGAACAACGTCTACGACCGCGGCCGGCTCGCGGCAGGGGAATCGCTGCTCGTGCAGGGCGGGAGTTCGGGCATCGGCGTCACCGCGATCCAGATGGCGGTTGCGACCGGCAACCGCGTATTCGCCACGGCCGGCAGCGACGAGAAGTGCGCCGCCTGCGTCCGCCTGGGCGCGGAGGGGGCGTTCAACTACCGCACGCAGGACTTCCTTGCCGAGGTGCGGGCCGCGACCGGCGGCAAGGGCGTCGACGTGATCCTCGACATGGTGGGCGGCGATTACGTGCCCAAGGAATTGAAATGCCTCGCCGACGAGGGGCGCCTCGTCTTCATCGCGTTTCTGCGCGGCCCGAAAACGGAACTCGACATCAACGAGGTGATGCGCAGGCGGCTCGTCCTCACCGGCTCCACGCTCAGGCCGCGCAGCATCGAGTACAAGGGCCACGTCGCGAAGAACCTGCGCGAGCGTTTCTGGCCGCTCATCGAAGCCGGCCGCATCAAGCCGGTGCTCTTCAAGACCTTCCCGCTGGCGCAGGCGGGCGATGCGCATCGCCTGATGGAATCCTCGCAGCACATCGGCAAGATCGTACTCACCGTTTGAAGGGGAGTGGAAATGTTCAGGGACGGATTGCTCAAGGGCAAACGCATCCTCGTCACCGGCGGCGGCACGGGACTCGGCAAGGAGATCGCCGCGCGTTATCTGGAACTCGGCGCCGAGCTGTGGATCTGCGGCCGGCGCGGGCCCGTGCTCGAGGCGACGGCGAAGGAATTGACCTCGAAGCACGGTGGCAGCGTGCGCACGCACCCGGTCGACATCCGCGACGCGCAGGCCGTGGACGCCATGGTGCAGCGGATCTGGGACGAATCCGGACCGCTGACGGGGCTGGTCAACAACGCCGCGGGCAATTTCATCAGCCCGACGAAGGACCTGACCCCGAACGGCTTCAACGCCATCGCGAACATCGTGTTCCACGGCACGTTCTACGTCACGCACGCGGTCGGCAAACGCTGGATCGCGGGCGGGCACAAGGGTTCGGTGGTCTCGATCCTCGTGACCTGGGTCTGGACCGGATCGCCGTACGTGGTTCCCTCGGCGATGTCGAAAGCGGGCCTGCACGTCATGACCAAGTCGCTCGCGGTCGAATGGGGCCGCTACGGAATCCGGCTGAACGCGATCGCGCCGGGCGCTTTCCCGACCGAGGGCGCCGCGAAGCGCCTGCGCCCCGACGGCAGCTTCGAGGACGGCAGCGCGCGCAACCCGATGCGGCGCATCGGCCAGATGCCCGAACTGCAAAATCTCGCGACCTTCCTGATGGCCGACGGCTGCGAATGGCTCACGGGCGAGACCATCGCGGTGGATGGCGGCGGCTATCTCGCCAACGGCGGTTCGTTCACCGAACTCGACAGCCTCTCGGACGCCGACTGGGAGCGCATGCGCGCGCTCATCAAGGCGCAGAACGACAAGGACCGCGCCGGCCGCGGCGCCTGAACGATGACGGCGACGCAGACCAGGCCGGAGCCGCGCGCGGCGGCCACGATCATCCTGCTGCGCGACGCGCCCGGCGGTCCCGAGGCGTTCATGCTGCAGCGAACCCGCAAGGCCGCGTTCCTCCCCGGCGCCTACGTATTCCCGGGCGGCGCGCTCGATGCGTCCGACCGCGACGCGCGGGCGATTTCCCGCGTCCGCGGGCTGGACGACAAGCAAGCGAGCGCGAAACTGGGCCTCGGCGGCGGCGGACTCGCGTATTGGATCGCCGCCGCACGCGAATGCTTCGAAGAAGCCGGCATCCTCATCGCGACGGACGCCTCGGGCGAACCGGTGTCTGCGCAACGCGTGACCGCGCTCGCGTCCTGGCGCGAACCGCTCAACGCCGGCAAGCGCGCGTTCGCCGAACTGCTGGAGCAGGAAGATCTCACCGTACCGGCCGGGGAGATCGTGTATTTCAGCCACTGGATCACGGCGGCCGGGCGGCCGCGGCGTTTCAACACGCGGTTTTTCCTGGCGCGAGCGCCGCTCGGCCAGGACGGCTGGCACGACGAATCCGAAACCGTGCACAGTTTCTGGATCGCGCCCCGCGAGGCGCTGCAGCGGCACGAGCGCAAGGAGATCGAGATCATTTTCCCGACGCGCACCTCGCTCGCGGATCTCGCGCGCTTCACGGCCGCGTCACCGGCGGTGGAGCACGCGCGCTCACTGGGCGACATCGAGGTGAACGCCGCGGTCTGGGCAGTCGATCACGAGGAATCGAAACGGCTGTTCCGGCGCGCCGATCCCCAGTATTTCGAAATCCACTGGTGCGACCCGGAGGAAACCGGCGAGAGCTGCTTCGTGATCCAGCCCGGAATCGCCAAGCGGCTCGATCGCCTCGTCACGCGGGTCACCGCGCCCAATCCCGGATTCATGACCGGTCCGGGAACCAACAGCTATCTCGTCGGCAGCGGCGACGACCTCGCGGTGATCGACCCCGGACCCGCCATCGACGATCACCTCGAAGCGCTGCTCGCGGCGGCCGCGGGCCGGCGCATCCGCTGGGTTCTTTGCACGCACACGCATCCGGATCACTCCCCCGCCGCCGCGTTGCTCAGGGCGCGCACCGGCGCCACGGTCTTTGGCCGTCCGCGCCCCGAGCACGGCAATCAGGACCATAGCTTTTCGCCGGACCGGGCGCTCAAGGAGGGCGAGCGCATCGAAATCGCAGGGCTCGCGCTGCGCGCGATTCACACGCCGGGCCACGCCTCGAACCATCTGTGCTACCTGCTGGAAGAAACCCGCATGCTGTTCACGGGCGACCACGTCATGCAGGGCTCGACCGTGGTCATCAATCCGCCCGACGGCGACATGCGCGTCTATCTCGCTTCGCTCAAGCGGCTGCTCGACGAGGATGTCGCGATTTTCGCGCCGGGCCACGGGCACCTGATCGGAGCCCCGCACAAGGAAGTGAGGCGACTGATCGCGCATCGCCTGGCGCGCGAGGCGAAAATCACCGCGGCGATCGCGCGGCTCGGTGCGCCCACGCTCGAAGAACTGGTCGCGGCCGTCTACGACGACGTGCCCACGCGAGTGCACCCGGTCGCGACGCGCTCGCTCGCCGCGCACCTCGCCAAACTCATTGCCGAAGGCGAGGTTCGCGCATCGGGCGCGCATTACACCGTCGCCGGATGAGCGCGTCGCTGCCGCGTTTCGACTACGACCTGTTCACCATCGGCGGGGGCTCGGGCGGCGTGCGCGCGAGCCGCGTCTCGGCAGGCTGCGGCGCGCGCGTGGCGATCGCCGAGAGCGGACGCTTCGGCGGCACCTGCGTCAACGTCGGCTGCATCCCGAAGAAGCTCTTTGCCTATGCGGCGCAGTTCCGCGAGGATTTCCGCATCGCCGGGAGCTTCGGCTGGACGGTCGGCGAGCCGCGCTTCGACTGGGCGACGCTGCTGGCGAACAAGGACCGCGAGATTGCGCGGCTCAACTCGGTCTACGAGCGACTGCTCGAGACCGCGGGGGTCGAGATCCATCGCAGCCGGGCGAGGGTTCGCGATCCGCACACGGTCGAAGTGGACGGCAAAGCGGTCACCGCAAGGCATCTGCTCGTCGCCACCGGCTCCTGGCCGCAGGTGCCGGAAATTCCCGGCCGCGAGCTCGCCGTGACCTCCAACGAAATCTTCGCGCTCGAGCGACTGCCGCGCCGCGCGCTGGTCGTCGGCGGCGGCTACGTCGCGGTGGAGTTTGCCTCGATCTTCAACGGCCTCGGGGTCGAGACCACGCTTGCGTACCGCGGCGCGCGCCTGCTTCGCGGGTTCGACAGCGAACTCGGCGAGCGCCTGGCCGGGGAAATGACGAACAAAGGCGTGGTGGTGCGACTGAAGACGAACCCTGCGCGGATCGATCCGGGGATTCGGGTGAGGTTCGAAGACGGCAGCGAGGCCGGATTCGACCTGGTGCTGTTCGCGACCGGACGCAAGCCGAACACCCCGGGCCTCGGGCTGGAAGCTGCCGGAGTCAGGCTCGCGCCCGACGGCGCCGTGGTCGTCGATGCGCATTCGCGCAGCTCGGTCGACTCGGTCTGGGCGATCGGCGACGTCACGAACCGGTTGAATCTCACGCCGGTGGCGACGGCGGAGGCGATGTGGCTCGCGAAAACGCTGTTTGGCGGCGAGCCGACCCCTGTGGATCACGAGAACGTGCCGACCGCCGTGTTCGCCGACCCCAACCTCGCCACGGTCGGCCTGTCCGAGGAGGCTGCGCGAGCCCGCTTCGGCGCTGCGGACGTTTACCGCGCGAGCTTTCGCGCCCTCCGGGACAGCCTGTCGCCGAGCGAGGCCAGGACTTTCATGAAACTCGTGGTCGACCCTGCCAGCCAGCGTGTGGTTGGCGCGCACATGATTGGTCCCGACGCGGGCGAAGTGATCCAGGGCATCGCCATCGCGGTCAAAATGGGGGCCACCAAGGCGCAGTTCGACGCCACCATCGGGATTCACCCCACGGCCGCGGAGGAGTTCGTCACGATGCGGGAGCGCGGGGCCGGCTAGCCGGGCTGGCGGGTGCGCGATGCTGCACTGCGCACGAACCCCGGATGTCACCGGAGCCGACTTTGGGTAGACTGGCCGCGCCAGGAATCGAGACATGCTGCTTGAATCGCGCGTCGAGAAGAAGGTTGCGGAGCTCAAGGCGAGAGGGGAATTGCCGCTCGCGATCGAGCTGTGGAACGGCAAACGCTACAAGTTCGCGGATCGAACTGGCGTGACGCTGCGGGTACCCGGCGCGGGCGCCCTCAAATACCTCGCGGACCCCGACCTCGCTTCCCTCGGCAAAGCCTACGTCGAGGGGTTCATCGACATCGAAGGCCCGATCGACGAAGCCCTGCGAACCGCCGCGGCGCTCGCCCGCATCTGGGGAAAACCGAAAAAGGGACGGCTGCCGACGTTGATTCGCAACCGGCATACCAAGTCCACGGACGCCGAGGCGGTTTGCTACCACTACGATGTCTCGAACGATTTCTACCGCCTGTGGCTCGACGAGCGGATGGTCTATTCGTGTGCCTACTTCAAGGACGAGGAAGACACGCTGGAGGCCGCGCAGGAGCAAAAGCTCGACCATATCTGCCGCAAGTTGCGGCTGCGGCCTTCGGATCGCTTTCTCGACATCGGCTGCGGTTGGGGCGCACTGGCACTTTGGGCTGCCGAGCACTACGGCGCGAACGCCACGGGGATCACCCTTTCGAAAAACCAGCACGCGCTCGCCAATGAGCGCATCCGGGCGGCTGGTTTCGGGGATCGCTGCCGGGTGCTGCTGCAGGATTACCGCGACCTGGCGGGCGACGGTGAATTCGACAAAATCGCCTCGGTCGGCATGTTCGAGCACGTCGGGCTGAAGAATCTGCCGGCCTACTTCGGCACCATTCACAGGCTGCTCGCCGACGGCGGCATCGCGCTCAACCACGGCATCACGGCGGTCGACACGGAGAGCCGCGAAGTCGGCCTCGGCGCCGGAGAATTCATCGACCAGTACGTGTTTCCGCACGGGGAATTGCCGCACTTGTCGCTCGTGATGCGGGACATGAGTGCGATGGGCCTCGAAGTGATGGACGTCGAGACGCTGCGCCTGCACTACGCGAAGACGCTCGCGCACTGGTCGAAGCGCCTCGAGCAGAACCTTGGGGCCGCGCGCGAATTCTCGGGCGAGAAGCGGCTGCGGATCTGGCGCCTGTATCTGGCCGGCTGCGCCCACGCTTTCGAGCGCAACTGGTGCACGATTCACCAGGTGCTGGCGGTGAAATCTTCCAACCCCGCGCGCAATCCGCTGCCGCCGACGCGCGAATTCATGTACCGCTGATCAGCGCCCGGAAAATCGCGGCGGGCGCTTTTCCAGGTAGTGCGCGATCCCTTCGCGGAAGTCCTCGCTCGCGAAACTGCGCGCCATTTCGGCATCCGCCGTGGCGAGCGCCTGGTTGAAATCCTGGAAAGGCGATTTCCGGAGCTGCGCCTTGATCACGGCCATCGAGCGCGGTGAGACGGTGTCCGCGAGTTGCCGCGCGTAGGCAAGCGTCTCCTCCATCAGCAGGTCAGGCGCGAGCGCGCGCTCGACCAACCCGATGCGCTCGGCCTCCGCAGCGTCGAACTTGCGCGCCGAAACCAGCAGATCGAGCGCTCGCGCGACACCCACGAGCCTCGGCAGCAGCCACGCGATGCCGTGCTCGGCGATCAGGCCGCGCTGCGCGAACGAGGTGGTGAACTTCGCGTCCGTGCTCGCGAAGCGCAGATCGCAGTAAAGCGCGAACACCAGGCCCAGCCCCGCGCAGGGTCCGTTGATCGCCGCGATGATCGGCTTTTGCACGGCGTAGAGATAGCCGAAGCGGCTCGCGTAGTGCGCCGCGACTTCGAGTCCGGGTCGTTCCGGCGGCAGCGGCTCCTCGCCCGGCGTCGCGGGCGTCGCGCGAGCCGCCGCACCAGCCTGGATCTGCTGCAGAACGCCCATGTCCGCGCCGGCGCAGAAGCCGCGCCCGGCGCCGGTCACGATGATGACCCGGACTGCGTCATCCGCGGCGCAATGCGCGAGCGCCGTGCGCAGGCTGCGGCCCATCGCGGGGGTGAACGCGTTGAGTTTTTCCGGGCGGTCGAGCGTGAGGGTCGCGATGCGATCGCCGACCTCGAGCCGGACGTCTTCGTAGGATTGCTTCATCGCGGCATCTCCCCTGGCTGTGCGATCGAGTGTAACGGCCGGAGCGAGGTCAAGTGGACGGGGCTCGTGGCGGCGGTACCCGATCCGGAACTGGCGGTCAATCGCCCGCTCTGGTTAGAACCCGACCGGAGAGCCATGTTCATGCTGGTTAGTCGCCAGACAGACGGTGATTGGACTTCCCCAAAGCAGACAGTCGGTTGTCGCAGTTCGACCCAAAGCCGACGTTGGAGCGTAGACTCTGCCGCTGGCTCGTCCTGGGAGGGGAATGTGGCCGAAATCGAACGCAGACATTTTCTGGTGGCGGCAGGTGCACTGCTCGCCGTGCCACGGTTGGGGCTTGCTCAGCGACGCGCCGGGGTCTGGCTGATCGGATATATCGGCGGGGGTGCGCCGGGAACCTACTTTGACGAATTCCGCGAGGGAATGCGCGACCTTGGGTATCAGGAGGGTAAGGACGTTCTCTTTGAGCGTCGAAGCGCCTATGGTGACTTCACGCGTCTTCCAGCTATGGCCGCCGATCTGGTCAAAAGAAAAGTGGATGTCATCGTCGCTGCCACGACGCCAGCCGCCCTCGCTGTACAACGGGCTACTTCCGCGATACCCGTTGTCCTGTCATTGGTAGGAGATCCGGTTGTGAGCGGACTCGTCGCATCGCTGGGGCGGCCCGGGGGCAATATCACCGGGTTGTCCTTGGCCAACACGGACATATCGGCGAAATGGTTTGAATTGGCTAGCGGTGTCTCGCCCGGGCGCAAGATCGGACTTCTTGCCAATCCCAAACAGCCGACGAGTCAATGGTATGTGAGAGACATTCAAAGCGTGGCACAGAAGCTCGGGATGGAGGTTCCAGTCGCCTACGTTTCCACAGTGAATGAGCTCGAAGGCGCGTTTACCTCCCTGAATCGGGAACGCATCGGCACTTTCATTGTTCTTCCGAGCGGGTTGTTCGATCCCCACATACCGCAGATCGCTCGACTCGCCCTCCAGTACCGCATGGCGTCAATAGGAACGTCCGCAGTCTATGCGGAAAGGGGCATGCTGCTCTCCTATGGCCAGAACTACAACGCGTTCTCACGAAAGACGGCAATATACGTGGACAAGATTCTCAAGGGGGCAAAGGCAGGTGAGTTGCCGATAGAGCAGCCCATGATCCTCGAATTGGCGATCAATCTTGTGACGGCCAGGCAGCTCGATTTAGCCATTCCGAAGGAATTAATATCGCGTGCCGACCGGGTCATCGAGTGACTGCTCCTGGCCGATCTTTGCCTGTAGAGATCGGAAAATAGCTGCCATTTGACCGGGTCGACTAAGAAAGCTCCACCTTCAGTAGCCAGCAGTGCTCGGATATTTCTCGGTCCGGGAGCCGACCAAAGCTCGAACTTCAAGCATTGGCAAGTCAACGTAGCGCCACGTCCCTGACCGTCCGTTTCCTTCAGCGTCAGTTCATCAATGAACGAAAATCAGCCCTCCCGAGCCTTTCGATCTTCTGCGGCAGGCTGCTGACGAAGCGATCGTACGCCAGCGGCTCCCGCCCCCCCCCAACCCCCAGCCCCCAGCCCCCACAGCCCCCCCCCCCCCCGGCGCGCCCCCCCAGCGCCCCCCGCAC